>ERZ827423.21-NODE-21-length-226396-cov-9.642451_pt1 | contig 226396 bp, 211 predicted proteins | sample MGYA00519775_ERZ827423 | MGnify/ENA primary metagenome ERZ827423 (study PRJEB31778, sample SAMEA3449296) | human gut metagenome | biome: human gut; feature: human-associated habitat; material: faeces | place: United Kingdom | collected 2010/2012 ... | reverse complement strand
TTCAAGCGCGCCAAAAACAAATATCCCCGCACGAAAGTGCGGGGATATTTGTTTTTGGTATGAAATCAAGGGGACTCGAACCCTGAGAGGGTAAAATGCGTAAAGAAAACAATTCGGGGAATTGTTTTCAGCATTTTGATCCGAGCATTATATGCGAGGAGGTGGCGACGCAAACGGAGAGCTGCGGCGTCGTCCCTTCAAGCGCGCCAAAAACAAATATCCCCGCACGAAAGTGCGGGGATATTTGTTTTGGGTATGAAATCAAGGGGACTCGAACCCTGAGAGTGTAAAATGCGTTTTACGCCGTCTCTCAAAAAGTAACCGTTATTTCGCAAAAAAACGATTGACAAAGTTATATGTATATAGTAAAATGTTTACAGTAGCTATATACCCCTTTGCATGGTTTTATCCCGGAGGCATAATGAAAAAGAGTTGGAAAAAAATCGCGGCCGCTTTTTTGCTTGTTGCGGTCGCATTGAGTTGTTTTGTATTTTCCGCAAATGCACGGTCTGCGACAACGTACCGTGAAACAGATATTGAAAATCAAAACTATGAAACAAATGATACGGCAAATTTTTTGCTCGGGAAAACGGGGATTCTCGATTCTCTTGCACAACTTCGAGTAAAAACGGACAGACTTTCGGAAACGTCGGAAATTCGTTTTATTGCGCCTATCGACAGTCTGAATTACGACAGCGCGGGTTTTGAATTTACCGTGAATGGGCTGTCACGAACCGTTTATGTGAAATACGCATATCCGGAAGTCGTTTTAGGAAACGGCAGTTTTAAGGCGTCCGAGATTTGTGTCGGTTCAAAGTATTTTATCACATACGCTTTGACGGACATTCCGCAGTCGGAATTTAATACCGAGATTTCGGTTCGTTCTTTTGTTTGCGACAATGATGAAAACTTTGTTTTCGGAGAATCGGTTTCAAAAAAAGTCTCCGATTGGTTTGAGAACGGAATATCTCTTGTTTCCGCACCGAACAGAACCGTTTATTACAAAGACGGCGAACTTGACGTTTCTGGTGCAAAGATTGAGGATATCGTTTCGGGAGACATCATAGATGTTGAATCTTCGATGATTTCAGGCGCGGATTTTTCGACGGTCGGCGAAAAAACGGTTACGGTCAATTATCTGGGCATGGAGACTCAATTTACCGTATCTGTTATTGATAAGACAAAGGAATTCAGCATAAACGGAATTTTTAATTCGCATATGGTTCTTCAACGCAATGCGAATACCCCGATTTTCGGGCTCGGTTCCGACGGAGATATTGTAACTGTATCGTTCGGAGAACAAACAAAACAGCGAACTGTCGAAAACGGCAAGTGGCAAATTGCGCTTGACCCGATGATTGCAAACGCAGAACCGCAATCATTGGTCGTGAAATCCTCCGCAGACGGAAATACTGTGGTATATGATGATATTCTTGTCGGTGATGTCTGGCTTGCTTCGGGACAGTCAAATATGTTTTTGCGTGTCGGAGATCTTTTTCCGTATGCATACGACAAAGACCCCTACGGCGATTTCGGAATAATAGAGCAACAGTATATTGTTATGAACCTTTATGATTCTTTTCATGAGAATGCGAACAATCCTCTCGTTCGTTCATGCTGGCAATGGCCGGGACATGAAAATATCAAATCGAATCATACTTCCCAAACCCCGTATGATGACATTCTGTCACGTTTGGAATGGGTCGCATGCGATAACAGCGATCCCGATCTTCTCGACCTTCAAAGTGCTTACGCCGTAAGTTTTGCGCTTAATATTCAAAAAGAAATAGACGTGCCGGTAGGCGTTGTTTGCAGCTCGCAGGGTGGAACCACAATAAAAGAATGGCTTCCTATTGACAGCTCTTCAACGTCAGGTATCAAATACTACATGGACGGCAATAATTTTAAGGGCAATTATTACAATTCAAAAATTGCGCCGATGATGCCGTTTGCTTTCAGAGGTATTCTTTGGTGGCAGGGGGAATCCGACGCTCTCAAAGCGGGTTATTCCGAATTCAGTTCGTTTGCTCTTGATGAGGATGTGGACAGATACGGCGAATATCTCGAAAAACTTGTTTCCACATATCGCGGCGGGTTTACTTCATGCGTTGACGGCAAAATGCCGTTTATACAATCTGCCATAGTTTATTGTAACGTCTCGGGCAATATTGATTTGCGCGATGCATGGAAACTGTTCCATGACAGACAACTTGCGGGCAATTATACAAAAAATATCGAAGATGCTTATACCGTAAATCTGTGGAGATACTGGATTTTCGGTCAGGCAGACAATATCCACCCGCCGAGAAAGTGGGATTGCGGTGTCGCGGCTGCGGAAGTTGCGATAACTAACTTTTATAATAATTGAAAATCTTCGGAAGACGATTCTTCCGTTAATAATGTAAATCAAAATCAGGAGGAAAGTTTCATGGACATCAAAGAAATTCTTTCAAAGGTAGACCACACTATCCTCGCGCCCGACGCAACTTGGGAGCAGGTCAAACAGGTTTGTGATGATGCTATCAAGTATCACACCGCGTCGGTTTGTATTTCGCCGCGATTTGTCAAACAGGCAAAAGAGTACGTCGGCGACAAAATGAAAGTCTGCACGGTTATCTCGTTCCCGAAAGGCGACGACCCGCTTGAAGAAAAGGTTAAAGAGACCGATCAGGCGGTAAAAGACGGCGCAGACGAACTTGACATGGTTATCAATGTCGGATTGCTGAAAGCAAAGAAATACGATGAAGTCAAGAATGAAATTGACGAAGTCGAGGCCGCGTGCAGGGGCAAACTTCTCAAAGTTATCATCGAGACATGTCTTCTTACCGATGACGAAATAATCAAGATGTGTCACATCGTATCCGACACTAAAGCCGCATACATCAAAACTTCAACAGGCTTCTCGACAGGCGGTGCGACCCCCGAAGCGGTAAAACTCATGGTTGAAAATGTTGGACCTTATACAAAAGTCAAGGCGTCAGGCGGCATAAAGACGCTTGAAGACGCCGAAATGTATATCAAACTCGGCGCGTCACGTCTCGGAACTTCAAGAGTTGTTGCCATCGTTAAACAACAGGAGGCAGAGGCGAAGAAAAAATGAAAAGAGTATTTTTGATCGTTCTTGACAGCGTCGGAGCGGGTTATCTGCCCGATGCGGCTTCATTCGGAGACGAGGGCGCAAATACTCTTAAAACGGTCTCCGCTTCGCCGTTTTTCAAAGCGGACAATATGCGTTCTCTCGGTCTCGGCAATATTGACGGGCTTGATTTTCTTGTTTCCGTCGAAAATCCTCGCGGCGCATACGGAAAGATAGCGGAAGCGTCTGCGGGCAAGGACACGACCATAGGACATTGGGAAATCGCAGGCGTTATATCGAAAACGCCGCTGCCGACATATCCCAACGGTTTTCCGAAAGAGATTCTTGACGAGTTTTCAAGGCAGACAGGTAGGGGCGTTCTGTGCAACAAACCGTATTCGGGAACGGAAGTCATAAAGGATTACGGAGAAGAGCATCTTAAAACGGGGGCTCTTATCGTATACACGTCTGCGGACAGCGTTTTTCAGATAGCCGCGCACGAAGATCTTGTGCCGCCCGAAAAACTTTATGAATACTGTCGTATCGCAAGAAAGATTCTGACAGGAAAACACGGCGTCGGACGAGTTATCGCCCGTCCGTTTATCGGCAAACCCGATTCGTTTACAAGAACCGCAAACCGTCATGATTTTTCGATAGACCCGCCTGCGCCCACGCTGCTTGATGCGATTTCGGGTGTCGGCAAAGATGTTATAGCAGTCGGAAAAATCACCGACATATTTAATAAAAAGGGTGTTACGGAAAGTATATTCACACACGGAAATGCTGAGGGCATGCAAGTAACTCTTGACCTCGGCGACCGCGATTTCGACGGACTTTGCTTTGTCAATCTTGTCGATTTCGATATGCTTTACGGGCACAGAAACGATATTGAGGGCTATGCGAAAGCTCTGACGGCGTTCGATACATGGCTGCCGTCATTCCTACAAAAACTCGGTGACGAAGATATGCTGTTTATCACTGCAGATCACGGTTGTGACCCCGGTTATCCGACAACCGACCACACCCGCGAATATATTCCGCTGCTCGTTTACGGCAAACACGTTGCTCCCGTCAATCTCGGCGTAGGTTCAACGTATTCTTCCATTGCTGCGACAATAGCGGAATATCTCGGCGTGGATTTCAAACCCGTAGGCAAAAGTTTTTTGTCAAAAATCAATAAGTAGTATTCAATTATTACCGAAAGGGCTGTCTGCGGACGGCTCTTTCGCTTTTTGAGGTCGTAAAAACCGAAAAAAATGTAAAATGTTGAGTTTTTCTCGGTAGGCGCTTGAAAAATGTATAATATTATGTTATAATAACCAAGTCCGTGATTGTGCGGGCAAAATAATAACACACATCCTGTGCGCTTTCGGGTAGGTGCGGCTGATTTTGCCGTCCCCGTCAGGCAGGGTGGAGGAAAAAACCTCAGGAGGAAAAGTATCATGGCAGTAGTTTCAATGAAACAGTTGCTCGAAGCAGGTGTTCACTTCGGACACCAGACCAGAAGATGGAACCCCAAAATGGCGGAATACATCTTCACCGAAAGAAACGGCATTTACATCATCGACCTTCAGAAGACCGTTAAAAAGGTTGAAGAAGCGTATATGTTTGTTCGTGACGTTGCTGAAGCAGGCGACAGCGTTCTTTTCGTAGGAACGAAAAAGCAGGCTCAGGAATCCATTAAGGAAGAAGCCGAGAGAGTCGGAATGTATTATGTAAATTCCCGTTGGCTCGGCGGTATGCTTACCAACTTTGCGACTATCAAGACCCGTATCGAGCGTCTTGCGCAGCTTCGCAAAATGGAAGAGGACGGCACGTTCAATCTTCTTCCCAAGAAAGAAGTTGTTAAACTTAACCTTGAAATCGAGAAACTTGAAAAATACCTCGGCGGTATTAAGGAAATGAAGAAACTTCCCGGCGCTCTTTTCATCGTTGACCCGAGAAAAGAAAGAAATGCCGTTGCGGAAGCAAGAAAACTTCATATTCCCATAGTTGCTATCGTTGATACCAACTGTGACCCCGATGAAATCGACTATGTTATCCCCGGCAATGACGACGCTATCCGTGCGGTAAAACTTATCGCGGGCATTATGGCGAACGCAATTCTCGAGGGTAAACAGGGCGAGCAGTTCGACGCTCCCGCAAAGGAAGACGCCGAAACTGCGGCTGAATAATTTCAGGGAGGATTAAATATTATGGCAGTTACTATTTCCGCCAAACAGGTCAACGAACTCAGACAGAGAACCGGCGTTGGTCTGATGAAGTGCAAAGAGGCTCTCGTAAAGACCGAGGGCGATATGGAAGAGGCTGTAACTCTTCTCCGCGAGCAGGGTCTTGCGGCTGCTGACAAAAAGGCAAACAGAATCGCTGCCGAAGGCGCGATCGCAATATACAACGGCGCTGACGTTACCGCTATGGTTGAAGTTAACTCCGAGACCGACTTTGTTGCAAAGAACGAAAAGTTCACCACTTTCGCAAACACCATTGCGGAAGTTGTTGCAAAAGAAAATCCGGCTGACCTTGACACTCTTATGGCTTGTGCTTACCCCGGTTTTGACGGTTCCATTGAAGACAAGAGAAAAGAAATGATTCTTGTTATCGGTGAAAACATGAACGTCAGAAGATTTGTAAGAATCGAAGGCAACTGTGCTTCTTATATCCATGACCACGGCAAGATCGGCGTTGTTGTCAAATTTGATAAAGAATTTGACGCTGACTGCGGCAAAAAGGTTGCAATGCAGGTTGCTTCCATGAGCCCGAGATTCGTTGACAGAACCCAGGTTCCCGCTTCCGAACTCGAGCATGAGACCGAGATAGTTATCGCGCAGATCAAGAACGATCCCAAAAATGCGAAGAAACCCGAAAATATCATCAGAGACAAGATGGTTCCCGGAAAACTTGAGAAGTTCTTCGGCGAAGCTTGCCTTGTTGACCAGGAGTTCTTCATTGATGACAGTCTCAAAGTGGGTCAGTATGTTGCTTCCAAAGGCGATGCGAAAATCGTTGATTTCGTTCGCTATGAAAGAGGCGAAGGAATGCAGAAGAGAGAAGACGACTTCGCTGCAGAAGTTGCGAAGATGGCTTCCAAGTAATTTTTCTGTAAACAGAATATAAGGACAATGAAGTCCCATGTCGGAAACGGCGTGGGACTTTTTGCATAAGGAATCAAAATGTTTAATTGTCAAGGCAAAATAATTGATACTCATACGCATATTTATCCCGAAAAAATTGCTGCAAAGGCAACCGCCGCAGTAGGTGCTTTTTATGATTATCCCATGGAGAGCATCGGAACGGCGGAAACGCTGAAAGAACATATGCAAAAGGCGGGTGTCTGCAAATCATTCATTTTGAGTGTTGCGACCGTTCCGAAGCAGGTTCGCGGGATAAACGATTTCTTGATAGCGACGGTTAAAAACAATCCCGATATATTTGTTCCGTTCGGAACCGTTCATCTCGATATGGAAAATATCGAAGACGAACTTGAATATATCAGAAAAAACGGCATATTCGGCTTAAAATTCCACCCTGATTTTCAGAAATTCGCGGTAGATGACTCTCGAATGGACGTTGTATACGAATATGCGCAGACTTACAGAATGCCCATTGTTTTTCATGCGGGGGACAAGAGGTATCATTATTCAAACCCGTTGCAACTGCGCAAGGTTATAGACCGTTTTCCCGACCTGGTAGCGGTTGCCGCGCATTTCGGCGGTTACAGCGAATGGGAATCCGCTTACGAGTATTTGTGCGGAACGAATTATTATTTTGACACATCAAGCACTCTCGGTATGATGTCGGACTTTTCTCTTCCGAAAAAAATGATAGCAAAGCATGACGAAAACAGGATTCTGTTCGCGTCGGATTTCCCGATGTGGACTCCCGAATATGAACTGACGAATATCGAAAAACTCGGACTTTCGCAGGATTTGACGGAGAAAATTCTTTATAAAAATGCTTTAAGTCTCATTTCTCGCGCCAAATAGTCATTTTTCGCGCTTAAAATCAGACAATATTTTTTCATTATGAGTGGTAGAATATTTATGTAATATTCTGCCGCTCATTTTTTGTTTACGGAGATGAAAAAATATGGGAAGAAAAAATCTGATAACTCAAATCGTGCTGGCACTCGTTGTTGTCGGGCTTTATGTGTTGAGCGGTTTTCTGTGCTCCGGCAGTACGGACGCGGACAAGCCGTTGATTCCCGATAATCCCACGAATAATTCGGCTAAACAAACTTCACAGGGGAACAGCGATTTTTTCGAAAACGATGAACAATATAAATATGTTTTTTCGCGTTTGGAAGCACAGGATGCAGATCCAGATAAGACCTGTCCGAGGGACAAGTATTCTCTTCCTCTGCCTGAAACGGAGCGTTCCGAGTCTTTCAAAGCGCTTGTCGCTCCCGTTACCGAAAAACAATCGTGGAAAGACTTTAACGACACGGTTTTTATAGGAGATTCCGTTACTCTCGGTCTGCAAAAATTCGTGACCGAAAAACGACAGGCGGAAACAGATTACTTCGGCAATGCAAAGTTTATAAGCGTCGGCAGTTACGGTGCGGCAACAGCGGTTGCTCCTGCGGGAGAAGAAAGCATACATCGTTATTTCAACGGAGTAAGAACACCGCCGCAGGATATATGCTCGTCATACGGCGCAAAAAAGGTATATATTTGCCTCGGACTGAACGATGTCGGACAATTTTCCGTCGATGAATATATCGCAAATTACAAGATACTTGTCGAGAATTTAAGAAAAGCGATTCCCGATGTCAAAATTGCGATTCAGTCGATAACTCCGATAACGCTTTACGGAGAAAAACAAGTATTGTATAATGCAAAAATCGACGAATACAACGAAAGTCTTGCCGCTTTCGCAAAGGAAGCAAACTGTGCCTTTCTTGATATTGCAGATGTGCTCAAAGACAGCAACGGCTATCTTGCGACATCTCTTTCAAGCGACGATTATTGTCATTTGATGCCCGAAGCGTATGAACGCTGGGTCGATTATCTTTTATATCATGGGGTGAAACAATGAAAAAAGTTCTGATTATTCTGTTTTGTTCGTTAATGCTTTGTTCTTGTTCAAATTCAGGTAAAAACGTGAGTTTGACCGCAATGAGTGACGATGTTGTTACGCTTTCTGTCGGTTTTGTGCAAGTTCCGAAAAGCGAGATTTCGTCATATTTCAATCTGTCGGAGGCTGATTTCGATGCGTGTGCCGTTTTTGTCAGCCTGTCGGGCGAGCGAGCCGATGAAATAGCCGTTTTTAAGGCTTATGACGAATCGGGGCTGGTAAATATCGTGTCTGCGGTCAATGCGCATTTGCGTGAACAGCGCTCCGCTTTTCGCGATTACGTCCCGTCGGAGTTTGCAAAATTGGAAAAAACCGTAGTTCGGACGGACGGTTTGTACTGTTATTATTGCGTGAGTGAAGATGATGATGTAAAGCAACTTTTGTCACGGTATTTTTCTTGACAATGGCTCTGTTTTGTTGTATTATATAGTGGTGAAACGGAGGATTTTGCCATGTATGACAGAACAGAATATATAAGACCTTTCAGAAAGGGAAATACGGTTCTCAATGAGACCGCTCTTGTAGTCGAATATCCCGGGATTACGGATTCCGACGGAAATATAACGATAACGCTTTTGTATGACATCGAAAAGGTTATCTCGGTGACTGATTTCGGCGGTAAGAAAATATATGAAGAGGGAACGGATTGGTTTGTCCTCGACGGAAAACTGATAATCCCGAAAAATTCTTCTATGCCGCGTGTTCCGTGGTCTGTATACAACCCTCAGGAAGCGCCGAACGACGGTCTTAATGCGCATTTTTCCGAGGGCGGTTATATTCTTTATACAGAGGGAACTCTTCTTGTTGACCGACAGATAGCCGTTACATACGAGCACGCCGTAAACGAAAACGTGTACAAACCCGTCATTCTCCCTAATAAATTGCCGCGTCTTGCACAGAATCTGAAAGAGCAAAAACCTCTTACAGTCGCTTTTTGGGGAGACAGCATAACCGTTGGATGCAACTGCTCAAAAATGCTTGAAATCGAGCCCTTTATGCCGTCGTGGGCTGAAATGGTCTGCGATACTCTTCGCGAAGACTATGGTTGCGACGTAACTTCCGTGAATAAGGCAGTCGGCGGAACCCGTGTCGAATGGGGGCTTTCGGAGTTTGACAACGCATGGAAAGATGTGGAAAATGTTGATCTTTTCGTTATAGCTTTCGGCGGAAACAACGGTCCTGAAACCACTCCCGAAGAGTTTGAAAACATAGTTGAAGAGATAAGCAAAAAGGTTTGGGCTAAATACCCCGAATGTGAAATCGTGACCGTTTCCGTTTGTCAGGGCAACCATTATGCGCAGGATGTGAAATGCCACCACGAACGTCTCAAAAAACTTTATGAACTTGCCGACAGATACGGTTCAAAATTGACCGTTGTTCCGATGACTGCACTTCATGCCGAAACACTTGAACGCAAAAAGTATTGGGATATGACTGCGAATAACATAAATCACCCGAACGATATGCTTATCCGTATGTACGCACAGACTTTTTCGGAAGTATTTGCCTCAGCGGAATAAAAAACGTTTATCACGGATATACTGTTCTCATAAAACTTTCGGGAGAACGGCAACGATGATAAAAGGCAGAAAAAAGAGCGTTTACATTATTAAAAATACAGGCAGCAGACTTTTTGAAGAGGCGATATTCATTGTCAAAAAAGACGCTCCGCACGTTTCGGATTATACGCTGAAACAGGAAGCCGAAAAAGTTATAGTTGAAAAAACATCGTATTATATTAAAAAAGCGCTTCGTAAAAAATGATTTTAGGGGAGTTTCAAAATGATAAAGCACGTTGTTATGTGGAAGTTCAAGCAGGGAAAAGAAGTTGAAATGAAACGTTTTCTCGATGCATTGGAATCATTGCGCGGACAAATTGACGTTATTCGTTCGATGGAAATCGGTGTCAATTCCTACGGGAAAGATAACTGTGACGCGGTTCTGATTATGACTTTCGATTCTTTCGAAGATCTTGAAACATATAAGAATGACCCACGTCATGTTGCTGCTTCGTCTCTCTGTAAAGAAATCCGAGAAGCCCGCCACGCCGTTGACTTTGAAATATAATTTCAGATAAAAAATATCGGGAACCGCTTTTTCTGCGGTTCCCGTTGCGTTTTTTGTTTATATTTCGGCTGAATTAAACTATCTGATTATTTCCGACACGTCTTTAAGTCCGTGTTGCGTGGTTATAACTACAACTTCGTCCCCGAGTTCCATGGTATCGTTACCGTCTGGAATTATCGTTGAATTTTTTCTGATGACAGCGCCTATAAGCAGGTCTTTTTTAAGCGAAAGGTCTTTCAGCGGTTTGCCGATGAAATCGGCTGCTTTTTTGACCTTGAAAGCAATAGCTTCGACCTTTCCCTCCGCGAGTTTGTAAAGCGTTTCAACTCCGCTTCCGCGCGCGTTTTCTTTTGATCTTACAAATTGCAGTATTCTGTCCGCTGTGAGCAATTTCGGCATTATAATGCTGTCTATTCCCGAATCTTTCAGTATTCCCGAATAACTCGGCTGATCGGTCACGGCAATTATTTTGGCACAGCCGAGCGCTTTTGCGTGCATTGCCATAATAACGTTTTCTTCGTCTGTTTCTGTCAGCGATACAAACGCATCGGCGCTTCCGACATCTGCGGCTTTAAGAACTTCTTTATCCGTCGGGTCTGCATTTACGATGTTTATCTTATCGTATGCCGCACGGAGTTTTTCAACCAGACGGGGACTTTTTTCTATTACTGTTATATTGATGTCCAGGGCTTGAAGCGACTTTATCAGATAATGCGGTATTCTGCCGCCGCCCGCTATCGTTACGGCTTTTATCGGCTTTTTCTTTGCGCTCAAAAGCCCGAAAAACGAAATTATGCTCTGTGTGTCAGCCGCAAGCGCGATTCTGTCTCCCGCCTGCAAGCAGGTCGCACCTGTGGGAATGAATACCTCGTTTTCTCTTTCGACGAAGCATATCAGAACTTTGACTTTATATTTGCCGTAAATATCGGACAGCGGAAGATCGACAAGTGAACTTTCCTGCGGAATGGTATATTCGACAAGGTTAAGAAGCCCGTTTGAGAAACTTTCTATTTTTGCAGCAGAGGGAAATCTGACAATTCCCGATATCTCTTCCGCCGCGGAATTGTCGGGGTTGATCGAAAATGTAAGCCCGAATTCGTTGTGCATAAATACAATCTGCGAAGAATATTCGGGGTTGCGCAGGCGTGCTACGGTATATTTTGCGCCGAGTTTTTTGCCTATGACGCAGGCTATGACGTTGAGCTCGTCATGCGGGGAAACCGCAATAAGAACATCGGCATTTTCTATGCCGGCCTCACGCAATATCTCGATGCATGCGCCGTTGCCTTTTATGACCTTGTACGGCAGACCTTGCGGCAGAGAAGCCATGACTTCGCTTCTGTTTTCTATTACCGTTACGTCATTGTTGTCCTGTGCTAGGTTTTCCGCGATGGCGGAACCCACTTTGCCGTGACCTATGATAAGAACTTTCATTTCTTGTTTTTCTCCTGTGAGCGCTGCCCGCGTTGTATACGCTGTGTTGGCAGACATAGTTTTTGATGTCGCCATTATATCACTTTTTATGCCGAATGTCAAACAAGACGGCGATATTTCGGAATGTCTTCCGCTTTTTGCCTGAAAGAAAACAAGGGACGACCGAAGAACGGTCGTCCCGATATTTGTTTTTGCTGTTGATTACAGATATTTCTGAATTTTCGGCGTTGCAAGGGAAATATCCATGCTGACCGTGATGAAGAAGTCGATTTCGTCCGCGATCGCTTCGAGTTCGTCAAGGAACGTTTCAAGTTCTTCAACGTTGTCGGAACGACAAATCTTTGTTATGGAGTCAACAAAAATTTCGGTTATATCATAGTTTGATGCTCTGAGTCCTCCGATGAAGCCGAAGAACATATCGTAGTCGTTGATACCGTATTCGTCAGTGCTTATAAGTCTTACTTTCGGGTCGATCTCGTATCTGAGTTTGTCATCTCTTTCAAGACAGATAACGCTTCCTTCCGCAGTCTTTGCAACGGAATTTACGGTGGAAATAAGTTTCTTTGTCTTGCCTGTTCCTTTGAGACCCATTACAAGTTTGATCATGTGGATGCACTCCTTTTCGGATAATATTGATGTTGCGCAACCCCGTATTCCTTACGGAAATCATACGGGATACTGTTGTTTTTTCTCTTGCTTTAATTATAGCATAGCGACGCTTTCATTTCAATACGTCGGTGACAATTTCTTGAAGTTTGTTGAAACTGTATAACACTTTTGCCATAATTATAGCAAATTTTCCAACTCTGCTTTTTTGTCTTCGTAGCCGGGCTTGCCGAGCAGTGCGAACATATTGCTCTTGTACATCTGAACGCCTGGCTGGTCAAACGGATTTACGCCGAGAACGTATGCGGAAATTCCGCAAGCCTTTTCATAGAAGTATATAAGTTGTCCCATGGTGAACTCATTCATTTCGTCAAGTTCGAGAACCACGCTCGGAACGCCGCCCTGTGCGTGCGCAAGAACAGTGCCCTGGAACGCCTTTTCATTGACAAACTGCATATTTTTGCCTGCAACGAAGTTCAGTCCGTCTGCATTGGACTCTTCAAACGGAATTTCCTGGTCGAGTTTTGCATTCTTGACCCAGATAACGGATTCATACATGTTGCGAAGTCCCTGCTGAACGTACTGCCCGAGCGAGTGAAGGTCGGTGGAGAATATCATCGACGCGGGGAAGAGACCTTTGCCGTCTTTGCCTTCGCTTTCTCCGAAAAGTTGCTTTATCCATTCGCCGAAGCACCACATATACGGCTCGTATGCAACGGTTATTTCCGTGGTTCTGCTCTTTCTGAGAAGAATGTTTCTGACAGCCGCAAATTTGTAGCAGTCATTCTTTTCAATATCGGGGTCGGCATACGTCTTGTGCGCGTCCTGTGCGCCCTGCATGAGTTTGTCTATGTCAATGCCTGCGCAAGCAATGGGAAGAAGTCCGACAGCGGTAAGTACAGAATATCTGCCTCCGACATCGTCGGGAACAACGAACGTTTCGTAACCCTCTGCGTCCGCAAGTTCTTTAAGAGTGCCCTTTGCTTTGTCCGTGGTAGCGTAAATTCTGCCCTTTGCGCCCTCTTTGCCGTATTTCTTTTCAAGCATTTCTTTAAGAACGCGGAACGCTATGGCGGGTTCCGTCGTCGTGCCCGATTTGGATATCACGTTAACGCTGAAATCCTTGCCTTCGCAAAGCGAAAGAACTTCGCGGAAGTAGGTGGAAGAAATGCTGTTGCCGAGGAAGTATATCTCGGGCGTATCTTTTTTGAGATTGTTGTAAAGAGGGCTTTTTATTGCTTCGATAACGGCTCTCGCTCCGAGATACGAACCGCCTATTCCGACAACGAGAAGCACATCGGAATCGGAAATGATCTTCTGCGCGCTCTTTTTAATGCGGGCAAATTCCTCTTTGTCGTAATCTACGGGCAGATCGACCCAACCCGTGAAATCCGAACCGAGACCGGATTTGTTGGTGAGCATTTCATGAGCTGCTCTTACCTGCGGCGCTATTGCGGCAAATTCGTTTTCGCCGACAAAACCTTTGAGGTAAGAAGTGTTGAGTTTGATTGACATAATAAAAACTCCTTTTGAGATTAAGTTATTCTATCGAAAAATCCGAAGCGTCGAAATCCATTGACAACTCGGCGCTTTTCGGAGTTCTTTTTAACGGGTCGTATACGAATTTTTTGCAGTTGTATTTTCTTTTTATGTATCCGTATTTATCACAGACAACACCGTCTTCATCGCAGAGAAGTGTGCCTCTTTTGCAATATTCGCAGTTTTGTTCGATACCTTTTCCGAAGACTTTCATGTCGATTCTCCGTTCCGAAGGTCGCGCACGCGCGACAAACAATATATTATTTTATAGTTTATCACATTCCGCTCCGTTTTTCAACCTGCAATCCGAACAAAATATCGAAATAATTTTCGAACAGAAGATCGTATGTTAAAATTTTTAGGAAACATTACGGTTATATATTTACAAATAAAGACTTTTGTATTATAATAAAGAATGATCAAAACACAAGCAGAGCACGGAGGATAAGCGGTGTCGGCAAAAAACAGGATACTGTCCGAGGAAGAGATGGAAGAGCAGAAAGAATATACCGAAAGGGTAGGTCGTATTTCTGCGGAATTTGAACAGACGCACGGAAGAAAACCGAGATTTTTTTCCGCCACATACGGTTGTCAGCAAAATGAGAACGATACCGAACGTCTCGACGGAATGCTGCTTCAAATGGGGTACGAATATACGGAAGACAAAGACCTTGCCGACCTGATTCTTTTTAACACATGCGCTGTTCGTGAACACGCCGAAACAAAAGTTTTCGGAAATGTCGGTGCACTTGTCAAAAACAAAAGAGAAAATCCCGATCTTAAAATTTGCCTTTGCGGATGTATGATGACGCAACCTCATATTGCAGAGCAGATAAAAACAAAGTACAGGCACGTCGATCTTGTTTTCGGAACGCACGCGCTTTATCGCTTCCCCGAAAATCTTTACCGTATTCTTACGGGCGGAAAACGTGTGTTTGACGTAACTTCGGAAGACGGGCGCGTGGCGGAAGGACTTCCGATTCGCCGCAGAGACAAAGTAAAGGCTTGGGTCTCGATAATGTCCGGCTGCAACAATTTTTGCTCATATTGCATAGTGCCTTATGTTCGCGGACGCGAAAGAAGCCGCCGACCCGAAAACGTTCTTGAAGAAGTTCGCGGACTTGTTGCCGAGGGATATAAAGAGATAACGCTGCTCGGGCAAAACGTCAATTCGTATTGCAAAGACCTTGATATCGGTTATGATTTTTCCGACCTGCTTCGGGACATAAATAAGATTGACGGAGATTTTACCGTTAAGTTTATGACCTCGCATCCGAAAGACGCAACGGAAAAACTTATTGACACGATAGCGGAATGCGACAAGATATGCAAACATCTGCATCTGCCTGTTCAGAGCGGCAGCGACGCCGTTTTGAAAAAGATGAACAGACATTACACTTCGGAAAAATATTTTTCGCTGATAGATTATGCAAAAAAGAAAATTCCAGATGTGGCACTGACAAGCGATATTATTGTAGGTTTTCCCGGTGAAACGGAGGAAGACTTCCTTGCTACACTTGATTTGATAAGCAAAGTGGAGTATAACGGACTTTATACGTTCATCTATTCACCTCGAAAGGGAACGCCTGCGGCGGAAATGAAAGACCAGATACCGCAGGACGTTAAAAAAGAGCGTTTTAACCGTCTGCTTGCCGTGCAGAACGAAATCAGCACAAAGAAAAATTCCGCATTCGTCGGAAAAGTCTTTGAGGCTGTTGTAGACGGTTTTGCCGAGAATTCGGAAACCGCCATGCTCGCAAGAACGTCAAACAATACCATCGTAAAGTTTGAGACGGACGGAAAAACTTTTAAAGAGGGCGACAAGGTGCGTCTGAAAGGCATTCGTTGTGCCAACTGGGCGGTATACGCCGAACTGACGGATTAGTTTATAAAAAATTATTCAAATAAAACGGAGAGTGTTTATTATGGCAGACGTAAGAGAACTTGCAAGACAACTCGGAGAAGCGGTCGTCACCGACGAAAAATTCGTTGCGCTTCAATCGGCGCAGGCTGAATACGACAACGATGCCGAACTTCAACAACTTATTCAAGAGTTCAATCTTCAAAAAATGAATGTTATGCAGGAAATGCAGAAAGGTGAAGAGAAGAACGAAGAAAAACTCAAAGAACACCAAGACAAAATGAGAGAGACCTATACAAAGATTATGTCCGATCCCGTTATGGACAAGTATATGACCGCAAAAGAGGAAGCGGACGCATTTGTTAACGAGATTTACGGCATACTCAATTTTGCGATAACGGGAGAAGAGCCCGGCGGTTGTTCCGGTTCCTGCGAAACCTGCGGCGGCTGCCATTAAGCCGCCGATTTAAGGAGAAAAAAAGAGATGGCGAAAACACCGCAGTTGTCTCCGATGATGCAACAGTATGTTGAGATGAAGAAACAGTACAAGGATTATATCCTGATGTACCGTCTCGGAGATTTCTATGAAATGTTTTTTGACGACGCCGTCATTGCAAGCAAAGAACTCGATATAGTTCTGACGGGCAAGGATTGCGGGCTTGACGAGCGCGCCCCGATGTGCGGAATACCGTATCACAGCGTTGACGGTTATATTTCCCGACTTGTACAGCACGGTTACAAGGTCTCTGTCTGCGAACAGATAAAAGACCCCGTTACAAACGACGTAACGCACCGTGAAGTTGTTCGAATGATAACTCCGGGAACGGTCACTGACCCCGAAATGCTGGATGAAAGCAAGAATAACTATATCGTCGGCGCGTTCTGCGAAAAAGGCAGACTGTGCCTTTGCTTTGTCGATATTTCAACAGGCGATATGTTTTTGTCGGGCTCTTATAAACTTTCTGACCCGACGATAATAAACGAACTCGGCAAATATTCTCCGCGCGAGATATATGCTTCGCCGGAAGCCTGCGAAACCGAGCCGATAAAGAACTATATCGCATCTTCTGCGGGTTGTATGCTCACGCGCGGAGAAACGTGCCCGAATGCAAAAGAACTTCTTGAAAAGCAGATGGGGCAGACTGTCGGCAAACTCGGACTTGCCGATAATGCGCTTGCCGCAGAAACCGCCGGCTCGCTTTTGAAGTATCTGTTCGACACGCAGCTTTGCTCTCTTGACCATATCAAAAAACTTACGCTTACAGGCGAATATGCCTATATGCAGATAGATCTTTCGACGTGGCGCAATCTTGAAATAGTTGAGACAATGCGTTTCAAGGAAAAGAAAGGCTCGTTGCTCGGCGTTCTTGATAAAACACAGACCGCCATGGGCGCGCGTCTGCTGCGCAATTTCCTTGAAAAGCCGTTGACGAATGTTGATGAGATAAACGGCAGACAGGGCGCCGTTCGCGATTTTTATGAGAACAACATTGAACGTTCCGAACTTCGTGACCTGCTTTCGGGAATAAGAGATATAGACCGTCTTTTGACAAAAGTCGTTTATGGCTCAGTCAATCCCAAGGACGTGAAAAACCTTGCAACGTCGTTTTCTTCGCTTCCGCGCATTTTTGAAATCCTACGCGGCGGCAAGTTCGGCTCTGCGTATCTGAAAAATCTGCTTCGCGGGGCGGATGAACTGTCCGATATAACAGAACACATCGAAGCGGCGATAAACGATGACCCTCCCGTTGCGATGAAAGACGGCGGCATAATCCGCGAGGGATACAACTCGGAAGTTGATGAACTGCGAGTTCTTTTGACCGACGCAAAACGTATAATGGTCGGGCTTGAAACGTCAGAAAAAGAAAAAACGGGTATCAAAACTCTTAAAGTCGGTTATAACAAGGTCTTCGGCTACTACATCGAAGTTCCGAACGGCAGCAAGGACATTGTACCCGATACATACATAAGAAAACAGACTCTTGTCGGCGGCGAACGCTTTATAACTCCCGAACTCAAAGAGATAGAGGAAAAACTGCTGACGGCGCGCGACGACCTCGTTGCGCTTGAATACAAATTGTTTTCGGAACTTGTTCTCGGAATAAAAGAGTGCATCGATCGCATAAAAGCGTCTTCCCGCGCGGTTGCGTACATTGATGTTCTTACAACGCTTGCGGAAGTTGCCGTAAAGAACGGGTATACTTGCCCGACGGTCAATTCAGACAGTGTTATCGATATCAAAAACGGCAGACACCCCGTTGTTGAAAAAATGCTGAAAAACGAAGTGTTTGTGCCGAATGACACACACCTTGACACTTCCAATTGCCGTATGGCGATAATAACGGGTCCCAATATGGCGGGTAAATCCACATATATGCGCTCTGTTGCTCTAATAACTCTGCTTGCGCAGATAGGTTCATTTGTGCCCGCTTCAAGCGCAACAGTCGGCGTTGCGGACAAGATATTTACCCGTGTGGGCGCCGCAGACGACCTTGCGTCGGGACAATCGACCTTTATGGTTGAAATGAACGAAGTGGCGTACATACTCAAAAATGCGACAAAGAAGAGTTTGCTTATTTTTGATGAAATAGGACGCGGAACTTCCACATACGACGGCATGAGCATTGCCCGCGCCGTGCTTGAATATGTTGCGAAAAAGATAAAAGCGAAATCGCTTTTCGCAACGCATTATCACGAACTTGTTGCGCTTGAAAGCACCGTTGAGGGCGTTAAAAACTTCAATGTCGCGGCAAAGAAACGCGGAAACACGATAACGTTTCTCCGAAAGATCGTTCCCGGCGGAACGGACGACAGTTACGGCATTGATGTCGCGCGTCTTGCGGGTGTTCCCGAGGTCGTTATAGACCGCGCACAGGAAGTATTGAAAGAAATAGAGTCCGAACAGCCGAAAGTTGTTATCAAACGTGAAGAAAAGAACGAAGAACCCGATCTTTTCAATGCCGTTGCTTCTGATGAAATAACAGAAAGACTTAAAAACATAGACCCGACGGTTCTGACACCGATAGAAGCGATGAACGAACTTTATGCGCTTGTTCAGAAAGCCAAAAACCAATAATTTCGGAGAATACTGATGAAAATACACGTTCTTGACAGTTCTGTTGCCAACCTTATTGCCGCGGGCGAAGTGGTGGAAAGACCCGCATCCGTTGTAAAGGAACTTGTCGAAAACTCCGTCGATGCGGGCGCCGATAAAATCTCCGTTGAGATTTTGAAAGGCGGCATTGACCTTATAAAAGTGACAGATAACGGTTGCGGAATGACGGAAGAAGATGCCCGTGTGGCGTTCCGCAAACACGCAACGTCGAAGATAACCACAAAGGAAGACCTTTATAACATAGGCACTCTCGGTTTCCGCGGCGAAGCGCTTGCCGCAATAAGCGCGGTATCCCGCGTTGAACTGATAACCAAGACAAAAGATTCCGTCGGTGGCGTTCGTCTGTCTCTCGAAGCGGGTGAGCTGTGCGGAGATATAGTGTCTTCCGAGGAAATCGGTTGCGCTGACGGTTCGGTTTTTTGTATCAGAGACCTCTTTTATAACGTTCCCGCAAGAAAGAAATTTCTTAAAAGCGAACAGGCGGAAGCGGGAGCGATAAGTTCGGTTGTACATAAACTTGCGCTGTCGCACCCCGAAATATCGTTCCGACTGACCGTCGGCGGCAAAGAAACGCTGTTCACTTCGGGCAACGGAAAACTTGAAGATACCATTTTTTCCGTATACGGAAAGAGCGTGACACAGAATCTTGTTCCCGTCAGAATGAAAAATGACGATTTCCGTCTGTCGGGCTTTATCGGCACGCCGCTTTTTTCAAAACCGAACAGAAATATGCAACTGTTCTATGTAAACGGACGTATCGTCCGCTCACGGCTGCTTCAAACCTGTCTCGAAAATGCATACAGAAATTCGATGCTTATCGGCAGATACCCGGTTTGTGTTCTCTTTTTGCAGGTTGACAATTCGAGCATAGATATAAACGTACACCCGTCAAAACTCGAAATCAAATTCGGCGACGAAAAAAGCGTTTCCGTATTTATGAACGACGCTTTGCGAACCGCGCTTTCTTTTGACAATGCGGTCAAACATATTGACGTAACGCCTGCAACGAATGATGTTTTCAGGCTTCCTTTTGAAAACTCCGCTCCGCAGAAAACTCCCGAACCTCCGAAAAAGACCGTGGAAAAGGTGAAGAATTACGGGGAGTGGCAGGTCATAACAAAAGTTTCCGTATCGGAAAATTCCATACCCGAGCAAAAGCCCGAAGTTTTACCGAAAAACGAGACCGAAGTGAAGAAGTCTTCCTCGGCGGAAGAAACTTCCGAATTTGAAAAACTGAAAAAAATGCTTCTCGAAAGGGCGGTTGCCGCCGAAAAGCCTGCGGAAACGCTTCGGGACGATTCGTCGCTTCTTGCCCCAGATTTGGGCTTTTCTGCAAAAAGAGAGCCTGAACCTGAGAAGTATGCACCGTCCGTGACAGCACCTGTTCCCGACGTTTCCGAGCCTCCGAAAAAGGAGACCGTCAATGCTCCGGTTCCTACTGCAAAAGACAATGCCGATGAACCGACTCTTGTTGAAAAAACGGTTGAATTTCGTATTGTCGGAGAAGTTTTCGATTCGTTTATAATTGTTGAAAAGGACGGCGATGTTCTGTTTATTGACAAACACGCATTGCATGAGCGTATGAATTTTGAGAAACTGAAAAGAGGAACTGTCGGTTCTCAATATCTGCTCAGCCCGATAGTTGTCGAGCTCGGCGCGGCTGAAAATCTGATAATAACCGAAAATGCGGAAGAACTGAAAAAAGCGGGCTTTGAAGTTGAGGACTTCGGCGGAAGCGTAATTGTGCGTATGATACCGCAAATTCTCGAAAATTCCGACGTTGAATATGTGCTTGCGAAGTTTGCGGATAACTATGAAAATCTCAAACTCGGCAAGAATGATCTTCTCGATGAATTTCTGCATGACTGTGCTTGCAAGGCTTCCATAAAGGCGGGTATGCACACGTCGGCATTTGAGACAGAGAAGTTGATAAGAAATTATTTTGAACACGAAAACGACTTGAAATACTGTCCGCACGGTCGTCCGATAACGTTTGCGCTGTCAAAAACGACCATCGAAAAACAATTTAAGAGGATAGTCTGATGAACAATCGTGTTATTGCCGTTGTCGGTCCTACCGCAAGCGGAAAAACCAAACTTGCGGTCGAGATAGCCAAGCGGTACAACGGAGAGATCGTCTCCGCCGATTCCATGCAGATATATAAATATATGGATATCGGTACGGCAAAACCCACCGATGAAGAAATGCAGGGCATACCGCATCATTTGATAAGCATTGTCGAACCGACGGAAACGTTCACTTTGCAGGATTATCTTGAACGTGCGAAGGTTTGCGTCGATGATATTCTTTCTCGCGGCAAAATACCTGTTATTGCAGGCGGAACTGGACTTTATGTGACTTCGTTTATTGAAAATATAAGTCTTTCCGAAGCCGAAACAGACCCCGAATACAGGGAACATCTTGCAATACGCGCCGAAAAAGAGGGCAGTGAAGCGCTTCTTTCGGAACTTGCGGAGATAGACCCTCAGACGGCGGAAAAACTGCACCCGAACAATATTAAACGCATAATTCGTGCGCTTGAACTTTACCATACTTCGGGAAAAACCGTGACGGAGCAAAATGAGATATCGAAAAAAATCCCGTCGCCGTATAAGTTCCTTGAAATCGGATTGCGGTTTTCGGACAGAAGCGTGCTTTATTCAAGAATAGACAGAAGAGTTGACGAAATGTTCTCGGCGGGTCTGGAAAACGAGGTCTCTACGCTTCTTCAAAGCGGAAAACTGACACGCGAATGCAATGCTTTTCAGGCAATAGGTTACAAGCAGTTCGCACCGTATTTTGACGGAGAGATCGGAATTTCCGAAGTTTCGGAGAATATCAAGAGAGAAAGCCGTCATTACGCAAAACGTCAGTTGACATGGCTTCGACGTGACGAAAATATACGTTGGGTTGAAGCCGACGGACTTGATATTGAACATTTTTTTAACAATTTATCGGAATGTATAGAAGATTTCCTGTATGTATGATATAATCGGCATATATATTTATTTTATAGCACAATAAATGTGTAAACGGAGCGGTTATGGAGAAAAAAGTATTCAGAGTGATACTCGTGCTTGTCGTCGTGCTTTTGTGCGGCTATTTTCTCTTCGGCGTTGTTCCGTCCGTTTTGTTCGATACGGATTATACGGTTGAAGCCGTTGAAGACTGTGTTTATAACGACACCGTTTCTGTTGAGGGCGTCGCTCTGCGGACCGAAACCGTTCTTGTGGCAGGCTCTGACTGTGCAACGATGGTTCACAACGTTTCGGACGGCGAAAGAGTTGCCGTGGGTACTTCCGTTGCAACCGTCAGCAACAAGGCCTTTTCCGATGAAGACGAACAGCGATTGCTGTTTTTGAATCGGAATATCAAAATCCTTACAAAAACGGTCAGCAGCGTTGTGACTTCGGACGCAACATCTCTTGACGCCGACAGCAGGGAAGCGCTTTACGATTATCTCGATTCGTGTGCTTCTTCCGATATGGGAGAAATACTTGCTTACGAAGCAACCTTGCAAACCGCTTTCAACAAAAAGAACGTGAACCTGAACGGAGACGAAAGTTATTCGAAAAAACTCGATGAGTATCTGAACGAACGTAACTCCATAATCGGAAAATATACCTCTGTCGAACAAAACGTTCAGTCAACTGTTGCGGGGTATTTTTACAGCGGATATGACGGCTTTGAATACCTTTCAGCCGCCGATGCGGACAATATGACGGTTTCGAGTCTGGAAAAGATTCTCGTCGCTGACGGAACTTCGTGTCCGAGCGATTATGTGGGAAAAGTTCAGACCACGCCGTACTGGATATTTGCTGCAAAGATGAAGTCTTCGGACGCCGCTTCTCTTAAACAGGGGTCTTCAGAAAAAATAGAGTTCAGATTTTCCGACGGCTCAAGAAAAACTCTTCAAACAAGCGTGCTGTTCGTCTCATCAGAAGAAAACGGATATGTCTGCGTATGCTTCCGCTGCGGCGTTATGACCGAAAAAGAACTTTCGTTAAGAAAAGCGAATTGCAAACTGATAAATTCCACATATTCGGGATTGAAAGTCAGCAACAAGGCGCTGCGCGTCGTAGACGGCGCAGACGGCGTATATGTTCTGATAGGACAAAAAGTTGTTTTCAAACCGGTTGAAATACTGTTTTCGACCGATGAATTTTCGATAGTAAAAGCAAAAAGCGATTATAATGCACGCCGACTGACCGTAAACGACGAAGTCATCTGCGGCGGCAAAGATATGTTTGACGGGAAGATAGTAAATGCGAAATAGAATTTTGAGCAATAAAGCCGAAATCGAAAACAGGATTGCAGAAGCGAAAACACGCGGCGGATTCAGTCACGATGTCATAATCGTTGCGGTTACGAAATATCAGACGATAGAAGATACCAACGCCGCAATCGAAGTCGGGTTTTCGAATATAGGCGAAAATTATGTTCAGCACTTAAAAGAAAAAGACGCGCTGCTGCTCCCGTGCAAAAGACACTTTATCGGGCATTTGCAGACAAACAAAGTCAAAGCGCTTCTTTCGATGAAAGATATTGCGCTTATTCAGTCCGTTGATTCCGTCAAACTTGCGACGGAAATAGACAAATATTCGGAAAAACTTGGAAGAACGACCGAAATTCTTTTGCAGGTCAATATCGGTGACGAAGAACAAAAATTCGGTGTTGAGCCTGCCGATACCGTGGCTCTTGTCCGTGATGTTTCGGATTTTGAACATATAAAAGTCAAAGGGCTTATGGCAACAATGCCCATAGAAAAAGATATACGTTATTACAAAGAGTTCAAAGAACTTTTTGAGAAAGTAAAAGCCTGCAATATTTCGGGCGTAGATATGGATATTCTTTCAATGGGTATGTCAAACGATTTTGAAGAGGCTGTCGAATGCGGCTCAAACATGGTACGCATAGGTACGGCGCTCTTTAAATAAATTAACTTTCGGAAAGGAAGATTTTGTTATGGCAAATATCAAGCAGATCCTCGGTTTCGGCTCGGATACCGACGATTACGAAGATGATGTTGAATATGAAGAAGAGGCAACAGAAGAAAAAGCGGCTCCGAAGCGCGCATCAAGGGCTTCTCGCAATTCCGCGCCCGCGCCTTCCGGAAAAAGACCGAATTTTATTCTTTGCAAACCCGACGATAAAAGCGCAATGCAGGCTGTTGCGGATGATGTAATATCGGGCAAATCCGTTATACTCAATCTTGAAAATATACAGAAAGATACAAAACGCATAGTGGACTTCCTTTACGGTGTTGTTTATGCCCTTGACGGAACCGTTAAAAAAGTTGCGGAGCATACATATCTTATTGCTCCCGGCGGTGTTGATATAACCGGCGAAATGGATAACGACTTGGAGGAGACCGTCTTTTGACGGACGCTGAACTTTTCTCTCGGAGGATTGCCGACCATGCGGAATCGGCAATGCGCAATTCCGTTGAATATACGGGATTTCTTTCCGAGGACGAGCAGGATGACTGTTCGCAGATACTGAAAAAACTCGGTGTCGGCTATTCGTTTGACGGCGGCATTGAAAATGCGGAGCGCAGAATGTGCGCGATATATTCCGACTCTTTTTCGGCGGAATGGCTGTCTTTTCCCATATCTGTGGTCGAGATAACTCCGCACGATAAAACTGCACAAATACGCCACCCCGACTGTCTCGGAAGCATTCTCGGGCTCGGTCTGAAAAGAAGCGTCATAGGCGATATAGTCTTTTCTGACGGAAAAATATATGTTGCGGCAGAAGAAAACATTGCAAAACACATATGTTCGCAACTTTGTCGGGTAGGCAAATATGTTTGCTCTGCAAAAATCGCTGACGGCTCGGACACAATCAGAAACGAACGAAAATTTGAGACCGTCGGACTTATCGTGACTTCAAACAGACTTGACTGTTATGTTGCCGCGATAAGCAAAACTTCGCGTGAAAAAGCCGTATCCGCAATAAAAGCGGGCGATGTTCGTCTGAACGGCACGCAGATATACGATGTTACAAAACGTCTTTCTTTCGGCGACAGGCTGTCTGTTCGCGGCGCGGGGAAATACATAGTTGATTCCGATCCCGAAGATTGTCACAAAACGCAGAAAGACAGGCTAAAAATAAATATGCAAAAATATGAACGTTCCAAATGACGGAGGTATTATATGTTAAGCGTCAGAGATATTGAAACAAAAACGTTTTCGAGAAGCAAGACCGGCTACAAAGAAGAAGAGGTCGAAGCGTTTCTCGACGAGATAATCGTTGACTATACCGCTCTTCTCGAAGAAAAAGAAAGTCTGGGCAAGAAAGTTATCGTTTTGAGCGAAAAACTCGAAACCATAAGAGACGAACAGGAAGCGCGCATGCAGTCGCTCCTCAGCACTCAGAAGAGTTATGATGAGGTTATGCGTACCGCAAAAATGAATGCGGAATCTCTTATAAACGATGCAAAGAAAAAGGCTGACGAACTTCTGAAGGTCGCAAAAGAGCAGGCTGACGGTCTGACTTCCGAAGCAACTGCAAAAGCTGCGGAGATAGAAAAAGACGGCGAGGAGAAAAAGGCGGAATACAATGCGCTTGTTTCCGAGATCGAAACCGTTAAAAAGGCGGTTCACGTTCTTTGCGACAAATTCACTTCCGACGTTGAAAATCTTCCCGAACTTGCAAAAAAGGAACTTGCGGCAGTTACAGTAACCGTTCCTGCGACTCAACCCGCACCCGCGGTCGAGGAAACAAAGGCTGTTCCCGAGGAAACTGCGGCTGTTGAAGCTGACGACACCATCATGGCGGGCGAAACAAAAGTTATTCCCGTTGTGAAAGAAACGAAAATTGCTGATGTTCCCCGAGACGTTACAAGGGAAAAAATAAACCGCGCGCTTGAAATTGCCGATGAGGAAGACGAAGATATGGTCGGCGATGACGACGATGAAGACTACGAAAACAGTTTTTATACGAGAAAACACGGCGGCAAGAAAGATGACGGCAGAGCCGCAAAAATAAGAAATCTGTTCGGTTCGGACGATGATTATTCGGACGAAGACGAAGATGATGATAATAATAAAGACGATTTTGACGACGAGTATGAAGAAAAACCGAAAAAGAAAAAGCGTTCTTTCTTCGGCTTTGGCAAAAAGAAAAAGAGTCGTGACGACGATTATGATGATTACGATGATTATGACGACGACGATTACGACGAAGATGATGACGACTATTACGACGACGAAGACTGATCAGGAGACTTTCAGCGATGGATTATAATCAGACATTGAACTTGCCGAAGACCGATTTCCCGATGAGAGCGGGACTTCCGCAACGCGAGCCGGCTTTTCTCGAAGAATGGCAGACTCAACAGACTTACAAAAAACTTCAAGAGAAAAACGCGGGCAGACCGCAATACGTTCTTCATGACGGTCCTCCGTTCTCGAACGGAAACATTCACATGGGGACGGCGATGAACAAGGTTCTGAAAGACTTTATAATCCGTTATAAGTCTATCAGCGGCTTTCAGGCTCCGTATATCCCCGGTTGGGATAATCACGGTATGCCCATCGAAAGCGCAATAATCAAAAAAAATAAACTGAACAGAAAAGAGATGTCTATTCCCGAGTTCAGAAACACTTGTCATAAGTTTGCGGACGATTTCGTTCACATTCAGATGGAACAGTTCAAGCGTCTCGGCGTTCTCGGCGATTGGGAACATCCTTATACGACGATGGATCCCGCTTTTGAGTCCGTTGAAGTCAAAGTGTTCGGCGAGATGTATAAAAAAGGCTACATCTACAAGGGACTTAAGCCCGTTTATTGGTGTCCCGTCGATGAAACCGCACTTGCAGAGGCAGAAATCGAATATGCGGACGACGACTGCACGTCGATATATGTTAAATTCGCGGTAAAAGACGATAAGGGCAAACTTTCCTCTTACGGAGACCTCTCCAAAATGTACTTCGTTATTTGGACGACCACCACATGGACACTTCCCGGAAACCGTGCGATAGCGCTCAATCCGTATGAGAGTTATGTTCTTGTTAAAGCGGGCGAAGAAATGTACATTGTCGCTGAAGCGCTTATGGACAAGACCATGGCGGCGGGCGGTATTACCGATTACAGCGTTGTAGAACATTTCAAAGGTTCTGATTTTGAATATATGACGGCACAGCACCCGTTCCTCGACATAGACAGCCTGCTTGTAACCGCGGATTATGTCACCATGGACAGCGGTACAGGTTGCGTTCACACTGCACCGAGTTTTGGTGTTGACGACTATCAAACGGGCAGACGTTACAACCTTGATATGACCGTTCCCGTTGATGACAGAGGATATCAGACCGCAGACGCCGGCAAATATGCGGGGCTGCGCTATGATGAATCCAACAAAGTCATTCTTGCGGATTTGAAAGAAAGCGGCGCGCTCTTTGCTTCCGAAGACATCAAGCACCAATATCCGCATTGTTGGAGATGTAAAAATCCGATAATCTTCCGCGCAACCCCGCAGTGGTTCTGCTCTGTTGAAGCATTCAAGGATAAGACCGTTGAAGCAATAAAGGACGTTGAATGGATTCCCTCTTGGGGTGGAGACAGAATAACCCAAATGGTTGTTGACCGTGCCGATTGGTGTATTTCCAGACAGCGCCATTGGGGACTTCCCATACCCGTATTCTATTGTGAGGAGTGCGGAAAACCCATTTGCAACGACGAAACGATTGAAAAAGTTTCCGCGCTGTTCAAGGAAAAAGGTTCGAACGCATGGTATGAAATGACTCCCGCAGAGATACTCGGAGACTTTAAGTGTCCGCATTGCGGCGGAACGCATTTCACCCGTGAAAACGATACCCTTGACGGCTGGTTTGACAGCGGCTCTTCCCACTTCGTCGTTCTCCGCGAAAATCCCGATGACAAGTGGCCCGAAATGAAATGGCCCGCAGATTGCTATCTTGAAGGCGCCGACCAGTACAGAGGTTGGTTCCAGTCTTCGCTGCTGACGGCGGTAGGTGTTCTCGGAGATTCCGCTCCTTATAAAACCGTTCTTACTCACGGTTGGGTAGTTGACGGACAGGGCAGGGCGATGCACAAATCGCTCGGCAACAGCGTCGCTCCCGAAGAAGTTATCAAAAAGTACGGTGCAGACTTGCTCCGTCTTTGGGTTGCCTCTTCCGATTATCATGCGGATGTCCGTGTATCAGACGATATATTCAAACAACTTTCTCAGGCATATCTTAAAATCAGAAATACGGCAAGATACATTCTCGGAAACCTGAACGGTTTCGATCCCGACAATCTTGTTCCCGCTTCGGAAATGAACGAACTTGACAAGTGGGCGGTATCGCGTCTTAATGACTTGATGAAGAAGGTCCGCGACGGTTATGAGAACTACGCATATCATATCGTATACCATGCTATCCGCAATTTCTGCGTAGTCGATATGTCGAACTTCTATCTTGATATTGTAAAAGACGTTTTGTATTGTGACAGCGCAAACGGCAAGGCAAGAAGAAGCGCACAAACAGCGATGTTCCTTGTCCTTGATTCTCTTGTAAGAATGCTTTCCCCGATACTTGCGTTCACTGCTGATGAAATCTGGAAAGCAATGCCGCACAGAAGTTCTGATAATACAGAAAACGTTATCTTCAACGACCTCAACTCTCCGTTTGAAGAGTATGCGCTTTCGGAAGAAAAGATTGCAGATTTCAACAGACTTTCCGAGATAAGAGACAGTGTTAACCTTGCGCTTGAAGCGGCAAGAAACGAAAAACTTATCGGCAAACCGCTTGAAGCAAAGGTCTGCATAACCGCACCTGCCGAGGACGCCGCACTTTTGAATAAGTATGAGAATCTGCTCAAAACCATATTCATCGTTTCGGGTGTCGATGTTCACGAGGGTGACGAACTCTTTGTGAAAGTTGATAAAGCGGACGGCGAAAAATGCGAGCGTTGCTGGACATACAGCGAAACCGTGGGCAAGGACAGCGAACATCCCACGCTTTGCGCGAGATGTGCGGCAGTCGTTAAAGGTCTGTAATGAAAAGATTTGTTTCCAAAATTCCGTATCTGGCGATATTTATTGTCGGAATAATCCTTGATTACATCGTCAAACATATCGTCAGAACGAATATGAAAATAGGTGATACGATTCCGCTTATCAGGGGCGTATTTCATATCACATATACGGAAAATACCGGCGCGGCGTTCAGCATGCTTTCAGATAAAACGACATTGCTTTCCGTTGTGACCGTTGCGGTTGTGGGACTTCTTCTGTTTCTTTTGCTATCGGACAAAATCAGAGGTAAGTTTGCCTGCGTGCTTGTTGCGCTTATCGCTTCGGGTGGCACCGGCAACCTGATAGACCGCATTTTCCGAGGCTCCGTTACCGATATGTTCGATTTTAGGTTGATAAACTTTGCAATTTTCAACGTGGCGGATATATTCGTAACCTGCGGAGCATTACTCTTCATCATTGTTTTCTTTGTCAGCAAGGGAGAAGTTTTACAATGGAACTCATCGCAAGAAAAGAAGATGAAGGAAAAAGATTAGATAAGTTTCTTTCCGACGCGGACGCGTGTTTAACGCGTTCCGCGGCGGTTATTCTTATTTCAGAGAAAGCCGTCACCGTAGGCGGAAAATCCGAGGGGAAGAACTACCGTATCAAAGACGGAGACGTTGTTCGTTATGAAAAGCCCGAACCGAGGCCTCTTGAAGTTGTTGCTCAGGATATTCCGCTCGATATAGTTTACGAAGACGAATATCTTCTCGTTGTCAATAAACCGCAGGGAATGGTCGTTCATCCCGCGGCGGGAAACGACGACGGAACACTTGTGAATGCGCTTCTTAAACATTGCGGCTCGAGTCTTTCCGGTATAAACGGCGTTATCCGACCCGGAATCGTTCACCGTATAGATAAAGACACTTCTGGTCTTCTGATAGTTGCAAAAACAAATGAGGCGCATCTCGGACTTGCCGAGCAGATAAAGGAACACTCATTTCTCCGCGTGTATAACGGCATTTGCAGGGGACATTTCAAAGAACCCGAGGGTACGGTGTCTCTACCGATAGGCAGAGACCCGAAAGACAGAAAAAAAATGGCGGTGACGCTGAAGAATTCCAAGCCTGCGGTAACGTATTACCGTGTGCTTTCGGAATTTGACGGCTATTCCCTGGTCGAATTCAGACTTGAAACCGGCAGAACTCATCAAATTCGCGTTCACATGGCAAGTCTCGGACATTCCATTGCGGGAGACCCTCTTTACAGCCCTCGCAACACGGACAAAAAGTTGCTGACGGGGCAGTACCTGCACGCAAAACAGATTGGGTTTGTTCACCCGATAACAAATAAAAAACTGTTTTTCGATTCGGAATTACCTCCGAGATTTTATGATTTTATCCGCAAACACGGCGGCACGGTGTGATATGAAAAGACTGATTTCCGTTATTGTTTTGATAGCCGTTTCAGTCGGAGTTTTTTGCTCCGCCTGTTCTTCCGACGCGAACAAAAATAACGGAGATTATATTTTCAGCCCCGAAAATTTCTTCGGAAATGCGGTTCATTCCCTGTTTCCGAACAAAATTTTCGATACGCTTTTTTCGACAGATAAAGATTCTTTTAACGGCGAAATATCTGTGACCGATATGTATTTTTCCGATGCCGAAACGGGCGAAAAACATTCGTATCAAAATGTGTTGCAGAGCAGTTTTGACGCAAAAAAAGATGATTCTGGGTTCGTGGTTCACGGAAACGCAAATCTCGGGTCAAAAGATTTTGAGTTTTCGTCATTTTTAAAAGCAGGAGCGGCAAAAGGCTGTGCTTACGGGCTTCTTGATGAAGATTTAACCGTAGACTTTTTCAACCTGTATGGGGTTTCGGAATTGTCTGCCGTATATTCCGATCTGAAAAACGGGTATTCGGATTTTGTTTCCGTTGTTGCCGACGGTATGAACAGCGCAGAAGCGACTGATGAGGAAATCTCTCTCGATTCCGAAAATGACGACCGCAAAATGACTAAAACGACGTATACGCTCGGAAAAGAATCGTCCGTCAACGTAGCCAAAAAAGTTATTGATACTGTTTATTCCGACAAAAACTCGCTCGGTTCGATTTTTGGCAGATATTTTTTAAATCTGTATAATATTGATTCCGACAACTACGCAAGATACGGTGAAAAACTGAAAAATGCGGTTGTCGCTGCCGACGATTTTGCCGTTACGATAGAAAAATATCTGTATAAGGGAAATATAGCGCGGATAGTTATTACGTCTTCATCTTCTGATTCTTCCGTTTGCAGAAGACTGACATATTCGTGTTCTTCGGAAGATAAGGCATCACTTGTGTATGAAAATCCGACAAGCGGTATGCCGCTGTTTTCCGCTGAACTTTCGGACGGAACATATACGTTTTCTTTCAACAACGCATATACTGTTTCATTTGCATATCAGACCCCGTCGGAAAAAATGAACATTGAACTGACTGTTCATACTCTGTCTTTGTCCGAAGCGGTTTTCTTCAATATTTCATTTGACACATCTTCCGACAAAATTACCGTTAATGCGGATTTGCACGATGAAAACGGTTCATTCGGAGGAAAACTTTCGATTTCTGCGCTCAAATCAGAGCCCGCAAACTATGAAATAGGCGTCCCTGACGGTGGTTATATCATTGAAAACTCTATGGCGGGGGCACTGGGGTATGATAAATTTGCGGAAGTTCTTGTTTCGGAGTTTCCCGGTATTGAAAAAATCATTCCGACGGATATTGCTGTTTCTTCCGATTTCGGAAACGTTTATGCCGCGACGATAGGGGAAGACCGATATTCTCTTGTCGCATATCTTTATTATTTGCAACAGAGTCGTGATGCCTGCGAATACATTGCCGCAGAAATTCTCGGTGATGAAGATTTTTCATCGGACGATATGTGGAAAATAGTTCTCTCGGGCGGCAAAACGCTTGAAGAGTACGGATATTCGCTTACGGAAGAAAATTATATTTCTTCTTATTATATCATAAAATATTTTAACGAAAACGGGCTTTCTCTTTCTCTTAAAGAGTTTTCCGCAATCAAAAATGCGATAGATTCACTCGGAAAAGATACCGTTTCACAGTTTTGTGCAAGGCTCGGCTGCACGGAAAAAGAACTTCGCTATCTTTATTCCGTTTCCTATATGCAATCAAAGGCTTTTGCCGATATTTACGGAGAGGCGGGAAAAACTCCCGTTACTGTAAATGATGTCAAAGCCTTGTTTGACGCGTCGTATGCAGGAGTGCGTTTTGTTACGCTTTTCAATTTTGACCCGTCTGACAGTTCGTCGCTTGATTCTGCTTCTCTTGAAAAGGTGAAAGAACGCGCGAAGGAGTGCTTCAAAAAACTTACGACAGGCGAAATCAGCATGGACGATGCTATTCGCGAATACAGCGACGCATATAAGTATGTGCAGACCGACGGCGACAGGGATTCTTCCGAATACTTTGTCGGAACGCTTGTCGGTAAAGACGGAAAATCCGACGCCTTTACGTTTCCGACCGATATGACATCCGCGTTGTTTGACCTAAAAGTGGGAGAATTCGGTTATTTTGAAGATTCCGAAAGCGGATTTTGGGTTTTTGAAAGAATCGGTACAGACGATAAATTTTCTGATTACAAAGATACTTTACGTGATTCTCTTCTGTCGGAACTGCAAACACAGGCGCTTTCGACTTGGCGTGCTTCCCAAAAATACAGCCTTGACAAATCCGTAATTTCGGAGTATAATATTAAAAGTCTCCCGTCTGTTTTTGTTCAGCGAACATCCGACGATGACTGATGATTCGGATGTTTAACCGAATGTGATGAAATAAAAGGGGAAACTTTGTTTCCCTTTCATATCTGCCCGTAGCTCATTTGGATAGAGTGTCAGACTCCGACTCTGAAGGTGGTGGGTTCGAATCCCATCGGGCAGACCAAACAAATACCCCGTACGCATCGCGTACGGGGTATTTGTTTGGTCTGTATGGTGATAATCGAACCCGTAGTGCATAGCACTACGGGTTCGCCGAAGCGAAGTTTTTGCGAGGCAAAAACGAGCGTAGTCTCGAGCGAACAAAAATTTCGGGAACCGTGACAACGGTCGATACAACAAATGTTGACATCCTGAATTTCTTGTGCTATACTTGATATACAAAAAGAAAAGAGAGATTTATATGAATATTAACGCGATGGGAACATTGAACGTTGATGCTGTAAAAACGCTATGCCGAACATCTATGTATCGGAAGAGTAATCCAAAAATCGATTTTCCTGTTTTTCTTTCACTATGTGCGGTTGTTCTTGCTTGGTCGGTTTTTAAAACCATAACAACAGAAGATCCCATATATCGTTGGAGTTCTTTGTGTTTGGGGCTGATACTTCTGTTTATGACTTATAGATATTTTATTTTTCCGTACATTCAATACCGTTCATTGAGCAAACTCAAAGATGCGGTAAACGCATACACATTTTTCGATGATAATTTTAAGGTCGTCGGAAAAACTCTCGGTAATTTCGGTGAATCCGAAATTGCATATACTATGGTTGAACAGATTATAGAGTCCACAAAATACTTTTTTATCTTTCATACTAAAAATCAGGCGTTTGTAGTGGAAAAATCCACTTTCTCCGGAGGGACTCCCGAGGAACTCAGAGACAAACTTTCTGTGTTGTTAGGGAAAAAGTATTATATCAACAAATATTGATTTTTGCTGCTTGTGCGAAATGTTCATGGCTCGAAAATAAGATAGTAGAAATTAATATGCATCCCAATTCATTAAGTCTTGGGATGCATCTTTTTGTACAAGATTTTTAGGCGAACAACTTTTTGAACCTCTTCATTGCTTCTTGTGTGTTCTCGTGGTTTGAAAACGACGTTAAACGGAAGAATCCCTCACCGTTTTCTCCGAAGCCTGCTCCGGGAGTTCCTACAACACCCGCATTCTTCAACAGGTAATCAAAGAATGTCCACGAATCCATTCCGTTCGGGCATTTCATCCATATGTAGGGGGAGTTTTTACCTCCGAAATATGTTATTCCGAGTTCGTCGAATGCAGTTGTAATTATCTTCGCGTTTTCGCGGTAGTAATCAATATTCGCTCTTATTTGCTTTTGTCCCTCGTCGGTGAAAACCGCCTCGGCGGCACGTTGAACGATGTATGAAACTCCGTTGAATTTGGTCGTCTGACGGCGGAGCCAAAACTTGTTCAGGCTGTGTCCGTCAAAAACAAGTTCGTCGGGAACTACGGTGTAACCGCAGCGTGTTCCCGTAAATCCCGCAGTTTTTGAAAGAGAACAGAATTCTATGGCGCATTCTTTTGCACCGTCTATTTCATAAATACTTCTCGGCAGAGTCGGGTCTGCGACAAATGATTCGTATGCTGCGTCAAAAAGTATTACTGCTTTGTGTTCTTTTGCGTAAGCGATCCATTTTTTCAGCCCGTCTTTGTCGTATACCGCGCCTGTCGGGTTATTAGGAGAACAAATGTAAACGATGTCTGCATCGGTATTTTCGTCAGGCAGCGGAAGAAAGCCGTTCTGTTCGTTTGCATTCGCAAAAACAATGTTTCTGCCGTCCATGACGTTTGTATCGACATAAACAGGGTAGACGGGATCGGGTATAAGAACCTTATTGTCTTTTGAAAAGATATCGAGAATGTTGCCGAGATCGCTTTTTGCGCCGTCGGAAATAAATATCGAATCGGGCGCAAGTTCAACGCCGATTTTTGCATAGTAGGCGCGTATTTTTTCTTTCAGAAAATCGTAGCCCTGTTCGGGACCGTAGCCGCGGAAAGTCTCTGCTTTTCCCATTTCGTCAGCCGCCGTTTTCATAGCCTGTACAACCGCGTCGCAAAGTGGAAGAGTTACGTCTCCGATGCCCATTTTTATCAGTTTTTTATCTGGATTTGCCGCAGAATATGCGTTTACTCTGTGCGCGATTTCCGAGAAAAGATAACTTTCTTTCAGTTTTGCGTAATTTTCGTTTATCTTCAACATTGTTCTCACCTCACACATTTACGGTTCCGTCGAACGCTATTACGGCGGGACCCGTCATATAGACCGTTCCGTCTTTGCAATATCTTATTGAAAGTTCTCCTCCGACAAGTTTTACGGTCACAGGAGAGTCATATTCGCAAAAACCGTTCAGAACAGCAGCAACAACAGCCGCGCAAGAACCTGTTCCGCAGGCAAGCGTTTCACCGCTTCCGCGTTCCCAAACACGCATTTTCAGGGTATTCTTATCAATTACCTGAATAAACTCCGTGTTGACACGCTCGGGGAAAAGTTTGTCAAACTCAAATTTCGGTCCGACAGTCGGCAAGTCAAGGTTTTCGGGATCGTCTCCGAATACTATGCAATGCGGGTTGCCCATTGATACGCACGTTATGTCGTATTCGCCGCCCGCAACGGAAACTTTTCTGTTTATAACGGAATCACCGTCAAGTGCAACGGGAATCTGTTTAGGCACAAGCACGGCTTTGCCCATATTGACTTCCGCCGTTTTCATCTCACCGTTTTCAACCGTCAGTTTGAGCGTTTTAATTCCGCTCAAAGTCTCGACCGTTATCGTTGTTTTTCCGATGTTTCGTCTGTCATACATATATTTGCCGACACAGCGTATCGCATTGCCGCACATTTTGCCCTCGCTGCCGTCAATATTGAACATTCTCATTTTTACATCGGCAACATCGGATGGGCAGATTAAAACTATTCCGTCGCCGCCTATTCCGAAATGTCTGTCGGAAAGTTTTACGGCAAGAGCTTCGGGCTCTTCAATCGTTTGCTCAAAACAGTCAAAATAAATATAATCGTTTCCGCAACCCTGCATTTTTACGAACCGCAGAGTTGGTTTCTCTTCTTGGCTCATTTTCATTCACTCCTGCAATATACTCTTTCGCTTAGGAAAGCGTCTCCAACCGCTTTCCTAAGCGTTTGTTTTGATTTATTCTTTATCTCCGGGATAGGTGAGCGGCATTCTTCTTTTATGCTCGCTTGCTTTGTGATAGCGGTCAATGATTTTTTTGTCCGTTTCACTCGCTTCACCCGTGAAAAGAAATTTGTCGATGGCGGCATAAGTCACGCCCATCTCGTCCTCGTCCGTCTGCCCCTCGAACAGCGCCGCAGAGGGGGCTTTTTCGATAACGCACTTGGGCGCGTTCAGGTATTCGAGAAATTCGTATATTTCCGTCACGGTGAGGTCTGCGATCGGGTTTATGTCATATGCTCCGTCGCCCCATTTGGTGAAGTAGCCCATGTAGCCCTCGCTTCTGTTTCCCGTTCCCGCAACAAGCCGTCCTTCGCTTGCGGCAACTGCATAAAGCGTCATCATTCGCAGTCTCGGTCCGATGTTTGCGCTCGCAGTTGCGGAAACTTTCGTTACGCCCGAATATATTTCAAGCGCAAGTTTTTTCAGTTCCGTCAGATCTGCTGTTCTCGTTTCTATACCAAACTTCTCCGCAACCTCCGCACCGTCTTTTGCGTCTTGGTCAAAGTTGCGCTTTGATGCGCACGGCATGATTATGCCGACGGTGTTGTCGCACGCCGCTTTGCAAAGTGCCCCGACAAGCGCGGAATCCTTGCCGCCGCTGTTGCCGTAGACAATGCCTTTTGCGCCGCTTTCGCGTAATACCTTTTGAATAAATGCAATTCTTTTTTCAAACTCTTCTTTATAATCTCTCACTTTATTTCGCCTCTCCAAAGCAAAATTTTAATTTTATCTTTCGATGTATTCGTCTCTGCCCGCACCTACGGAAACATATTTTATCGGACAGCCGACGGCTTTTTCAATCATTTCAACGTACTTCTGCGCATTGACGGGAAGATCCTCGAACTTGCGGCAACCCGAAATGTCTTCGTTCCAACCGTCAACATATTCGTAAACGGGCTTTGCCTTTGCAAGCGCATCGCCTACGGGGAAGTTGTCTACCTGTTTGCCGTCAACATCGTATTTGACGCATACGGGTATCTTTTTCAGATAGGAAAGAACATCGAGTTTTGTCAGCGCGATTGCCGTGGCACCCTGCATCATTGCTCCGTAGCGTGATGCAACGACGTCAAAACCTCCGACACGTCTGGGCCTGCCCGTCGCCGCGCCGTATTCGCCGCCCGCTTCGCGCAACGCGTCGCCCTCTTCTCCGAAAAGTTCGCAGGTGAAAGGACCTTCGCCGACACAACTTGAATATGCTTTCATAATGCCTACGACTTCATCGAGTTTCTGTGCGGGAATGCCTGCTCCTATGGGTGCGTAAGCCGCTATCGTGGACGACGAAGAGGTGTAGGGGTATATACCGAAGTCGATGTCTCGGAGTGCGCCGAGCTGTGCTTCAAACATAACCGATTTGCCCTCTTTTATCGCCTCGGTCAAATATGTGGTCGTGTCTTTGATGTAATCCGCAAACGGGAAACCGTATTTTTCAAGCCATGCGTACATTTCGTCAGCGGATACGGGTTCATGTCCGTAACCCTTTTCAACCGTGAGGTTTTTCCATTCAACAAGGTCGTTTAAGTGTTCACGAAGCGTTTCGGGGTGAAGAAGATCGCCCATTCTGACAGTCTTTTTCATGTATTTATCCGCATAAACGGGTGCGATACCGCGTCTTGTCGAACCGAATTTCTTGTCCGCAAGTCTTTCTTCTTCAAGTATGTCCATCATCTTGTGGTAGGGCATACATATTGTTGCTCTGTCGCTGATAACAAGGTGCTTGGGTGTAATGTCTATGCCCTTGTCGCGAAGAGTCTGAATCTCTTTTGTGAGATGTTCGATGTCAATAACCATTCCGGGACCCATAACGTTGACGGTCTCATCTCTGAGAATGCCTGACGGAAGCAGGTTGAGAATGAATTTTCCTTTTTCGTTGACAACGGTATGACCTGCGTTGTTTCCTCCCTGATAACGGGCAACGATGTCATATCTTGCGCTGAGCAGATCGACCATACGGCCTTTTCCCTCATCGCCCCAGTTTGTTCCTACGATTGCGGTTAACATATAAAACACTCCTTATACGTTTATCTCGGCGCGAAGACCGAGAAGATCTTTGTTTTTCTCTATAATGGGTTTTGCAAACTTATTTATAAATTCTTCCGTCTGGTGCGGCGCACAGCCGACGAAACGGCGAACGTCAAGAATATCTTTCAGACTTTCTTTTGTCAGTCCGAAACGTTTGTCTTCAAGCAACATATCAAGCAAGTCATTGTCCTTGCCTTCAAGCTTGACGTGTGCCGCTGCCTTTTGCGAATACTGTCTTATCGCTTCGTGCAGGTCCTGTCTGTCCCCGCCGCGGCTTACGGCGTCCATCAGAATATTCTCTGTTGCTATAAACGGAAGTTCTTCATTCAAATGCTTTTCCATAACTTTCGGATATATAACTCCGCCCGAAACGACGTTTATTATAAGCGTCAGAACGGCGTCCGTTGCAAGGAACGCTTCGGGTATGGAAAGTCTGCGGTTTGCGGAATCGTCAAGCGTTCTTTCAAGCCATTGCGTAGATGCTATGTCCGCAGGGTTTTTTGCATCGTTCAAAATATATCTCGAAAGGGAAACGATGCGCTCGCATCTCATCGGGTTGCGCTTATATGCCATTGCGGAAGAACCTATCTGATTTGTTTCAAACGGCTCGTCAAATTCTTTCAGATGTGCAAGCAGTCTGATGTCCGTCGCCGTTTTGCAGGCGCTTTGCGCAATGCCCGCAAGCACATTAAGGACATAAGAATCTATCTTTCTTGAATATGTCTGCCCCGAAACCGGCATACAGGATTCAAAGCCCATTTTTTCGGCTATAAGTTTTTCGAGTTCGACAACTTTGTTTTCGTCGCCGCCGAACAGTTCGAGAAAACTTGCGCCCGTTCCTGTCGTTCCTTTGCAGCCGAGCAATCTCAGGTGCGAAAGTTCAAAATCAAGTCTTTCAATATCCATGATGAAATCTTGAAGCCACAGCGTTGCGCGTTTGCCCACGGTGGTCGGTTGTGCCGCCTGAAAATGCGTATACGCAAGCGTCGGAACGTCTTTGTTTTTCTCGGCAAAATCAGTCAGAACAGAAATTGCGTTGACAAGAAGTCTCTTGATTTGGAGCAGTCCCTCTTTCATCTGAATGATGTCGGTGTTGTCTCCCACATAGCAGCTTGTTGCGCCGAGATGGATTATCGGTTTTGCTTTCGGGCAAAGTTCCGCAAACGTGTGAAGATGTGCCATGACGTCGTGACGGAGTTTTTTCTCGTATTCCGCTTCTCTGTCATAGTCGATGTCTTCCGTGTGCGCTTTCATTTCCGATATCTGCTCGTCGGTTATCGCCAGCCCGAGTTCTTTTTCACTTTCCGCAAGTGCGACCCAGAGTTTTCTCCAAGTCGAAAATTTGAAATCGGGGGAGAATACAAACTGCATTTTATCCGAAGCATAGCGACTGCAAAGCGGACTTTCGTACCTGTTTTTCATTATTTATTTCTCCTCGTGTTGTTTCAGCGCCGAACCTACAAGACCGAGGAAAAGGGGATGAGCCCTGTTCGGACGGCTTTTGAATTCGGGGTGATATTGAACACCGATATAAAAATCGTTTTCGGGAATTTCAACGGTTTCCACAATATAGTTGTCGGGCGAAGTTCCGCTTATGCAAAGCCCCGCATCGGCAAGTTGCTGTCTGAAATCGTTGTTGAACTCATATCTGTGGCGGTGACGTTCGAAAATCTCTTCCTTGCCGTAACAGCGATACATCTGCGTGTCGGGCTTTATTTTGCACGGATATGCGCCGAGACGAAGCGTTCCGCCCTTTGCGACTTCTTCGCTTTGGTCGGGCAGGAAGTCTATCACTTTATGTTTTGATTCGGGTGCAAATTCTCCCGAATCCGCGTCCGCGATGTTTGCCACATAACGAGCAAACGCAATTACCGCGACTTGCATTCCGAGACAAATGCCGAGGTAGGGAAGATTATGTATTCTGCAATAATTTGCGGTTATTATCTTGCCCTCGATACCTCTGTTTCCGAATCCGCCAGGAACAACTACGCCGTCAACGTCGGAAAGAATGTCCGAAACGGTGTCGTCCGTTACGGTCTCCGAGTCTATCCATTTTATCTTGATGTGCGTCCCGTGAACATAACCCGCATGGCGAAGCGCTTCCGCAACCGAAAGGTAAGCGTCGTGAAGCTGGACGTATTTGCCGACGATGCCTATCGTTATCGTCTTAGGTCTGTTTCTTATGCTTTCGAGCATCTTGTTCCAATCTTCAAGGTCGATGTCCGGCGCATAAATGCCGAGTTCGCGGCAAACAAGAGACGAAAAATGCTGCTTTTCAAGCATAATCGGAGCTTCATAAAGAACGGGAAGAGTTCTGTTTTCTATAACGCAGTCAGGCTTGACGTTGCAGAACATCGAGATTTTTTTGAAGATTGAATCTTCAAGCGGTTCATCGCAGCGCAAAATTATAATGTCGGGTTTAACGCCCATGCCTTGCAGTTCTTTTACGGAGTGCTGTGTCGGCTTTGATTTATGCTCGTCCGACCCGCGCAGGAACGGTACCAGAGTAACGTGTATGAACAGACTGTTTTCTTTGCCGACTTCAAGCGAAATCTGTCTGACCGCTTCAATAAACGGCTGGCTTTCGATATCTCCGATTGTGCCGCCTATTTCGGTTATTACAATATCCGCATCGGTCTTTTGGGCAACCGAGTATACGAATGATTTTATCTCATTTGTTATATGGGGAATTACCTGAACCGTAGAACCGAGGTATTCGCCCTTGCGCTCCTTATTCAGAACGTTCCAATAAACCTTACCTGTCGTAAGATTGGAAAATTTGTTAAGGTCTTCGTCTATAAAGCGTTCGTAATGTCCGAGGTCAAGGTCTGTCTCCGCGCCGTCCTCCGTAACATATACTTCGCCGTGCTGATAGGGGCTCATCGTTCCCGGGTCAACGTTTATGTACGGGTCGAGTTTTTGTGCCGCGACTTTAAGTCCGCGCGCTTTCAAAAGTCGTCCGAGCGATGCCGCCGTTATGCCTTTGCCGAGACCGGAAACAACTCCGCCCGTGACAAAAATGTACTTTGTCTGTTTCATATATATACTCCTTTGCGCTTCCGTTCGGCGTGAGTTCCGACGCGGCGCGATAAATTTTCTTTCGTCATCTCCAAATGAAGAGCGTTCGACCGAGACGGGGAGAGCAAGCCTCCTCGTCCTGTCGAACGCCTTTGTTCGTGTATTCAGTTATCGTAAGTGCGGATAATGTTTTCCGCAACTTCTTTTCTTGAAAGTCTGGTGTCCATTGCTTGCTTCTCAATGTAGTAATGCGCATCCTTTTCCGTCATTTTCAGATTTTCGATAAGAAGCCATTTTGCTCGGTTGACTGCGCGTATGTCTTCCATCTTTTCTTGCAGCGTTCTGTTCCGTTTTTCCATTTTTCCGAGTTTGGAGCTCATTGCCGTCAAAAGTTTAATTGCCCCGTATATCATCTGTTTCGACCCCGGTTTTGCCACGGTCAATATGCCGTCGTTTTCGACTTTATAACATACCTGGTCATAATAGTCGTTTTTTACAAGCAGCAGTATACCCGCCGTTCCCTGTGAAAGGTCAAGCGCAAGTTCCGTGCCGAACTCATCGGACAGGGGAGAGTTGATAATAATAATGTCAACGGGATCGGCAACGAGCATTCGTTTTGCTTCGCCTGCGGAAGTTGCTCTGAAAACAGGGAAGAAATCGTCGGACGGCAAAAGTTCGACAAGGTGCTGATATGCCGCGTCGGTCGAAGAGACGATAAGCACGCGGTGCAGCGGTCTTCCGGTCATCATAGGCGGTTACCTCCGTCAAAGACCGAGAATGTCGTTAAGACTTTCACCGAGAATCTCTTTCATGAACGGACTTGCCGCCGCCAACGTCTTTGCCTCTTCGAGAGTATCGGGGAGTTTTTGCAACGTGTCTGTCAGGCTCTTTTCCGCTTTGTAGAGATTGACATTGACCGCTTCGGGACTTTGAAGTCCCTTTTCTATGCCGTCAAGACCCGCATAAATCAGAAGCGCATAAGCGATGTAGGGATTTACCGTCGGGTCGGGGGAACGGAGTTCTATACGTTTGTATTCGCCCTTTGCCGCAGGAACGCGTATGAGCTGCGAACGGTTCTCGGGCGACCATGTTATATATTTGGGCGCTTTTTTCTCTCCGAGGCGTTTGTAAGACTGTTCTGTCGGATTCAAGACGGCGGTCATCTCCTTGATATGCGCGAGTATTCCCGCCATAAAAGCGTTTGTTCTGTCTTCGCCGTCATTGCATTTGACGGACATATTTATATGAAGTCCGTTTCCGCTTTCGCCGTTGAGCGGTTTCGGAGAAAAGTCCGCATAAAGACCGTTTCTCTGTGCCGCGGCTTTTACTACCGTTAAAAAGTTCATCGCATCGTCCGCCGCAGTCATGGCGTCGCTGTAACGGAAATCTATTTCGTTTTGTCCCGGTCCTTCTTCGTGGTGCGAACTTTCGGGCGTGATTCCCATATCGAGAAGTGTCAGACATATCTCACGTCTGACGTTTTCGCCTTTATCCTCGGGTGCAACATCCATATATCCCGCTCTGTCAAAAGGTTCGGTGGTCGGGAATCCTTTGTCGTCGGTGTTGAAGAGATAAAACTCAAATTCTGCGCCGAAACGGACCGTTAAGCCTCTTTTTGCGGCAGTCTCGACCGCCTTTTTGAGTATTCTGCGCGAATCTGTCTCAAACGGCGTTCCGTCGGGGTGTCTGATGTCGCAGAACATTCTGATAACTTTTCCGTGAGACGTGCGCCATGGGAGCACGTTCATCGTTGACGGCACAGGAAAGAGCAGAAGATCGGACTTGCCCTCGTCTCCGAATCCCTTGATTGCGGATGCGTCAAAAGAAATTCCGTCCGAAAACGCTCTTTCGAGTTCGTTCGGCAGAATGGAAATATTCTTTTGCTTGCCCGAAACATCGCAGAATGCAAGTCGTATAAACTTTACGTCTTCCTGGTTGACGAAGTCGAAAACTTCATTTGCCGTGCAAATCATAGAAAAGACTCCCTACATATTTAATAGTGTTGTTGAAAAAATCAAACAAAAACAGGACGTCTGCCGAAGCGGGTACTGCTCCCTTGTCGGCAAACATCCTTGTTTACAGAGGTATTATACTCATAATGAAGATAGATGTCAACAGTTTTCGATAAAAAAACAGAAAAAGTTTTAAAAAGGGTATTGACAAATCGTTTGCGGGGTGGTACAATACAAAGCATAAAGCGACAAGGAAGCCGCAGACAAGAGAGGACTTGTCTGCGGTTTTTCGTTTTAATATGAAGACTTTTCAACGACAAGGGCGTCGTGCCGGACTTCTCCGAAAATACCCTTGCCGTTTTCGTATTTATGTAAAAGGAGTTTTATTATGAGCAAAGTGACGGAAATCTTCGGATCTATGGTATTCGACGACGACACCATGGAAGCACGCCTTCCGAAAGACACTTACAAAGCGTTGCAGAGAACCATCAAGATAGGCAAACATCTTGATTTGAGCCTTGCAAACATCGTGGCAAACGCCATGAAAGATTGGGCTATCGAAAAGGGCGCAACGCATTACACTCACTGGTTCCAACCGATGACGGGAATCACGGCTGAAAAGCACGACAGTTTTATTTCTCCCAAATCGGGTAAGGTTATCATGGAGTTCTCGGGCAAAGAACTCATTCAGGGCGAACCCGACGCATCTTCGTTCCCCTCGGGCGGTCTTCGTGCAACGTTTGAAGCAAGAGGCTATACCGCTTGGGACGCAACGTCTTACGCGTTTATAAAGGACGGTGTCCTTTGCATTCCCACCGTTTTCTGTTCTTACGGCGGCGAAGCACTTGACCAGAAAACCGCGCTTCTGCGTTCAATGGAAGCGATAAACAGACAGGCTATGCGTGTGCTGAAACTTTTCGGCAACACGAATGTTCAGACCGTAAAAACCACCGTCGGTCCCGAACAGGAATATTTCCTTATCGACAAATCTCTTTTCGATAAAAGAAAAGATCTTATATATACGGGCAGAACTCTTTTCGGCGCAAGAGCACCGAAAGGACAGGAACTTGACGACCACTATTTCGGCACCATCAAGCCCCGTGTTGCGGCGTTTATGAAAGACCTGAACGAGGAACTTTGGAAACTCGGCGTTCTTGCAAAAACAGAGCATAACGAAGTCGCTCCTTCACAGCATGAAATGGCGCCTATATTTACAACGACAAACATCGCCGCAGACCATAACCAGTTGACGATGGAACTTATGCAGAAAGTTGCAAAGAATCACGATATGGTTTGTCTTCTTGCGGAAAAGCCTTTTGCCGGCGTAAACGGCAGCGGCAAACATAACAACTGGTCAATTTCCACCGATACGGGCGTAAACCTGCTCGAACCCGGCGAAACACCCTATGAAAACGCACAGTTCCTGCTTTTCCTCTGCGCCGTTATCAAGGCGGTTGACGAATATCAGGATCTTTTGAGAATCTCCGTCGCTTCTGCGGGCAACGACCACCGTCTCGGTGCGAACGAAGCGCCTCCGGCGATAGTTTCGATGTTCCTCGGCTCCGACCTTTCCGAAATTCTTGAAGCGATAGAAAAAGATTCAAAATACGACGCAAAGCAAAAAGAACTTATGAGAATAGGCGTTCATACGCTTCCCAAGTTCCCCAGAGACACGACGGACAGAAACAGAACAAGCCCGTTCGCGTTTACAGGCAACAAGTTTGAGTTCCGTATGCTCGGTTCTGCGGCTTCCATATCCTGCGCAAACACCGTTCTTAACACTTCCGTTGCGGAAGAGTTGAAACAGTTTGCGGACGCTCTCGAAGGCACGGAGAATTTTGAAGAGGCTCTTCACGACCTTATAATGAAGACCATAAAAGAACATAAGCGCATAATCTTCAACGGCGACGGATATGACGAGTCCTGGGTAAAAGAGGCTGAAAAGCGTGGGCTTTACAACTTGAAAACAACGCCCGACGCGCTTGCCCACATGCTTGACCAAAAGAATATTGACCTGTTTGTATCTCACAAGGTCCTTACTGAAACAGAGTTGAAAGCACGTCACGAGGTTCGTCTTGAAAATTACTGCAAGGTGATCAACATCGAAGCACTGACCATGCTTGACATGGTTCACAAAGACATTTTGCCTGCGATGAGTGCCTACTCTTCCGAACTTGCGGACGCCGCGCTTAAAAAACTTTCTCTTTCCGTTGACGTTGATTGCTCTTACGAAAGAGATAATACAAAGATGCTCAGCGCGCTTCTCGGAGCGGCTTACAGAGCAACAAAGAAACTTGAAAAAGATCTTCTCGACTCAAAATCCGTCGACGGTCTCGAAGCCCTCGCCGAATTTTACAAGTCCACTATCCTCGACGATATGCGTATGCTTCGCGTTTCCGTTGACGAGATGGAGATGATAGCATCCGCCGATAAGTGGCCGTATCCCTCTTACGGAGAACTTCTTTTCGGCGTTAGATAAAATAAAATCAGCATATATACAGGAGAAAAGATCAGATGACGAACCGAGAAAAAGTGCTCGTTTTGGATTTCGGAGGACAGTATAATCAACTTATTGCCCGAAGAGTCCGCGAGTGCAACGTTTATTGCGAAGTAAAATCTTACAAAATGACGCTTGACGAAATACGGGCGTTCAACCCGATAGGCATCATTTTCACAGGTGGTCCGAACAGCGTTTACGAAGAGTCGTCCCCGAAAGTCGATCCGAAAGTATTCGAACTCGGCGTTCCCGTTCTCGGAATTTGCTACGGGTGTCAACTCATTGCGCATACGCTCGGCGGCAAGGTTTCCGCGGCGGCAAGCGATTCTGCCAGAGAATACGGAAAAACGGAGACGTTCTTTGACACGGATTGCAGACTTTTCAAGGGGCTTCCGAAAGAAAGCGTGACGTGGATGAGCCACGGAGACTATATGTCCGACTTACCGTCTGCGTTCAAACTTGTTGCACACAGCGACGCTTGCCCCAATGTTGCAATTGCGGATGAAGAAAATGGATTTTACGGTGTTCAGTTCCATCCGGAAGTAAATCACACGCAATACGGTTTTCAGATGATACGAAACTTCCTTTACGAAGTTTGCCGCGCAACGGGCAGTTGGACGATGGGTGACTTCTGCAAGACGACCATCGCTCATTTGCGTGAGGAGATAGGCGAGGACGGACGAGTGCTGCTGGCTCTTTCGGGCGGTGTTGACTCTTCGGTTCTTGCGGCGCTTCTCGGTCAGGCGATAGGCAAAAGACTGACTTGCGTTTTTGTTGACCACGGTCTTATGAGAAAGAACGAGGGCGACGAGATAGAAGCGGCATTCAAAAAATGGGACATCAATTTTGTCCGCGTCGATGCAGAAAAACGCTTTCTTGACAAACTTGCGGGAGTTACGGACCCGCAGACAAAACGTCATATAATCGGAGCGGAGTTCGGTTATGTTTTCCGCGACGAGGCGGACAGATTCGGCATAACGAACAGAGACTTCCTTGCGCAGGGAACGATATATCCCGACGTTATCGAGTCGGGAGAGGGCGATGCAGAAGTTATAAAGAGCCATCACAACAGGCTGTTGCCACCCGAAGTCGTCGCAAGATTCAAGGGAGTTCTTGAACCGTTGAGTCTTCTTTTTAAAGACGAGGTTCGTGCTCTCGGACGTGAACTCGGACTTGCCGAAAGCGTGGTTATGCGTCAGCCGTTCCCCGGACCTGGACTTGCGATACGCATAATCGGCGATATAACAAAGGCAAAAGCCGATACGCTTCGCGAAGCGGATTTCATTATGAGAGATGAAATAGCAAAAAGCGGAGAAGATAAAAACATCAATCAGTATTTCGCCGTTCTGACGGACCTGCATTCGGTCGGCGTCATGGGCGACGGAAGAACATACGATAACGTGCTGGCTTTGAGAGCCGTCACGACCAATGACTTTATGACCGCGGAGTGGGCGAGAGTTCCTTACGAGTTGCTTGACCGCATCTCGACAAGGATAGTCAATGAGGTCAAAGGTATCAACAGAATAGTTTACGACATAACATCAAAACCGCCCGCGACGGTGGAGTGGGAATAAAAATATTTCCACGGAAAAGTTTTAAGGCGGTAAAACAGGAACACAGAACGCATTGGAGTTGTGTTTTGTGTTGAAAGTGTTCGACGGAAAAAGAGTGAGACTTCCGACGATCATTTCAAAGGCATTGACGGAGACGAGTAACGCGGAAAAATCGGAAACAGCGAGTATGGGACGGTGTGAGCCATGCTCCGATCCCGCGTGAAAAACCCTCCCGAGCCGCAATCCGAACCCCGTTCGGCGGGTCAGTAGGTGCGCCGTGATCACGCGTTAAGTGAATAGGTTTGACAGAACCGAACAGAGTGATCTTCATAAGAAGGTAAATTAGGTGGTACCGCGGGCTGCACACGCTCGTCCTAAAAAACTCAAACGTGCGAAAACGGAGGACGATTATGTGTTCGATTATGGGGTACTGCGGTACCGTTATGACAATCAAAGATTTTAAGACGGGCTTTGACAAGACCGTCTCCAGAGGCCCCGATATGTCCCGTATCATTGATACGGGCAAGGGGCTTTTGGGCTTTCACAGACTTGCTATCATGGGACTTGACGAAAGCGGTATGCAGCCGTTTGCGTTTGGGGGTAACTATGTCGTCTGCAACGGCGAGATATACGGATTCAGAAAACTGAAAAAGGAACTCGAAGAAAAAGGGTATAAATTTGTCAGCGATTCCGACTGCGAACTGCTGCTGCCGCTGTATAAGGAATACGGCACGGATATGTTCGGAATGCTTGACGCCGAATATGCGCTGATTATTTACGATGCAAAAGCCGATAAATATATCGCCGCACGCGACCCGTTCGGTATACGTCCGTTGTTTTACGGCTATGCCGATGACGGAAACATTATGTTTGCGAGCGAAGCCAAAAACCTTGTCGGTCTTTGCGAAAAGGTTATGCCGTTCCCTCCGGGGCATTTTTATAAGGACGGCAAGTTTGTTTGCTATCGCGACATAGGAAAAGTTGACAAAGTATGTCACGACGACATTGAAACTGCTTGCAAAAAAATACACGAAAAACTTGTTGCGGGTATTGAAAAAAGACTTGACGCCGATGCTCCCGTAGGCTTTCTCCTTTCGGGCGGGCTTGATTCTTCTCTTGTATGTTCCGTGGCGGCAAAACTCTCGAAAAAGCCGATAAAAACGTTCGCGATAGGTATGAGTACCGACGCGATAGATTTGAAATATGCCCGCGAAGTTGCGGATTATATCGGCTCCGAACATACGGAAGTCATTATGACGGAAGACGATGTTATAAAGGCTCTGCCCGATGTTGTCGCTCTTCTCGGAACGTATGACATAACGACGATTCGCGCTTCAATGGGTATGTATCTTGTCTGCAAATATATTCACGAAAACACGGACATAAGAGTTTTGCTTACAGGAGAGATATCGGACGAACTTTTCGGATATAAGTATACCGATTTTGCCCCGTCCGCGGAAGAGTTTCAGAAAGAGGCGCAGAAGAGAGTAAGAGAACTTTATATGTACGACGTTCTCCGTGCCGACAGATGTATTTCCGTCAACTCCCTTGAAGCACGCGTGCCGTTCGGAGACCTCGATTTCGCTTCATACGTCATGAGTCTCGAACCCGAAATCAAAATTAACCGTTACGGAAAAGGCAAGTATCTGCTCCGTCACGCTTTTGAGGGCGACTGGTTGCCCGAAGACATCTTGATGCGCGAAAAAGCCGCGTTCAGCGATGCCGTAGGACACTCAATGGTCGATGACTTGAAAGCGTATGCCGAGAAAAAATATTCGGACGAAGAGTTTGAGACAAAAATCAAGAAATATACCTACGCCGCTCCGTTCACAAAGGAATCTCTCCTTTACAGAGAACTTTTTGAAAAGTTTTATCCCGGACAGGCGGAAATGATAAAAGACTTTTGGATGCCGAACAAGAGTTGGGCGGGGTGCAACGTAAACGACCCCTCCGCCCGTGTACTTTCGAACTACGGTGCCAGCGGTCAATGATGAAAGGAAAACCGATATATGAATAAAGATATTCGGAAAACACTTTATAACGAAGCGTTTGAACATGATGCCTGCGGTATCGGCGCGGTCGTCAGCATTGACGGCGTTGCATCGCATTCGATTGTGGACGACGCTTTGTCAATAGTCGAAAAACTCGAACACAGAGCTGGCAAGGACGCGACGGGGGAAACCGGCGACGGTGTAGGAATACTCGTGCAGATCTCGCACGGCTTTTTCAGCCGTCTTGTTCCGGGGCTCGGTGCGGCGCGTGATTACGGTGTGGGAATGTTTTTCTTCCCGCAGGAATCGCTCAAACGCCGTCAGGCGCAGAAAATGTTTGAAGTTATCTGTGCAAAAGAGGGTGTGGAGTTCATCTCTTGGAGAGATGTTCCGACCGACAGCGGAATTCTCGGTCAGCGTGCAAAAAGTTCAATGCCGTATATAATGCAGGGGTTTGTAAGAAGACCGCAGAATATTGAAAAAGGGATAGACTTTGACCGCAAACTTTTTGTAATTCGCCGCGTTTTTGAACAGAGCAACGACGACACCTATGTATGTTCGCTTTCTTCGAGAACCGTTGTTTACAAAGGAATGTTCCTTGTGGGACAGTTGCGCCGTTTTTATGCGGACTTGCTTGACCCCGCTTATGAAAGCGCCATAGCAATGGTTCACTCCCGATTTTCGACAAATACAACGCCGAGCTGGGAAAGAGCGCACCCGAACAGACTTATCCTGCACAACGGCGAAATAAATACCATCCGAGGCAATGCGGACAGAATGCTTGCGCGTGAAGAGACGATGCAGTCGCCCGTGCTTCACGAAGATATGGACAAAGTTCTTCCCGTCATAAATTCAGCGGGTTCGGACTCCGCAATGCTCGACAATACGCTCGAATTTTTGATGATGAACGGCATTCCGCTTCCGCTTGCGGTTATGATAACCATTCCCGAGCCGTGGAAAAACGACCCGAACATGAGCCTCAGAAAGCGCGACCTTTATCGCTATTATGCCACGATGATGGAACCTTGGGACGGTCCCGCCGCAATTTTGTTCTCCGACGGCGACCTTGTAGGCGCGGTGCTTGACAGAAACGGTCTTCGTCCCGCAAGATACTACATCACCTCTGACAGAAAACTTATACTTTCTTCCGAAGTCGGCGTCCTTGATATTCCCGCTGAAAATATTGTCTGCAAGTCCAGACTGCAGCCGGGCAAGATGCTGCTTGTCGATACTGTCGGCAAAAAAATCGTCTCGGATAAAGAATGCAAAGAATATTACGCTTCAAAACAGCCTTACGGCGAATGGCTCGATATGCACCTTGTCAACCTTTCGGAACTTTCCATTCCGAACAAAAAGGTTCAGGAGTATTCCGACGATGAGAGAGCAAGACTTTATAAGGTTTTCGGATATACCTATGAGGATTTGAACGAAGAAATTTTGCCGATGGCTAAAAACGGCATCGAAGCGACAGCATCCATGGGCTGTGATGTTCCGCTTGCGGTTCTTTCCGAAAAACATCAGTTGCTTTTCAATTATTTCAAGCAACTTTTCGCACAGGTAACAAATCCGCCGATAGATGCGCTCCGTGAGGAGATAGTGACAGATACTACCGTATATGTCGGCTCGGACGGTAACTTGCTTGATGAAAAACCCGATAACTGCTGCGTTCTTAAAATCAATAACCCGATACTCACTTCCGTTGACCTGATGAAGATTCGCAGCATGAACAAACCCGGGTTCAGCGTTGCGACAGTATCTCTTCTTTATTATGTAAATACATCTCTTGAAAAGGCTATCGACAGACTTTTTGTGGAGTGTGACCGCGCATATAAAAAGGGCGCGAACATAATCATTCTTTCCGACAGAGGAATAGATGAGAACCATGTTGCGATTCCGTCCCTGCTTGCGGTTTCCGCCGTTGAGCAGTATATGGTTCGCACAAAAAAGAGAACCGCCGTTTCGGTCATTCTCGAAAGCGCCGAGCCGCGCTCCGTTCATCATTTTGCAACATTGCTCGGTTACGGTGCAAGAGCTGTCAACCCGTACCTTGCGCAGGAGAGCATAGGCGCTCTTATTGATGCGGGCAGACTTGACAAGGATTATCATACCGCAGTTGACGACTACAACGACGCGATTTTGCACGGCATAGTAAAAATTGCTTCGAAAATGGGCGTTTCTACGCTGCAATCGTATCAGTCCGCGCAGCTTTTTGAGGCTGTCGGAATATGCAAAGAAGTTATTGACAAATACTTTACAAACACCGTCAGTCCCGTTGAAGGTATCGGTCTGAAAGAAATTGCGGAGGGCGTCGAATTCAGACATGACCTTGCGTTTGACCCGCTCGGCAGAGGTGTGGACGAAACTCTTGAAAGTATAGGTCTGCATAAACTTCGTTCAGGAAAAAATGCGGAAGACCATATGTATTCGCCCAAAACGATAATTGCGCTTCGCGAAGCGACAAGAAGCGGCTCTTATGAGAAATTCAAAGAATATTCCGCGCTTGTCGATGATGAAAGAAAGCCGCACACACTTCGCGGTCTTCTTGAATTTGTCTGGGATAAAAACGGCGGCATTCCGCTTGAAGAAGTTGAACCCGCAAGCGAGATTGTGAAGCGCTTCAAAACGGGCGCGATGTCTTACGGCTCAATCTCCGAGGAAGCGCATACCTGTATGGCGGTTGCGATGAATACCCTCGGAGGTAAATCGAACTCCGGTGAGGGCGGCGAAGACCCCGCAAGATTCGGAACGAATAAGAACAGCGCGATAAAACAGGTTGCGTCGGGACGTTTCGGTGTTACCAGCGAATATCTGTGCAGTGCAAAAGAAATTCAGATCAAAATGGCGCAGGGCGCAAAACCCGGTGAGGGCGGACACCTGCCTGGTAAAAAAGTATATCCGTGGATAGCGAAAACACGTTTTTCGACTCCGGGGGTGTCTCTTATTTCACCTCCTCCGCACCATGATATTTACTCGATAGAAGACTTGGCGCAGTTGATATTTGACCTGAAAAACGCCAACAGGGACGCTCGCATTTCCGTCAAACTCGTTTCGGAAGAGGGCGTCGGAACAATAGCCTCGGGCGTTGCCAAAGCGGGCGCGGGTGTCGTTCTTATTTCAGGTTACGACGGCGGCACGGGCGCGGCTCCCAAGAGTTCGATACACAATGCGGGACTTCCGTGGGAACTCGGACTTGCGGAAGCGCATCAGACGCTTGTCAAAAACGGGCTTCGTTCTCGCGTGCGACTTGAAACGGACGGCAAACTTATGAGCGGCAGAGATGTTGCCATTGCCTGCCTGCTCGGCGCGGAGGAGTTTGGCTTTGCAACCGCTCCGCTGGTTACCATGGGCTGTGTTATGATGCGCGTATGCAACCTTGATACCTGTCCCGTCGGTATTGCAACGCAGAACCCCGAACTCAGAAAAAGATTCTGCGGCAAACCCGAATACGTTATGAATTTTATGCTGTTTATCGCAGAAGAACTTCGCGAAATAATGGCAAAACTCGGCGTTCGCACCGTTGACGAACTCGTCGGTCACACCGAAATGCTCCGAATGAGACAAAAGAGAGTTACTCACCGCGCGGACACAATTGACCTTTCTTCCGTTCTCGGCGAACCGTCTCCGATTCATTATAAAGACGCCGACAAATTTGATTTCGAGCTTGAAAAAACGCTTGACGAAAAAGTGCTTCTGTCTGCATTCGAACCGTATTTTGCAAAGAAAAAGCCGCATACGGAGAACGTTGAAGTTTCAAGCACGAACAGAACTTTCGGAACTATACTCGGCTCTGTTATAACGAAAAAACTCGGCACGGCGCTTGACGACGATACATACACTGTAAATTGCCACGGCGGCGGGGGACAGTCTTTCGGTGCGTTTATTCCGAAAGGTTTGACGGTCAATCTGACAGGTGATGCAAACGATTATTTCGGCAAAGGACTTTCGGGCGGCAAACTTGTTGTCAAGCCCGAGGAAAAATCCGCGTTTGAAGCAAAAGACAATATTATTATCGGAAACGTTGCTCTTTACGGAGCAACTTCGGGTGAAGCATACATCAACGGTATTGCGGGCGAACGTTTCTGTGTCCGCAATTCGGGCGCGGTTGCCGTTTGCGAGGGGTGCGGAGACCATGGCTGTGAATATATGACCGGCGGCAGAGCGGTGATTCTCGGCAAGACGGGCAAAAATTTTGCCGCAGGTATGAGCGGCGGTATCGCTTATGTATTTGACGATGCGCACGACCTTTATATGAAGATAAACAAAGAAATGGTTCACATGAGCGAAGTGACATCCAAACGTGACGTTGCGGAACTGAAAGCGCTTATCTCTGCGCACGTTGAAAGAACCGGTTCTCCGTTCGGCAGACAAATACTTTCTGATTTTGAGGAATATCTTCCTAAATTCAAGAAGATCATTCCGAAAGATTACGAGCGTATGCTGAATGCCGTTGAAGAACTTGAAGAAAAAGGCGTTTCGCACGATGAAGCGGCAATGCAGGCGTTTTATGCATTGCAAAGATCTTAACGGAGGTGGAAAAATGGGAAAACCGACAGGCTTTTTGGAGTTTGACAGGGTTCGTAACGGCTCGGTCGAACCTACCGAAAGAATAAAAAATTTCTCGGAATTTCATCCGCCTCTTGTAAAGAGTGAAAGACAAAAGCAGGCGGCGCGCTGTATGAACTGCGGCGTTCCGTTCTGCCAGTCGGGTGAAAATTTTGGGGGAATGTTCAGCGGATGTCCGCTGCATAACCTAATTCCCGAATGGAATGACGAAATATACAAAGACCATTGGGACGAGGCTCTTTCAAGGCTTTTGAAGACGAATAATTTCCCCGAATTTACGGGCAGAGTTTGCCCCGCACTTTGCGAGGCGGCTTGTACTTGCGGTATGAACGGGGATTCCGTAACCGTTCACGACAACGAACTTTCGATAATCGAGAACGCTTACGAAACGGGACTTATGAAGCCGCGTGTACCCGCGCAAAGAAGCGGAAAGAGAGTAGCGGTTATCGGCTCGGGACCGTCGGGACTTGCCGTTGCCGACCAACTGAACAAACGCGGTCATTCAGTCACCGTATATGAGAGAGACAGCCGTCCGGGAGGTCTTTTGATGTACGGCATACCGAATATGAAACTCGATAAAGCGGTCGTTCGCCGCAGAATTGAACTCATGGAAAATGAGGGTATAGTATTTGTTTGCGGCGTTGATGTCGGAAAAGATATTAAAGCGGAAGAACTTCTTTCGGAGTTTGACGCGGCGGTTCTCTGCTGCGGCTCAAAAACGCCGCGTGACCTCAAAGTTGACGGCAGAGATGCCAAGGGCGTTTGGTTTGCGGTTGATTATCTTGCAGCGGCAACCGCCACGGTTATAGGCGATGTGAAAGATTTTGCGGTCAGCGCAAAAGATAAAAACGTTGTTATTGTCGGCGGAGGAGATACCGGTAACGACTGTGTCGGAACAGCAATCAGACAAGGCTGTAAGTCGGTCGTTCAACTTGAAATGATGCCGAAACTGCCCGATGCGAGAACTGAGTCCAACCCGTGGCCGCAATGGCCGAGAGTTTGCAAGACAGACTACGGTCAGGAAGAGGCAATCGCGGTTTTCGGACACGATCCGAGAATTTATCAGACCACGGTAAAACAGATAGTGAAAAACGACAAAGGTGAGATATGCGCACTCAAAACCGTTGGATTGAAATCTCAATTTGATCAGAAGTCGGGACGCAATATCATGGTTGAAGTCGCGGGAACGGAAAACGAGATTCCGTGTGATTTGCTTCTTATTGCCGCAGGCTTTGTAGGTTGCGAAAGCTATGTTGCGGACGCTTTCGGTGTTGAACGCAACGGCAGGGGAAATGTTGTTTCATCTGTCGGCAAACACGGAACAAATGTTCCGAAAGTTTATGTCGCGGGAGACGCGCACAGAGGACAGTCACTTGTTGTTTGGGCAATTTCCGAGGGCAGAAGTTGTGCTGAAGAGGTTGACGCTGCTCTTATATAATAGGGATTTTTCCGAGCGGTTGAAAAAGCCGCTCGGATTAAGCCCTTTTTGCAAGAAAAATAAATATCCACCCGCATAGCGGGTGGATATTTATTTTTAAGCAAAAGACAACTCCGCATAATGGGCTGCTTGAAATTGTAATGCGATACTTGTTAGGTTTTTTATAGGAATTTGCAAACCGCTCGTTGGCTGCCGGTTATGATTCTTGAATGTAAATTGAAAAATTTTATAATAAAATAAAAGTTGTTGTATGAAAAGGATTTAACCCACATACAACAACTTTGTATCTTACATATTAAAGATCAGGAAGCTCGATTGGTCCTGTTTTGTCTATGGAAGTAGTTTGCTCACTGCTGGCCGTAATAATATCGGTCAACTCCGTTACTTCAAAAGACGGAGCAGAATATTTTTCTTTCATTTTTTTCTCCCTTCTTTTAAGTTCTATAAGCGACAGCTGATTTTCCATAACGCATCATGGCTTGCGTTAAATCATCAAGGGCTGTGCCTTTATATTCACTTGACTGCTGAAAATTGAATTGTTAAGCACTAAACCGCAGACATTCCACTGCACAGAAGGGTTGCTTTCGTAATCTATCAAAATTACGGTAGCATTGTGGCGGAGAGAAGGGGATTCGAACCCCTGATAGGATTACTCCTATACATGATTTCCAATCATGCGCCTTCGACCAACTCGGCCATCTCTCCGTGGCTGTTTGCTCAATGCCTAACTATTATACACCATTTCTCCGCTAAATGCAAGAGGCTTTTGTGAAAAAAAAGTGTATTTTTGCAAATTGTGTTAAATGTCCGCCGTCAACCGCGAAAATGATAAGGATTCGCAGATTTTTCCGACAGTTCAACCTGTTGCTATTGCTTTTTTTGTTTTTGCGTGTTATAATTAGAAAAAATGAAAAGGATCGAAAAAATGACTTACAGCGAAATTGTTTTTACGGTTGATTCTTCCGTTGTGGATAAAGCGTCTGCCATAGTTTCCATGCTCGACTGCGGCGGCGTATATATCGAAGACTATACCGATTTGGAAGACGACCCGACCGTTAAACAGGTCGGAATAGTTGACGAAGAACTATTGAATAAGGATAAATCAAAGGCGTTGCTGCATATTTACGCGGATGAAAACACTTCTGTTGAAGATTGTGTCGCTTTTGTCTCCGAACGGTTTACCTCTGAAAACATAAATTTTGAAACCGAGATAAAGCATATTGACGAAGAAGATTATGCCAATTCGTGGAAACAGTATTATAAGCCGACAAAGATAGGCAGAAAAATAGTTGTTGTTCCGGAATGGGAAGAATACGAGCCTGCCGACGGCGAAGTTATAATGAAGATGAACCCGGGTATGGCTTTCGGAACAGGTACGCACGAGACCACCTCGATGTGCATAGAGGCATTGCAGGGTATTGTGGCAGAGGGAGACGAGATACTCGATATCGGTTGCGGAAGCGGCATTCTTTCCGTTACGGCTCTTCTTTGCGGTGCTAAGCACGCCGATGCCACGGATATTGACCTGAACGCTGTCAATGTTGCATATGAAAATGCCGAACTTAACGGTGTTCGGGACAGATTAAAAGCCGAAAAAGATAATGTACTGTCTGCCGACAGCGAGATAAGAAAAAACGGAAAAAAATACAATGTCGTCGTTGCGAATATCGTTGCTGATATAATTGTCGGGATATGCGGCTTTGTAAAAGACCTTGTTCTCCCTTACGGCTGTTTTGTCGCTTCGGGTATAATTTCCGAACGTCTTGACGATGTTGTTCGTGCGATGAATGAAAACGGACTTTGCGTTGCCGCGATATACGAAAAACGTGGTTGGAACTGCGTTGTTGCCAATATTCGTAACGCGGACTGACAAATGTGTGATTTTTTTGCAACATCAGGTCTGTGTTTGTTGAAAAACAGGGAGCGATATGTTATTATAGGCAATAAAGATTATCAAAATTGATATCGGGAAAGAATGGTGGATAGTTTGAACGAAAGGAAAACTCCTCTCGGAAACGAAGAAGAGAAAGAAATCGACATTGCAAGCGTTTTTAGGGTGATACTGTCAAAATGGTATTGGATTCTCTCCTGCGCTCTTGTGCTTGCTGTTGCACTTTACTGCGTTGCGAATTTCGGTATAGCACCGAAATATCAATCGGCTGTTTCGCTGTATGTTGTGAATACAAACAACAATCAACAGCCGTCGCAATCTATCAACACAGGCGATTTGCAGGCATCAAAAAGTCTTGCTCAGACCTATACCGTAATATTGAAAAGCAATACCGTGCTTGATGCGGTGGTCAATGACATAAACGCCATGGCAAATTCGCAAAAACTGACAAGAGACGAATTGAGAGGAATGATAAGTGTTGAAGCCGTTAACGAAACGCAACTTGTAAAAGTTACCGTAACTTCGACAAATGCCGATTATGCGTGCCTGATAGCCACTGCGTTCAGTAATGCCGCGCCGCAGGAAATAATCAGAATAACAAAAGCAGGAAGCGTTGAACTTGTTGATCATGCGGAAGTTGCAAAAACTCCGTCTTCACCGAGAAAATCAATGTTTGCTTTAGTTGGTGCAGTTGTCGGTGCGGCAGGAGCGATACTGTTCTTCGTCATTAAAATGTTGACGGATACCACAATCTATCTTGGTGAGGACTTAGAAAAGATTTCTTCGGCACCGGTTTTGGGACTTATTCCCGATATCGGAAATGTTGAACAGACGGGAAGAAAATGGAAGATGAACGGAGGAGGTGTGATCGTCAATGAGCAGACAAGAAATGCAAACGCGCAGAACTGATAGGGAGACGATTTCTCAGGCTGCGGGACGCGCACTTCTGACAAACGATTCTCCATTTGCGATAAAAGAAGCGTATGTAAAACTCAGAACTGGTCTTCTGTTCTGCATGACAAAAGACGGAAAAAGACAATGCAAAACGTTTGCGGTTACGAGCGCTAACCCCGGTGACGGAAAAAGTGTTACTTCCGCAAATATTGCGATAAGTTTTGCGATGCTCGGCAAGAAAACTCTTCTTATCGACTGCGATATGCGCAAACCCATGCAGCGTAAAATGTGGGGCATTGAATCAAAGCATGGTATCTGCGACTTCCTTGCGAATATCGGCGACTGCGAAGTCTTCACGGAGAAGAGCCTTCCTCTTTCCGTTATCTGCACGGGAACGTTGCCTCCGAACCCTTCGGAACTTCTTTCGTCCGAGAATATGAAACATTTTATCGAATATCTTTCCGAGCAATATGAATATATTATTATCGATACACCACCCATTAACACCGTTGCCGACGCACAGATAGTTTCGACACTTGTTGACGGTATGGTTGTCGTAACAAAATCGGGAAAGACTTCTTCCGACGAATTAAAATATGCGATAAATGCGATAGATCAGGCGGGAGGAAATATGTGCGGTACGGTATTGAACTGCGTCAACCTGAAATCGCTTAAATCTTCTTACCGTTACAAGTATTCGAAATACGGATACAAATACAGTTACAAGTATTCATACGGAAAAAACAGTAAATAAAGACAGTGAGTGATAAGATGTCTCAGTCAAGATTTGACGGACTCTTTCTCGTTGATTATCACGCTCATATTCTTCCCGGGTGCGATCACGGGAGCGACGGGACAGAGACGTCGAAACGACAACTCGAAGCGGCAAAGGCGGCAGGTATCGAGACTGTTTGCGCTACGTCGCATTTCTATCCCGACAAAGAAAATCTTGATAGGTTTTTGGCTCGCAGGACAGAATGCTTTGAAAAGTTGAAAGCCGTTCGCGGGAACTTTCCCGAGATTCGTCTCGGCGCGGAAGTTCTTTTATGTGAGGGCTTTGAACACTTTGAAAATATCGAAAAACTTTGTCTTTCGGGAACCAATGAACTTTTGTTTGAAATGCCGATGTACCGTTGGTCTTCGTCATTGCGAAATACGGTGCTTGAACTTAATACAAGACGTGATATCCGCCTTGTAATGGCTCATGCCGACCGTTATCCCATGAACGATGTCAGGGAATTTATCCGTGCAGGCATTCCTCTTCAACTGAATGTCGATTCATTCCTTTCGTTCCGAAAGAGAGCAAAAAGCCTTGAATGGATAGATAACGGCTGTGCTGTTCGTATAGGAAGCGATATTCACGGAGCAAAGAAACTCTATGCTCCGTGGTTGAAGTGTAAAAAATACATATTGAAAAAACTTGACGGAAAAATTTAAGAAACGGGCTGTGAAAACAGCCTGCTTTTTTTGTATATTGCGGGTTAGATGTGTCAATAATCGCCGTGAGGTGATTTGATGAAAGTCTTTAAGCGCATATTTGTATTTTTACTTATAATCTCGTTATCGTTTATTCCGTTTGCCGTATATTCGGAAACCGTTTCGGCAAGAGAAATTGAAGAACTCTCTCATAACTTTTTCAGATTGCATATCAGGGCAAATTCGGACAGCGAAGAGGATCAGGCACTGAAACTGAAAGTCAGAGACGACATACTTGAATATACGACGAATTTGCTGTCATCGTGCTCCGATAAAACGGAAGCGATGCGCCTTGTATCCGCAAACACCGAAAAAATCGAACAGATAGCAAAAAAGAGAATTCTTGCGGAGGGGTATGGGTACGGTGTTCGTGCAAGTGTGAGAAGAGAATATTTTGAGCGCAGGGAATACGACGGATTTTTTCTGCCTGCCGGTGAATACGACTCTTTGATAGTTGAACTCGGTTCGGGGCAGGGACACAATTGGTGGTGCGTGCTTTATCCCTGTGTTTGTCTGAGCGGTTCTACTGACGGAGTGAAAACCAACCTCGAAAATGTTCCCGACAGGCTTAAAACGGCAAAAGAGCCGTCAAGCGGCTCTTTCAGATTCGGTTTTTGGATAGTGGATGTTTTTAAGTCGATTTTTGGTTGAATTGCTGTGGCTTTGAGCATTCAGCCTACTTTTTTTATTTCAACCGAAACATCTTTTTCTGATATTTTCAAGACGGCGTATGTTCCGTTCCTCCCGATTGAACCGGGATTGACGAGCAGTACGCCGTCAACCGTTTTGTTGCAGGTTGAATGTGTGTGCCCGAAAAGTGCAATGTCGCAGCCGTTCGCTTTTGCTGTGTGCACGAGCCTTTCCGTTCCCGTTTTGACCGACTGACGGTGCCCGTGGCAAAGCATTATTCTATGACCGCAGTCTTCAAGAAAGACTTCGGTCGGGTCTTCTCTGAAAAAACCGTCGTTGTTTCCGCTGACGGCGCATATTGTTTTATAAAAGAATTTTCGTCTTAAATGTTCAACATCGTCCGCAACGTCTCCGAGATGCAGAACGGCGTCGCATTCTTCTTTTTGTATAACTTCGTCCATAGGCGCGGTGTTGCGGTGCGAATCGGAAAAAATAAGGTATTTCAAAGGGCATTCTCTTCTTTCGACATGATTTTCAGGTTGTAATTATACATCAACTTTTCTTTATTGTCAAGTTTTTCGCCTCTTCGCATATTCTGTAATAGAATAATTTTTTCGGAGGTTTTATGGATAAATACGATAACGCATTCGGACAGGTCGAACAAAAACTGCGACAGTCTATCGGTGCCGAAAATACGGAAAAACTGAAAGGCTTTCTTGCGGATGAAAAAAGTTTGGAGCAAGTGACGTCAAGAATGAATCAAAAACAAAAGAGTATGCTTGAATATGTGCTTCAAAATCCCGACGCTTTGCAGGCGCTTGTCTCTTCACCGCAAGCGGCGGAGTTTTTGAAAAAACTTGCGGAGGGGAAAATTCAGTGAATAATGATTTTATGTCAACCGTCACATCGCTGCTTTCCAATCCGGGAGCGTTGGACGCAATAAAACAAATCGCATCTTCTGCGGGAACGACCGCTCCGAAGCCGGTCGCTCAACCGTCGCCCTTGTTCGCCGACCTTTCGGAACAGCCCGCTCGGAATACTTCTCCCGATAATTCTTTTAATCCTGTCAATGCTCTGATGCCCCGCGGCGGCGGTCCGCAGGATAAAAATGTTGCATTGTTGAACGCTTTGGCTCCGTATATGCGCGTTGAGCGTGCCGCAAAGATAGAATCCGCCATCAAAGCGATACGGGTCATAGGCATAATTTCATCCTTGAAGTGATCTGCGGAGGTGACTGTTTATGGAGAGCATGAGACCTCGCGTTTATTCTGTTCGCGGTCCCGAAATACCGAAAAAATACGGCGGCAACGCTTTTTCTTCTCCACCGCCGAAATGCGAAGTTCCCGAAAAGAAAGGAATTTCTTCTCTTTTTCAAAATCTTCAAGGCGACGACTTGTTGATTCTCGGCTTGATGATTTTACTGCTGAACGAGGGCGGGGAAGACAACTACATAATGCTGATAATTCTTGCCGCATTGCTGTTTAATTGATTTGGAATTGTGTATATTCGACTTAAAAGTCCGCAAATTTTGCGGACTTTTTTTCTGTCCGACAAGTAAAAGATTATTATTAAGCCCGTATATTTGAGTTTTAAATGTAATATAAATATAAAAAATACAGTAAAAGTCTTGCATATTTTACAAAAATGGTGTAGAATGTAAAATGATAATTTATGTATACAAATATTGCTATATTAAAGTGTTACGGAGGTAGAACGTATGCTTTTGTTTGAAAACGAAAGAGGCAAGATCGTTGTTGACGATTCTGTTATCGCTCAAATCGTTGCGAATGCCGCAAACGAATGTTTCGGTGTTGCGGGTATGGCGGCAAAGAATATCGGTGAAGAATTTCTCGGTTTCTTTAAGCGTGACAACAAGGACCGCGGAGTAAAAATCACATGCCCCGACAACAAGGTAAACATTGAAATGCACATTGTTGTGACGTACGGCATAAATATCCCCGCTATCAGCGAGAGTATTATTCACAAGGTCGTTTACACCGTCGAGCAGGCGCTTGACGTTTCCGTCGGCGACATTAAAGTCTTAGTTGACGCCGTCATTAACAAATAATCATTTGAGGTAAGAGATATGATAAACGGAAACGTTTACCGCAGTATGATAGTTTCTGCGGCAAATAACATCGCAAATCTTCAGGATGAAATAAATAAACTCAATGTATTTCCCGTTCCCGACGGAGATACAGGCACGAACATGAGCCTTACCATGCAGGCAGGCAAGAATGCCGTTGACAATTTTAACGGCGGTTTGACCGAATGCGCGGATAAGGTTGCTTCCGCACTTCTTCGCGGCGGCAGAGGTAACTCCGGCGTTATCCTTTCTCTGTTTTTCAGAGGGGTCACAAAAGAACTGAAAGGACTTTCCGAAGCGTCTCCCGCAGATTTTGCAAGAGCTTTCAAGGGCGGTGTTGAGTCTGCGTATAAGGCAGTCCGTAAACCGACAGAGGGCACGGTTCTTACCGTTATGCGCCTTTGTGCCGACAGAGCGGCGGAAATCGCCGATTCGGGTATTACAGATGCCGAGTTCTTTGCCGAGTTGCTTGCAAACGCAAAAGACACATTGGCAAAGACTCCCGATATGCTTCCCACGCTGAAACAGGCAAAAGTTGTTGACGCGGGCGGTATGGGCTTCTGTGTTCTGCTTGAAGGTATGCTTTCCGTTCTTGACGGAAAAGGCGAGATTGCCGCACATGCGGGTTCTTCTTCCGAAACGGGACAGGCGGACTTTGCGTCCTTTAATACAGAGGACATCAAGTTTGCATATTGCACCGAGTGTATCGTCAATAAAGTTCCCGGCATTCATAAAACAGAAAAAGAGATAGACGCATTCCGCGAATTTATTATGAATTGCGGCGACAGCGGCGTTTTCATTGACGATGAGGATTTCATCAAATTCCATATTCATACCAACGACCCGGGCAAAGTCCTTTCCGAATGCCTTAAATACGGTGTTCTTGCCAAGGTCAAAGTTGAAAATATGAAAGAACAGCATACGCAACTTTCGACGGGCGAACCCGAGCAGAAAGACGAAAAGAAAGAGGCTGTTTCCGCCGCACCCGAGAAAAAATACGGGTTTGTCAGCGTTGCCGCGGGCGACGGTATCAGAGCCGTTTTTGAAGACCTCGGAACAGATGTTATCGTAAGCGGCGGGCAGACGATGAACCCGAGCACGGAAGATATTGTTGAAGCCGTTTGCGCAACTCCGAGCGAAGTTGTGTTCGTTCTTCCCAACAACAAAAACATTTATATGTCCGCAAAACAGGCGGAAGAGATAGTTACCGATAAAAAGGTTGTCGTTCTTCATACCGTTTCAATTCCGCAGGGTATCAGCGCAATGCTTGCTTTCGACCCCGACCTTGATGTTGAAGAAAACGAAGCGGCGATGGTAGACGCAAAGAGAAACGTTATTTCGGAAAGCGTTACCTTTGCGGCTCGTGATTCCGTATTTGACGGTCATGAGATAAAAGAAGGACAAAAACTCGGTCTTGTCAACGGCAAAGTAACCTATATCGAAGATTCCGACGAAAAGTGCATAGAAATGCTCAGCGAAGATATCAAAAACTCGGATTATGTCACGATATTCTACGGCGACGGCATAACCGAAGAACAGGCAAACAATACCGCAGATATTATTCGCGGCAAACTTTCCGCCGATGCGGAAGTCGTTGTTATCAACGGCGGACAGCCGGTCTACTATTATATTATCTCTGCCGAATAAAGGAGAAAAATGTCTAAAAAACTGTATGCAAAGGTCGGCGGTCAGGCAGTTATAGAGGGCATTATGATGCGCTCTCCGAAAAAAGACGTGCTTGCCGTTCGCGACCAAAACGGAAACATCGTTGTGGAACCGATGGTATACAAGACGATAAAAGGGAAGTGTAAGTTTTTCAAACTTCCCGTTATCAGAGGTATTGTCGGCTTTGTTGACAGCCTTATCGTCGGTTATAAATCTTTGATGCGTTCCGCAGAGTTCTTTGCGTCCGAAGAGGATGAAAAGAAAACGGAAACAGACGCTGCTTCGGAAGTTGAAAGCGATGTTGATGCAAATACAGCAACGGATAAAAAAGAGCAGGAGAAAAGCGCGGGAACGACCGCAATGCTCTTCTTTTCCGCGCTTATCGGAGTTGCGCTTGCCGTTGCTGTTTTCATATTTCTGCCCGCTTGGATAGCCGAGGTCGTTCAATGGATAGTTCGCTCTTTGAGCGGCAACGCCGAATGGGTCTATCCGATTTGGCTTTACTCCGTTTTCAAGGGCGTTTTGCGTATAATCATCATGCTTGTTTACATATTGCTTGTGTCGCTGATGAAAGACATTCGCCGTCTTTTTCAGTATCACGGTGCGGAGCATAAAACGATTTTCTGTCTTGAAAACAGAAAAGAACTCACGGTTGAAAACGTCAGAGGATTCGGAAGGCTTCATCCGCGCTGCGGAACAAGTTTTCTGCTGATAGTTTTCTTTACAAGTATGATTTTTTCTATTCTGATTTCGCTTATTCCCGTTTTTTCGAATATGATAACGGGTAATATCGCAAGCCGTATGCTTTATACCGCTATCAGCATTCTGTTTATCCCGATTATTGCGGGGTTCAGTTATGAGTTGCAGCAGTATACGGGCAGACATGACAATCTCTTTACGAAAATTGTCAGCGCTCCGGGGCTTGCATTCCAGAAAATAACGACAAAAGAACCCGATGACGATCAGATAGAAGTCGCAATAGCAGCCCTGAAAGCGTCTTTGACGGATGATGACGGCAATTTTGACGCATCTGCCGCTTATAGGGTTTCATAACGGAGATGTATTCCGAACTTCTTTCAAAAATGAAGCATTCCGTTTCCGAAAATGCGGAGGGGGAACTGCTTGAACTCATATCATTTTTTGCGCGAAAGCCTTTCGAAGAGATTCGAAAGCTGAAATTGGAATCAAAACTTACACCCGATGTTTGGAACAACGTTTTGACCACCGATGTCTGTGATAAAATCGCGCAAGCAGTCGAATTGCGTTGCTCGGGCGTGCCTGTGCAGTACCTGACAAACCGCGCGTTCTTTTTCGGACGGGAGTTTTATGTTGACGAGCGTGTTCTGATACCTCGTTTTGATACCGAAACTCTTATTGAAGCGGCTTTGCCTTATATTGACAAAAAATCCGAAATTCTTGATTTGTGCAGCGGAAGCGGCTGTATAGGGCTGACTCTCTGCCTGGAAAAAGGTTGTTCCGCAACTTTTGCGGATATTTCGGACGACGCACTTGATGTGGCAAGAAAAAATGCCGAAATATTGGGCGTTAAAAACGTAAAGTTCATTCATCACGATGCTCTTTCCGATACTCTTTCAGGTGTATTTGATGTTATAACCTGCAATCCTCCGTATATATCTGAAAGCGAAATGAAAACGCTTGACAGGGAAATTTTGCATGAACCGAAACTTGCACTTGAAGCGGGCGACGGTTATCCGTTTTACAGAGTTGTTCCGAAAAAGTATTTTGACAATCTGAAAAGCGGCGGCAGACTGATTTTTGAGGTCGGAAAAGGGCAGGCGCGGACCGTGGCGGAAATATGTGATTCCGCAGGGTTTGAAAATGTTAAAATTTTTAATGATTTGAATAATATCGAGCGTGTCGTCAGCGCTCAAAAACCTCTTGGAGATTGATTTATGAAAGTATTGATTATTTTCGGCGGAAGATCGACCGAGCACGAAGTTTCGTGTGTCTCGGCTGCATCAGTGCTTAATAATATAAAAGGTCACGATGTGACAAAATTCGGTATAACAAAAGACGGTAAGTGGTATCATACCGAGGCTGACAATGCGGCTGTTTCTAACGGCAGTTGGGAAAACGACAAATCCAACAGGGAAGTGTTCGCCGATTTCAATTCCCGCTCTTTTGTCTGGGATGGCGGCAGCATAACCCCTGATGTTATTTTTCCTGTTCTTCACGGCAAAAACGGTGAGGACGGAACAATACAGGGGCTTTTTGAACTGATGGATATACCGTATGTGGGATGTCGCGTTCTCGGCTCGTCCGTATGTATGGATAAGGCATATACTAAAATCGTTTTTGAACACGCCGGAATAAAGCAGGTACCTTGGGTCACTGTTGAAGCGTTTGAGTATGCCGAAGCTTCTGAAAAGATAAAGAATACGGTTGAAGAAAAACTTGAATATCCCGTATTCGTAAAACCGTCCAACGCCGGTTCTTCAGTCGGCATAACAAAATGTAAATCGAGAGAGACTCTTTCAAAGGCGTTTGACGATGCTTTTGCGGTTGACCGCAGAGTTGTTGTCGAACAGGGCGTGGAAAATCCGAAAGAAATTGAGGTTGCGGTTCTCGGAAACGACAATCCCGTTGCATCTTGTTCAGGTCTTATAATTCCCGCAAACGAGTTTTACGACTACGAAGCAAAATATTCCAACAGCGAATCGAAACTGTTGATTCCGTCGGGAACGGAAAATGAAGATTTTATCAGAAGAGAAGCCGTAAAGGCGTATAAAGCTTGCGACTGCAAGGGGCTTTCAAGAGTCGATTTCCTTGTTTCCGAAAGCGGCGATATATATTTGAACGAAATAAATACGATCCCCGGATTTACGTCGATAAGCATGTATCCAAAACTCTTTGCCGCAAGCGGCATCGCGTATTCCGATTTGATAAACAAATTGCTCGACCTTGCTGTTGAGTTTTCCGCAAAGAAATGAAAAAAGTAAAACTTAATATCCGTTCGTTGAAAGACGGAATAGAAACTTCAAATCTTTATACGGTTGCTTCCATGCGCAAACGGAACGGCGGCTATGATTTTGTTTTTGACAGCCCCGACGAGAAAACTTTTTCGGCAAAGCGACTGCGCTTGTCCGTGAGTGATTTAGGTTTGAGTATTTGTGCCGACGGAACGTCAAAACTTGCTGATTTCGTTCTTGAAAAGGGAAAGAAACACTATTGTTATTTCCCGGGAAAAGCGGCGTTTGAAAATTTTGAGATAGGTATTGACACATACAGCGTACAGTCAACACTGACCGACGACGGGGGAAGCGTCGAAGTTTCATATTATATGGATCGCAACTGCTCGTCCGCGAGCAAAAATATCATGCAAATAAACGTAAAACCGAACGTGTGAGAGGTTGGAAATGGATTTTTTTAAGCAGGTAAAAGAAAAAATAACGGCAAATGTAAATGCCGCGATTGAAAAAGCACAGTCTGACGGCGCTTTGCCGCAGTCTGAAAAATATGAATTTACCGTTGAGATTCCGAAAGATGCGTCTTTCGGCGATTTTGCGACCAATGCCGCTATGCTCGGCGCGAGAGTTTTCAGAAAAGCACCGCAGCAGATAGCAAAAGAAATCGTGGACAGGCTTCCGACCGATTCGTGGTTTTCCGAAGTCTCCGTTGCGGGTGCTTTCATAAACTTCAAACTCAGTCCCGAATTTTCGAAGTCGGTTGTTGACGGCATTCTTTCCGAGGGTGAGAATTACGGAAAGAGCGATTTCGGAGAGGGCAAGCGCGTACTTGTTGAGTTCGTTTCCGCAAATCCGACGGGTCCCATGCACATAGGAAATGCGCGCGGCGGCGCAAACGGCGACTGCCTTGCTTCCATTCTTAATTTTGCGGGTTATAAAGCAGACAGAGAGTTTTATGTCAACGATGCGGGTAATCAGATTGAAAAATTCGGTTTGAGCCTTTCTCTCCGCTATCTGCAACTTTTCAAAGACGGCATCGAAATGCCCGAGGATTCTTATCACGGCGAAGATATCGTTGAACACGCAAAGGCATTTGCTGAAATTTACGGCGATAAATATGTCGAGGCGGAAGATTCCGAACGTAAAAAGGCACTTGTTGCATTTGCGCTTCCGAAAAACGTGGAAGCGCTTGAACGCGATCTGAAAAAATACCGTATCGTATACGACCGTTGGTTCAGAGAAAGCGAACTTTACAAAGACGGACAGGCTCAAAAAGTAGTTGCAATGCTCACTGAATCGGGCTATACCTATGAACAAGAGGGAGCGGTTTGGTTCAAGGCGACCGAATTCGGATGTGAAAAAGACTTCGTTCTCGTTCGTTCAAACGGACTTTACACTTACGTTGTTCCCGACATTGCATACCATTACAACAAACTCGTTACACGCGGATATGACAAGGCAATAGACGTTCTCGGCGCAGACCACCACGGTTATGTTCCGAGACTTAAAGGCGCGCTTACCGCGCTCGGAGTTGACGCTTCAAAACTCGATGCCGTTATTATTCAGATGGTGCGCCTTATCAAGGACGGAGAGGTTACAAAGCAGAGCAAGCGTTCGGGCAAGGCGATAACACTTGTGACATTGCTTGAAGAAGTTCCCATAGATGCGGCACGCTTCTTTTTCAATATGCGTGAGCCGAACTCTCACTTTGACTTTGACCTTGACCTTGCCGTTTCGCAGACAAATCAGAATCCCGTTTACTATGTTCAGTATGCGCACGCGCGTATTTGCAGCATTTTGGCGGGCTTAAAAGAAGAGAATGTTCCGTGTGACCGCGAATGTACGGCGGCGCTCGGCGAACCGCAGGAAAAAGCACTTATCAAGCAACTTGCGCTTTTCACGGGCGAGGTTGTCAGAGCGGCGCAGAGTTATGATATATCGCTCATGACAAAATATGCCGTTGACCTTTCTTCTTCGTTCCACAGTTTCTATAACGGTTGCCGCGTAAAGTGCGACGATCCCGACAAGATGTACGCGAGAATCGCGCTTATAAAGGCTGTAAAGCAGACGCTTGAAAATGTTCTCGGAATAATCAAAGTCACCGCACCGGAGCATATGTGATGTACGAACGCAAATTTATGCTCCGTGCGCTCAAATGCGCCGAAAAAGCGTGCGCGATAGACGATGTTCCCGTAGGGTGCGTCATCGTCCATGACGGAAAAGTCATCGCTTCGGGCTACAACAGGCGCGAAAACGATAAAAATGCTTTGAAACACGCTGAAATTACGGCAATAAACCGTGCCTGCAAAAAACTTGGCGGTTGGCGGCTTATCGACTGTGATATGTATGTTACGCTCGAACCTTGCACTATGTGCGGCGGCGCTATTATGAATTCGAGAATAAAAAACGTTTATGTCGGATTGCACGACCAAAAATCGGGCGCATTCGGAAGCGTTTGCGACCTATCTAAAATGGGACTGAATCATAAGGTAAACGTCGAATTCGGCTATGAAGAAGAGAAGTGTTATGAGCTTCTTCATGAGTATTTTCTGAAACTTCGCGAACTTCGGAAGAAAAAGAAAGAAATTGCGAAAAGTCAGCCGTAAAAAGCACTTTTTTGTTAATTTACCATTGACTTTTTATTGTTGATTTGGTATAATTTATATATATAATATATCGGAGGTAATTTTCCAATGTTGAACAAAGCTGTAAGACTTTACGGCAAGAACGACCTCAGACTCGATGAATTCGAACTTCCCGAGATCAATGACGACGAGATTCTTGCAAAAGTCGTATCCGACAGTATTTGTATGTCTTCTCATAAAGCGGCAATGCAGGGCGCGGATCACAAACGTGTTCCCAACAATATTGCCGAGGAACCTATAATTATCGGTCACGAATTCTGCGGCGAAATAATGAAAGTCGGCGCAAAATGGCAGGACAAGTTCAAGGCGGGCGAGAAATTCTCCATTCAGCCGGCTATGAACCTTCCGAGTGACCCCTATGCCGCTCCCGGTTATTCTTTCAGATATATCGGCGGCGATTCCCAGTATATCGTAATTCCCGCTTGCGTTATGGAAAGCAACTGCCTGCTTGATTATGCGGGTGAAGCATTCTTCTACGGTTCTCTTGCCGAGCCGATGAGTTGCATCGTCGGCGGTTATCACGCAAACTACCACACAACGCAGGGCTCTTACGTTCACTCCATGGGTATCGTTGAGGGTGGTTCTCTTGCTCTCCTTGCAAGTGCTGGTCCCATGGGCATGGGCGCGATCGACTATGCTATGCACAGCGACAGAAGACCGTCTCTTCTTGTTGTTACGGATATTGATACCGCAAGACTTGAAAGAGCCGCTTCAATCTTCACCGTTGAAGATGCTGCCGCGCACGGCGTAAAACTTATGTATGTCAATACCGCAGAGCAGGCTGACCCCGTTGCATACTTGAAGAGCCTTACTCCCGACGGAAAAGGCTTCAATGATGTATTTGCTTTCGCTCCCGTTAAGGCTGTTGTTGAACAGGCTGACGCTATTCTTGCAAAAGACGGATGTCTGAACTTCTTTGCCGGTCCGACCAAAACGGACTTCTCTGCAATGTTCAACTTCTACAATGTGCATTACAGTTCCACACACGTTGTCGGCACCAGCGGCGGCAACACGGACGATATGAAAGAGTCTCTTAAACTTATGGAGACCGGAACCATCAACCCCGCGGCTATGATAACCCACGTCGGCGGTCTTAACGCTGTTGTTGATACCACGATCAACCTCGACAAGATCCCGGGCGGCAAGAAACTTATTTACACGCATAAGGATATTCCTCTTACCGCAATTGCAGACTTTGAGGAAGTAGGCAAGAACGACCCGTTCTTTGCCGAACTTGCAAAGATAACCAAGGCTCACAACGGTCTGTGGTGCGCAGAGGCTGAAAAGTATCTGCTTGCGAACGCAAAAGAAATATGACATTAACGGTACAGGGGAGCGGAAACGGTCCTCTGTACCTGTTTCATAAAAAAATAATTCATTAAGGAAGTGATTTTATGGCAACACCTGTAATTATGCCGAGACAGGGACAGTCTGTTGAAAGCTGTATCATTACGAAATGGCATAAACATAAGGGCGATGCCGTAGCGGTCGGCGATATCCTTTTCTCTTATGAGACGGATAAAGCCGCTTTCGACGAGGAGGCTACGGTCGCCGGCACGCTGCTTGAAACGTTCTTCGAAGAGGGAGACGATGTTGAGTGCCTTCTGAATGTCTGCGTTATCGGTAACGAGGGCGAAGATGTTTCTCAGTTCAGACCCCAAGGCGCTGCAACGGAAGAAGCCGCCGCACCCGCTGCGGAAGAGAAAAAAGAAGAGTCTGCTCCCGTTGCTGCTGCCGAACCCGCTGCAAAAGACACGGCTGCCGAAGGCTTCGTAAAGATTTCTCCGAGAGCAAAGGCTCTTGCACAGAAACAGTCTCTCGATTACAGATATGCCGTTCCGACGGGTCCTGACGGAAGAATTATCGAAAGAGATGTCAGAGCGCTTGCCGAAAGCGGTATAGGCGCAACGCCCGCCGCGATGAACGGTTATCTCGGTCTTGACGCAAAAGTTGACGGAACAGGAATCGGCGGCAGAGTTCGCGTTTCCGATCTCACCGCTCCCGTTGCTCCCGCACAGGCTGCACAGACCGCGGCATCCGATGTTCCCGAGTTTGTTGAAGAAAAACTCCCGAACATCAGAAAAGTTATCGCAAAATCCATGCACAAGTCTCTTTCCGAGATGGCTCAGCTTACTCTCAACACGTCGTTCGACGCAACCGAGATTTCCGCATTCAGAGCCAAAGTCAAGGAAAACAAAGACGCGCTCGGCTTTGCGAACATTACGCTTAACGATATTATCCTCTTTGCCGTTGCAAAGACGCTTCCCGCTTTCCGCGAACTGAATGCGCACTTCTACGACGACAAAATGGTATTCTTCAATCATGTCAACCTCGGTATTGCCGTTGACACTCCGAGAGGACTTATGGTTCCGACCGTATTCAAGGCAGAAACTCTGTCTCTGAACGACCTCTCCAAGGCGGCAAAAGCGGTTATCTCCGACGCACAGAACGGTTCTATCAACCCCGATCTTTTGACCGGCGGTTCGTTCACCGTTACCAATCTCGGCGCAATGGGAATCGAATCTTTCACTCCCGTTATCAACCCGCCGCAGACCGGTATTCTCGGTGTTGACACCATCACGACAAAAGTCAAAGTCGTAAACGGTCAACTCGTTCCTTACAAGGCGATGGGACTTTCTCTTACGTTCGACCACAGAGCACTTGACGGCGCGCCCGCCGCGAAATTCCTGCAAGCGCTTTGCAAGAACCTTGAGAACTTCTCTCTTCTTCTTGCGAAATAGGAGGATTGACAAATGGTTTATGATCTTATCGTACTCGGCGGCGGCCCCGCAGGTTATCTTGCGGCGGAACGCGCAGGTCATGCAGGACTTGTTACCGCTGTTATCGAAAAAAGAGCGCTCGGCGGCGTTTGCCTTAACGAAGGCTGCATTCCGTCCAAATCTCTGCTTTACTGCGCAAAGGCTCTTGAATATGCAAAACACGGCGAAGCGTACGGCGTAAAAGCTGCCGACGTTTCCTACGACCATAAGTTCGTTGTCGAAAGAAAAGACAAGGTGGTCAAACAGCTTGTTGCGGGTATCGGTGCGGCTATGAAAGCCAACAAAGTCACCGTTATCGAAGGCGTCGGCAAAATCGCGGGAAGAACTCCCGAGGGATATGCGGTCGAAGTAAACGGCGAAAAACTGACGACGAAAAGACTTCTTATCGCGACAGGTTCCGCACCCGTCGTTCCCCCGATTCCGGGTGTCAAAGAGGGTGTTGCAAGCGGATTTGTTCTGACGAACAGAGAGATCCTCAGCCTTGACGCCGTTCCCGAAAAACTCGTTATCATCGGCGGCGGTGTAATCGGTCTTGAAATGGCTTCTTATTATAACAGTGTGGGAAGCAAAGTTACCGTTGTTGAAATGCTTGACAAGATAGCGGGACCGACCGACAAAGATATTTCCAATGTTCTTCTTAAAAACTATAAGAAGAAAGGCATTGAGTTCTGCCTCGGCTGCAGAGTTACGGAAGTAACAGCAGATGCCGTTAAATATGAAAAAGACGGCAAGACCGAATCCGTTCCCGCAGACAAAGTTCTTCTTTCCATCGGCAGAAGAGCGGTCAGCGCGGACATCGGACTTGAAACCATCGGCGTCGAAGTTGAAAGAGGCGCGATAAAGGTTGACAGATATTGCAGAACCAACGTTCCGAACGTATACGCCGCAGGCGACGTAAACGGTAAAATGATGCTTGCTCACGTTGCTTACAGAGAGTCCGAAGTTGCGATAAACAACATGCTCGGCAAAAAGGACGTTATGAGATACGAGGCTGTTCCGTCCGTCATCTACACAACTCCCGAAGTCGGCTGTGTGGGCGAGACCGAAGACAGCTGCAAGCAGAAGGGTATCGACTATGAAGTCGTTAACCTGACGATGAAATATTCGGGCAGATATGTTGCCGAGACCGAAGGCGGTATCAACGACGGCATCTGCAAGATGATCATGGACAAGAAGTATCACAATATCATCGGCGTTCACATGATAGGCAACTATGCGTCCGAGATTATTTTCGGCGCGGTGTTTATGATTGAGAGCGAGATGAGAGTTGAAGAACTCCGTCAGATGATATTCCCGCATCCCACCGTTTGCGAGATACTTCGCGAAGGTCTTTTCCAATTCAAAGTGTAATGTAAGAAAGGGGACTATAAATTATGCCTAAGTGTCAATTCGTCGATCCCAACGAAGCGAGAAAACCCGGCAAACTCTCTTTTAAGGACATCGACCTTAACCAGTACAACAAAACGATAGCCGAAGAAAAGAAGAATTTCTCGACCGAAGATTTCATGCGTATCTATCACGATATGGCGGTTATCCGCGAGTTCGAGACCATGCTTTACTCGATAAAGACAAAGTCCGAATACAACGGTATCGAGTATTCCAACCCCGGCCCGGCACACCTTTCCATGGGTCAGGAAGCGTCTGCGGTAGGTCAGGCTTACCTGCTCGGCGTTGACGACTACATCTTCGGTTCTCACAGAAGCCACGGCGAAATCCTTGCAAAAGGTATGTCCGCCATCAACAAACTTTCCGACAGCGATCTTTACGACTACATGAAGAACTTCATGGGCGGCAGAATTTTGAAGATCGTTGAAAAAGATCAAAAATCCACAAAAGAACTTGCCATCGACTTCCTCGTTTACGGCGCTCTTGCGGAAATCTTTGCAAGAGAGACCGGCTTCCACAAGGGTCTCGGCGGTTCGATGCACACTTTCTTCCTCCCGTTCGGCATTTACCCGAACAACGCCATCGTAGGCGGCTCCGCAACCATCGCGGCAGGCGCGGCGCTCTTCAAGAAAGTCAATAAGAAGAACGGTATCTGCATCTCCAACATCGGCGACGGCTCCATGGGACGCGGTCCTGTTTGGGAAGCAATGATGTTCTCCTCCATGGACCAGTTCACCAAACTTTGGGATGAAGCCTACCAGGGAGGACTTCCCGTTATCTTCAACTTCTTCAACAACTTCTACGGCATGGGCGGTCAGACCAGCGGCGAAACGATGCCTTGGGGCGGTCTGCTCGTAAGAGCCGGCGCGGGTATCAACCCCGACCAGATGCACGCAGAGCGTATCGACGGTTACAATCCTCTTGCCGTTATCGACGCAATGAGAAGAAAGATCGCTCTTATCAAAGAGAACAAGGGTCCCGTACTTCTCGACACCGTTACTTACAGATACACCGGTCACTCTCCCTCCGACTCCGGTTCTTATAGAACCCCGGAAGAAGTCAAGGCTTGGGAAGAGCAGGATGTTCTTAAATGTTACAGCGACAAACTCGTTAAAGCGAAAGTCGCAAAGAAAGACGCGTTCTCCGCTATCGACGGCGAAGTTAAAGACCTTATCACCAAGATCACAAAGATGGCGGTTGATGAAAAGATCTCTCCGAGAATGGATCTCTTCACTGTTCCCGATCAGATCGAAAAGATCATGCTTTCCAACGAGCACGTTGAAAAGTTCGATGACAGAGAACCCGAAGTTCGTATGGCTCTTGCCGATAACCCGCGTGTTCAGGCTATCGCAAGAAAAGAGCGTTTTGCATTTGACAAAGACGGCAAACCCGTTTCCAAGAACAAGGTATTCCAGGTTCGTGACGCTCTGTTTGAAGCAATCATAGACAGATTCTACAAAGACCCGACGCTCATCACTTACGGTGAAGACGTTCGTGACTGGGGCGGCGCTTACGCCGTATACAGAGGCCTTACCGAGGCTCTTCCGTATAACAGACTGTTCAACTCCCCGATTTCCGAGTCTGCTATCGTTGGTACCGCCGTTGGTTATGCAATGGCAGGCGGCCGTGCGGTTATCGAACTTATGTACTGCGACTTCGTAGGCTGCGCAGGCGACGAAATCTTCAACCAGTTGGCTAAATGGCAGTCCATGTCCGCAGGTCTTCTCAGAATGCCTGTTGTTCTCCGTGTTTCCGTCGGCTCCAAGTACGGCGCACAGCACTCTCAGGACTGGACGGCGCTTATCGCGCACATTCCCGGCTTGAAGGCTGTATTCCCCGTAACTCCTTACGATGCAAGAGGTCTTATGGCTTCCGCTCTTGCGGGAACCGACCCCGTTGTATTCTTCGAGAGCCAGAGAGTTTACGACTTCGGCGAAAGATTCCACGAAGGCGGAGTTCCGACCGAATACTACGAAATTCCTCTCGGCGAGCCCGATATCAAGAGAAAGGGTACGGATATCACCATCCTTACCGTCGGCGCAACGCTCTACAAAGCGCTTGAAGCGGCTGATATTCTTCAGGAAAAGTACAATGTTTCCTCAGAAGTTATCGACGCGCGTTCCATCGTTCCGTTCAACTATGACCTCGTTATCGAGTCCGTTAAGAAGACCGGCAGAATCCTGCTTGCTTCCGACGCTGTTGAAAGAAACTCCGTTCTCAAAGATATGGCTTGCAACATTCAGTCGCTTGCTTTCGATTACCTTGACGCTCCCGTTACGGTTGTCGGCTCCAGAAACTGGATCACGCCCGCTCACGAGCTTGAAACGCACTTCTTCCCGCAGGCTGACTGGATCATTGACGCTATCCATGAGCGCATTCTTCCGCTTCCCGGCTATACCGCGACTCACAACTTCACGGATAACGAGATGCTCAGAAGAGCTAAGCTCGGTGTCTGATTCTGACAAAGAGTTGAATATCCGAAAAGCCGCATAGGCTGACGGATTTTTACAAGTAAACAATGCCCCGACGAAGCATTTTGCTTTTGTCGGGGCATTTTGACTGACAGGCGACTCTGCCGCAGAAATATGCCCGAGCATCGACAGTATAATATCTTTGAACCGTTTTGATAATATAAGACTGCTTATTTAATATGGTTTTTTTCAACCGTCGCTTTACGACGGCTTGTTTTTTTGCAAAAAAACGCTTTTTTCACAAGAAATTTACTGTTTTTATTGACAAAAACGGAAATATTTGCTATAATATACTTGCGACACAATTACATATAGTTATAACCATGTACAAGTGTGTATTTTTTTCTTTTAGAAAAAATACATGCTCTTTTCAACATACTTGTATATGGTGGAGTAATTGTGTCGCAGCAATCGGGGCATGCATTTTTAGTGCGCAGCCTCGGCTGCGCACTTTTTATTTTTATAGAAAAGAAAGGATTATTTGTGTATGGAATGGAGTACCGAGGAAAAAGAAAAAATATTTGATATTTTATCGGCAAAGTATTATAAAAAAAATTTTGGGACATTTTCAAAGGCAGACTGCGATCTTCTGATGTTCAGCTTTTACATAGAAAAAATGGTAAGAGATAACTCAGACGATAATAATGTAGTGAACTACAATATATGTTCCGATTACACAATCGCAAAGGAACTCGGAATAACTCCTCAAAAAGTCCGAAATTTGAAGATTAAAAAGCAATTGGTTTATCCGATTGACACCTTTGACTGGAAGAAATCTCTTGCTTCTTTGTTAAAAAACGCCCGATATGACGATGATACTAAAAAAATAACATCGATGATTCCTGACCCGAATCTTTTATATGAAATAGAGGCGTTTTTAGAGGAACACGGTGGTTATATTTGTACTCAGCTAAATAAAAAACTTTTGCAAGTTCGGGTCGAATACTTTTTTGAACTTGCTGTTCTTTGCGAAGAAAAAAAGAATCAAGATAAGATAATTAAGGCAATAAAAAAGGAACTTAAAGAGAAAAATAAATCAGAAAAAGCCTTTGATGATAAAAACATAGGAAAATCACTTCTTGATGTGGGCGTAAGCGTAGCATCTATACTTGATAATGTTTCCTCGCTGTTTACTCCGGGAAACATAATAAAAGAAGCCGTTCTGAAGATTATTAATTTTATTAAGCAGTAATAGAATAAATATAAAATTGGTTTTGGAGGTATAAAAATGAAAAAGACAAAAAGAATTTGGGCGATGCTACTTGCAGTTGTCATTGTCCTCGGTATGACACCGTTTGTGTCTGTTGCGGAAACAGGGGAAGATCTCTCGGACATTCCCGCAGGGGCAATTCCTTTGAGTTCCGTTGACGACCTTGCGATGATAGGTTATGAGTATTCGCTTGACAGTTATTTCTATCTGACGCAGGATATTGATATGACTGCCGCAACGAGCAGAAACGGTGATTATTATAATGACGGTCTCGGCTGGCAACCGATTGGTTCGGCGTCTACTCCTTTTACGGGAACTTTTGACGGACGCAATCATACTATCACCGGTATGAACATAAACAGACCCGAGGAAATACAAGTAGGCTTTATTTCCGTTCTGTCGGGAACAGTTAAAAATGTTAAATTTAAGGATTGTTATGTTTCGGCAAAACCTGCTATTGGTATTATAGTTGGAGAGGGTAAAGATGAAGCGCTTCTTGAAAACTGTCATACCATTGGCGGTGAACTGAATGTTGCTGCATTTGGTGATAACGATGAAAATGTTGGAGGTTTGGCAGGACGATGCGGGACAGTAAAGGCTTGTTCAAATAGAGCAAAAGTTGAGGCAACAGCGTCTAAAATAATATTTGGTGGCGGAGTTGTAGGAAGAGCTCTTGTAGTGAAAAAATGTTCAAATTTCGGAGAAGTGAATTTTTCCCCATATTCAGGGGGAAGTATATATTGGAGGTCGAAAAAATATGGTGGTATAGCCGGACGTGTTGAGAAATATATTGAGGATTCCATTTGTATATGTTTTATCGGAGGTCCGGAGTCTGCGTACGGGCAATATACATCTGGTATTGTAGGCGAGTGTGATAAAATTTCAAGATGTTATTTTCAACTCGAAGAAGGCTGTCCTTTTTCCGGGCCAGGAATTGTGTCAGACGATTATTCTTTTCAAGTTGACAATTGCTTTTCTATAAACGCAAAAATTAGCAGCGGTCAAACACGGATAACGAACTCCTATAGTTGGGACAGTAAAAAGGGTACAGGAGTAATATATGATAGCGAAAAGAAAGCTACTGATGTAACCTCCCGTCAAATGAAATATGCTTCATATTTCACAGATTTTGACTTTGAAAACGTGTGGACGATGGACGGGAATGAAGATTATATGTTCCCCGAGTTGCGCAGCGTTCCGATGATTTTTACAAAAACTTTAACAGGCATAAGCATGGCAACCGACCCGACGAAGTTGATATATATTGAGAACCTTGAAGATTTGGACTTGTCAGGTTCGAAACTGCGCCTTTCTTACGATAACGAAACAACCGAAAAAATCGACATAACTCCCGATATGATAAGCGGTTATGATAAGACAAAAGTTGGAACACAGGTTATAACCGTTTCGTATGGCGGATTTACAACGACATTTAAGGTGACGGTGCTTGCAAAATCCGTTTCGTCCATTGAGTTGACAACAAAGCCTGCAACTCTTACATATCTTGAAGACAGAGATGTGCTTGATGTTTCAGGCGGTGTTGTGACGAGATATTTCAATAACGGAACATCTGATACGGTTGAGTTGAAGCCCGAAATGGTGTCGGGCTTTGACAATACAAAGGTCGGAACGCAGACTTTGACGATAACGATAAACGGAAAGACCGCAACATTCGATGTTGAAATCATTGAAAAGACCGTTGTTGCAGTAAGCGTTGCAACCAAACCCACAAAAACCGAATATCTTGAAGGAAAAGATAATCTTGACCTTTCGGGCGGACAACTGCGTGTGACATACGATAACGGAAAGTCCAAACTTGTTTCGTTTACCGATGAAAATGTGACTGTAACGGGTTTTAACAAAAATAAGCCCGGAACGCAAACATTGACAGTATATCTTGAAGGCTTTACCGCAAAGTTTGATGTGACGGTAATTGCAAAGAGTGTTAAAAATATTTTAATATCATCGCTGCCCAATGCTCTTTCATATCTTGAAGGCACGGAGAAGATTGATGTTGCGGGCGGTTTTGTTAAAATTACCTACAACAACGGAACAACGGAAACCGTTCCTATGACAGAGGATATGGTAAGCGGTTTTGATTTGAATGTTGTCGGTTCGCAGGTCGTAACGGTAACGATCGGCGGCAAAACCGCGGTGTTTGAAATAGATGTTGTGACAAAGACCGCTACTTCCGTAAATATCGAAACTCTTCCCGCAAAATTGACTTACCGTGAAGCAAAAGACGCTTTGAATATCAGCGGCGGCAGCATACGGGTCAATTATAACAACGGAAAGCATGATATTATACCGATGACAGCAGAAATGGTTACAGGTTTTGACAATACAAAAATCGGCAAACAAACATTGACTGTTGCATACAGCGGTTTTACGGTAGAATTTGAGATTGAGATAATCGCAAAACGCGTAGCGTCGATTTCTGTGGATACTTTGCCTGAAAAAACTGAATATGTTCAGAATTTCAATGAATTGAATGTAGACGGCGGCAGGATTGTTGTTTATTATGATAACGGCACAAGTGAAGTTATCAATATGACGCTTGATATGATCTCGGACTTTGATAATACAAAAGTCGGAGAACAGACATTAACTGTTACATATAAAGAGAAAACTGCAACGTTCAAAATCAAAGTATTAAAACGTGATATCGTCAGAGCGGAAATAATTAAAATGCCGAACAGATCTGTTTTCTCTTTCTATGAATTTCCCGATATTACAGGTGTAGAAATAAAAGGATATTTCAATGACGGTACAACCGAGATTTTCGGCTCAGAAAAGTGTTATCTTCTTCCTTATGATTACATTGTCGGAGAAACAGAATTTCGAATCGCCGTATATGAATATAATGAGGACGTATATGCTACTTGTAAAGTGACACTGATAAATCCTGTATTGTGTGATACCGACGGCGACGGTGCCGTTGATATAACCGATGCGATGAAGATATTCTATCATGTCGCAAAGAAAGAGGAACTTCCTGCCGAACTGCTTCCGTCATGTGACATCAATGACGACGGAACAGTCGATATATCCGATGCAATGAAGGTATTCTATTTTGTTGCGAAAAAGATTCCGAGCCTGAAAGGCTGATTTAATCATTTCTCTTTCAAACCGCAATCGCGCCCGAGGTATCTCGGGCGCGATTGTGTTATATGTTTTCCAAAATCATTTTTTTCAGTTCCTTGGCGGCGACGCTGAGGGGCTGTTCTTTTCGCTGAATCAGGCAAATCGAGCGGGTCGGAATTTGTTCTTTCAGGTCGATTACGCAGACGTTGTCCGTAGGGTGAATAAATTCTTCAGGAACAAAGCCGATGCCGAGGTCGGCTTCGACCATGGGCAATATTTGGTCTGCGGTGTAGGCTTCAATGTCTGGCAGATACGGAACGCCGTTGTCGGCAAAAAACTCGGAGTAAAATTCAAATGATTTAGTGTCTTTTCCGAGTGAGATTATAGGATAATTCGGCAGGGAAGAGAGCGAAACTTTTTTGTTTATAAGTGATTTGAAGTACGGGGAACAAATAGCGACTTCGCGAATTGTGCGAACTCCTATTTCTGTCAGGGACGGCGCTTCGATTGTCGGGGTTGTAACAACTGCGATGTCCGCAATGCCGTCTTTGAGCGCGGTTATTGCCTGCGGCGTTGAGTGATTGCTGATACGGATTCTGACGCCTGGATATTTAAGACGGAACTTTTTAAGAACAGGAAGCAGCAGACAACGGAGCGCCACTTCGCTTGCTGCGACAAATACAGTTCCGTTTTGCAGGTTTTTGCTTTCCGTAACTTCGGCTTCGCCCGCTTCGATGTGGTCAAACGCTATTCGTATATGTTCAAAAAGTTTTTCGCCCTCGGGCGTCAACTTCATACCTCTGTTTGTGCGGGAGAAAAGGGGACATCCGAGTGCGCTTTCGAGGTTTTTGATGGTTCGCGTCAGGTTCGGCTGATTGTTCATCAGCTGTTTTGAAGCCTGCGAAAGGCTTCCGTACTTTGCAACAAAGTAAAAAACGCGGTAATAATCATAGTTTATGTACATACGAAATACCTCTTTTGGATATATCAAAAATGAATTTCAGATATACAAATTAAAGATTTTACATATATCGACTTTTGTATTATAATATATCAGGTGAAAAAAGTCAAGCGACTTTTTCGAAAACTTATATTTGAAAGCAAGGTCTTTTTAATGGCAACGGTATTCAATATTATAATGGCGGTCATGGTGGACATTGCAACGGCTGTTCTTGTTCTGAAACTTGCAACGGACGCAATCGCAAGAAACGGTTGGACGCGATTTGCATCCGCTACCATGGCGCTCGGTTTTGTTTGCGCCTGTGTCGGCGAATTCTTGGCGGGAATAAATGTTGCGCTGCTGATTTTGTCATTTCTTGGTTTTATGCTTTCCTATACGGCGTTTGTATTTTCTTTTCCGAGGCGAAACGCATGAGATTAAAAGCCGTAACAGGGCAGATGTCCGACTCGTTTCGGGCGGCGGTTTTTATAGTTCTTTCCGGCGGTTTTCAGGACGCATACACATACTGTTGCCGAGATGAAGTTTTTGCGAACGCGCAGACGGGCAATGTGGTGTTGTTGAGTTCGTCGCTGTTTCTCGGAGAGTGGGGCGAGGTTTGGAAATACCTTGTTCCCGTTGTTTCTTTCCTTATCGGAACGGCGGTTGCGGAGCTTATTCACGGACGACTTAAAAACTGCGAAAAAATTCATTGGCGGCAGATAATTCTGCTTTGCGAGATAATCTTGCTTTTCATAGTTGGGTTTCTCGACCACAGGCTTGACGCGGTTGCAAATGCTCTTGTTTCGTTTGTCTGCGCGTTGCAGGTTCAGACATTTCATAAGGTGCGCGGACACGCTTACGCAAGCACTATGTGCATAGGCAATCTGAGGAGCGGAACGGAAGCGCTGTGTGCATATTTTCGTTCAAAGGACAAAAAAATTCTTGAAAAGGCGTTCACATACTTCGGAGTTATCCTGATTTTTGCTGTGGGCGCAGGAATAGGAACGTTTTTGACAAGAAAGATAGGCGTACGTTCCGTGTGGATATGCTGTGCTTTACTTCTTATAAGTTTTTTGATGATGTTTGTCAAGGAAGAAAAGACGGAAAGAGCAAATTAAAGCATTTGCGAACAGTAATTATTTGTGTATTAACGGTCTGTTTTATCGGCTGATGTCAGATTTGAAATAAATCTGTTATTTTTGGGCAAAAGACTTGTTTTTTTACGATTTCTCTGATATAATATGCTAAACAGCGTGCGGAATGAGATAGTTCCGAATGAAGAGCGCGCAAAACGCTTTCCGAGGAGGAAGAAAAAATGAAAAAGCAGATAGATATCGGCTCGATGTACGGAATCCGTGAGGAGTATTTGGCAAAAGGGCTTATCAACGAGATTCCCGAGGTCGATTATAAAAACTATATTGCTCACGGACAGAATTTGATGTTTTTGACCGTTGTTTGGGGCAATCCCACTTGGGAAAAAATATTCAAAGACGCATTGGCAATGTGCGAAAAGTACAATATCAGAGTTATTATTCACGACAATGTGATGAATGATAAGGGCGAAAAACTAACGGAAGAGGACGTGAAAAAATACACCTCTTATTATAAAGACAGTCCCGTGTGGGTAGGCAACGGGTTTGACGATGAGCCGTCGCCGAATGACTATCCGAGAATACAACACGTTCTTGAAACGTATTTGAAAGTTTATCCGGGCAAAGATACTTATGTAAACCTGCTTCCGATGTATGCGGCGGCATTTGTTTTCGGCGAACTTGATTTTGAGAAATATCTCGAAGATTTCGCAAAGACGGTTACCTCTGCCGATTACATCTGCACGGACGTTTATCCGCTTTTGCAGGATAACGGTAAGAAGTTTACATACGACGAATATTTGAGAAGCCTTGACATTCAGGCGCAGCTTTGCCGCAAGTACAACAAGGATTTCAGAATTTACATTCAGTCGATGGAATTCGGACCGAACAGATGCCCCGACGCGGCTGATTTCCGTTTCCAGAGTTGGGTCGCTCTTTCGTTCGGATGCAATACGATACTGCATTTCTGTTATGACATAACCGGCGGCGCATATACGCAGGAACCCGATAAGAAGAGACAAAAACTTCCGAACTGGTCTGCGGGCAGAACCGTAAATATGGAAATAGCGGCGGTTTCGGACGTTTATATGCAGTATAAAAACATCGGTGCGTTTACATACAAGACCCGCCGTTCGCCCGACTATGCGGATTTTGATAATGAGTATGAAGATTTCTCTACCATTGTTGACATAAAATCCAATCAGACTGTGCTTATCGGTTGCTTTGACAAGAAAGAGGGAGAAGGTCACGCATTCACGCTTGTCAATATGGCGGAACTCGGCGACGGCAAAATTGCAGACGTTGAGTTTGAACTTGACGGGGCGAATAAGGTTACCGCATATATCAAGGGACTTCCCGTTGAGTTGAAGCCTGTTGACGGAAAATACTTCACGGCGCTTGATTGCGGCGAGGGTATTTTTGTGACCGTTGAATAAAAATAATTGTTCAGATTGCGGTTTGCCGCAATCTGAAATGCCGTAAGAGGTTAAAAATGCTTTTTGATTCTCATGCACATCTGAATGATGCAAGATTCAATATTGACCGCAGATATGTTCTGAATGCGCTTGAAAAAAACGGCGTCGGTGCTGTTATCTGTGCGGGTTACGATATCGAAAGTTCCGAGTTTGCGTTAAAAATCGCAAACGAAAACAAAAATGTATATGCCGTTTGCGGGCTTCATCCCGATGCTGCGGACGATTTTTGCGAGGCGGATATTGACAAGATACGTTTGATGTTGAACGACAAAAAATGTGTCGGGCTCGGAGAGATAGGTCTGGATTATTATTACGAAACGCCGTCCCGCGAAAAACAGTTGATTCTTTTTGAAAAGCAACTGCAACTTGCAAAAGACACGAACAGTAAAATAGTTATTCATGACCGCGACGCACATGAGGATTGCATAAAACTTGTTAAAAAATACGGCGTAACAGGCGTTTTTCATTGTTTCAGCGGTTCGTCTGAAATGGCAAAAGAGGTTGTCAAACTCGGTTTTTACGTTTCGTTTTCGGGCGTGTTGACTTTCAAAAATGCGCGCAAAGCGGTTGAAGCGGCGCAGGTCGTCCCGCTTGACAGAATTTTGATTGAGACCGATTGCCCGTATCTTGCGCCCGTGCCGTTCCGAGGAAGACGAAACGAACCTCGGTTTGTGGCTAAGGTCGCTGAGAAGATTGCGGAAATCAAGGGCATATCCGAGTCTGAGGCGGAAAAAATAACCTTTGAAAATACTTGTGAATTATACGGATTAGAGGGGATAAAAAATGCCTGATATTCTGAATAAAATAGTAGAATGCGAAAATCTTGCGAAAGAGATTGTTGTTTCAGCCAAGCAACAACAGGAGCATGACCTTGACGAAACGCAAAGCAAGATAAGCGAAATGAGAAAAACGGAACTTGCGAAAGCGTATGATGAGATATCTGCTTCGACGGATGTAACCAAAAAAGCGTTTAAGGACGCTTCCGCCGATATTGACGGAAGATTCGAAAAAAAAACCGAAACTCTTGATAAAACGTATCGTGAGAATAAGGACAGATGGCTGAACGAGATGTTTGACCGGGTTGTCGGGCTTGCGGAAGACGGAAATTGATATGTCGATTGGAACGTTGATTAAATACGGAGCGGTTACTGCAAAAGCGCGCGCGATGTTCGGCAACAGGCTGAAAGAGGAAGATTACAGAGCGCTTTCCGCCGCAAAAACGCTTGCCGAGGTCAATTCGTATATCAAATACAAAACCGTTTACGGTTCGCTTCTCGAAAACGAGGACGAAAAGGAACTGCACCGCGAAAGACTTGAAAAATTGCTTCGAACGCAACTTGACGAAGATTATAAAAGACTTTCCAATTTTATTTCGGGCGATAAGAAGAAGTCTCTTGACACATACAAAATGCAGCGAGAAGTCAACTTCATTCTTACTGTTTTGAGAGGTCTCCGAAACGGAACTGCGGAAGGGCGAACCGAGTTTATCGGCTCCGTTCTTGCGGACGGCGGCGACAGGCTAAAAAAAGAAATTGTCGATTTGCTTTCGGCAAATACGACGGACGAATTTCTTGCGCTGCTTGAAAAAACGTCTTATGCAGGGGCAATAAATGCGGAAGATATCGAAAAACTCGATTATGCCACGATCGAAACGCTTCTGACAGGTAAGTTTTATTCCTCGATGTTTGCCGTTATGGCAAAAGAACTGTCCTCGACAGATCTTCGGGTAATAAAAAATCAGTTGGGCACGCAGATAGACATTAAAAATATCAGCCGTACGGTCAGACTTCGTAAATCGTTTCCGACCGACAAAATCGAGCAATATATGCTTCCTTACGGAAAACGGCTGAATGCGGACAAATTGAAGCGGCTTTACTCTTCGCAGGATTTCGGCAAAACACTTTCCGAGATATGTCCGTATTATACAAGATATGTCGGAACGGACGAGACGAAGATTCCGAACGAATACGAAATAACGTATTCGCTGAACAGGGTTATCCTTATGTCGGGTCAGCCGTCGGTCGCCGTGCCGATAGCATATCTGACTTTGAAAGATATTGAGATACGAAATCTTATCCATATAGCCGAGGGCGTGCGGTACGGGCTTTCGCAGGAGCGAATAACGGCAAGTCTGTGCGGACTTCGGAACAACCGGTCTGAAAGACCGAATGAATAAAAGGACGGTGTGAATTTTTGGCTGTATCAAAAATGCAGTTGGTGAATATTGTCGGTCCGTTGGACGCATATTCGGAAACTGCGCAGGCGGTTATAAAAACCGAGTGTTTTCACCCGGAAAACATAAGAAACGTGCTTCGCGGTTTTTCTCATCTTCTTCCTTATGAAGACGAAAACCCTTACCGCCCGCTTCTTAAAAAAGCAAAGGAACTTGCCGCGCTTGCTGGAAAAGATGATGCGGAAACGGACGTTGATACGGGAACCGATGTTGCGGAAATGTCGGAACGCATAGACAAACTTCATCAGAATACCGCGAAAATCGACGAGAAAATTCAAAATATAAAAAATGCGATATTTGAAGAAGAACAGGTCGCATCGCAACTTGATGTACTTTCGGAGACAGATTGCGATATTTCAGATTTGTTCAAACTCGAATTTATAAAATTCCGTTTCGGTAAACTTGCAAAGACCGTTTACAACAGGCTTTCTTTTGTTGAAGATGAAAAACTGTTTATATTCATTCCGACTTCGATAAACACAGACTGTGTGTGGGGTATGTACTTTGCCGCCGCCGAGAATATCGAATACGTTGACAGTATCTTTGCTTCATTGCAATTTGAACGCAAGTTTTTGAGTTCGAAAATACACGGAAACCCGAGCGAGGCGCGCAGACTTCTGACTGAAGAAATAGAAGAATCCGAAAAAGCGCTCAAAGAAGCGGAGACTCATAAAAAAGAACTTCTCACGGAAGCGAAAAGTTATTCCGGCGCGGTTTTGCGAACGGTTGACCTTTTGAACGAAACCGAAGAGTTGAAAAAATTCTGCGGAAAGACGGGCAAAAACTTTTATATGGCGGGCTGGGTTCCGAGCGAGAATATCAAAGATTTTGAAAAGACGCTCGGGAATATAGATATAGACGGATTGAAGATAACAAAGGAAAAGGCTGCAAATCAAGGTTCGTCCGCTCCCACAAAGTTGAAAAATCCGCTGATATTCAGACCGTTTGAAATGTTCGTGCGTATGTACGGCGTTCCCGGTTACGGGGAGTTTGACCCGACGACCATCGTAGCGTTGACTTATTCGCTGTTCTTCGGAATAATGTTCGGAGACCTCGGGCAGGGCTTATGCGTCAGCCTTATCGGTCTTTTGGCATGGAAACTGAAAAAACTCGAACTCGGAAAGATCATGATTCCGATAGGCATTTTTTCGGCTGGATTCGGCGTTGTTTACGATTCGGTGTTCGGTTACGAGGGCGTGTTGAGTCGCCTGATATTCGGTGAAGAACGCGAACTTGTATTCACTCCGTCAAACCACATGATGCCCGCGCTCGGAATTACCATCGCAATAGGCGTTGTGTTCATTGCGGTTGCGATGATTATGAATATAATTAACTCATTCAAGCGCAAAGACCTTGAAAATGCGCTGTTCGGACCTAACGGACTTGCGGGACTTATCTTCTACTGTGCTTTGATAGGCGGGCTTGTCGGTCCGATTTTGGGAATGTTCTCCGATATTTCTTTCAACCTGCTTTCAACACCTTATATTGTCGGATTGCTTGTCGTTCCCGCTGTGATAATCTTCTTCCGCGGACCGCTTGCAGATCTTTGCAAAGGTAAAAAAGACTGGTTCCCGAAAAAATTCGGCGAATACCTTATGAGCAACATATTCGAACTGTTCGAAACATTCCTCAGCTATTGCACAAACTCACTTTCGTTTGTCCGTGTCGGGGCGTTCGCTCTGTCACACGCAAGTATGATGGGCGTTGTTTTCTCCCTTGCGGGAACTGTTCCCGCGGCGGCGTTCGGAAGCGGCAACCTTGTTGTTATTGTTATCGGCAACCTGTTTGTTATGGCTCTTGAAGGTCTTATTGTCGGGATTCAGGTTCTGCGTCTCGAATTTTATGAATTGTTCAGCAGATTTTACGGAGGAAACGGCGTTTCGTATTCGCCGCTTAAACTTCGCAGTAATTTGAATAGATAAAGGATGGTATATTAAAATGGAAAAACTCATAGTATTTGCGCTGCTTCTTATGACAATGGTTCCTCTTGTTATCGCTACCAAGCGTTCCAAAAAAGGTAAATCCGGCAAAGCGGCTCTCGTAACCAATATTTGTATGTTTTTCGCACTCGGAATAGGCATCATTATTGCGCTGCCGTTGTCGGCTTCCGCCGCAGGTGAAACCACGGAAGCGGTTGCCGCCGCTGCGGGTAACCTTTCAGTCGGCACCGGTATGGCATATATCGCTGCCGCTCTTTCGACAGGTCTTGCGTGTCTCGGCGCAGGCGTTGCCGTTGCTTCCGCCGCAAGTGCCGCAATCGGAGCATCTTCCGAAAATCCGTCCATGTTTGCAAAGTCGATAATCTTCGTTGCACTTGCAGAAGGTATCGCAATTTACGGTATGCTTATCTCGTTCCAGATCGTAGGAAAACTGTAAAAAAATGAAACTGTTCGTTATAAGTGACAACACCGATACCAAAATGGGGCTTCGCCTCTGCGGGATTGAAGGCGTTGTCGTAAATGATGAGCCGTCTTTTCGGGCGGAGGTCGAAAAGTGCCTGAGTGATTCCGAAATAGGAATTTTGCTTGTGACCGAAAAGCTCGTCAAACTAGCACCCGATTATATAAACGGGCTTAAACTCGGACGCTCGCTGCCGCTTATCGTCGAAATTCCCGACAGACACGGCGCGGGCAGAACGAAGGACGCCATAAGTTCGTATATCAGCGAAGCGATAGGCGTCAAACTGTAATTCAAAGGATACTGTATGGATAACAGAGAAAAACTCGAACTTTTGAGACAAACCGTGCTTGCCGCGGCACAGCGTTCCGCGGAAGAGACGGAAGCCGAAACGAAAAAGATAATTGAAGATACCGTTTCAGCGGAAAAAAAGCGTCTTTCCGATGAAATTGCGGAAATCAAGTCTATGAGTTACGATGAACTCAGAAGCCGAGACGAAAAAGAACTTGTCACCAAAGACGCAAAATTAAGAAAAAATATTCTCGTTAAGAGAGAGGCATATATGCGGGAACTCTTCTCCGAATTGGAGAACAGGCTTGCGGCATTCCGCAAGTCCGACGGTTACGGAGAGTATCTGAAAAAAGCATACGAGGCAGCCGTAAAAGAGTTCGGAATACCCGATGTCGCTTATTGCGCAAAAGGTGAAAAAGAACTCTGCAAAAACATTCTTCCCGAACTTTCGTTTGAGGAAGATTCATCTGTAAGGCTCGGCGGCGTTATATTCGGAAAGGGAAATCTTTTGCTTGACCTTTCTTTTGACAACCGTGTTGAAAAGGAAAGAATGGATTTCATTAACGGCGGCAAATTGCGCCTTGAATGACGGAAAGTGACAATATGAACGAAAACATAACTATCTATTCGATCAACGGTCCTGTTGTCAAGGTCAAAAATGCGGACGACCTGAAAATGCAGGAGACCGTATATGTCGGAAATAAAAAACTGATAGGTGAGGTTATTTCCAATGTGGACGGGGAAGTTACCGTCCAGGTATATGAATCCACGACGGGTTTGAAAATCGGTGAACCTATCGAACGGACCGGAAAGCCGATGAGCGTTACGCTCGCCCCGGGTATCATCGGCAATATTTTTGACGGTATTGAGCGTCCTCTTAAAGCGCTTGAAGCAATCTCAACACCGTATATTGAGACGGGCTGTGATGTTGAAAAAGCGGATACAAAGAAAAAATATGCGGTTACGGTGACCGTGTCCGAGGGTGAACAAATCAGCCGCGGACAGATCTATGCGACTTGCCGCGAAACGTCGAGAATTGAATATCGTGCTCCGAGCACTTGCTCGGGAACGGTTATTTTTGCGGCAAAAAACGGCGAATATACAATTTCCGATACGCTTATAAAAGTACAGACGGAGCAGGGGACGGTTGAAGAACTCAGCCTGACGCAGGAATGGCCCATTCGTGTGCCGCGTCCAGTGGCGGAAAGACTTCCTCTTTCTAAACCGCTTATCACGGGTCAAAGAAATGTTGACACGATGTTTCCCATTGCAAAGGGCGGGGCTGCGGCTATTCCGGGAGGTTTCGGAACAGGCAAAACGATGCATCAGCACCAACTTGCAAAGTGGTCCGATGCGGATATTATCATCTATATCGGTTGCGGCGAACGCGGAAACGAGATGACACAGGTTCTTGAAGAATTTTCGGGACTTATCGACCCGAAAACGGGTACTCCGCTGACGGACAGAACCGTGCTTATCGCAAACACGTCCAATATGCCCGTTGCGGCGCGTGAGGCCTCGATTTATACCGGTATTACAATTGCCGAATATTACCGTGACATGGGATATGATGTCGCTATAATGGCAGACTCGACCTCGCGTTGGGCAGAGGCTTTGCGTGAGATAAGCGGCAGACTTGAAGAAATGCCCGCAGAAGAGGGATATCCCGCATATCTTCCGTCACGTCTTGCTGAATTTTATGAACGCGGAGGATATGTAAGAACTCTCGGCGGTGAGGAAGCGTCAATTACTCTTATCGGTGCGGTCAGCCCGCAGGGAAGCGACTTCTCTGAGCCCGTAACGCAGAATACAAAGCGTTTTGTTTCCTGCTTCTGGGCTCTTGATAAGAGCCTTGCGTATGCCCGGCACTATCCCGCAATTAACTGGATGACGAGTTATTCCGAATATATGGACGCGCTTGCTCCGTGGTATAACGAAAACGTGAACGCGAACTTCACAAAATATCGCGGACGTATTCTTCGTTTACTCAACGAGGAAGACCAGTTGATGGAAATCGTTAAACTTATCGGTGCCGACGTTCTGCCCGACGCTCAAAGGCTTGTTATAGAGATCGCAAAAGTTATCCGCGTAGGTTTTTTGCAGCAGAACGCAATGCACCCGATAGACACATATATGTCTATCGACAGACAGTTCAAAATGATGGAACTTATTCTCTATCTTTATGATGAAGCGCAGAAAATAATTTCCCGTGCGGTTCCCATATCGCAGCTTGTAAAGACGGGAGTTTTCGATTCCGTTATCCGCTTGAAATTCGAGATTAAAGAAAACGACGACTCGATTTTCAACGATAAAAAACAGGAAATCGACAAGGCATTTGCCGCTGTTACGGAAGAAAATTTCGGTTCAAATGAGGTGAAATAATTGCAGTTTGAATATAAAGGACTTTCGGGTATAAACGGTCCGCTTGTCGTTGTTGACGGCGTTCGCGGTGTCGGGTACGAAGAAGTTTGCGAAATCAAACTTGACGACGGAACAAAAAAACTCGGCAGAGTCATCGAAATAACGGGAGACAAGGCTATTGTTCAGGTTTTTGAGGGAACGATAGGTCTTTCTATGAACAACACCCGCACAAAATTTGCGGGAAAACCGATGGAACTCGGTGTTTCAAAGGAAATTATCGGACGTGTTTTCAACGGTTCGGGAGAACCTATCGACGGTCTCGGTCCCGTATTTGCCGAAAAATATGTTGATGTTAACGGCTTGCCCATAAATCCCGTTTGCAGACGCTATCCGAGAAACTACATTCATACCGGAATATCAAGCATAGACGCGCTGATGACGCTTATAAGAGGACAAAAACTCCCCGTATTTTCAGGCTCGGGTATGTCCCACAACAAACTTGCCGCACAGATTGTGCGTCAGGCAAGACTCGGCTCCGAGGGTGAGTTTGGTATCGTATTCGGTTCAATGGGTATCAAACATGACGTTTCGCAGTATTTCCTGCAACAATTCAGAGAAGCGGGCGTACTTTCCAAGGTCGTTATGTTCCAGAACCTTTCAAATGACCCTATTGCCGAAAGAATTATGATTCCGCGTCTCGCTCTTACAGCAGCAGAATACCTTGCATTCGAATGCGGAATGCACATTCTTGTTATCTTGACCGATATGACTTCGTATGCCGAAGCTCTTCGTGAACTTTCGTCTTCAAAGAACGAAATTCCTGGCAGAAAAGGCTATCCCGGCTATCTGTATTCCGACCTTGCTTCCATTTATGAACGTGCGGGTATGGTGGAAGGGAAGACAGGTTCGATAACGCAGATCCCCATTCTGACAATGCCTAACGACGATATAACGCACCCGATTCCCGACTTGACGGGTTATATTACCGAGGGACAGATTGTTCTTGACAGAAGCCTTGAACAGAAAGGCGTATATCCGTCCGTTTCCATTTTGTCTTCGCTTTCGCGTTTGATGAAAGACGGAATAGGCGATGGGTATACAAGGGAAGACCATTCGGTCGTTTCAAACCAGTTGTTTGCGTCGTATTCAAAAGTTCAGCAGGCAAGAAGTCTTGCTTCCGTTGTCGGTGAAGAGGAACTTTCGGATGTTGACAAATTGTATATGAAGTTCGGCGAAGAGTTCGAAAAAAGTTTTTTGACGCAGGATTTCACGGAATCGAGAACAATAGACGAAACCCTTAACCTCGGCTGGGAACTGCTTCGAATCCTGCCGGCAAGCGAACTTGACAGGGTAGACCCGAAATATATAGAAAAGTATTACAACAGATAGAGGAATCAAACTTATGGCGGCAACGGTATTTGCTACGAAAGGAAATCTGATAAGCACTCAGCGCTCGCTTGCTTTGGCAAAGACGGGCTATGAACTTATGGATAAAAAACGCAATATACTCATTCGTGAAATGATGCTGCTCGTCGATAAAGCGACTTCAATACAGTCTGAAATAGATAAAGTCTTCTCTGAGGCATACGCTTCTTTGATAGAAGCAAATCTTTCATCGGGCGTTATACAGAGCATTGCGGAAGCCGTTCCCGTTGAAAACGGTGTCAGAATAAGGACAAAAAGCGTTATGGGAGTGGAGGTTCCTCTTGTTACGCTTGAAGAGAAAAGGGAAGAGACCGTGCCTTACGGCCTTATGGAAACAGATGCCGCTCTTGACAATGCCTATTCGAAATTCGAACGTGTCAAAGAACTCTGCGTAACGCTTTCCGAAATCGAAAACTCCGTTTACAGACTTGCCATTGCGATAAAGAAAACTCAGCGTCGCGCAAACTCGCTGAAAAATATCGTAATTCCGAGACAGGAAGCAACGGTTAAGTTCATTGTAAACACGCTTGAAGAAAAGGAACGCGAAGAGTTCTCACGAATGAAAATCATAAAGAACAGAAAAGACGCAGAAAAGCGTGATTGATTTCTTTCTGTTGATAAAGCTGTTGTATTTTGCACTTTTATCATAACAACCGTGCGTATTCCTATTACAACCAAATTACGCATTTCGGAGATTGAAAATCCTTAAAGGGGATTGACAATCTCCGTTTTTTATGCTATAATTCAGATATATCGAATTGCGCAAAATGAATATTTTGCGCAATTCGGGGCAGTAAAGTATTGAGGATAGGGTCAAATAGTTCGATATTGTCGCTTTTATAGCATTACTTTAATGTCATAATTGATTGCGAGTTTATTTGTAATTTGGTTTTTAAAGTTATTTGATTGTTGTTATTTCCGCCGTAAGAAATTCAATTACATCAACAAGCCACAGATTGATTCATTTTATGATGTATTTTTTAAGTCTCCATTTATATTTATTTCTTTCTGTTTTTTGTTTTGAATTTTTAGACCGGCTTATCTGTTTTTTTTCTGCATTCAAAAACAGTCCGTTCGGATACAGCCGACAGCGTGATTTTAATCGATCACTTCTTCGTTTGAGTTTGCGCTGTTCGATGTGTTTTTTTACTGTATAGAGCGAAATATGCATTTTCTGCTTTTGTTTTACATTTACGGAGGTTTATTTAATGGTTTATGAATCTGTTCCGGGCTTTTGCCGCGAGTTTCTTTTTTATAAACGTAATGTTCAGAATTTATCGCAAAAAACGGTAGATCAATACTATCTTGATATGAAACTGTTTTTCCAATGGCTTGCCGATGAAAACGGCATTAAGTCGCCGTCTGTTGAGATTCCGTCCGACGGAAGATTTGTTCATGTTGAGATTGTGAAAAAATTAACATTCGGTGATTTACTCAATTACCTGAATTATACCACGAGCGAACTTGACAATCATGCCCGCGCAAGAGCAAGAAAAATATCTTCATTGCGTGGTTTTTTCAAATACCTGCAAAAAAATAATATCATTGACGAGAATCCCGCGCTAAATCTCGAAGTTCCGAAAATGCCGAAAGAACTCCCCGTCCATTTGAATCTTTTTGAAGCAAAAAAACTTTTGGAATCTATTGACGGCAAGAATTTTTCGCGGAATTATTGCATAATTACTCTGTTTTTGAATTGTGGTATGCGTCTTTCCGAACTTGCGGGTATGGATATCGGAGACATTGATTTTGACCGAGAATCCGTTATTGTCAGTGGTAAAGGAAACAAAGAACGCAGGCTTCATCTGAATGCTATGTGCATTGACGCAATTCAGGAATATATGAAAGACAGATACTCGGAGACACATATCAAAGGAGGCGCGGAAAAAGCCCTGTTTTTGAGCAGAAACGGCAACAGACTTTCAAACAGGATGATTCAGACGATGATAAAAACTTTCATAGAAAAAAGCGGACTTGACCCGGAAAAATATTCAACACATAAACTCCGTCATACCGCGGCGACGCTTATGTATCAGAACGGCGTTGACGTCCGTGTACTGCAAGCGGTTCTCGGACACGCAAACCTCGGAACGACACAGATATATACGCATATCGGAGACGAACAAGTCGATAAAGCGATTGAAAACAACCCACTTGACACGCTTGACATACACAAAAAGAAAGATTAAACAAAAACACAAATAAAACATATTTAGTAAAGTGAAGCGCCGGTTTTGACTGCGCTTCATTTTCATTTTTCGGGGAGACGACATATCATATAATGAAGCAAGAAAAGAAAGGAAAATCGAGATGAAAAAGTGTATTTTGATAAATTCTGCGACACACTTACAGCGTGCGAAAAAATTGCTTTTTGCAAATAATATAAAATGTTATGCGGAAAAATCACGTCAACCGTCGTCTTTCGGCTGTTCTTGGTGCATTGTTGTCGACGGTTCGGAATTGCCGAGAACAACAAAACTGTTTCAGCAAAGAGGGATTCCCGTTCACGGAATAAAAAACTATGATTGACTTCCCTGTTTATTTTGACAATGCCGCTTCGACTTTTCCGAAACCGGAAAACGTTCTGCGTGCCGTTAACAGAAACCTGCGCTCGAACACTTCAAACCCGGGGCGAAGCGGACACAGTCTTTCTTTTGAAGCGGCAGAACGAATTTTTGAAGCACGCGAGGTCATTTCCGAATATTTTGGATGCGAACCTGAAAATGTTATATTCACCAAAAATGCGACGGAATCGATAAATCTCTTGCTTTTCGGACTTCTTTCCAAAGGCGATCACGTTATAGTGTCCGACATGGAGCATAATTCCGTAACGAGACCGCTGACAGCTCTTTCATCACGAGGTGTAACGTTTGATATTGCCGATTCAAACGATATTGAAGCGTCTGTCAAGGCGCTTATCCGTCCAGAAACAAGGCTCATCTTCCCTACGGCTGTTTCAAATGTCACGGGCAAAGTACTTCCCTTGCGTCCTCTTGCACAAATTGCTCATAAAAACGGTATCTTATTCGGAACAGACGCTTCGCAGGCTGCGGGACATATTCCGATTGATATGAAAAATGCTGAAATTGATTATTTATGCACTTCCGGACATAAAGGCTTGTTCGGCATACAGGGGTCTGGACTTTTACTGTTCAGAAAAACTTCCCCGTCGCCGTTGCTTTACGGTGGAACGGGAACGGAATCTCTCAATCTTTTGCAACCTGAGATTGTTCCCGAGGCTCTTGAAAGCGGCACGGTTGCAACGCCCGCTATAATATCACTTTGCGAGGGTATCAGATTTTTGCGACGAAATCCCAATAATTCATTTTATGAAAAATCACTTGTTCGGCACGCAATAAATGAACTGAAAAAACTCAAAAATATCACACTTTATTCTTCTGCCGATTCGGTGGGGACTGTTGCGTTTAATGTGCAGGGGTCGCATTCGGAAGAAGTGACTTCATACCTTAGTTCAAAAGGAATATGTGTTCGCGGCGGATTTCATTGCTCGGCGCTTGCGCACAAAAAACTCGGAACGACCGAATCGGGCGTGGTTCGTGTGAGTTTTTCGCCTTTCAACACGGTTGAAGAGGTGGATTATATGATAAAGTGCTTAAAAATTTATAAAAAATTGCCGTTGGGGACTTGATTTTATCTATAAATACTGTTAAAATATAATAAGAGCGGTGAACAGCCGCATAAACGGTATTTAAGGGTGAAGAGTATGGCTGAATTTTTGAGCAATATCGGGTCGTTTTTCAGTAATCTGATTTCGTCGCCGTGGTTGCTGTTGCTTGATATTCTTGATATAGCGATTCTGTCTCTGATGATATATTACGTCCTGAAATTCATCAAGGACACGCGCGCCGCACAGTTATTGAAAGGTATCATCATTCTGATTGCATTATTGTATATATCGCAACTTTTGAAATTGACAGGCACGCACTTTATTCTGAATAAAACCATTGAATACGGCATGCTTGCAATGCTTATCGTATTTCAGCCCGAACTGCGAAGCGTACTTGAAAACATCGGAAGAAAGGGCTTGAACATAGCGAAGATTAAAAAAGACCGCATGATGAACTTTGATGAAAGCGACTATGCGGTGGATCAGTTGTGTGATGCCGTTGACAGACTTTCAAAGACCAAAACCGGTGCGCTTATAGTTATCGAAAGAGAGACAAAACTCGGCGAGATCATAAAGACCGGTATTTCTCTTGACTGTTCCATTGTGGCTGAACTTCTTTGCAACATATTCTTCAACAAAGCCCCGCTTCACGACGGTGCCGTTATTATCAGAGATTTCAGAATTCATGCGGCAGGTTGCTTTTTGCCTCTTACAACGCGTAGCATAGGTAACGATCTCGGAACAAGGCACAGAGCCGCGATAGGCATAAGTGAAGTTTCCGACGCCATTGTCGTTGTTGTTTCGGAGGAAACGGGAATAATTTCCGTCGCCTGCGAGGGGGATTTGCGCCGTGATTTTACTGCGGATACCCTGCGTACAAAACTGAAAAAAGATCTGCTTACCTCTCATGAAGAGGCGGCAACTGCCGAGAAAGCGGAAAAGAAATTGAGGAGGAAGAGCAAATGAAAAAGTTCCTGACTTCACTGTCCTCCAAGTTCTCTTCCCTTATCAGACGCAACGGGTTTTTGAAGATAATTTCTGTTATTCTTGCTGTTTTTGCATGGTTTGCAATAATTTATTACGCAAACCCGACCAATTCCGCGGAGTTCAGAAATGTTCCGATAAAAATTCATTACGAAGGCTCTGTTCCCGGGAACAACGGATTGATGATGCTTCTGACGGACACCAATTTTACTTGCGAAGTAAAAGTTCAGGGCGGAAGAACCGCACTTCTTGTTTTGAATGCAGACGATATTTCTGCGACGCTGAATTTTGATTCTATCGCTTCCGCCGGTATATATGAAGTGCCTGTAAACGTTTCGGTTCTGAACTCCGACGTTACATGTACTTCCGTCAGTCCCTCGTCCATAAAAATCGAATTTGTGAAAACAGCCACCAAGACGCTTGATGTCGGAGTCAAATATGAAAACTCCCTTGCGGACGGATATGAGGCGGTTGAGGAAAACATAACTCCGAAAAAGGTCACGGTTACCGGCCCTGCCGAAATCGTCAGAACGATTGCAAGCGCTTCCACAACCGTTGATTTGGCGCTCAGCAACGCAGACCTCAACACACAGACGCCCGTTTCCCTGTTTGATAAAGACGGAAATCCCGTTGAGATGAAATATCTGACGCTTGATGTAAACGAGATTCAGACAAAGTTGAAAGTTGTTTACAGGCGAACTCTTCCGCTGACGGTTGACATTGTGAACATATACGGCGGTGACGAAAGTTCCTACGCAAACATAATCTGCGATCCCGCAACGGTAACTGTTCAGGGGGACGAGGATAAGCTTGATGCGCTCGGTGACAGAATAAGTCTCGGTCAGTTTGATGTTTCCGAACTCGGGACAGGTTCCAGAACCATCGAAATGATTTATCCGACGATTGACGGCGTAACGTTTGTAGCTCCCGACAACTCGGTTTCCGTCACCGTTCAACTGAACGGCGCGCATACCAAAACTTTGGTTTTGACACAAAGTGAAATGAACGATTTGTTCACATATACGCAAACGCCGAACGGCGCGACGGCACATGTTACATCGCAAAAACTGAACGTAAAAGTTCGTTCAAACAAAATCAATGATATAACGATAAATTCCCTGCACTATTCGATAAACTTCAACGAAAAGAACGAGCGCGGGCAATACAGAGTCGTTATAACGAATAAATCCGGGGTTCCCGTGGGAATTCTTGATAAATACTATGTAAGCGTGGAACTGCAATGAAAATAATACAGGGCATATCCGCCTCCGTTCGCGAGGCTGAGGCTTCTGTTATCGAACGGGTACGGAAAAAACTCGGACTTGATGTTTCCGTACCCGTTTCCGTATACAGAAAGTCAATCGACGCAAGAAAACGGTCGGACATAAAATACGTATATTCCTTTGTGATAGAAACGGCGGATGACATTCCGAATGCCGTTAATACTTGCGATTATTCATTTTCTTTCGAAAAAGCATATAAGAGTGCGCGCCCGCTTGTTGTCGGCATGGGGCCCGCGGGGCTTTTTTGCGCATATATACTGGCGCTTAACGGCGCAAAGCCCATAATTGTTGAGCGCGGAAAAGACGTTGACTGCCGAGCGGAGGATGTTCAAAAGTTCTGGAACGGCGGCGCAATCTGCCCTGATTCAAACGTTCAGTTCGGCGAAGGCGGAGCAGGCTCTTTTTCCGACGGCAAACTTGTAACAAGGATAACAGATCCGAGATGCCGCTTTGTGCTGGAAACGTTTGTGAGGTTCGGTGCAGACCCCGATATTCTCAAAAATGCAAAACCTCACGTCGGAACCGACATTCTCCGAAAAGTTGTTCGCAATATGCGAAAAGAAATAATACGTCTCGGCGGCGAAATCCGTTTTCAGACAAAACTGACCGGACTTGATCTTTCAGAAAATAGGATGAACAGCGTATTTCTTAACGGCGAACGGTACAACTGTGGTATCTGTGTTCTCGCCGTGGGAAACGGCGCGCGTGACACATACCGTATGCTGCTTGAACAGCCTCTTCAAATCGCGCCTAAACCGTTTTCTGTCGGTTTTCGTATGGAACATTTGCAGGAAGATATCAATCATGCCATGTACGGTGATTTTGCGGATATGCTGCCTGCCGCGGATTATTTATTCTCAAAAGTTTTTGATAAGGCGAAAGGCTGTGCTGCGTACACATTCTGCATGTGTCCCGGCGGCTACGTCATCAATGCTTCATCGGAGCCCGACGGAACAGTAACAAACGGAATGAGTTATCACGCAAGAGACGGCAGAAACGCAAACGCGGCAATGCTTGCTTCCGTCTCGTTTGACAGTCCGCAAAAAGGTCTTGATTTTCAATGTAAGTTGGAACAAACCGCTTTTCGTCTCGGAAACGGCAAAGCCCCCGCTTCCCTGCTTAAAGATTTCTTGAACGACGATACATCAAAAAGTTTCGGACATATCAAACCCACATTTTTACCCGGAACGGAATTTTGTGACTTTAACACTCTGTTTCCGAAGTCTGTTTCGGATATGCTCAAAACAGGTCTTATAGAGTTCGGAAAACGGATTTACAGTGACGGACAGGCTGTTCTGACAGGTGTTGAAACAAGAACCTCTGCTCCCCTGCGTATTCTCCGCAATCCGCAAACACTTGAATCCGTCGGTTGTGCGGGACTTTACCCCTGCGGTGAGGGTGCGGGCTATTCCGGCGGTATAACAAGTTCAGCCGTAGACGGAATAAAAGTTGCGGAAGCTATATTGGAGAGAAACATATGACCGTTGTCGGAACTGTTGAAAAAATCAAAGGCAACACGGTGGTTGTCAGAACAAAACGCCCCGCATCGTGTGAGCATTGTCCGACGGCATCCGTCTGCAATAAAAAAGAAATAAGAATGAATGTTCCGAACACCGTTGACGCAAAAATCGGTGATACCGTTCGCGTTTATATCGAAAATGACGGTTCGGCGCTCGGCGTTCTGGCGTATATGTTTCTTACGCCGCTCTTAATACTTGCGGCAGGATATGCTCTGTTTCTTCTTCGCAATTGGCTTGTTATTTTTGCGATCGCCATGCTTATCCCCTATTATATCGGGCTTCGCTTTTTCAATAAATCCTTCGGAACAAAGGCGTATATTTCGGAGATTTTACCCGACGGATATAACGATGAGCTTTGTAATTGAACTTTTCTGTCGACAAATATTTCGGTTTTGAAATAAATCAGAGGCTGTAAAAACCTTGCGGTTTTTACAGCCTCATTCCCTTTTCGGGGTAATTAAACTGAATCTTTGTGACGGGCTTTCCTCTTTTGGTGGATATGCGGTTCTTATTTAATCGTTTCGCTGTTGTTGATGACCGATGCGGAGTACAGGAAAAGCGCGTCGTCGATCTGCGAAAAATCAATGAGTTTTGCGAGCGCCGACGGGGATATATAGCGAATATCGACAAGTATTATTTCGGAATACCCCTGCGCAAGAAGCGGCGCAATACTGCTTCCGAACGAATCGCGGAAAACAACTATTTTTCGCTCTCTTTCGGCAGACGGGTTTTTAATGGTGATTATCGAGCGGGCGCCGCCGAGAAACATCTCGTACGGGTCGCGTCCCGCAGCCGCTTTAAGGTCGTAAACAGGAATCTCCGACGCGGTTTCGGCATTATATACTTTCAATCCGTGTATAACGGCATTGTCGATATATTTTAGCCGTTCCGCCGCGTGCGGCAACGCTGCCTGCCCGTAGGAAACCCCGTAAAAATTGATTCCCGCATCGTGCGTTTCATATTCTCCGATAGGTTTTGCCCCCATTTTTCTCGCGATTTCGGCGGCGACATCCAGTATTTTTTCCTGTCGCCAATGCAAGTCCGTAAAATAGAAATCATCGGCTGAAAGAAGCCCGAAAATATCAATATAATCGGCTTCGGGAAAGTTCTTGCGCAAACGGGATACAATCTCGTTGAAGTCTTTATCAGGATAGCCGTTTTTTGAGGCGAGAAAGGTGTTTTTGTCGGGAATTACGCTCAGATATGTTTTTATTTCGTGTTTGTTAAGGTAGTTTTCATAGACATACCGAAAACGTTGCGCTGCATGATCGACGGACGACGGTTTTGTCGGAAAATCAAGCTTTGCGAGATGGTCGCCGACGGAATACAGCCCGTTATTATCTTTCTGCACAAACACTTTTGTGGCGGCGACGGCTTTCAACGTTCGAAAACCGTCTCGCATGGGAAACTGGTCAAGCATGTATTTTTCAAAGCCGTTCATAAAACTTCCGTCGGCAACGGATGAAAAAGACAGCGTCGGACGTTTTGCAAGAAGCCGCCTTTCGGTTCGCGATTCGTCAACCTCCGGCGAAAGCAGAAACCAAACGGCAAAAACGGCGATAAAACCGAGAGGTAACGTCAAAGTCAGTATTTGTTGGATTTTTTTCATAGTGTACCCTTTATAAATATGTGCGGAAAAGTAAGTTAAAATCTGAAATAAACAAACGGGTTAAACGATCCGTCGATAAGATACGCCGTGCATAATGCAACGGAGGCGAGCGCCGCCAACGGCGTTACAACCGCAAGAATTTTACCGCCGTATTTTCGTAAACCGATTTTTTCGTAAAGAAGTTTCGGTAAAGGCGTCGCGCCGATTACGGCGACAACGAGCAGCACGATGTTGCTTTTCAGATAATACAGCGAGGCGGTATCAGCGGCGGGGATTCCGCCGAAGCCGAACAGCGCCTTGAAACTTGCGAGCGCGTCCGTGACGTTTGCCGAGTCAAACAGGACAAATCCGAGCATGACAAACAGCAGCGTATAAATATGCATCGGCACCGCAAACCGTATCTTCGGATGTAAAACATACTTTTCAAACAGTAAAAGCGCCGCGTAGAGAATCCCCCACAACACAAAATTCCACGATGCTCCGTGCCAGAAACCCGTAGCCGCCCAAACGACAAGAATGTTAATAACGTGTCTGAAAGGCTTTACGCGGTTTCCGCCGAGCGGAATATAAAGATAGTCGCGGAACCAACCGCCGAGAGAAATGTGCCAGCGGCGCCAAAACTCCGTGATACTTGCGGAAATATACGGATAATTGAAGTTTTCGGAAAAGCGGAAGCCGAAGATTCGTCCCAAGCCTATCGCCATATCGGAATATCCCGAAAAATCAAAATATATGTGCAGCATATACGCCAAAGCATACAGCCAATAGAACAGCACGGTTTTTTCATTGTATGCCTTAAATTCGGATACGAGCAGCGCCGCAGAATTTGCAAGAAGGATTTTTTTTGCGAGTCCGATTGAAAAACGCCTGATTCCCTCTGATGCGTCGGCAAGCGTAGTCTTTCGGTTTTTCAGGCTTCCCGCGATGTCGGAATAGCGAACGATCGGACCTGCGATCAGCTGCGGAAACATCGCAACATACATTGCGAGATCGATAAAATTACGCTGCGCGGGAACATCGCCGCGATAAACGTCAACAACATAGCTCAAAATCTGAAAAGTATAAAAACTGATGCCGACGGGCAGCGCAACATTCAGGAGAGGCACGGAAAGCCCCGTTACAGCATTGAAATTTTCGATAAAAAAGTCTGCATACTTGCAGTACGCCAGCAGACCGAGACTTGCGACAGCAGAAAGAGCAAGCGCAAGTTTCGCGAGTTTTTTTCCGCGAAAACGCTCTACCAAAAGAGCGGCGATATATGACTGCGTCACCGATAAGAGCATAAAAACAAGATATTTCGGTTCTCCCCAACCGTAGAAAATCAGACTCGCCGCAAGAAGAGTAAAGTTTTTCAGACGGTCGGGAACAACGAAATATACAAGCAGAACGCACGGTAAAAAGCAGTACAAAAACGTTATACTTGAAAACAACATAGTTCTTTTTTACGCGATGGGAACATCGAAAAGCTGTCTTACGGAACCGTATGAATCAGTGAGCTTTGCGGTAAAGGTGCTTATAAGCTCAGCGGCACCGAAAACAGAAACGATATAATCGCCGACGGTCATTATAACAAGTTTTTCGGGAAAACCGCACATCCAATTGCGCGCAAGAATATTGTCTTTGATTTTGGCGGCAAGAGCTTCGATGTCAGCGGAATTTTTGACGTGATATACGCCGCAGGTAAAAGTGTTTTGATTCAGCATATGCAGAAGCGAGGCGGCATCGTCCAGTTTGCCGACTTCCGCTTTCGGGAAACCGAGCTCGAAATCGAGGGCTTCCGCGTCTCCGAGATCGAATTTACCGGGAGCGTCTTCCTTCATATTCTTCTCGGAGCCTCCCATCGCCGCAAATTTGTCGTCCGCCGAATACTTTTTCCATACGGTTTCAAGTATTTCCAATGCGCTTTTGGGCCCGTTTTTCTGAACATCCGCCGCGGAAGTTCCCGTTGTGACGTCTTCGTTGTCTTTTTTCGCACAGGAGACGAGAGAAAATACCAAAACGGCAGCAATGGTAAGTGTAAGAATCTTTTTCATAAAAGGTGTTCCTTTCGCTGTGAATTTTTATTAACCATAGTAATATTATTTCCGTGAAAAGTCGTCGGTAAACTCCGACCGTAAAGTTTTCCCGTTTATTTAACGGGCAGAATGATCTCAAACACGGCTCCATTGTCGTTCGTCGCGCGTACCGTGCCCTTGTGCATTGTCACAATTTCTTTTACAAGGGCAAGACCTATCCCCGTTCCGCCCTTGCGGGCGCTGAAAAAACGGTCGAAAATATGGGGAAGAAGTTCGGGCTCAATGCCTTCGCCGTCGTCGCGTATGCGGATAACGGCTTTGCCTTTTTCTTCCGCGCATTCTAACCGGATATCGCTTTTTGCGTAGCGCAGAGCGTTTGAGATAATGTTTGTGAAAGCGCGGCGAAGCTGTATTTCATCGCAGTTTACCAAAACGGGTTTGTCCGCAAAGCATGGCGTAATACGCAGTTTTTTTTGTTCCGCAATATGCTCCGCGCCGCGCAGACAGTCATAGAGAAGCTCTCGCGCATCCGCCGAATGAAAGTCCGACCTAAACTGCCCCGCCTCCAAACGGGAGAGCGCAAGAAGCTCCTCAATCAGGTGGGACATCTGTTCGTTTTCTTCAAGAATGATTCTTGACGCTTCCTTTGGCTCCAAAACGCCGGTATGGATTCCCTCCGCGCAGCCCTGAACCGCCATCATCGGCGTTTTAAGTTCGTGCGATACGTTCTGAAAAAACCATTTCTGCGATTCGTGCGCTTTTTCCACATACCCTCCGAGGTTCCACCCAAAGACACATACAAGAACTGTCAAAACGACAAGTATCGCAAAAAACGCGGCATTCAGGTAATCCGCATATTGCATTACCGCGCCGATATCGACGTAAAGTATGTATGAAAACGCGTCGTTGTGTCCGTCATCCTCACCTCTTGTTATGCGGAACACAAAGCGGCTGCCGCCGGCTTTCAGCGTATGAAATTCATCGGCGGCAGGCTTCTCTTTGCGACAGTAATCCCTCAGTTGATATTCGGCTTTTGAGAGATGCTCGGGCTCAAAAAGTTCCCCTTCGATTTCAAGGTATCGGACGCTCGGAGTAAGAAAATGCTCCTCGTCTTCCTCCTCATCATCATCTTCTTCGTCATTCGCTTTGTCAAAAGGAACCGGAGACTTGCGTTCATCTTCCAGAAGTATGGCTTTTCGCGCTTCCGCCGTCAGGTATTCGGGAATTAAAACGTTGACCGTGGTCAGCAGCGTTAAAAAGACGATAAGCATCGTGCCGAGAACGGCAAGCGTTATTTTTCTTCTGATATGCCTCATACCCCGTCCCCTTTCGATCGCAATCGATAACCGTAACCCCAAACAGTTTCTATCAATATGTCACTGTCTGCCGCGGAAAGCTTGCTTCGTATGCGGCGCAGGGTTTCATCGGTCACTCTCGTTTCCACTTCATCATTATAGCCCCAGATTTGATTGAGCAATTCGTCGCGCGACAAAGCTTTTCCCTCGTTGTGCATCAAAAACAGGAGCATTTTCATTTCATTCGGAGAAAGAGAAACGATCTTTCCTTTACAGAAAAGCTGTTTCTCCGCTCCAGAAAAGCGAAGATCTCCAACGGTAACATCTCTGTCCATCGGATTGCCTCCGCGCTCCATTTCAACGCGGCGCAGGAGCGCTTTTACCCTCATCAGAAGCACGGTCGGACGAAAAGGCTTTGTCAGATAGTCGTCCCCACCCTGAAGGATGCCGTTGACATAGTCATATTCGGTATCCTTTGCCGTCAGCAGAACTATGGGAACCTTGTCCTTTTCCCTAATAATACGGCAGCAGGTCAGCCCGTCTGTGCCGGGCATCATTATATCCAAAATTACGAGGTCGGCGCGTCTTTTGGAAAACGCGCTTAAAAGCGCGTCGCCTGTTTCAAACGCGCAAACCTCGTATCCGTCGTTTTCGAGAAAACTCCGAAGTGTTTCTCTTATGTTCTTTTCGTCTTCCGCGATATAGATGAGCTGTTTCATAAAGCCTCCGTCAATAAGCCAGAGTCGTGCCGAGCGACACGACTCTGCGCGTATCTCTTATCTTCTTTTTTCGCAGACAGAATATTCCTCTTCGTTCAGATCAAAGGGTATATCCTTTTCATTTGCCGCAATTTTATCGTCGTATTCGGCATCGACACGATCCCAAAGCTCTGCGTTTCTTTCGAGAATTTCCGCAATTTTGTCCTCAAGAGCGTCGATTTCATCATAAAGACGGTCTGCGTTTTCGTCGTTTATGCTTGCATAAAGAGTGTCAACTCTTTTTTCAAGAGCTTCGATTTCCGCGAGGTCGGCAAGGAGAGCCGCTTTTTCCTGCTCGGTCAGAGAAGTCATCCCTTTAATGGATTCCTCATAGGTTTCCTCTTTCTCCGTGCAATAACCGTTAAAGTCCTCTTCGTCGGGGTCAAGGGTCATATCCGGTTCTTTCGCGGCAATTTTTTCGTCGTACTCATCGTTGACACGCTCCCAAAGTTTTGCGTTTCTTTCGAGTACCGCAGCGAGTTTGCTGTCAACGGCATTGATCTCATCATAAAGACTGTCCGCGTTTTCGTCAGTCATGCGGGCATAGATCTCGTCGATCTTCTTCTCAAGCGTCTCGATTTGTTCAAGGTCGGCAATAAGCGTCGCTTTTTCCTGCTCGGTTAAAGAGGTCAGACCTTTTACAAAGTTTTCAAAAGACTGCGTTCCGCAGCTGTCGGAAGTTTCTCCTGCGGCAACACAGATTTTTTTCTGCGGCTCGGACGATTTGTTGTCATTTGCGGAAATCACCGCTGCCGAAGCGATAATGAAACTCATCGCAAGGACAAGCGCGAGAATGGTTGAGAGAATAGTTTTTTTGTTTTTCATGGCAAGTGCTCCTTTGAATTTATTTGCGGATTTCCTTTCCGCAATATAATCATAGCACAAAAGAACGCTGTATTCACCGAAAAAACGATTGAAAGTTGTCACAAAACCGTAAGAGTCCGAAAACCGCCAAAGCTTTTCAGATAAATCCGATGAGTTTTCTCTGAAAACGGCGGCAACCGGAGAAAATTTTTTCAATTAGCCGTTTAACAGAGGTTGACTTTTATTTTGCCTCAATCAGCGACTTTATAATACTTTCAAGCGCCGCCTCGCTCATTGCGCCGAGGTGCGTTTTTTTGACGTTTCCGTTTTTATCGATTGCGACCGTAAAAGGTATCGACAAAGCGTTGTATGCTTTTGCCGCGCTGCCTTCAGAGTCGTAATATACGGGAAAAGTGTAACCGTTTTCAGAAAGGAATTTTTTTACCGAGTCAGGCGTTTCTCTGTAACCGTCGCTGAGATCTATCATCATAAACGTGACCTCCGCCTGATACTTCCTGTACAGTTTTTCAAAGGCGGGCAGCTCGCTTCGGCAAGGAGGACACCAAGTCGCCCAAAAGTTAAGAATAACGGGTCTGCCGAAACTTTCCGACAGCGTAACATTCCTGCCTTTTCCGTCGTTCACGGTGAAATCTGGCGCGGTCTTCTCTTTACCCGACGCACCGGGTTTTACGGTTTCATCTGCGGATGACGGCGAGGTCGCGCTTGTCGGATGGTCGGAAGGCGCGGGCGTCACGGACGACAAATGTCTGTATGCCGCAACGGCGACCGCAACCAGCGCCACGGCCGAGACCGCGAAAAGTATATACTTTAATCCGGACTTCATACCTCGTCGCCTCCTTCGTAAAAGTTATGGCGTAATACTCTTCCGAGACCGCTCCCGACGATCGGTTTTGCAAAACGCTTCTTAAACTTTGAGTATTCTTTTTTTATTCTTAATGAAATTCTCATAAAAACAATCCTTTCCCGTTATGAAAAAACAGCCGTTATTGCGTCCATAAGTCCGCACGCCATAAGAATGCCGACAAGAATCAGAAAACAGCCGCAAACGATGTTGATAACGCGGTAGTGCTTTTTTATAAAGGTAAACGCCGTGTTCAATTTCTCAATCAAAAGCGCGGACAGTAAAAACGGCGCTCCGAGACCGAGAGAATAAGTTACAAGCAAAAGAATACCCTTAACCGCCGTTCCGGATGCTCCGGCAAGAGCCAGAGCCGAACCGAGAAACGCGCCTATGCAGGGCGTCAGGCTGACCGAGTAAATTATGCCGAACAGAAACGCCGACACAACGGTATTCGCCGTCCGTCCGCTTTGCATTCCTTTGAAAAACGGCAGCTTGATAACTTCAAGATAAGACAGCCCGAAAACAACGATCAGCAGTCCGCCCACGATGTTGACAACCGTTTTGTATTCTTTCAGAAAAGCGCCGAGCGTGCCCGCGAAAAGTCCGAGAAGACTGAACACAACGGTAAAACCGAGTATAAAGCTGAAGGCTCTCAAAAACACCTTGTGTTTTTTATCCGCCCCTCCGGCGAAATATGAGATATACAGCGGCAGCATGGGCAGCATACAGGGCGATATAAATGAGATAAAGCCCTCCAAAAACGTAATAACAAATTCCATAAACGGCTCCCGAGTTTTTTAATTGAAAACGGACAGTAGATATCCGTAACCTTCGCTCTCCATTTTTTCATACGGAACAAAACGCAGCGCGGCGCTGTTTATGCAGTAACGCACGCCGTTCGGAGAATCGGGGTCTCCCGTGAACACGTGCCCCAGATGTGAATCGCCTGCACGACTGCGCACCTCCGTGCGGTTCATTCCGTAACTGTTATCCTGCCTCTCCACAACGGCAGGCGCTTCAATAGGCTTGGAAAATGCCGGCCAGCCGCAGCCGCTTTCAAACTTATCCGAGGAGGAAAAGAGAGGCTCGCCCGTCACTACATCAACATAAATCCCTTTTTCAAACTTGTTCCAGAACTCATTGTTAAAAGCTCGTTCCGTTCCGTTTTCCTGTGTGATGCGGTACTGCTCCGCCGTCAGCTTTTCGCGTATAGCTTCTGTCGCGGGCTTTTTATAATCGCCCGGGTCGATCTTCATTTTTGAAAACAATTCGATTTCCTCGCGTGGTATATGACAGTAGCCGTTCGGATTTTTTTCCAGATAATTCTGATGATATTCCTCTGCCGGATAGAAGTTCAAAAGAGGACCGAACTCCACAAAAAACTCATTACGGCGGCTTTTTTCAAGGTCGTATATCCGCTGTGCGGTTTCCCGTGCCTTATCGTTTGTATAATATATGCCCGTCTGATACTGACTTCCGACGTCATTTCCCTGTCGGTTTTGTTTTGTCGGGTCTATAACATAAAAATAAGCAAGCAGCAATGCATCAAGACTGACTTTTTCGGGGTCATATTCCACTCTCACGGTCTCTCGAAATCCAGTTTCACCGGAACAGACCGTCTTATACTCGGCGTCCGCCTTGCAGGTTCCGTTTGCATAGCCGCTTTCGGCGTCGATAACTCCGGGGATTGACTGCATCAGATGTTCAATTCCCCAAAAACAGCCGCCGGCGAGATAAATCACATTTTCACGTTCATTCGAAAAATCCATACGCTCAATCTCCGCATTTTTTTTATTGTCAGTTGAATTCATACCGCAACCCGATAAAAAAAGAGAAGCGGAAAGCAACAGTATACAAAATTTTGATAAGTGTTTCATGCCGTTTCCTCCGAAAGATGCGTATTTCCGTTGTTTTCAGGGGATATTTCCGTCGGAATCCCCGTTCTTTTTGTCATCGGTCGAGAAGGCTTTTGACGGGAGGATAAGTATTCCGACAAGAAGTCCGAAAACAGCGCCGATAACGGTGCTGAAATACGGGTTTCCTGTTATGGAACAGCCTCCCGACCCGCAGCCGACAAAGCGGTAAAGCAAAACTCCTCCGACGGCGCCGAGAACGGCGAACGCAATATAAAGGAGAAGAAATATAATTTTCCCGTTACGCTTTTTCATCTATCGACGGCTCATTTCCGTGTTTCAGTATTTTTCTGTCAATATCTGCCACGGTGATACCGCGCAGACTTTTTCTGCAATGCTCGTCAAGCCGGGCGCAGATGTTTTCCATCACCGAGCCCATTCCCGACGAGATAAGACACTCTTTATCCATATCCCCGCTGCGCCACGGAGAACCGACAAAATGCGCGTCGATCGCCTCGGCTATCGTTTCCAAAGTAAGTGTTTCGGCGTCCGAGGCAAAGGCATAGCCCCCGGATTTCCCGCCCTTTGTGGTCACAATGCCCGCCTTTTTCAGCTTGGACATAACCTTTCTCACAAGCACAGGATTGGTGCATACGTTCTGCGCAAGCTCTTCGCTGCTGAGAACTCTTTCCATGTGATTGAGATAAACCAGCGCGTGAACCGCAATACTGAATGAACTGTTCATAAGTATTTCTTCTCCTCAATCCTTAACCTTTTCATACGGCCAGTCGATTATTCCTCCGAAATCATAAACATTTTCATAACCCAACGCTAAAAGTTTATTTGCTGCGTCGTGGCTTCTCCGCCCACTTCGACAGTAAACAAGCAAGACGGCTTGTTTGTCCTGCAGTTCCGACGGAGCATTATTGACTATTGTTTCATTCGGGACAAGAACAGCGCCTTTGATATGCCCCTCGTCGTATTCCGCCTTCGTGCGCACGTCCACAACGGTAACGCCGCCGGCGGACATCATATCATAAGCTTCCTTTGCAGATATCTTTTTATACATACCCTTTTCCTTTTCGGTCGTCCCGACGGACGCCTCGGTGTTTTTCGCGCTCTCCGTTTTCTCCTGACGGGACGGTATCACGCACGAAGACAGAAGAAAAACAGACAGAACAGTAAAAAATAAAAACAACCTTTTCATTCGATATCATCCCTTTTTAATTGTAATTAAAACTATTACAGTTTCTACTGTAATTATAATTGTTACAACAACTCTTGTCAATAGCCTTTAACGAGAATTAACATTCTTTCCGCAAACAGACTCGCGCCGAACACAAAAAAACATCATCAGCCTCAAAAAAAGGAGCAGGCAAAAACCTGCTCCGTACATAAAACCGTATCAAATAGAAAAATCGAGTATTCATAAAGTCAAATCCCTTATGAATACTCGATATGGTCGGAGTGACGGGATTCGAACCCACGACCTCTTGGTCCCGAACCAAGCACGCTACCATCTGCGCTACACCCCGAAGTGCTCAATCATTATATCATTTTTGAGAGTGTTTGTCAAGTGCCAAATATGATAATTTGTTGAAGTTTGAAACAATTCGTATTCGGTCATTTTTATATCCCGAGTTTTACGTTTTTAACAGTAACCCGACGGTTTACCGTCGGGTTACTGTTAGTTCTGTCAGTTTGGGACAATAACACCCTTTTTCAGTATCAGATTCGCATACAGCGCGGTCTCGCCCGTCGCGATTACCGCATACGCCTTTTCTGCGCGGTCGTAGAAGGCAAATCTTTCGATATGTCCTATTCTGACCTTATCGCCCTCGGAATCGTTCATTATGCGGGAATATTCGTCCCAGATAGGAGTTTCGACGTTATCCCCGGGAACGACTTCCATCAACATCGCGTTCGGGTCTGAATATGTGTCGAGCGGAAACACGGACATAACTGCTTTCAGAACGTCAGTACCCGTATGAGCATCGAGTCTGACAACCCTTTTCCCGATAGCCTCGGACGGAAAATTTCCGTCCGCAAGCACTATCTCGTCTCCGTGTCCCATCTCGCTGAGAATTTTAAGCAATTCGGGTGTTAAAAGCGGTGATAAGCCTTTCAGCATCGGTCGGTCCTCCCTTGTTATCTGTATAAAGGACCGTACTGTTTGCACGCTGCGTAGTCCGCCGCCTGACTGTCATCCGTTCCGAACGCCGCCCACGAATGCGGACGATAAATCTGTTCTTCGGGAACGTTGTGCATATTAACGGGGATACGAAGCATGGAAGCAAGAGTGATAAGGTCTGCACCGACGTGACCGTAAACCGTTACGCCGTGGTTAGCGCCCCAGTTTGCCATTACGCTGTAAACGTCGGTGAATGCGCCCTTGCCTGTAAGTCTCGGACAGAACCATGTCGTCGGCCAAGTCGGGTCTGTTCTCTTGTCGATGACGTTGTGTATTTCATCGGGAAGGCCGGAGGTGTAGCCTTCCGCAATCTGCAATACAGGTCCGATGCCTTCAATAATATTGAAACGAAGCATCGTTACGGGCATTTCCGCTTTGCAACGGAAGTGGCTTGAGAATCCGCCGCCGCGGAAGTATTCATAGTCTGCTCGGCACCAATCGGTTGCTTCAAGACAAGCCGAAACGTCTTTGTCCGTCATCTCCCAGAAAGGTTTCATGCAGTTTTTGCCGTTTTCGTCTCTCGAAGCGCCGCTTCCGTCAAGCGCGGTCGCACCGGAGTTTATAAGATGGATAAATCCGTTAGCCGCAACGCCGTCGGGTCTGTGTCCCGTTACGCGCTCGCAAGCTTCGGGACTCCAATATGTGCGAACGTCGTGGAAGCACGGCGCAGAGTGGCTGACAAGTGTTCCGAGCATCATTGCGATACCGTTGCAAGTGTCGTTTTCGGTTGCAAACGGCGTGGGGGCTTTTCTTCCGTTCCAGTCGAACGTGGAAGCCATAATAGCCTCGGTAAAGTCTGCATTCGGAAGCCAGTCCGTCCACTGTCTTTGTCCCTGGAAGCCGCCCGCAACAGCATTTCTGCCGAGCGCTTCTTCGTGCCAGCCGAGATCGTCGAGTTTGGTGTTTCCGTAAAGGATATCGCGCATGATTATCGTCATCTTAACGATAAATTCCCAATCCTTGTCTGCGGGAACGACTTTCGATTTTGTAATAACATCGGGGAATGTTTTCGGAGCGTTTTTATCAAAGCCCTCTTTGCAGTTCGCTTTTACCCAAGCAAGCGCCTTTTCATATTCTTCTTTATCGTAAATGCCAACGCTTATTCTGCGGAGGATTTCAACTTCGTCAACCCATTCAGCTCTGATACCGAAGTATTTTTGAAGAACTGATGCGTCGCAGAAACTGCCTGCAATACCCATCGCAACAGCACCGACATTGACATAAGCTTTATTCTTCATCCAGCCGACAACAACCGCACATCTTGCAAAGCGGAGAATCTTTTCCGCAACGTCTGCGGGAACGGAGGTGTCATCTTTGTCCTGTACATCGTGCCCGTATATGGAGAATGCGGGGAGTCCGCGCTGTGCGTGAGCCGCAAGAACTGCCGCAAGATAAACGGCACCGGGTCTTTCGGTTCCGTTGAAGCCCCAAACCGCCTTTATCGTGTTCGGGTCCATATCAAACGTTTCCGTGCCGTAGCACCAGCAAGGCGTTACCGTAAGCGTGGCAACAACATTTTCCGTCGCAAACTGGTCCGCAACGCGAGCCGCTTCCGCGCCGCCGCCTATCGTTGTGCAACCGACAACGCACTGTACGGGAGTTCCGTCAGGATAACGGAGTGTGTCAGATATGAGTTTTGCGGCGCTTTCCGCCATTGCCATGGTTTGTTTCTCGAGACTTTCGCGAACACCTCCCCAACGACCGTCAATCGCGGGGCGTATACCTATCTTGGGATATAACATAATAATCACCTTTCATGCTTCAAGTTTTAAGGACATCAGATTTTTGATTCTGAAAAAGAGCAGAACCTGCCACACCACACGAAAGTGTGCGTGTGGCAGGTTCGACCTATTTGCCAACTGTTGTTTTTTCGGGAGCAATTAACCTTCGTAAACGAGGTTGTTCTTTATCATTTCGTCAACGTTGGAAGCATCCCACCAAGCGCCTGCGATATCAACTTTTGCGGTAACGGTTTTGCCTTCTGCCGCAAAGATTGCCTGTTCAACAGCCTGGTAACCGATCTGATAGGAGTCCTGAGCAACCGCGCCGATAAGTTTGGGACCGGTCGTCTTCTTCATCCATTCGATCTGTTTGGAGCCTGCGTCAAATCCGCAGAATACGATGTTGTCGTATTTGGTTCCTGCTGCGCCGATTGCGTCGTAAACCTGCTTAACAACGCCTTCGTTGCTCATGAATATTGCTTTTACGTTCTTTTCGAAAAGTGCTTCAAGAGCTGCCTTGTAAGCCTGATCCGCATCGCCGGGTTTAACTTCTTTTTCGATGGTGTACTTGCCTGCGGTTGTGGAATCCGCGTCAGCGAGAGCCTTGAATTTCTCTTCGAATCCGCCCGCGCGGTCAATACCGGTCTGGGTTTCGTCGTGCTGAATGATACCTACAACATAAGTGTCGGTGGAAGCAGCAATGTCAGCTTTGATAGCTTCGAAGAATTTCTCTGCCGCAAGACCCGCAGCAAGTCTGTTGCTCGTTGCAACGGAGGAAACTATTGGGTTCTGTTTTGCGGAATCAAGAGACTCAATGTCTTTTGCCCAGATACCGCTGTCAAACTGAACAACGGGGATTTTCTGAGTGAATGCGTGTTTGAGGCTGTCAACGAATCCTTCGCCTATCGTTCCGAGAACGAGACCTGCGGGATTGTTGTTAAGAGCGGTACTTACCATTTCCATCTGAGACGGAAGGTCTTTTGCGGACTCACTTGCGGGGCCCTGGAAAGTAACTTCGTAACCATACTTTTTGCCTGCGTCTACGGCGCCGGCTTTAACCGACTGCCAAAATGCGTGGGATTCGCCTTTTGCAACAACGGCAATGGTCTTGTTAACGGTTGTTTTTCCGTCACCTTTGGTCGTGTTGCTTGTGTCGCCGCCGCAGCCTGCGAGGAGAGCAACAGTCAACGCCAATACGCAAAGAAGCGGTAAAAACGTTTTTCTGAACTTTTTCATGAGAATGTCCTCCTTGAAATTTGACCCTTTCGGGTATTGTTAATATATTTATGCTTTTTGCTGTTTAATTTTATCAAGTTCGAGTTTATACTCGACTTTTGCCGTCTCTATCTGCTTGCGGATTTCTGCGGACTGTGCGGTTCTTTCAGATTCGGGAAGAGCCTTGTTCGACAGAACTTCGTCAAGTCTGTATTCGAGATGATCTTTGTTTTCGATATAGTTTCTTTTAAGTTTCTGTGCGGGAGTGAGAACCTTGACTTTTGCTGCTCTCTTGTTCTTTATGATGTCCATAAGAACTGCGATTACAACGATGATACCGGTAAGAACGTATGTGACGTATGTTGCGTTTACGTTTACATGGAACTTCGCAAGAACGAAGTTAAGTCCGCTTCTGATTACGACGAGCATTATGCTGCCGATTACAGAACCTGAAACGGATGCTACGCCGCCTGCCGCGCTTGTGCCGCCGATGTATACGCCTGCGATTGCGTCAAGTTCGTATCCGTTACCGGTAGCTGCCGCAACGGTGGTGAACGATGCAGACCAGAAGATTGCCGCGATACCAGCGCCGATACCGCCAATGATGTATGCAAGCATCTTGTATTTGTCGGTGTTGATACCGGAAAGTCTTGTTGCCTCTTCGTTACTGCCTATCGAAAGAATGTATCTGCCGACTTTGTTCTTGTACATCAGGTACATACAGATAAACATGAATCCCACTATCCAGATAAGACCTACCGGGAAAGATTTGTAGTTGGAGAATACTTCATTGAACCAGCTGCCAGTGGGATAGAAGATGTTCGGAACCGCAACTATGATAGCACTCAAACCTCTTGAAAGCATCATTGTGCCGAGCGTTGCGATGAACGCGGGGATTTTCAGTTTTGCGACAAGGAATCCGTTTATAAGCCCGAACAGCGCGCCGATGAGAATCATTACGGGAATCGTTGCCCAAAGCGGAATTATCTGTTTTGTGAAAAGGTGTCCTGCGACAACCGAGGATGCGATACACACGGTGCCTATCGAAAGGTCTATGCCGCCCGTTGCAATTACGAATGTAACACCAAGCGCCAAAATAGCATAAGGTGCAAGGCTCTGCGCCATACTTACGATATTGTATCTGTTAAGGAAATTTGGGTTAAGCAGGTAGAATACGAAGATGAGCACAAAAAGTGCTATCAGGATTATCATATTCTGCATACCTTTTGTTTTTATGTTTCTGCCGAAGTTTATTACCGATCTGCGCATTCTGCGTGATGCGGAGATTTTTACGTTTTCGTTATCCATTTATGTAACCTCCCGTGATCTTGGTGGTTTGTTTATTTTATCTGCTTAATTCCGCATCGTTGCGTATTTCATTATCTCTTCCTGTGTGAGACCGTCGTCTATGCTCAAATCTGCTGTTACTCTGCCCTCACACATAACGATAACTCTGTCGGAAAGTCTCTGAATTTCGGAAAGTTCCGAGGAAATCATTATTATGGATTTTCCCTGTGCGGCAAGTTCTTCCATCAAATCGTACATTTCGCTCTTTGCGCCGACATCGATACCTCTTGTCGGTTCGTCAAAGATGAATATGTCCGAATTTTTAAGAAGCCAGCGCGCCACGATAACTTTCTGTTGGTTACCTCCTGAAAGGTTTTTCAGAAGTTGATCCATTGACGGTGTTTTTGTTCTCAATTTTTTGTTGACTTCTTCCGCCGCTTTCTTTGCTTTTGCATCGTTTATCCAACCGAATTTGATGTAATCGTCAAGCGATGCAAGCACCGAGTTCTCCGCAACGGATTTTATAAGAAGCAAACCGTATTGTTTTCTGTCTTCCGAAAGATAGCAGATACCGTGTTTTACCGCAGATTCGGGAGTTCTTATCTTAACCTTTTTACCATTGATGAAAACTTCACCTGAATCAAATTCGTCAGCACCGTAAATAGCTCTCGCAAGTTCCGTGCGTCCCGCGCCCATCAGTCCCGCAAATCCGAGAATCTCGCCTTTACGGAGTTTGAAACTTACGTTTTTTACCATATTGCCGCTATTCATGTTTTTAACTTCAAGAACGGTCGGTGCGTCATTCGGCACATTGCTCTTTGTTTTCGGGTCGGTGTAAACAACTCTGCCGACCATCATTTTTACTATCTCATCTTTGGTCGTGTCTTTTGTTTGAAGAGTTCCGACGTACTCGCCGTCTCTCATAACCGTTACCCTGTCGGAAATTCTGTTTATCTCATCCATTCGGTGAGAGATGTATATCATTCCGATGCCCTTGTCGCGCAGATCATTCATTATTCTGAACAACTCTTCAACTTCGGGCTGCGTGAGTGCCGCCGTCGGCTCGTCAAGAATGAGCAGTTTCGAATCATGGGAAATTGCCTTTGCAATTTCGACCATCTGCTGTTTTCCTACGGTCAGTGTTCCGAGTTTTACCGAGGGGTTGATGTGTATTCCGATTTTTTTGAAAAGGTTTCTTGCATCCTGTTCCATCTTGCGGTCATCAATGTAAACGCCCGCTTTTTTCGGTTCGCGTCCGATGTAAATGTTCTGTGCGACCGTCAGATGGTTCATCATGTTGAGTTCTTGGTGTATGATGCTGATTCCTGCCGCCTGCGATTCCGCGATGTTTGCGAAATTGACCGGCTTGCCGAAATATTCTATCTCACCGGCGTCTCTTGAATGTATACCGCACAGGACTTTCATCAAAGTGGATTTTCCCGCGCCGTTCTCACCCATAAGAGCGTGAACTTCTCCGGAACGCAGTTCAAAGTCGACATGCTTTAATGCGTGTACGCCCGAGAACCGCTTATCTATTCCGGTCATCTTCAAGATAATGTCACCCATACTATGTCACTCTCTTTCCGGTATCATTATCAACAGTTTTGTTCCTCTGTTCGATTACATTCTATCAGTTTTGCACAAAATGCGCAAGACATTTAATTGTCATATTTGCACCGCAAGAAAATCCTATTTTTACCGTTGACTTTTGCTTTAACTATTGATATAATAAATATAAATAGTGAAAAAGCGATTATTACTTGAATTTTAAAGTACAAAAACAATGACGGTTTATTGACACGGAGGGCAGTTTTTATGGAAGTCATGCACAGATATAACAGCGAAGAACGACAGCATTTTTTGTTGGAAAAGCACTATTCGTTCAAATTAAAACCACGCCTTTTATATGTGGGACTTCTTGACAAACACGGCGGGTGGCGCGAAGTTCCGCATGACCATAAGTTTTTGGAGATAATATTTGTAACCGACGGCAAGGGTACGGTTGCGATCGAAGATAAAGTCTTTGAAGTCAAACGCGGGGACTTGCTTATATACAACGCCGATGTTATGCACTTTGAGAAAAGCAATGAGACTGACCCGATGGAAATACTTTTTGTTGCTTATGACAAATTGGAAATCACAGATTTACCCCCGAACTGGTTACTTCCGCCCTCATACGGATATGTTTTTCCTACGGGAGATATGTACGACATATTCTACCGTTATTTTTCGACGCTTGTTAACGAGTTCGACAAAAAAGAACGTTTCTATATGGAGATAGCGCAAAATATTTCAAGAACGCTTCTGATGTACATATTCAGGCTTATAAACAAGACGGAAAATGCAGGAGAATTACTCGCTTCGGGAAAGACTATGGAGATTGCCCTGAAATTTATCGACGAAAATTTCCGTAATGAAATAACGCTTGACACCATCGCGGAAGCCTGTTTTACAAATAAATATTATCTTTCGCACCTTTTCACGCGGGCACAGGGCGTCAGTGTCGGGAAATATATATTGGACAAGCGCATAAAAGAGGCAAAGCGACAACTTGAAAATAAAGATTTGACGGTTGCTCAGATTGCCGCAGATGTGGGATTCAATGACTCGAGTTATTTCTGTCGCGTTTTCAAAAAAGAAACGGGACTCACTCCCCTTGCATATCGGAAAAGAGCGGTAGTATAATATGTTTATTGCACATTGTTCAATCTTTAACCGTTGACTTTCGGTTATGTTTCCTTTATAATCAGTAATGCTCACCGGAGGGCAATAACCGTAAATGTTATAGCCGGATAAGATGTCGGGAATACCCGGTATTTTATCCGGCTTTATAATACGGAAAAGGGAGAAGAAAATGGAAATCAAACTTTCCGATCATTTTACTTATAAAAAACTGCTCAGATTTGTTCTTCCGTCAATCGTAATGATGGTCTTTACTTCTATTTACTGTGTTGTTGACGGACTGTTCGTTTCGAATTTCGTAGGAAAAACGCCTTTTGCGGCGATAAATTTGATTATGCCGTTTGTTATGATATTCGGCGGCGTAGGATTTATGTTCGGTACGGGCGGAAGCGCACTTGTATCAAAAACGCTCGGTGAAAAACGTCCCGAAAAGGCGAAGCAGTACTTTACGATGATGCTGCTTGTTACTCTTATTGTCGGCATTATCATCTCTGTTATCGGCATTATATTTATGCCGCAGATTGCAGACCTTCTCGGAGCGGAGGGCAGCGAGATGAAAAATGATTGCGTTGTTTACGGCAGAATAGTTATCGGATTCAATACAGCATTCATGCTTCAAAACGTTTTTCAGAGTTTCTTTGTAACGGCGGAAAAACCGAAACTCGGTCTTGCCGTGACGGTTGCCGCAGGTGTTACAAATATGATTCTCGACGCCGTTTTCATGGTTCCTCTCAATATGGGCGTTGCGGGTGCGGCGATTGCGACGGGTATCAGCCAATGCGTGGGCGGTATCATTCCTTTGATATATTTCCTGCACCCCAATTCAAGTCTTTTACAAATCACGAAGACCAAAATTGAAATCAAACCCGTATTGCGCGCTTGCGGAAACGGTGCGTCTGAACTTGTTACGACCGTAACTTCTTCTATTGTCGGAATGCTCTACAATTTCCGTCTGCTTGAATATTCTGGCGAAAACGGCGTTGCGACTTACGGAGTACTGATGTATGTCGAGTTCATCTTCATCGCAATTTTTATCGGATATTCCGTCGGCTGTGCTCCGATAATAGGCTATCATTACGGTGCGGACAACAATTCGGAATTGAACAATATGCTGAAAAAGAGTCTGAAACTGATTTTGGGTTGCGGCGTGAGTATGGTCGTTCTCGGACAACTGCTTGCAATTCCGCTTGCGCATTTATTTGTAGGCTATGACAATGTTTTATATGAAGAAACAGTAAATGCTTTCAGAATATTTGCGCTGACATTCCTTTTCTCCGGGTTCAATATTTTTGCGTCGTCCTTTTTCACGGCACTCAGCGACGGCGGAGTTTCCGCAACCATTTCGTTTCTCAGAACTTTCCTGTTTAAATGCACCGCGGTAATCGTGCTTCCCATTATATTCGGAATAAACGGCATATGGTGGGCAACGGTCGTTGCGGAAGTCCTTGCAATAGTTCTTTCAGCTGTATTTCTCATCGTCAAGCGGAAAAAGTACGGTTACGCATAGGCTGGTACGATAATACAATGCCAATATAAAACTCAAAGACGGCTCGCAAAAACGAGCCGTCTTGTATTTTTGATAGTTTAATTGAATTTTTTCGCAGAAACAAGCATATCTTTCGCTGTTGCGACAGCCGAGGAAGCAATATCCCCGCCGAGCAGTCGCGCAAGTTCTTCTATTCTGCCTTTTTCATCAAGTTCGGTAACAGTAGTAAAGGTTCTTTGACCGTCGTCCCTTTTCTCAATTTTAAGATGTTCATCTGCATAAGCCGCGATCTGCGCAAGGTGCGTAACAGTAATGACCTGCGCCGTTTTTGACATCTGTTTCATCTTTTGTGCGATACGCACGGAAGCTTTGCCGCTGACGCCGGTATCTATTTCGTCGAATATCAGCGTTTCGTTTTGCGCGGAAGCCGACAGTATTTTTCTCAATGCCAACATAATGCGGCTCAACTCACCACCCGAAGCAACTGCCGAAAGCGGCTTGACATTTTCACCGACGTTCGTGCTTATCAAAAATTCAACGTCGTTTGCTCCGTCAAAAGAATATTTCTTTTTGTCGGTTCTGACCTGCATTCGAACTTTCGGCATTTCAAGCTCGGAAAGTTCTTTTGTTACTTCCCTGCTTATTTCTTCCGCCGCTTTCTTTCTCGAATCGGTCAATACTTTCGCCTTTGCAACAAGTTCATCATGTGCTTTTGCGAGTTCTGCGTCAAGTTTTAATATTGCCTCGTCGGAGTATTCGATTTGTGCAAGTTTTGCTTTCGCATCGGCAAGATATGAGTTTATCTCCCCTATTGTTCTGCCGTATTTTCTTTTAAGCGAATTTATAACGCCGAGACGGTCTTCGATTTCGTCGAGTTCTCTTGGGTTGAAGTCAAATTTGTCCGCAAGCATTCTTACATCGTCTGCAAGTGAATCTATTTCTGCCAAAACATTCTCCGAACGCGAAGTAAAATCTTCAAGTTCATCGGAAAACTCGGAGATAGATTCGAGGTTTGTCACCGCTTGCGAAAACATTTCGGAAACATTATATTCTCCGTCCGAAAGAATCGTTCTTGCAGCAGAAAGGCTCTCTATTATCTTCTCTGCGCCCAAAAGAACCTTTTTTCTGTCCGCAAGGTCTTCGTCCTCGCCTTCAACAGGTTCAGCCGCTTCAATCTCGTTTATCTGATATGTCAGCGTGTCTACCCTGCGCGCTTTTTCATCATCGTCAAGCGTAAGTTTGTCTATTTCTTTTTTTATCGAGCGAAAATTTCTGTATGCGGTTCTGTATTCGTTTATTTCGCTACTGTTTTTTGCATACGCGTCAAGAAAAGACAGATGCGTTGACGTATCAAGCAACGTTCCGTTATCCTGCTGACCGTGTATCGTTATCAGTCTTTTTCCGAACTCCTTCAAGACGGATGCGGGAACAGGTCTCGAATTTACTCTTGCAACGCTCTTACCCTCAACCGAGAGTTCTCTCGAAAGAAAAATGCTTCCGTTGCCCTCGTCTGGAACACCGTATTCCGAAAACAGTTTTTCAAGCCCCGCAACATCATCAAACTCCGCGCTGACAAATGCCTTTGAACAGCCCGTCCGCACAAGGTCTTTTGACGCTCTGTTGCCAAGCAGAATATTGATGCTGTCTATCAATATGGATTTTCCCGCACCTGTCTCGCCCGTCAATGCGATAAAACCATTGCGGAAATCAATATCGGCATTTTCAATAACGGCGATATTTTCTATATGCAATCTTGAAATCATTGCCTTATCAGCCCGCTGTTATCGCATTTATTTCCGATACGATATCAAGCGCCCTGTCGTTGTCCGTGGCAACAAGAAAAATGGTATCGTCGCCTGCAAGCGAACCTACAATGTTTGTTCTGTCAAGAGCGTCTATCGAAGCGCAGACAGCCTGTGCCATACCGGTATAGCATTTAACAACAACGATGTTCTGAGCCACGCGAACGTTCATAATACCCTCACGCATGACCGCCTGAGATTTTGCGCTCAAAACGCTTCCTCCCGAAACCGCTTTATCGCGCTGTTCATATCTGTACACGTTGTCTTTTGTAAGAATTTTGACCAGGTGCAGTTCTTTAATATCTCTGGAAACAGTCGCCTGCGTTGCCTTGAATCCCGCAGCGTTCAGAAAAAGTGTCAATTCGTCCTGTGTTTCAATATTGTTATCGTTTATGATTTCCAAAATCTTTGCGTGTCGTCTGCTTTTCAGTTTCATATTCTTTACCCCAACTTCCTGTTAAGTATTTCGTAAAATGACATATCTTTCAATCTTATGATTTTTGTTGTCTTTTTTGAGCGTTCGACCTGAACGATATCGCCGTCGGCAAGCCTGAAATTCTCATATCCGTCTGCTGTCAGATACGGTTCGCCGTTAAACACGGAAACTTCCGCAAACAATTTTGTTCCCGCATCGAAAAGTATCGGTCTGCTGTGCAATGAATGTGCGCATATCGGAGTTTGAATTATAGCATGCATTTTCGGGTCTACCGCAGGTCCACCCGCCGATATTGAATATCCCGTAGAGCCTGTCGGTGTTGAAAAGACAATTCCGTCCGCAGAATACTCGCTTATAAACCCGACATCGGAATCCACTTTGATTCCCACGGTTCGGCTGACGGCGCCGTGACTTATAACAACATCATTCAAAGCCGAACAGGAAAAACAAACCTTTCCGTTTCTTACGACCTTGCAATCAAGCATCATTCGTTCGTCAACCGTATATTTACCATCGACAAGTCTGTTCAGAAGAGTTACTTCCACGGGTTCGACTTCCGCAAGAAATCCGACTTTTCCCATATTCACACCGAGAATGGGTTTCTCTTCTTCGGACGCTTTTTTTGCGGCGCGCAAAATCGTTCCGTCTCCTCCGACACTCAAAACGATGTCGCAAGTCTCGATTCCCTCCGCGGTTTCACGAAAGTTAACCGATTGAAAGGCGTCAGCAACAGACGGTACATCCGAACTCACTTCGACACCGAGGTCGAGCAGTTCCCGTACTATGGCTTCGGTGACAGAACGGTCTTTGTCCTTTTGCGTGTTTGTTACTATATGAACTTTCAAGCGATCACCGCCCTTTTAACGTTTCGTGTGCTTTTCGTACCGTTGTTTTTATATCTGTTGTTGTTTTCAACGCACTGTTTTTTGTAAGATACAAAAGAAATTCGATATTGCCCTCGCCGCCTTTTATCGGGGAAAAATCCAATCCCGAAACTGTCAGCCCGAGACTTTCTGCGTAGTCAAGAATATCCGAAACGACCTCAACGTGTGTCTTTTCGTCGGATACGACTCCGTTTTTGAGTCTTTTCTTTCCGACCTCAAACTGAGGCTTTACAAGGCATATTATTTGCCCGTATTCATCAATAAAGTTCGATATATGGAAAAGTATCTTTTTTATCGAAACAAATGAAACATCGGAAACAACAATATCCGTTTTATCAATGTTTTCGGGAGAAATATCAAGAATATTGCGTCCCTCGAAATTTACAACTCGGTCGTTGCTTGCCAATTTTGGGTCGAGTTGTCCGTGCCCCACATCGACGGCGTATACTTTTTTTGCACCGTTTTGGAGTGCACAGTCCGTAAAACCACCCGTGGAAGCCCCAACGTCAAGCACTGTTTTATCAAAAAAGTTCAACCTGAACGATTCGATTGCTTTTTTAAGTTTAAGCCCGCCTTTACCTACGAAACCGATACTGTCTCTTATTTCTACATCGTCTTTTTCGGAAACATCGTATGACGGTTTTTCTATAACCGTTCCGTTGACGGAAACATCTCCGTTTTTAATATAATATCGGGCTTTTTCGCGGCTGCAAAACCTCATTTCCGAGGAAATAAAAATATCAAGACGCATTATTTCTTCTTTTTCTTACTTTTTTCCTCGCCGAAGACGCTTAAAAGTCTTGCGAAAAAGAAAATTATGTCATTCGCTTTTTTCATTGCGAAGTTTTTGCCGAAAGATTTACCTGCAACTGTTATCGCAGATGTCAATGCAGTTACAACGACTGCGGATATAAGTTTGCTGAAATTGAAAGTATCTGCAAGCCCTATTGCGATAACACTGCCGACGGAACCGCTCAATACGCTTGAAATATCGCCCATTACGTCGTTGCAGAAGTTAGCGACGGTATCTGCACTCTGCACCCATTTAAGCGCTTTTTTTGCGCCTTTAACCTGTCTGGTGCACATTGAGTTCAGGCTCTTGGGATCGGCGGACATGACAGCCGTTCCTATTATATCAAAAAGAATACCTATGAAAACAAAAACGCAAAGAATGATAAATGCGACCCATACCGGAAGTTCTTCCGAAACCGATTCGGAAAAAAGCGAAAGTCCAATCGATATCGAAAAAGTTAAAAGAAATATTCTTGCCGTCCATTTCCAATTGAAAAGACTTTCTTTTTTCTGTTTTTTCTGTTCCTGCGGCTGGGCGTCTTTATTTTTTTTGTCCTCGTTTTCCTCTGATTCGGACTTGTTACTTCGGTCTATATCCGAAGAGACATCTTCTTTCATTTTGTTTCTCCTGTAATTATTCGAGTGTTCTTTAATCAAAAAAAATATACGATGATAACGCCCAAAGTTAATCTTATGTCTTAGGTCAAGTAGGTTTCCCCATGTTCTACCCGCTGTCGCCATACGGGCGGTTTCCCTTTAAAGCCCACGAAAACCGCATCACTGCGATTTTAACTTGATCGCCACTCAGTACATACTGCAATCCTTTGAGCGTATACGGTCTAGGAGATTTCCTCAACGGTTTAAGTCAACGCTTAGTCTCTTTTGCAAGAACGGTTTCAATCCGCAATAAAGCAAGTCTGCTGCCGCAGTTTGCTTCTGATCGAACATTCACCGCACCCACTCAAGACAGGCTACGGCTGCACACAGCGTAATCCCCATTTCAAAAAAATGTTTTTGCAAAGTTCCTTCGGAACAGGCGTTACACCGCCTTGCAGGTTTTATCCCGAGTCGTACCACGCAATAAGGCACAAGTTCGGGTCTCCACGGCAAACGGAACAGGATCGTATGCCATTACGGTTGCCCGTAAGCCATAGGACGCTCTCGCGTCCCCCATCCAGCACCCACCCCAGACTGGGCGTAAGAAGCAAGCACCAGAAGTTTCACAGATATGCCCTTCGGTGGATTTTTAGCCCCACCCTGGTCGTTGCAAAAACCGACTAGAATACCGCATCATCGTAGAACACATTATAGCACATATTTTATTCGTTTTCAATACCTTTTTGGAATATTTTTTGCATAAACGCATTTTTTGCACATAAAACGTTGACAAAAAATGTCTTTTGATGTATAATTTTGTCACAGATTTTGAAACGAACCGATATTCAGAAAAAAGGAGATGCATGAAATGAAGAAATTCATTTCAACGCTGTCAGTTATACTTGTTTTTACGGTATTTTTATGCGCTTGTGTACCCGAATCGAAAAATGAAATAACGAAATTGGATTTTGCAGAGAAATATTCGGATTTTGAATTGGAGGCAGGTGAAATATCGGAAGAGCTTTGTCTGTTTGTGACGGCGAAAGGCAAATTTGATGAAGCAACAATTATCGCAAACTCCGATAATCCAGCTGTTGCGACCGTTGTCGAAAAGACTTATGACGGCTCGGACACTTTTAAATTCAGAATCGAAGCAATCGGAACAGGCACTGCGCATATTTGGTTTGAAACTGCCGATAAAAGTGTTAAAACACCCGAAATCAAAATTAAAGTAACGGAACGGAAGACCGCAACAACAAACGCGCCCGAGACAGAGTTTTCAACAACAGAAAGCACAACGGAAAGCGTAGTTATACAGACCGAAAACGAAACGTCTCCGACAGATAAGACCGTATATGTCACGCCGACAGGCAAGAAATATCACTATTCGAAATCCTGCGCAGGAAAGAATGCGACACCGAAAAGTCTTGAAGACGCAAAACGACATTACGACCCGTGTAAAAAATGTGCTCACGACTGATATATTTTTATATGTTAGTTTTAATGGAATAATATTTTGTTAACAATGTATTAAAACACTTGCATTTTAATTTATTTAATGATAGAATGACTGAGGTAATGCAGCCTTTATGCTTGCGGAAACCTCAGTCTTTTATGTATAAAAAAAATTTTAATACAGGCATACCTTTAAGGAGGATATGAAAATGTCAATTCTTACCCTGCCGGACACTACGGAAGTCATTGCCGAATATCCGTATTTTCCGACAAGACAGCAACTTTTCATTTGGCGTAACTGGGGCATGGTCAAAACCGAAACGATAGCGGAAGTTCTTGGAACAGATGTTGAGACCGTTAACGGACTTGCCGCCGACATGGGACTTGACGTTCCGATGAAGTATAACGCCGAATATGCGAAGCGCGGTTTTATAACTATCATCAGAAACAACTGGCAGGTCGTTCCCTACGACCAACTGATCAAATGCGCGGGAATGACGCGCGACGAACTTGCGTTCACGCTTAAAGAGGACGATTTCCTCGGCGTTAAGTTGCAGGAAAAACCGAATGTTTCCGAAATAAAGTATACCCCGCTTACAGAAGAGCAGAAAGAGCAGACAAAGAAGCTCAAAGCGTGGACGGAAAAGCATTTTGCCGAATACAGAGACAAGATAACCGTTAACGACTTTGACTTTATCAAAGACTACGGCAAACCCGAAAGAAAAATGAAGAACAACACAAACAGAGCCGTTGTTCTCGATTCTTCATGGGGCGTTAAAAACGAAAGCGGAAATTCCGCGGTTGACGTCTTTGCCGAAAACTTTGTCAACGACACCGAAAAAGAGTGGGGCGTCAAACTCTGCGGCACGGATAAATTTATAACTCTTAAAATTGAGCCTGACGAAACCAAAAAACAGGAAAGCCATGTTGTGGCGTTCGCAAAAGACGGAATTACCGTTACCGCGGTCGATGAAGAGGGCGTCAACAAAGGTCTTCAATATATCGCTTTCATCGCAGACAGAAACGACGGCCTTACGTTTGATGAAGGCACGATAGTCAGAGACACTCAATTTGATGTCAGATATACATATTCCTATAACGCACTTTACGGAGACGCTCTGCTTGAAGGCGGCGTTTCGTCGTACCCCGATGAACTTCTCAAAGAATATTCCAGAATAGGCATAAACGGTATCTGGATACACGCAGTTCTTTACAAACTCGTTGAGTTTCCGTGGGAACCGTCTCTTTCCGATAAGTGGCAGCAGCGTATAAAGGGACTTCAAAGTCTTGTTGCAAGAGCCGCAAAATTCGGCATAAAGGTTTACCTTTACATGAACGAACCTCGCGCAATGCCGATGAGTTTCTTTGACAAATATCCCGAATTGCTCGGCTATTCCAACGGTCCCGAGGGCACGCTCTGCACCTCTACGCCCGAAGTTCAAAAATATCTTTCGGATTCGATAACCCAACTGTGCGAAGCGGCGCCGCAACTCGGCGGATTCTTCACGATAACAGCTTCCGAAAACCTGACAAACTGCTATGCGCACGTTGTTGAAACACCCTGCCCGAGATGCAGCAAGAGAAAGGCTTACGAAGTCCTTGCGGAAGTTAACCTTATAATTGCAAGAGCCGCAAGAAAGGTCAACAAAGACATCAAAGTCCTTGCATGGAACTGGGGTTGGACAGGCAGATTCGATTCGTGGGACGATATGGCGCAGGCTATCGGCGACGAGGGTGCTCGCGTTATGTGTACAAGCGAAGAGGGTGTTAAAAAGACGATCGGCGGTATTGAGACATCCGTTATCGACTACTCCATTTCTCTTGTAGGCCCCGGCGAAAATGCAAAGAATATCTGGAAAACGTGCAGAAAACACGGCGTAAAGACGCTTGCAAAAGTTCAGTTCAACAACACATGGGAATGCTCTACCGTTCCCTATCTGCCTGTTGTTGACCTTGTGGAACAGCATATTCAGGGCATTGTTGACAACAAAGTTGACGGTCTTATGATAGGTTGGACGCTCGGCGGCTACCCGTCCATGAACCTTGAAGTTGCCAGCCAGTATTATTGGACAAACGGAAACCCGCAGGACGCGATAGTTTCCATATTCGGAGACAAAGCACCCGTTATCAATAAGGCGACAGAAACGTTTTCCAAAGCATTCCAGAACTTCCCGTTCCATATCGGAACGCTTTACAAAGGTCCGCAGCATATGGGACCGTCCAACCCGCTGTTTGAACATCAGACAAAACTCTATGCAACAATGACGGGACTTCCCTATGACGATATAAATCAATGGCGTTCGATTTACCCGCTGGATATTTTTGAAAATCAACTCCGACTTGTTGCCGAGGGATTCAAGGAAGGCATAGACGAACTGAAAGCGTCCGTAACGGATAAAGACCTTGCTGAAAACAAGCGTTTGGCTGAATTTGTTGACGTTGCAACAGGAACGTATTGTCTGTTCAAGAGTTCGTATCAGCAGACAGCATATAATGTTACGAGAAACAAATTCGACGAAGAGACCGATCCCGCAAAGAAAGAGGAATACAGAAAACGTATCATTGAACTTCTTAATGCGGAAATGGATACCGCGATGGAGATGTACAAAGTTATGATTCACAACTCCACCATCGGTTACGAAGCGGCAAACCACTATTTCTTCAACAAGTACAGCATGATGGAAAAAATCCTCTGTTGCGAATATCTTCTCGAAAGATTCGGCAAATAATGCCGCATTTTGGGGAAACGGCGGAAGTTTCGTCGTTTCCCCGTTTTTTTGGAATATTTTAATTCTCCTTTGAATATTTTTAAGTGATAACAAAGGAGGTTAAACACCAATGAACAGTATCAATTACAGACCCGAAGGCACAAGCGCACTTGACGAAAAGCCGTCTTTGCTCCAACTTGAACGGGCAAAAGCGACCAACAGGATTCTCGAAGCACGCGCCGTTATGTGCGACAACGACCACAACCTGATAGTGGATCTCGGAGACATTAAAGGTGTTATACCGAGAGAGGAAGCTGCGATAGGCATACGCGACGGAAGCGTTAAAGACATTGCCGTTTTGAGCCGCGTCAACAAACAGATATGCTTCAAGGTAGACGATATTCTGACAAAGCAGGGACAAACCGTTGCCCGCCTAAGCCGTGTTTCGGCACAGCAGGACGCTCTGAACTATATGCTCTCGACATATAAAAAGGGCGACATAATTCCCGCGCGGATAACGCACCTTGAACCGTTCGGCGCATTTGCGGATATCGGCTGCGGGATAGTTGGGCTTATAAGTATCGAAAATATTTCGGTTTCGAGGATTTCGCACCCGAGAGACAGATTTTTTGTCGGACAAAATATCCGTGTCGTTATAAAGGACATTGATTATGAAAATCGACGGTTTACCCTCTCGCACAAAGAACTTCTCGGAACATGGGAAGAAAACGCGGATATGTTCGATGTCGGGCAGACCGTTTGCGGAGTTGTGCGCTCAATCGAAGATTACGGTATATTTATTGAGTTGACGCCGAACCTTGCGGGACTCGCCGAATATAAAGCGGGCATTGTTTCGGGTCAGCAGGCAACCGTTTACATAAAAAATATAATTCCCGAAAAAATGAAGATTAAATTGAGTATAATAGACTGCTTCTGCGGAGACGCAAAACTTGAAGATTACAGATATTTTTGCCACGGATCGCATATTGACGAGTTTGTGTATTCCCCTCCCGAAGCCAACAAGGTCATAAGAACTTCTTTTGACGAAGTTCCCGTATAAAAAGATCAAGGACGCAGAAATGCGTCCTTATTTTTTCGAATAAAAACGGTTGACAAAGACTTTTGAATGTTCTATAATATAGAAAAAAGCAAGGATTTTCGGAGTATTCAGATGAAAAAAGACAAAAAAGATACGGCGGAACTGCTCGGACAAATTGAATATGATGAAGCCGCGACTTCCGCAATAAATGCAGACATGGCGGTTTTGCTTGCACTTTCCGCACTTGAACTTATAGCGGGCTTTTTCATGAACGGCTATTCGGTCATCGCCGACGGACTGCATAACATTGTTTCTGCCGCACTTTGCGCAAAACTCGGCAAAAAATTCAAAAAAGTTATCGCCGTAATAATGCTCCCGTTTTCTGCGGCAGGGATATATTTCGGATTCTATCTGATGACGCTCAAAGTCTCTTACCTTGATCGTGCGCCGAAAATATGGCTGTTTATGATAATAATTCCCGTTCTGCTTTTGAAAATAGGTTTTGCATTGAACACATCCGATAAAATCAAATTAAGCGGTGTAAGGTGGATCAAACCCGTTTCAACGCAGATGAATGTCTGCGTTCTGACTGCCGTAGCCTCGTTTGTCGGACTGTTTGCATCGTTTTTTATGGATTTTTATATAGAGACTGCAATCGCGACCGCGATCTGTCTGCTTTCTCTGCTCGAAAGTTTCCGCGTTTTCGGACAGTTTAAAGCCGACTATATAGAAAAAGTGATTGAAAACGATACGGTGAAAGAAATAACAGAAAAAGAGCCCGATGATTTTGCCCCCATATCCGTCGGCGAAATTCATCTTCTCTCTAAATCAATGGGCGTTGATGAAACGGACGAAGAATTGACGTCCTTTGACCCCGTGCAACCGAAGGAGACGGAAGTGACGGAAGAAAAGGAACAGCCGAAGAAAGAAAAGAAGAAAAAAGAAAAAATATTTACTGACGAAAAGAAAGACGAAGAAGACGATTGGTAGAAAACAGCGATTGCATTTTGCAATCGCTGTTTTCTACTGATAAGTTCTTTTTAATCTCGAAAAGACATTTTCAGCCTCTTTTTCGCTTAAAATCAACCCGTATTTTTTCGCGGTCAGGCGCAGTTCATCCGCTGAACGTGAATTTTTAAGCGATTCGATTCTTTCAAGGTATTTTTCCATGCGTCAGACCGTCTCGAAATATTTATCAATCTCATATTCCGTCTTATTGTCCGCTTGCAGATAAGACATACACTCTTTACGTTTTTCATCAACGTAAGTTTTGACCGCATATTCGGGCAGAACGGAGCGCACAAAACTTGACGATGCACCGAGTTCGACCGCTTCATAAAGACTGTTTGGAAGCGAAGCAAGACCGTCCGTCACACCGCAAGGCGCTTTGTACAGCGTTTGTTCTATCGGTTTTCTTACGGGGAGTTTGTGTTCTATTCCGTATATACCCGCATTCAGAAGCAGCGTCAACGCCGCATACGGCGAGCAGGATGGGTCTGCGGAGCGAATCTCGACGCGCTTATTTGCATCGGGCGCGGCAGGTATTCTGACAAGTTGAGAACGGTTTGTATTTGACCATGCAACGTATTTCGGGGCTTCAAATGAGCCGAAACGCGCGTATGAATTGGTCAACGGGTTCATAAACATCGTTATTTCATCTATATATGTCAGAACGCCCTCTATAAAACTTTCCGCAACTCCCCTGTTTGTCAGAAAAACATTTTTTCCGTCTTTATAAAGCGAAACGTGAAAATGCAATCCGCTTCCGCTTTTATCGGGGAACGGTTTGGGCATAAACGACGCGAAAAGATTGTGCTGTGCCGCAAGCGTTTTTACAACGGAACGGTATGTGATGTAATTGTCAACAGCGGTTACCGCGGACGAATATCTGAAATCTATTTCGTTTTGTCCGGGACCTCTCTTGTGCTGGGAACTTTGCGGGCGTATGCCCATTTCACCGAGCGTAAGGCATATCTCACGTCTTATATCTCCGCCCTTGTCGCGGGGGGAAATATCCATATACCCCGCGTTGTCAAGAGGCGTTCTTGTAGGATTTCCGTCCGTATCGCATTTGAAAAGATAAAATTCGCTTTCGATTCCGACTTTGCATTCGTATCCGAGTTCGAAAAGTCGTGCCACCGCTTTTTTCAGCGCGTAACGAAGATCGCTTTCGAACGGCGAAGAGTCTGTGTGACGTATGTCGCAAAAAAGGTGAAGTTCCTTTTCACCCGAAGTTGACCAAGGTAACAACGTCATAGTTTCCGGCTCGGGAAAAAGCAGGCAACTGACACTTTCTTTATCCGTAAACCCGGGTATGTCGGAAGCGTCAAAAGAAATGCCGTTTTCAAAGATTCTCGGCAGTTCTTCCGGCATTACGCATATATTTTTTTGATTTCCGTAAATGTCGCAAAATGCAAGGCTGACGAATTTGACGTCATGTTCCTCGGCAAAGCGCAATATATTTTCGTATTCTTTCATTGCAGACTTTCCATTCATATTATTGATATAATTATAATACAAATGTTTCCCGATGTCAATAATCAGGCGTAAAAAGCCTTAAATTCAATGAAATTTTGCGCTGTCAATGTTGACAATCGTAAAAAATAATGATATAATTTATTTTATTAAAACGGAGAAACAAGGTGTAAAAGTATGAGTAAAATTTTTGTACCCAAGGGGTATTTCCCCAAACTTAACCTTTACGAAACACAGACGGCGATAGGCTTTACAAACAGAACGTTTGAAGGCTATCTGAGCGAGGCACTCAATTTAAAAAGAGTTTCCGCTCCCCTGTTCGTCGATCCCGAATCGGGGCTTAACGATGACCTGAACGGCATTGAACGGCCCGTACAGTTTGAATTGACGGATTCCGGCAAACAGGCGCAGATAGTTCACTCTCTCGCAAAATGGAAGAGAATGGCGCTTCATAAGTACGGATTCCGTATAGGAAACGGTCTTTATACCATAATGAACGCTATCCGTCGCGACGAAGAGACCGACAATCTTCATTCTGTCTATGTCGATCAGTGGGACTGGGAAAAAGTTATCGATGAAAAGACCCGAAATATCGATTACCTGAAAGCGACCGTAAAAGCCATTGTCGGCGCTATTTGCGACACCCTTGACGATTTGAAAGTCAAATTCCCGCAGGTAGACACCGTTCTCATAAGAGAAGTAAGTTTTATCACCACGCAGGAACTTGAAGATATGTACCCCGCGCTTACTCCGAAACAGCGCGAAGACGCATATCTCAAAGAAAACAAGACAGCATTCATCATGCAGATAGGCGATAAACTGAAAAGCGGAATCAAGCACGACGGCAGAGCCCCCGACTATGACGATTGGGCGCTTAACGGGGATATTCTTTTCTACAATGAGGTTCTCGGTTGTGCGTTTGAAATTTCATCAATGGGTATTCGCGTTGACCCGAAATCTCTTGATGAACAGCTGACAAAGGCGAACGCGGACAACAGAAGAAAATATCCGTTTCACAAAGCACTTTTGGCAGGTGAACTCCCCTTGACCATAGGCGGAGGTATCGGTCAGTCAAGACTTTCAATGCTGCTTCAAGGCAAGGCTCACATAGGTGAAGTTCAGGTTTCCGTATGGGATGACGAAACGCTTGATATCTGCCGCAAAAACAATATAGAGATTTTGTAATATGAGTATACTTTATTTTTTCGAATCCATCAGAAATCCCGTGCTTGACGCCGTTATGCTGGCGTTGACAAAACTTGCCGAAGAGTATGTTTTCATCGTTGCCGCACTTCTTTTCTTTTGGTGTATCAATAAGAAGAACGGCTACTACATGATAACCGTGGGACTTGTCGGAATAACTCTCAATCAATGGCTGAAAATGCTTTTCAGAGTTCCGCGTCCGTGGGTACTCGACCCAAACTTTAAGGCGGTCGAAGCCGCTACCCCTGCGGCAAACGATTTCTCGTTTCCCAGCGGGCATACCCAAAACGCCGTCGGAACTTACGGAAGTATAGCGAGGTTTACAAAGTATAAATGGCTCCGCATTGTGGGCATAGTGCTTGCGGTGTTGATTCCGATTTCGAGACTTTATCTCGGCGTTCATACCCCGCTTGATGTCGGCGTATCGTTTGTTATAGGTACGGTGCTTGTACTTATTATGTATCCGCTTATCAAAAAGACTGATGAAAAGCCGTGGATTCTCGGCGTTATTTTCGGTATTTGCTCCGTGCTGATGATAGGTTTTCTTGTGTTTACATATATCAGACCTTTTGAAGTAACGGAAGTCTGGCAAACGGAATGTATCGACGGTGCGATGACAAACGTTTCGAAAATGCTTGGGGCAACACTCGGTATACTTGTTGCATGGTTTGTTGATTCAAAATATATCAAGTTTGAGACGGCAGCCCCGTGGTATGTTCAGATAACAAAGGTGGTGTTCGGCGTCGGCGTTGTTTTCGGACTGAAATCATTTTTCAAAATGGCTTTGTTCGCGCTGTTGGGCGACGGCAGCATTCCGGCTTTGATAATCGAGTACTTCCTCGTTGTCATAGTTGCCGCGCTGCTTTTTCCGATGACGTTTAAGCCTTTGAACAAACTCTTTGCAAAGTATTTGAAAAAGTAAATTCAACAAATTCAAAACGGGACGCTGATGCGTCCCGTTTTTTATGTCATCGTATTATATCCGCAGTCGTTGCGCCGCTTAATGAAATTAAATCATGCGGTGCAAGCGAGATTTGATACCCTATCCTGCCTGCGCTGACTGTAACGGTCTTTTGTTCGAGTGCCGATGAATGAAAAACGGTCTTATACCGCTTTTTCATACCTATCGGCGAACACCCTCCTCTGATATACCCCGTAACGGCGTTTATCTCGGAAACGTGAATCATCTCAACGGATTTTTCGCCGACTGCTTTTGCGGCTTTCTTCAAATCAAGTTCGTCCGCGACAGGGATAACGAATACGAAATACGCCTTTGACGCACCTTTCGTAACAAGTGTTTTGAAAACTCCCGCAGGGTCAAGTCCGACAAGTTCCGCAACGGTAACGCCGTCAACACAAACGCCCTCTTCGTGCGGGTATTCGAGAGCGCTGTACTTAACTTTTGCTTTGTCAAGTATGCGCATAACATTTGTTTTGAATTCAGCCATCAGACCGCAACCTCTTTCATAACCGTGTTTCCCCTGCCGACGATATCGTAAATTTGTGAGCATACGCCGTCGGAAAGATCGACACCTTGTTGGAATTTTGCTTTTTTGCCGGCATCGGTGAAATGAAAATACACCATATCTTTTCCGGGATTTGAACGGAGTACGTCCATACATTCTCCGAAACGAACCTTATCCGATTGGTCAACGGATATCATCATTGCCAATATCGCCTGCGGCATTACATCGGGGATAGAAACGGGAACTTCTTCCATGGAGTAGTTTCTGTCAACTTCGCTGATGTTTCTTGCCATCAGTTTTGCTATTTCGCGCGTGTCGGATTCATCGTCGTCGCTGCCGAAACTATCCTTTTCAATGCTCAGTCTGCCTTCAATAATAACGACCTTGTCCTCAACAAGCAAAGATTGGAACTTTTCGTAGGTCTTGGAGAAAAGCAAAACTTCAATAGTTCCCGTGAGGTCTTGCAGTTGAAGTATAGCCATCATGGTCTCGTTGCGGGTGAGTTTTTTCGTCACCTTGGCAAGTATACCCATAATGCTGACCTTGTCGCCGTCCTTGCACTCGTTTTCTTCATCGAAAAGCGAGGCAATGGTTCGGGTGCCGTATGCTTCAATAAGCCCCGCATATTCTTTCATCGGGTGGTCGGAAAGATAAAGTCCCGTAACGTCTTTCTCAAATTTGAGTTTTTCTTTCTTTGAGTATTCGGGAACTTTCGGGAATTTGAACTCGGGTGTTGCGTCCTCTTCCTCATCATCTTCAAAAAGACTGAACTGACCGCCTTTTTCTTCTTTCAGACTGCTTTGCAGTCCGGAACGGAGTTCCGGAAAACCCGCTATGAGTTCGTGTCTCGTATTTCCGAAACTGTCAAACGCTCCCGCATAGACAAGGCTTTCAACGGTTCGGGAGTCGATGTCGTAATTTTTCATCATGCGGTGCAGGAAGTCGTAGAAACTTTTGAAAGGTCCCTTTTCTTCCCTTTCCCTGATGATGTTGTGCGAAATTTCAACGCCGACGTTCTTGACTGCCGCAAGACCGAAACGTATATTTTCGCCGCTAACAGAGAAATACACTTCACTTTCATTTACATCGGGCGCGAGAACGGGAACGTTCTGTTTTTGCGCCTCGTTGATGTAATCGACCATCTTGTCGGGCTTTGTCAATACGCTTGTCAGAAGAGCCGACATATACTCTTTCATGAAATGGCATTTCAAGTATGCCGTGTAGTACGTTACAAACGCATACGCCGCCGCATGGGATTTATTGAATGCGTATTTCGCAAACTCGATCATTTCGTCGAATATCTCATTTGCCACATCTTCGGGAACGCCGTTTCTGACCGCACCGGGGAGTTCCATTGTTCCGTCGGCTGCAAATTTGCCGTGAATGAAGTATTCACGTTCCTGCTGCATGACGTCCATCTTTTTCTTACCCATTGCTCGACGCACGATGTCGGCGCGCCCGAATGAGTAACCGGCAAGGTTACGAACGACCTGCATGACCTGCTCCTGGTATACCATACAGCCGTGGGTAACTTCAAGTATAGGCTTCAACTGCGGGTCTTTATATTTAATGGATTCGGGGTGGTAACTGTTGTTGATATACGTCGGAATGGAATCCATGGGACCTGGACGGTAAAGCGAGATAACCGCCGTAATATCTTCTATATTCTTCGGCTTCAACTGGATAAGCGTTTTCTTCATTCCGCCCGATTCAAGCTGGAATACGCCGTCCGTCTGACCGAGAGAAAGCATATCGTAAACCGCCTTGTCGTCCATATCGACGTTTTCTATCTTGAAATCTGGAATTTTTTTCCTTATCTGACGGCACGCATCTTCTATGACCGTGAGGTTTCGCAAGCCGAGGAAGTCCATTTTAAGCAGACCGAGTTCCTCGTCGATAACCATATCGTATTGCGTAACGGGCATATCGTCCTGCACGGCAAGAGGAACGTAATCCGAAACGTCACTTCCCGCAATGATAACACCGCAGGCATGCACAGAGGTGTGTCGGGGCGCATTCTCAACACCCGCAGAAAGGTCTATAAGTTCTTTTATTCTCGGGTCGGTGTTGTACATTTCTCGGAGTTCCGGCATTATTTCGACGGATTCCATTATGGTTTTCTTGTCTTGCAAAAGTTTTGCTATCGCATTGGCTTCCGCAGGAGTAAATTCAAGCACTCTGGCAACGTCTTTGACCGCCATTTTTGCTTTCATCGTTCCGAATGTGACTATCTGTGCAACACATTCCGCACCGTATTTTTTGATACAGTAATCAACTATTTCCTGACGTCTTTCAACGCAGAAATCGACGTCGAAATCGGGCATAGAAACACGTTCGGGGTTCAGGAAACGCTCAAAAAGGAGATTATATTTCAGCGGTTCGATGTTTGTAATATCTATGCAGTACGCAACCATACTGCCTGCGCCCGAACCTCTTCCCGGTCCAACGGGGATTCCGACGCTTTTTGCGTAACGAACGTAGTCGCTTACGATAAGGAAGTAATCGACGAAGCCCATTTTATGAACAACGCCGAGTTCGTATTCAAGACGTTCGTCAAGTTCTTTTGTTCTTGCGGGATATTTTCTGTCATAGCCCTCGTATGCAAGTTTTTTAAGGAACTCAAAGTGGTCCATATTGTCGGGCGTGACAAAGTTCGGCAAATGATAAACCTTGTGGTCGGGGTCGTCAAGGTTCTGAAACGACACATCGCACATTTCCGCGATTTTAACGGTGTTGTCACACGCCTCGGGAATGTATTGGAAAAGATCTCTCATTTCCTTTTCGGATTTGAGATAGAACTCGTCCGTCTCAAAGCCCATTCCGCACTCTTCGCTCAACGTCTTTTTAAGCTGGACGTACAAAAGCACTTTTTGCGCCTTTGCGTCCGACTTGTGCAGATAGTGAGCATCGTTTGTTGCAACAAGAGGAATGCCCGTTTCCTCGTGCATTCGCAGAAGACCGTCTATGACTATCTTCTGATCCTCTATTCCGTGATCCTGAATTTCAAGATAGTAATTGCCTCTGCCGAACAGGTTGTCATACCAAAGCGCAAGTTCTTTTGCGCCCTCGTAGTCGCCTGCGACAAGTCTTTGCGGAACATCACCCGCAAGACACGCGGAAAGGCAAATAAGTCCCTCATGATACTTTTCAAGCAGTTCTTTGTCGATACGCGGCTTGTAATAGAAACCCTGCGTATTGCTCAACGAAACCATTTTAATAAGGTTTTGGTAACCCACATTATTTTTGCAGAGCAAAACAAGGTGACCGTAATGAGCGTCATATTCCCTGCTCTTGTCAAAACGGGTACGCGCCGCGGTGTAGCATTCGCAGCCGAGTATGGGTTTTATACCGTGCTTCTTTGCGGATTTATAGAATTTTATCGCTCCGTACATATTGCCGTGATCGGTAATAGCGATGGCGGTCTGTCCCATTTCTTCGAGCAGTTCCATCATCTTATCTTTTTTATCACCCATCGTGCAGGCTCCGTCAAGAAGACTGTACTGCGAGTGTACGTGCAAATGAACAAATGCCATAATTCCTCCGCGGACTTCAAATGTCCTGTATATAAACTTATCGTAATTTTCTAAATTGATTTTTCGGCTGCCGCCACAAGTTTTTTCAGGCGGTAAGCCGTTCCCGATTTCGAAAGCGGCGGGTCAAAAGTTTCCCCCAACTGTTCAATGCTCATATCGGGATGCGCCAAACGCGCTTCCGCAACGACTATTAAATCATCCGAAAGCCCCACATATTTATTTTGTTTGAGTTTTTTTGCCGCTTCGATATGTTTTGCCGACGAAATCGCCTGTTTTTTCGCATTTGCGACATCGCAGTTCCCCGCCCTGTTCGCATCGTTGCGAACGGTGCGCAGAATATTTGAATTTATACATTCAAACGCCTGATTTTTTGCGCCTATCTTAAACAATAGTTGAGAAACATCGTCAACGGTTTTGAAATAAAAGAAATTGCCGGTTGCTCTGTGCGAAACGCGAACAACAATATCAAGCGACGAAAAAATATCAAGTGTAGGTTCTATTATCTCTTCGTTTTTTATACCGATTTCGGCATATATAGTTTTTGACGGGTCGCTGACACTTCCCGCTCCGAGGAAAAGCCCCCTGATAAACGAAATCCCAACATTATCCTTTGAAAGCACGGTAAAATCCGCGTCTTTCGGTTGTGGTATGATTTTTGAAACCGCATTGTAGACATCTGCGTCACCCTCGAATATCAGACGCTTGCCTCTCGAACCTCTTCTTACACTCGATTCAGCGTCAATTCCGCAAAGACGTGATAGCAAACGGCAAAAACGGGACATCGCGTCCTCGCTTTCCGTTACAAAAAGAATTCCCCGCTCATCATAGATGTCGCACGAACATATAAGACCGAGCAATTCACCGGCTTTTTCGTTTCCCGAACACTTCACGGCACAAGCCGCTTTTTTTACTTTCTGCGAAAAAGTCGTCATTTTATCCTCTTAACTTCCGGTTCAAGCATAACTCCGAATTTTTCAAAAACGGTCTTCTGCACAAGTTCTCGCAGTCCGTCAACGTCTTTGCAGGTCGCACCGCCTTTATTGATGATGAATCCCGCGTGTTTTTCGCTGACCTGCGCACATCCGACGGAAGTGCCTTTCAGTCCGCTGTCCTGTATAAGTTTTCCCGCAAAATACCCCTCGGGACGCTTGAAAAAACTGCCTGCGCTCGGAAATTCAAGCGGTTGCGACGTTTTTCTTTTCTCTATAAGAATCTGCATTTCCGACTTGATTTTTTCACGGTCACCGTCACGGAGAATGAGTCTTGTTTCGCAGATAATGTCGCTGTCCGAAAAACAGGAATGTCTGTAACCGAAATCATGTTCTTTGCCTTTGACCGTTTTGATATTACCGTTTTGGTCAACATAAGTCGTTTCCGAAACAATATCAGCAAAAGTTCCACCGTATGCACCTGCATTCATAAACACGGCGCCGCCGATGCTTCCCGGAATGCCATGTGCAAATTCCATGCCCGTCAAAGACGCTTCAAGTGCGGCGTTTGCGACTTTTGAATTAAGCGCACCCGCGCCTGCGACGATTTCATTGCCCTTGACATATACGCTGTCAAGTCTCGATGTCTTTATGACAGCACCGCGTATTCCATCGTCATCCACAAGCAGGTTTGAGCCGTTTCCGACCGTGATATAACGGATATTTTCTCTGTTCAGTTCACATACGCAGTCTCTGACCTGTTCAACCGAACGCGGAAAAATCATTATATCAGCATTGCCGCCTATCCGAAAAGTTGTATTCTTCGACATCGGAACATCAACTTCAAATTCAATGCCGTTTGCAGTTAAAAAGTCTTTGAGTTCGGAAAGCATAAGTTTCTCCGTTTCAGAAAATTCAATCGTTGTCGTTCATCGACGCTTCAAGGCGTTTGTTGAGTTCCGCAGCGGCATTGTAACCGAGACGTTTGAGTCTGTTGTTCATCGCCGCAACTTCAATTATGACAGCAAGGTTACGTCCGGGCTTAATGGGAATGGTTATCATCGGAACTTGAAGACCGAGAATGTCATACTGTTCATATTCCAGACCGAATCTGTCGTATTTTGTATCCTGGCTCCAATTTTCGAGAGAAAGAACAAGGTCTATCTTTTCAGATTCCTTAACCGCGCCCATACCGAATATCTGACGAACGTCAACAATACCTATGCCGCGAAGTTCGATAAGATGACGGATTATTTCGGGCGAAGTACCTACAAGCGTTCTGTTCGAAACGCGCTTAATCTCAACCGCATCGTCGGCAACAAGTCGGTGACCTCTCTTGAGAAGTTCCATTGCGGCTTCGCTTTTGCCTACACCGCTTTCACCGAGCATGAGAATGCCCTCACCGTAAACCTCCACAAGCACGCCGTGACGGGTGACCTGCGGGGCAAGTTTTACGCTTAAAAGGCTGATAACGGAACTCATCACATTAGAAGTCGGCTCTTCCGTTCCGAGCAAAGGTATTTCATACTTTTTCGCGCTTTCCGTTATTTCCGGAATTGCTTCAATTCCCTGACAGATTATGAGCGCGGGGAACTTGCGCGAAAACAATGCGTCAACCTTTGCCTTTCTGTCATCCGGCGTCAGACTTTCGAGATAGCCGTGTTCGGCGTTACCCATAAGTTGAAGTCTGTCCTTTTCAAAATCAGTAAAATACCCTGTCAGCGCAAGCCCGGGACGGTTGACCTCCGATGTTATAATATCGATGTCGTCGCAGTTTTCGGAGCCGCCGCCGGGAACGTAAACGGTTTTTAATCCGAGTTTTTCGACAAGATAAGAAAGTTTAAGGCTTGTGTTTTTGTTAGACATAAGTCCTCCTAAAAAAGTCACTCAGGCAACCAAAATTGCCTGAGTAACTCAAAATCAGTCATCCATCGGCAATTTTACCGATAAACGTTAATTTTATTCTGCTGCATCCTCAGACGCGGGCTCTGCGGTATATTCCGCAGGTGCTTCCTCTTCGTCCGATTTCTCTTCGCCCGCAAGAAGAGCCTTAATGGAAAGGCTTACTTTCTTGGTCTCGTAGTTAATTTCGGTAATCTGTGCATTAACGGTCTGACCTATCTGAAGAACGTCGGAAACGTTTTCAACTCTGTGATTTGCAATCTGAGAGATATGGATAAGTCCGTCAATGCCGGGGATAACGCTTACGAAAGCACCATAGGGCATGAATTTAAGAACTTTAACTTCCACTACGTCGCCGACCTGATATTTCTTCGGGAGAATTACCCAAGGATCATCTTCGGTCTTCTTGTAAGTAAGAGAAACTTTCTTCGTCTCGGGGTTGAAAGATTTAACTTCAACTTCGATAACGTCGCCGACTTTAACAACTTCGGAGGGATGCTTGATTCTGCCCCAGGAAAGGTCTGTGATGTGAACAAGACCGTCAACGCCGCCGATATCGACAAACGCACCGAACGTTGTAAGAGATTTAACGGTACCCGTATATCTCTTGCCGACTTCAATGTTGTCCCAAACTTCTTTCTGCGCAGCTTCTTTTTCTTCTTTGAGAACGGACTTGATGGAACCGATAATGCGGCTTCTTCTGCCGTTTTCTTCAACTTCGATAATGCGAAGTTTTACATTTGTGCCGTTGAACGGAGTAAGATCCTCTGTTCTGCGAAGCGTTGCGAGCGATGCGGGAACAAATACTCTGACCTTGTTGACAAGAACAACAAGACCGCCTTTTACTACCTGTATTACTTTACCGGTAACGATCTCTCCGCTTTCTTTGAGTTCCGCGATACGCTCACGTCCCTTTTCAGCGTCGAGTTTAGCCTTCGAAAGAAGAACTGTTCCCTCGGCATCGTTTACCTTCACGACGACCGCTTCAACCTCATCGCCGACGGCAACGGGCTTATCATCGTGCTCAAACTCCTCCGCAGGAATAAATCCGGAGTGTTTAGCACAAAGGTCAACCTGAACTTCCGTTCCGTTGACAGCCGTAACTGTTCCGGTTACTTTTTGACCGTTTTTCATCGGTCTGAGTGAAGCCTCCACAAGGCTGGCAAAATCTTCGCCGTCCTCGGTGAGTACCTTCTCGTCGTTTTCGTTTACCATGTTGATAATGACCTCCTCGATTGCACTGCGGTGCGTGGACGCTCCGGCAGACAATCCTATTTTTTTATACTTACCTAAATAAGTTGGCAATTGAGTAAAATTCTCTATATGGACGGCATCGCAGTTCTGTGACGCTATCTGATAGAGTTTTTTTGTGTTTGAACTGTTTTTTCCGCCGACAATTATCATAAAATCGACTTTCTTTGACAGTTCTTCGACCTGCTTCTGACGATCGTGCGTTGCAGTGCAGATTGTATTTATAACCTCGACGTTCGGAAACGCTTTTGCGTATTCCGCCATACGTTCGAATTCGGAAATATTGAATGTTGTTTGAGCAACGAGAACATATTCCCTGTTTTTATTTAATTCATTATGCAATATAATTTTGAGTTCGTCAAGACTTTTTGCAATAAAGTAACGATTTTCTGCATTTCCGACAATTCCGATGACCTCGGGATGTGCAATATCACCCACGATTATCAAATCTTTATTGCCCGCCGCAATTTTTTGTATTCTCTTGACTTTCGGGCAAGTCATATCAACAGTTTCGACACCGCGTTTTTCAAGTTCTTCGGTAACGCTTTTCGGCACGCCGTGAGTTCGGATAAACACTATATCCCCCGGCGCTGCCTGCGAAACATCATCTATAACTTCAACTCCGTTTAAGCGAAGATCTTCGTTGATGTCGGGGTTATGAATGATAGGACCGTAGGTATAGATTTTTCTGCCGCTGTGTGCTTCATGTTCTGCTTTTATACGCTCGTAAAGCGCCGTAACGGCACGATCGACACCGAAGCAAAAGCCCAATGTTTCGGTCGTAAATATTTCAAAGCCCATAAACGGTTTCCATTATATGCTCGCCGGCTTGCGTATATTCTTCGGAAGAGCCTTTTTCGATACCGAGTTCTTCGGGAATTATAGGCTTACCTATTCTTATCTCATAACGATTGAAAAAATTGACATTGCGTTTGTAGACCAAATGAATGGGAACTATGGGCGCTTTGCACTTATACGAAAACATTGCAACTCCGCCGCGCGCGTCGCTTCCGTCACCCGTGTTATAACGTGTTCCCTCGGGGAATATTCCGAGTTGTTCGCCGTTTTTAAGCGCTTTCAGCGCACCTCTGACGGCTGAAATCGGCATACCGCTTCTGTCAACGGAAATAGCGTTGAGTCTTTTCAAAAAGAAACGCATAACAGGAATCTTGAAAAGTTCCTGCTTTGCCATGAATATGATGCGTCGTTTGAACACGGTAAGGAGTAAGAGTATGTCAAACACCGAATGATGATTTGCGCATATTATAAGCGCGCCGTCCGTCGAAATATTTTCCTTACCCGTGACTTTGACACGGTTGAAGACATAAATGTAAAAAAGCGAAATCGCTCTGACGAATTTATACATTGACTTTTCTCCGTATTATGTTAATTACAGTCTGAACCGACTGTTCGAAATCCATATCGGAAGTATCTACCAACACAGCGTCTTCGGCAGGTTTGAGAGGTGCTGTCGCACGTTCGGAATCCGCCTTGTCCCTTTCCGCTACCTCTTTCAAAACGCGTTCGAACGTATCGGGAGTTTCAAGTCCTTTTGCCATGAGTTCCCTGTGGCGGCGTCTTGCCCTTACTTCAACGTTTGCTGTCAGAAATATTTTGACTTCCGCATTCGGAAGAATCACCGTCCCGACATCTCTTCCGTCCATTATGACGTTGTTCTTTCTTGCAATGTCACGCTGTAAATCAAGCAAGAATTCTCTGACTTCGGGAACGGCGGAAACCTTTGACGCCGCGGAAGATATTTCCTGCGTTCTGATAAGAGACGATACGTCTTCGCCGTCAATGATTATATGCTGTTCTCCGTCTATATGAGCCAATGAGAGTTCTGTTCCGGGAAGCACGGAAATTATATTTTCATTTGTAAAAGACTTTCCCGTCCTAACAAATTTCAAGCCAATCGCGCGGTATATAGCGCCCGTGTCAACATAAATGAAGCCGAGTTGTTTTGCCACGGCGCGTGCAACGGTGCTTTTTCCCGCACCTCCGGGACCGTCAATCGCAATATTTATTCCCATGTTCCGATGTCCTTTCCCGCACAATATCCCGTACTGAACGCAATTTGCAGATTAAAACCGCCCGTATATGCGTCAACGTCGAGAACCTCGCCGCAGAAATACAGATTTTTTATAATTTTTGAGCGCATATTTTTCGGACAAACGTTTTTGACGCTTACCCCGCCCGCCGTTACTATCGCTTCTTTTATATCGCCCCTCGAATGAACCGTGAAGCATAATGATTTCAGCAGTTCGAGTAACCGAGCGCGCTCTTTTGACGTTATCGAATTCACCTTTTTATCGGGAGCGATACCGCTCAAATCAATGATAACGGGTATCAGTTTTGACGGAAGCAATTCCGAAAGCGAATTGGAAAAATTCCTGTTCAGATTTTTTGAAAAATCGGAAATAAGCCGTGCATCAAGCGTTTTTTCGTCAAGCGCGGGTTTTAAGTCTATGCTAACCCTGTCTCCCTTTTCGGCAACGGAACTTGCGCTCAATATTTCCGGTCCGCTCATTCCGTCATGAGTGAAAACCATCTCTCCGAATCCGTCGTATACGGTTTTGCCGTTTCTGACGAGTTTTATTCCGACATTACGGAGAGAAAGCCCCTCAAGCCTTGCGCATAAACTCTTTTCTTCAAAAACAAGGGGAACAAGCGCCGCACGGGGTTCAACGATATCGTGACCGCACGACCGTGCAAGTTCGTAACCTTCTCCGTCCGAACCCGTCAGAGGGTAAGATTTCCCGCCTGTCGCAACAACGGTATTTTCAGCAAAAATTTCTCTGCCGTCGGAAAGTCTCACGCCGAGAATTCGTCCGTTTTCGACAATCAGCGAAACAACATCGCCGCGTTCAAATTTCACACCGCAGTCGTCGCAATATTTTTTTAACGCATTGCAAATATCGCTTGCTTTGTCAGAAGAGGGAAAAACTCTGTTTCCGCGCTCCGTTTTAAGCGGAACTCCGAGCGTTTCAAAGAATCTTATCGTATCCTCGTTTGAAAACGCAGAGAATGAACTCATCATAAATCTCGGATTTGATACGATGTTTGCAAAAAATGTTTCGGCGTCGCAGTTGTTCGTCACATTGCAGCGCCCTTTGCCTGTTATCAGGAGTTTACGCCCCGCCATCTTGTTTTTCTCGACAACGACAACTCTGTTCCCGTTTTCAGCCGCTGTTCCAGCACACATCATACCGGAAGCGCCGGCGCCGATGACAACGCAATCAATATGTTGACTCAAACCCAAACGCTCCTCTCCGATAATAAGATATTATATCATTTTTCGGAGAAAAAATCAATAGCAAAAACGCCTGTTCAAACTATTGTCATAACAGTTTTCAGACAGAATGTTTTTCGCCCACGATGTCAACTTTGAGCAGGTTTGTTGTGCCCGAAACGCCGAGCGGAACGCCTGCGGTTATAACCACAAGGTCTCCGTCGTTGACATAGCCAGCTTTTTTTGCGCCCTCAATGGCGTCCGCAAACAGTTCGTCGGTATTCGCCTTTTCTTCGAGAATAAGCGGATACACGCCCCATGAAAGGTTCATTTGACGGCAAACCTTTTCGCTCATTGCAAAAGCGACTATCGGCGAAAGCGGACGGAATTTTGATATTTCACGAGCGGTTCTGCCCGATTTTGTAACGGTGACTATTGCCCTCGCTCCGAGGTCGTGCGCCGTTGTACAGGTTGCATGCGAAATAGCGTTTGTAACGTCTCCACCTTTGTCCTGCGGACGTGTCGCAAAACGATGAATGTAATTGATATCCGATTCTGTTCTCTCTGCTATACGAGCCATGGTCCTGACCGCTGCTATCGGATAAAGCCCGTTTGCGGTCTCTCCCGAAAGCATTATTGCAGATGTGCCGTCGTATATGGCGTTTGCAACGTCAGTGGCTTCCGCTCTTGTCGGACGCGGATTTTTTATCATGGAATCGAGCATCTGCGTGGCGGTTATGACCTGTTTACCCGCATTGTATACTTTTTTGATAAGGTCTTTTTGAATCACGGGAATCTCTTCAAGAGGAACTTCAACGCCGAGGTCACCTCTTGCTACCATAAGCCCGTCCGAAACGCTCAAAATATCGTCGGCGTTGCGGACGCCCTCCATATTTTCGATTTTTGCAATGATTTTTATGTCCGTATTGCCGAGCGACGCAAGATATTCTCTGATGTCGAGTATATCGCGGGCGGAACGCACAAACGATGCCGCGATGAAATCGAATCCGGTCTCCACCCCGAATTTTATATCGCTTTTGTCGCGTTCGCTTAAAAACGGTATGGAAAGTCGGACATTGGGCACGTTTATACCCTTATTGTTTGAAACCCGACCTCCGTTAAGAACTTTGCAGAAGATATTGTTGCCGACAACATCTTGAACCGTCAGTTCAATAAGTCCGTCATCAATCAAAATGACCGTACCTTTTTTAACATCGTCGGGAAGCCCCTTATATGTTACCGAACAGCGCTCCGCCGTGCCGTCAACATCGTCTGTCGTCAGCACAAAAGTTTGTCCCTTTTTCAATTCGACGGGACCTGCGGAAAACTGCTTTACACGAACCTCGGGGCCCTTTGTATCAAGCATCGTGGCAACGGGAAAACCGAGTCTGTCACGAACTGCAACAAACTCATCGAATCTTTTTTTATGCTCTTCATGTGTCGCGTGCGAAAAATTAAAACGTGCGACGTTCATACCGCTTTTTATCAACTCTTCAACAACTTTCGGGTCGTTTGTCGCGGGACCGAGCGTACAAACTATTTTTGTCTTTCTCATCTTTTTATCCTCCGAAATTATTCCATAATATATTATATCACAAAAATCATGGATTGTAAATAAAATATATGTAAAACTTCGGGATTAAATTGCAAAAAGAGCGTTCCGAAGAACGCTCTTAAAATCAGAATATTTGTATTTGGAAACCGACGATAAATTCTTTTCTCGGTTCAAGACTTATCATGTCACGTTTTTCTTCAAGAGGTAACTTTTCGTCAATGAACGCGGAATGACATATCCAAGGTTCGAGACAAACAAACGGAGCATCACTCCTGTTTGTATGCCATATGCCGAGAAGATTAAACCCGTCAAATCGCATACGCAAACCGTTATTGCCTTTTCTGCTCTTCAAAGTGACAGTCTTTGCCGTGTTTTTTAACACAATCGCGTCATTGTCAAACAGGTCGTGACGCAGACCGAGACGTACACTGTCTTCAAGTTCAAACGGTTCTGTCTCGCCTGTCAAGAATCCCTCTTCCGTCAGCAGATATCTTTGCGGTGCGCACGGTTCGGAAAATTCGAGAAAGTAATCTTCGAACTTTTCGTCCGCATTGAGCGGAACTCTGAACCCGGGATGCGAACCCAGCGCAAAAATCATTTTTTCCGTTTCGGAAACGTTTCTGACTGTATAAGTGACCCCGACCGTTTTATTTTTCAGCAAGTCGTAGCGTACAAGAAACTCAAAATCAAACGGATATACGGCTTTTGTCTCGTTGTCGGAACGCAGAGAAAAAGTCATCGAAGTTTCGGTGTGCGCGACAAGAGAAAACTTTTTGTCGCGGGCAAATCCGTGTCTTGATTTCAGTTCATAGTCTTTTCCGCCGTAAGTATACTTTCCTCCGAGAATGCGTCCGACAAACGGGAACAGGTTCGGTGCGTGACTTTTCCAATACTTTTCGTCACCCGTCCAAACATATTCCTTGTTTTTTTGCGTCATATCGCAAATCGAGAGCAATTCGGCGCCTTTCGGCTCGGCTGCCATGATAATGGTGCCGTCGGTCATCGAGTAATACATATTTTTCTCCGTTAAAGAGTTTTTGCGATCTCTTTCAGATATTCTCTGAAATCAGCACCGATCTCGGGATGTTTGAGCGCAGTCTCAACCTGTGCCTGCATAACGCCGAGTTTGTTGCCCATGTCGTATCTCTTACCAACAAAGTCAACCGCAACCATTCTTTCTGTCTGCGCAACGGTCTTCATCGCGTCGGTCAACTGCAATTCATCGCCTGCGCCGAGCGGTGTCTTTTCGAGAACGGAGTATATTTCGGGAGTAAGAACAAGTCTGCCGAGAATCGAATAGTAAGAAAGAATCTGATCTTTCGTCGGCTTTTCGATCATATCGGAAACATAATATCTGTTATCTTCAATGTGATCAACGGCAAGTGTGCAGTATCTCTGAATTGCCTCTTCGGAAACCGCCTGAACGCCGCAAACGCCTTTGCCGTACTTTTCGTAAGCGTCACAAAGCTGTTTTACAACGGGATATTCATCGTTCATAATAACATCGTCGCCGTAAAGAACAGCGAACGGATCGTTGCCGGTGAACTCTCTTGCATACATAAGTGCGCCGCCTGTGCCGTTCATCGTCTTCTGACGAACGTAAACGATGTTTGCCATATTGGAAATCTCATTTACGGTTTCGAGAAGTTTTGCTTTCTTCGCGCCGCCCGCTTTGAGTCTGTCTTCCAATTCGGGTGAACGGTCAAAATGATCTTCGATAAGCGTCTTGCCTCTCGAAATAACGATCATGATGTCCTCGATTCCGCTCTTGACACACTCTTCAACAAGATATTGAAGCGCCGGCTTGTCAACAATGGGAATGAGTTCTTTCGGAACCGACTTTGTCGCGGGAAGCATTCTCGTTCCGAGACCCGCGGCAAGAATGACTGCCTTTTTAACTTTCATACAAAAAAACTTCCTTTCGGGAACAACTTTCAATTCTGTATTTTATCATAATAAATATTAAAAATCAAGTTATTTGAAAACTGTTCCGTCTTTTTTAAAAAATGCGACTCTTTTGACTGTTATCGGACAGGTTTTACCGCCCGTAAACTCCGAAAACGCTTTCATCAGCAAGTTCACGCCGACATTGTTTTCACTGTTGCACGGAAGATTTATAACAAACACGGAGTCATTTTCCTTGTTTGTTCTTGACTTAACCGTCATTCCATCGCTGATACATACGGTCTTCATTCCGCCTTTTTTCGCTTTTTTTTCTATTTCAATTCTGTCTTGTGAAATGAAGTTTTCAAACTCCGAAACGCAGTTTTCGGGTACTGTCAGTTCGTAATCGGCATTGTCTATAAGATTGAGTTTTTCTCCGTCTTCGTAAGCGTCCGCAATTCGTATATCGGCGGGCACGGCAAGAGACATTCTGCGTTTTATCTCTTCCCCGCTCATCGGTTCGTCGGTCTTGATGTCTACTATCTCGCAATCGCTTAAAACGCCGAGAGAAAGCGGCGGCGAAAAGACCATATACGGATGCGGATTGAACCCCTGCGTATGGCTGACGGGAACGCCCGCTCTGCTGAAAATTCTGGTAAAGCAGCGCACAAGGTCAAGATGTGAAATAAAGCGCGCGTTTGCTTCTTTTGTAAACACTATTCTCACGGGCAGACATCTCCTTTGCAATATTTTGTAATTCCGCAGCCCGCGCATTTTTCCTCGCAGTTGGGCGTTGTTTCCGCACGGTATGCTTTTTCGCATTCGTGTTGCAGGAATTTTTTCGATACGCCGCAGTTGATAACGTCCCAAGGAAGAGATTCGTCAAAATCGCGTTTTCTGTTGCAATACTCCGCGGCGGTAAGCCCCTCTTCTTCTATGGCTTTCATCCATTCGTCGAACTTGAAATGCTCGTTCCAGCCGTCAAGTTGACAGCCGCGTTTGTATGCGTTGTAGATTACTTTTCCGAGACGTCTGTCTCCCCTTGCAAAAACTCCTTCAAGCACGGAAGTCTTTCCGTCATGATAATTGACCCTGATATGCTTATTTCTGCCCACGGTCTCTATGAGCAGTTTCTGGCGTCGGTCTATTTCGTCAAGCGTTATCTGCGGTTCCCATTGGAACGGCGTAAACGGTTTCGGAACAAAAGTCGAAAGACTTATCGTGATAAAAAGACCTCTGGCGCGTTTTATAGGCAACGAATAGAAAAGATCGACGATTCTCTGCGCCGTATATGCAATGCCCTTTATGTCTTCGTCCGTTTCCGTCGGAAGTCCTATCATGAAATACAGTTTTACCGCGCAGGCACCACCCTCGAACGCAATACGGCAGGTGTTCATTATTTCTTCTTCCGTTACATTCTTGTTGATAACGTCGCGCAACCGCTGTGTTCCCGCTTCGGGAGCGAATGTAAGCCCGCTTTTGCGTACGGACTGCATTTTTTCGAGCAGGTCTTTTGTGAAATTGTCAACTCGCAGCGACGGCAAAGATATATCTATATGCTGCGGCACGCAATACGTCAAAAGGCTGTCCGCAAGTTCATCGAGGTGTTCAAAGTCACTCGTTGAAAGAGACGTCAAACTTATCTCGTCATACCCCGTTGCCTTAATGAGTTTTTTTGCTGTCTCAACAAGCAGTTCGGGCGAGCGCTGTCTGAACGGTCGGTAAATCATTCCCGCCTGACAGAAGCGGCAGCCTCGAATGCAGCCACGCATGATTTCGAGCACCACGCGGTCATGCACTATCTCAGCATAAGGCACGACCATTTTATCGGGGATATAGCATTTGTTTATGTCTTTGATGATTCGCCTGTTGACCTGCTGTCCCTCTTTATGGTATTTCGGAACATACATACAGTCTATTTCCGTCGCACGGCGCAAAAACTCTTCCCTGTCCTTGCCGCACTGTCTGTAAATATCAAAAAGCGGATAATAGTCCTCTTCCCCGTCTCCGATAAAGAATATGTCGACAAAATCGGAAATCGGTTCGGGATTGCACGCGCACGGACCGCCGCAGATAACAATGGGGTCGCCCTGTTTTCTGTCTTTTGCGAATATGGGAACGCCCGCAAGGTCGAGCATTGCCACTATGTTGGTGTAACTTAACTCATATTGCAGCGTAAATCCGACAAAATCATCGTTTTTTATGGGCTCGTGGCTTTCCAGACCGAAAAGAGGAATATCGTTTTCTCTCATCAGTTGCTGCATATCGGTGTTCGGCATAAACACACGTTCGCACCATACGTCGGGCATGGTGTCATTCATCATGTGATAGAGTATCTTCATGCCGAGGTGCGACATTCCCACGTCGTACATATCGGGAAAGCAGAACGCAAAACGGATATTGACAGTTTCTTTATTTTTGACGACGCTCCCGTATTCTCCCCCGACATACCACGACGGCTTTTGAACTTCGGCAAGCCGTGTATTTATAAACTCGTCTATATTCATATTTAGTTTCCTTTCGGTTTTTTACATCTTATTTTACTACATTCCGCTCTCGATTTCAAGGGCTTTTCGTCAAATTTCTCTCTTTAACGCAATATATGCGAACAGATATGCGCAAATCATCAGCAAGGAGAAGTTATAGCTGGTTTTCACAACAAGCACAACGGCACAGACACTGAGAGGAACAAGAAACACAAAAGACACAATAATGCTTACTTTCCGTGCCGCAAGCGGCGTTGATCTTTTCAACAGCAAAAAATAAAGCGCCCGTCCGCCGTCAAGCGGCAGAACGGGGACAAGATTTATAAACGCGAGCGCAAGATTGCAGGCGGCAAAGAAATCCGCGCCGAGAATATTCTCTGTTTTTCCGAGTAAAAACGAAATTCCGCCCACGGCAAGATTTGCCGCAATGCCCGCAAGCGCCGCAAAAATCTCCTTTCGGCATGTAACGTCTGCCGCAGAACGCAGGCTGACACTGACTCCGAACGGCATAAGTCTGATTTTTTCAATTCGCTCACCGTATGCAAGGAATGCGACAATATGTGCGGTTTCATGGATAAGCGCTGCAACAAAAACGAGAAGAACTCCGTCGCTTTTGCCGAGAATCAGCAATATGCCCCATATAATCGGAAATGCGGGGTGTATGGAAAATCTACTCTTCGTTGAATTTGAAATAGACTTGCGGGTCAACATATCTTTCTCCGTATTCTATCTGAAAATGCAGGTGTGCTCCCGTTACGTTTCCCGTGTGACCCGAAAGTGCAATGACCTGCGCTTTTTCAACCGTATCTCCGTCTTTGACAAGAGCCTGTTGCAAATGCCCGTAATAAGTGACAAATCCGTTCGAATGTTCCACCCTTATGTAGTTGCCGCCGATGTCGTTATACCCCACTTCAACAACTTTTCCCGCAAGTGCACACTTTACTTCAGTTCCGTCACTTGCCTTTATATCAACGCCTCGATGAAGGACCGTACTTGCTTCATTAAACGGGTCGGTTCTGTAACCGAAGCCGGAATTGAGAGAGGAATTTACCGGCAAACAGGCTTCCGAAAACGGATTCTCGGCTTCCTGCGTTGTGTCTCCCGCCTCGACCTGCGCAATGACTTCCAAAACGCTTTCATCCATTTTCTGTTTACCGCCCTTTGCAGTTCCCGTCAATGCCGCAAAGACCGCCTGCAAACCGTTGCCCTGCGCTTCGCTGTTGTTTTTTATCGTATCGGTTCCGTATTTTTGTATTTTTGTTGCGGCAATTACACAAAACCCGAGCGCAAGCAGCAGCGCAACAAAAGAAACAACATGTCTGCCGCTGCGTCTGCATTTCAATTCGAGTTTTCTTACCGCAAGATCGGTCATTCGAGACATTATACCACCTCATTAAATTTTAGTCGCGGCAGTCTTGAAATATGACTTGTTTTATGGTATAATAATCAAAGAAAGACGTTTATTTTCACGGAAGGCTGCAATTTGATGAATATTCGTATCGGCGACCGTTCTTACGGCGTTAAAAGTTATATAAAGAATTTCGACAAAGTTCTGCTCGGTCTTATAGCCGTGCTGCTTGTTTTCAGCATGCTTTGCATAAACAGCGCAACATACGGTTCGGACGCTCATTCCCGAAGCATGATTGTTCAGGGCGTTGCGATAGGTCTCGGCTTTGTTTTGATGATAATTGTTTCAAAACTCGATTACGATATAATTTCCGACCTTTGGAAATACATTGTCGTCGCTTCTTCCGCGGCACTTTTTCTGACAGCACTTATCGCACCCGAGATAAACGGTAACAGAAACTGGCTGATGATAGGTTCCGTCAATATCCAGACATCGGAATTTACAAAGATATGCTTTGCGGTCACGATGTCCAAACACCTCGCAAAACTCGGCGAAGATCTGAACAAACCCAAGAATATTCTTTTTGTTCTGATACACTTTCTTGCATACCTCGTTCCGATTCTGTTGCAGGGCGATATAGGAACCGCACTTATCTACATCGGAATGTTTGTCGTTCTTGTATTTGCGGCGGGAATATATTACAGATACATTCTTATCGGCGCGCTCGGGGTTGCGGGCATTACCCCGCTGCTTTGGAACATGATGAAAGACTATCAGAAACTGCGTATTCTTTACGGCTTCCAGCCGGAACTCGACCCGCTTGGAAAAGGCTATCAGCCGCTTGTTTCGAGGATGGCTATCGGCTCGGGTCAACTTTGGGGGCTCGGCTATCAAAAAGGCATTCAGGCGCAGAATTCGCTTCTTCCCGAAATCAGAACCGACTTCATATATGCCATTGTCGGTGAAGAATGGGGTTTTGTGGGCTGTGTATTCGTTTTGCTTGTTTTGGTTACAATAGTATTGTTAATATTCAGAAACGCGCGCAAAGCGAAGGACCAAAAGGGCTTTTTCATCTGCATAGCCGTTGCAAGTACGATAATGTTCCAAACGCTGATAAACATAGGAATGTGTATCGGAGTTTTGCCTGTTATCGGCGTTACGCTTCCGTTTTTCAGTTACGGCGGCTCATCCGTTCTTGCCCTTTTGATTTCAGTCGGTCTTGTTCAGGCAGTCTGCGTGAAGCCCGACCGTTCGCTCAAATTCGGAATGAGGTAAATGCGGAAAAAACTTTTGAAACTGCTCGACTTTTCGGTCGATCTCATTTACAGAACTTTAATAACAAAAGGCGCGGTGTTCTTTTCGAACGCCGCGCTTGACTTCGTGCTGTTCAGACTGCTGACAGGCGTTTTTTCGGTATTCGCTCCGCTGTCGCAGTTTTTGTCATATACTGTTTCAACCGTTACAAGATACTTCTCATACAGCTATATAAAATTCAACCGCACGGATACGGGACACGCCGTGCGATTTACAAAATTTTTTAGTATCAATTTATTTGTCGCAACAGTCTCCCCTTTTATTCTCTCCGCAATTCTTGCGGCGGGAATAGAAACCGAATACGCAAAACTTGCGGTGCTTGGGTTGACCGTCTTTTCAAACTTTACTTTTTACAAGTACGCGGTTTTTATTTAACTGCTTTTTCCCTTTCCTTGGAAAAACAGTTCAAAGCACGAACATCGACCGTATTCGGAATAACAAAACGTATCGACTTAGGCATACACTCTATCTCTGCTCTCGTCGTCGGAAGCATTTCACCGTCGTAACAAACCGTAAACGGAGTTTCCTTTGTCAGCACGGCACGCCGACAGAGACGGTGCTTCAATATTTTATCTCCGGCGGGCGTCCCGATTATCGTACCCTTTTGATAGGCGGATACATTGCTCACGAATACCCGACGGCTTACGTTTTTGACGGTTATAACATCCATCATGCCGTCATCAACTTTTGCGGGAGATGCGGAACGGTAGCCTCCGCCGTAATACTGAGCGTTAGCAAAAAGAGTAAGCAAAAATTTTTCATCCTGCTCTTCCCCGTCGTCGAATTTAATTTTCAAGGTCTCTTTCGGAAACTTTATCAGGCAGATGGCAACGCCGAGGTGATATGATACCGCTTTCGGGACAAATCGTTTCTTGCGCAGTTTTTCCACGCGCTGAACGACCGCAGCGTCAAAGCCTATGTTTGCGATATTTATGCAAATTCTGTCATTTATCTTTATCGCGTCAATCGGTCGCGCTTCCGAATCTATTACAGTCTCTATATCGAAAAACTTTTTGATGTCGCCGAATGTCCTGATAAAATCGTTGCCCGTGCCTATCGGGATAACGGCAAGTTCGGCATTTTTAAATCCGAATATTCCGTTTACGACCTCGTTAACAGTGCCGTCCCCGCCGCAGGCGTAGACGCGAACCGCGTCGCCCTTTTCAGCCGCTTGCCGCGCGAAATTCTCCGCATCGAGATTTTTCGCCGTTGACTTTATCTCAAACTCAAGTTCGCGATTAACGCACAATTCCTCGATTTTATGCCGAAATTTCTCCGTAAATGCCTCCGAATTCGACTTCGGATTTATGATAAAAACATGCTTCATTTTACGCCCGTCCCTAATCTCTCTTTGAAAACGTATGTAATGTTTTGTCTTTATAAAAACGCGTACTCAATCTCAGAGCGCGTTATCATAATAGTATCGGTGTTCACGATTTTTTTCATGCGCGCACCAAGCTCGGTGATCTCCGGCTCGTTCGCGCCGATGATAACGATGCGAAGGCTTGTCTCGGTCGTATATCCCCAGCCGTGCTGATATCCGCCCAACTGCGTGATCAGCGAAAAGGCAATATCTTTCTGCGCGCATATTTCGGTCAGCGTTTTGCAGAAATCCTCAACCGTAATATTTTCAAGATAACTGTCTTTGTCTTTTATCCCGATGTAAATTTCATAACAAAACCCCGCCGTATATTTTTCCTTTTTCTCCACCTACATATACCTCTTTTCGACAGTATGTTTCATAACAAGCGACGCTTCCTGATTAAGAAACATCGACAGGTTTTTCGCCAGACGAAAGATATCAATGCCCTGATCGCCCACAAGAGTGATTATAATTATATTTTCAAGAATATATTTGCCGTCTTTATACAAATACCCGCCTTTTCCGGAAGATATCGTAAAGCCGATCTTTTTCTTTTGAAAATAAGCGGAAACGAGCTGCTCCAGCTCGTCCTCGGTAACCAACTGCTCTTTTGTCTGAGAGTCGTTGTAACCGAGAAATATCCGATAGCATATAATTTCGTTCATTTCCTTTTCCTTTTCGAAGTCACTGTCGAAAATCTTTCGTTTCGTAATTACTTCACGCCGTCAATCAATTCACCTTATTCAATATAACTACGCACTCTACATGTTTTGTGCGTGGGAACATATCTATCGGCTGAATGACGGTCGGGACGTAGCCGCCGAGCTCGTCAAATATCTTCAAATCACGGGCGAGCGTTGCCGGATCGCACGAAATATACGCGAATTTTTCAGGGTTTAAGGACAGAACTGCCTCGATAGTTTTTGCGTCAAGGCCTTTTCGCGGAGGATCGACTATCACGACGTTCGGATGACAGTTCGGCAGGATATTTTTGAATATATCCGCTGTGTCGGACGCTTGCGAATAATAAAACTCGGCATTATCAAAATTGTTGATATAAGAATTCCGAACCGCGTTTTCAACAGCATCATGAACCGCTTCAATTCCTATGACCTTTTCGACTCTGTCGGCACAGGACAACCCTATCGTGCCTATGCCGCAGTACAAATCAAGCAAGATGTCCGTCTTTTTTAGCTGAAGCCCGTCTTTTACATAAATATACAGTTTTTCACACGTTTCGGAATTCACCTGATAAAAAGACATCGGCGAGATCTCAAAGCGGCAGCCGCAAAGGACATCGGTGATAAAAGGCTCGCCCCAGAGCAAAATGTTCTTTGAACCGTAAATCACATTCGTGTTTTTTCTGTTGATGTTCAGATAAATACACTTAACGCCTTCAACGGCGGTGAGTTTTGATAAAAACTGCACTTTATGCGGAAGAATTTCGGAAGTCGCGACAAGCACCACGGAGATCTCGCCCGTTGACGGCGCCCGTCTGATACAAACGTGCCGAAGCAGTCCTTTTTGCGTTGTTTCATTGTATACGGGAACCGAATATTCGGAAATATAGTTTTCTATCACCTTTGTGATTTCCGCAAACACAGGAGGTGTAAGCAAACAGCCGTCACACGGTATTACCCTATGCGAATTTATTGCAAAATACCCGCATTTTCCGTCTTCCGATATCGGAAACTGCGCTTTGTTGCGATAGCCGTCAATCGTAACGGACGGAAGCGCATTTTCGATATTGACGGGACAATCGGGATAATTCTTTTTAAAAACATCGCGAACATGTTCCGTCTTATATCTGAGTTCCGCGTCATAACCGACATGGCGATAACAGCAACCTCCGCATTTGCCGAACACGTCGCAGGAACATTTAATTCTGTCCGGAGAAGTTTCGACAAACGAAACGATTTTTGCGAACGCGTAACTTTTCAGAACTTTCAAAACAAGGACTTCCACAATGTCTCCGACAGCCGCGGCAGCAACAAAAACGACGAAGTCTTTAACGGTTTCATCGGAAAATCTTCCGATACCGAAGCCTTCGCCCGACATTGCGACAACATTCAACGTTATTCGGTCATTTTTGTTCAACATAGAAAAAATACACGCCCTTTTTTCATATATACTGATTATAATACATTTTTTTTAATATGTCAAGTTACCAATCGGCTTTGTAGATTGGAAAAGGCTTGTTCCGAACTTTGCAAAATACAAATTTATGTTCAAAAGCACTTGATTTTCAGCACAATATATTGTATAATATAAAATATGAAAATACAAAATATCGGACGGGAGATAAATAAATGAACGTTAAAACTCTGTATGTGATTCCGACAGCTCGCTATTCGATTGGAGCAACGCAACATTCGTTTGCGGAAAAGGAATATCAAAGACGCATGCTGGACACGGTGCTGTCCATGACAGGTGACGACTCCCCTTTCCGTTGGACGTGCGCAAGTGCCGCCGTTGTTTCGGATTATCTCCGCAGTGCAGATGATATAACAAGAAAAACATTTTATTCAGCCGTTGAAAAAGGTTTTATCGAAGTCTGCGGAACGGGCTATGATCACTCCTCGTTCATGTCCGATATAACTCTGATAAAAAGCGTTGAAACGCTTGATTCCGAGACATGGAAAAAACTTTCCGTCCACAGCGTGATGCAACTCGGTGTAGGAGGGGTCAATTCAAGCGCGATAAAACGTGCCTGCGAAAAAGGTGCGGAATATCTTTGGGTCGGAATTGACGAAAAATCCGCACAGATGAGACATTCCCTGCCGTTTGCTTTTAACTGGCGAGTAACCGTTAAAGACAAAGCTTTTACTTGGGTTGACAGCATTGAAAACGATTTGTTTACGTTGCTTTTTGCGGAAAAGTCTCCCAAATTCACAGGTTTTGACTCTCCGTCCGCAGAAAAAAACCTGTGCAGACTTTTAAGAACCGCAAGCAAGGACGATCTTGTACTTATGAGCGCGCGTCTTTGCACGAAAATCGAAGAGATAGAGAAAAAGTCCGCTTATAAATCGGTTGCATACCCCGTGCTTTTCACGGGAGGAAACGGTTACAACAATATTGAAGCTGTTTCTTTGCTTCCATCTTTTGTTGATACATGGAACAATCTCGGTCTTATTCCGAGACTTGAAACAGCAACCGTTTCGACGGCGCTGCGCGAAGTTGAAAAAGAGATAACAAACACAAATCTTCTCAGCCTTACGGGAGAATGGTCGGACGGAATAAATCAGGCGGCATCCATGCCTCGTGAAATCGCATTGCTGCGCGATACGGAAAGAAAATTCCGTGCCACACTTGCAATGCCCGCTTTCAACGCGCATCGTGAAAACAGATTTGCTGACAGCATCGCTTCCGATCTTTGCGTATTCTCGGAAAAAACTTTCCGTGCCGACGAGCGTTTACTCGCTCCCGAAAAAGCCGATACTTTCAATTACAAGCGTTCGAGACTTTCGCTTGCCGCGGCAAAGACGGAAATGCTGTATTCGGACAGAATCAAAAACTATTTCGAACAGTCCGACTCGGGTATGGTACATGTGTTTAACACCGGTAAATCATTGTACAGAGGTCTTGTCTCAATTCCCGCAACTGGACTTCCCGAAAACTGCTACTGCGCCGTAAATACCTCGACATCCAGAACGGAAAAACTTTCTTTCTGCGACGGATATGCGCGCTTTTATGTTGAGATTCCTGCGGGCGGAATACAGACGTTCAGACTTTCCGACGAAATAGGAAACGATATTTCTTCAATAAGAATCCCGACCGTTACGGTTGACGAACTCGGTTGTCCGACGGAAGTCGTATGGGGCGACGTTAAGTTTTCGGCAACCGCGCTCGGAGAATTTTGCGCAGTCTGCACGGACAGCGAAACAAAACGTGACGTTATGTCATCCCTCTATTCCGAAACAGACGTCGATATGAAAAATTCGCTTGTCAGACACTATTCGCTTGTATATCAGAGCGAATTCGGACAAGCGGCGAAGACCGAAGATTCGAACTTTATCCGCTTTGAGCAACCGTTCAAAAATGAACGACTTGTTTCGGGCAAACGTATCATAACGGTTTGGAAAAAGACCGAAAGAATAACGGTTCAAGTAATTATAGACAGGCAGCTTTCGGAAGAACCAGAGAGTTTCTATCTCAAATTCCTGCTCGACGGTGCAAAGTCTGCGGCTGTTTCTTCAATGGGCGGCAGAGTGTTTGAATTCGGGCGCGGTCAACTTGATTTTTCAAACTTTGACAGCACTTCGATAGACGGCTGGATAGCATATCCGTATGACGATTTGCTCTTCACTTCAAAAGACGCCCCCGTCATGTGTTTCGGCGGAGCGAATTACTTTGCAGGGCTGAAAACACCGTCTCAGGACTGCGGTTGTCTGTTCTCCTGCATCTTCAACAATACATACAACAATTTCTGCAACAGAGAGTTCGGCGGAACCGCATCGTTCACTTACGACATCTTTGCGGGAATGAAAACGGATGACTTTGCGGCTGATAAAGCGGTTTACACCACAGTATACACCTCCCCCGTCGTTTATTCGGAATTATAATTATGAAACCGTTTGAAATAATCGCGACATCGGCTTTCGGAATAGAAAGCGTTACGGCAAGAGAATTGACAAACCTCGGTTACGAGGATATTATGACCGAAAACGGACGTGTGACGTTCCGAGGAGATTTTGCAGATATAGCAAAAGCGAACGTCGAACTCCGAACGGCTGACAGAGTTCTGATAAAACTTGCGGAATTTCGTGCCACGACATTTGAAGAACTCTTTCAGGGTGTTTATGCCGTTGAATGGGCTGACATACTTTCTCCCGACGCTTTTATTCATGTTGTAGGAAAATCTGTAAAATCAACGCTTTTCAGCGTACCAGATTGTCAATCAATAACAAAAAAAGCAATTATCGAAAAACTGAAGCTCCGTTACAGGAAAGAAATTTTTCCCGAAGACGGAGCGGAATACAAAATCTCCGTTGCCATATTGAAAGATGTTGCGACAATTACGCTTGACACCTCGGGTGCGGGACTTCATAAACGCGGGTACAGAAGCCTTGCGGGAGAAGCACCGCTGAAAGAAACGCTTGCGTGCAGTTTGCTGCTTCTCAGTTATTGGCGAGGTGAACGACTTCTTGTAGACCCGCTCTGCGGTTCGGGAACAATTCCCATAGAAGCGGCAATGATAGCGCTTGATATGGCACCCGGCATGAACAGAGGTTTTGCGGCGGAGCGTTGGACAAACTTTGATGCAACGGTATTTGATAAAGCCCGTGATGAAGCAAAACAGCGTGTAAAATTTGACAGAGATCTCAACATTTACGGCAGCGACATCGACCCGAAAGCAATTGAACTTGCCATGCAGCATGCCGAGGAAGCGGGCGTTGACGAATATATACATCTCAAACAGATGAATGTTGCGGACTTTGCTTCAAAAGAAAAATACGGCTTTGTCGTCACCAATCCCCCATACGGAGAAAGGCTCGGAGAAAGCCGTGAAGCCGAAAGTCTTTACAGACTTATGGGCAAAACATTTTCAAAACTCGACACTTGGTCGTTTTATATCATTACGTCCAACCCGTATTTTGAGAAAAATTTCGGTAAAAAGGCGGACAAGCGCAGAAAACTGTATAACGGAAAACTCGAATGCCAATACTATCAGTACTTCGGTCCGAAGCCTCCGAAAAAAGAAAAACGCGTCGGAGAATCAGAACAGGCGTGACGCACGGGAACGAATTGCAAGATAAAGCACTACCCCAAACATTCCCGCGGAAATAATTTCGCCGAGTCCCACGGTAAGCACCATATACCACATTGCGTCCTGCATTCCGTATGCGTAACGCAGAACAAACGGAACGATTGCCGCGTTTGCAATGATTGTCGGCAGCGGCGCGAGAAAATAAGCGTATTTGAGCCTATTCATAACATATTTTCCGATGAGCCATGCTCCGACGGCGCCTATGAGCGTTGCTATGCTTCCGCAGATAACATCAATGACTACTGCGCCGGTCAATGCGTTGGCGAGAATACAGCCGACAAACAGCCCCGGAATGGCGGCGGGAGTGAAGACCGGCAAGATGGTCAGCGCTTCCGAAAATCTGACCTGAATGACGCCGCTTGAAAGATTAAACGCCGCAGCAAGATAAGTCAGAACAACATAAAGAGCCGCAATAACTGCGGCATCAACGATAAACTTAACTTTTTTGTTTTTCATATTTACATCTCCGAAAAATGCGGCATACCCGCAAATACTGTTGCTATTCCAACACAGCAAAAAGAAAAAGTCAATGAACTTTTTATAAGAGAATGTATTAATTTCCGAAAAATAATAGGTTTTATAAATTTTCAAATCAAATGAAAGGAGCCCGTTATGGCTGAAATTACACTTACACAAGAAAACTTTGAAGATGAAGTTATCAATTCCGATATTCCCGTACTCGTTGATTTTTGGGCTACATGGTGCGGCCCGTGCAAAATGATTGCACCCATTGTTGAAGAAATTGCGGAAGAATACGAGGGCAAAATCAAAGTCGGCAAAGTCAATGTGGACGACGAGGGAGACCTTGCTTCCGAATACAGAATAGCAAGCATTCCCACCCTGCTGATATTCAAAAACGGTGAGATAATTCACACGTTGGTCGGATACAGACCGAAAGAGCAAATTCTCGAATATTTGAAATAACAAACAAAAAATAAGACGGAGGTTAAAATCTCCGTATTATTTTTTTCTTGAATTTTTCAATGGTTTTTATTCGAAACCGCCGCTGTCGTCTTTTTCTGCGCAGCCGTGCTATATCTCTGTCAAATGCAGAAAAAGGAATTTCTCTGTCGGGCTTAAAAGAGATAGTCTCCGCCGTTTTTCCGACAGGTACAAACTTTTTCGAATTATGTGCAAGGCACACCCTTGCAAACACCGCGCCGAATGGCTCCGCGCCCGATTCCGCAAGAACACGTCCCACTTCACGAAGCGTCGAACCAGTTGTCTGCACGTCGTCGATTACAAGCACGCGCTTTCCTCGAACGTCTTCACCTACCGAAAACGCATTGCTGACATTGCGCCGTCTTTCTTTGTCGCTGCGACAACTTGTTTGCGATTTTATGTTTCTTGTTTTGATAATCGTCTTTTCTCCGAACGGAACTCCGAGAGATTTCGATATGCGTTTCGCCATCTCTTTTGAAGATGAATACGGAACATGCTTGCCGTACCTCGGAACAAATGTGACTACATCAAATTTTCCGTCGGTGTTTGCGGTTATCACGTTCAAGACCTCATTCGCTGCAAAATCAACAACTTTCGGTATGTATTCGTGCTTCATGTTGCGAACGACGTTTGCCGCACCGTCAATATAAACATATGCGGAAACAACGCGTCTGAACGGATATCTTTCGTCAACGAGACTGTCTTTCACCATAGAATGAGCACACTCATTGCAGAAAAGACAGTCCGAACCGACTTCAATCAATTTTCCGCACGAAGCGCATCTTTTCGGAAAGAACAAATCGCCGACAAATGAAAATTTCATTTTAGATACAATCAATAGCCGACAACAACGGCAAGAAATACAAGAGGCTCGTCCTCAACGTTTTTCATCGCGTGCCAGCCGCCGTTACCGCACAGAGTGGAATCTCCGGGACATACTTCGACCCAATTTCCGTCGCCGTCATTGTAAAGACCCTTGCCCGAAATGACATAATAAACTTCATCGTCATCGGGATGGTCATGCAGTCCCACTTCGCAGCCCTTGTCAAGTTTTACGGTGCAACATGCGAGAATCTTCGATTTTGCCTCGCCGCCGTGAACAAACGTTTCAATAACCGTTTCACCGCTGCCGCCGCAAAAACCGGGAATAACTTCTTTGTCAATGTCAGATGCTCTTTTAATCATATCTATGCCGCCTTTCAAAAAATTATTTACTGAATAATCATCAAACGCCGCAACTGCCGCCGCAGGACGGGCAGGAACCCTGACATTGCTCATTCGGGTCAATGCCGTATGCGATCGGGTCAATGCCCTTCTTTTTCAGGTAATCGAGAATAGCAGCTTTTACAGCCTCTTCCGCAAGAACGGAACAGTGTATCTTAACCGGCGGCAGACCGTCAAGCGCTTCAATAACCGCTTTGTTTGTCAGTTTAAGAGCGTCTTTAACGCTTTTGCCTTTTATGAGTTCGGTTGCCATGGAAGATGTCGCAACTGCGGCACCGCAGCCGAAAGTTTTGAATTTAACGTCAACTATTGTATCATTTTCAATCTTCAGGTACATTTTCATGATGTCTCCGCAGCGGGCATTGCCTACTTCACCGATACCGTCGGCATCGGGAATTTCGCCCACATTGCGGGGATTTGAAAAGTGATCCATTACTTTTTCGCTGTAAAGCATATCTATATATCTCCTAATCTGTTATACAAGGTTTTTTGTCTTCGACTCTTTCCCAAAGCGGGGACATATCACGAAGTCTCTGAATAATTTTCGGAAGCGTATTTATAATATGATCTACTTCTTCTTCCGTGTTGTTGTGGTCAAGGCTCATTCTGACGGATCCGTGAGCAACTTCGTGCGGCAGACCTATCGCCAAAAGAACGTGCGACGGGTCAAGACTGCCCGATGTGCAGGCGGAACCGGAAGATGCGCAAATACCGTTCATATCAAGCATAAGAAGTATCGATTCGCCCTCAATATACTCAAACGAGATGTTAAGTGTTCCGGGAAGTGAATTTTCCGGAGTGTTGAGTTTTGAGTAAGGAATGCGTCTCATAAGCTCGTCACGCAGTCTGTCGCGCATTTTCTTGACGCGTCCCATACGCTCGTCCAATTCTTTGGTCGCAACTTCTATCGCATAACCCATTCCGACTATTGCGGGAATGTTTTCGGTTCCTGCTCTCTTGCCTCTCTCCTGCTGACCGCCGTCTATCAGATTGGGAATGGTAATACCTTTTCTGATATAGAGCGCACCGACGCCCTTGGGAGCATTGAATTTATGTCCCGAAAGGCTCAGCATATCAATGTTCATTGCTTTAACATCAATGGCAACGTGCGCCACCGCCTGAACCGCGTCCGTGTGGAATATGATGCCATGCTTTTTGCAAACTTCACCGATTTCCGCAATAGGCTCAACCGAACCTATTTCGTTATTGGCAAACATAACGCTGACCATTATCGTGTCGGGACGAATAGCCTTTTCAACCTGTTCCGCCGTAACGAATCCCTCGCTGTCAACAGGCAGATACGTTACTTCAAAGCCCTCTTTTTCAAGGCTTTTCATACTGTGAAGAACCGCATGGTGTTCAATGTTTGTGGTTATAAGGTGTTTGCCTTTTTTTGCATATTTGTGCGCAACGCCTTTTATTGCCCAGTTATCGGACTCCGAACCGCCTGCGGTAAAATATATTTCGCTCGTCTCGGCGCCGAGAGCGGTCGCAACCTGTTCTCTTGCCGTGTCGAGCAGTTCCTTTGCTTTTCTGCCCGCTTCATGAATGCTCGAAGCATTTCCGAAAACGGAAGTAAAGCACGGAACGACTTTTTCGGCAACTGCGGGGTCAACCTGCGTCGTTGCCGCATTATCAACATAAACAAACATTTTTTTGCCTCCCGATATACTTTAATATATCCGAATTTTTCTCTAATAGTACCTTTTTAGTATATATTAGCACAGGCAAACCGTTTTGTCAATAAGAGAGCGCATTATTTAACAATTTAACCAAAAAATTCGGGAACGCCTTTTGAGCGTTCCCGAAAATCTTTTGCCTGATTATTTAACTATGTAGCCTTCGCCGTTGGAAAGACATGCGTTGGATTCATCCGTATCAATGTGCATTGCGGGAGCGAATTTGTCGCTTACACGGATAACGACATCGCCGAACACGGTCTTTCTTCCCTCGCCGTTGATCTCAACGCTGACTATCTGTTTATCTTCAACGCCGTATTCAGCAGCGGTCTCGGGTGTCAGATGGATATGTCTCTTTGCAACGATAACGCCCTCGGAGATTTCAACTTCGCCGCAGGGACCTACGATTTTGCAGCCGGGAGTTCCCGCAAGGTCACCGGATTCTCTTACCGCTATGGGAATACCTACGCTTCTTGCGTCGGTTGCGGAAAGTTCAACCTGGGTCTGCTTTCTTACGGGACCGAGAATGGAGATGTTTGCAATCTCTCTCTTCGGACCTACAACGGTCACTCTTTCGTTGGAAGCATACTGTCCGGGCTGGGAAAGTTCCTTTTTAACGGTAAGTTCAAAACCCTTTCCGAAAAGAATATCAAGGTCTTCACGGGAAACGTGAACGTGGCGTGCGGAAGTTTCAACGAGTATCTTATTCATTTTAAGACAACGTCCTTTCATGTTATAATATAATTATTCTTACAAATCATATTATACGCCAAACAGCAAAATTTTGCAATAGGAAAATGTGTATTTCGACAAATATTTCAATATTATCCTCTTTGAACAACGATTTTGTGAGTTGCGTTGCCCTCGGAATCAACCGCCGCTTCCGCAAATTTTGCGCGATATGCAAGTTTAAACTCGCCTTCAAGTTCACGCATATGTTCTTTTACGCCCGGCAAGTGTGTAACGCTTATACAACGGAAGCCCGATGCCGCAGCGTAAGCAAGAACGTTGCAGAGAACGTCAGCTGCCTCTTCGTAAGCGGTTGACTGGAACGCCTCGTTAAGCAGAACAAGGTCGCCCTCTTTGACGATGTCAAGCATTGAAGAAATGCTCTTGACCTCATCTTCAAATCTTCCGTTACCGGTATCCATAGCCGTGAAATACGCATATAGACCGTGAACGGGGCTGATATAACAAGTTTCCGCGGGGACGGGAAGTCCGGCCTGTGCAAGCGCCTGAATAACGCCTATCGTGCGCAGGAAAACCGTTTTACCCGCATTGTTCTTACCTGTTATTACAAGCGAACCGTCGGTGGGTCCGAGATATATGTCGTTGGGAACGACCATATCGCCCGGGCGGCAATATCTGTCTTTCTTTTTCATATTGAGCGCAAGCCAAAGGTCGCAGGCGGACGAGCATTCGAATCGGCGCAGGTCGTCTCTGTCAATCGACGGAAGACAAACGGGAAGCCCGAGTTCTCTTATTTTATTGTCAAGTCCGATACCGAATCGGTAGAAATATATTCCCCTGCTTATCTTTTCGAACGGCTTCTTCATTTCGGAAACGATATGTTCCATCTGTCTGCAAAGACGGGCAATACTCTTTTCCACAAGCAGACGAAGCTGACCGTCGTCTATATCGTCAAAACCGATATACTCGATTCTTGACTGCGAATCAAACTCCGCACGTTTTTTCGGGTCTTTGTAATTGTACGGGTTTGAATCCAGTTCAAGCATTTCAACGTCTTCAACGCAAAAATACTTGTTAAGATCCATAGAAATGATAAAAGACGTGTCAAGCGTTATGGACTCGGAAAGTTCCTTTGCAAGCGCTTTGAGCTGCATTGTCTCCGTTTTGCGGATCTCGCGGTTAATAAGATCCTTTATCTTGCAGAACGCTTCGGAAGTCAATCTGCGCGGCTTGATTATATTCGCCGCTTCCTCATACATTTCAATGGTTCTGACGATACACTCCGCGTAAGAACGCATTTTGAATATCTGCGAATCGCGTCCCGTCAGTTCTTTTTTCGAAACGACCGCGGTACCGCCGCCTCTCGCCGCGTTTCTCATACCCTTGCTTATCTCGTCATGAATACCGAGAATTGCGCGCAGGTCGTCAAACAACGCGGGGTTTGAGAGGAAATCGTCAAGAATATCACGACGCCAAATAATGTTTTCGGGGTCGGGTTCGGGAACGCTTATAAGGTCATAAATATCCTGCTGCAACTGCGGGTTTACGGTAGCGCCGTTTATTACTTCTTCAAGAAGAAGATGTTTCATCGACTCTTCCTGGTTCGCCGTTTTTATAAGTTCGTGCGGGTTTTTGTAAAGGAGATCTACAACTTCAATCATCTTATTATACCTCCTTCAAATGGCATCTTTCAAAGAGTTGTTCTCTCGTCATACGGTGACGAAGAAGAATATCTCTCGAATACGATGAATTTGCGCTTTCCAGCGGAACTATCTTGTAAAGACGTCTTTCGTCAACGCTTTCATCAACGGCAGCAACGAGCAGACAAATCTTTTTATCGTGCGTCTGCGAATATTCTTTGCAGAACTCCTTGACCGTGTGGAAGTGCGTAACGAAAAGTCCGTAACTGTCCTTTTCCATAAGGGCGGATATAAGCTTTGTCGAAAGGTCGTGCGCAATATCCGCTTTGGTTGAAGAATATGTCTCGTTCAGAAGCACCATTGCACCGTTCGGCATCTCGGCAAGCATTCTGTCGCAACGTCCCTGTTCTTCAACAAGTCTGCCCTGAGAATCGTTTCTTTCTTCCACAGGGAAATGCGTATAAAGGTAAGAAACGGGATACATTTCGGCAAGCGACGCTGTGGTATAACCCGAAATCTGGAACAGCATCTGACAAATACCGAGCGCAGTAAGGAATATGGTTTTACCGCCGCCGTTCGGACCTGTCAAAAGGTTGAAGTGCATTTCGGGCGTACTGCTGAAATCGGAGCAGATTATTTCGCCGCGACCGAGACCTTTTTTGACAAGGACGAGCGAATACATATTATGTATGATAACTGGTTTGTCCTCGCTGATGAATTTGACGGGGCAAACGGGAAGTCCGCGACGGATAAGCCCTTTGTAGAGCATTCTCAGACCGAGCAATGTATTTGTTTCATGAACAAGCACGAACCAATCGGGGCTGAAAAGGTCGTAATACTTTTCAGAAAACTCAATAACGCGGTCAAAGACTTCCGGATACGCTTTCATATAGCACTCGAATATCTTTGCGGTCGGAGGGAACAAGTTATCCGTGATAGGCTCACTTTCAAGAGGTTCTATCTCCATTCGGGAAGCAAGACGCGAAATCGTCTGCATAAGCCCCTCTCCCTTAACGGATGTCGTTATGGAGTTTTCAACGTTTTCACCGCGCGAAAAGAGTCTGTTTATGCGAACGCGGCTGACGCTTTCAAGCGAACGGCGAATATATTTCGCGTCCGAATACGCTTTTTCAATGACGTTCAGTTTCTCTGGGTCGGTTATCGAAGCAAAAACTTCGGTCAATTCTCTTGACAGATACTCGCTGTCAAGTTCCTTTATACCGTCCACAAGTTGCATATAAAGTTCAAGAAAACATTCCGTCAGCAAAAACGGTTTTACGCGTTCCATGTGAGGATATTTCTCAAACATCTCGTTTTTGTCAAGCGCTTCAAATTCGGTAACCTTGTCGCGAATTGCAATAAAGAACCGTTCGACGGTCTCATATTTCAGAAGGTCTCCGAGAATGCTTTGACGGTATTCAAGAATCTCTTTTTCGGGATAGAAATATTTCATCTCGGCAAAAAGAGCCTTTTCTTCCGTTTCGCTGTCTATGACCGTGTGAAGAATATCCGCAATCTGCAAATCCTCGGCAACACAGTCCCAAAGTTTTTTATGTTCGTTTCTGACCGAATCGTTCACGTTCGGAAACAGAAAACTGAAAAACAGATTCATTCGCTCACCTCAAATCTTTCTGCAAGACTTTTTTTATCTTGCCCGCGACGGCTTTTCTTTCAACCATGTTAAGCAGCGGGAGCGCGTCTCCCTCCTGCGGTTCAACGGTCTTTGCCAAACTCTCGTTATCGGAGACTATCATGCCGTAAAAAGTGTAGTCTCCGTTATTCATAATAACTCCGTTGCGCGTATTCAAATACTTAACGGACGGAGAATGAAGCATAACGGGAACAACGGGTGCGTTTAACTCTTTTGCCAGTTCACGGGCATAATCAATCATATAAATAGGAGCGGGGTTCGTTTTGATTTTTTTGTATCGCGGGTCTATCGACTTAATTGACAGCAGTTGTTCCGTCTTTCTGTCCTTACGTCTGTGGCGGAACGCCCACCGCTCGGGAGACATGAACAGTATCTGTTTTCGTCTGTCATAAAACGAATGGAGTTTTACAATGTAAGTCACGCCTTTCGAATACAGAACGAAATCAGGCTTACGAACACGCCACGACGGAATCAAAAATGACAAAAAGCCTCTTTCGACAACCAACCATGAATCTCGGCAATTTTTTAGATTGTTGATTTTGAATTTGCAAACGCTCCATGTTTTTATCCTGCAAATCAGATATTTTAAAAGAGGATAAACGACAAACAATGCCACAAGCACATAAAATATAAATACAATCAGGTTCCAAAGATATGAACCGAGCACTCGGCGCACATAATCAAACATTCCCGCCAACAATACGCAATCAACCAAAAAAACGCCCCCTTTCTGAATTATTCAAATTTGATTTACGGTATAATTATACATCATGAACACCGTGTTTTTCAATATGAATAAAGAACAAAAAAAAGGTATTACCGTTGGTGATAATACCTTTTTAGCGAATTTTCGGAAAACTTCTTCCGAAATTATTGATAATTTACTTCTTCTTTATAACAATGATATATCTTATCGTTTGTTCGTCCTCGCTTTTTTCCATTACAGTATTTATACCGTTGCTTTTCATCACACTCACGGTGTGGTTGAGAGAGTTCACATAGAGACGCAGATCCTTACAGTATCCCTTAAAAATCGGCTTCTCTTTCTGCTTTTGTTTGTCAAAAAGTTTGTCTATATATTTTTCGAGTTGTTCCGCGTTCATTTTTTGTTTTACGGCAGCATGTGCGGCAGACATCATTTTCGCAGGCTCGTCTATGCGAAGCAATGCCCGCGCGTGTCGCTCTTTCAAATGCTGATCAAGAATATAACGGCGAACCTCGGGCGAAATTTTCAACAGCCGCAGTTTGTTTGCAACCGCTGATTGGCTCAGACTGAGTTCTTTTGCAAGTTCCGCCTGCGTTATATCTGTCATTTCAAGTATATTGCTTATCGCCTGCGCCTGCTCAAAAAAATTCAGGTCGGAACGTAACATATTTTCAGTCAAAGCAAGCAACGCCGACATATGGTCATCGGCGGTCACAAGCAGACACGGAATGGAATATCTGCCCGCGAGTTTTGCGGCGCGAAGTCGCCGTTCTCCCGCCACAAGTTCGTATTTCCCGTTTTCATAACGAACAGAAATCGGATTTATTACCCCTACCCTGCGTATGCTGTCCGAAAGTCTTTCTATGTCTTTTTCCCTGAATCTTTTGCGCGGCTGGTGCGGGTTTGGGATTATATCCTTTACGGGAACTTCCATAAGTCCCACTCCGAATGTTTCGCAAAGTCCTGACATAATATGTTTCCTCCGTATTGATATTCGGCACCTCGTAACAAAATTCATTTTTTTCGGGTGCAACTTAATATTATACGAAAGCAAACGGGATTTCAAGCAAAACCGTTCGACCGAAATCAACGTTAAACACAAACATTCAAGACTTTTTGTACTTTCCGAAAACGAATTTCGACCGAACGGAAAGAAATTCGGAAAATGTTGTCGTAAGATTTCGCAGATATGAGATGAGTGCATTACAGGTTGTCCCAATAACTTTTATAATGGTTTCGATTCAAACAATAAAAAACGGCGGACGGAATTGCTTTCCGTCCGCTGAATATTTCAGTTTTAATCAAGTATTCCGAGATACTCTTCAAGTGTCAGGCCGCTGTCCATGATTTTTTTTGCGTCTTCCTGTCCGACGTATCTGTAATGCCAAGGCTCATAAATAATTCTTGTTATATCCTGTTTTTCTTTCGGGTAACGAAGAATGAAACCATATTCGGCACAATGCGTTTTCAGCCACTTGAATGTCGCCGTTTTATCGAAATCGGAATTGAGCATCTGGTAACTCGGCGTTACGATATCCGCAGCAAGACCGAGTTCATGTTCGCTCGTTCCGGGATAAGCGTTTATCGTCTTCGCCTTTTCTGCCGCCTGCTCATAAGTCAGGGACGAATCACGGTTCATCAGAATTTTAATTCTGTTTTCGTAAAGTTTCTTCTGCGTCTCATACGTTCTGAAAGTGGAGCAAAGTTGCAGAGTGATTCCGTCTCTCTTTGCTGCGGCTATCATATCGCGCATGGGCTCGGCACAGCGGCTGTCCATAACATAACTGCCCTGAACTTTTTCAAGCGTTATACTCTCAACATAGCCGTCGGGAACGGAATGCGTCGGGTTGACGAGCATCAGCGTTTTGAACGAGTAATTTTTCGGTTCAACAGCAGAATTCGTTTTGGGTTCTGTGTTTGATTCCGACTCGGATTTTGAAGGCGCGGTTTCCTCCGTCGGTCTTGAGGTTTCGGGTTCAAATTCCGTTGATGGCAATGTGGTTTCAGGCTCAGTGGCATCGCCTGTCATATCGGATGCGGTCGGCTGAGAAGTTGTATTGTCGTAATACGACGGATACGGCTCTTTCTCACGCTGGCATGCCGCAAGCATTCCAACCGCGAAAACTGCGGCAAGAACCGCCGCGATTATTTTATATTTCATAAATCAAATACGCTTCCTTTATAACATAAAAAGAATTATCATTTGTAAATAGTATAGCACTTTTTGTCAATATTGTCAACGCATTAAAAGTTAAATCTTTGACAAAAACAGTCCTTTTTGAACACAGTTTTCGTTATATATCAATAATTGTAAAAAAATTAACAATATTAGTATTGAAAAGTCCCCCGATTTGATGTATAATCAGTATGTAAAAATATCGACGCAACGAGCGTCTGTGAAAGGATGATAAGACACATGGCAATTTCTTACTCACACGAAGTTGAGAATATGTGCACAGTTGCAAAAGGTCCGCATCACGGTCCGTCTCCGATTCCCGAAGAGGGTCTTTGGGTAAAAGCAAAAGATATCAAAGATATCTCCGGTCTTTCCCACGGTGTCGGCGGTTGCGCTCCCAGACAGGGCACATGTAAGTTGACAATCAACGTCAAAGAAGGTATTATCGAGGAGGCACTCGTTGAGACGACGGGATGTTCGGGCATGACCCACTCCGCCGCTATGGCTGCCGAGATTCTTCAGGGAAAAACACTTCTTGAAGCGCTCAACTCCGACCTTGTTTGCGACGCTATCAACGAAGCGATGAAAAAAGTTTTCGACCAGCTCGTTTACGGCCGTTCGCAGACCGCATTCTCCGAAAACGGTCTTCCGATAGGCGCATCTCTCGAAGACCTCGGAAAAGGACTTCGCTCGCAGATAGGCACTATCTTCGCAACAAAAGAAAAGGGCGTTCGTTACCTTGAAATGGCAGAGGGCTACATCCTCTCCATGGGACTTGACGCCGACAACGAAGTTATCGGTTACAAGTTTGTTCACCTCGGAAAAATGATGGATATGATCCGTGCGGGCAAAGATCCGAAAGAAGCATACGAATCCAACATCAAAACTTACGGTCGCTATGATGACGCTGTCAAATATATCGACCCGAGAAACGAATAAGAAAGGGGGCGCTGAACAATGCCGAAATTTGAAGGTTATGAAAGAAGAATAGACAAGATCAACGCTTGCCTTAAAGAATACGGTATCAAAGATCTCGACGACGCAAGACAGATCTGCCTTGACAAGGGCATCGACCCCGCAGAGATAGTAAGAGGCATTCAGCCCATCGCGTTTGACAATGCGGGCTGGGCTTACACCGTGGGTTGCGCCATCGCAATCAAAAAGAATACCACCAAGGCGGCTGACGCTGCCGAAGCAATCGGTATCGGACTTCAGTCTTTCTGCGTTCCCGGTTCCGTTGCACAGAACAGAAAAGTAGGTCTCGGTCACGGTAACCTTGCCGCAATGCTTTTGAGAGAAGACACCAAGTGCTTCTGCTTCCTTGCAGGTCACGAGTCTTTCGCGGCGGCAGAGGGTGCTATCGGTATCGCAAGAAGCGCGAACAAAGTTCGTAAAGAACCCCTCCGCGTTATTCTTAACGGTCTCGGCAAAGACGCCGCATATATCATTTCGAGAATCAACGGCTTTACCTATGTTGAAACCGAATACGATTACTATGCCGATGAAGTTAAAATCGTTCGTGAGAAAGCATACTCCGACGGCGAAAGAGCAAAAGTTCGCTGCTACGGTGCGAACGACGCTTACGAAGGCGTTGCTATAATGAAACTTGAAGGCGTTGACGTTTCCATCACCGGTAACTCGACCAACCCGACAAGATTCCAGCACATCGTTGCAGGCACTTACAAAAAGTGGACGAACGAAAACGGCAAGAAATACTTCTCCGTTGCTTCCGGCGGCGGCACGGGCAGAACGCTTCACCCCGATAACCTCGGCGCAGGTCCCGCTTCTTACGGTCTGACCGACTTTATGGGCAGAATGCACGGTGACGCGCAGTTCGCAGGTTCTTCCTCCGTTCCCGCTCACGTTGAAATGATGGGTCTTATCGGCGCGGGCAACAACCCGATGGTCGGCATGACCGTTGCGTGCGCGGTTGCCGTTGAAGAGGCTCTGAAATAATTAAACTTTAACAAAGGGTCAGTAAGAAACGCAAGTTTTTTACTGACCCTGATTTTTTTATTTCAATTTAATACTCTTCGTTCTTTACAATATCGAATATGTCAACGACACGATAATTGCCCTGCTTGAACAAATTATCGCACACTTCAAATCGTTTCCCGCATACAGGGCTGAGGCGGTTCATCATCACGATAAATTCCTTAATTAAAAAAACACAGCACATTGTTTGGTCGCTAAACACAACCGAACAATGTGCCGTTATTTTCTTCATTTCCGTGATACTGAAATCAGCAAAACCAGAAATATATATATAATTCAATCATATTTCAGTTGCCGCATCTGTTGCAGATACTTCATTCTTATCACAATCGCTCATCTCATACACCTTTCGAACATCGGCACGTCTGCCCCATATCAGAAGCCAGCACGCAAGCATAGAAACAGAACCACCTATCGTGACGCACCAACGATAATCAACAACCTCGCCGAGAATACCCATCAGAAAAGAAAAAACGCTTGCGCCTATTGTTAACAGCACTCCGTTGAATGCATTGACGCGTGATCGCAGTTCTTTCGGAATATAGCGTTGCACGGCGGCATTCCGCATAATTGCGCTATTATTGCCGAGAAAGCCGCATATACCGCGGTTGACCAGCATAAGAGGATAAGGCAGCCAAAGCAGACACATATCCATGGTTTCATAAAACTGATAGACAAAAAATGCGAAGCCGTATCTCTTTTTCTTTGGGATGCTGATTCGGTATTGTAATGCGCTGCCGATTGACCGTCCGACGAATTCCACCACGGAAAATGCGGAATACATAGCGGCGGTAAAACCGGGGAATGTGCGGAAAAATGCTACCAAAACAGGAGAAAAGCCGCTTGCGACACCGTTGGTAACCGCCATATATCCGAAAAGGCTGCGCAAACCGCGCTCTTTTTTTAAATACTGCACCGCTTCTCGTATGTCTTCAACCCACTCTCTGAAAGAATACGGATCACGGTTTTTCCGTTCGGTTTCGTCTATGCGTATGAAACTTTCCGTGACAGCCGCTGCCAATGAGAAACCGCTCTGCGCAATCAGAATCCACGCTACGCCGAGCGTATCGAGAAGAACAGCAGCCAACGGTGTCATGATAACCTTCAGAACCGGATAGAGCATAGAGGACACCGCATATCCTTTTTGCTCGGCGCCTTTCGGAATCAAATCCGGATAAATACTTGTAAAAGCCAATTCGTCAACAGCACCAAGACAAGCCAGCAGCAGAGAAACGACAAGATATCCCACATAAGAAAAATCAAAAAACAGCAGCCATACACCCATTCCCGCAAGCAAAACCGCATTTGCAACGTCGCCCGCCACCAAAAATGATTTACGTGGGAGCCTATCCATGAACGGCGCAATCAAAAAAGGGAGTAAAAGATATGGCAGTAGCTGAATAGCTACGATCATAGCAGATGCCAGAGTGCTGCCGGTTTCATCAAACACCAGAAACGCCAACGCAAAACTGCCGGCAATTGCGCCCAAAGTGCCGACGGCAGATGCAAGTATTACCAAGCAGAAGTTTCGTGTCCAAAGTTTTACTGTTTTCATACATCTCACCTCTGCACATATTATAGCACATCGGTCAGATAAATAAAAGCCCGTATATTTGGGAAAATTACTCCAAAAATACGGGCTGAAAAGCCTCTTACATTGATTTTTCAGGAAATTCCTCCAAAAACTCACAGGCTTTTTTGTATTGTCTTGTTGCCTTGTACCATTCCAGCATCCAAGGCAAGTGGAAAATCGCAAATCCTGCGGGCAGTTCTTTTCGAATGCGGTCAAAACTGTCCGAAAGCAACGAACCGTATTCGTCGCTGGAAAGATAGTCGGGGTGCTCCAGCCGATACCGAACCAGCCGCAGAAGACGTAATTCAAGAGATTTTTCCGGCTCGTCACCCACCATGTCTTCAGCCTGCCGCAAGGCGCAAAACGCTTCGTCCCGCCGTCCGGTCTTTTCGCAACAGACCGCCAGTTTATGAAGTGACATCAGATTGGGTTGCTCCTGCGCCGAGAACCATGCGTATGCGTCCTCATAGCGTCCTTTTTCTATCCATGCCGATGCCGTGTTGTAACCGATCGTCTGCAAAGCATTCCGGTCCTGCATCGCCTCAGCCAACCGCTTTCCGACAAGATAGTGACGCTCCATATTAGGCAGATCCTGCCGATTGCAATAAACATTGCCGAGAAAATGCTTTGCCTCCAGCATTATTCTCGCAGCGCCGTCCCTGCTTGCCAACTCATAGGAGGTCTGCAACCGATCGACGGCGGCAAAATAGTTTCCTGCGTTATAGTCGGCAATTCCCAGAGACAGGAACGTATATGCATTCGGCATAAGACGCACATCTTCGTCCGCCCGTCCCTGCAGGATTCGTTGCAAAGCCAACTGTCGTGTATCCATACAGGGTTCAAGAGCGGCGTCCAAAGGTTTTTGGGAAGAAAGTAACGCCAAATCCAGCCACGCAGGAACCGCCCGATAACATTCAATATCCTTGCCCCGCAGCAGCTCGTTCAGTATTTCGTATCTGCCGTCAAGCAACAGTTCCCAGCCTCGATTTGCGAGTTCGGCGGCTTCCCGCTCCGCTTCCTTATCTATTTTCAATTCCAGCCGAGCCATAAGCTGTTGTAAAATCTCCTCCGACGGTTCAGTTTTGCCGGTTTCGATTTTTGATAAATAAGAAACCGTACAAATTCCTTTACACAATCCCGCCTGATTCCAACTCCGCTGTATTCGGGTACGATAAATGAGAAAACCTTGGTAATTCATATGTTTCATACACCTCACTTTAAGTGTTGCGTCGTTTCGGCATTTCCTCCCGGTCTTCGGTTCAGCCTTTACGTGACGGGCGCAGCCTGTTTCGTTCGAGATGCTCGCCGTTTTCTTTAGATAATAAACATTTCCAAAATCCGATCTTGCGTTATCTTATTATACCACAACTTTTCCCGTTTTTCAACCTGCGTCACGCATTGACAGGTCAACATTTATAAGAAATGGTGTTTAGGCAGGCAAATCGGAAGTTGTCAGTCCAAAATCAGGACGCCTGCGCAATCGGACATTTGCGTAAATGAAAGGTCAGGAAAATCTTTTCTCAGTTCCTCAACGACAAAGTAGATTTCATCATTATCCCATGTGTCTCCTGCCTTCAATTTACACTGTTCTAAATCCTTTCGTGTTTCAAAGGCAACATCGCCGATTATAATTTTACCGTTTTCTTTTAAGTAGTTACGCAAGTCTAAAAGGAAGTCGCTCTTTTGCGCATCCGTCAAATGATGCAGAGAGTATGTCGCAACAATATAATCATAACGAAAGCTACGCAATGGTTCGACAAGCCCTTTTGAAAAGTCCCCTTGATATAAATGCGCATTTGGCATTTTCTCAGATGCCAACGCAATCATTCTTGATGAAAAGTCCTGCCCATAAATGGAACAGCCTCGCTCGTATAGTTTTGCCGTTAATGTGCCTGTTCCGAATCCAATATCCAGCACAACGGCATTTTCAGCTCTCATTATGGTCTGAAAAATGAACCCAAGTACCTTTTTATAACCGGCAAAAGGGTATGTGTTTTCCTCATCAGAAATGCCGACAGTTTTGTCATAGCCATCAGCCCAAAGGTCGAACTCTATCTTGTTTAGCATACTTACTTCCTCCACAAATTCCGATTTGTTGTTATCTTATTATACCACAACCTTTCCCGTTTTTCAACCTGCGTCGCGCATTTTGTCGGAGAAAGAATGCTCGGCAAAGGTAATACAAACTGAAAAAAGCACTTGCATCGCAAGTGCTTTTTGTGTCTACAGGTCATTTCAGATGCACTGCAAGTGACCGCGATCTTCCGGGCTGGCAGAGCCATGCTTGTAAACGAGCTTATGTATACCAAGTTTCATAGCGTTCATCCTTCCTTTCCATAAAAAAATAAGCCAAACGCTCGGCTGAGGAGCGTTTGGCTATGTATGGGATTCGGTTGGACAAACCGGAATTTGTTTTATAGAGGTCTTTGCAAATACACCATATCTACAAGGTGTACACCACACTCATATATCGGGTGATCATAATGATCCATAAAGAAATTTGGCACGGTATGTGAGCGTACAAAGCCACATTTTTCATAAAAGGGTATCGTCAACGGGCTGTCGCCGGTTCCCACTTGCAGTATCGAAAATTGTCCGCGGTATTTTTCAACAAGAAATTCAATCAGTGCTTTGGCATAACCTTTTCGCTGAAATGTGGGAACTGTAGCGATATTCTTAATTTCAAGTATTCCATTTCCTTCGTCCGTTACGACACACTCGCATTTCACTCCGTCATCATCAAGAACAAACATTTTACCTTTATAGAGATAACGGTCAACCATATCTTCTTGCTCATCCGCCAACAGGAGCAAATCAAGATATTGTTTTTTGTTTTCTGTAACTTCTACAATTCTCATCAATCACACCTGCAAATCCCGATTTGTTGATAACTTATTATACCATAAATCTTCCCGATTTTCAATCTCAATCGCGCAATAAACTTTGAAAGGAACACCGCCAAGCGATGGGTTATCTCGGCGGTTGTTTTTTATTCGTTGTCAGGCTCATATCATGACGTCGTCACGCATGATTATTATCCTTTGCCGTATTAAGTAAGGCAACATGCGGTTTTGCAATAAAATCCGCTTTTCGCCCCTGCGAAAAGCTACCTCACTTCTTCACTATTCCTTATTATTTCGCCAAAAACCTCCCGGACGGGATAAGTGAAAAGTGAAGAGGTAATAGGTAAAAATCTCCCCAAACTTCGTCCGGGGAGATTTTTGTGATGTGTGTCCGATTTAGATGTATAGTTTGATGTCAGCCAATTCAGATGCGCCCGAAGGGCAGACTTCTTCCGCGGCAAGAACCGGGCTTGCAAAACCATGCGTGTAAGCGGACTTATGTAAAGCCGCCGAGAGTAGCCAAACGGTCACTCTCGGCGGTAAAAAATTATATAACTAAATATGCCCCCAGCATCTGCTTGTCATTATCCTTATCAAATGACAAGTAGCCTTGTTTGATGGCTTCTTCAAGCACAGCACCGCGTATTGCAAAGATATTCGCGCACGCGTGATCAATCTGAAATTCGTCTTCTTTCAAAAATTCGGGAATTTCTTTATAGATCTGCTCGCGGCAAAACAAATAATGCCGTGTTGCTATATCGGTTGCTTTATGACGCAACGACTCAAAATGCTCCTTTATCTCATTAGGCATCCTGCGTGACTTTTCCTTCCGCATGACCATAATTGTCGGAACATAGCCGTCATCTGCTTTTTTGATATATCCGTAGGATTCCAATCTATTTAGAATAGCATTGTCTACCTCTTCACTCTTTCCCTCGGCAACTGCAACCATCGCCTGCCCGTCTGCATAAGTCAGATCGGGTGGTGTACGCTTTTCAAGTCCGCAGCATTTGTAGTGAAATTGGCGGAACATGATTTCGGGCAAATCTTTTTCACTCGGATTTGACACACAACCGTGAAGACCTACAAAAGCCGGCGCATCGCCGCGGTATATTTCCATGCCCAGTATATCCCATTCACCGCCATTTGGACGAAGCGTATGTCCCCACGGACCGATATTAGGAACATCCTTCGCGTTCTTATTAAATGGCTTAAGGGCATCAAAATACACGTTATCTGCTTCAATCATCAGAAGCACCCATTTCATATCCTGATAGCTTTGATAGCCCTCATGCCAACCGGGGGCATTTTCGTTTGACCACTCAATATTATACTCCATGGCCTCTATTACGGCTTTTGTAAGCTCAGGGGTAATTCCACTCAAATGTGCGTAAATCTTTTCCTGTGCTTCTGCACTTACAATGAAGAAATTGGTTTCGTACTTGTTACCGTTTTTCTTCATTAAAGTAGCTTCCACAAGCGCCGAAAGTTCTTCTTCTATATACGGAAGCGCGACACCGACCTCCATTGCCAATTCTTCTGCTGAAGATGGGGTTCTATAAGCCGCAAGCAGAATGTTTTTGCAGAGCGAACGCGAAATATAATTCCACGGTTCGCCGTTTTTTCCATACATCCCATTCATAACAAATGCAATGTTTTCAGGGCTGTAACTGAGTTTTCCAAATTCTCTTGCCATATCCATACCTTCTTTCAATATTTGTCTTGCACGGAGAAGCCGTGACTTTACCGTGTTTGCGGGAAGCGAGAGCGACAATGCAATTTCACGAGTGCTTTTGTTTTCAATGTAGTAGGCAACAACAATATTTCGATAATCGCTTTTGATGAACGCCAGCTCGCGCCGAAGCAGAGCCGTTTGCTCTGCATATATCATTTCATCAAGGATATTTCTGCTTTCATCCTCAAGTTCATAATCGCTGATATCGGAACCGGTTACCGATTCGTTTCGATCATGCTTTTCCTTTGCCCATACGGAATAACGGTTGCGCGCGATCTGCCATATCCATGCGGAAAAGCTCGTCGGTAGTGTGCCTTTATTCAGGGCGGTAATGATCTGAAGTGCAATATCTTGTGTTAAATCTTCCGCTTCAACGCTACGCCCTGTCTTTTTCAGGCAAAAGTAAAATAACTTTTCCATATAGTTTTCTGCAAATTCACTCACAAGCCTATCACGCATTTCGTTCGTTTCCTGCATTTTCTCGCCTCCTTTCATCCATATAGTGTGGCATTTTTGAATTTGGGTGCATACGTTTACAAAATTATATCATATTTTTTATATCTATCTAACGGTTTTATATGTCCGAATCCGGACACAGCATCGAAAAGGGCAAAAGGGATCTATGAAACTCCGAAAAAATGCAGGGTCGAAAAAACGGGAGAAATCTCTCGAAATCTCCCGTTTTCTCGTTTTTCCTCGCTCGGATCTAAATTGACTTGTCATCATGTGTCTATTCGCCAATATAGATGTATGCTTTGATGTTAGCCAATTTAGATGCGCCCGGAGGGCAGACTTCTTCCGTGGCAAGAACCGGATTTGCAAGTCACCGCTGTTTTCCGGGCTTGCAAAATCATGCGTGTAAACGGACTTATGTATTTTGAGAATCCTATAAAAACGCTTTCTGATTCGGCGAAAAGTTACCTTACTTCTTCACTATTCACTCTTACTTATTACCTTGCCAAAAATCTCCCAGGACGAAGTTCGGGGAGATTTTTGTGTCTGTTTGCCAATATAGATGTATGAGATCGTGTTAATCAATATAGATGCATATTTTTTGGTAGAGGACAAATACCACTCTTGATGAGGATAGGCGGTAAAAGTTTTTGTGGTGATCCGGACTTTTTAACGCCATGCTTGCGACAAAACCGATATAGTCGTCTGTTATTTTTTAAAAGCGTAGTCAGATATCATAGAGGTATCTCTCACAACGGCCCAGCAAGCATCCTCGAAAAGTAATTCTGCAAGTTTATAAATTGCATGAGCATACAATGCATTTGAAACCAAAAATACATATATTTTTGTCTTGGTTGCAGTATCGATATAAGACTCATTGATTCGTGTATACTGCAAAAGCCTCAGAGCTGTGGCGGTTTCATCCTCCGAAAGTTTGCAACCGTTCATGATTTCCTCGAAGGTGAATTCTGTATTATTTCCCTTCGCCTTTTCAAAAGTTGCCTTATATTGGTAATAAAAAACCTTTCGTAAATTCTTGTCCGCCAAATACATGAGTGTAGAATCGTCAGCTTTACTTTTAATTAAATTTTCGCTGTTTGCGGCTTTATATGTGCTATCAATGAACGAAAAATCTTCTGTTACAACAATTGCGCCTTGCGTATTAGACAGGCAACCGACTCTGCAACCGTCCATCAGTTTTTTAATCTGAGATTCCAACTCCTCCGTGTCCGATGACCCGATATGCGTAAATCTCATTTGTGTGTTATAGTAGAACAATTCAATCAGTTTTTGACGGCAGAATGATGGAAAATCATCGGCGGTGACAGATGTATCTTCGGATGCCTTCACAATTCCGTATAAATCGTCTAATGTAATATTCAAAGCAGTTGCGATTTCCGGAAGAAGCATCACATCGGGCATCGAGACTTCCGATTCCCATTTCGATACAGCTTGATTGGTTACACCGAGTTTTTCGCCCAATTCTTCTTGAGTTAAGTTTTTTTCTTTTCTGTATTTTGCAATATTCTTTCCGATACTCATGATCTTTAGCCTCCTTTGCTTTTGTGATTATAATTATAACACACTTCGGTCTTGGAATGAAGATATCATTTGTCGAATTGGCTTATTTTCATCAAACAAAAATCGCCAAATGGTTGGATTACTATGTGTAATGAAATTACGAAAAAAACAAGCGCGAAAAAACGGGAGAAATCTTTCGAAATCTCCCGTTTTCTCTTGTTTTCTCGTGTGGATCGATTTTGACCACACAACATGGCAGGGATGGCAGGACTCGAACCTACGCATGCCAGAGTCAAAGTCTGGTGCCTTACCGGCTTGGCTACATCCCCATATATGTCGGTCAACGTTTTCTGTCGAACCGACAATTATTATAGCATAACAAAGCGCGCCTGTCAAGCGACAAAAGCAATTTGTATAACTTTTGAACGATTTTTCAAAAATCGAGCGTTTCGACACGGGAAAGGACATCTTTAAGACGTTTTGAACAAAACTCTATGGCATCTTTCCCCTCTTTGCTGTCGTGTGAATGGCGTTTGAGAACGTGAGACAAATATCGTATATATCCTACCGCGTATGCTTTATCCTCAACAGAGCGCGCAAGACTGTCATCATCTGTTCCGAGGTAACGTTTGACCGCTTTGTGCCAAAATTCAAGCCCTGTTTCGTAAGAGTATGTGAGAAATTTTTCGGTAACGGAATGATCGAGTTCTCCGAAGATGACAAAACCGAGCGCCATACAGGCAAACTCTATAACGGGATGTCCGTAGCTGACCTTGTCCATATCTATCAGAAGAGCCTCTCCGTTTTGAAGCATGATATTGTTGGTATGATAATCGCAATGCAGCATTGTATGCGGTTCGGGAAGTTCGGAGACAAGATGCTCGATTTTAGCCGAAATATCGGACGGCAAATAAGTTTTTGCCGTTTTGACCATATTGTCGAGCCAAGGCTTTGCGGATGGGATGTCGGAAGTTTCAACAACTGTTGAATGAATCTTTTTCAGAAGATCCGCAAACAGTTCGGCGTATTTGTCAAGGTGTTCGGGATCTTCTCGTATAAATTTAGAAAGAGGTTCGGCGTTCAGCATTTCAAAAACGGAGCCGAATTTGTCGCCGAATTTAACAACGTCATAAGATATGGCTGTGGGAATACCGAGAACAAAGGCGCGGCGAGCAAGGTTGCGCTCCTGCAGAATAAGCGGCAGACAGTTATCATCCTTGAACACTTTTACCATAGTATCCGCATTTATGCGGTAAACTATACCTTTCGCGCCCTCCGCGACCCGTTCGCTGCCGTCAAGTGAAATTCGACGGTACGCCTTTTCCACAGGCATCATTTCGGTAAACCCCGTCATCTCAAAAATATCGTACACATCATTTGAAACGTTCGCGACTTTCATATCCTTTTCGGATCTTTTCAAACGGAGAATAACCCGAAGTCCCGCGCTTGATATGTATTCAAGATTTTCAAAATCAATGACAAGCGCAACATGTTCGTTTTTTCGAAGTTCGTTTATCTCATTTTCTACGGCGTCAGCGTTTGCGGAATCAATTTTACCCGTGACAGAAACAGTCAAAACACCGCCTGTATACTTTCCGCTAACCATGTTATTCACCTCTTTCATTTTCATCAAATACAATAGAAATCAGTCTGTCATATTCAGCCCATGCGCAGGTATTTTCAAAACTGCATTTCAGAATGTTCGCGATACTGCGATAGTACCAAAGATGCCATTTCGGGTCTTTCTGCGAGAAATGTAACCACATTTTTTCACCTTCGGAGAATTTCAAACGATAAAAAGAGCGCATATTTGAAAGTTTGTCGCTTAAAGTCACAATCAGAACGCCGATATCGGAGCAATTTTCAAGTTTTTCTATCGTTTCTTTCTTGCGCGTCTCCCACGTCTCGCTTTTCGGTAACCCGTGACGTTTGTTTTCTGTCTCGGAAGCGACAAGTGCCGCAATCCGTGAACCGAACTCGCGACGAATATCTTCTATTGAGGTTGCAGTGTCTTCAACAGTGTCGTGGAGCGCAGCCGCGGCTATCACGGATTCATCGGAAGTCAATGCGGACGCTATGCAGGCAACTTCAAGCGGATGAAAAATATAATATTCTTTGCCGCCCTTTCGATATTGCCCGCTGTGAACGTCTGTTGCAAAATGTATCGCCTTATCAATAATATTCAAAGTTGTATTTCCTCTTATGACAGATTTATATGTATTATTTTATCACATAGACAATGCGATGTCAAGTAAATTCCGGATAAGTGTGAATTTGTGAAATTTTATAAAACTAATCACCTTTTCTCTTTCAATAAGACGTCAATGCTGATATAATAAAACAAACGGAAAGGAGGAAAGATATGAAAAAGGATATACTCGGCGCCATAATCGAAAGACGAGAGCGCATAAATTCGGCGCATATCCCGACATGGGACGAACTTCCGTCGCTTAATCTTTACATGGATCAGCTGATATTCATTCTTTCCGAAATTTTCGAGCCTTATTTTGACGATGTTCCCAAACTTATAAACAAGGCGATAATTAACAACTATGTAAAACTCGGTTATATTCCCGCCCCCGTCAAGAAAAAATACTCAAAAGAACATATCGCATATCTTGTTGTGGTATGCAGTCTCAAGCAGGTCATGCCTATCGCGGCAATCTCGGCGCTTGTAAAAGCGCAAACGGAAAAGATACCTCTTTCGGAGTTTTACGACAACTTCTGCGCAAACAGAGAAAAGGCGGTTCTTGCAGCACTCGGAGAAGCGGAAATAGGCATAGGCGATCCCGAATACCCGAAAACCGCGCAAACATCACTTTCACTCGCTCTTTCGGCTCAGGCATACAGCATCGTTTCCGCCGCTGTGGCACAGACTCTTATTCCAGAGGAAGAACCGAAACAGAAAAAAATCTGACGGCAATTGAATATATCAGCATATCAATTTTTAAAAAAGTGTGTTTTTTTATTTATTTGGGAAAAAGTATTGCATTTACAGAAAAAATATGATATAATCATTGAGTAACCAATTCCGACCGATTAGGAGGTGCTTAGGTGTGAGAGAGGGTATTCATCCCGAATACGTTGATTCTGTTATCAAGTGTGTGTGCGGTAACGAGGTCGCTACCCGTTCTACTAAAAAGGAGATACGCGTAGAAATCTGTTCGAAGTGCCATCCTTTCTTTACGGGCAAGCAGAAGTTAGTTGACTCTGCGGGACGTGTTGACAGATTCAAGAAGAAGTTCAATCTTGACTAAAAAAACAAACAGGGTGTACCTTTCAGGTGCGCCCTGTAAGATTATGCGGCGAGAAGTTTTTCTTCCCGCCGATGATTTTCGGAGGTAAAATCATGCTTGATTTCTCAAAACATCCCGAATATGAAGCCGTTAAGTCCGACTACCACGGCTGCGACCGCTACGACTTCAAGGTTCTCGGCAAAAACGCGATAATCGTTTTCCCGAAAAAATTCACGCCGAAGAATAAATGGGTTTGGCGCGCGGAGTTTTTCGACGCGTTCCCCATCGTTGACCTCGACCTGCTTGAACAGGGCTGGGCGCTGACGTATATCGGCATAAGCGACATGTACGGCAATGATGAATCTGTTGAAATAATGAGACAGTATCAGGAATTTCTCGTTAACGCGTTCGACCTCGAACCGAAAGCTACTATCTTCGGATTCAGCCGCGGCGCGTTTTACGCAGTTAACTACACCGCAAAATATCCGCAGAATGTCGGCTGTCTTTATCTTGACGCTCCGGTTCTCGATATTCTTTCATGGCCCGCAGGCAGAGGAAAGAGTTTCGGCGGTCAGGGCACTCCCGCAGATTGGGAGATATGCAAAAAGGTTCTCGGCTTGACCGAAGAAACCGCTGCTGATTACAAAGGAAGCCCGAAATTCCATATTGCCGAACTTGCAAAAGCGGATATTCCCCTTATACTCGTTCAGGGCGATGCGGATATTGCCGCACCGATGGAGGAAAATGCGCAGTTGCTTATTGACAACTACGAAAAACTCGGCGGAACGAAGTTCAAGGTCATCATCATGGAAGGCAAAGGACACCACCCGCACAGCGTATACGACCCGAAACCGGTTTCTGACTTCATCAAAGCCGCATACGAAAAGTAAGATCATAAATGCAACGCCGCAGGCTGACGCCTGCGGCATATTTTTATTTTGAGAGAAAGTCCGAAACGATTTTAATCTGTTTTTCAACCGAATCTTTTCCCGTGCCTCCCGCAGAAACGCGCGCGCGGACGCATGTCAAAAGATCTATTGCGGAATAAACATCATCGTCTATATCAGGGCAAAAACTCTTGTATACATCAAGAGGAACGGTTTCAAGTATGAGTCCGTTGTCGATGCAATACGCAACCGCCTGACCCGAAATTTTATATGCCGTTCGGAACGGTATACCTTTCTTTGTCAGATAATCGGCAAGGTCGGTGGCATTTATAAATCCTTTTTGCGCGGCGGCAAGCATATTGTCTTTCAAAACTTTCATGCCGCTTATCATCGGAGGAAAGACTTCAAGACACTGCTTGACGGTATCGACCGCATCGAATATCGACTCTTTATCCTCTTGCATATCCTTGTTGTATGCGAGCGGAAGTCCTTTCAAAACGGTCAGCATTGCCATTAAGTCGCCGTAAACGCGACCTGTTTTACCGCGGACAAGTTCCGCGATATCGGGGTTTTTCTTCTGCGGCATTATACTTGAACCCGTGGTGAACGAATCATCAAGTTCGATAAATTTGAACTCCCAGCTTGACCAGAGGATTATTTCCTCGGAAAAACGCGACAAGTGCATCATAACCGTGGCAAACGCAGAAAGCAGTTCAACGCAGAAATCCCTGTCCGAAACGCCGTCAATACTGTTTTCTGTTATTCCGTCGAATCCGAGAGCGGAAGCGACCGCTTCCCTGTCCGTATCATATGTCGTTCCCGCAAGCGCGCATGAACCGAGAGGGCAAACATTCATACGTTTTACGGCATCGCCTATGCGGTCAACATCGCGCATAAACATCATGCAGTATGCCAACAAATGATGCGCAAACGTTATCGGTTGTGCGCGCTGCAAATGAGTGTAGCCGGGGACAATTGTCTCGGTATTTTCTTTTGCTTTTTTGAGAACTGCGGCAAGCAGTTCTTTCAGTCCGTCGGTAATTTCAGCCGCCTCATCACGCAGATAAAGACGTATATCGACTGCGACTTGATCATTACGGCTTCTTGCGGTATGAAGGCGTTTTCCGACATCGCCTATCCGCTTTGTCAGTTCCGCTTCAACGAACATGTGAATATCTTCCGCTGTCGGGTCTATCTGCAATTTACCCTGCTCGATATCGTCAAGAACCGAGCCGAGCCCCTCAATAATCTTTTCCGCATCCGACGCAGCGATGATCCCTCTTGACGCAAGCATTGTCGCATGGGCGACCGAGCCTTTTATATCCTGTTTGTACATTCGGCTGTCAAAACGAATTGACGAGTCAAAATCGTCCGCGCGGCAGTCAAGAGACTTGTGAAAGCGTCCCGCCCACATCTTTTCCATAGATATTTACCTTACTTATTCTTATTTTTTTCGTTTACCTGCGCCTGAACCTTTATCGGAAGTCCGAAAAGATTTATAAAGCCGCCCGCATCTTTTTGATCGTAAACATGATCTTCGCCGAACGTCGCGATCTCCTCCGAATACAGAGACCAGTCACTCCATGCCCCCGCTTTTATGATGTTGCCTTTATAAAGTTTGAGTTTAACTTTGCCGGTAACGTGTTCCTGAGTTTTCGAAACAAATGCGGAAAGCGCTTCGCGAAGCGGCGTATACCATTGACCGTTATAGAGCAAATCAGCAAAGGTTATTGCAAGTTCCTGTTTTTTGTGCATCGTCAGTTTGTCAAGGCAAAGCGTTTCGAGATAATTATGCGCAAAATAGAGAATATCTCCTCCCGGGGTCTCATAAACGCCGCGGCACTTCATTCCCACAAGACGGTTTTCAACAATATCAAGAAGTCCTATACCGTTTGCGCCGCCGACTTCGTTAAGCTTGAGAATAATCTCTTTTGCGCTCATCTTCTCGTCGTTGAACGCGACGGGAACCCCCGCTTCAAAATCAAGAGTTATATACGTAGGCGTGTCGGGAGCGTCGATAGGAGAAACGCCCATTTCAAGAAAACCTTTTTTCTCATAAAGAGGCTCATTGCCCGCATCTTCAAGGTCAAGCCCCTCGTGTGACAAATGCCACATATTCTTATCTTTCGAATAGTTTGTTTCACGGTTGATTTTCAGCGGAACATTATGCGCTTCCGCATAGTCTATCTCTTCATCGCGGGATTTGATACTCCATTCACGCCACGGAGCTATTATCTTCATATCGGGAGCGAACGCCTTTATCGCAAGTTCAAAACGAACCTGGTCGTTGCCTTTGCCCGTGCAGCCGTGACAAATCGCGTCCGCGCCCTCGGCTTTTGCTATCTCCACAAGCCTTTTCGCGATTATCGGACGCGCAAGTGACGTTCCGAGCAAATATCCTTCATACTTCGCGCCTGCCTGAACGGTCGGAATAATCATTTCATTGACAAACTCTTCCGTAAGGTCTTCTATATATATCTTTGAAGCGCCCGTTTTAATTGCTTTTTCCTCAAGCCCTTCAAGTTCGTCGTTCTGACCGACGTTACCGGAAACGGCGATTATTTCGGGATCTCCGTAGTTCTCTTTGAGCCAAGGAATAATTATTGATGTGTCAAGTCCTCCCGAATATGCGAGCACGACTTTCTTTACGGTATCGTTTTTCATAATATGCCTCCATATTTGCATAAATATATGCGTTTTATGATTATTTATGCCGATATTATAGCATAAAATGAAAGAATATGCAATACCTGATTTTGATTTTTTCCAACTTCTGCTTGTTGCACAAAAAACGCTCCCGTTTCGGGAGCGTTTTGTTGATAAGGCATAATCGAAGTGCTTTCCAACGCCGATTTTAAATGACAAATCCCCTGCCGACAGTTTTTTAACCATCGGCAAAACGAATTTATATTCAAAACGCGCCGTCAGATTCTTGACATAACGTTTTCGATAAAGAATTTCTCCGCCGCGTCAGGCGTAACCGAAAAAACATCTTCGTCAATTTTAACGCAGACATCGTTTTGGCATTGACCCGCGCAGAAGATACCACCGAGTTCCACTTTGCCTCCGACATCGTTATCATCAATCATCTTTCTGAAAGTGTCAACGACGTGCTGCGACCCTTTTAAGTGGCAAGATGAGCCTATACAAACGGTGAGTTTCATTATAATTCCCTTTCAAAAGCCAATTATGTTTATTTCGCGGTTGCAGCAGCGCGATCTGCCGCTTCGTCGAGCTTCTTGTTTCTGAAATAAAGTCCGACATCAATTGAAATTTCGATGAAGTTCAGTACATAGAAGAAGAAACTCAGATAGAACAGAAATCCGGAACTGCCGCCGCAGACCTGAATGATCTTTCTCGCGATGCCGCACGCATAACCGATAAGAAGAAAGACTTCAAAGAAAAGGCTTTTTCCTTTCGCGGTTCTGGATACAAGCGACTTTCTGATTGAAATGGGCCATGAAAGTCCGAAACAGAATATAGTTAATGCTTCAAGTAAATCTACCATTTTTTAATCCAACTTTCGTATATCGGTTATCTTTGTCTGCGGTAATCCGGCAGAAGTTTCGGAGAAACGGCGTCAGTCACGATACCTGCTTCTTCACGTTCTTTGTCGAATTTTGCGATATGGTCAAGCGTAAGTTTGCCCACAGTTACATCTTTCGCTTTTGCGGAAGCGTGCTGACCGGCATTTCTGCCGAATACGATAACGTCAAGCAGAGAGTTACCCATAAGACGGTTACGTCCGTGAATGCCGCCGACAGCCTCGCCCGCAACAAACAGATTCTCAACCTTTGTGGACATACCGTCAACGCTTATGTCAAGACCGCCGTTCTGATAGTGAAGCGTCGGATAAACAAGAATGGGCTCTTTTCTTATATCTATGCCGTAACTTGCGAACATACGCATCATCGCGGGAATGCGTCTTTCTATCGTGCCCTCCCCGCCTATTGCTTCTATCATAGGAGTATCGAGCCATACGGCCTTGCCGCTGCCCGTGTCAACACCTTCATCTCTGTCGGAGCATTCTCTGATAATCGAAGCCGCCGCAACGTCACGGGTTTCAAGCGGGTGCATGAAAACTTTACCGTCACGGTTGACAAGCTTTGCGCCGAGCGAACGAACCTTTTCGGTTACGAGCGCGCCGAAAATCTGCTGAGGGAATGCCGCGCCCGTCGGGTGATATTGAAGCGTATCGGCATAAAGAAGTTTTGCGCCGACACGGTAACCGAGAACAAGACCGTCTGCGGTAGCGCCGTAGTGGTTGGAGGTCGGGAAGCCCTGATAGTGCATACGTCCCGCGCCGCCTGTGGCAATAATAACCGTCTTTGCGCGAGCAACCATAAGTTCTTTTGTTTCCATATTCATAAGAACCGCGCCCGCCGCTTTGCCGTTTTCATCAAGAATAAGTTCTATTGCGGAAGTGAAGTCAACAACGGGAATGCCTCTGTTGAGAACCTCATCGCGAAGCGTTCTCATGATCTCCGCGCCGGAATAGTCCTTCGCGGCGTGCATACGCTTACGGGAGGTTCCGCCGCCGTGCGTGGTTATCATGGTTCCGTCGGGAGCCTTATCAAACTCAACGCCGAGATCATTGAGCCATTGAATTGCCTCGGGAGCGTCGCAAACAAGTTTTGCAAGAAGTTCGCGCTTTGCGGCATAGTGTCCGCCGCCGTAGGCGTCAACGAAATGTATCGCGGGAGAATCGTTGGGCTTGTCAGCCGCCTGAATACCGCCCTCCGCCATCATCGTGTTGGCGTCGCCGATACGCAGTTTTGTAACTATCATCGTCTTTGCGCCCGCGTTATCAGCTTCAATAGCCGCAGATGCGCCCGCTCCGCCGCCGCCGATGATAAGAACGTCAACGTCATAGCGAACGTCGTTCAAATCAACATCGGAAGCCTTTATACGGCTGTGCGCCTGCAACATTTCGCAGAGTTCGTGAGGAACTTCTTCGCCTTTGTTCGGACCTATTTTAAGAACGGAAAATTCGCTCTTTTTATAGTCCGGGTGATAAGCGGCAAGGAGGTCGTCCTTTTCCTGAGCCGTCATGCGAACGGGTTCATAAGCGATATTTGCTTCTCTTGCCGCTTCAACGGCTTTCAGAGATGCTTCAAATTCTTTTGAATACATAACTCGTTCCCTCCTTACTTCTCGATCTCTCTGTTGTTGTAAAGTTCTTTGAGTTCTTCAACGGGTTTGCCCATAAGCGCTTCGATAAGGTCGTTGAAAGTTCCGTCCTTTATCTCTTTAACTCTGTCTTCGAGGTGCTGCGACTTTGGGGCAAGATATTTACCGTTGAGTCTGCGGGCAAGCATCGCCACCTGCGGATGAGAAATGCCTGCGGGACAGCGGGAAGAACATACTCCGCACATAACGCAGTCGAAGGATTCCTCCGCGCACTTGTCGAACTCTCCGCGCTGAGCGTATGCGATATACTGCATAACGTTCAGATTCTGCGTGCAGCTCTTTGTGCAGGCATTGCAGCCGACACACGCATATATTTCGGGATAAAGCTGCATCATTATCTGTTCGGTCGGCTTTATCTTTTCTACATCATATACCTGTTTGACAAGCGGGAAGAAAGGAAGCGTCGCAACATACATATCGTTTTCGACTTTTGTCTGACAGGCAAGGCAGGTTTTGAGTTCTCTGTCGCCTTTGATTCTGTAAATCGTTGCGCACGCACCGCAGAAGCCGTTACGGCAACCGCATCCGCGAACAAGTTGATATCCCGCATATTCCATGGCGCGCATGATGGTCAAGTCATCGGGAACGCTGTATTTCTTTCCGAACAGGTAAACGTCTACCATATTTTCCATGTTCATTTTCTCCTTATCAGTATTCATCGGGAAGTTCGTCGATCTCGTCGCAACGGAAAACGGGGCCGTCTTTGCAAACATACTTTGCGCCGATGTTGCATCTGCCGCATTTTCCTATTCCGCACTTCATGCGAAGTTCCATTGTCGTGTATACCTGAGTTTTATCAAATCCGAGTTCCTGCAAGCCCGCAAGAGTGAATTTAATCATTATCGGAGGTCCGCAGAGAACAGCTATCTTGTCCGTCGAGAAGTTGAGTTCCTTAACATAATTCGGAACAAATCCGACGTGACCGTTCCATTCGGGTTGCTCACGGTCGATTGTCAGATGAACGTTGACACCCGCATCGTTTGACCACTCGTCGATTATCTCTTTGTAATCAACAAGATCCTGCATACTGCGCGAACCGTAAACGATGTCTATCTTGCCGTAACGGTCGCGGTAGTGGCGGCAGTAGTTGATAACAGAACGGAGCGGAGCAAGACCGATACCGCCTGCGATGAACAGCATATCGTGTCCCGCAAATTCGGTATCAACGGGGAACGGTCTGCCGTAAGGGCCTCGAATGGTTATCTCCTGTCCGACTTCCATAGAATGAAGCCACTCGGTAACACAGCCGCATTTTTTTATGGAAAATTCCATAAACTCGGTATTCGTCGGAGAAGACGTTATGGAGAACATCGCCTCACCGACACCCGGAATGGAGAGCATTGCGCACTGTCCGGGTCTGTGCTCAAAAGCCTTTTTGCCGTCGGGCGTAACAACTCTGAAAGTTTTTACATCGGGAGTGTCGATACGGATATCCGTAACAACGCCTATTTTAGGAATAAGCGGTTCTTTAATGTCAAGCATTTTCACGACCTCCCAACTTCTTCATAACTTTTACTATATTCATCTTTATCGGGCATTTCTGCATACATCTGCCGCAGCCGACGCAGGAGAAAAGACCGTTGTTGTTCGTCGGATAGTAAACGAGTTTGTGCATAAAGCGCTGACGGAAACGTTCAAGCTGCGTCAGTCTCGGCTGTCCGGCGGACATCTTGGTGAAATCGGAATACATACAGGAATCCCAGCAACGGAAACGCTTAACGCCGTGACCGGTGTTGAAATCCTTGATATCGTAGCATTGACAGGTCGGGCAAACGAATGTGCAGGTGCCGCAACCGAGGCAGCTTTCGGAAAGTTCCTTCCACTCGGGAGCATTGAAGAACTCCGAGGTTTTACCGCTGCCGAATGCGTCTGCGGAAAGAGTTGCGAGAGGAAGTTTTGCCATTCTGTCGCGAATGGTCTTTTTCTGCTCTTCAACCGCACTTTCGTCATCCGATTCAGTTACGGATTCAAGGCTGTCAAGCAAAGCCTTACCTTTTTCGGTCTTTGCGTCAAGGTAAAGAGCGTCAGAAGTCTTATGGCAGACAATGTCGCCCTCGGGAGACGCCGCATCAATGCCGAATGTACCGCAGAAGCAGGTCTCAACGGGTTTTGTGCAGGCAACGGAAACAATTATTCCGTGTTCGCGACGGTTTTTATAGTAAGAATCGACAGGTTCCGCAAGGAACACGTTATCAAGCACTTCAAAACTCTTTACGTCACAGGCGCGAACGCCGAACACAACGAAATCCTCGCACTCCTCGCGGGTGTCGATTATTTCTATCTTCTTGCCCTCGGTTTTGAAATCCATAAGGTTTTCGGTCTGCGGGAAGAAGAAATCTTTGGCACTTCTGACCGTGTTCAGAGCGTCGGAAAGAACTTTGCCCTGTTCCCATTTTTCAAACTTCGCGCCGACATTTGTGTCAACTGGAAGATACAAAGTTTTTGTCGAAGCGACAGCGGCGAAAAATCCGTCGAGTTTATCAAGAGATACCTTACGCATTTACGTCACCTCTTTCGACTGCCTCCGAGGGTTCGGGGTCTTCTTTTGTATAGTTGACTATCGGTGCGCGGCTGCCGACTTCCGCACCGGCCTGATACTCGCCGTAAAGTTCGTCAATATCTTTGATGAACTTGCGGTTAAGCAGGTGCAGCGGGATATGCTGCGGACATACGCGGGAACATTCGCCGCAGTCCGTACAGCGTCCGACAACGTGGAACGCGCGGATAATGTGGAACATCTTATCCTCAAAAGAGTTTGATGCCGCTTTGTTTTCTACACCTGAATTCGGGTTGTCGAAAACGCATTTTTCGCAGGTGCATGCGGGACATACGTCGCGGCAGGCATTGCAGCGAATACAGCGTGAAAGTTCACCCTGCCAGAACGCAAAACGTTCATCGGGAGTCATCTTTTCGAGTTTTTCAACTTCATCGAATCTTCCGCTGTCAAGAACTTCGCCGTCTTCGCCGAGAAGTTCGTCATAAGCGACGTGTTTTTTCGATTTGCAGTTTTTGCATCTGTCGGGAAGAAGGTCGTTTCTGTTAAGTTCAACAGTTCCGTCAAAAAGCGTCTCAACAAGAACTTTGTCGCCGTCTTCTCTAACGGAAGCAACACTGTCAACGCTGCGCTTTATCTGCTCAACGTCAAGCATACCCTCGCAGGGAACGCCGACGGCATAGACCTTTTCGCGGTCGAAGCGATGTTCTGTAAGAAGTTGGTTAAAGCTGTATGTATCGCAGGGTTTGAGGAAAACAAAAACCTTTCCGTCCCCTTTTCCCGTTTCTTTTACGAGATATTTAGAGAAGTTCGCGCCACAGAAATCGCCCCAAACGAAATCTTTTTCAAGGTCTTCGGCAGAGCGGAAGATACCGGGCGTAACGTCATAATCGAATTCTCCGTTTTTCCAGCCGAGAACTCTGTCAACAGTTCCGTTCGCAAGCAGTTCGGAGGCTTTGGACACGAGAACTTCGCGTTTTATTTCTTGCATCTCAGATCCTCCAATCTCTTATTTTCTCCGAGCGCGGCAACCGTTTCGACAAAATCGTTCATCGTTGCGGCAAATTTTGCGCCCTCGGCGGCACTCACCCATTCAACTCTTGTACGGTCTCTTTCAATGCCGAGATAATCGAGCATGGAGAACAGAAGCGACATACGGCGACGGGTGTAATAGTTGCCCGAAGTGTAGTGACAGTCTCCGGGGTGGCAACCGCAGATGATAACGCCGTCCGCACCGCGCTGGAACGCACGGAGGATGAACATCGGGTTCACTCTGCACGAGCACGGAACACGGATTATCTTAACATCGGCGGGATAATTAAGTCGGTTGTTTCCCGCAAGGTCAGCGCCCGCGTATGAACACCAGTTGCAGCAGAAAGCCACAATCAGAGGTTTATATCCGTTTATCTGCATATCGCATCCACCTCCGCCATAATTTGCTTGGATGTAAAGCCGCGAAGATCCATAGCGCCTGACATACAAGCAACCGTGCAGGCACCGCAGCCTTGACAAACCGCTTCGTTGACGCTTGCAACGCGGCGAACCTTTGTGGTTCTGTCGGGCATTCTGAATTCTTTGTCAATATAAGTAATTGCGCCGTACGGGCAGACTTTTTCGCAAGTAGAACAGCCGTTGCACATCATTTCGTCCGAATGTGCGATACACGGGTTGCCAGTCAGTTTATCCTTGCAGAGAAGTCCGATAACTTTCGACGCCGCCGCACCCGCCTGAGAAACGGTTTCGGGGATGTCTTTCGGTCCTTGGCAGGTTCCCGAAAGGAACACACCGGCGGTCGGGCTTTCCACGGGACGCAGTTTCGGGTGCGCTTCCGTGAAGAAGTCATTCGTATCCATGCTTGCCGTCAACATCGTCGCAAGCGGACGAGCCGATTTGTCGGGTTCGATAGCCGCGGCAAGAACAACAAGGTCTGCGTCTATATGAAGTTGTCTGTTATCAATAAGGTCGGACGCCTGAACTTTAAGTTTTTTGCCGTCGGGCGATACCTTGCCGACCATACCCTTGATATAATGAACGCCGTATTCTTCGACAGCGCGGCGATAGAACTCATCAAAGTTCTTACCGGGGGTACGCACATCGATATAGAAAACGTATACATCGGTATCCGGATATTTGTCACGGATAAGCATTGCGTGTTTTGCGGTATACATACAGCAGATCTTGGAGCAATACTCTTTACCCTTTTGCGCGCACGCCTCGCAGCGTGAGCCGACACACTGAACAAATACTATCGTGTGCGGATGTTCGCCGTCGGACGGACGGAGAAGTGTTCCGCCTGTCGGACCTGCGGCATTCATAAGTCTTTCGAGTTCAAGCGACGTGATAACGTCTTTTGACTGCGAATACGCAAACTCATCAAACTTATCCATCGAAATGGGGTTGAAGCCTGTCGCAACAACGATTGCGCCGTATTTTTCTTCTATTATTTCGTCCTGTGCCTTGTAATCTATCGCGCCTGCCGTGCAGACCTTTGAACATACTCCGCACTTGCCTGTTTTAAGCATCGTGCAATAGTTGGGGTCAATGGTCGCAACCTTGGGAACAGCCTGTGCGAAAGGAATATAGATAGCACGGCGGTTATCCATACCGAGGTTAAACTCGTTGGGCACTTTTTTCTGCGGACATTTTTCGGTGCACGCACCGCAGCCGGTACATACATCTTCTTTGACATATCTTGCCTTTTTCTTTATCTTGACGTCGAAATTGCCGACAAATCCGCTGACGTCGGTCACTTCCGAATAGGAGAAAATTCTGATTTTCTCATTTTGTGCGACATCAACCATTTTCGGTGTCAGAATACAAGCCGCACAGTCAAGTGTCGGGAAAGTTTTGTCAAGCTGAGCCATTTTTCCGCCGATTGTCGGCTTTTTCTCAACTATATCAACAGGGAAACCTGCATCCGCAATATCAAGAGCGGTCTGGATTCCCGCGATTCCGCCGCCGATAACAAGCGCGCGTTTTGTAACGGGGCTTTCACCGGGCGTAAGCGGTGCGTTGAGATTTACTTTCGCTACTGCGGCTTTCGCAAGAATAATGGCTTTTTCCGTGCCTATCGGCATTTCTTTGTGTACCCACGAACACTGTTCGCGGATATTGGCTATCTCAACCATGTACGGGTTAAGACCTGCCGCGGCGGCGGTTTTTCTGAACGTCGCCTCGTGCATACGCGGCGAGCAGGAGCAAACGACGATGCCTGTCAGTTTATGCTCGGCTACCGCTTCCTTTATCATGTTTTGTCCCGCTTGGGAACACATGTACTGATAGTCGGTGGAGAAAACGACACCCGGTTCGTGTTCCAACGCCGACGCAACGGCTTTAACGTCAACCGTCCCGGCTATATTCGTGCCGCAATGGCAAACGAAAACTCCGATTCTCTGCATGGTTCGTTTCTCCTTTCTATTTGGAATACTTGCGCAGAGCGCTCATTATCGCCTGCTGCGGCATATCGTCGTCAAGCAAAGCTGGTATATCGTCTGGTTTGAGATGATTTGCGCCCTTTTCGCGGATAACGCAAAGACGAAGCGCCTCAACAAGTTTTGCGGGTTCAACGCCTCTCGGACAGCGGTCTACACACGCAAAACACGAAAGACATTTGTATAAAGACTCCGATTTAAGCAGAGGCTCAAGTTCACCCGTTTCTACCATATATACAAACTGGTGAGGATGATACTCCATCTCATCGTAAGACGGACATGTTCCCGAACATTTTCCGCAGCGCATACATTTAAGAGGATTGACGCCGCTCATACGAAGGATCTGTTCTTTCATACGTTCGTTTTTATTCTGCATCGTTTTCCTCCTTTACTCCGAGCGCTTCCGCAAGCAGTTCGGTGAAATATACAACGGGAACGGGGCCGCCGTTCTTTACAAGGTTGTACATACAAAGCGGACAAGCGGTCACAAGAGTGTCCGCGCCATGATTTTCGGCGCTCTGACAGACCGCATTGCTCTTTTTCTTTGCGGATGCGGCATCTTCAAGAGCGACATAACCGCCGCAGCACTCGTTTCTCATCGGATATACCACGGGTTCCGCACCGAGAGCGCGAATGAAATCTTCGATTATCTTCGGATTCTCAGGATCGTCAAACGCCATAACCTTTCCGGGACGGAGAAGCAGACAACCGTAATAGGCGCCTATTTTTCTGCCCGTAAGAGGATTGACAACCGCTTCTTTGATTTTGTCAAAGCCGACAACATCGCGGAGAAGTTCAAGATAATGAAGAACCTGCGTATCTCCCTCATACGGAGCGGTCGGCTCTTTGTCCTGAGCCATATACGCGTTCACCTTTGCGGTGAAATCCGTATCCGTTTTAACGGCGTTATTGGTTTGCTTTATAACATTGTGACAGGCTGAACATACCGTGACCAAAGGCTGACCCGCATCTCTGGCGGCGACAAGCGCGCGAACGGAAGGAAGTTTTGACGCTATCTCGTCTTTTGCGGAGACGAAAACGCCGCCGCAGCATTGCCAGTCCTTTATCTCGCAGAGTTCAACGCCGAGTTTTTCGGCACATCTGCGTGCGTAAAGGTCGAGTTTTTTCGCTTTGGTTCGGAGAGTACAACCGGGAAAATAACTTACTTTCATCGTTTGCCTCCAAATATTTCGGTATCAGACCATCTGTTCGGGATGGAATACTTCGTCGAATTTTTCCGCAGTCAGGAAGCCGAGTTCCACACAGGCTTCTTTCAGCGAAATGTTATCTTTGAACGCTTTCTTAGCCGTTTTTGCCGCGTTTTCATATCCGATATAAGGATTGAGCGCGGTAACAAGCATAAGAGAGTTATGAAGATTGTGATACATCTTGTCCTTGTTCGCGGTTATGCCTACGGCGCAGTTGACATTAAACGAAACAATCGCTTCGGCAAGCAGACGCGCGGACTGCAAGAAATTATACATTGTAACGGGCATGAACACGTTGAGTTCAAAGTTGCCCTGAGATGCGGCAACACCGACAGCGACATCGTTGCCCATGACCTGAACGGCAACCATGGTAACCGCCTCGCATTGAGTGGGATTTACCTTGCCGGGCATAATGGACGAACCGGGTTCGTTTTCGGGAATATGTATTTCTCCGAGACCGTCACGCGGACCGGAAGCCAGCCAGCGGACGTCGTTTGCTATCTTCATCATATCGCAGGCGGTCGCTTTTATTGCGCCGTGTGCAAATACAAGTTCGTCTTTCGATGTAAGCGCATGGAACTTATTTTCTGCGGTTATGAACGGTTTGCCCGTAAGTTCCGCAACTTTCTTTGCAACAAGTTCGTCAAAACCTTTCGGAGCGTTAAGTCCCGTTCCTACCGCAGTTCCGCCGAGCGCAAGCCCGTAAAGAGGTTTAACGGCAAGTTTCAGAAGTTCCACATCTCTTTCAAGGCTTGAACGCCAACCTGAAATCTCTTGGCTGAACTTTATCGGAGTTGCGTCCTGCAAGTGAGTACGTCCCGATTTTACAATGCCCTCGTTTTCTTCTTCAAGGCGTTTGAATGTCGCTATAAGCGTTTCAACCGCGGGAATAAGTTTGTCTTCCATCGCGATAACGGCGGAAATGTGCATAGCCGTCGGGAAGGTGTCGTTTGAAGACTGGCTCATGTTTATATCGTCGTTCGGGTGGCAGAGTTTCTGTCCCGCAATCTGATTTGCGCGATTTGCGATAACTTCGTTCGCGTTCATGTTGGACTGCGTGCCCGAACCGGTCTGCCAAACAACAAGCGGGAAATGATCATTGAGTTTGCCCGAGATGACCTCATCGCAAGCCGCGCTGATTGCGGCAAGTTTTTCGGAAGTCATTTTTTCGGGTTTAAGTTCCGCGTTCGCAAGAGCGGCGGCTTTTTTCAAAATACCGAAAGCGTGTGTTATTTCTCTCGGCATGGTTTCGATGTCAACGCCAATCTTAAAATTCTCGTGGCTTCTCTGGGTCTGTGCCGCCCAAAGTCTGTCTGCGGGAACTTTGACTTCGCCCATCGAATCGTGTTCGATACGATAACCCATAATTTCTTCTCCCGTTTTATATATCAAGGCTGTTGATAACGCCTTTCAAGGTGTCTGCGCTGAAATGAAGTTTTGCAATTTCTTCATCGGTAAGAGGAATGTTTACTTTGCCGCGTGTTCCGTCTTTGCCTACGATGTTAAGCGTGCTCAGACACACATCGTCAATGCCGTATTCGCCGTGAAGCATAGTTGAAACGGTCATCGTGGTGTCAATACCGGTCAAAATGCATTTACAGATATGACATACGGAAACGGAAACGGCATAGAAAGTCGCACCCTTGCGCGCGATAACACGAGCGCCCGATTTTCTTACATACTGCTCGACATCATCGTAGTCAAGCGGCGGATTGGTGATTCCGGGCATCGTGATAAGATTCTGACATTCGGATATGGGAATGTTGGAAATGTTCGCAACAGACCAAGGAATAAACGAAGAGTCTCCGTGTTCGCCGAAAACATAGGCGTGAACATTGCCCTGATTGATGTTGTAATACTCGGAAAGTCTGGAACGAAGACGCGCCGTGTCAAGAATCGTACCCGAACCTATGATGTGGTTTTCGGGAAGTCCCGATTTTTTGAAGAATGTGTACGTCAGAACGTCAACGGGGTTGCTGACAACTATGTAAATGGCGTTCGGAGCGTGTTTTGTGATTTCGGGAATAATGGACTTTGTGATGTTAACATTGGTTTGAGCAAGTTCAAGACGGGATTGTCCGGGTCTTCTTGCGATACCCGATGTCAAAATAACAATGTCGGAACCTTCCGCATCCCTGTAACTGCCCGCATAGATCGAGCAGGACGGACAAAACGGTGTTCCCTGTCTGATGTCGAGAGCTTCTCCGAGTGCTTTTTCGTTATTGATGTCAATCATAACTATCTCGGACGCAATGCCCATTACGGTGAGAGTATAGGCAATGGTCGAACCGACGCTGCCCGTACCGATGATGGAAATTTTGTTCATAAATGCACCTTCCTGTATATTATGTAACTAAATTATTTTTTAAATATATCCAAAAATATATCCAAATGTCCCCATTATTCGATTTATTATAACATAATTCGACAGAGAACGCAAGACAAAGTTTCATATATCGGTATTGTATTTATCGATATATCTTATTTTGATTTGATTTTTATTCTGTTTCAGAGGCTTCCGCGGCTTCGAGTTTTACATATTTATCAATGTTGTCTATCCAGCGGAAGCGATTAACTTTTACCGCTGCGACGATACATTTCAGTATCTGATCGCTTTTCAGACAGATAAAGACCACAACCGGCGAAAGATTAAGCCAAAACGCCGCCGCAAACGAAACAGGGAGAACGAGCAGCCACATGAATATAAGGTCGTTGACGAGAACGAACTTTGTATCTCCCGCTCCCCTGACGATACCTGTCAGACAGGCAACCTGATAACTTGTTCCGACAATGGTAACGGACAGCACGCATATCAGCGCATCTGCAAGTTCACGCGTTTTTTCCGTTATATCGTAAATAGACAGTATGGCGTATCGACTGAAAAACAGCACTGCCCCCGCGACTATGCCTATCAGCAAAAACAACAGTTGCAGCGTGACGGCATATTCTTTCAGTTTGTGCTTCTTTCCCTCGCCTATCGTTTTTCCTATAAGAACGCTTGTTGCATTCGCCGCACCGTAGGAGAACACACTGACTATACTGAATACCGTGGTCGCAACGGAGTTTGCGGCAATGACCGAAACGCCGTCCGCCGCGGTTTGCAGATGTCCGAGAATCGCGGCTTGAATAAACATTGCCGCTCCCCAGAAGAACCCCGAACCGACCATGGGTATAGATGTCTTTATATATGTCTTGAATAAATCGGTCTTAAATGAAATCAGCGACTTCAACGTTATCCGAATCTTTTTATCGAAGAATATCAGATAAACGATAACTACAAGAAGTTCAACGGCTCTTGCGGTAAACGTTGCCCATGCGGCGCCTACTTCACCAAGCCTCGGAGCGCCGAATTTACCGAATATCAGCACATAGTTCAGTCCGACATTCACAACAAGCGCAATGCAGGAATCAACAAAACCTATCGCAACCGTTTCAACGCTTCGCAGACTTGCAAGCAGCACCGTGGTAACGGCAAAGAAAAAGTAAGTGAAACACACAATCTTTGCATACGAGCACGCGGCAGCCACTTCGGCGGGGTCTTTGCTCAAAAGAGAAAAGACCTGCTCGGGAAAGAAAAATACGACAGCCCATGTCACAGCCGCGATCAGGAAACCGCATTTCAAACCTATCGAAACAACGTCTTTTATGGGTTCAAGCGTTTTTCTGCCCCAGAAACGGGAACCGAGAATTACAACGCCCTCGCCGACGCCCACAATGACCATCTGCAACAGAAACTGGATCTGATTGACAAGCGCAACTCCGCTCATCGCAGATTCGGCGTAACTGCCGAGCATGATATTGTCGGCAAGGTTTACGGCATATACGATAATATTTTGAAGCGCGATAACGGAAGTCAGCCGCGCAAAGGTCTTGTAAAAGTCCTTGTCTTTTGTTATATATTTCAATTCAAACGCCTCAGATCAATGTTGTTTGCTCTTTGTTATCCGCATCGCGCAGAAACGCACCCGCGGACGGTATGTTCTTTGATCTGTAATGATCGGGGTCGGTGAACATTCCCTCGCAAAGCGGTTTTACCGATTCGAGGAACGTTTTCGATTTCAGCGTTATCGTGTGTATACCCGCCGTATTCTTTGTTGTCTTTACGGAAATCATTCCGCTGTTGACTATCAGAGTTCTCGAATTGGACGCCGTAAGCACGAAATCCGTGTTTTCGGTCACGCAGAACATCGCCACAAGTTCGGAAGCGTCCGAATATGCGTTCACAAGTTTCTTTCTGTTCAGTTTTGTTGCAAAAGAAGCCAAATCGACATTCGCGCACTTGCCGTTTTTGTAGAACGACAAAATGTTGCCTTTATAATCGGAAGTGAACGCCACATAAACGACTTTTTCGCCGTCCTGCATTTTCAGAGCCTGCGGCAGATAGTCGCCGAGAACACTTATTTTTGTGTCCGCAAAATCACCGACACGCGCCTTATAGCATTGGAATTTATCCGTAAACACAAGCATTTCAGATGCGTTTGTCGTCTCAACGGTCTGCGCAAGTCCGTCACCCTCTTTGAACTTATGTTCCCCGCTCATTCGAAGCGACAAAGCTGTAACTTTCTTGAAATACCCCTCTCTTGTCACAAATGCGGTGACGGGATAATCGGGAATTTCTTCAACCACCGCTTCGTCGGAGATCTCGTCGGGATAAAGCAATTTCGTTTTTCTCGGTTTGCCTTCTTTTTTCGCTATCTCCGTCAACTGCTGAACGATTATTTTTTTCACTCTTGCGGGTTTTGCGAGAATATCTTCGATATCCGCTATGTCAGCCGCAAGTTTTTCAAGTTCGGCAGTCTTATTCAGAATGTATTCCTTATTAAGATTACGCAGTTTTATATCCGCAACAAATTCCGCCTGCGGTTTATCTATACCGAATCCTATCATAAGATTCGGCACTACTTCATCGTCGTCTTCGGTCTCACGAACTATCTTTATCGCCTTATCTATGTCGAGAAGTATCTTTTGAAGTCCCGAAAGCAGATGGTATCTGTCTTTCTTCTTTGTCAGATCAAAAAACAGTCCGCGTTTTATACATTCCGTTCTGAACGCTATCCATTCGGTCAGTATTTCGCGAATACCCATAACACGGGGAGAACCCGCTATAAGAATATTGAAGTTACATGATGTTGAATCTTCAAGCGGCGTCATCTTGAAGAGTTTTTGCATGAGTTTATCGGGATCGACACCTTTTTTGAGTTCAATGGAAATCCGCAGACCGCTCATATCCGAAAGGTCGCGGATATTGTTTATCTCACGGAGTTTTGAGGAATCCACAAGGTCCACAACTTTGTCGATTATCGCTTCTATTGTTGTGGAATACGGTATCTCGTAAACTTCTATCGTGTTACCTTTTTTCTCGTAATTGTACTTTGCCCTGACCTTGAACGAACCGAGACCCGTATCATAGATACGGCGCAGTTGTTCCGCATCATAAACAAGGTCACCGCCGGTCGGGAAATCGGGCGCGACAAGGGTCGTCATCAAATCTGCGTCGGTGTCTTTGATCAACGCTATTGTGGTATCGCATATCTCTTTAAGATTAAACGAACAAATTGAACTTGCCATACCGACGGCTATACCCTGATTGGGGTTTACAAGAACATTCGGGAACGCTGTCGGAAGCAGTACGGGTTCAGTAAGTTCTCCGTCATAATTCGGGACGAAATCAACAACGTCTTTTTCTATATCGGTAAATATATATTTGCATATATCGTCAAGTTTTGCTTCCGTATAACGCGAGGCCGCATAAGCGGTATCGCGGGAATAGTGATTGCCGAAGTTGCCTTTTGATTCGACAAGCGGATGAAGCAATGCAGCATGTCCCCGTGTCAGACGAACCATCGTATCATATATGGCGGAATCTCCGTGAGGGTTCAGTTTCATCGTTTCGCCGACGATGTTTGCGGACTTCGTGGTCTTGCCGCCGAGCAGACCTTTTTTATACATGGTATAAAGAAGTTTTCTGTGCGAGGGCTTGAATCCGTCAATTTCGGGAATGGCGCGGCTGACGATAACGCTTATCGCATAAGGAAGATAGTTTTCTTTCAGCGTATCTACGACCTGTTTTTCTTCATAACGTTCAGACATTCGAAAAACACCCCCTTACGATATATCGGCAAGGTCTATGTATTCCCTGCCGCAATTTGCGATTATCTCTTTTCTGCCCTGCAAATCGTTGCCGAGCAATACGTCAAATACTTCCGCGGTTTCCTTGACATCGGACGGCATGATTTTTTGAAGACGCCGCGTATCGGGGTGCATGGTAGTAAGTGACATCATCTCGGGTTCGTTTTCGCCGAGACCTTTCGAGCGCTGAACCGATACTTTTTTGCCCTCAAATTTTTTAAGTATATCCGCTTTTTCTTTTTCGTTGTACGCAAAATAGGATTTTCCGCCGACGATTATTTCGTAAAGAGGCGAAACCGCGATATAAACTTTGCCCGCTTCGATGAGTTCGGGCATAAGGCGGTATATCATCGCAAGCACAAGAGTTCTTATCTGGTACCCATCCACATCGGCATCGGTGCATATTATGACCTTGCCGAAACGCAGATTGCTTATATCAAACTCGGAGATCGCCTTGCCCTTTGTTTTTAAGTCCATTCCGCAGCCCATGACCTTGACAAGATCAAGGATTATATCGCTTTTTGCAATTTGGTTGTTGTCCGCTTTCAGGCAGTTGAGGATCTTTCCGCGTATCGGCATAATAGCCTGAAAATCCGCTTGTCTCGCCTGTTTGCACGAACCGAGAGCCGAGTCGCCCTCCACGATATACAGTTCGCGTTTTTCAGTATCGCGGCTTCTGCAATCGACGAACTTTTCGACACGGTTGCTCATGTTTATTTCGCCCGTCAACTTCTTTTTGAGTTTGACGCGGCTTTTTTCCGCATCTTCACGGGAACGCTTGTTTATGAGGACCTGTTCAACTATTTTATCCGCCTCGGGTTTGTTTTCAATAAAGAATACTTCAAGCTGATGACGCAGAAATTCGGTCATAGCGTCCTGAATAAACTTGTTCGTTATCGACTTTTTCGTTTGGTTTTCATACGAAGTCTCTGTCGAATAGGAGTTCGAAACAAGAACAAGACAATCCGCCACGTCCTGAAACGTTATGCGAGTCTCGTTTTTATTGTACTTGTTATTCTGCTTAATATACGCATCAATACCGAACACAAATGCGTTTCTTACCGCCTTGTCGGGCGAACCGCCGTGTTCGAGATAACTTGAATTGTGATAATATTCAAGTAACTGCACCTGATTGCTGAAACAGCACGCAACATTTAGTTTGACATTGTATTCGGGCAGGTCGTCACGGTCACGTCCGCGTCTTTCGCCCGACCAGAATTGCACATCACAGATAGTCGGCTTGTTACCGACAACCTCTTTGACATAATCCACAATGCCGTTTTCGTAATAATATGTCTGCGTTTCAAATGTTCTGCCGTTTTCTCTGTCCTGCCATCTGAAAACTATTGTAAGCCCGGAGTTGCATATTGCCTGTTTGCGGAGCGTTTCTTCAAAAAATATTTTCGGTATGGCGATGTCCTTGAAAACTTTAAGGTCGGGACGCCACTTTATGCGCGTACCGCTCTTATGTTTCATTTCTTCCTTTATAAGTTCTTCATTATAAGGACGGACAGGTTTGCCGTGTTTGAAATCAAGTTCGTATCTGTATTTGCCGTTATATATTTCAACTTCCATATATTCGGAAGCGTATTGCGTTGCGCAAAGACCGAGACCGTTCAGTCCCAAAGAATATGCGTAATCGGAGTTTTCCTTGTCATATTTGCCGCCCGCATACATTTCGTTGAACAGCAGATCCCAGTTGTATCTGCCCTCTTTTTCGTTGAACTCAACGGGAATGCCACGTCCGAAGTCGGTAACTTCAAGCGAAAGATCCGCGTAAGAAGTGACAATTATCTTATCTCCGTAACCGCCTTTGAACTCGTCGATGGCATTCGCAACTATCTCAAAAAGCGCATGGCAGCACCCTTCGATACCGTCCGAGCCGAAAATAACTCCGGGACGGGTGCGAACTCTGTCTGCGCCTTTGAGCGAGGATATACTTTCGTCGTTATATTCCTTTTTCTTCGCCAAAATCTTTACCTCCGTTTTCAAGAAGTTCTCCCAGACAACTTTCGCCGCGGGAAGATATAATCTTTGCCGTAAGTATCTTGTTTGTCAGATCGCAATCGGTTTTAACTCCGACTTCCGCATAATCGGGGGTCAGACCCGTAAACATATCGCCTTTGCGGTGTTCGAAGAGCACAGAAACAACTTTTCCGACTTTTGCGGAATAAAAAGCGTCGGCGCTTTCTTTTGCTACTTCAAGCATTTCCGCAGTTCTGCGTTTTTTGATGTCGTGAGGAACCTGTCCTTTCATATCGTAAGCCTTGGTTCCCTTTCTCGGAGAAAACGGAAAAACGTGTATTTTCGCAAAGCCGATTTTTTTTGCAAATTCAAGGCTCTGTTTATGATTTTCCTCCGTTTCGGTCGGGAAACCCGTAATTATATCCGTTGTTACGGAAATAACGTCAAAAGCCGCACGCAGACGGTCAACGGCGTCCGAAAACTCTGCGGTCGTATAGTGCCTGTTCATTGCACGGAGAATATCGTCCGAGCCGCTTTGGAGCGAAAGATGAAAATGCGGACAGAGCGTCCGAAGATTTTTCAGCCGTTCAACATTTTTATCGTTGATGAATATGGGTTCGAGAGAGCCGAGGCGCACCCGTTCAAGCCCTTTTATGGTATCCATTCTTTCAAGCAAGTCGCAAAGGTCGAACCGTCCGTGTTCCTTGCCGTAACTGTCAAGGTGAATACCTGTGAGAACTATCTCTTTATAGCCGTTTTTTACTATCGAGACAGCCTCTTCGTATGCCTCGTCTATATCTTTTGAGCGTATTCTGCCTCTCGCATACGGAATTATGCAATAAGAGCAAAAGTTGTTGCAGCCGTCCTGTATCTTTATCTGAGCGCGGGTACGTTCTCCCCTGTCTGTGCGCATAGGTTCAAAATCGGATTCAAACGTCATATCTCCGACGGCGACAACTCGCTTACCGTTCATCAAAAACTCATCGACAAAGCGCGGGACGTCACGCTTGTGCTTACTGCCCACGACAACATCCGCTTCCGTAAGTTTTTCGGCGTCACCCGTTTGAGCAAGACAACCGACTACAACCGTGACCGTTTCGGGAGAAATCTTCTTTGCGCGTCGCATCATCTGACGGGATTTTCTTGCGCTTTCCTCCGTCACTGCGCAGGTATTTATTACCGAAACATCGGTTTTTTCGCCGAAAGGAACAACTTCATAGCCGCGGGCGGAAAAATCCTGTTCCATTATAACTGTTTCGTACTGATTGACCTTGCAGCCGAGCGTATAAAACGACACTTTCAAACGATTTCACCCCAAAATATGCAAAATTCACCTCGTACATTATACTACATCTTGTAGCGAATTGCAAGGCTTGTTAAAAAAATATCATTTTTAGTATTATATATCAATTCTGATATAACCAACAGTAAAAAGACGTAACACTTTTACGGCACAGGCATACGCTGTAATGAGGTGATATAAATGTTCTTCAATAACGGATGCGGAAACAATAACAACAACTTTTGGTGGATCATTATCATCGCGGCTATCGTAATATGGTGCCTTTGCTCCGACAACGGCAACCAAAATTCCGGCTGCTGTGAGCCGCCCGCTCCTCCCTGCTGTTGCTGAAAAAAGCGGCAACGACGGAATAAATCCGTCCGAATAACTCAAAAGAGACGGCTTCGTTTCTAACAGCGAAGCCGTCTCGAAAGTTCGTAAAAAATTCATCATTTCATATCTCGTGATGAATAAAAAAATACAAAATCAAAACACGGAAATTAAATATAAAAAATTTATTTGATTTTTTTCGTCTGCTATTGATTTATTATCTGTTATTTGATATAATGTTATTATTATAACGATATATGTCGAACGGGAGACGTATTATGAAGATAATGATTGCATCGGACATTCACGGTTCGGACTTTTACTGTGAAAAAATGCTTGAAGCCTTTTCGGAAGAAAAAGCCGACAAACTGCTTCTACTCGGAGACATACTGTATCACGGGCCGAGAAACGACCTGCCGAAAGACTACGCTCCGAAAAAAGTCATTGAAAGACTCAACGCAATCAAGGACGATATCCTTTGCGTTCGCGGCAACTGCGATACGGAAGTAGATCAAATGGTTCTCAAATTTCCGATACTTGCTGATTACTGCATAATTTATTCCGCAGACCGCATGATATTCGCAACCCACGGGCACAACTTCAACGAAGAAAAACTTCCCCCTCTCGGAAAAGGCGACGTTCTTCTTCTCGGGCATACGCACGTTCCCAAATGCGTTCAACACGAAACTTATCTTTATTGCAATCCAGGTTCCGTTTCCATTCCGAAAGAAAACTCCGAACACGGATATATGACGCTTACGGACGGGTTGTTCGAATGGAAAACGTTTGAGGGAAAAACATATATGACTCACGATTTGCGGGAGGATTGACGAATGAATATTTTACATTTGAAATATGCGGTTGAGATAGCAAAAACAGGCTCTCTGAACAAGGCGGCGGAAAATCTTTATATGGGACAACCCAATCTGAGCCGTGCGATAAAGGAACTCGAATCTTCTCTCGGTATAACGATATTCGACCGTTCCGCAAAAGGCATGGTGGCAACCGCCGAGGGCGAAGAATTTTTGCAATATGCCCGCAAGATCCTTGCACAGATAGATGCCGTCGAGGCAATTTATAAAACGGGCGTTCCCGTAAAACGCAAGTTTTCCATCTCCGTGCCGAGAGCAAGTTATATAGCGGAAGCATTCACACAATTTTCCAAACAGGTTGACGGCGACGGCTCTGCTGAACTCTTCTACAAAGAAACTAACTCTTCCCGAGCAATAAAGAATATTCTCGAAGCAGACTATAAGCTCGGTATAATCCGCTATGCGGAATCCTATGACAAGTATTTCAAAGACATGATTGAAGAAAAGGGACTTGTCGGAGAAGTAATAACGGAGTTTTCATACGTTCTTCTTATGAGCAAAAACAGCCCGCTCACAAAAATAGATGACATCAGGTACCCCGACTTAAAACCGTATTTTGAAATCGCGCACGCCGACCCGTTCGTGCCTTCACTGCCGCTTTCCGCTGTCAGAAAAGAAGAACTTCCGAACGACATAGACAAGCGTATATTCGTATTTGAGAGAGCGAGCCAATTTTCTCTGCTTTCGGACAACCCGAATACATTCATGTGGGTTTCCCCTGTCCCGGGCAAATTGCTCGACCTTTACGGACTTGTTCAAAAGCCGTGCCGCGACAACGTCAGAAAATACAAAGACGTTTTGATATACCATAAGGATTATCACCTGACAGACCTTGACAAACTGTTTATAACCGAACTCTGCACGGCAAAAAGAAAGTATATGTAACGCAAAAACACTTGCGTTTTCGAAGTTTGAATATTCGACACGGATATATCGATATACACAATACCGATATATTAAACACGCTATTTACAATTTACATCGAGTATGTTATGATGTAGACTGATGAAAGGCGGTGTGTTTATGCAGACCCGAAACGTGCCAAAGGCAACATTGGGAAGACTTCCCGGCTACTTAAAATATCTGAATGAAATTAAAGATGAATGCAAGACCGTATCCGCGACAACGATTTCCAAAGCGCTCGGTCTCGGGGAAGTTCAGGTTCGAAAAGACCTCGGAACCGTCAGCGGCGAGGGAAAACCGAAAATCGGATATGTAACGGAAGAGTTGATAGCAAAACTCGAAGACTGTCTCGGTCAAAAAGAAAAACACAAAGCGGTGATAGTGGGCGCGGGTAAACTCGGTCGGGCATTGCTTGACTATGAGGGATTTGCCGATTACGGACTCGAGATTGCCGCCGCATTTGACGCCAAAACAAAAAAGGAAGAAGCCTCCGATGCGGGCAAGCCTATCTACCCCATGTGCGAATTTGAACGCTTCTGTCTTGAAAACGATATAAGAATAGGCGTTATAACCGTTCCGAAAACTGCGGCACAGGAAGTTGCGGATATTATGGTTGAGAGCAATATCGGAGCAATTTGGAGTTTTGCGCCGACGGCGATAAAAGTTCCCGACAATGTTCTTGTCGAGCACGAAAACCTTGCGCTTTCGCTTGCACACCTTGACAAACAATTCTGAAAAATCAGCGGTTTTATCCCGCAGAAACATAAAGGCACTAGGAGTATATATGAATTTGGACAGAGTAATCGCGGTCAGAACGACAAAAACCGTTTACCGCGACGGAGACCTTTGCATCAAGGTCTTCAACAAAGAGTTTACGAAAGCCGACGTGCTGAACGAGGCTTTGAATCAGGCAATTGTCGAGGGAACGGGGCTGAACGTTCCGAAAATAAAAGAAGTCACCACAATTAACGGCAAATGGGCAATTGCGTCGGAATTTATCGAGGGAAAAACCCTTTCCGCGCTGATGAAAGAGAACCCCGACAAAAATGATGAATATTTGGATTTGTTTGTATCGCTCCAATTAGAAGTGCTCTCCAAATCCGCCCCCGACCTGATAAAACTGAAAGACAAAATAAACAGGAACATCGGTCGCGTGCAGCTTGACGCGACAACACGTTACGATCTGCACACAAGGCTTGAAAGTATGCCGAAGCACACAAGACTTTGCCACGGAGACTTTGTTCCGTCCAACATAATAATCACCCCCGAAGGCACGCCGTTTATAACCGACTGGGCGCACGCTTCACAAGGCAATGCAACGGCTGACGCCGCAATAACGTATCTTGCCCTCAAATTGAACGGCGACACGGAAACAGCAAAAAAATACATCGAAAAATTCTGCGAAAAATGCGACAGACCGCGAAAATATGTTCAAAAATGGATCCCGATAATCGCGGCTTCTCAATCTGTAAAATGCAACGAACATGACAGAGAACGTCTTCTTTCTTGGTCAAACGTCGTTGATTACGAATAAAAAACGGAGGATATCAAAGATGAAAGTAACGTTATGTATCGGAAGTTCATGTCACCTGAAAGGTTCAAAACAGGTGCTTGAACAGCTGCAACAGCTTATTTCGGACAACAATCTCGGAAACAAAGTCGAGCTCGGCGGAACGTTTTGCATGGGCAACTGCAAAGAAGGCGTTTGCGTTACCGTTGACGGAAACCTCTTTTCCGTAACTCCCGAAACGACCGAAGAGTTCTTTGAAAAAGAAATCAAAGCGAAAGCGTGAGCCGCAATATGAATGTACTTATTTGCGTCGGAAGTTCGTGCCATCTGAAAGGAGCGCCCGAACTCGTTGAACTTTTTCAAAAAGCCATTGAGGAAAATCATTTGGAAGGTCTTGTTACTCTTTCGGGAAGTTTTTGCACGGGACAATGCAACCGCGTCGGAGTTACCGTCACCGTTGACGACGAAGTTTTTCCCGGAATAACAAAAGAGAGTTTCAAAGACTTCTTCAACGATAAGATTCTCGGCAAAATTAAAGGAGGCGTATAACGTGGCAAACTGTCTGACACTCAAAAAGTCAAACTGCAAAAACTGCTACAAATGTATCCGTCACTGTCCCGTTAAATCCATCAGATTTTCGGGAAACCAGGCGCACATAATCGGCAACGAATGTATTCTCTGCGGTCAGTGCTTCGTAGTCTGTCCCCAGAACGCAAAACAGATAGTAGACGAGACCGAGATAGTTAAAGTTATATTGCAGGGCAAAGAACCCGTTATCGTCAGTCTTGCTCCGTCCTTTGTCGCGAATTACGACGGAGTCGGCATTGAGGCAATGCGTGAAGCAATAAAGAAACTCGGCTTTTACGATGTTGAAGAGACCGCTTTCGGCGCTTCCATTGTCAAAAGCGAGTATGAAAGAATGCTGCATGAAGACAAACGTGACGTTATCATCTCTTCGTGCTGCCATTCTATAAATCTTCTTATACAAAAATATTTTCCGCGCGAACTCGAATATCTTGCGGACGTTGTCTCCCCTATGCAAGCACACTGCAAGGATATTAAGAAACGCTATCCCAACGCAAAGACCGTTTTTATCGGTCCATGCGTTGCAAAAAAGGACGAAGCGGCATATTACGAGGGTATCGTGGATGCTGTTCTGACGTTTGAAGAACTGACGAATTGGTTTGCCGCCGAGGGCATCGAATTGAAAAACGAAATGGACAGTAACGAAAAAAGCCGTGCAAGATTTTTCCCGACAACGGGCGGAATACTCAAAACAATGGCGCAGGACGAGCCGGGATATTCGTATATGGCAATAGACGGCGTTGAAAACTGCATAGCAGCGCTCAAAGACATTGAGCGAGGAAACATACATAACTGTTTCATAGAAATGTCTGCGTGCGTGGGCAGTTGCGTCGGCGGTCCCGTTATGGAAAAATTCCATCGTTCCCCTGTCAGAGATTATGCGGCGGTGGCGAGATTTGCGGGTAAAGAAGACTTTGAAACGGGGGACCGTGACCCGCTCGAACTCCGCAAAACATTTACTGTTATAGAGAAGAAATTGCAACCCCCAACCGACGAAGAAATCAACTCGATATTGCGTCAGATGGGCAAATTCAAGCCCTCCGACGAACTGAACTGCGGCTCGTGCGGATATGATACCTGCCGCGAAAAAGCGGTTGCGATTTATCAGGGCAAAGCGGAAATCTCGATGTGTTTGCCGTATCTTAAAGACAAAGCGGAAAGTTTCTCGGACAACATCGTAAACAACACGCCTAACGGTCTTATAGTTCTGAACGAAAATCTTGAAGTTCAGCAGATAAACAGCGCGGCGCGCAAGATGATGAATATCAGAGCGGCTTCCGATATTCTGGGAGAGCCTGTAAACAGAATTCTTGACACCGAACCGTTCGAGAAAGTACAGCGTACCGGCAGAAGTGTTCGCGATCAGCGTATTTATCTTGCGGAATATGACAAATATATTGAGCAGACAATAATATTCGATCGCGATTACAGAATCCTTATCTGCATCATGCGTGATGTTACGGACATTGAAAAAGAACGCGAAAAGAAGGAGAATATCAGCCGTCAGACAGTTGAAATAGCCGACAATGTCGTTGACAAGCAGATGCGCATCGTTCAGGAGATCGCGTCCCTGCTCGGAGAGACTGCGGCAGAAACAAAGATTGCGCTGACGAAACTGAAAAAGAGTATTTCCGATGAATAATCTGTGCGCTGACGTTGGATACCAAAGCATAAACCATTATGGAGAACAACTCTGCGGCGATCATGTTGATGTTGTGGAACAGGGTGAAAATTCCACGGTCATAGTGCTTGCGGACGGTCTCGGAAGCGGCGTAAAAGCGAGCATTCTTTCCACGCTTACTTCTAAGATAATCTCTACGATGATGTCGGAAGGATTGACACTTGAAGACTGCGTTGAAACCATTGCGGCAACACTCCCGATATGCTCCGTGCGCGGCGTTGCGTATTCAACTTTTACGATAATACATCTCATAAACAACGAAACCGCCGAACTTATGCAGTTCGACAACCCGCTTGTGATACTTATCCGCGACGGAGAACATTACGAGTACAAGAAAACCGAACTGAACATCGGCGGCAAAAAGATATACAATTCAACGATACAACTCAGGGAAAACGATGTCTTTATAGCAATGAGCGACGGGTGTCCGCATGCGGGCATAGGAACGCTCTATAACTTCGGTTGGAAGCGCTCGGATATCATCACGTTTATGGAGCCGCTTGCAATGGCGGGTTATACCGCAAAGACGCTCTCTACCCTGCTTATCGAAGAATGCAACAATCTTTACAGAAATCAACCCGGCGACGATGCGACGGCTTGTGTCGTAAGAATCAGAAAACGTTCGCCGATGAATATGCTTTTCGGTCCCCCGTCAAACAGGGACGACTGCGACAGAATGATGTCTCTTTTCTTTTCAAAAGAGGGAAAGCACATTATATGCGGAGGTACGACCTCTACAATCGCGGCGAAATATCTGCACAAGCCGCTTGTCGCAAGTCTTGATTTTGTTGAATCCGATGTGCCGCCCATCGCAAAGATAGAGGGCGTTGACTTAGTAACGGAGGGCGTTATAACGGTCAACAAAGTTCTTGAATATGCGAGGGATTACCTCGGAGACAACAAGGAATACGAAAAATGGAGTATCAAGAACGACGGTGCGTCTCAGATATGCAGACTGCTGTTTGAAGAAGCGACGGACATAAACTTTTTTGTCGGAAGAGCAGTTAACCCCGCACACCAAAACCCAGATCTTCCGATAAACTTCAACATCAAAATGAACCTCGTTCAGGATCTTTCAAAGTGCCTGAAACGAATGGGAAAAAGAATAAAGGTCAGTTATTTTTAAGAAGGTAGCGTATGCGAAAATTTGACACAAAGGTACAGCATCTGAAATACAAGGTTTTGAGAGAGGTTGCCAGACAGGCATGGAAAGACACTCTGTACGAAAACCTTTACAATATCCCGAAAATAATCGTTCCGGGAAAAACTCCGACAATGCGTTGCTGCGTTTATAAGGAAAGAGCCATTCTCGAAGAGCGCGTAAACCTTGCGATGGGCGGAGACAAGAATAATCCGAACATTATCGAGGTTATTGATATTGCCTGCGATGAGTGCCCCGTTGGCGGATATGAAGTCACGGACGCTTGCAGAGGATGTCTTGCACACAGGTGCGAAGATGTTTGCCGATTCGGAGCAATAACATTCGACTCAAACCATGTTGCGCACATTGACAAAACAAAATGCAAAGAATGCGGAGCGTGTTCGAAAGTTTGCCCCTATACGGCAATCGTGAGCCGTGTACGTCCCTGCCAGAGCGCGTGCAAGATCAAGGCAATTTCGATGAGTGAAGACAAAGCCGCAAAAATCGACAACGACAAGTGTATCGCCTGCGGCGCTTGCGTTTACCAGTGTCCTTTCGGCGCAATCATGGACAAATCGTTTATGATAAACGTCATAGACCTGATAAAGAAGAGCCAACAAGGTGCGCATTACAAACTTTATGCGGTGGTTGCGCCGTCAATATCGAGCCAGTTCACATACGCGAAACTCGGACAGGTCATCACGGGGCTGAAAGAACTCGGTTTTCACACCGTGGTTGAAGCGGCGCTCGGCGCTGACATGGTAGCGCAAGCGGAGTCGAAAGAACTTGCCGAAAAAGGCTTTTTGACAAGTTCCTGCTGTCCTGCATTCGTATCATATATCAAAAAGAACTTCCCGACAGTAATCCCCTATGTTTCGCACAATCTTTCGCCGATGGCGACCATTGCAAAATACATAAAAGATACGGACAAAGACGCAAAAGTCGTATTCATCGGTCCCTGCACGGCAAAAAAAGCAGAAGTTCAACTCGAAAGCGTCAAACCATATGTCGATGCGGCGCTGACGTTTGAAGAACTGCAAGCGTTGTTTGACAGCAAGGATATAGACATAACAACTCTTGCGGAGGGCGTTCTTGACAACGCATCCTATTTCGGAAGAATCTTTGCACGCTGCGGAGGACTTTCCGACGCTGTTGCGGAGGGACTTAAAGAACAGGGACTTACGGATTTCGAATTAAAGGCTTGTTCCTGCGACGGCATAGACGCCTGCCGCGTTGCTCTTATCAGAAAAACAAAGAATATGCTTGATGCCAACTTCATCGAGGGCATGGCGTGCATGGGCGGCTGTATCGGCGGTGCGGGCTGTCTGACCCATGGCGAAAAGAACAAGGCAGAGGTTGACAAGTACGGACGCGAAGCGATGGAAAAGACCATAGCGGACGCGCTTGCACAACTTAAATAAGCAAAATATTTAATATATAAAAACGCTTTCGGAGATAAATCCGAAAGCGTTTTTATATAAAAAAGTTTATTTATCGTCTTCTGCGGAAGCGAATGCGTCAACATAAAATTTGCCGTCAGTCACAACACGTCGTTTCACATCGACAAGCGCCGCGAATAAATCAAAGAAAAAGGCAACCGAATCAACATCTATCCCGAATTTAGAGCGCAACTTTTTCTTATAGTCCTCAGCCATAAGAAGATACCTGCGCATTTTATCAACAGTCAAATGAGATTCGGGATAAAACGGAGAATTTGTATCCGCTGTTTTTACTTCAACAAAATGCACCTGACCGTTTTTCATTGCAATAATGTCAATTTCACCGTGACGGCACAGATATTCTCTTTCAAGTATGCGAAAGCCGAATTTTTTCAGACACCTTGCGGCATATGCCTCGCCGATATCTCCTATATATCTTCTGTCCCGAGTTTTGTTCGGAACGGAAAAATCTTTTTTATCCGTCATAATCCCCCGTTCGAAAAGAAGAGAAAAACTTAAAGTCGCTTCAAATTTCCGTTTTCGCGAAGTTCTTCAACAAAACCTCTGATCTGTTCGTAATTCCCGAGCCAATCCGAAAAAGCGGTCGAACTTCCTGCGGCTACGGCATAGAGCAAAGCCTCTTCCTGATCTCCCGTCGAAAGAAAACCGTGTATATAACCCGCAAGCACAGAATCTCCTGCCGCCACCGTATTGACAGACGTTCCTTTCGGAACTGAACAAAATATTGCGTCACCTTTCGACGGAAGAAGCACCGCGCCGTCTCCACCGAGAGAAACAAGAACATTTTTTGCGCCGAGATTTTGCAGTTCCATTGCGGCGGCAACGACCTGTTCGAGAGTATCGCACGGCATTCCCGTCGTCTGCGCAAGTTCTTCCCTGTTCGGCTTAATTACAAAAGGCTCGTATTGCAAAGTCTCCTTCAAAAGGTCTCCGACAGCATCTATCACAACACCGACGCCGCGAGCCTTGCATTGCCTTGCAAGCGTAGCGTAAAAGGTCTGAGGTATACAGTTGGGAACACTTCCCGAAAGGCAAAGAATATCCCCTGCTTTTGCGGCATCTATTTTTGCAAGGAGTTTCTTCAAATATTTCTGCGGAATATCGGGACCGTCCGTATTCAAATCCGTCTCTTCCGCGGCACGGATCTTCACGTTTATACGCGTCATTCCCTCGGGCAGCATAATGAAATCCATGTTCAGCCCCTCGTTTTTCAGAAGCCGTTCCATTTCTTTGCCCGTGAAACCCGCAAAAAATCCGAGAGCTAAAGTTTGCTCGCCGAGTTTGGACAGCATAGCTGAAACATTTATGCCTTTGCCGCCGCAAATAACCTGTTCGCGGCAATGCTTGTTTATCTGCCCTATCTTCAAATCGTCAAGATGAAGAGTGTAGTCTATCGCAGGATTGAACGTAACAGTATAGATCATTTCAGCACCTTGTTTGCATTGATTTTTTGATAACCATTTCCTGCCAATCGCGGTTAAGAGTTACAAAGCGCGCAGACCAACCGGAAACTCTTACGGCAAGCGTGGGATACTTGTCGGGATTGTCTCTTGCGTCAAGAAGCGTTTTGTTGTCCACAACATCTATATGAACAAAGATGCCGCCAACATCAATAAAAGTCTTGTAGAGACCCACCATCGCGTTTATACCGTCTTCTCCTTTAACACTTGACGGCGCAAGTTTCATATCAAGTGCTGTTCCGTTGACAAGTGAAGACATATCAAGCGCGCCGAGAGACTGAATAATCGCCGTGGGACCGTTTTTATCGGAGCCGGGTGTCGGAGTGATGTTTGCGGCAAGTATCTCATGGGCAAGATGTCCGTCAGCCTGTGCAGAACGCTGATCCCTGAAGCCTATTTCTCTGCCGAAAGTCGAAGCGCCTGCGGGGAAAAGAACACCGGCCTTACTGTGCACTTCACGCTGGAACCAAGAATAATCGTGCAATACTTTTTTGCCGAACTCGTCTATTTCGGGGTCGGCGTTGCCGTAACCGATAAAGTCTTTGAGAATACGCCGACGAATATCTTCGTGTCCTTCCCAATTCAAACGCAGATACCCAACAAGTTCTTCAAGCGTCAGTTTCTTTTCTTCGTAAACATACTTCTTTATCGCAAACAGCGAATTTATAACGTTCGGAAGTCCCGAAGCATGCGGGCTGTAAACCGTATATCTCGCACCTCTGTCATAGTAACCCGCAGCACGTTCGATACAATCGTTGATAAACAACGAAATCATTGTGTTGGGTGTTCCCTGCGTGCCCCAACCGACACCGTAATTTTCTATAATATCGACAGCACCCGCACGAACTTTTTCAAACCATGCGGCATAAAGATCGTCAAAACTCGGATATTCGGGCGTCTTATCTGCGTTTACGCCGAGCGTTTCGTCAAGCAAAAGAAGAACGTCATACGGATGATATGTAAAGCAGGTCGCACCGGGCACCTGAATTTCCCAGCAGCCGTCGTTTGCAAAATTTCTTGCCTCGTGTATATCGTAACCGAAATCAACAAGATTTTTAATAATGAAATCGTTGTTGTATATGGCAACGGTACCCGTGCCGAGACGCTGAACCTCAGCAATCCTGCGGAAGAGTTTTTCGGAAGAGCGTTTACTCAGGCGCACCGCTATCGGGAAATCGCTTATTAGGGTCTCCTCAACAACATCAAGAACAAGAAAAGTGACCTCATTTTCGACGTCGTTTCCGTCCGTGTCAACCCCCGAAAGAATAATATTCTGATAATGCTGTCCGTCGCCCGAGCCATCGAAAAATTCGCCCGAACCTACCCACTCACAGCCTTTTATCCAAAAATGAGCAAGGTATTCTCTCGCTTCATCGAGTGTTATCGAACCGTCCGCAAGGTCTTTTTTGAGATAATCGCCGAGGAACAGGTCTATACGACCGATTCCTGGCCAGTTGCCGCATTGACGCTGAAACGCAAACTGGAACATCAGAGACTGCACCGCCTCGCGGAAATTTGTTGCGGGGTGCATGGGAACATTCTGCGCATATTTTCTGACTTTCTCGTAATGCACGCGCTGCTCGCCGTCACTTTCGAGTATAAGTTTGTCCAACAGTTCCATATATCTCGTGTGCCAATGCTCAAACGCGTCGAGAGTCTGCAAGCAGGCTTCGAGAAAATTGATTTTTTTCGGGTCTGTAATATCCCCTCTTGAAAGTCTTTCTTCCGCGTGTCTGCGCAGTCCGTCAAAACCGATTTTTACAACAGTCGCAAAATCAAGCGTAACGTGTGAAACACTTCTTACTGCGGGTTCGTCCCTGTCGGGCTGCAGCACGGGCGTAACGTGACAAGTGCAGTCTTTGAGAGTGGTCGCGCCTATAACAAGTTCGTCGGGGTTTATTCTTATGTCGCCCTCTTCCGCAATATGACGCACACAGGCGGCATACATCTTGCTGGGATCCTGTTCAAACTCTTCTTTTGTGAGGCGGAGCGTTGTGGGTTTAAGCATTTTGCCCCATTTGCCGAGCAACGCCTCCTGTGCCATTTTTAATGTCTTTTCGGAAAGTCTTGTTTCCATATTTTATCTCCCGTGTTTATACACTGTATCTTACATTCGGCAAGATACCGCGAGCGGTATTTGCCAGCTTTTCCATTTTTTCTTCGGTCGGCACGTCGAACTCCCTGCCGAACCGCATATTCAGCGACGGCAGTTTTCCGAGCCCGAACGAATGATATTCCAAAAGTTCATAGTAGTCGAGGTTTTCGAAATCCTTGATAAAATTGCAGATATCGGAAATCTCTTTTTCGTTATCGTTTACACTCGGAACAACGGGTGTTCTTACAATCAGCCGAACGTTTTCTTTCGAAAGTTTTTGCAGGTTTTCTTTTATAAGAGCATTGTCCGTTCCAATAAATTTTTTATGTAAGTCGGCGTCAAAAACCTTGAAATCCGACATAACGATATCTGTATAAGGAAGAACCTTTTTGAAGTACGAATAAGGAACGTTTGAAGCGGTCTGTATACAAACGGTTATTCCGCGTTCTTTGCAAAGGCAGGCACATTCGGTCAAAAAATCAGGCTGAATCATCGGTTCGCCGCCCGAAAAAGTTGCTCCGCCTCCCGAATTGGAATAGAACAGTTTATCCTTTTCGATTGCGGCAACCACATCTTCCGCCGTCATCTGTTTTCCGCAAAGTTCGCGCGCTCCTGTCGGACAGACTACCGCACATTTCCCGCAGGAAACGCACTTTTCAAAATGCAGACTGCCATCCCTTGCAACCGCGCCTGTCGGACATGCATCGGCGCATTTTCCGCATCCGATGCAAAGGCTCTCAAAATATCGAAGTTGAGGCTTTGCTTCAAGCGACTCGGGATTATGACACCACACACAACGGTTGTTACAGCCTTTAAGAAAGACTGTTGTTCTTATTCCGGGTCCGTCATGCGTCGAAAATTTTTGTATATCGAAAACAATCCCTTGCATAATGTTATCCTTATATTTTTATACTATTTCATTTTATATTTATATATAAAAAATGTCAAGGTTTTCGTGAAAATTTTACAGTTTTTTCAGTTTGTTTCTTGCTTCTGAGCAGCAAGAACAGAACTGTAAGTGAAAAGGCAACAACCGCCCCGCAAACCAAAGCGTAAACCGAAATTTGCGGTATTTCCGACGACGGAAGAATATCCGCCTTGTAACCTGGAATCAGAAAAGAACAAATAAAAATCAAAGCGGTCGCAAAAGCGGTTTGCAGTATCTTGCCTATAAAATACGGTTTCGGAGAAAGTCCTCCGTCACAGATATACGAAAGCACCTGGCAATGCACGCTTATACCCGCCCAGCCTATCAAAGCGCTTGTGACGGCAAGATTTTGCAATACGGGAGCGGAGTTCCCCACACGACTGACACCCGTTGTCATTTCAAAAATCCCAACAAGCAGATTTTCCACGGTCTCTCGCTCAAAAAACGGAAACAGTTTGCAGATTGCTGCTGAAATTGACGGTATTAAACCCGTGTGCAGAAGAAGAGAGACGGCAACGGCAAAAAACACAACAAAAGAACAGATGTAAAGCATAGATACCGCACCGTCTGTAACAGATGAAAGAAATATGTGTAAAACAGATTGTTTTTGCGGAATATTGTTTTTTGCATTCACGAAAACGACTGTGTCAGCAGTTCCTTTCCAGATTCTGCCGACAATTATTCCCACAAAAACGGCGGAGACTATCTGAACCGCCCATAAAAGCCATCCGGTCTTGCCGCTTTGCCAGATTCCGACACCGACAGTGCCGAGGATAAACGACGGACCCGCATTATTGCAAAAAGCGAGGGTTCTTTCTGCTTCAACCTTTGAACAGGCACCGTTTTTATAAAGCGAAGATACCGTTTTTGCTCCGACGGGGAAGCCCGAAACAAGCCCGAGAATCATTGCGGAAGAACAGTTTCCACCGACACAGAACACCTTTTTCGTGAAGCGGTCAAGCAGGCGACCGAGACGTTCGGCAAAACCGCATTTTATAAAAATTCCCGACAGGACAAGAAACGGAAACAGCGTCGGGACAAGAACCGTCAGGCACATCTCTATTGCCTGTTCCGCAGAATCGCATGACACTTCGGGATAAATCAAAATTCCGACAATACCGCAAAGCGTCAGCAATAAAACAAATATATTTTTCACTCTGTTTCGTGTCTTATTTTTCATTTTAAGGCTCTCCGCTATTGCAATTTCACAAAAAATATTGTAGAATGTAAAAGGTGATTTTATGTTGAATTATGAAAAAATAAAAGATATAGTTTACCGCAAAACAAACGATTGCAACCTGCATCTTGATCTGCTTGTTCCGCGTGCAAAAAACGATGAAAAAATTCCCTGTTGCGTGTTTTTTCACGGCGGCGGGTGGAAAGAGGGCGGCAGACAGGATGTTGACGGTTTTCCGATTATAACAGATAAGATAATCGAAAGCGGCGGGGCTGTTGCGTCGGTCGAATATCGGCTTGTCGGCAAAAACGGCGGCGGTTTTCCGCAAAGTTTTGAAGACTGTCTGTATGCGCTGAAATTTCTTGATGAGCAGACGATTTGTCCCATAAACAGGTTCAGAAAAGGGCTGTACGGAATTTCCGCAGGCGGCACTATGGCTTGCGCATCTGCGCTTATGCAGGAGCGGTTCGGAATATATTCCCCTGTTTCCGCAGTCGCGGATATGTGCGGTGTTATTTGGTTCGGCGGTAACGACAAGGTATTTTCCGAAATCAAAACGTCGTCCGCGACCGAGGGTTTTATCAAAAATCTGCTCGGAGGACAAGACCCGAATATGACTTCGCCCGTTGAATACCTGAAAACATCGCCGCAGCGTCCGAAATTTCTGATAGTACACGGCGACAACGACGAATGTGTCAATGTCAAATCTTCCCGTGAGTTTTTTAATCGGGCTGTACATGAGGGATACAACGCAGAATATCTTGAAGTAAAGAACTCAAATCACACGTTCTTTCCCGTCGGAGGCAGGCTCGTTCCCAACGCGCAGACATTATTCGGCAAAATCGGTGATTTTCTTGCAAAAAACATATAAACGCTTGACATATTGCGACATTTATTATATAATTATATTATATAATTCTACACATTTTGAATATATGAGGTTTGATATAAATGAGACTTACGCTTGTGGTTCCCTGCTACAACGAGCAGGATAATGTTGTTGATTTCTGCAAAGAATGCGTACGCGTTTTTTCAAAGGGCGATTTTGATTATGATTTTGTGTTTGTCAACGATGGTTCGACGGATAAAACACTTAAAACCCTCAGAGAAATATATTCTCTCGGCAAACTCAATATGACGATAATCAGTTTTTCCCGAAATTTCGGAAAAGAAGCCGCAATTTATGCCGGACTGAAAAACGCAAAGGGCGACCTTGTAACGGTCATCGACGCAGACCTGCAACAGCGTCCCGAAGTTGTTATGGAGATGATAGGTTATCTTTCCGAACACAAGGAATGCGACTGCGTTGCAGCGTACCAGAGAGAAAGACACGAAAGCAAACTGCTCAAAACATTCAAAGGCTGGTTTTACGGTCTGAGCAACAAGATAATGCAGACAAAACTTTACCCCGGAGCAAGCGATTTCCGCACGATGAGAAGACAGATGGTCAATGCCGTTCTCCAACTCAGCGAATATCACCGCTTTTCAAAGGGAATTTTTTCTTGGGTAGGATTTAACACATATTATATGCCCTACCATGTCAGAGAACGCAATGCGGGCTCTTCCAAATGGTCTTTCAAAAAACTTTTTGAATATGCGATTGAGGGCATAGTCGCATTCACAACAAAGCCGCTTCGCATTCCCGTTTATCTTGGTGCGGCTTCGTTGTTTGCGTCTTTTGTTTTCCTCATCTATATGATTGTAAAAATCTGTCTCGGAACATATATCACCGCTCATCTTGCGGTTTATCTGTTGCTGTTACTCGGAGGTTCCATACTCGTTGCGCTCGGAGTTATCGGAGAATATCTTTCCAAAACGTATATGGAAACAAAAGGACGCCCGATTTATATTATCAAAAATAAGTGGACGACAGAGGGCAAATAATGGAAACGCAGAACAAAAAAAACGTAAAAGAAGTTGTTCTCTATCTGATATTCGGAGTTGCGACAACACTTGTAAACTGGATAGTATATCTAATATTCAACAACCTCATTTTTAATCATCTGTTCTCCGAAAATACTGCAATGACAGCATCAAATGCGGTTGCGTGGTTTCTTGCGGTGTTGTTCGCGTTTATCACAAACAAACTCATAGTATTCAAAAGCAAGGAAAAGACCGCAAAAGTTCTCATTCCCGAACTGCTGTCGTTTTACGCTTCAAGAGGGCTGACGGGTTTGCTTGAAATATTTGTTCCGACGCTCCTTGTCAATTGGGGCATCACATTCACGGTTCTCGGCGACGGCGGCATTTTCCCGAACGCCATGCGCGACAGCGGCTTTATCTTCACTACCCTGTCGGACAGAGGACTTGTTCCGAAAATGATCGTTGCGGTTGTCGTAATCATATTGAATTACGTTTTCAGCAAACTTATCGTTTTCAGAAAAAAGAAAGAGAAATAAAGTTAAATCCGTCTGTGCAGAAGCGCAGACGGATTTTTTTAAGGTTTGTTATTCTCAATAAAAACACCGCGTTTTGAAACGCGGCATTTTATACTATAAGATTCTGTTTTTCATAAAATTAACAACCATTTCCATGGCTACGAGATTATGCCCGCCCTCGGGAATTATAATATCCGCAAATTTTTTGCTCGGCTCAACATACGCCTCGTGCATTGGTTTAACGGTCAACAGATATTGGTCGATAACGGAATCAAGCGTTCGTCTTCTTTCGTTTACGTCACGTCTGATTCTGCGCAATATGCGTATATCGGCATCGGTATCGACAAATAACTTCAAGTCCATAAGTTCACGAAGTTTCGGTTCAGCAAGTATAAGAATACCGTCAAGCAACAGGCACTTTGTCGGATATATGCGTCTGACTTTATCGCTTCTGTCATATTCCTTATAATCGTAAACGGGACAGTCTATCGGTTCACCGTTGCGAAGCGCCCGCAAATGCTTTGCCAGCAATTCTGTATCATACGCATCGGGACAGTCATAGTTCTGTTTGACACGCTCCGCAAAAGGCATTGAGTGCTGTTCTTTGTAATAATCGTCGTGCCGCAAAACCGTGACATTGTCTCCGAATTTGTCGGAAAGATATTTTGTGATGGTGCTTTTGCCGCTTCCCGATCCACCGGCGATACCGATAATAAGCATTGTTTATTCTCCTTTAACGACCTTGTATATAAGCGGCTTTTTCTTAGGCGGTTCACTTCCGAAAACAAGTGCGTCAAGATACCTCTTTTCCGCATCTGCTACGGCGTCGGCGTTGTTAGTGTGCAGTTCGCACAGGACATCGCCTTTCTTGACCTTATCCCCCGCTTTTCCGCGAATGACTATACCTGCGGAAAAATCAATGGGATCGCCCTTTGTAAGCCTTCCCGCGCCGAGGACAACACTTGCATTTCCGATACCCTCGGCGTCCATATCGTGAATATAACCGTCTGTCGGGGACTTCACTTCGTGAATTATTGACGCTTTTTCAAATCTTGAAGTATCTTCTATATAGCGAACATCTCCGCCCTGTGCGGATATCCATTCTTTCATTTTCTCGTAAGCCGAACCGCTGTCTATTGCTGTTATTACACGTTTTTCAGCCTCTTCAATCGGCAAATCAAAAGTCAGAGACACCATATTTGCAGCAAGGCAAACGCAGACCTGACGCAGGTCGGAAACGTTTTCTCCGCGAAGAACAGCCACCGCTTCGGCAATTTCAAGGCTGTTGCCCACGGCATGACCGAGAGGAACGTTCATATCCGTCAGCACCGCTGCGGTCTTTCTGCCGCACCCATTGCCTATTTTGACCATTTCTGTTGCAAGTTCTTCCGCCTGTTCAACGGTTTTCATAAATGCGCCGCTGCCCACCTTTACATCAAGCACGATAGAATGAGAGCCTGCGGCTATCTTTTTGCCCATAATGCTTGAAGTTATAAGCGGAATACTGTCAACCGTGGCGGTAACATCGCGAAGCGCATAGAGTTTTTTGTCTGCGGGGGTGAGATTTCCACTCTGACCGATAAGCGCAATGCCGATTTTTTCGACCTGGTTCAAAAACTCTTCGGAAGAAATTGTCGTTCGGTAACCGGGTATCGATTCGAGTTTATCAACCGTACCGCCCGTATGACCGAGCCCTCTGCCCGACATTTTTGCGACTTTCGCGCCAAGCGCCGCAACGGTGGGAGCAACGATAAGCGATGTTTTGTCCCCGACACCGCCCGTGCTGTGTTTGTCAACGGAAAGAGTTCCGAAACGGGAAAGGTCAACGGTATCGCCCGACTCCGCTATACACTTTGTCAGACAAACGGTTTCCCTGTCGCTCATTCCTCTGAAATATATGGCCATCGCAAGCGCCGCCGCCTGATAATCGGGAATCGAGCCTGCCGTATAGCCGTCAACGAAGAATTTTATTTCTTCATCGGAAAGTTCTTCACCGTTTCTCTTGTTGTGAATAATGTCATACATTCTCATATTACTTTTCCTCCTTATATGTTACCCATTCTGCAATAATCTTTATCTAAATTAGCATTTGCTAACCATTTTTTATTATACATGCTTTCACCATGTAATACTACAAATTATACCACTTTAATAGAAGAATATTCACCTTTTTTATAATATCTATGCTCTAGGATGTGAATTCTTATATACCACATTAATTTTATCATTATTAATAATTTCATAATATGTGTCCATATAAGTTAACACTTGATTGCCCAGAAGTTTTTGTACAGCTCTCACATTTGCACCATTTTGTAATAGATGTACAGCAAAAGAATGCCTAAATGTATTTAAATTTACATCTTTTTTTATTCCTGCTTTATGAGAATATTCCTTAACTATTCTCCAAACACCTTGCCTTGTTAATTTGTTTCCATTTAAATTAACAAATAAATTATGAACACCTGCTGCTGCAATCATATCTCT
>ERZ827423.20-NODE-20-length-226996-cov-6.732882_pt1 | contig 226996 bp, 183 predicted proteins | sample MGYA00519775_ERZ827423 | MGnify/ENA primary metagenome ERZ827423 (study PRJEB31778, sample SAMEA3449296) | human gut metagenome | biome: human gut; feature: human-associated habitat; material: faeces | place: United Kingdom | collected 2010/2012 ... | reverse complement strand
CTATTAACTCCGCTCCGCTTCGTGAACAGGGGAGGACACCACTGCCATTGAGCCTTACGGCTCAGGTTAAGGGTTATTGGTTACTGGTTAACCTCTAACCTGCAGCGGTGAGCCGCTATAACCATTAACCTGCCACGCCAGTGGCATAGCTGTTATTCGACAGTCACAGTTGCATCACCTACCTCTGAATAAGAAGGCCATGCAGTTACGCTTGACAATCCGAACTCAATAGGCTGCGGCTTTTGGTCAGGATTATCAGGATTCCAAGTGTTAGAGATGTTAAGCTCTGCCACATAGTTGTAACGGTTTGCCTTTACCCATCCAGTTGTTGCAACCTGCGGAAGAACAGCCTCAACAACGTATGTTCCGTCAGTTCCGTTAGTTTCACCACCTACATGTGTACCATCGGCATATGTAGCCTCAATATTGAACTGAACTTTCACCGCGTTAGCCTCATAGTTGTAAGGTATTACAATCACAGCGGTTGTCTCTTTCGAAGCATCTTGGTCGGTCATTGTTATGCCCTCCGCTCCGCACATAGAGAAAGCTGTTGTTGTGACAGCCGGATCTGCCATTTCCCAACGTCCGTTTGCATAGCTACCCTTGGAATTTACACCTGCAAGCTTTACATTGGTTATTTTAGCCGTCACACCTGTACCGAAAGCATTCTTGAACGTAACTTTAACCATTGAAAGAACATGGTCGAACGTGAAATTGACACGATCATGCGAAAGATTACCAGTCGCAATTGTAATAGGAGCCACAGGCTGTGAAACAAGCAAATCAAGATTGTTATCGCCATCACCCTGTGTGAAATCAGTAAAGGCTACACCCTCATAAGCATAATCATTAACTGAATTTTCCTCAACTTTAGGAGTACAACCAGAAGGAAGAGTCGGAGCGTATGCAATGAAATTGTATGTTCCTACCTGCCAATATTGAGTAGGAGAATAAGTCCAAGCATTTCCAGAACCAGTAACGTGAGCAGGACCGTTAACGCCATCGAAAATAACGTTATCGCCAAACTTTCCGAACACATAGAACTCCGTCAACTTGTCGGTTGTCAACTCGCCGCCACGAGTGGCGTTGTCGACGAAAGTACCGAAACCGATAGCCGCGCTTTCGGGCATCTCGACGGTTTCTTTCTCCGAGCAGCTTGCAAGCGCCAATGCTGCGCAAGCTACGAAAAACAATTGTTTTTTCATTTTGAATAAAGATTAAAAATTAAACATATAATTTATTTAAGTTCAAAGTTTCACCATTCTGTTGAGCCTTACGGCTCTATGTGTCAGCTGCGCTGACAGGTTAAGGGTTATCGGTTACTGGTTAAACCTGTCTCCCATAACTTGCGGCCTCCGCCGAGTAGGAGAGCCTCGAAGAGGCTGCGCACCGATGCCTTGATGCAGTACGCGACCCCTATAGGGTCGATGGCTCTCCATCTTCCCATCCCACGGCTGAAGCCGTGGGTTAACTCTACGCAGCCCTTTCAGGGCTGGGCAGTGGCATCGGGTGTTTCCCTCTGTTTGCGGAGCAAATAGGGGGAGTGGCACAACGTGCCGAGGGGGTTCTCTCAATCACTGCGGAGCAGTGAAATACCTCAATCTATCTGTTTTCACCGTAAGGCGGTGAATCGGGAAACCCCTCCGTCCCTCCGGGACACCTCCCCTATTAACTCCGCTCCGCTTCGTGAACAGGGGAGGACACCACTGTCATTGAGCCTTACGGCTCAGGTTGTCGGTTAGTGGTTAACCTCTGACCCTTAACCACATAACCTGCGGCGATAGCCGCAATAACCCGTAACCTGCGGCGGAAGCCGCATTTTACAGCGGCAGCGGTATGTCCTCGTACTCGCCCCAGCCGTTGACTTCCACATCGAAGCCAGAACCGCCGGCCAAGCCCTCATCGTCGGTTATTTCAAGATCTTTCACTACAATCACGCCTCCGCGCGGTTGCTGCTGTATCTGCGACGTGACATCCACGTCGAAATTCTTCATATTGCCATTCTTGAGGCGCACCTCAAGATTGAGGTTGTAGGCCTCCACCGCTCTCGCCGCACCTTGCGAAGCCACACCGAAAGTCATCACGCGAGCCTCCGCCCCGTAGCCGGTAAGCGTACAGTCGTAGAGCACCGTAACGGCCTCGTCCGACGTGCTGCCGTCGCCGAGATAGACCGAACGCGCCATTCCCGACAAAGCCCCGCGGGCCAATGCCACGTAATCGAGCCCCGACTTGAATTCATACCTCACATAATAAGTGTAGACCAACGGCCGCATCTCCACCGGAAGCACATCCGGCTCTACGGCACGCACCGCCGTATAGTCGGGCACGTAGGCCGCATAGAGCATGTCGGGAGGATTGACGGTCACCTCGTCGGCGTGTCCCTGCGCAAAATAGGAAGCGCGGGTACGCGTGCGGGTAGTGGCCGAAGCCGAAGCCCACGAGTCAACGTTGTTGAACACAATGTATTCCGTATTGTTGTTATAGCAAAGGAAAGCGTGGTTGCCGTCGGACAGCGACACTATGCCGCCCTCCGGAGCAATGTTGTTGGTACGCACCGCGCCGTCCTCCTCATAGTCGAGCACGCGCAATCCCGAAGGGATGGCCGGACGCAAATCGTCGTAAGCCATACCGAACGACTGATTCCAGTTCTGCTGCCAGTTGCCGGAACCGTCCTCCCATTCCTGCACCCACGTGGGCTGAATCTCCACCTGAACCTTGGTGCCGTGCAGGTTATGGTCGTAGCACAAATCCTTGCGGCATCCCGTGAGCGGCAACACTGCAAGAGCCGCCGCCACCGCGAATATCTTCTTAATAGTCATACTTCACCCCTCCTTTCCTCTTGTCGGGCCAGAACCGCCACACAAGCGAGAACTTAAGCTTCAGCGGCCCGAAATAGTTGATTTTGGAAGTCTGCTGGTACACATAGTGTCCGTCGATAGGCAGATATTCCTGAAAACGCGTGTGCATATATCCGAGACCGATTTCCGCGTCGAACGACAGGTGCTTGGCCACCGGGAACATATATCCGTAGCTCAACGCCGCCATCTGCCCCTCTCCACGGTATCCGCGCCCGCCGTTCTCGAGGTCGTACCAGCCCTGTCCGCCGAAAAGCCCGATGTAATGGCCGTGCCACGGCTTCTTTGTCTTGAACCAATAGCGCACTTCCGGACTGATTACCGCCAACTGGTAGTATTTATGCTTTCCGTTGTTGTGCCACCACGCCATAGTCCCCTCGATGGCCACCGACCAGCGGTCGTTGATGCGGTATTCCACCTCAAGGTCGGGAGCGAGCAGCACATCATAGATAAGATTTGTCTTCAACGCCATCCTCTCGACGAAATGCTCATCCTTGCCTACCTCGGTAGCGGTCTCCGCCGGTTGCGGCTGAGGCTGCGTGACGACGGCAACAGTATCGGCCGGTTCGGGCTGAGGCTCCGGAACCGGCTGGGGAACGACAGCCACAGTGTCGGGTTGCGATGCCGGCTCAGGTTCAGGCTGCGGCGCCGGTATCGCCGGGAGAGTGACCTCGACGCTGCGCAAATCGGCGAACATCCGTGCCTTCATATAATAATAAGAGCGTCCGTTGTCGAGCCAAAGCAATTGCCGCTTCTTCTGCTCAATGACGCGTTTCCCCGCCATACGCACCTCAGGCACGCTGTCGAGAATCTCGATTACTTCCTCACGGTTGGGAGTATTGGCATCCGCCACTACCAAGCCCTTAAGTTTGCCGTAGTCGATGCCCTTCGACCCTACTTCGGCAGCGGCATCCTCCATGGCAAGCCTACCCATAATATACATTCTAAGATTGCGCGCACGTTTCTCCGCAAGCCGCTGATTGCAATGGTAGTCGCCATTGGGCGAAGTGCTGCCTACAAACTCGAAACGCGGCTCGATGCCCGCGTCGGAAAGGCGGCGCACATAAGCGCAGATTGAATCGAGCACAGCAGCATTGTCGTCGAACTCACGGTCGATGACCGACATGCCATCCTCGAAATAAATTGTGAAACGATTGGTGCTGTCTGATTCACTTCCATTCGCCATCACCGGCAGGAACAGCATCATCAAACCCACTGTCAACCATTTTTTGTTCTGCGTCCACCTTCTCTTTGTGAAACCCATAATAAAATTTTTAATCCATATTTACCCCCCCCCTTAACATAAAGGGAGTCAACACTTTACATCTTTTATTCCCAAAAAAGGACAGGTTTATGCCCTCTTACACAATAAAACGACCTACCATATACATCACTGCCACATAGCGCATTATGAGTAAACAGTCTGCCGTGTCACAAACAACGCTTGCAAAAAACAAGCTCATTTTGCTCCATCCGAATATAAAACGGCTCTTGCAATTAACCATTCTTCCCCGCACCGGTACACCCCACAAAATGACACATAAGCCATCTGTGCCGGAAGCGTCTCCCGCAGGAAGCTTTTTATCGGGGTTACAAATATAGGCAAAAAAGAACTTTTACCCCCCCGAATAGTTAAATAATACATTTAAATTCAAATATTTGTTTGTATTATTTAATTTAACAACACCCCAACACTCAACAAAACAATGAATACCAACAAAATGCGCGCAAAAGGTGTTAAACAGCCACACACCACGAGCACAACAGAATGAGCCATCGAAAGTTACCGCCCGCCATAGCAAATGTCAAAAAAACACACAAAAAAAGGGATGCGTTAACGCGCATCCCTGAAAATCATTTATGAAAAAAACCGAAGATGATTAATCCTCATTAAGGTTCACACGCTTGAAAGCTACTGCCGTAAGCTCCGGATCAATGCTCTTCAGATATTTCTCGATAGTGAGCTGGGCATCCATGATGTACTCCTGCTCAAGCAAGCACGATTCCTTGTAGAACTTGTTAAGACGGCCTTGTGCAATCTTATCGAGCATCTCTTCCTTCTTGCCTTCCTGACGTGCTTTCTCGCGGGCGATGTCGAGCTCCTGCTCAACGATGTGCTGCGGCACTTCGTCACGCTTCACGGAAATAGGGTTCATCGAAGCCACCTGCATAGCCACGTTGCGGCCCACCTGACGCTCTACCGGCTTGTTAAAAGAAACGATGGTAGAAAGTTTGTTGCCAAGATGGTCGTAGCAGGTTGTTCCAGCGCCCTCAAGCCATTCGTATGCGCCAAGCTCCATCTTCTCGCCTGTCTTGCCGATTTCCTCAACGATAAGCTCGGAAACAGGAAGTCCGTTGATAACCAAAGCCTTCACCTCGTCGAGCGACTTAGCCTTAGCCGCCATAGCCGCTTCGAGAATCGACTTGGTAAGAGCCACGAAACCTTCGTTCTTAGCAACGAAGTCGGTCTCGCACTTCAAAGCGACGATAGCCGCGAATCCGTTTTCAGAAGCCGAAAGCACGCAGCCTTCAGAAGCCTCGCGGTCCTCACGCTTAGCGGCCACGGCCTGACCCTTCTTACGGATAATCTCAACAGCCGCGTCCATATCGCAGTTGGTTTCCTCCAACGCTTTCTTACAGTCCATCATACCAGCTCCCGTAAGTTTGCGGAGCTTGCTGATGTCAGACATAGTAACTGCCATATCTAAATACTTGTTTTTTGTTAATAATTAAAATTATTCGGCAGCCTTTTCCTCATCGGCCGGCGCCTCTACTTTCTCAGCCGGAACTTCTACCTTCTCGGCAGCTTCCGGAGCAGCCTTGCGGATACGGCGGCGCTCACGCTTCGGAGCGGCAGCATCCTTCTCCTCGCCTTCAGCCGGAGCATCGGCTTTTTCAGCCTTACGCTCTTCCAAGCCCTCTGCCATAGCGGCGCAAACAGTGTCGAGAACAAGCTCGATAGACTTTGAAGCGTCGTCATTGCAAGGGATTACGAAATCCACGGTGTCAGGATTAGAGTTGGTATCTACCATAGCGAACACCGGAATGCCCAGACGGTTAGCCTCGGCAACAGCAATATGCTCTTTCATCACGTCGACAACGAACAAAGCGGAGGGCAGACGGTTAAGGTCGGCGATAGAACCGAGGTTCTTCTCCAGCTTCGCGCGCTGGCGAGTAATCTGAAGACGCTCGCGCTTCGAAAGATTATCGAAAGTACCGTCTTTCGTCATCTTGTCGATGTTGGTCATCTTCTTCACAGCCTTACGGATAGTCGGGAAGTTGGTAAGCATCCCGCCCGGCCAACGCTCTATCACGTACGGCATATTGATAGCGGAAGCCTTGTCGGCAACCACCTGCTTCGCCTGCTTCTTCGTAGCCACGAAAAGCACTTTTTTACCCGATTTAGCGATATTTTTAAGAGCAGCGGCAGCCTCTTCGAGCTTAGCCGCGGTCTTATAAAGGTCAATAATGTGGATACCATTGCGCTCCATAAAGATGTACGGAGCCATAGCAGGATTCCATTTACGTTTCAAGTGGCCGAAATGGCAACCTGCCTCTAATAATTGTTCAAAAGTTGGTGTTGACATTTTTCTTTATTATTTGTTTACATTCTACATAACTCAACCGCCAAGTAGCACCGGTAGCCGGCAAGTCTTGGCAATTTAGATACTAAACACTTTCCGAAACAGCACAGTGAAAAATTAACGTTTACTGAACTGGAATCTCTTACGGGCTTTCGGACGACCCGGTTTCTTACGTTCAACAGCACGCGGGTCGCGGGTGATGAATCCTGCGGCACGCAAAGCCGGCTTGTCTTCAGGATTGATTTTCACCAAAGCGCGGGCGATGCCAAGACGCAAAGCCTCTGCCTGTCCGGTGAAACCGCCGCCAATCAGGTTGACCTTGATGTCGTATTTCTCGACAGCGTCAACTACGTTCAACGGCTGCTTTACGATATATTGAAGTATAGGATTGGGGAAATAGTTCTCCAACGTACGCTTATTGATAGTGATAACGCCTGTTCCCTCTTTCACAAAAACACGGGCGATTGCTGCCTTACGGCGGCCTACTGCATTAATCTGTTCCATACTTCAGTATTATTTAAGCTTGTTGATGTCGATTACTTTAGGATTCTGAGCCGCATGCGGATGTTCCGGTCCGTTGTACACATACAAGTTGCCCATCAGATGACGGCCAAGACGGTTCTTCGGGAGCATGCCTTTCATAACCTTGATGAACAACGGGTTCTTGCCAGCCTTGAAATGCTTGTTGAACGATTTCTGCTGCAAGATTTCCGGAGTAGCCTCGCGTTGTCCGCCGGGATAGCCGGTATAAGAAAGATAAACGCGGTCTGTCCATTTCTTGCCGGTCAAAGAGACCTTGTCGGCATTGATGATAATAACATTGTCGCCACAATCCACGTGGGGCGTGTAATTGGGTTTGTACTTTCCGCGCAGCAATTTTGCCACCTTAGCGCAAAGACGACCCAAAACCTGATCGGTTGCATCAACTACAACCCATTCCTTTTGAGCTGTTTCAGCGTTAGCCGAAACGGTTTTGTAACTTAAAGCATCCACTTTTAAAAAACTAATTTTTAATTAATTACACAAATCATGCCTACTGCATCCGCCCGGCCAAAAGCTTCAACAGCGACACAAAAACGCTAATTTTGGATATAATCGGACTGCAAAGGTAGCGCATTTATTTTAAAAATCAAACACTTGCAAAAATTTCTACATTTTTTTGGAGACGGCAGATACTTTATTATATTTGTCGTACACTAAAAAGTACGACATCTATGAGAGACATCAGTTCATCTGAATTAAGAAGCAATATGAAAAAACACCTCGATATGGCAAGAACCGAACAAATTGTCATCCAACGAGGCAAAAACGAAACATATATTTTAACCAGACAAGAACAAATCTCTCCCGACAATGACATCAACAGAGCACTAACAGCCGAAGAGTTACTGACAGGAATAGAAAGCGATATCAAAGATTACTTTAAGAAAAGCAATCTTATATGAAAGTGCTATTCTTACCAGAAGTCAGGACATATTTCCGTGAACTCTCCGAAATACTTTTCCAAAAAGACTACTTCGGTTTTGAAGAATATGCGATAAATTATGTGCGGGAACTCATTTTCGACATAGAGTCATCTCTTCCACGAAAATTAAGCAAACCAGCTCCCCATACTTCAACCGCTACGGCAAGAATATGCGCTATTCTATTTTCAAGAAAAACAAGACAACACAATGGTATGTGTTTTTCACAAAACACACCAAAGATAACGAACTTATATATTTAGTAAGATATATAAGCAACAACCACGTCACTGCGCAACACTTATAATCAGTCGCGGCGGACAGGCGGCTTCGGCACAGAAACCGGAGTAGGAGAAACCGAAGACGCACCGGTGACAACAATATTCGAGCTGCCGCGCCACGGCAAAGACTTGTTGTAACGCTTATAACGCAAGACTATCACACTGTCGGTATGCATCACCTGAAAAATACGCCTGCCCACCTGCTGGTCGGTAGTGGAAAACCGCACCGAGGCCGTATCGGACGGCGAATCCAAGACGAAAACGCCTTCATACGAATCAAACATAAATCCAGTTTTCTCGAAAGACACCACATAGCCACGCATTGAGCCTTCACTCGCCGCAGGAGAAAAGAACAGCAACCTCAGCGCGACGCACACAACCAGCACGGCAACCGCCCACAATCCTATCCTCAGGCAACGGCGACGGCGCCTTTGCGAATCCGACGTGATAAAATCATCCTCGAAATCATCCTCATCAGCCAGTTCCGCAGAGCCGGCATCGTCTTCCCGAATTTCAACTTTTTCCCGCTGCTCCTTCTTGCGGGCATCATCGTTCTCGTCAAAAAAATCATCCAACCGTAACGCCATAGCCTAAGACCTCCCTTTTGCGCGCTTCCTCTTCAATCCGTCCAAAAGCACATATATATATGTATATATACCTAAAAGTATCAGTACCAATGTCTGCGCCCCCCATACGAGCATCGCAAATGCCGAGGCGCGCGCGTCGGGATTGTCGAAAGAGAACGTCCCCACGCCATACAGCGAAAGCCCGAAAATCACGGCGACATGCCATGCCCCCAGCCCGCCGTTGGTAGGTATCCCCATACTGATGCTGCTCAGCACGAAGCAAACCAACGCGCACACGATTCCAAGCCCTGAAGTGAAATCGAACGCAAAGAAGCACACATAAAGCTGAACGAAATAGCACCCCCAAATGAGAGCCGTATACAACAGGAACTGCCATTTACCGTCCATCTTAGCTATCGCGGCAAACCCCTGCCATACATTGGCGACCATCTCTCTCGCCCTGCATACCAAAGCGTTGGAAGAGCCGAACCTGAACAAAGCGGCCACGGCCACAGCCGCTACCGCCAGCCCGCCCCAAAGCCATGGCGAAGTAAGCAAATGCCACAAACCGTCCTTCACCTGCGGGAAAGTAGTGAAAAACTTATCGAAAGCCGGTCCGGCCAACAACACCGCAACCACCGTAAGCAACAGCACAGTGACCGTATCCGTCAGCCTGTCGGCCACCATCGACCCTACCACCTTAGTGAACGGCGCATTCTGGCGGCGCGATATATAGCCGCAACGCCACACCTCGCCAAGACGCGGAAACAAGAGATTGACAGCATAAGTGCCGAAGATGGAGACCACCACCGGCGCCACCGGCACATCCACGCCGATAGAACGCAACTGCAAACGCCAACGCAAGCCGCGGAACACGTGGCTGAACACGCTTATCGCAAGCATCAGAAATATCCACCGGTAATCCACGTCATAGCGCAATATCTCGCGCATCTCGGCCACATCGACATTGTTGTAAAGCCAATAGAACAGACACACGCCTATGGCTATAGGCAGCCCGATCTTGACAACACAGCCCAATGCCTTTTTTAAGTTGAATTTTTCCAAAATATTCCGTAATTTTGCGCTTGCAAAGATAGTGCAAGCCGAGCGCATAAAAAAGAGCTTGCTTGTTTTTATGCCGAGGCGCAGCCTATTTTATGAAAAGATAGTGCAAATCGAGTGCAATGCAAAATCAAGCAATTATTGATTTCTCATTGCCGGGATGCAGCCTGTCTTATGAATGCGAATCGGATGCAATGCAAAATACACACGACATTGTATGCAATCAGTAAAGCCTAAAAAAGCGTTAGGGCAGCATTTCCTGACCGACCTGTCGATAGCCGAGCGAATCGCCGGCACTCTCGACAATTTCACCGGCACTCCCGTCTTGGAAATAGGGCCGGGGACAGGCGTGCTCACACAATTCCTCATCGGGAAAGGGCACGATTTGAAAGTCGTAGAGCTCGACAACGAATCCGTAGAATACCTCTCGGACAACTTTCCTGAACTCAACGGGAAAATAATAGCCGACGATTTCCTCAAGCTCAATCTCAAGGAACTATACGACGGTCAATTCTGCATAATAGGCAACTATCCGTACAACATATCTTCGCAGATATTCTTCAAAGTGCTTGACTACAAAGACAGCGTGGTGTGTTGCAGCGGCATGCTCCAGAAAGAAGTGGCGGAACGCATCACGGCGGGCCCGGGCTCCAAGACCTACGGAATACTGTCGGTGCTGCTGCAAGCATGGTATGACACGGAATATCTTTTCACCGTAGACGAGAACGTTTTCAACCCGCCTCCTAAGGTGAAATCCGGAGTAATCAGGCTGACACGCAACAGCCGGAAACAGCTCGAATGCGACGAGGCACGGTTCAAGACGGTGGTGAAAGTGGCTTTCGGACAACGCCGCAAGACTCTGCGCAACTCCGTGCGGCCGTTGGCTACAGACGCGTCAGTACTCGCCGACCCGATATTCAACCGGCGTCCCGAGCAGCTCTCCGTAGAAGAGTTCGTAAATCTCACCAATCTCTTAAAATGAGGAAGCGATGAAAGAATTTACCGATGAATTTATCAATGAGCTGATTTCCTTGATACAAGCCAACAACAAGGAAAAGGCAAAGGAAATACTCGACGACCTGCATCCGGCCGACATAGCGGAGCTGCTACAGCATTTAGACACCGACGAGGCTGAATTCGTCGTCTCGCTCCTCGACGGCGACACAGCCGCCGACATGTTGATGGAACTCGACGAAGACGACCGGCACCGCCTGCTCGACAACATGTCGAACAAGGAAATCGCCAAGCAGTTCATCGAACACCTCGACACCGACGATGCCGTAGACCTCATACAAGAGCTTGACAAAGAGGATCAGGAAGATGTGCTTTCGCACGTCGACGACGTGGTGCAGGCAGGCTCCATCATCGACCTTATGAAATACGACGACGACACGGCCGGCTCCCTCATGGGTAAGGAGATGATTGTCGTCAACGAGAATTGGAGCATGCCGGAATGCGTGAAGCGGATGCGCGAGCAAGCCGAGGACATGGACGAAATCTATTATGTATACGTGGTCGACGACGACCGCCGCCTGAAAGGAATCCTGCCCTTGAAAACACTCATAACACATCCGTCGGTATCAAAGATAAAGCACGTGATGGAAACCGACCCCATATCGGTCAAGGCCAACGAACCGATAGACGAGGTGGTGCTGGCTTTCGAGAAATACGACTTGTCAGTGATGCCCGTCGTGGATTCGATAGGAAGGCTTGTGGGACGAATTACGTTCGACGACGTGATGGACGAGGCACGCGAACAGGCAGAACGCAACTACCAATTGGCATCAGGTATCTCGACCGACATCGAGACGCGCGACAAGCTGCTCGACCAGACCAAGGCGCGTCTGCCATGGCTTCTGATAGGAATGATAGGAGGCTTGTCGAACTCGCTGATTCTCGGCAATTTCGAGGCGGGATTCGCCGCCAATCCGTCGATGGCGCTTTTCATCCCGCTAATCGGCGGCACCGGAGGAAACGTTGGCATACAGTCGTCGGCAATCGTGGTGCAAGGACTTGCCAACGGCACACTCGACCTGAAACATTCGGCGAAACAGATAATTAAAGAAATCGGAGTGGCGGTAATCAACGCATGCATAATCTCGATGCTCGTGTTCGCCTACAATTTCTTTTTCTTCAAGCCCGATTTGCAAACCACCGTATCGGTGTCAATCTCTCTGTTCGCCGTAGTGATGTTCGCCGCCATTTTCGGCACATTCGTGCCTCTGACGCTTGAAAAGATGAAAGTGGACCCGGCCATAGCCACCGGACCGTTCATCACCATCACCAACGACATCATAGGCATGATGATATATATGCTCGTGAGCTCGGCGCTGATAAGTGCCGCCGTATGACCGGCAAAATTCATATTAACAATAAATAAAAAGTAGAGAAATGGCAAAAGTTTTAATTATCGGGGCTGGCGGAGTAGGTACCGTAGTGGCACATAAATGTGCGCAAAACCCTGATGTTTTCAACGAGATTGTAATCGCGTCGCGCACCAAAAGCAAATGCGATGCAATCGCCAAAGCTATCGGCAAGGACAATATCACAACCGACAGCGTGGATGCCGACAGCGTACCGCAACTTGTAGAGCTGTTCCGCCGTCACCGTCCCGACATCGTGATTAACGTGGCCCTTCCCTATCAGGACCTCACAATAATGGACGCTTGTCTGGAATGCGGAGTAAGCTATCTCGACACAGCCAACTATGAGCCGCGCGACGAGGCTAAATACCAATACAGCTGGCAATGGGCCTATAAGGACAAATTCGAGAAAGCCGGACTGACAGCCATACTCGGATGCGGTTTCGACCCGGGAGTGTCGGGCGTATATACGGCATACGCGGCCAAGCACTATTTCTCGGAAATGGAGCATCTCGACATCGTGGACTGCAACGCCGGAAACCACGGCAAGGCTTTCGCCACCAACTTCAACCCGGAAATCAACATACGCGAGATTACCCAACGCGGAAAATACTACGAAAACGGCGAATGGAAAGAGACCGACCCGCTGTCGGTACACCGCCCTCTCACCTACCCTAACATCGGCCCGCGCGAATCATACCTGATGTACCACGAGGAACTGGAAAGCCTCGTCAAGCATTATCCTTCGATAAAACGCGCGCGTTTCTGGATGACTTTCGGGCAGGAATACCTCACCCACCTGCGCGTAATCCAGAACATAGGCATGGCAAGCATCGAGCCAATCAACTACAACGGCATGGAAATCGTGCCTATACAATTCCTCAAGGCCGTATTGCCAAACCCGAAGGAACTCGGCGAGAACTACACAGGCGAGACCTCCATCGGCTGCCGCATCAGCGGAAAGGACAAGGAAGGCAAGCCGATGACCTACTACGTCTACAACAACTGCTCGCACCACGCAGCCTACTTGGAAACCGGGATGCAAGCCGTGAGCTATACCACCGGCGTACCGGCAATGATCGGGGCTATGATGTTCCTGCAAGGAAAATGGAAGCGTCCGGGAGTTTGGAACGTCGAGGAGTTCGACCCGGATCCGTTTATGGAGCAGTTGAACCTGAAAGGACTGCCGTGGCACGAAATAATCAACGGCGACCTCGAACTGTAAGGCAGCCGCGCAGATAAAAAAGAGTGTGGGAAACCATACTCTTTTTTTGTTTTACCACCGCTTTGCATTATCTTTGCACTCCTTTTCCCAAAACACAATTGAATATATGTCGCAAAAAAGCACAATCTACAACAGCAAGAAAATCATAACCATAGCCTATCCTATTCTTATCAGCCTCCTGATGGAGCAGATGATAGGACTGACCGACACGGCTTTTATGGGACGTGTCGGCGAAGTGGAACTTGGGGCGACGGCCATAGCTGGAGTTTACTATATGGTTATTTTCATGGTGGGACTCGGATTCAGCGTAGGAGCGCAGATTCTCATAGGCCGGCGCAACGGCGAGGGCAACTACCGCGCCATCGGTAAGGTATTCTATCAGGGCGCGTTCTTCCTCTTAGGGCTTGCCGCCGTGCTGTTCACGCTGTCGCAAGTGTTTTCCAACGAGATACTGTCGGCCATGATTTCCTCGCCCAACGTGCTTCTGAAAGCCGAGGAATATATGGAATGGCGCGTCTACGGTTTCTTCTTCTCGTTCATGGCGGCCATGTTCCGCGCGTTCTTTGTAGGCACCACACAGACAAAGACGCTGACACTCAACTCCGTGGTGATGGTGCTGTCGAACGTGGTGTTCAACTATATCCTGATTTTCGGAAAATTCGGATGCCCCGCATTCGGAATAGCAGGAGCTGCCATGGGCTCGTCGCTCGCCGAATTGGTATCGCTGGTATTTTTCATAGTCTACACCCGCAGCCGCATCGACTACCGCAAATACGGGCTTGAAAAGATGGAAAAGCCCGATTTCCACGAATTGCGCAAAATACTCGGCATATCGTCGTGGATAATGGTGCAGAATCTTATTTCCATGTCCACATGGTTCATATTCTTCGTCTACATCGAGCATCTCGGCGAGCGAGAACTGGCGATTACCAACATCGTGCGCAGCCTGTCGGGATTCCTATTTATGGTGGTGCTTGCCTTCGCCTCCACATGCAGTTCTGTAGTCAGCAACATGATAGGCGCGGGAGAAGAAAAACAGGTAATGGCAGTCATACGCCGCCACGTCAAGATAACGTATGCGATAGTGCTGCCGATAGCCTTGCTGATGTCGGTGCTGCCTAAGCTGTTCCTTGCCATCTACACCGACATGCCCGGACTTATCGACGCTTCGGTAGCGTCGGTGTGGGTAATGTGCTCGACGTATCTGCTGATTGTGCCTTCCAACGTCTATTTCCAAAGCGTTTCAGGTACGGGCAACACAAAAACCGCATTCGGTCTGGAAATGATGGCATTGGTCATATATGTAGCCTACATCACAGTAACCATATTGATTATGCGTGTTGACGTAGCCATAGCATGGTCGGCCGAAGCCGTATATGCGCTGATTATGTTCACGCTGGGCTACCGCTATATGAAAAGCGGCAAATGGGTAGGACGAAGCATCTGACGCTTCATTGGCGGGCATGCCTGTGCGCCACGTCGGCCTCAATCCAGCGCGCCACGCAATCGTTGTTATTGTTGTCGGCAACGCAGTCGGCCACAGCGAGCACTTCTTTAGAAGCATTTTCCGGAGCTACGAACAAATCGGCCACCGAGCGCATCGACAAATCGTTAGGACTGTCGCCGAACACCACAATGCGCGTCGCCCCTACATCATCGGCAAGTTTTTTGACGGCAGCAGCCTTCGAAACACCCTCGGCCATCACCTCAAAAAAGCCTGTCGAGGGGTCGAAAATGTCGTGATAACAAGTCATCGAGCAAGGCAACCGCTTCTGCGCCTCGGAATAAGCCGCAGAAACTTTCCCATAAGGAGCGGCCGCAAAAAGCAGCATGGTACGGTCAACCACATCTTCCGGTAAAGAGTCGGAAATCACAAAACGCTTGTATGGAGTACCTGTACGTTGCCGCATAAAGTTGCGCTCGTAGCTGTTCATCGCAACCGCATGCCACACTTCAAGCATACTCTCACGGTCGTCATATATATAAAGGAATGGCGTTATGCCATAACGACGGCACACGTCCAGCAAATACTCCACACGCCCAGGCTTCATATAGCAACGGTTTACCAATCCACCTTTCCACATAGCCGCGCCTGTCATCACGATGTAAGGCAATGAGGTTTCTATTCCCGACATAAGCCTCACCACCGTAGCCGGAGTGCGCGCCGTGGCTACCGTAAACAAGATGCCATCCTCACATATCAACCTGTTCAACAATATGCGCGACGGTTCCGTGACTTCCGAATTGCTATTGAGCAATGTTCCGTCAAGATCCGACACATATAGCGTTTTTTCCATTACTTTAATATTTATATAATGCAAAGATAGTATCTTTGCACATACGGACAATAGCATGAGAACTTTGTTCCGAACAACGGAGACACTATATGGAAAAAATAGACAATCTTGACAAGAAAATATTAGGCATAATAGTGAACAACGCCCGCATTCCTTCCAAAGAGATAGCAGAGACTTGCGGCGTGTCGCGCGCGGCAATCCATCAGCGCGTGCAGAAACTCACGGACATGGGAGTGATAACCGGCTCAGGCTACCACGTCAACCCCAAAGCATTGGGCTACGCCACCTGTACGTATATCGGCGTGAAACTTGAAAAAGGGTCGATGTACCGTGACGTAGTGCCGGAGCTCGAAAAGATACCTGAAGTGGTGTAATGCCATTTCACCACAGGCCCATACTCGATGCTAATCAAGCTCTACGCCCGCGACAACCAGCACCTGATGGAACTGCTGAACGACAAAATCCAAATGATACACGGCGTGGTCGACACAGAGACACTCATCTCGCTCGAGCAGAGCATGAACCGCTCCATCCCGATAGAATATCAAACCGGCACGAGATGAAAACACTTTCCTATCAATAGCGACATTATTATTCCTTGAGGATTCCAGCCTCTATGAGCTTTTCGGCTACGAGCCAGTCGATTTCGGTATCGAGATCCACGGAACGCCGGGCATCCATCTCGCACATCACTCTCCTGCGGAATTGTCCGAGCGGCATCTGCCGCAATGAGCGGGTGTTGATTACATACACCGCGCCGTTGTATTCCCACACTTTCGGCGCGTCCTGACGGCGCGTGTAGTTGCCCTCTCCTTTCGAGATATGCAGGAAGCCGTCGGCATCTGTTTCGTAACAATTATAGTAGGGGTTGCTTGCAGCCTCTTTCACTGTCACTACCATATCGACATCGGGAGTGTAGAGCGCCATGGCACGGCGCACATCGTCGGCTCGGCGGAATGGAGATGTGGGCTGCAGCAGCACAAGTGCATCGTAACCTATGCCCCGGCTCCCGTAGAAATCCAATGCGTGGAGCAACACCTCATAAGTGCCGCTTTTGTCGGTGGCGAGCTCTGCCGGGCGCAGGAACGGCACCTTCAACCCCATATTCTCAACCGTGGCCGCGATTTCCGGGTCATCAGTCGATACACAAATGTCGCTGTCGTCGGCAAGCTCACGCGCGACTTTGACGGAATAGCCAATCAGCGGCACGCCCCCGAGCGGGCGTATGTTTTTATGCGGTATGCCTTTACTCCCTCCACGCGCGGGTATTACGTATAAAGTTTTCATTGCTTGAGATCGTAGAATGGTTTTATGATTATGCCGTCAAGCGAGGTTTCCGTCACGGCTTTTACAATTTTCTCGAGTGTATCCGGCTGATAATAAGGATTCACAGTGTGGCGGGCCTTTTCCCGCATTTCATCAGACAGCGCATAATCCAGCCCGCGGCTTATATCTTCCTTGCTTACGCCGCAATTCACCACCGAATCGGCCGCCGTACGCCCTTCTTGACGTATCCCGATGTTGAGCGTCGGAATTCCCATCGACGGCACCTCCACTATCCCGCTCGACGAGTTGCCTACCACTGCCGCGACGCAGCGCAGCGCAGACAGATAGCGGCGCATTCCCAACGACGGATATACCGCGCAACGGTCGGGATGCTTACGCGCATAATCCTCTATCAACTCGATGATTACCTGTCCGTCAGTGTCATTGTTGGGATATGTAAATATCACCTTATAATCAGAACGCCCGTCCAATGCCGCAAGCAGATTCTCGCACTGCTGCCGTGGCGGCACACTGTCGAGTGTCGCCGGATGGAATGTGGCAAGCAACGACTTTTCGGGAATAGCTGCGCCGATTTCTTTTTCAAGCTCCTCGCGCGGAATATAATCCGTGTGCATTATGTTATAGACACCTATTGCCCCTGTATTTATAACGTGTTCCGGATTTTCGCCCAATTGTATCACCCTCCGGCGGTATTCTTCCGTCTCCGTCAGGTGTATGTGGCTCATTTTTGTTATCGCGTGGCGTATGCTTTCGTCGTAAGCCCCGCGGCTGACTGCCCCTCCGGCTATATGGGCTATAGGGATACGGAATATGAGCGCCGCACTCGCCGTCGCAAGCATTTCGTAACGGTCGCCGAGGATCATCAGCAAATCCGGCCGCAACTCATCGAAAGCCTGTGCCATTCCTCCCATACACTCGCTCATTGCCTTGACCGTTCCGGAAGGAGTGCCGGCATCGACCGGCATCGGCACTCGCCGGGTGATTCGCAGACCGTCGCGCTCTATTTCGCGCCATGTCGCTCCATACCGGTCAGAAAGGTGCATATTTGTGGCGATGATTTGCAACTCAACATCATTGCGGGCATTCAATGCCCGGGCTATCCCGCTGAGCAGCCCCCAATCGGCGCGCGTGCCTGTCGCTATGCATATTTTCCGCTTCATATCGTCAATCCAGCTTATCCAACCGCAAAGATAATGTAAGATTTTTTATTATCACGCTTTTCACGGCATTACAAAGCCGGGCACATCCGCACTGCACGTTCAGGCCTCTCCACAAACCGGATAAAAAGAAAAAAGCCCGCCATCGAAGCGGGCTTTGTTTCTTTGTTGCTTTTAAGAAAAGCAACATTTTTACAAACCTAACATAAAACCATTATTCGAATCTACCGCCGCGTTTCACAACGAAGCAATAAATATTTTCTAATACTCCATATTATATATCGTAGTGTTAACCATTATTTCTTTGCTATGGAAAGCATCTCTTTGCTTTCGACATTGCAAAGATATAACAGAAAAATCACCTGCGTATGTCCATATCAACAAATATATAAATAGTTTCAAGCCTATTAAAATAATAAGTAATTAATTATCAATATAGTAGAAAACACAGATACACTCGCCAATATAAATCAAAATATCATTCGATAGTACCTATTTTCATTATCGAATCCTCGAAATTCGCGCGATCGGTTGCCTTGTTTTTCATTTTATTCCGGTAGGTGTAAATCGTGTTGACAGAATATTTGAGAAATTCCGCAATCTTGGAATTGTCGACTATCCCCAGCCTGTACAAGGCATAAATCCTTAATTCCGTATTAAGCGATCCGGGAGTGTCGACAACTATCCTCTCTTCCGGACGGAGCAAGGCATTCACATCGTCGATAAACGTGGTGTAAATTTTCAAGAATGCCAAATCGAACGCCTGATAAAACTCGCGGTGCTGCTCCTCGTTGAATTTTATCGACTTTGTCGTCTTTATCAAATCGTCGATTTGCCCCGAAGTAAGCTTGCGGTTGACCAGCTTAGTGAACGAATCAAGCCGCCGCATATAAACAGAACACAACTCGATAAACTGTCCCATATACTCGTCCTTGGTAGTATTGGCCTCTTTCAGCTTCATCCGCGCCCTCGACAGTTTCTTCATCTGCTTCATAAGCAACAACACCGCCACGGCAAGGCCAAGGAACAGAATGCTCACCACCATTATGTAAATCAGCAGCACCGTCTCGTGCTTTTTCAACTCCTCGCGATGCGAGGCCTCGATTACCGGCAGCATTCGCGAAGCGTTGTAGACACGCAACTGCGCATTACAGAAAGCGGCGTCCTCGATTGAAGAGAATATATACCTGTATGCACGGTCTATGTCGCCACGGTCGTAAAGCATCATGGCAAGCTCGTACATCGACTGGTTCTCCTTCACGGAACCCTGAATATCTGATATGGCCGACATCGCAAAATAGCGAATACATTCATCGTAATTGCCGTTGATGCGCATTATATTGGCCATTATCGCAGCCGCAATGGCATATTCATTACGATTTTCAGGAAGCTCCGACAACAATTCCCTCGCAATCATCTGTGCCAACGGCAACTTGCCGTCCCAAAGCGCCTGCTCCGCCTCATACAGCCTCCGGCGGACAGAACCTTCAGGCATCGACGCAATCCACTTACGGCGGTATTCATTAGTGGTATTATAATAATAATCGTAATATGAACTGTTCTTCTCGATAGAACTCAAGGCAAACGAATAAATACGGTAGCCGCATTCATAATAATCGGGAAGCATATTTTCCGGTATCGTATGCGTATTTATTTCGAAGAAATCGCTGTTTGCCTCAGCATGGAAACCGGCAATCATCTCCGGACGTATCTTTTTCAGATATATGGAAATCTTACGAACCGAATCGCCTGACTCCTTGGCAAGTTTCAAGCCGCGCGAATAGAACGCCATCGCCGAATCAGCTTTAAACAAGGTATACTCGTCGCCCAACCGAGTATAAATATCTATTTTCTCGCTCACTGGCAGACCTGACCTCCCACTAAGCCGGGTAAGACTGTCAAGACGCTGATATTTAAGGTCGTCATAACGACCTTTCTCCGAAACCATACGGTTGAGCCTCTCGATTTCCTCTATTTTCTGCCGTGCATCCGCGCTAAAAGTATTAATGGTCATTACTACGGCCATTGACAAAAATAAAAGTCTTTTCATACAATAATGATATGGAGTATCGCAAAGGTAGTGCAAATATGTTGCAAATCCCGAAAATCCGGCAGAATTGTTGCCAAACCATTTCACGACACATATAAAAAATCCCAAGCCACACCAAGAAGGCAAGGCTTGGGACCATCGGGACTTATTACCTGTATATATCCTATTCAGTCCAACCCGGATTCTGCCCGAGCTTAGGATTCAATGTAATCTGGCTGCTCGGTATAGGGTAGAAATAATGTTTGTATTCATAGTGCCTGATACCGTTCTGGCCGTCAAGATAGCCGTCGGATGTGAGCTTTATCTTTGATAAATCGGGCGAGGGCTCGTTTTTCAAATTGGCACCGATTGTTATATCGGGATATTTGCCGTTGTCGAGCAAGTCGAGCTTATGCCAACGGATAAGGTCCCAATAGCGAATATCGTCGTCGAACATCAATTCGCAACGGCGTTCGCGGCGTATTTCCCACAACAGATTCGACACTCCCATGTTATTCGCCGGGTCGACATCAGGAGTGACCGACATATCGGGCAGCCCGGCGCGCTGGCGCAATTTATTTACAGTCATGTCCAAATCCTGCTGGATGATAGTTCCACTCCCCATATCGGCAAGTTCCGCCTTAGCCTCCGCATAGTTCAGATAAATCACGGCAAGCCAGTATATCGGTGCACAAGTGTAATTGCCGGCCTTACGGTATTCAAGCGGGATAGAAGTATTGTCGTATTTACAAACCGTATAACCCGAAGCGGAAGTCATGCCCATGCCGTCGGAGGTACGCGGCCAGTCACGCCCAGCATAGCATACGATATGGTCGATTGTCTGCGAAAGACGCTTGTCGCGTACTGCAAGTTGGGCGGAAATGTCAAGATGCTCCTTGCCGTCGGTCTCCGACACGGCCATCACACCTGCATCGTCCGTGTCGTACGAGGTAGTGGCTTTAGGCTTTCCGTCAAGGAACAGATAGTTGTCGAAAGCGTCTTTCGACATACCGCTCTGCTCCGACGAGGAGCTTGTGTTCGCAATCAATGAATGGGTAAGCACATCCTTGACATACTGCTTGTAGAATATGATTTCCGTATTGTTGTCAAGCGACTCGGAATTATAAATCGACTGATAATCATCACACAAAGAATAACCGTTGCCGCTACCCATCACTGCCTCGCATGCCGTCACAGCCTCTTTAAGGAAACGTTCAGCTCCTTCCAAATCTTTAGCATCCTGTCCGTCGGTCTCCGAACGGTACTTACGGAACGTTCCTTCCCACAGACAGATATGCGCCTTCATGGCATTGGCCATTTCCTGCGACCATGTCCGCTTTGAGGACGAAGGGGTGATGCTCGCTACGGCAGCATTAAGGTCTTCAAGCACTTTATCCATCACCTCGTCACGGTTCTGACGCTCCCCATAAAGCTCGGGATCGTCGACATCAAGCACTTTTTCCAGATACGTGCAATCGCCGAACTTGCGCACGAGATCCCAATACTGCATCGCCCGGTTGAGGCGCGCAACGCCTATCCAATACTGTTTTGTGGCGTCATCGACACCAGCAGCATAGTTGTTTATACTATTAATCATCGCATTCGCACGGCGTATCTCCGTCCATGCCGACGACCATTCGGAACTTTCAGCCGGGATATTCACATATTTCCAATTGGAAAATCCGGTGGTTATCTGGTCATCGGTAAGCGCATTGGTATAGAACTTGCCATTATAGCCCGGAAAATTGTCGTAGAACGTGTTGGCATAATTCTCCATATTAGCCTCATTGTTCCAGAACAGCGGGTTATCGGCCGTAGAATCAAGCGGTTCTTTTTCAAGCATGTCGGTGCAGCCTGTGATAGCGGAAGCCACCGCCATTAATCCGCATATAATAGCTTTATTTTTCATTTTCATAGTCGTTTGAAATTAGAATGTAACTTGAACACCACACGAAACAGAACGCGTATAAGGGTCGGTACGTCCCCACGAGCCGTCGGTACCGACAGTGCCGTCGATTTCCGGGTCGAGCGGGGCAAAACTGTTGTTAATCAGTTCGCACAAATTGTTTGCGCTGAAATATACCCGCACTTTCTCGATATAGGCCTTACGTGTAAGTTGTTGCGGCAAAGTATATCCCACCGTCAGGTTCTTGAAACGCAAGTATGAGCGGTCGAGCAGATAACGTGACTGCGGATAGAAGTTATAACGTCCGTAGCTTACGCCTGCCACGGTTCCTCCTGCGCCGTTACCGCTGAACATGCGCGGATAGAATGCGCCATAGTTCTTGTTTTCAGGAGTGTAATAATCAGTCATATTGGAATAGATGCCGTCTATACCGCGGGCAAACGGTATGACGAAGGCCGAAGTGGTCCACTGCTGCCACTTGCCTACGCCTTGGAAATACATGTCAATGTCGAAGCCTTTCCAAGCCGCGCCCAAACGGAAACTGTACTGATAGCGGGGAGTTGTGTTCCCAATCACCGTCAAATCGCCGTGATCGTCGACTGTACCGTTACCTCCGTCGATTACACCGTCACCGTTCAAGTCCTTGAACTTGATGTCGCCCGGGCCATAAACGAAACTCCCTTGTTCGAGCTTGGTCTGGTCGGCCACACCGGGAGCATATCCGGTGCATACCCTATTGCCGGAACCGTCGTCTCCCCAAGTGAAATCATCTTCCGTAAACAAACGGTCAGTCTCAAAGCCCCATATTTCACCGTATTTCTTACCAACATATTCGTCGGAAATGATGCCTGACTCGTTGCTCCATTTCGTCACCTCGGCACTGAAATCACCGATGCTGAAATTACCATAGACATCAACATCCCCGAACCGGTCCCTATAATCCAAACTCAACTCCCATCCGCGCGAACGCAATTCGCCGGCATTGGTATACGGACTGCCTGTGCCAAGCATATCCGGCAACTCCTTACCCGGAGCAAGCATATTACGGGTGTAACGCTGATACCAGTCAAATCCGAGATTCAGTTTATTGTCAAGGAAACCAAGGTCGAGGCCTACGTCAAGCGTTTCGATGCGTTCCCAAGTCAAAGTCCTCGACACAAGAGTAGGCATATCGTAACCGGTCATAAGACTTCCAGTCGACGGATTAATCCAAGAGGGAGAAGAACCACCGATTACGGACACGAAACGGTTGTCGCCGACAGCCTCATTACCAATAGCTCCGTAAGAAAGGCGCAGCTTACCGTTAGAAACGACATCGCGCAACGGCTCGAAATAGTTCTCCTGCGAGAAACGGTACCCCATAGAGCCTGACGGGAAAAATGCCCAACGGTCATTAGCCGGGAAACGCGAAGAGCCGTCGAAACGTCCGTTAAGCTCAAACAGCCATATTTCCTTCCAGTTATAATTGATACGCCCGAAATATCCGGCAGTAGCCCAGTGTGAATGACCGCCATTGACGGTCTCCGTGCCGTTGGCAAGCGGGAATTCAGGCTGGCTCGGATTCAAAAGCCCCAACTGTTGCGCATAGAACCATTGGGTCTCGCCGCCTTCGGCCGTTCCGCCAAGCATGATGTTGAAATTATGCTGCTTATTGAGGCTGAACTCATAATTGGCATAGACATTGAGAGCGTAGCTCTGTGTCTCGTCGCTCTCCTGATAGAGATACGAGCTCGACGAAACAACCGACGGAGAAGAGATGTTGCCGCCCCAACTGTCATAAGAGGTGACAGGCAAGCCCACGTTGTCGACCCTCACGTTGTCGACATTATACGTATAATCCGCATTAACCGACAAGCCCTTTGTCACGTACGCCTTCATAAACGCTCCTATGCGGGCATATTTCGACCCGGTATTGCTGTCGCCGGCCTGTTTGCGGTAAGCTATGTCGTTGCGGAAATCCGTTCCGTTGACCGTACCGTACGGACCGAAGAAGCTGCCCCAACGCCACATATAGAGATATGTGCTGCGCTGCGTTTCAGGAGTAGTATAGGTTCTGTCCGTATAATTCACCCTCACACCGGCCTGCAGCCAGTCTGTTATGTCGGACTGGACATTCACATTCACCGTATAACGCTTCAGTTTGTCGGGATTGAATTCCATCTGTCCCTCCTTTTGGTCATATCCGAACGAAAGATAATATGAAGTGCGGCCGCTTGTACCTTGTATATTAACATTGTGGCTCTGCGAAGGCGCCCATTTTTGGAACATAATGTTCTTCACATCCCAATCGGCATAGTACAATGCGCCGGAACCGTCGGGATTCACGTAATAATCCCCCACGTCGTCCCAGCTTTTGAACGGACGCATCTCGCGGTAACCTGCTTTCTTGCCGCCGTTCTGCTCTTTCCATGCTTCGGCATACTTAAGTGTCTCCATAAAATCCATACCGAAAAGGTTGCTTGCCGCCCCGGTACGCACAGCCGCGTCGTTCATCGCGATGAGCTGCGTCGGGACATCCGGGTAATCAGGCAATATCGTAGGAGTGTCCCACGAAAAATTATTAGAGTAGCTTACGGATATCTTGTCCGTCTTTGTACCTGATTTAGTAGTAATCAGGACAACTCCGAATGCGGCACGTGAACCGTAAATCGAAGTAGAGGCGGCATCCTTCAGCACAGACACCGAAGCTATGTCCTGCGGATTCACCATGCTGAGGTCGTCGATAGGCACGCCGTCGAGCACGATAAGAGGTTCACCGCCATCACCGGTAAGTGTCCCTATACCACGGATTTGTATTGAAGGCTGGCCATTAATATTGCCGTTAGTGCTTACAATTGACAATCCCGGGACAACACCCTGCAAGGCTTTCGACACCTCCATCTGCGGCTTAGAGTCCAAAGCCTTGTCGACATCGACTACAGAAACCGCTCCCGTAAGGTTAACTTTCTTCTGCGTTCCATAAGCCACGACCACAACCTCGTCGAGCATAGCATTGTCAGTACGGAGCGTCACATCCATTTCAGCGGAAGGCTTCAACGTCACCGTGGAATAGCCAAGATAAGAGAACATGACATCAGCGTCGGCCGACACTTTCAACGTGAATCTTCCGTCAATGTCGGTGACAACGCCTCTTGTAGTCCCCTTTTCCTGAACATTTGCTCCAATCAACGGCATTCCGTCAGAATCCTTGACAGTACCGCTGATTTCAATTAAGTCCTCCGCTGCTTCCGTAATCTGCGGATCCGGAGCGGCATAAGCGGACACATACATGCTGCAGCATATCCCGAACGCCACTGATGTGGCAATCAGACGCGGCTTCAGAACAGCCTGCAGTCTTTTCGTTTTAACCATAAAACAATCTTTTGAGTTAGTTAATGAATTAAAATTTCACAACCCAAAAGTATGGCAAGCATGTATCAAATTTATAACAAATTCATCGCCCGGAATCAGGACAATCTCCGACAGAATACGGATTACATAACATTAGAGTTTGTAAATTAAACGTTTAACACTGTTTTTTACACAATGCAACAACTCATCTAACAATTAAATTGTTACCGTTTTTTAACATCTCGAATACTGCTTGAGATACAAAAAAGAAGTGCAGCCGAAGGCTTCAACCCCGCGGCCGCACTTAAAATATACATTAATTTTCCTACTTTTCAGGAAGAGATACCACAAGATTAAGCTCGTCGAGCTGCTTTTGGTCGAGCGGCGCGGGTGCGTCGAGCATCACATCGCGCCCGCTGTTGTTCTTCGGGAACGCGATGCAGTCGCGTATCGAATCAAGCCCAGCGAACAACGACACCCAACGGTCGAGACCGTAAGCGAGTCCTCCGTGAGGCGGCGCGCCGTATTTGAAAGCGTTCATCAGGAAGCCGAACTGCTCCTGAGCCTTTTCCGGAGTGAAGCCGAGTATCTCGAACATTTTAGCCTGCAATTCCGGGTCGTGTATACGTATCGAGCCTCCGCCGACCTCAACACCATTGACAACCATATCGTAAGCGTCAGCACGCACAGCGGCCGGGTCGGTATCCAGCAACGGAATATCCTCGTCCTTCGGATGGGTGAAAGGATGGTGCATTGCCATAAGGCGGCCTTCCTCCTCGCTCCATTCGAACATCGGGAAGTCAACCACCCAAAGACAAGCAAACTTGTTCTTGTCGCGCAATCCGAGCTGGCGACCCATCTCAAGGCGCAATTCGCTCAACTGCTTGCGTGTCTTCATAGCGTCGTCGCCGCTGAGAATCAGGATAAGGTCGCCCGGTTTTGCCCCGAACGCTTCTTTCATCTTCTGCAGCACCTCCTGCGAATAGAATTTGTCGACACTTGATTTCACATTTCCGTCAGCCTCTATGCGCGCATAGACCATACCCTTAGCGCCGATTTGAGGCTTCTTGACGAATTCCGTAAGTTGGTCAAGCTGCTTGCGTGTATATGTAGCCGCGCCTTCCGCACAGATTCCGCCTATATATGCGGCATTGTCGAAAACAGAGAAGCCGTAGCCTTTCAGCACGTCCATCAACTCCACAAACCTCATGCCGAAGCGCAAGTCAGGCTTGTCGCTTCCGTAATACTTCATGGCGTCTGCCCACGTCATCCGTTGGAACGGCTCCGTAAGCTCCACGCCGCGAAGTTCCTTGAACAGGTGCTTTGCCATCCCCTCGAAAGTCTCTATCACGTCTTCCTGCTCCACAAAACTCATCTCGCAGTCAATCTGCGTGAATTCCGGCTGGCGGTCGGCACGCAAATCCTCGTCGCGGAAACATTTCACAATCTGGAAATAACGGTCGAATCCCGAAACCATAAGCAACTGCTTCAACGTCTGAGGCGACTGCGGCAACGCATAGAACTGCCCCGGATTCATACGTGAAGGCACGACAAAGTCGCGCGCGCCTTCCGGTGTCGAGCCGATAAGCATCGGGGTCTCAACTTCAAGGAAGCCCTTGCTGTCGAGATAGCGGCGCACTTCCATCGTCATACGGTGGCGCAACTCAAGGTTCTTGCGCACACAACTGCGGCGCAAATCCAGATAGCGGTACTTCATCCGCAAATCGTCGCCTCCGTCAGTATTGTCCTCGATGGTGAACGGCGGCACTTCACTCTTTGTAAGCACCTTCAGATTAGAAACGATTATTTCAATCTCGCCGGTAGGAATATTGGCATTCTTGCTCGAACGCTCCGAAACAGTGCCTGTCGCCTGTATCACATATTCGCGTCCAAGATGATTAGCAGCCTCACAAAGCTCGGCATCCACGTCATTGTTGAATACAAGCTGGGTGATACCATAACGGTCACGCAAATCAACGAAAGTCATTCCTCCCATCTTGCGCGTACGCTGCACCCACCCTGCAAGGGTCACCGTTTCGCCGGCATTCGCCAGACGAAGCTCGCCACAAGTCTTTGTCCTGTACATATCTCGAATAATTTAAATTTATCAATCCGGCTTTCAAAGGCTTAATTCTCTCCTCATCAAGCAATCCGTGCAAAGTTACGAAAAAAATGTTTCCGTTTCAGAATTTATTCAGATTTACAGTCTAAATTTGCATCAGAAGAAACATAAAACTCACACTATTATGATTAAAAAGATATTATTCCACCTCAACGCGGCTTTGCTGATTTTTGCCGCGACTGCCTTAACAGGCTGCGACGATGAAAAAAGCATCAAATACGGCGACCTGCCGCAGCAGGCGCGCCATTTCGTGGAGACATACTTCCCGGGAGTAGAAACAGCGGCCATAATAAAGGAAAAAGACGACGGACGCACCACCTACGACGTGCAACTTGCCGACGGCACCGACATTGACTTCAACGAAAACGGGGAATGGGAAAGCATCGAATGCCTGTTCACCACACTTCCCGACGGAATATTGCCGCAGACAATCACCAACGACATCACGGCACGCTATCCCGGTGCAAAAGTTCATGGAGCCGACCGTAAATTCGGAGGCTACGTAGTGGACTTGAACAAAGCCGACGGCACTCCGCTCGAAGTGCGCTATTCCGCCACCGGCGAATACACCGGCGAGCAAATCGACTACTGATACATAACTCACAATAAAGAACAAACTGCACAATAAAAAAGCTGGCAAATCTCATCGACTTGCCAGTTTTCCGTGTCGGGGTGAAAGGATTCGAACCTTCGACCCCCTGCTCCCAAAGCAGGTGCGCTAACCGGACTGCGCTACGCCCCGAATACGTCACAAGAAACGTGGTGCAAAAGTATGCTGTTTTTTAGTTTCTTGCAAATTTTTCGCGCGTAAAAATCAAAAAGCCTCTCCGCTTTTCAATTTTTCATGCCGTTTCTGCGGATTTATCATCGGTTATCATTAATTTTACAACTAAAATCTACAACGAATATGAAGAATGTACTGGTTACCGGAGCCGACGGATTCATCGGTTCGCACCTCACGGAAATGCTGCTTGCCGAAGGCTACAGCGTGAGGGCGTTGAGCGTATATAACTCATTCAACTACTGGGGATGGCTCGACGGCGTGAAGCATCCGGCTCTGGAAGTGGTAAGCGGCGATGTGCGCGACGCCAATTTCTGCCGCGAAATTGTGCGCGGATGCGACACCGTGTTTCATCTTGCCGCACTGATTGCCATACCATACAGCTACGTGGCTCCCGACAGTTATGTCGATACCAACATCAAGGGCACTCTCAACATCTGCCAGGCCGCACGCGACTGCGGAGTAGAAAGGCTGGTGGTTACATCCACATCCGAGGTCTATGGAACGGCACGCTATGTCCCAATCGACGAAAGACATCCGAAACAGCCGCAATCGCCATATTCCGCCACGAAAATAGGAGCAGACGCGATAGCCGAAAGCTTCTACAACGCTTTCAACCTGCCGGTTGTCGTCGCGCGTCCGTTCAACACATACGGTCCACGCCAGTCGGCACGCGCCATCATCCCCACGATAATCACACAAATAGCCAACGGAGTGAAACAGATTAAAGTGGGAGACCTCACCCCTACTCGTGATTTCAACTTCGTGAAAGACACTTGCCGCGGATTCATAGCATTGGCAAAAGCCGAAGGAATAGAAGGGCAGGAAATCAACATCTGCAGCAACAGCGAAATATCGATGCACGACACTCTTGAACTGATAAAACGGCTTATGGAGGCCGATGTGGAGTACGTGCAGGATGCCGCACGGCTACGTCCGAAGTATTCCGAAGTATTCCGCCTGTTCGGCGATAACACGAAAATATGCAGTCTGACCGACTGGCGGCCGCAATATTCGATTGAAGACGGCCTGCGGGAAACCATAGCGTGGTTCTCCGACCCGGCAAATCTGGCGAAATATAAATACGACATCTACAACCGGTGATGAAACGACAGGCCAACATACTGATGCTCGGCGGGGCAAAGCGCATCTCGCTCGCCCGGCTGCTCATCGAAGCGGGAAAGCGGATGGGAATCGAGGTGAAAATTTTCAGTTCGGAAATAGTCAAAGAAGTGCCGATAGCTTGTGTCGGCACAGTGGTGGAAGGCGTGCGCTGGAGCAACCCCGGCATCTACGACAACCTGTCGGCTGTCATACGGCAATATGGCATCGGCATAGTACTGCCGTTTGTCGACGGGGCAATAGAAATCTGCTCACGGCTGAAAGAGATTCATCCGGAAGTTTTCATCCCCGTATCACCATACGAAGTGGCGCACGCAATGTTCGACAAAGCGGAAGCCGCCGCACTGTTCGAGCGCAACGGATTCGCCATCCCTGCCACATACAGCAAGGAGAATTGCAGCTTCCCGGCCATATTGAAGCCGCGCGAAGGCTCTGCATCCAAAGGAATAAGAATAGTGAACAATGCCGAGGAACTGGATAAGATAACCGACATTGACAAGTATCTGATTCAGGAGTACATAGCCGACCGCGACGAATACACGGTGGATTGCTACGTATCGGCAATAAGCAAGCGGGTGCTATGCACCGTGCCGCGCTTGCGCATATCCACCTCAGGCGGCGAGGTAGACCGCACCATCACACGGCGCATACCGGAGCTAATCGGCAATTCCACGATGATACTGGAGAAGCTGGGCTTCGAAGGCCCTGTAACCATACAGTTCATCCACGACAAGGCACACGGCCGCTACCTGCTGATGGAAATCAACCCGCGGCTCGGCGGCGGAGTAGTATGCTCAATCAACGCCGGAGCCGCCATCCCGGAAATGATTCTTACAGAATGGCTCGGACGTGAGGCTGCAGTGTGCGGCGATTGGCGCGGCAATGCGCTGATGGCACGATATTTCAGTGAAGTAATGTTCTACGAAGATGAAAACCGATAAAGTGATAATCATAGCGGAAGCCGGAGTGAACCACAACGGCAATTACGACCTCGCTCTCCGGATGGTTGACGAGGCAAAACGCGCGGGAGCCGACTACGTGAAATTCCAGACGGCAAAGCCCGAACTCGTGATTTCCACATTCGCCCCGAAAGCCGAATACCAGAAAGAGACCACCGGAGAGGGAGAAAGCCAACTGGAGATGTGCAAGGCCATCCATCTGCCGCTCACCGACTACCGCCCCCTGAAAGAATACTGCGACAAGGCGGGCATCGGATTCATGAGCACACCGTTCGACTTGGTTTCAATCGACGTGCTCGAACCGCTCGACATGGACTACTACAAGATTCCTTCCGGAGAAATCACCAACCTGCCCTACCTGCGCAAAATAGCGTCGAAAGGACGGCGGGTGATTCTGTCCACCGGAATGTGCGAGATGCAGGAAATCGAGGCGGCACTGCAAGTGCTTGAGCAAGGGGGATTGCAGCGCGACGACATCACCGTGCTGCACTGCAACACGGAATACCCCACACCGATGAGCGACGTGAACCTGCGCGCGATGCTCGACATACGCGACACGCTCGGCGTTGCCGTAGGCTATTCCGACCACACGAAAGGCATCGAAGTACCCATCGCGGCTGTGGCGTTAGGCGCGAAAGTAATAGAAAAGCATTTCACCCTCGACAAGACAATGCCGGGACCGGACCACAAGGCATCGCTCGAACCCGGCGAGCTGAAGGCTATGGTCGACGCAATACGCAACATCGAGCAGGCTCTCGGCGACGGCAAAAAACACGTGACCGAATCAGAGCGTCCGAACATCATCGTGGCACGCAAAAGCATCGTAGCCGCCCGCGACATACGCAAAGGCGAACCGCTCACAGAAGAAAACATCACCGTAAAGCGCCCCGGCAACGGCATCTCTCCGATGCGCTGGGACGAAGTGCTCGGCACACGAGCCGTCCGCGACTTCACCTACGACGAGCTCATCGAACTGTAACCGTGATAGAGAGCCTTGCGGCTCAGGTTACAGGTTATTGGTTATACACGAGTTCGGAATAAGAATCAAGAGAAAAACCTGTTGCAATACAGCCTTGGAAAGGCAGCATACAGTTAGCCTGCGGCTTCAGCCGTAGGAGAATGGAGAGGTTGGGCTCCGGTCTTATGGAGGCCGCGCACCGCAGCACTATGCGCAGCCTTCATAAGGCTTTATGTATGGCAGAAACTTATCTGTGATTCAACCCCATAGCATTTCCTACTTATCCCAAGCTCGCGTAGTTATGTGTTACTGTTCAAAGAGTCGTTTTACGGCACAAAAAAGATGCCGCCCCTCGGGAGGGACGGCATCCGATATTTGTCAGTCAGTTATTTGCTATCTTATTTAACGATAACTTTCTTAACAACCGGAGCACCTTCAACGACAGCCTTCACAATGTAAAGGCCGGTTGCCGGAGCGGCGATTTCAGAAGCGTTCTCAACCTGAGCCACTTTCTGACCAGCTACGTTGTAAACCTCGATAGATTCAGCAGTTTCGCTTACAGCGATAACATCACCGTTAACGCGGATGTCGGCGTTAGCCACGAAGTTCTCCTCTACGCTGCCATAACCCTCTTCAGCAATGCGGTAAACTGCCATACCGTTGTAGCACTTGAACGTGAGCACAAGGCGAGCCTCCCTGCCGTTAGCGTCTTCCGGAAGAGCTACTGAAGTGATGCAGTGGATACGCGTACCACCGTCAGTGGTTTGTCCTAAACCTGTTTCCGGCACAGTCCACAACGGCTTTATTGAAGGATAGGAATAATTTTCATCGACAGTTGTGATAATTGCCTGGCAGCTGTGGGCACCATCATACTGACCTTCTGAATAAACGATGAATTTCTGGTCGCCGATAGCCATCTCATGCAAGCCGTTGGTACCTGCATTTGGAAGTACAACGTTCTCGTCGGTCACGCTTCCGAAGCTGTCGATTATAGAGCCGTCTGTCCCATAAAGTGTAGCCAATGTGTTGTTGCCCTCGGCATAGAACAGCTGCACGCCGTCGGTTTCGTTATAAGCGGAACGTACGATTGTAGCGGTAGAAGCATTCCCGAAGTTTGTCATGCTTTCCGGATAGAATCCTTTCACTTCAAGCCAAGAAAGCCCAGTGGAGAAGCCGCCTTGCCATGTGGTTGCGCCTTTCGGCAAAGCCCACCAGAACACATTTGAGCCACCTACAGTAGTTTTATCTGCCATTGTCTGTGAGGACGAAGCCGCCATAAGGTCGCAGCGAGCCTCGACACCTGTCAAGTCGCCCACTACATCCACATAGTCGATACGGCCTATACCGCCCATACAGCTGAGTTCACCAGCCAATGCCAGCGCACCCGTTTCCTTATCCACCAAATAGACGTTCAATGCGCCTGACCCGTCGGAGTTACCTATATACGGAGCGACGAACATATGCCCATAGCTGTCGAAGCCTATTGTGTTGGCAGCAAGCTGTCCTTCGTAAGCGGCCCCATTCAATGTCAAAGGAATTTGCTTCACGAAAGCTCCAGTCATAAGGTCATAGGCATAGATGATTGCCTGTCCGTAGCCGCCGTCCGTACCGGCTCCGCTCGCTCCATTCACAATCACATAAACGTTCTCGTCGTCGGTAGTGGCGGTACGCGACTGTTGGCTGCAAATCGGACTCAATTCATAATAAGAGGCAACAGCCGGAGCTTCTTCACCCTCCACCGGGATAAGGTCGTGGAAACGGTCGAAAATCCACAAGTTCTCGCAAGTGAAACCGTCCTTAGCCGCATAAACAGCATTGTCTTTCGCAGGGATATGGGTAGTGATGTCAATGTCCTGCGCGGCAACAGTGAAAGCCGTAGCCGAAAGCATCAAAAATGATGCGGAAAGTAAAATTTTCTTCATAATTAAATTAGTTTAGTTGGTTTGTAATATGGTTTTTATCACTTTTAATCCAATCAAGTTTTTCATTCTTATTTTGTTGCTAAGATAGGATGATTAATCCTATCCTGCAACAAAATAAATGTATAAAAATCAAAATAAACATTATCATTGTTGAGGGATGAGAGTTGAATGTTGAGTGTAGCCTTATTCACTCAACCCTCAACATTCAATCACACTTATTTCAGGAATTTGAAAGTCTTTGTTCCGGCATCAGACTCCACTACAATCATATATGCTCCATTGTCGAGACCGGAAAGACTGACACGTCCCGATTCACCGGTAACATCTGAAATAATCAACTTGCCATCCATTCCATATACATGGACCTCCACGCCCGGCATCTTTGCCACAATGGCAGGTTCGTCGCCGCCAACAAGCATTATTCCGTCATCTTTAATTCCGTCGATTCCGGCTTCCGCACTATAGACAAACGTCACAGGCTCTGTCCATGCGGTGTATTCCACACCGCCTTCACCATCCATATAAGAGAAGCGAGCCCTTGTATAGTAGGTGTCGCCGTCGGTAAGCGGTCTGCCGGCAATCCTTATGTCACCAAGAGCAGATGTGACGAATGTGAAGTCGGAGAGCGTAGCGTTGTACGAATTCCGGGGGACAAAATCCTCGTTACGGCTTACGGCTATATTGCATGACAATATGCCCTTTTCCGATTCCACCTCGATTTTCTGATTGGAGTGCAAAGCCACCCCATCTGTCCGGGGAGACGTGAACACCGGGATGCCGGGAACAATTACCATAGTCGTGAATTCCACCGTACCGGATGTCAGCACAGCGTCTCCAGAACTGCAAATGACGCGCGCATAATAAGACGTTCCGCCTTGCAGTTCATATTCGGGAATGGTAACTGAATTATTTTCAGTATCCAATGAATACACTACCCTGTCGAACGTGCTGCTCAACGAAACTTCAAGATGGTAGGTGGCATTTTCGACATCAACCCACGATATGACAGGAGTGTCGGTGCAATCATCCTGTCCATCGGCAGGAGCGGTGATGCGGAAAGCGTCGACAGTAAACCCACTGATGTCGGAAACGGTTTCCAACGTGTTGTTACCTCTTGCTGTAACAGTCCAATAATAACTTTTACCGTAATCGAACTCCCAAATATCAGAAGAAACGGCGTAGTTGCCTGCCACTTCCTTGCGCACGAGTATATTGTCCATCCGCGGGTCATCGGAGATAGCGATTTCATACACCTCGGCATTGCCAGTCCACGAAAAACGGAATACCGGGGCTGCCTTCTCGCCATTTACAGGATAGGACGCTACCGGTTTTGCCGCCTTTGTCACTTCCGCGCCCTCGAATACCGCGCTGTATTCGTTGCCGTAGCGATCCAATACGCATACGGCATAGGAGTAATCGTCCAAATCCTCGTCCGCAATGCCCTGTCCCGGATAGTCGGGGTCGGCATCCATTATTTCAAAATGATTGGTATAGCTTATGCCCTGAAGGTATTCCTCTTCTTTATGGAAACTGCCTATTTCACTTTTAGGTACAGCATAAACTGTATAGCGCACATTCTCCATATCAGATTCCCAACTGACAGTACGCCCGGAACGCGTCACACCTGTCACTGTCCCGGGACATTCCGACTTGATCCATGTGACCGCGGGGGAGAGGGCCTTGTGCTGGAACACGTTTTCGCGCAAGTAGGTAGAAAGCTTCATGGTTTTCACAGGGCGGCTTGCCACCTGCTTTGCGCCACTACGAAATATTTTCCATGGGAAATAGACTGTGCCCGAAGTGCCGCCCACCTTGTCGGACGAGCGGTTAAGCTCTACCTCGTCGACAAATTCGTCGAGATTCTTTTTGGCAGGATGCACATCTTCGAAATTAGCCGAAATGTCCTGACTGACATAGCAGTGGCGGTTAAATTTCTTGGCCACTTCATACCACCACGGCGTAATCTTAGCATAATCGGCCGAACTGTTGCCGATGATCCAATAGACCTGAGGCGACATAAAATCGATTGTGCCTTCCGAATACCATGCCAGCGGGTCGGAATAGATGCCGCTGTACTGCCAATCGCTTCCGGGGCAAGGCTCCACGCCGTATTTTGAGGCAACGGACTCGCTGCTTGCCGCCACTCCAGCCGGACCGATACCGAAACGCACCCACGGCTTGTTGGCCTTGATGTAGGTGTTGACCATGCGCACCATATCGTTGACGTTCTCACGGCGCCAGTCAGCTTGCGACAGCATGCCGCCGCCGGCCACGTAGTCGTTGTAGTGCTTCGCGTCGTAGCTCATCGGAAGACCGTTCTGGTAAAAATAGTCGTCGAACACCACACCGTCTACATCATATTTGCTCAGAAGGTCAGCAATCACGTCGACAATACGCTGCTTCACTTCAGGCAACGCCGGATTGAGTATCGTGAAGTTACCATTTCCTTTAGGATATTCTATCAGCCAGTCGGGATGGCTGTTCTCGTAGTTCTTATCGCCACCGGCATTACCCCACCCCTTGTCGTCACTCGAATTGATATAACGGTAGGGGTTGAACCACGCATAGACCTCGATACCCCGCTTATGGGCGTTTTCAAGCAAGAATGCGAGCGGGTCGAAAGGAGGCGTGGTGCCGCGCGTGCCGACTATGTAGCTTGACCACGGCTCATATTTGGAGTCGTACATAGCGTCGCACATAGTGCGCACATGATAATATATGGTGGTCAGATTGTTGCGGCGCATGGAGTCGAGATCCATGATGCACTGGTTCTGCTGAGAGGCGGCATTATCATCAGTAAGATGCTCCGTAGGCCAGTCGCTGATGTAGCCCGACATCCACGTGGCGCGGTGCTCCCGCTTCTCGGCGGCAGCCGTATCCACTATTGCCGCCGCTAAAAGGAATAGTATAAATTTTCTCATATTGCTTTTTATGAAAAACATAGCTTCCCTATACATAAATTATATGGAGAAGCTATGTTCCTTTATTGATAATTATCAGAACAATCTCGTCTTGTTGTCATTGATAGTGACACCGAGAATTTTGTCGGGAACAGCGTCAATATTGCTGATTGAGCCATCTTCAGGATTGTAATATTTCAATCCTACAGGGTAGTTCGACTGGTCGGAAGGCGCTTTGTTGAATCCGAAATACACATATCCAGTTTCCGAATCGACGGCCATCTGGGTACAATATACGCCCTCGGCATCGGTAGTATTTATCGGATCCGCATTCATCATAATCTTATGGGTTGCGCCGGCAACTCCCACTGTCGAGCCTTCAGCCGGGATTCTGAACTCATAGAATCCCTCGCTGCCTGTGTTTGTAACCCAGACATAAAGATTCCCTCTGTCCTCGTCGAGTGTGAATGCCTTCAGATTAGCTCCGTTGAGCACGATTTCGTCCGGAGCTTCGGTAAGCACGCCTATATCGCTCGACTTGAAGCGGAATATTCCGTTTCCGTTGTAGCACTTACCCCACCAATAAGTGCCGGAAGCATCCTTATAGATGGATGTGCTGATTGCACCGTATGCAATGCCCCGGCCATAATATCCCAACGTTTGGTTCTCGACAAATCGGTTGTTGGATTCCACTTGGCTGCGCAGGTTCAATGCCATCTGGCGTATTCCAGTGTTACGATCCGTGTAAATCAGATTGTTGCCGTCAACAAAGCCAAAGAAAGGGTCGTCGAAAGCAGCCTGCCCTACATTGGTGACAAATACGTTGGCCTGCGAGCCATCGACACCCATCACCCTTATCTGTCCGTCTCCGTTCACACCGTTGCTGTCATCAATATATGTATACTGCTTTCCTGCATCGAGTATGTAAATCCAGCCCTGATTATTGCCTTCGGCATTGGCATATTCAGCATAGACAAGATTGAAAGGCATAGTTCCACTGCTCACGCCCATATCGAACGGCAGGTTCTTTGTACCTTCAGGAAGAACTCCGTCAGGGATGATTTTATAAGCCATTATGTTTCCGTCGAGAGCGGCATAGTACAATGTCTTGTACTCTTTGTCGGCACCCACCTGCACATTTACGTATGAGTCTTCAAGGCGACGGTTCTCGCCGTCGATGTCGAACGTGGTCCGGATGGTGATGCGCTGCGAGCCTATGTTGCGGAATTTCAGTTTACCCGGATATTCCACATTGCCGTTCTCGTCGGCATAACCGGTGAACGTGGTTATTTCCTGTCCGTCCTCTGTCATAGTCCCCTCCGGGAAAATCCAGTCGTAGCGCACGCGCTTGTTTTCCGGATTCGGCAAGAAAATGTCGAAATCGACAGAGACATCATTGATTGTGATGATGTCCGCGCTTTGCTCCTTTATGCTCAATACAGGCGCAATGTCGTAAATCATCAGCGGATAAGTGCGCGAGCCCACGCCTTCAACGGTCAGCTTCACATTATAGTTGCCCGCCTTGTCATATTTGTGCTGCGGATTCTCCTCGGTCGAAGTGGTTCCGTCGCCGAAATCCCAAGTCACGCTTCCTTCTTTTGCAGAAGTGTTGGTGAACTGTATGGTGGAAACCACATAGTAGTCGAGAGCGTACTCCACTTCTCCGTCAGGATTGGCGGCCACGGAATAAGTGAAGTCAACATCCTTCGACGGAAAGTCTGTGTATTCTGGCTCGGCTTCCGTACAAGCGGAAAGCCCCGCCAAAAGCACTGCAATAAAACTTATATTTCTTAATAGCTTTTTCATTTGTTTGTACACTTTTAATTAAGAGTTACTGTCATAACATCTGTCGTATAACCTACGTTTCCGTCAGTGTCTACAACCTTGAAAGTCACACCAAGCGAATATGACCGCGAGAATGCGGCGGTATACACACCGTTTGCCGAATCATAAATCCAGTCTTGGAACGGAATCAAAGAAATCAAGTCCTTGAATACCGGCATATAGTTGCCACGCACGGTAACAATTATACTTCCTGTATTGTCATCATAACGACAGAACAGCCATGGAGACGATTCGTATACGTCGTAGAGCTGTACACCCTCGGGCGCAACGAAGTCGACCGGCACTTCGCGGTAAACCGCAACACCACCGACTTGCTCTATATAGTATTTTCCAACCACGTTAGGCACTTCCTCGGTCTGCGGGCGTCCGCCGGGTCCTTCCACGGTTACTTCCTTGGTAGTTTTTGTATACCAAATATCACTCTTCTCGCCGGTATCAGTCAGAAGCAACTGATTAAGCTCCCCATTTGCATTAAGGGCTGCATATTTACCAATTACACTGCTGATTTGATCGATAGTGAAATCATAATTCACATATAGATGGCGCAAGTCGCTATAATATGTACTATCCTGCGTGAGGGTGGTAATGACAGTGTTGACAAAATCGTCCTTGAAAGATTCCGGGAAATAAGAGTTGAAACGCTCTTGCGCGTTGGCATCCCATTCCTCCACGCTGCCCCACGTCAATGTACGTAAGGTCTGCGATGTCGGGAATTTCACATTGACTTCAAACTCATGTCCGTTCCACGTTGCCATAGAATGCGGATAACGGGCAATTTCCTGCGACATACGGATTGTATCCGCGCTTGTCACTGTCTGTGTGTAGGCATAAGTGGGAGTAAGCTTCAAAGTCGCCTCCGCGGATTCCGACTGCGCAACCAAAGCCCATACTTCTGAATGGTCGGGTGTATGCTCACTATCTGTGTAGTATTTTCCTTTAAACGATACACTGTCGCCGGCCGTAGCCACGCTACTTCCCAATTCCCATGACACGGTCGGGAGCGATTGTCCAACCTTCATAATGTCTCCGTAGGGATCGTGCATCGAGCAGGAAGTCATCACAGCCACCGCTACTGCCGTACCTAATAATTTATATTGCAATTTCATGTCTTATAATCTTTAATAAGTATATGATTATTCTTCTGTCAATGAATTCCGTGCGCCGGCTTCTTCCGCCCATATCATCGGCTCGCGGAGCCACAAGTGGTTTCTGTAGGCACCGAGACGCTCAAGTTCGGCACGGTTATATTTCTCTTCCGTTTCCGGGTCATAATTCAGACGCTGAACCCAAGTATTTTCTTTTTCAGCATCGCTCAAACCGTCAATCCAATATGGTGCATACAAATTGTAGGGACGACGCAATCCCGGATAGACAATTTCATTGTTGTTGCCGATGCCATAGCCGTTGCGCTCATTGCTATAATGATAGCGGCGCATATCGGTCCATTGCTCAGGCTGCATGTACATGGCTATGTATTTCTGAATCATCAGATCGCTGAGCGAGAACTCCGCAGGGTTGAAGAACCAGTGCTGACTTCCCGGCGTGGATGGGTCGGTAACGGCCTTGACCGGGACTATATTGTCGCCGGCCGGCTGGTCGACATTGTCAAGGAACGCATTTACGATGTTGTTCCATCTTGCCTCTGAACGCTCATAAACCGGATTGCTCGGACTAAGCTCAAGCGGGTCGATGCGTTGCCATCCGTTCTCTCCCATTTGTCCAGGATACATTACGTCGGGATATTTCTTTTGGAATGCTTCAAGATGCCGCTGGATATTGTAACGGGTAGCTTCTTTCGCGAGATTGCAGGCTTCGACCTTGTTGTTTTTCCAATAATATGCTTCAGCCTTGATGAAATAAAGCTCTTCCATCGTGAACAACGGAACATAAGCGGTAGTGGCATTGGCATACGCGCCCGCATACATATTCGGGTAGTTTGCCTGAATGAAAGATGTGCCGGAACCGATATTGTTTTCAAGCCAGCGAAGCTTGTAGATTGAATTATTGTTCGTGGCGGATGTAGGACCTGTACGTGGTTCGAAAAGCAGAGATGCGCGCGGGTCGTCGGCAAAACCGCGCCCTGGTACAAATTCTCCTGCTTTATTCTCATCAGCGGCGTTGAACACTCCGAGGCAGTTTTCCATAAAGAATTTTGACGGAAGAGCATCAGTCAACAGATTTGCCCGGGATTCCCAACCGTTGATAATAGGTTGAGCGTCGCTCCACGGGTTGTTTTGCTGTTGTGTGCCGCCGTCGAAATTATACCGTGGCTCACTGCCGAAGAACGCTCCGTACATCGGGTCGGACTGCCATATCTTGATTGCTTCGTCGGCTGTAGCTATGATATTGTCGAGGGTGGCAGCGGAAGTGTCAACATTCGGGATGTTGCGCAAAAGGATACGCGCTTTCACCGCATATACCAATCCGAGCCATTTGTGCAGGTCGCCGGCATAAATGCGGTCCATCGACTGTGTTATCTCCTGATTTGATTCCGCATCGAACTCTCCTTTGTTGTATCCGTTGATAAGCGCATCGGCCTCCTCAAGCATCCATGTGTAGATGCTTGCCTGCGTATCGTAGGTAGGAGAGTTTGACAAATAAGCGTTGGAACGCGGCATATCGCCGAAAGCGTCGGTCGTCAACTGCGTGGACATAAGACGTATGACACGGGCAATGAACGTGTAGTTCGGGGAGCCGATTGCTTCAGCGTTTCTCAACAGCTCGTTGGTATTAGCCCCGATGTCATAGAAATGGCGACGCCATTGCGGGTGACGGTTCATCGTCAGGAATTGCCATCCTCCCTTGTATGCATACGAACTTGTCGCAGATTTGCTTGTCGTGGTGAGACACTGCGACAGATAGATATTATATTCTGCATGGTCGTAATTGGATTGTGCCGCATAATATACCAGCACGGGAAAACCCAATTCGGCAGACACACCCGGCGCCGCGTCGGGGTTGACGTTGTCCTCAAGTATGTCTTCGCAACTGGTTGCTGTGATACCAAGCAGCAAAGACAATGCTATATATTTCAATTTATTCATATCTATACATTTTTAGAATGTTGCACTAAGTGTGAAATTAAAGCTGCGGGTGGTAGGCACACTGTAGTTGTCGATACCGGCAGACCCCGTGCCACCGCCTGTCCCTGCAAGAATCTGCGGGTCAGAGCCAGTGTATTTACTCAACAAGAACAGGTTGCGTCCAGTTGCCGACAGTTTCAACCCCTTAAGCGGACTTCCCTTTTTCAAGAATTTGGAGAAGTCGTATGCCAAAGTCAGATAACTTAAGCGTATGTAAGAACCGTCTTCTATAAAGTTAGTCGAAACTGCATGATAGTAGTTGTTCACGAAATTACTATCGAAAATTACCGGAGTAGTGTTGGGTGCATAAGAGCCGTCTGGCTGTTGCACCACACCATTGACAAGCACCTCATGGTTACGGTATTTTGTCAGCAGATTGTCCATGCCTGCACTTACCAATCCACGGCGTGTCGCATTGTACACATCGCCTCCACAACGCCCGTCAAAAAGGAACGAAACAGAAAGGTTTTTCCATCGGAAAGAAGAACCGATACCTAAAAGGAAATCAGGCTCACGGTTACCGATGAGTAACGACTTCTGCGGGCTGATTACAGGATAGCCGTTTGCATCTACGATGATTTGTCCATCCGGGGTACGCTCGTAATCGCGGCCTGTCAATGCGGTAGTTGAACCTCCAAGGTATGCGCTCGTATAGACATCACTATACTGCGTGCCCTGAATTTCTGAAACGTCAGACGGCAACGACTTTACTTTACCACGGTTCAAAGAGAAGTTGGCAGTGACAGTCCAGTCGAAATCTTTCATTCTGAGAATGTCTTGCGCAAGAGTTATTTCCACTCCTTTATTTTCGATGGAGCCCTCGTTCCTCGTTTGCAGAATGGTACCTGATGCCGGCGACACACGCACTGTCACAATCTGATTGTCGACAGTGGTCGAATAATAAGCAACGTCCAAGCGTGTGCGGGAATCGAAGAAACGCAAATCCGCACCTACTTCCCAAGAGCTTGTCATCTCAGGTTCAAGGTTCATTCCTACAGCAGTGGTCGGGTCGAGTCCCCATCCTCCATCAGGGAATGTCTCCCAGTTTTTGTAAGTGGCGAGTGCACGGTAACGCGGGGCATCCTTTCCTACTTTTGCCCAGTTTCCACGTAATTTTCCATAAGAGAACCAGTCATTCTGTATCTTGAATAATTCTGAAAATATCAAACCTGCTGTTACGGAGGGGTAGAAATATGTCGCTCCGAACTGTTTGAGCGTGGACGAGCCGTCATAGCGTGCCGTTGCCGACACCTGCGCAATGCCCCTGTAATCGAAGCGCAATTCTCCGAAATAACCGAATTTATTCTGGTTATATCTTGAAACGTAAGTGCGGTAATCCGATGCGCTGGATGTGGTTATGTAGCTAAGGTCGGTATTCATAAAACTATAGAAATCGGCAAGCTCAAACGATTGCCCGCCTAACTGAATTTCAGAGCCTGTTGTCTCTTTATATTCTGCACCGGCAAGGATATTGATTGTGTAGTCATCTGCAAAAGTGTAATTATATGTGCCAAGAATCTGTGCTGTGAACTGGTCGGCACTTGACGGATTAATCACATAGGAACCGAATTTGTAGCCATAGTCGGCAAGCGCTGAGCTTTCAGGGTCGTTAAAATCACTCGACGTGAAACGAGGCACAGCCGTCGATTCATATTGTGAAGATGTCTTGTCATAGGCAAGTTTTCCAGTGAAAACCAAGTTCTTTATCGGCTCATAGCTGATTTGTCCATTGATTATCACACGAGTAGCATCGGTCTTGCTGTCATCCATATAGCGTCCGAAATAAGGAGATACAGTAGCTGAGATTTTCTCTTCATCTGTCAATTCGTCCCAAGCGTCGTAGCGGTTGCTCCAATTCGGAAGTCCCTCGACTGTCACATAGTCGGCCATATTCTTGTTTATCGGCCATGTATACACCGTCGACATACTATTGCCGAATGCGCGGCTATTACTGTTGATAAAATTGGTTGAAAGGGAAATAGTAACTTGCTCGGAAGGCTTGTATTCTCCTTTCACCAGCACATTGAGACGCTTTTTGTAGTCGTTTGGAACGATACCTTCGTTGTTCATATAGCTCGCCGAGGCGTAGCCGTTGAATTTTTCGCTGCCGCCTGAGACTGAAACGTCGTATTTTTGTAAAAATCCGGTACCGAGGAACTCGCCTACGTTGTCATATACACGATCGGCGGAAGTAAGGTACGAGCCCCAGCCTCCTACAGAGTTCTGCTTATAAAATCCAAGCGAACCCCCGATAAACTGATCCTGAATTTTCGGAGTACGCATTGCGTTAGATATTTCCCAACTGCCAGATGCTTTCACTTCCACTTGCCCTACCTTGCCTTTCTTTGTGGTAATCATAATGACACCGTTGGCAGCCTCCTGTCCGTAAAGGGCAGAAGCGGCAGCACCTTTAAGCACGCTCATGTTCTCGATGTCGTTGGCGTTGAGGTCTCCAAGGCTTGTACCTGCGCCACGCACCGCCATACCGTCGATAATGATTAGCGGCTCATTGCTTTGAGATGTGTTAATGGACGAAATTGCACGGATAATTACTTGGGATGATGCGTTAGGCGAACTACCGCCTTGTGACACTTGCAGACCGGCCACTTTTCCTTGCAAGCTGTTTGCGAAGTTGGCCGTCTGTCCGGCAGTGACATCTTCGGAATCGAGCGACTGCACAGCGAAGTTCAGTTTCTTCTTTTCCTGAGTTTGCCCCATAGCAGTTACTACGACTTCGTCGAGTACCTGTGAGTTCTCTTTCAACTCCACGTTAATCACGTCGCGTCCGTTGACCTTCACGTTTGCGGTCTCCATTCCGACATAGCTGAACACGAGGACATCGTTGTCACCCGCGTTGATTGTGTATTTTCCGTCAAAATCGGTTGCCGTTCCGGTGTTGGTCCCCTCCACCATGACCGTAGCACCTATTACGGGCAGCTTGTCGGCCTCTGAAGTAACCACCCCCGTGACGGTGCGGGCGTAACCCACAACCGCAAATAGGGAAAATAACAGTAGCAATAGCTGTTTTCTCATAATTACTTTTTGTTTGTTTTTATATTTTGTTTTTTCTTCCGCTTTATGTCAGGTTGTAAATATTCCTTAATATCAGGTTTGTTAATTTTAACTCTGTAATTGCATTTTCTTTCCAATATCGTCCGTTTAAGACGGCATTACGTTAAAAGCACGCCACCTCTGTATACGCTTGTATAATGCCAAAGACTCGTTAAATACAGTGTTTATCCACAAAGCTAACATTCTTTTTTGTAACAAAGCACATATCAAAGACGTTTTTTAACACCTTTAGCGTATTTTACATATTAATAATCTATTTTTACAACAGTTGGCATTCTGGTCATTTTATAGAGACTTTTTGCGTAACAATTCTTTCGCCAGTATCAATGCGTAAAATAACGATACCGTCTTTCTCCTCAAGATTGATTTCTGAGCAATCGCCGTATGAGGCAAGCTGCTTTCCAACGGTGTCGTAAACATCCACAGATTCAACCTTTGCAGGGAAAACGACTTTATTCCCTTCGATTCTGACGGCGAAATCGCTGTTTGCGGTATCCTCTATGCCACTCTGTTTGCCAACGGAAATCCATTGCGGGGAATAGCGGTTTCCATAGCGGTCTACTATGGCAACTGCCGCCTCACATTTCTCGTAACCTTCAGGAAGTTCGTACCTATTATAATATAGGTGTGCCTTGAGATTTTTAGCCACATTGAGAAGCCTTCCGTCGTGGCTCGTGCCTTCCGGCAACAGGTATACGGCATACCGCATGTTGTCGACTGCGTCCCATTCCAAAACGCCGCCATTTTCACGCAAGTTGGCCACTTTGCCTTGTTCGGGAGCTTCTTTCCACGATATGCACGGCGTAAGAGCCTTGTTCTGGAATTTATTGTCTTTCATATATGTGAAGAAGTCCACTCCGTTTTCCGTCTCGTTTTCATCGTCCACGCATGAATACGAATAGAAGCAACTGCCCGGAGCGCTGCTTGACTCGTCACGGTTCATCTGCACCTGTGCCGCCATACCCTCGAATGTCTTTTCACGCGATGCCGGAGAATGTTCCCCATCCTTGAAATATTCCAAGCTATGTGACACGTAGCAATGCCGCCCGAATTTTTCAGCCACATCATACCACCAAGGACACAATATGCTGAAGTCACCCGCACTGTAGCCCCGCGCCCAATAAAGCTGCGGCGATATGTAGTCGATTGTCCCTGCGCTCAGCCATGCCAGCGGGTCGCAGAATATCTGGCTGTACTGTGAATCGGAACCGGTCGTGCAGCGCGGCACGCCGTATTTGTCGGCAACGGCCTGATCCGTGGCGGCTATTCCGCGCGGGCCGATGCCGAATTTGACAAACGGCTTCACATCCTGAATCATATCGTATACGGCTTTCACCGTCTTGTTCACGTTCTCCCTGCGCCAGTCGCCGAAATTCGACGCTCCCGATGCGGCGAATTGCGCATAATCTTCGGCCGAATTGTCGGTCGGGATTCCAGATGGATAAAAATAATCGTCGAACACAATTCCGTCGATGTCGTAGTTGTCGAGGATATCACGGCATACGTTGACTATCCGTTGCCTCACTTCCGGCAAAGCCGGATTCATCACGGTTGTGCTTCCGTGAGTGATCAGCCATCCGTTATTGCGCATCTCGTTGTCGTTTGCCGTGTCGTAAGCCGTTCCGGTGGAGAATCTGAACGGATTTATCCACGCGTGGCATTCCATCCCGCGCTTATGGCATTCCTCCACGATGAATTCCAACGGGTCGTATGCCGGCGTCGCACCGCGCGTGCCAGTCAGGTTCGACGACCACGGCTCATATTTCGAGTCATACATGGCGTCGCACATCGAGCGCACCTGAAACCAGATAGCGTTATAGTTGGCTTCCGCAAGGCGGTCGAGCAGCTCGGTCATCTGCTGCTTCTGCTGGTTCGCCGCTGTCACCGACGTACCTGCCGTCTGCGGCCAGTCAAGCCTCCACACGGTTGCTATCCAGAAACTGCGCAGTTCGTGCAGTTGCGCCGTTACCGAAGCCGTAGTTATTAGCGACAGCAATAGCACGGTTAAAAGAGTGTAAATTCTTTTCGATTTCATAGATACAGTTTATTGTTAGGTTTTGTCTTGCAAACATACAGAAAAACATTTTAAAAATAAAGAAACAAACACTAATAAACTTTAAATAAATAATGGGTATTTTGGCAAGTTCTTGTATGTTTTGCGCTTTAATTGAGAATGTTTCTGCAATTATCACTAACTTTGCACATTGTAGCGCAATGCGCTCGCCGTATTTGTAACAAATTGGATTGAAAATATATGAATGTACTTGAACTGAGCGAGCAGGAAATTGTCAGGAGGAACAGTCTTGCCGAGCTGCGCAAAATGGGCATCGAGCCTTATCCGGCAGCGGAATTTAAAGTAACAGGACACACAAAGGAGATAAAAGAGAACTTCAAGGACGAAGGCGAAAGGCGCGACGTAAGCATAGCCGGACGCATCATGAGCCGCCGCATTATGGGCAAGGCTTCGTTTATGGAGTTGCAGGATGCCGACGGACGCATACAGGTATATGTAAGCCGCGACGACATCTGCCCGGACGAAAACAAGGATTTATACAACCTCTTTTTCAAGAAGCTGCTCGACATCGGCGACTTCGTAGGTATCGAAGGGTTCGTTTTCCGCACGCAGATGGGCGAAATCACTGTACACGCAAAGAGCATCAAGCTGCTCAGCAAGTCGCTGCGCCCGCTGCCGATTGTGAAAGTGAAGGACGGAGTGACATACGACGCGTTCGAAGACCCCGAACTGCGCTACCGCCAGCGTTACGTTGACCTCGTGGTGAACGACGGAGTGAAGGAAATATTCATTAAGCGCACGAAAGTCTACAACTCAATGCGCGAATACTTCAACTCCCACGGATATATGGAAGTGGAAACCCCTATTCTCCAACCGATACCCGGCGGTGCTGCCGCACGTCCGTTCATCACACACCACAACGCTCTCGACATACCGCTGTATTTGCGCATTGCCGACGAGCTTTACCTGAAACGCCTGATTGTAGGCGGATTCGAGGGTGTCTACGAATTTTCCAAGAATTTCCGCAACGAGGGCATGGACCGCACCCACAATCCGGAATTCACCTGCATGGAAATCTATGTTTCCTACAAGGACTACAACTGGATGATGGATTTCACGGAAAAGATGCTTGAAAAGATATGCCTCGACGTGAACGGCACGACGGAAGTGAAGGTCGGCGACAACATGATCAATTTCAAGGCTCCGTTCAAGCGCGTCACGATGATTGATTCCATAAAGGAATTCACCGGAATCGACATCACCGGCATGGACGAGGCTCAACTGCGCGATGTTTGCAAGCAAATCGGTGTGGAAGTCGACGAGACAATGGGCAAAGGCAAGCTCATCGACGAGATATTCGGCGAGAAATGCGAGGGCAACTACATCCAGCCAACGTTCATCATCGATTACCCGATAGAAATGTCGCCTCTTACCAAACGCCATCGCAACAATCCTGACCTTACAGAACGCTTCGAGCTGATGGTCAACGGCAAGGAACTCTGCAACGCCTATTCTGAGCTCAACGACCCTATCGACCAGTACGAGCGTTTCGTGGAGCAGATGCGCCTGAGCGAAAAAGGCGACGACGAGGCGATGATAATCGACAAGGATTTCATCCGCGCTTTGGAATACGGCATGCCTCCGACATCAGGAATGGGAATCGGCATGGACCGCCTCGTAATGCTTATGACCGGACAGACAACCATACAGGAAGTGCTCTTCTTCCCGCAAATGCGTCCGGAGAAAGTGGCAAAACGCGACCGCGAGGAGGCGTTCACCGCAATCGGCGTACCGGCGGAATGGGTGCCGGCTGTGCAAAAAGCAGGATGCCTCACGGTGGAAAGCCTTGCGGAGGCAAAACCCGGCAAGCTGCATCAGGATTTGTGCGGGCTCAACAAGAAATATAAGCTGGAGCTTGCCAACCCGTCGCAGGAAGATGTTGCCGGATGGGTGGAAAACGCCGGCAAGAAACAATCATAACGATGGGGTTTCCCGGGAAAATAGCGGTAATGGGAGGGGGCAGTTGGGCTACTGCCCTCGCCAAGCTGCTGCTGCAAAATTGCGAGTCGATAATATGGTATATGCGGCGCGACGACCGGATTGCCGACTTTAAAAGCGAAGGGCACAATCCGGTATATCTGTCGGACGTGATATTCGATGTCGACAGAATAGAATTCTATTCCGACATCAACAAAGCCTGCAACGAGGCCGACACACTGCTGCTGGCTATGCCCTCGCCCTACATAAAGGAGCATCTGAAGAAAATCACCGCCGACATAAGCAGCAAATATATGGTAACGGCAGTAAAAGGCATAGTGCCTGACGAGAATGCCATCGTTACGCAATATATGTCGGACTTTTACGGCATCGACCCCGACCGGCAGCTTGTAATAGGCGGGCCTTGCCATGCCGAGGAAGTGGCGCTGGGACGCAACAGCTACCTCACAATCGGCTGCAACGACATCGCCCTTGCCGAACAATTCGCGCGCTGCCTCCAAGGAAAAGCGATGCGCACAATCACATCCAACGACGTGGCAGGAATCGAATACGGAGCCGTGCTGAAAAACGTCTATGGTATCTGCGCAGGAATTGTCTACGGGATGAAAAGCGGCGACAATTTTCTTGCCATGCTCACGTCGAACGCCATCCGCGAGATGGACTCGTTCATAACGGCCGTCTGCGGAGGGAAGCGCAACATCTGCGACTCCGTCTATCTTGGCGACCTGATTGTCACGGCCTACTCGAAATTCAGCCGCAACCACAACCTCGGTGCATACATCGGGCGCGGATATTCCGTGAAAGCGGCGATGATGGAGATGGAAATGGTGGCCGAAGGCTACTACTGCACAAAATGCATCTACGAAATCAACCGGCGCTACAACGTGGAGATGCCAATCCTCGACTGCGTTTACGACATTCTCTACAACAAAGTCTCCGCACAAAAGGCAATCGCCGGCCTCGCCGCCAAACTGCATTAATATAGCGTCTGTTGGTGCGACGTAAGCAAGACAATACTTCTTATGCAAGGCATCCGCATCTAAACTAAATAACGCGAGCTCGGGATAAGAATTGAGAGGAAACATATTGTAATACAGCCCTGAAGGGGCTGCGTATAGTTAACCGCATGCAAGCGGAGCGCAGCTTGCGGTAGCACATACACTGTAAAATCGGCATTATAGATGCCGCGCATAGCGTTGAGTGAGAAGTGTTGAGGGTTGAGAGAATTTACACTCAACATTGAACCCTCAACATTCAATGCGCAGCCTCGATAAGGCTGTATGGGATTTCTCCACATTCCCACGGCTGAAGCCGTGGGTTTCCTGCACGAAGCCTCTTTGAGGCTTTTAACTGCCACACAAATTGTTATCTTGCATACTGGCTTGTTGAAATTTTTCATATCGAACTCACGTTAAAGAGGGTGTGCCGTAATGAGATCTCTCAACTGGAATCTCTGGATAAAATAGGCTGCGTTTCGGCAAAGCCAAATTTGAAAACTTCGTTTTCATTTGTCTCTGCTCTCAACTTGCACTATCTTTGCAATCGAAATTGAAATGTAAGTAATCATGGCAAAGGGTATCAAATCCGAGACTAACCGCGGCGACTGGAAGCCGGACAGCATTTTTTCATGGACTGCCGAAACCGACGGGCAACTGATAGAGGAGATAGCAAAAAAACTCACCGACCACAAGCGCAACTCGATAAAGACATTATTGAAATACGGACACATAGCCATCAACTCCACTCCTGTCACCCAATTCGACACAGAAGTGAAACGCGGCGACAAACTGTCGGTGAATTTCACACGCCCGTTCGTAGTGTTCTACCACCGCCGGATAAAGCTCGTGTACGAAGACGACGACATTATCGTAATCAACAAAAGCAACGGCATACTGTCGGTGTCGACCGACAATAAAAAGGACGGCACGGCATACAGCATAATGCGCGACTATCTGAAAAAGAAAGACCCGCGCCTTAAATTGTTCATAATCCACCGTCTCGACCGCGACACTTCGGGGCTGATGATGATGGCAAAGAACATCGAGGCGAAAGAGACGATGCAGCATAATTGGAACAATATGGTGCTCAACCGCAAATATGTGGCGGTAGTCGAAGGAAAAGTGGAGCAGGAAGAGGGAACGATACGCAGCTATCTGGCGCAGACATCGCAACACGAGATGTACTCCACCGACAATCCCGAAGAAGGGCAGCTTGCCATCACACGCTACAAACGTCTTAAAACAGGCAACGGCTATTCGCTTATGGAATTGGAGCTCGACACCGGCCGCAAGAATCAAATCCGCGTCCATATGAAAGATTTGGGACACCCCATAGCGGGAGACAAGCGGTACGGAGCAAAGACAAGCCCCATACACCGCCTCGCCCTGCACGCCCGCACATTGCATTTCGTGCATCCCATAACGAGAAAAGAAATGCTTTTCGAAACCCCGGTTCCACAGAGATTTATGACGACAGTGTCACGATAACAGGATTTTCCGCCCTATCATCTTGCATTCAGCAATTTATTTGTAAATTTGCAGGAATTTCGGAAGAAGCTCCTAAAGGAACGAAAAAAACACTTACGTATGAACATATCTTATAATTGGCTTAAAGAATACGTTGATTTCGACCTCACCCCGGAAGAGGTGTCGGCCGCCCTCACTTCTCTCGGGCTTGAAACCGACGGCGTGGAGAAAGTAGAGACGATTAAAGGTGGATTGGAAGGTCTGGTAATAGGGAAAGTGCTTACTTGCACCGACCATCCCGACAGCGACCACCTGCATATCACTACGGTCGACCTTGGCGACGGCACTCCGGTTCAGATAGTATGCGGCGCGCCGAATGTAGCGGCAGGACAGCACGTAGTCGTAGCCACTATCGGCACAAAGCTCTACGACGGCGACAAGGAATTCACGATAAAGAAATCGAAAATCCGCGGAGCGGAGTCATTCGGTATGATTTGCGCCGAAGATGAAATCGGAGTAGGCACATCGCACGACGGCATAATCGTCCTGCCGGAATCGGCAGTTCCCGGAACTCCCGCAAAAGAATACTACAACGTAAAGGACGATTATGTGTTCGAGGTGGATTTGACACCTAACCGCATTGACGCGGCTTCGCATTACGGAGTGGCCCGCGACTTGGCAGCATGGCTTCTCCGCCACGGCAAGCGTCCGAACCTGCGCCGCCCCTCTGTAGATTCGTTCCGTCCCGACAGAACCGACGGAGCCGTAGAGGTGACAGTAGAAAACGAAGAAGCCTGCCCGCGCTATTCAGGTGTCACAATCCGCAACGTGAAAGTGGCAGAAAGTCCGGAATGGCTGCGCAATTACCTGAACGCCATCGGACAACGCCCGATTAACAATATCGTCGACATAACCAATTTCATACTGAACGCTTTCTGCCAACCGCTCCATTGCTTCGATTTGGCAAAGGTGAAAGGAGGCAAGATTGTCGTGCGCACAGTAGAGAACGGTAAGAAATTCACCACTCTCGACAACGTTGAGCGCACCTTGACCGATAAGGATCTGATGATTTGCAATTCGGAAGAACCGATGTGCATCGCCGGTGTGTTCGGCGGACTTGATTCCGGCGTGACGGAAACCACTACCGACATATTCCTTGAATCGGCTTGTTTCCACCCCACTTGGGTACGGAAAACAGCACGCCGCCAAGGTCTGAATACCGACTCTTCGTTCCGCTTCGAACGCGGCGTCGACCCCAACAACACGATTTACGCCGTGAAACTTGCAGCATTGCTCGTGAAAGAGCTTGCCGGCGGCGAGATATGCGGCGACGTTTTCGACCACTACCCAGCAGAGGTTCAACGCCCGGCAGTTTCATTGTCGTATGACTATATAAATAGCATTGTGGGCAAAGTCATAGAGCCGGAAGTCGTGAAAGGCATTTTGAAATCGCTTGAAATGGAAATCACGGCAGAACACGACGGCGTTCTCGAACTGCTTGTGCCAACTTACCGCGTGGATGTCACACGTCCGTGCGATGTGGTGGAGGACTTGCTCCGCGTCTATGGATACAACAATGTGGAGTTCGGCGAAAGCCTGAAATCAAGCCTCTCCTACCGTCAGGCTACTGACGAGTCGAGCCGTTTGCAGACACTCGTCTCCGAGCAGCTTACTGCCGGAGGATTCTACGAAATAATGAACAACTCGCTGTCGGCAGTATCCTACTATGAAAAGTTGGAGACAATGTATCCGCTCGCGCATTGCGTGCGGTTGCTCAACCCATTGAGCAACGACCTCGCCGTGTTGCGCCAGACCTTGTTGTTCGGCGGACTGGAAAGCCTTTCGCACAACATCAACCGCAAGAATCCGGATTTGATGATGTACGAGTTCGGCAACTGCTATTTCCTCAATCCGGAAAAGCAGTCCACACCTGAAGCTCCGCTCGCGCCATATTCCGAAACCTACCGTTTAGGACTGTGGATTACCGGCAACATTGTTGACGGCAACTGGGCAGCGAAGTCGCGCAAATCGACGGTATACGACCTGAAGGCTGTTGTCGGGAATGTGCTTGCGCGCCTCGGTGTGGCAGACGACTTGGTTGTGGAACAAACCAAAAACGAATTATTTTCTGCCGCGCTTCAATACAAGACCCGCAGCGGAAAGAATCTCGGATATGCCGGAATCGTGAGCCATAAGCTTTGTAAGGCAGCCGACATAGAGCAGGAAGTTTATTTTGCCGAATTCGACTGGATGCCGCTACTGAAGCTCTCGATGAAAAAGAAGATGGAATTCACCGACCTTCCGAAGACCATGCCTGTAAAGCGTGACCTTGCTTTGCTCGTCGATGCGGCAGTCACGTTCGCCGACATAGAGCGCGTGGTACGCTCGACAGAAAAACGCCTGTTGAAGAGCGTTTCGCTGTTCGACGTCTACGAAGGCAAGAACCTCGAGGCAGGCAAAAAATCATACGCCATCAGCCTTGTGCTGCAAGACGATGAAAAAACGCTGACCGACAAGCAGATTGATGCCGTGATGTCGAAAATCATAACCAACCTGCAACGCCAGCTCGACGCCAAGCTGCGGTAAACAGACAAGAATTACATAATAAAAAATAGAATAACTGATATATGGGAAGAGCTTTTGAATATCGTAAAGCAAGAAAATTGAAACGCTGGGGCAATATGTCGCGGACGTTCACGAAAATCGGTAAGGAAATCACTATTGCCGTAAAGGCGGCCGGTCCCGACCCTGCGGGAAACTCGCGCCTGCGTGTGCTGCTGCAGAACGCCAAGGCGGCAAACATGCCTAAGGACACCGTGGAGCGCGCCATCAAGAAAGCTACCGACAAGGACGCGAGCGACTACAAGGAAATCGTTTACGAAGGCTACGGTCCTTACGGGATCGCCATCGTTGTAGAGGCCGCTACCGACAACAACACCCGCACCGTTGCCAATGTGCGAAGCTATTTCAACAAATTCGGCGGCTCGCTCGGCACTTCGGGCAGCCTCTCGTTCCTGTTCGACCACAAATGCGTGTTCAAAGTGGCGCATAAGGACGGAGTCTCTTTGGAAGACCTTGAACTGGAGCTTATCGACTACGGCGTTGACGAGGTTGACGACGAGGACGACGCAATCGTGATTTACGGCGCGTTCGACTCGTTTGCCGACATCCAGAAATACCTTGAGGACAACGGTTTCGAAATCCAAAGCGCGGAATTCGAGCGTATCCCGAACGACTACAAGGAAGTCACCCCCGAACAGCGAGAGCAAATCGAGAAACTGCTTGAAAAGTTCGAGGACGACGACGATGTGCAAAACGTTTTCCACAACATGAAGGAAGACGACACCGACGAAGAAGAATAATAATTACTTCATTTCAATATCCATGCTGTGGATGTGAATCCGTGGCATTTAGAGGGAGCCGCAACGCTCCCTCTTTTGTTTTTAACAAATTTTATCCCCCCCCGAATTTTATTTCGTAAATTTGCAGAGCAATCTTAAAAACATAATGAGAAGGTACTTGTTTACGGCTATATCCGCAATCGTCGTGACAACTGCATTCGCGGAGGAAAAAGCGGATACGGCACAAACACTGAAAAACGGTATCATATTACCAGAAATAGAGACAATAGGCGAGTCAAGCGGACGCTCCGACGCGCTGTCGCTCGATATGGGAAAGGTGCAACTGTCGGGACGGAGGTTGCAGACGTTCCCGTCGATGACTGGCGAGCCCGACCTGATAAAAGCACTCACAATCCAGCCGGGCGTGTCGGAAGGCGTGGAAGGGTTCTCCGGCCTGTTTGTCAGGGGAGGAACCAACGACCAGAACCTGATTAGCCTCGACGGCGTGCCTGTCTATCAGATAAGCCATTTGGGAGGATTGTTCTCTTCGTTTAATACGGAAATCGTCGACAACGTGACGTTCTACAAATCGGCTTTTCCAGCCAACTACGGCGGAAGGCTGTCGAGCGTCGTCGACATATCCACGAAGTCTCCTGACCTTTACGAATACCACGGCGCGGCTTCTCTCGGACTGACAGCCGGGATGCTCCACATAACCGGCCCGATATTCAAAGGCATGACAGGATTCGACCTGTCAGTGCGCCGCTCGTGGTTCGACGTGCTGACGGCTCCCGCGCTCGCCGTAATCAACGCCATCAAGGACGAGGGCGAGGACAAGACGATAGCGCGCTACGCCTTCACCGACATCAACGCCCGCATAGACCACCGTTTTTCCGCCGCCAACCGTCTGCGCTTCGGTTTCTATTGGGGCGACGATTATCTGAAAATAGGCAGCAAGAACGAGTCGACCGAATCCTTGGAACGCAGCACTGACCGCTTGCGCTGGGGCAACATTGTGGCATCCGCCGCTTGGGACTATACGTACAACCCACATCTGAATTCGACCATAACTGCCGCATACACGCGCTACAAATCGACCTACCGCCGCGAGAGCATCGACGAATACGACGATGACGAAACACAAGAGCGTGACAATTCGTGGCGCACCGACCGCAATACCGTCAGCGACTTACTGCTGAGTGCCGTATGGAAATATGAGAAAAACGATTACTCCCTCGATTTCGGAGCGGACTACATACACCACCATTTCACACCGTCGGAGGTAGAAAGCATAATCCAAAAAGATGATATGACGAACAACCGCATATATTCAGACTACGCAATCAACGCCGACGAGGCGGCGGCATTCGCCGACTTCAAATGGGAGCCTGTGGCGTGGCTCGGTCTTGACGCGGGACTGCGATTCTCGGCAATCTCCATCTACGACCGGTGGGAAACGGGCATAGAGCCCCGTCTGCTTGCCAATTTCAAGATAAGACAAGGGATGAGCGTGAAAATCGGGTACGCAAGAATGACGCAGTTCGTACAGCAGGTAAGCGACAGCTACGTAAACCTGCCCACCGACAGTTGGATGCCTATGGGCAAGGACTCTGACCCGCTCGTGAGCGACCAGATTTCCTTAGGCGCATACTACGACCGTCTGCCGGGATGGGCTTTCTCCGCCGAAGGCTACTATAAATGGATGGACGGAGTGGCTGAAGTCAACGAAGACTACAGCTACGGACTCGACAAGATGCAGAACATACTTTACGGAAAAGGACGGTCGTACGGAGTGGAATTTTCCGCCGCCAAAACCACCGGAAAGCTGACCGGGACGGCAAGCTACGGACTGATGTGGGCGGAACGCAAAATCGGCGGCATCAACGGCGGCCTGTGGTATCCGGCAAAATTCGACAACCGCCACAAGGTGAACATTTCATTGTCGTACAATTTCAACAAGAAAATATCGCTTAACGCATCGTGGGTGTTCGCCACAGGCAACCGCATGACCGTACCGATAGGCATGTACCAGAACATACAGGACAGCGGATTCCCCGTCTGGATTGTGCCTGAAGCCGGATTGGAGGACAATTTGGGAGTGAAATACTACACAGGGCGCAACAACGTGCGCCTTCCGGCATACCACCGTCTCGACCTGTCCGCCTCGTTCACCCGCCAATTGAAAAAAGGCAGGAAAGGCGTATGGCGCGTAGGGCTTTACAACGCCTATTGCCACATGAACCCGATAGTGGTGAAACGCAAGGAAATGCTCAACTATTACGGAAGCTACGAAAGCCTGAGGCCGTGGAACGTGAGCTACGAGACGTTCTCCATATTCCCGATAATACCTAACGTATCTTACACCTATTATTTTTAAAGACGATGAAAACCCGATATTTGATATTAGCAACAATAGCCCTGCTGTTGCAGTCGTGCTACTCCGACATAGAGTTCGAAAACCTCATGCCGGAGCCTGTCCCGGTAATCAACGCGGTTGCCTCACCCGACACCGTGGTGATGGCAAGCATAAGCCGCTCCTACAGCTACGAGGAGAATCTTGGAGACTTGTATGTTAAAGATGCCGATGTGAGCCTTTATGTGAACGGCACGCTACACGGAAAGATGCAAGGCAAAGAAGTCAGCACGCATCCGGTTGTCGACAGCGGCGGAGTTACTGAAGAATTAAGCCGGAAATGGATTTACACGTCCGATTATGTGCCTTCGCCCGGCGACGATATAAAAATAGAGGCCGCCACGCGCTACGGCACGGCGAGCGTCTCGGACGTGATTCCGCAACCGGCCTATGTGGAGAGCGTCACGTTCGACGCAGTGCGCCACGACGGCAACGAATGGACTACACAGGTGTCGTACGACGTGACCTACCACGTCCGTATAAACGACAAGCCCGGCGAGCGCAATTACTATATGCTCGGCGTAAGGCACAAGGATACGAGCGATTGGTCGTTCATCCGCATCTACCTTACCGACCCCGTGTTCGGGATGCAGAATCAGGACATTACCGACATAGGGAGCGACACTCCATACACGATGACAGTAACGGTGTTCGACGACACCATGTTTGACGGCACTACGTATGACCTGCGTTTCGAAGAATATGCCTACGACGGCTACAACTCGATTGGCTATTGGCAGGATTCGATGGAAAGGGAGGTGATACTCTACTCCATAACCGAGGACTATTACAAATATATGCGCAGCGTGCAGAAAGACATGCACCGCGACGACTCCACGCTCGGCGACCTCGGAATATACGAGCCGATATTCATACACAACAGCGTCGACGGAGGAGCGGGGGCACTATGCGCGCAATCGTCGGTATCGACGATGCTGACCATAGAATAAAGTAACGGCATTGCTCCATAAGGCAAGCTGCCATACCTCAATTGTGACAAAATCCGCCCGCCGCATATTGAAAAGTGTATTTTTTTGCTTACAATTCATATTGATTTCTTTATTCTTATTCCGGGCTTACATTAGATACGCAAGTTCGAGATAAGTAAGAAGAAAGTATTACGGAGTTGAAAGAGCAGGTAAGTTCCTACCATACGAGTAAAAGCCTCTTCAAGGCTGTATTGCAACAGGTTTAATCCTGATTTTTATCCCGAACTCGCGTATTAAACACCGCAAATTATTCAAAAGCTATTAGCGTCATAATGAAAATGTTTGCTACCTTTGTCAGGGCAACTCCGCCTTGAGAGGCGGCGTGCCGTATTTTCAGGAAAAGACGTTACCAAGCGTTATCTTCCAAACTCAAATCTCGCAAGTTTGAACCTGTAGGAAGAGTGCAACGGGAGCGTCCACAAGGGTGTCATATCCTCTGCATTGCGCGCTTGCTCCGTACGTGGTGTGCGGCGGCTGAAGCGGTGCGGTGCGATGTATATATGCATCCCGGCGTGGGCTGGCTGCGTTGTTTATCCTTACAGGTGGGCAATGCGAGAGCCTTGAGTTTGGGATAAGCAAAAGTACAGACTCCCACGTCTTTTGTGTTTATAGCCGGCATCCGAGGGGAGAGTTTGCCGGGTGGCGCATCGGCCGCCATAAGCAAAAGAATCGGTCATATGGTCAACATCGGGGAATTGATACACGAGAAAGTCGCGGAAAAGAAATTGTCCGTGGCGTGGCTCGCCAAACGCCTTAACTGCAGCAGAACCAATGTTTACAAAATTTTCGACCGGCGCACAATCGACACAGGCACGCTATTCCGCATAAGCGTCGCTCTCGAATTCGACTTCTTCGAAATCCTCTCCCACGAGCTACAAGCCCGAATCCCCCCAACTGCCCTCGATAAGAAATAACACCGCGCCCCATCTGTCCCCGATTGGTTTACATATCAACCAATCGGGGACACTGCTATGAAAAACGACGGCAAAAACCACACTAAATTGCATTCAAAATTCATAAATTTATTTTATGGGGACATTAGGAAATGCGTTTAAAAGAGAACTCGGCAAAAACACCGGCAAATTTGTAAGCAACGTCATATTCGGTGACGGCCATTCCACTCCCTACAGAAGGGTGGACAAAGCAAGAGAAGCCAATGCCAACGCCCGGCAACAGATGGCAGAAGCAAAAATGAAAATAGCAGAAGCAGAAGCACGAGAGGCGAGGGAACGTTCTAAACGAGAAAGAAAAAATCAATTATACGCTGTAGATTCTGCCGTATTGGAAAATATTGATTTGCTCAACAACCAAGCCATTCCAACCGATAAGCAAGAGTTATTGCAATTCTTGTCGGTATTGGCCGTGCAATTAAAAGCCACCCCATGGTTAGATGAAGCAAGAGATGATGAAGCAAAAATCAGAAACAAGTACACCAACGCATTGTTGGAAAAATTCCGTCTTTCCGTCTATGAATTGGAAACGACCGCTCCAGACGACCCCCATTTGCAAATGTACAAGGAGCTACTGTCACAAAGCAATAAAAAAAGATTTTTGGCAAAGCACAAACGAGGAATAATAATCCTGTCTTGTATTTTAGCAATCCTAATATTTTTCACAGTACCACTTGGCGCAATACTTTTATATGCGTCAATTATCGGCAGTATAGTCATACTGTTTTTCTTAATTAAACACTTAATCAAGCACCCCGAAAAATTGACTATGCTTTTCAGAAAAAACACACCAAATGAAAAGCCCAAAGAGAGCGTCAGCATTCCGCTGGCAACATATCCCGAGCCGGTTGCCACAACAACCGTCCCGGAAGCCGGAACAGCAGAAGAATCCATATTCTTCGACTTAAATCAAGACGGCAGAATAGAAAAAGAGCTTGCCAAAATATGGAACAGATACCGGAGGCTTGTCAGGCAAGACATTATAGGACACAAACCGATATTCTCTGCCGACGGCGTGAAAGACAGCATACTGTTTGTAGGCGTAAATCCGTCGTACAATCCTGCCGACGACAGTACCCTTATACCAAGTCAAGACAATAGTTCGTTGATGTATGGAAGTTTTTACAAGTTGAGCAATGCCCCTGACTATTTCAAATCGTTGGAGGAGTTTGCCTCAAAGGCTGCCGGCAAGGCCTATACACATATCAACCTGCTCTACGCAAGAGCAAATGACCGCGACGCGTTGCTACGTTGCAACAGCGACTTCATACGCGAACAGTTGGAATTGACCTACAATACCATCCTTAAAATCCAACCGGCGGTGATAATCTTTTTTTCGGATTATTGTAAAGAGCTGATTTTCGGAGCCGACCGTTGGATTGACCCGAATACGGAATGTGACGGACACTACACACTAAGGGGAACAAGATTTCCTGCGTTTTTCACAGATGATGTTACCGTGATGGACAATCCGTCGAAAACGGCGTTAATAAGCAAAATACGAAGTTTAATTTAATATCTATGTTATGGACAATACTTTAAAACGGCTCTTTGAAATTTGGCACAGCGACTATATGGACGCGCTGCCGTCGGCAATAAAGGACAGAGGCTATCAATTCGCCGACAACGTAAAGCGGGACATCCTAATAACCGGCTTCAACCCTTCGTTCAGGGATGGAGACAGACCAGGGAGTGTTCACGGACCTGCCGCCAATTTGTGGAAAGACGAAAAATGGGACAACTACGTCGGCCCGATAAAAAAGATGATTGTGGACGACAGCGTAGATTTGAGAGAAAAGACAGACTATCTCGACATCTTCTACTTCCGGGAACAGGAACAAAGTTTCCTTCGGGAAAAGATATTGTGCAAACCGGAAGGAATCCGATTCGTTGTCGATCAGCTCAATCTTACCATGCACATAATCGAAAACATTGTGATGCCCAAACTCATAGTAGTCAAAAACAAAGAGTCGTGGGCTTATTTCGGGAAACTGTATGAGGAAAAAGGCTGGGTATGGATGGGCTACCAGTTCCAACATATCCAGAATATGGCTTGCGGAGAACTGTGCAGAATTACCGGACTGATTGACTCGCAAGAACGAATAGCTCCGGAAATAAAGGAAACCGGACTCTGCGGCACATTCGTGCTCTTCACCAAGCATATCAACCAGTTCACGACGGCAGAAGAGCGTCCGAAACCCGCATTGCTCAAAACCATTCTCGATTGGTACGATGCAGAAAAGGCAGTACGCAGTTTTTCTTTGTAAAAAAATCCGCACTCAGATATGGAATATCCTGAGACGTTCAAACAACTTGTTGCCGACAGCGATTGCCCCGACTTTATAGGCTGGGGCAATCCTAACGCGAAAATACTTTTGCTCCACAATGATCCGGTAATAAACATATCAAAGAAACCGACATCACGTCGATATACACCGGAAATCACAAACAATAAACGCGATTGGGAAAACAACATAGCGAACAATACCGGCTTTGACGAAATTTTTGACAACTATTCAACCACACGGTTATGCGGCAACCCATTGTACCCATATTGTTGGCAGAAATATCAACTCAAAAGACAAAAAAGCGGAATATCTTCCGATGAATATACAAACCTAAAATGTTATCAGTCCCAGAAACTGATTAATGAAATTTTCCATAAGGATTCAGACAGAAACGCCAACCTCGACTTCTATAAATTCTGCTTCATATCAAATGTAAGTGAAAAATCTGCACGATACTATCGATTAGCCAATCCGCTGGAGGCACATAAAACCTACGTATGCAACAGACAAAAATTTCTTTTAAAGGATTTTTTCAAACAATTTCCTGTAATAATTATATCTCCCTACTTAGCCATTTACCGATATCCGAATAATTATGACAAATATATCCATGACACATTTGAAGTGGAAAGAGTAGAGAAAATAGATGTAAGAAGATGTTGGGACTACTTATGGGTAAAGGATGTTTACCAAAACAATAACAAATTGCTAATTTCAGAATATTATTATAGTGATTTTGAGTTGACAGTCATAGCAAACCATATCCACACATATCAAGAAGAAAAGGGTATCGACCTTATGCCGGATTCGTTTTAGGCTCGATTTTTTACATTTTTTACACTTCTACAAAAGTGATTTTTCCAGCAAATTTCACTTTTGCAGAAGTGATTTTTGTATATTTGCAGACAGTACAATAGCATTTCTCGATATGGATTACACGGACATACAGCCGTTACTGAACACTTATCACAGACGGTTATCGGCCACAAATCTGAAGTTCAAAAGATATTTGCACAAGCAAATCAATTGGGATGTCAGGCTGCTTGGCATCAAAGGGGCACGTGGAGTCGGAAAAACGACTATGCTTTTACAGCGGATAAAAGAAGCGTTTGATAATATCGACGATGCTTTTTACGTATCGCTCGACAACCTTTGGTTTCAAAATCACAGTGCAGAAGAGCTTGTCGAGTTTCTTTACACACGCGGCGTAACGCATATATTCTTTGACGAAGTGCATAAATACAAAAATTGGACGGCATTCATCAAAAACATCTACGACGACTACCCGGATTTGAATATCGTCTACACAGGCTCTGCCATGCTGGCGATTGACAATTCCAAAAGCGACCTTTCACGCCGTCAGTCGCTGTATACACTTCACGGCTTATCGTTCCGGGAGTATCTCGAATACGAAGGTATAATCAACTTGCAGCCACTCGCCTTTGAGGAATTGCTCAAAAATCACACGCAATATGCAATGGACGCCGCATCCCGAGTGAAAGTGCTGAAATATTTTGAAAAATATCTTGACGGAGGGTACTACCCTTACTACAAAGAAGCGGGAAAAGACTATCTGATGCGCATAGGCGAAGTCGTTCAGTTAGTCATAGACAGCGACATCACCGCCGCGGAAGAAAGCATAACCTACGTTACCCGGCAAAAGATAAAGAAATTGTTGATGGTAGTGGCCGAGAATGTCCCATTAGAGCCAAACATCAACAAACTTTCCGCAAGTATGGAATCATCACGCGATCTGACCCTGAAAATGCTTTATTGGTTGGACAGGGCAGCCATACTGAACTTACTGACCGACAAAGTTAAAGATTACAAGTATCTGACAGGCCCCAAAAAGATATACCTCGACAATACTAATCTAATGAACGCCTTGGGAAGCAAACTTTCCAAAGGGACACAGCGCGAAACTTTTTTTGCCAACCAAGTCGGGGCTGTCGGCACATTACAGATGCCTAAACAAGGGGACTTCCTTGTGAATGGGAAATATCTGTTTGAAGTTGGCGGAGCGCAAAAGACATTCGACCAGATAGCCGACATACCTTACAGCTACCTCGCCATTGATGATGTGGAAGTAGGAAATGGCAACAGGATACCGCTATGGCTATTCGGATGCCTGTACTGACCGCCAGCCCTAAGGACATTTGGCGATTACGGGGGTTTTAAGTAATTTTACGCCGGTTTACAATAAGATGAAAATGGCTGATTCCAAGAATAGTTTTTTCAAAAACGCGGTTGACGGAGCGCGCAGCTTCGTCGAGAGCCGCGATTTCCGCTTCTCGCTACTGGGCGTGGCGGTGATTCTGATAATATCGCTCGCTTATTTCTATCCCGACGTGTTCGAGGGCAATGTGCTGAAGCAGCACGACACAGTGCAGGGCATCGCCAACGGTCAGGAAGCAAAAATATTCTATGAAGAGACAGGCGAGACCACCCGCTGGACCAATTCGCTGTTCTCCGGGATGCCCACATTCCAAATATCGCCGTCCTACGGAAGCTCGAAACTGATAACCGCCGTAGAGCGTGCCTACAGCCTTTGGCTGCCTAATCCGGCGAACCTCGTGTTCACTATGATGCTCGGCTTCTTCATAATGCTGCTGGCATTCCGGGTCAAGTGGTATCTCGCCCTGTTGGGTGCTGTGGCCTACGGTTTCTCGTCATATTTTTTCATAATCATAGGAGCCGGGCATATCTGGAAATTCTCCACCCTCGCCTATGTGCCGCCTACGATAGCCGGAATCGTGATGTGCTATCGCGGGCGTTACCTTGCCGGCGGCGCTCTTGCGGCGTTCTTCGCCATGCTTCAGCTTGCCGCCAACCATCCGCAGATGACCTACTATTTCCTGTTCGTCATAGCGGCGCTGGTAATCGCATATTTCGCACAACATTACAAGAACAAGACCGTCAAGACTTGGCTCAAGGCGACAGGCGTGCTTGCCGTGGCTGCCATAATCGCCGTGGCTACGAATCTGCCAAGCCTTTACAACACCTACGAATACAGCAAGCAGACTATGCGCGGCGGACATTCGGAACTCTCCGCCGAATCGCCCAACTCGACTAAAGGCGGACTCGACAAGGACTATATCACTCAATGGAGCTATGGGAAAAGCGAGACTTTCTCCCTGCTCATACCAAACATAAAGGGCGGAGCGACGATAATCCCGACCCACGGCGAGAACCTGCCGACATCGGTTGCCGACGTGAAAAGCGTGAAAGAAAAAGTTGAAAAAGGCGAAATAGACTACGAGACAGCCCAGAACCTGTCTATTTTCCCGCAATACTTCGGCGACCAGCCGCTGACCAATGGCCCGGTGTATGTCGGCGCATTGATTTTCGCACTGTTCCTGCTGGGCATAATGGTGGTGCGCGGCCCGGTAAAATGGGCGTTGGTGGCGGTGACCGTCCTGTCGATATTCTTGGCGTGGGGACACAATATGATGTGGTTCACCGACTGGTTCATCGACCATTTCCCGATGTACAACAAGTTCCGCACCGTATCGAGCATCCTCGTGATAGCCGAGTTCACAATGCCGCTGCTTGCCGTACTCGCATTGCAAAAAATCGTCACCACACCCGACTTTTTCAAACGCTATTCGACGCACTTCTACCTTGCCTTCGGCATCTCCATATTCTTCTGCCTCGCGGCTATGATTTCACCGGCAATGTTCGGCAGTGCAATAACCCAGCAGGAAATGGAACTGAAGAACGCATACGCCGGTCAAGGCTACGACCTCACGCCGTTGTTCCTCGAATTGGAGCAGGCACGCCTCTCGCTCGTCAGCGCCGACGCATTACGCAGCTTCATAATCTTGCTAATAGGCGTGGCTTTATTCTGGCTCTATTTCAAAGGCAAACTCAACAAGAAATTATTCTGCACGGCATTGGGCATAGTGGTTTTGGTAGATATGTTCGCAATCGACAAACGCTACCTCAACACCAATTCGTTCTCGCCCAAGCCGCTCTACACGGCCGGCACGATAGACCCGCGCCCCGTGGATTTGCAGATTATGCAGGACAAATCGCCTAACTACCGTGTGCTCGACCTGTCGCGCTTCGGCGATGCGATGCCTTCTTATTTCCACAAGAATATCGGCGGTTACCATGCCGCAAAGCTGCGCCGCTACGACGACCTCATCAAACGCCAACTCGAAGGCGACAACCTGAATCTCGAAGTAGTGAACATGCTTAACGGCAAATACATCATCTTTGACGACACTACGGCGCAAGTCAACCCCGGAGCGTTGGGCAACGCATGGTTCGTGGACAAGATAAGCTATGTGAAAGGAGCCAATGCCGAAATGGACGCGCTCGATACGCTGCATCCTGCCACCGAAGCCGTGGCCGACGACTCGTTCCGCGCCGTTCTTGGCAACGCAACTGCTAAAACACCGGGCGACACAATCGTAGAGACATCCTACAAGCCAAATGAATTGCGATATAAGGCAACTACCGCAAAAGGCGGACTGGCCGTATTCTCCGAAGTGTATTTCCCATGGGGATGGGATGCCACAATCGACGGAAAAAGCGCAGAAATCGGGCGCGTGAATTACGTGCTGCGCGCCTTGCAGATACCCGCCGGAGAACACGAGATAGTCTTCCGTTTCGACCCGCAGTCGATTCACGTCACCGATACCATAGCACGGATAGCGATAATAATAGTCTACTTGGCGATGGCTGCCGCATTCATATACGCAATGGCAAAAAACCGGCGCAAAAAAAGCGATGGACAGGCTTAAAAGGCTATGGACGGCATTCAGCCGCTACCGCAGCGGGAAAGGCTTCGGAGTGCATTCACCGTTCGCCTTCAACTTCATACTCAAAGTGCTGGAAGAACGCTGCCCATACTATGCCTATCCCGACATCGAGGACAAACGCAAAACCGCGGAGGGATTGTGTCCGCACAATGTGCTTTCGCGGAAAGAAGCCCGCTTGGTGTTCCGCATCGCCAACCGGTTCAATCCTGAAAAGATACTGCAAATAGGTTCCGGTTGCGGAGTGTCGGCCGCTGCTGCATTGTCAGTGTCTGCCCAGTCTACCGTATGGCTATGCAATCCGTCGGGCGACTTGCCGGCATACCGCCTGCTCAAAGAATACGAGGAGCGGATAAATTTCTATAGCTCGGCAGAAGAATGCATCGAAGCCTATCAAAGCGATAATCCCTTTATCATAGTCAACGAAGTATCCGTGACCGAATATCCGGCAGTTTCGGCATTCCTGAGAAATGCGGTGCAAAAAGAATGCGTGATTATAGTGTGCAATATGGTACGCGAGCCTTCCCCTAAAAAACTATGGAAAGAAACGCTCGGCGCTATGACTTCCGGAATGAGCTTCACAAACGGCAAAATCGGGGTGATTGTCAGCCGCCGCAAACTTCCGCTATCCCATTATTCATTCTGGCTCTGATTTTTCCAAGCCACTTTCAAGAATTGCCACAGAAACAGAACCGCGGCAGTGAAAAGCGATATGGAGAAAGAATAGAATATGCCTTTCTCGCCGAACCCGGCAGGGAAGCCGAGAAGATAGGCAACAGGGATACCTACCAGTACATAACTAACGAAAGCTATCCACATCATCGGCATCACATGTGACGTGCCTCGCAAAGCATTGGCATAGCACACCTGCGTCGCGTCACAAAACTGATAAAGTATCAACGGAGCGATAAGAGTAAGGCAGATTGCGGCAACCGCAGCATCGTCTGTAAAGAAAGAGACGAGCGTGTCCGAAAGGAAAAAGAATGCCGACGAGGCACATACGGCAAGCAGCAACAATATGGCATGTCCGGCAAACGCAGCCCTTTTTACGCCTGTGTTATCGCCAAGCCCGGTGAACGACGCCACCCTTATGGCCACCGCCGAGCCTATCCCGTAATAAAGCATATAACCCAACGTGCTCATCGTCACCATAACCTGATAGCTCGCCATCTGCAATTCGCCAATCCATCCGACCATTATGGCACTGAACGTGAAAGTGCCGGTCTCCATACCCATCTGCAACGATATAGGGAACGACATTTTCACATGGCGACACACATCGGCGGCTTTCACACGCGCATTGCGGAATCCTTCACGATAGACGGCGAACCGGCGTTTGCGGAAAAGCAGCCATACCGCCACGACAGCCATCAGGACACGCGAGGACATAGTGCTGACTCCCGCCCCGAGCAGTCCCAATTCAGGAAACCCGGCCTTCCCATAAATCAAAAGGTAATTGAAAACTATGTTGAACACGTTTCCGCCGAGCAATATCCACATCGCCACGGAAGTGAGCGTTATGCCGTCGGTAAACTGGCGGCAGACATTAAACACTACTACCGGAAGCATCGAGCATAATATCACTATATAATACGGGCGTATCAATGGCATAAGGCTCTCAGGCTGCCCGAAACGGTCGAGAAAAAAATAAATAACCGTCATTATGGCTACAAGCAGTAACCCGAAACAGGCATTCGCAACGAATGCCGGACGCATCAGAGCACCGGCCTTGGCATATTCCTTGCGGGAAAAAATCGCGCCCACAAGCGGTGTGATGCCATAAGAAAACCCCATAAGCATAATTGTCACCAATGTGAAAATATTGTTGACAAACGATGCGGCGGCGAGCGACGGCGTGTTATAATGCCCCACCATCATCGTATCGGCAAATCCTAATATTATCACACCCAATTGCCCGACTACAATCGGCACTCCAATTTTCAAAGTCTCCCGGCAGTGGGAAGCTATTATTTCCAATTTCATAGGTGCAAAGATACAGCATAGCAAAGAAATTTGACTATATTTACATAATATAGGATGCGTCTCGGCATAGCCAAATCTGAAAACTCCGTTTTCATTTGTCTCTGCACTCGACTTTCACTATATTTGCATATTACAATTGTTGAACGCTCAAAAATGAATATTATGAACGATTTTGTGAAACAATGCAACGAGATTTTCCGCACAACAACGGAGTACTATCATAAATTCGACAACATCGATGCCGTACCTGAGAATCCATACAAAGCCGGGACGATAGAGAACGTACTTTTCCGGAAAAACTGGATTGACGCGGCGCAATGGCATATGGAAGACATCATACGCGACCCTGAAATCGACCCTGTGGCCGCGCTCGCACTGAAACGCCGCATCGACAAGTCGAATCAGGACCGTACAGACCTTGTAGAAGACATCGACACTTATTTCCGCGACCATTATAAAGAAGTAAAACCGTCAGCCGAAGCGACAATAAACACAGAAAGTCCGGCTTGGGCCATCGACAGGCTGTCAATCCTTGCCTTGAAGATTTACCATATGCGCGAGGAAACCGGGCGGACAGACGCTTCACCGGAACACATAGCCAAATGCCGCGCGAAACTCGACGTGCTGCTCGAACAGCAAAAAGACTTGTCGACTGCCATCGGGCAACTTCTCGACGACATTGCTTCTGGACGGAAATATATGAAAGTCTACCGACAGATGAAGATGTACAACGACGCTGACACCAATCCGGTGCTTTACGGTAAGAAATAAAATTGCCGGATGGCGGTGGAGCGTTTCTTGAAATATAAAAATGTACTTATAACACGGTTTTCAGCCCTCGGCGATGTGGCTATGACCGTGCCTGTGGTATATTCCGTATGCACGGCATATCCGGATACGCGATTTATCATGATAACGCAGCAAGTGGCATCGTCGCTTTTCATCAATGCACCTTCAAATCTTGTAGTAATAGGTGTCGACGTTAAGGTGAAATATCACGGCGTGAAAGGAATGTACAAACTGTTCCGGGAATTGCGCCGGGATTATTCGATTGACTTGTTCATCGACTTGCACGACGTGATACGCACATACGCCATCGAAGCTTGCTGCCTTATGTCAGGCGTGCCTTTCAGAAGGATAAGGAAAGGCCGTAGCGAAAAAAGGAAGCTCACACGCAGCCACGGCAAACAATTGCACAAACTGGTTTCGTCGCACGAACGCTATGCCGACGTGTTCCGGCGTGCCGGATTCAATTTCGCGGAGTCGTTCGTCTCGCTGTTCCGGAAGCCTGCGGAACCTTCAGCGTTTGCAGAAATCACCATTCCGAAACAAAAAGGAGAGATATGGATAGCCATAGCACCTTTCGCAAAACATAAAGGCAAAATATATCCGCTTGAAAAAATGGAACAGGCAGTGGCTACTTTGTCAGCAAGGAGCGGCACGAAAATATTCCTGTTCGGAGGAAGCGGAAGCGAACGCGACACTCTGCACGAATGGGCGGGACGCTATGGCTCTAACGTCATTTCAATGGCGGAAAAACGTTACGGTTTTCCGAAAGAGCTGGCATTGCTGAGCTATATGGACGTGATGGTCTCTATGGATTCGGCAAATATGCACCTCGCGTCACTGGCCAATGTGCCTGTAGTGTCGATATGGGGAGCTACACACCCATATTGCGGATTCACCGGATGGAAACAACCTGACGGCAATATCGTACAAGCGGATTTGCCATGCCGCCCATGTTCGGTGTTCGGCAACCGTCCGTGTCGGCGCGGTGATTATGCGTGCCTTGCGGCAATATCGCCGGAAATGATTATTGAAAAAATCGACCGTGTGCTTTCACGAAGCAAGAGTAAAGAATAACGATGAAAGAAGAATTTGACATAAGGGCGAGCCGCACTGAAAGCGACAGCGAATTTGAGCGCGCCTTGCGGCCGCTCGTATTCGACGATTTCAACGGACAGGACAAAATCATTGAGAACCTGCGCATTTTCGTTGCTGCGGCAAGAATGCGCGGCGAGGCTCTCGACCACACATTGCTTTACGGCCCGCCGGGATTGGGAAAGACAACGCTTAGCAACATCATAGCCAACGAGCTTGGCGTAGGATTCAAGGTCACATCAGGGCCTGTACTCGACAAGCCGGGCGACCTTGCCGGAGTGCTCACTTCTCTCGACGAACACGAAGTGCTTTTCATCGACGAGATACACCGTCTTAACCCGGTAGTCGAGGAATACCTGTATTCGGCGATGGAGGACTACCGCATCGACATAATGATTGACAAGGGACCGGGAGCACGTTCCATACAGCTCAACCTGCCGCAATTCACATTAATAGGAGCAACGACACGAAGCGGATTGCTCACGCCCCCGCTCCGCGCCCGCTTCGGGATAAAATGCCATTTGGAATACTACGACCATCAGGTGCTGCAACGCATAGTCCTGCGGTCTGCACGGCTGCTCAACGTGAAATGCACGAGCGAGGCAGCCGGGGAGATAGCGATGCGCAGCCGTGGCACGCCACGTGTGGCCAATGCCCTGTTGCGCCGTGTACGCGATTTCGCGCAAGTGAAAGGCTCAGGCAGCATAGATATGGAAATTGCGCGTTTTGCGCTCGAGGCTCTGAACATCGACAGCTATGGGCTTGACGAAATCGACAACAAGCTGCTCACCACGATAATCGACAAGTTCAACGGAGGGCCTGTAGGATTGACCACCATCGCCACCGCCCTCGGCGAAGATGCCGAGACCGTGGAGGAAGTATATGAGCCGTTCCTCATCAAGGAAGGTTTCATCAAGCGCACGCCGAGAGGCAGGGAAGTGACGATGCTTGCCTACTCGCATCTTGGAAAGACTCCGCGCTCGGCGCAAAAAGGCCTTTTCGACGATTAGACCGCAAAATCAGGCAGGCAGCCTTCATAATCACGGAATGCACAAACCGGCACTATCGAAATCTTTCCTTGAGAGATATGATAGAGGTCGGTTTCTTTGTTTTCCGGCTCAAGGTTTTCGTATTTTCCTGTAAGCATATAGAATTTTCTTCCTGCCGGGTCGGTGTATTCGGCATATTCCTCGCTCCAACGTCCGATGCAGCTTTTTGCCATTGCCATGCCTTTGATTTCCATTCCGCACGGAATATTGACATTGAGGCATACCCAGTCGGGCAGCCCCTGTGCAAGCACTTTGCCAACAATCTGCCGGATATGACCGCGCGCCGCGTCAAAATCGCCGGCCGAAGGACGGTGAGACAGCAAAGAGAATCCCGCCGAAGGTATCCCCTGCAAAGCGCCCTCAAGGGCAGCCCCCATCGTGCCGGAATACACAGTGCTGTTGCCGGTATTGGCTCCGTGGTTTATGCCTGATATCACGATGTCAGGACGGCGGTTGTCGCGAGCAAGCAGGTAGAGCATGAGCTTCACGCAGTCGGCCGGCGTACCGTTGACGGCATACATTTTCATTCCATTGTAATCAGGCATTGTACGCACGCGCAACGGCATTTCGGCGGTTATTGCGGTCGAGTATCCGGAACGTGGCCCATCGGGGGCAGCCACTATCACTTCTCCCATATCCGAAACGAAATCGGCTAATTTGTGTATTCCCTCGGCAGAAATTCCGTCGTCGTTGGTTATGAGGATAAGCGGTCGCTTGTTTTCTTTCATATATATGATGTAGTTTGCTTTTATAGATTCGACAGTCGTTTGTTGCGCACTATTTCCTGCGCGTGACGGAAATCGTCGGGCGAGCCAATATCGAGCCAGATGCCGTCGATAGGGTGATATACCACCTTCCCGCCTTCCCGGATTATCAATTCAATCAGGTCGGTAGCGTCGAACACGCAGTCATCCGGGATTTTGTCTATAAGACGACGTTTTATTATGTAGATTCCGGCGTTGGCATAGTAGTTGTAAGTAGGCTTTTCTTCCAGCCCGGTTACGCGGCAATTTTCCGAATGCAATATGGCAAACGGCACAGATACCATATAGGGCACTGCGGCTATGGTCATGTCCGCATTCTGTTCGGCATGGAAAAGGAACATATCTTCATAGCTTATCGTTGTTAGCAGGTCGGAATTCATCACAAGCACATTGTCGTTTCCCAAGCCCTCGACGAGTTTCACAGACCCGATTGTGCCCAACTTCTTCGGCTCGCGTACGCACCTCACCCGCACGCCTCCAATAGGGTTCTCGAAATGGCGTTCTATCTGTCCGGCAAGATAGTTGACGGTGACTGCAATGTTGTCGATGCCGTTGCGGGCAAGCTCTTCCACATTATAGTCGATGATACACTTGTCGCCCACTTTCAGCAACGGCTTCGGAGTCTCCAACGTCAGCGGGCGCAGACGCTCGCCTTTCCCGCCGGCCATCATCACCGCGTCGAGCGGCAGTATCGAGTGGCATTCTTCAAAATTATAGACTGCTTTAATTTCGCCCGACTTCCCTATCACCGGCACGAGGGTGATTCTGTTCTGGCGCATTTCCCTCACTTTTGCAAGGTCTATGCTTCCCTCCTCAAGAAAGCGGAAAGCCCGGTGCATCGTTTTTTCCACCGTGGAGTCGAGCCCGGCACCCGCAATCAGCGAGCGGCGTATGTCGCCGTCGGTTATCGTACCGGCCATTTTACCGTCGGAATCTACTGCGAAAAGCACCATAGCCTTCCCCGACAATTCGTTTAGCCGCCGTAACGCCTCTGTGAGCGTAGCCTCTTTCCTTATTATATGTCCGTTCCAGTTATACATCTCTACAAAAACATATTGCAAATTTACAGAAATCCGCCCGCACTACAAACACCGCACAGAAAAACATAAACCCACGTTTCACATCGCAAAAATGATTGTTTGTTGAATATTTTTGCTAACTTTGTAGCAAGACCTAATGAGTTTAGGTCGTGACTTTTAGGAAATACGGAGCGTTATGCCCGCATCTTGTAAGTGCGAAGCCTGAGAAACATCAGGATGTGGTTCATAACAGTGCCACGCTTCCTATTTTATAACAGCTTCGAGGCGCTGGAGGCAAAAAAGACAGATACAATGAAAAAGCTGATTTCAATCGTGATGTTGCTCGCAGTGACGGCAGCATTGCATGCGCAGAAAAGCGTGACCCAATTCCTCGGCATCCCGGTGGACGGGACAAAATCCGAAATGATACGCAAGCTCAAAGCCAAAGGCTTCGAAAGTACAAGCTACAAAAAAGATCTCTTAGAAGGAGAGTTTAATGGACAAGAGGTAAACGTAAGTATTGGCACTAATAATAATATAGTATATAGAATTTTTATTTTTGATGCAAACTCCACAAATGAAGCACAAATCAAAATAAGATTCAACAATCTTTGCCGCCAATTTGAAAATAACCCAAAATACTTTTCACCGGGAGACCAAACTATACCAGAAGACGAAGATATTTCTTATGAGATGTCAGTAAATGCAAAAACATATCAAGCCGCCTTTCTCCAAACGAATCCTAATGACGCTATCGGAAGCGATGATATGATAAACAGACAAGTATGGTTTATGATTATCGAATCCTATGGTGGGTATCGCATAGCGATGTACTACGACAATGAATACAACAGAGCTGACGGCTCGGATTTGTAGCTGAAGCATATATCCAATGGGAAACAGCTAAATTTTGAATAGAAAACGCATACAATATGCTTTTCTATTCAAAATTTAGCTATTCTTGCACAATAAATACGCAAGTTCGGGATAACTCAGCAGGACGCATTCGGAAAGTGAAAGCAGATAAAAGAGCCAGCATATAATCAGAAGCCTTATGAAGCATACACACAATGACGTTTACGCTATGCGCGGCATCTACGAAGCCGATATTATCTATCTATATATTGCCCACGGCCAAGGCCGTGGGTTACCTATCCGCAGCCTTTATAAGGCTGTATGACAACATGTTGACATAGAATACCTTTTCATTTCTAACATCAAACTCACGTTAAATTGGATGAAAAATTGGCATCGGCAAACATCAATCAGGTGAAAAGCGATGTCCTTCCATTTGTCAGAAACCCTAAAGAGTTGGAAATTTGGTCAAACGACTATTTCCTGCAGTTGGCAGATATGATAAGGTTTGAGGAGAGGAAATGACTACGCAGAATAACCAAACATATCATAATTTCCGGATGCTTGCTTTTGCGGAAGCGGAAGAAAGCGGTAATTTTGCCGGAAACGAAGCATTATGAGGAAAAAGAGCAGGGAGATGGACAGCCGATGGGCATTGGAGGTGATGCGCAAGGCTCCATACATCACGGTGAGTTTCACACGCACTGACGGAACTGCATACGGCGTGCCACTGTCGCTGGCCGCTATCGACGACAGCACTTGGTACTTCCATTGCGCCACAGAGGGCGACAAGCTCGAAGCCATCGCCGCGCACCCGGAAGTGTGCCTTTCCGCCGTGACAAGATGCACGCCGACAGTAGGGCCGAAAGACAATTCATTCACATTGCAATACCGCTCTGCGATAGCTTTCGGACGCGCGGAATTGGTAACAGACGATGCCGAGAAAATCAACGCACTGAAAGCTATAAGCCAACGCTTCCTGCCGCAACACATGGAAGCGTTCGATGAAGCCGTAGCCCGCAGCCTCCACCGCACGGCGGTGGTGCGCATCACGCTCATCTCCCCACCGTCAGGCAAGCGCAAGCAATACGACAAGGACGGAGAGGAGATGAAGTATGGCAGGATGAAATGATTCCTTATGGCTTCGGCTGGAGCATTTCCTTGATGCCGCCTATCGAGCCGAGCAGCGACGATGCCTCGTATGGCATATAGACCGTCTTGTTGTCTTTTCCGGAAACCATTTCTTTCAAGGTCTCGATATACTTCACGGCAAGCATATAAGTGGCAGGGTCGGACTTAGCCCCGGTTACTGCCTCCGCTATCTTGCGTATGGCTTCCGCCTCGGCCTCCGCTTCAAGTACCTTTGCCTCGGCATTACCCTGCGCCATAAGTATCTGCGACTCGCGGTCGGCCTTGGCGCGGTTGATTTGCGACTCTTTCTCTCCCTCGGATTTCAGAATCATAGAAGTCTTCTCGCCCTCCGCCTTCAGAATCTTGGCGCGGCGCTCGCGCTCGGCCTGCATCTGCTGCTCCATAGCGTTGCGCACGGAATCGGGAGGCGTGATGTCCTGCAATTCCACACGGTTGATTTTCACGCCCCACTTGTTGGTAGCATCGTCGAGCACGGCGCGCAGACGCGAATTGATAGTGTCGCGCGACGTTAGTGTCTCGTCCAGTTCAAGCTCGCCGATAATGTTGCGAAGCGAAGTCTGGGTAAGTTTCTCGATAGCGTTAGGCAGATTGTCGATTTCATATACCGACTTGAAAGGGTCGGTAATCTGGAAATAAAGCAACGCGTTGATGCGCGTGGTCACGTTGTCCTTCGTGATTACGCTCTGTTCCGGAAAATCGTAAACCTGTTCGCGGAGGTCGATTACGTCCGACATACGTATCACCGGAACCGCAATCCCGCGCGGACCGCTGACCATATGCCGCACATAGACCTTGCGCGGACGGTCGATAATCGGCCAAATAATGTTGATACCCGACGAAAGAGTGGAATGGTAGCGTCCGAGCCGCTCAATCACCTTCGTCTCGCTCTGCCGTATGATAATCAAACCGTTCACAGCAAAAATGATAACCACCAAAGCTATCACGCCAACTACAATCAATGTTCCCATAATGTATGAATTTTAAGCTGTTAATATCTATTTTTTCTTCACAGTCAGCACAACACTGTTCACCTCAAGCACCTCTACCTGCTCGCCTTTTTCAATCACATCTCCGTCCGCCGCGACAGCTTTCCAGTCGTCGCCGTCGATGGAGACGCGCCCGGTATTGGCGGCAGAATCGATTGTCTCCGAGACCACCCCCACACGTCCGATAAGAGCATCGACACCGCTCTTACGCGCATTCTTATCCTTATGGAAAAACATCTTGATGGCAATAGGACGAACCACTACAAACGAAAACAGAGTGAATACCGCAAACCATATTATCTGCGCCTTCACGCCAAAACCCAATGCGGCAGTCACTGCCGAAGCCACTGCCCCTATCGCCAGACAGATGGCGGCAAACCCGGCCGTGAAAATCTCCACAGCCACCATCACCGCCGCCACGATTGCCCATATCTGCCACATTTCCATAATATTCCGTTTTTAATTATTGTTGACGATTACTTTGTCCGAGAAAGTCGAAAGTATCGACATAAATCTCCGTCACGTTGTGCTTGATGGCATTCTTGTCCTCCCACACACGAGTGCGTATCTTGCCCTCAATGTAGAGCTTCGCTCCCTTGCGGATATACTTCTCCGCATATTCGGCGTTCCTGCCCCACATCACGATGTTGTGCCATTCCGTCTTTTCCGGATAGGCGACACCTGCAGCCGTCGTGAAAGCGCGCTCCGTCGTGGCAAGCGAGAACGAAGCCACCGGTTTGCCGTCAACGTAGCGGATTTCGGGGTCACGCCCGACATTGCCTATAAGTATTGCCTTATTTACCGACATTTCTGAAACCTTTTATATAAAAATTGCCCAAACCTGACCTACACGGGACAGAATCCAGCCTTTCCTGCCAAGAGTTATGCAAATATAATTACAATCTATCCTTACAACTGCTGCCTGAACAGCAATTGTAAGGATATGACTATTATTCTTCAGGAGCGGAATTCAATACGGCAGCCGCATCCTCGTCACCATCCTTGCTGAAGAGCTTAGCCTTGATTTTTGCCTCCAGCTCGTCGGCAAGCTCCGGATTGTCGTCGATAAGCCTCTTGACAGCATCACGCCCTTGCCCGAGCTTCGTATCGTCGTAAGAGAACCACGAGCCACTCTTCTTGATAATGCCAAGGTCAACGCCCAAATCGACAATCTCGCCGCTATGCGAAACGCCCTCGCCGAAAGTCATCTCAAACTCGGCCTTCTTGAATGGAGGCGCAACCTTGTTCTTCACAACCTTCACTTTAGTATTATAGCCGACAATGTCCTCACCGTTCTTGATTGACGAAGTGCGGCGTATGTCGATACGCACCGACGCATAGAACTTCAAGGCATTACCACCGGTAGTGGTTTCGGGCGAGCCCCATGTTACGCCAATCTTATCGCGCAACTGGTTAATGAAGATGCAAGTGGTCTTAGTCTTCGAAATCGTGCCCGTAAGCTTACGCAAAGCCTGCGACATCAACCGTGCCTGCAAGCCCATCTGCTTCTCGCCCATCACGCCCTCAATCTCAGCTTTCGGGGTAAGCGCCGCCACCGAGTCAATCACGATTATGTCGATTGCGGAGGAACGGATAAGCTGGTCGGCAATTTCCAATGCCTGTTCTCCATTGTCGGGCTGGGAAATCCACAGATTGTTGACATCCACACCGAGCTTTTCGGCATAGAAACGGTCGAAAGCGTGCTCTGCGTCGATTATGGCGGCTATTCCGCCCTGCTTCTGTGCCTGCGCTATGGCAAGGATTGCAAGCGTGGTCTTACCGGACGACTCCGGGCCGAAAATCTCGATTATCCTGCCTCGCGGATAGCCTCCCACGCCGAGAGCGGCATCCAGACCGATTATGCCAGTAGGTATTACCTCAACATTCTCTATATTCTCATCGCCGAGCTTCATAATCGCGCCACGTCCGAAATCCTTCTCAATCTTCGACATAGCGTTCTGCAAAGCCTTAAGCTTTTCGTTGGCTACAGGGGCTGTCCCTGCCGCAGCATTCTTTTTAGAATCCATATATCTTTAATTTTATTTATTCAAATCCAATATCTGGCGCGCGCTGTCCTTCGTATTTACCTTGGTAATTATATCCGTCACCACGCCGTCGCCATCGACAAGGAAAGTGGTGCGTACCGTACCCATATACTCGCGTCCCGCCATCTTTTTCTTCTGCCATACGCCGAACGCCTCGTTAAGACGCAAGTCGGTATCGGCTATCAAAGGGAAAGGCAAAGAATATTTCTCCGCGAACTTCACGTGGGAAGCCGCACTGTCCTTGCTCACTCCGATTATCTCATAACCGGCCTTGCGCAACTCGCCATATCCGTCCCTCAGGCTGCAAGCCTCTGCCGTGCAACCGGGAGTGTTGTCCTTCGGATAGAAATAGATTGCAAGTTTCTTACCTGCAAAATCAGACGCTTTCACCTCTTTGCCGTTGGCATCCGTGCCAAGTATTTCCGGTATCTTGTCTCCTATTTTCATTGTCTTTGATTTTTAATTCAATGCAAAACTATGCGTTCGATGGGCAACACTTATGCCCCGATGTGTTAATATTAATGTTGCATCTCCACTTTGTGGGTAGGCGGCAACTGCTCGTTACGATGGTTGACAGCCTCTACCACCTTCAAAGCCAGCTCATTGAACGCACTGCCCGACACCGTGTTCTGCAAAGCCGCCGGCACGCCATTGTCGCCGCCGTCGCAAATGCCCGCCACTAACGGAATCTGCGCAAGCAAATCCACGCCGAGCTTTTCAGCGAGCCGCTTGCCGCCACCGTTGCCGAAGATGTAGTATTTCTCGTCGGGATGGCCGGCCGGAGTGAACCACGACATATTTTCAACAATTCCAAGCACCGGAACGTTCACTTTGTCGCTGCGGAACATACTTACGCCCTTACGCGCGTCGGCAAGAGCCACTTCCTGCGGAGTAGTCACCACAATAGCTCCGGTGATTGCCAGCGTCTGAACCAAAGTGAGATGTATGTCGCTCGTGCCCGGAGGCATATCTATCACAAAGTAGTCAAGCTCGCCCCAATTAGCTTCTCCGATAAGCTGCTTCAAAGCGTTGCTGGCCATACCGCCACGCCAAAGCACCGCGCTGTCCTTATCCACGAGGAAACCAATCGAAAGGAGTTTCACACCGTATTTCTCGACAGGAGCGATAAGATTGCGCCCGCCGACTTCGTCCATATATACCGGCTCGTCCTCGACTCCGAACATCTTAGGCACAGACGGGCCGAAAATGTCGGCATCGAGCAACCCTACCTTATAGCCTTGCGCGGCAAGCGCGACAGCAAGATTGCTCGCTACGGTGGATTTGCCGACACCGCCCTTGCCGGACGAAACACCGATTATGTTCTTCACGCCGGGAAGCGGATTTTCAGGCTTCTCGACCGCCTGACGGAACTTCACTGCAATGTTGCCCTTTATTTCGGCATTCTGGCTCGCATAGGTAAGCACGGCAGTCTCCGCAGCCTTCACCACCGACTTCACGAATGGGTCAGTCGGCTTGTCGAAAATCAGCGAAAACGAAACCTTCATACCGTCGATTCGTATGTCGTCCTCCACCATATTGTTGTCAACCAGATTCTTTCCGTTTCCGGGATACCTTACGTTGCGCAATGCGTCGAGTATCAATGCCGGATATAATCTTTCTTCCATGTTTTCAGTATGCTAATTAATCGTCATCTACAAAGTTACAAAGAATTTTGCTTCCAAGAAACAAACAAAAGCGCTGATTCCTTATGTTTATTTGCCGGAGAATTTCGGGTCGGTCTCGAGATAGCCGCGCGAGAAGCTGCGGTAAGTATCGAATTCTATTTCAATATCGGGTTCCTGCAATTCCGTACCCTCATCGAGCCGCCAACGCAGATATTTTATCGTAAGCCCGCGGGCAAGCCATTGTTGCTCGTAGAAAGTGCGTATCTCCAATATGTCGTCAGCCATTCCGGAAGCATAGAGGTCATCGGTATCGACCTCCACAGGCAAGCCGTTGAGCCTCACTAATTCGCGTGTATAGGTATAAAGGAACGGACTATCCGTTTTCAGATTGATGATTCCACCGGGCTCAAGTATCCGGCGGTAAAGATTCAGGAAACGCACCGATGTGAGCCGCTTGTTCGTCTTTTTCATCTGAGGGTCAGGGAAAGTTATCCATATTTCCGAAACTTCACCCGGCGCAAAAAAAGAGGCAATCAATTCGATATTGGTACGCACAAAAGCCACATTCGGCATATTGTCTGCCACTGCCTGCTTCGCTCCCGTCCACATCCGCGCGCCTTTAATATCGACTCCTATGAAATTCCTGTCAGGAAACCGCTTCGCGAGCCCCACGGTATATTCACCCTTGCCACATCCCAATTCAAGCACAATGGGATTGCCGTTGCCGAAAAAATCGGAATGCCACTTGCCTTTCAACGGAAAGCCTTGCTGCATCAGCACGGAATAAGGATACTGGAACACGTTGCTGAACGTTTCCATTTCACCGAATTTCTTCAACTTGTTCTTTCCCATAATCAGTCACGCATTATTTTTAAGATTTCGACCTTGCCATTATCCAACACACATCTGACGACATAGAGGCTACCAGTGTAACCGCCAAGATAAAAATCCACAGCTTCCGACTGCGGCCTTTTCACAGAAAGAAGCGTTCCGTTGATGCTGTATAACGTCGCCTCAGTTATCACGTCCGACGATTCCAGTACCAGATTACCGTCTGCAACCGCCGCTTTTATCAACGCCTCTTCAAAATTGACAGATGCTGAAGCGTTGAAAAAATCCATCCATTGCTCCGCCGCACGGTAAGCTGTCTCCAAATTACCGGGAACTATCAAATCGACTCTCCATTTTGCCACATTCTCCCACACATCATCGCCAAGCGACGGAGGATCCGCCGGCAACGCCTCTATCCTGCGGAGCGACGACTGGTTGCGGAACGCGCCGGTCCCGATGTATTCCACATTCTCCGGTATTATTATCTCCACTAAGCTCCGCCAGTCGGAAAGCGCATAGTCGCCTACCTCCTTTAGTGAAACAGGCAAGAACTTACTGTCGGTCATCAATTTGTTTCCAGCGAAAGTGAAATCATTAATACGGACAACACCTTCCGGCAACTCAATCGAGCCAAGCGCAGTGTTATAGAAAAACGCACCGTCGCCGAGCGACTCCAGCCCGGAGGGCAACACCACACTTCTCAAGTTTCCGTTATCGGCAAATGCCCAAGTCCCTATTTCCGTCAGTGAATTGCACATCGACAAATCCACCGACTCCAGCCCGGCTCCTTCAAATGCGCCGTCTGCTATCCGCACTAAAGAGGAAGTAAAGACAAACGACTTCAACGATGCGCAAAAACTAAAAGCAGAGCTCCCTATGTGAGCTAACGAAGGCAAATCCACAGAGGACAACATAGAGCATTTGCTAAAAGCATATTCGCCTACTTCCACCAAACCGGGACTGCCCTTGACCGTCTCGAGCGACGAACAGCCTGAAAACGCCATATCACCCACCGACACCACACCGGTCGGAATCTCAACGCCAAGCAGCTGTGCGCATCCGGAAAAAGCGCCGTCGCCCACCGACACAAGTGAACGCGGGAGCGACACCGACCGCAACCGCATGCCGGCAAAACAGAAAGGCGGCAATTCGTCCTTCTCAAAGCTCACATAGTTTCCAAAAAGCGGCTTCTTCCCGGAATATTCAGCCACATCCACCCCCGACAAATCAAGCGCGGACAGACCCGGCATTTCCGACTGCAGGAACCGGAAATCGCGCGCATCCATCGAGCCAGTTACCGTCAACGAGGTCAACGATGCCAAATTCTGGCCGGAAAGCGAGCTTTCCAAACCGCCGGGCACGCATTCCACCGGATATGCATAGACAGCCGTGACAATCGACAATGCAACTGCCACGACCTTTTTTAAAACTATTTTCATCAGATTGTTCACAATTTGCCGTAAAATTACAAAAATTATCTCTTAGCCACCTACATCCTTGTGTCTATATGGATTATATTGTCAACAAAAAACAATTTCCTTATGGCAGAACGCGGCAGCTCAATGTCGTCGTACATCCGGTTCTCGCTCCGCAATATCACCATTCCATCCTCCGGATGACGGCGCAAATATTTCACCATCCGGTAATCGTCGAGAACCACCACATAAATCTGCCCCCAATAGATTACCGACATATCGCGTATCTCGTGCACGGCAATATAGTCGCCCTCATTTATCACCGGACGCATACTGTCGCCGCTAACCTTGACAATACGGCTCTCATGACTGATTCCCGGCACATTGATACGCCCGACAATGCGGTCGTCGGCAAATATCATCTCACGTGAGGCCGGACCGGCCGTGACATCTATGTCGTAGACCGGCGTGCCGCTCTCCGCTTCCGCAATGTTGCCGGCGGCGATAGTGGCGGGCGGCTGCACTCTCGGGAACGGCACGCCCGCACCAGTGGTAAGCCAAACCTTCGACACTCCGAGATTCACCACTATCTTATTGACAAGAGCATCACTTATTGGCAATCTGCCATTAAGATGTTTCGAAAGATTCGAGACATCAGTACCTATGCGGTTGGCAAACGAATTTTGCCTCATCCGCAATTCGCTTATAAGAAACTTTATCCGGTCAATTACACTTTGATTATCCATATCCTCGCAAATTCCGGCGCAAGTTACCAATAATTTGGCATATTACCAACCATTTACCATAAAAAACGGGGCGGAATCTCACGATTCCACCCCGAAGGAAACATCAAAATATGAAAAAATTCTGCTATTTCACTATAAATCTCATAACCTTAGCTCCATCGGAGGTCTCTACTTTTGCGAAATAGATGCCCGCTTCGAGCGAAGAGACATTATAACGGAAGTTGCTGCTATCCGATGACTGTGCCGAATAAACTAAAGCGCCTGCCGCATTGTAGATGTCTACCTTCTCTATCGCCGAACCGCCAGAGCTGATTACAATCATCTCGGTTGCCGGATTCGGATAGAGCGACAATGCCGCGATAGCATTTTCAGCCACTGAGCTTACCGGCTTGTTCACCGTGATGTCGTCGAGCATGAATACGAACGCATCTTCCGAAACACATTGTATCGCAAGATAGACATCCTTGCCGGCGTATTCGCTCAAGTCAACACTAACTTCCGTCCAAGCCTCCTCAGGAGCCTCGCGGGTGCTGCCTATCATCTTGAAGCTTTCAAGGTTGTCGTCGGTTTCCGACACAAGGACATTGTATTTCTCCAATCCGTATTCGCCGATATAGCTCTTCACGAAGAACGACATCTTTGCGTCAGTTGCCGGAAGCGTCAGCTTAGGCGAAATCAGCCAATCGTTGTTCTGAGCCAATCCGCTCGGATCGCCCGAAGCAGCGAAACATGCCGCAAACCGCTCACCGCCATGAGGCGCAATAGCTGCCCGGTCTTCCAACGACGGCGTTGTCAATGCCGGATTGAAGACTATGTAAGCAGCCTTGCCGCTCGACGGAGCCGGGAATGAAACATCCTGGAATCCGTAAATGTAATCGCCGTCAACATCCACCGTGCGCCATGCCGGGTTGAACCCTGAAGTGGCAAAGTCTTCGCATTGCTCGAAGTCCATCACATACGGGTCGGCAGGCTCAACAGAAACGACTGTCTTCGACGCGCTGTTGTTGTCCGGATTCTCGTCACCTTCAACCGTTACTACAGCCTCCAGCACATATTCGCCCGGTTTCGACAAGTCGGCCTCGAACGTGAATTCTGCCGAGGCATATCCGCCAAGAGTAATAGATTGCGAACCGGCATTCTCGCCATTTATCGAGAGTGCGAGCGTACCAGCAATTTCCTCACTGCCGTCATTCTTCACACTTACCACAACTGGCTCGTTGGTAGAGAACAGCCCACTGTCTGCCGGCTTAGAGAAGCCTGCCACAACGGCATCCTTCAAGACAACCTCTCCCTCGCCAAAGACAGTGCGGATTGCGGGAGTACCGAGATTGTTCTGCATTCCGACAGGATTGCCCGATGTCAGATAAAGCATTCCGGGAACATCCATATTAGTCACAAGACAGAAACCGGAGAAAACAACCGAAGCCATATAGTCGCCGGCCTCCAATTTACGTGGAGAAATTTCGTACACAATTTGTCCGGTCTCAGTCCCCTGCGGTACTACTTCGCTGAAAATCTCGTTGCCAAGCATCAATGTGGCAGGGTCATATTCATATACCGCAATCTGTATGTTCTGCTCTGCAACCGCGCCCCAACCAATGGAAACACCGGTAAGCACATCGCTTTCAGCCAGACTGAACGGCACACCGCATCCGATTGCGCCACCTTCAACGCCAATACAGTTCTCTTCAGTGTACATATCATCGGTTACATAATCATAACCCAACTCATCCTCAGTAATTTCTATCGAAACACCGGCTGAATTGTCGGCACCGGAATCATCGCTTTCGTGTCCCTCAATCGAAACAACAGCCTCAAGATTGACAACCGAGCCAACAGCAACGTCGGCAACATTCACCTCCACATCGACATCCGTCGAGGCTCCGGACTCCATCTGTCCTGACGATGCGCGGCCAACCTCAGCCTCACCGTTTTTCACTACCACAACAGCCGACTCGATAGCAGAAGAGCCGTTGTTCATTACAGTGGCTGTCACTTTGAATTTCCCAGCCTGAGCAACAGGAAGCAACGTAGGCGCGTCAACCGAAACCATAGTTGCGTCATACGGCATCACTTCCGTCACGCTCGCGCCGCTCACGAAGAAATATCCGGACGAGGACACCGGCACTATAGCAAACGAATATACACCCGACTGCTCGCACGCAACAGTAATCTTCTCGTCATAGTATACTTCCTGCGTGTAGACCTCCTCATACGATTTCAACACTTCCCATTCTTCCATAGGAGTACCGTCGATACCGTAAACGACATTGAAACTGTCGCCTACAGTCAACAATCCGAACAAATCATATCCGGCGCAGAAATTAAATGTAAATCTATAAGATTTACCTCCCTCAAGCGACACTCCGCGCGATTTGAGAGCCTGTCCTACATTTGAAACATCGGCCTGCATGGCTTCCTCGACGGAGTTGTAAACCCACGCTCCCTCTTCATACGCATAATCCGCGCGTTGGCTCTCGTCAGAGAAATCCACCGTAAACGGCACTGTGGCAGGCGCATAGTGAACAACCGTTCCAACAGCCGTATTATCGTTGGTATTCTCTTCCGGCAAATCGGAAACCACATCGGAAGCCGTCACCGTAATTTCATAAGTGTTTTCTGCCGAAAGATCCGCCTTTTGGGCAAATTCCACAGTCCGTGTTTCGCCTGCGGCAAGTCCGTCGCCGAATGTTTCTTTCACTTCGGCTCCATCGCCTATCTTATACGACAAAGCGAAAGATGAAATGTCAGAAAAACTGTTATTGGTCACAATAGCTCCTATTGTTTCTTCCGAAGTCAAAGCCGTAGAAGAAAGCGGAACAACAACCTTGTCGACAGAAATATCGGGAGCTGCCACATAAACACCCTCGTCAACCTCCACATCGTCGACCACTATGCCGTATTGGTCGGCTGTAGAACATCCATAGAAAGCAAAATAGTAATCACCTGCTTCTTCAACATTAAAGTTGACAACCTGCAATGTAAGCTCCGATATCGTAAAATCGATGTCCTCATAAAGCAACTGCATCTCGCTCGGATCAGTGGTCTTACCGTAAAGCACCTGCAACCTTTCAGGAAAATATCCCGACAACGAGCAATAAGAGAACGCCACATGCGCATCACCGGCAGAAAGGCGTATTGGATTAAGCGTTATCAGATAATCGTCGGAATCATACATGGCACTGTAGCCCAAAACCGCACTTTGCATTGTTTCTTCGTAAACCCACGTTTCTCCGTCGTTATTCGCGTCAACAACATTCCATAGAGCCATATCGTCGGCAGTAGAGAAATCGCAAGCAAACGGAGGATCAACAGCCGACACCTTATATATTATTTTTTCCACCGCGTTGTTGCTCGCGTCGCCGTCACCTTCGGCCACAGCCTCCACCTTTACTGTATGCGCTCCCGCAACTGACAAATCCGCTTTGGCCGTAAACGTATATTCAGTTTCGGCTCCGGAGGCAAGAGACCCATTGAATTGCTCTGTTGCGACATCTGCGCCATCAACCGTAAGTTTCAGGCTAAATGAGGATATCTCCTCAGTACCTTTATTCTCAACTTTAACAGTGACAGTTTCCGATGCCGAAAGGTCAGTCGATGTGATAGGAGCAACGATTTCATTCACGGCGACATCCACCGGACGCGGAATCGTCAGCTCACAATTATCATAGATGCCGCTCTGCACTATCGTAAAGATATATTCCACTCCGGCCTCGAAAACAAAGTCATCGGCAATCGATGATTCTCCTGAAGCTATATATACCCCTCCATCCATAGGCGATGGGTTCGTGACGACATAGTCATACGTTCCCGCCGGAATTTCCAACGATTCCTGCTCACCGAAGAATATGCAGCCGCCGGTAGTCATATCGCTTGCGAAAGCCGCGTCAGCCGGAATTTTATATTCAAACACATCGTAGCATTCCTCAGTGATACCAATCTCAATATTATCGAAATCCACTCCATAGGAATTATGGTCGGCATCGAGCATCAACTGGTAGCCGGTACCGTCGCCCCAATCCATTTGCACGTCGAGCGTAACTTTTGCGTTAACGTCACTTTCAAACGACGATGCTCTTTGCAATTTCATCATAGGGACGTGATACACCGGTTTACCGGTTTTTACCCCCACCCTTTTTTTTGAAAATTTTTCCAGTTGGATTTTCTGCAAACCGGTCAATCCGCCGTCAGCATTCCGCTTCTGCCGCTCCAACACAGCCACATCCGCGCTTTTCACAGCTTTCGCCGAAAGCATCTCGCCATTAGCCGTCACCTTAGGCGGTTGCCCGTAAGGAGCCATGGCTTTCTTCATCTGCCCGACGGCAACCGCCGACAGAACAAGGGATGTAACACCCACAGACATGAAGAGTAAAAATTTTTTCATAACAATTTGTTTTAAATTAAAAACTATAATCGAAAACAAATTTATATTATCACTTTATAATATCCAAATTTTTGTTGCACTTTTTTTACTTTTCTGTGATTTTTATTAAAATATTTAATCCGAAGCCCGGAAATGACGCAAAATTCAAAATATCGAAAACAAAAAAAACGACCGGTTGCAGAAAATTTCACGCATGTTGCAACTTTCCGGCATATCCGTTACGTCTAATGAGTGGATTACCAAAACAGATGATTTATGAATACAAAACTACTCGCCATACTGCTCCTGACAGCAAACCCGGCATTCGCCCGCGAAACGGAAACCAACGACTCCCTGAAAAGCGGCATTACGTTGAAAGAGGTGGAGGTGAAAGGCTCAACCATGATCGACAAGAGCGACCGCAAGCTTCTGATTCCAACGTCGGAGCAGACACGGCTGTCGAGCAACGGCGTTGACCTGCTGCGCAATATGCAGGTGCCGATGCTCACGATAGATATTGTCAACGATGAGATAAAGCTCATCGACAACGGCACGCTCACCATCTGCATCAACGGACGCGAGGCAAACATACATGACGTGAAAGCCATCGACCCCCGCACGGTGAAGCGCATAGAATTCCACGAAAGCCCGTCGATGCGCTACGGCGGTGTGGATGCCGTGGTTGACTACATTGTGGAACAACCCACTTCCGGCGGCAACTTCATGGCCAACGGCAACCAATCATACATCAAATGGGGAAACTACAACGTATCCGGGAAGATGAATAAAGGCAAGTCGCAGTTCGGATTATACGGCAATTTTGGAGAACGCTACGGATTCACGCAGTGGCGCGACAACGAAGAGCACTACACTACCGCCGACGGAAAGCAGTTCACACGCTCGGAAAAAGGACTGCCCGGCACGCTGACCTGCCCATGGTACAACGCATCGCTCGACTACAGCTATGCCGATGCCGGAAAAAACATTTTCGTGGTGCAACTGCGACTTAACGGCCGGCCGGATTTGCTGGCGGAATACATCGGCGACCTGTCGAACTCGTATTCATCGGGCACGCAACACGTCACAGACCGCAGCACACGCGACTACACAAAACCCGCGCTCGACCTCTACTGGCAGCACAATATGGGGGGCAACCAGTCGCTGATGCTCAACGTGGTGAGCGGATATGAATACCAGACATCATCGCACACATACACAACATTAAACTACGGGACCGGATTTGACAACAGTGAACTGTTCAACAAAATCACGAGCCGCAACTATTCGCTCATCGCCAACGCAAACTACGAGAAACGGTGGAGCGCAGGCAGGCTCACGGCAGGCGTGCGCTACTCGCAGGCATGGGGCGACAACGACTACACGACAAGCGGCACAAACGACAAGACACGCGAATCGAAAACTCTCGTCTATGCGGAATGGTGGCAACCGCTCGGCAACCGGTTCGACTACACTCTGAGCCTTGCCGGAAAGCAACGCTCTTTCCGTATTGTGGGCGATGACCCGACCAACACATTCGACATGATTGCCTCCGCAAAATCGCGCATAAAAATCAACCAGCACAACACCGTCAGACTGGAGTTCTCGACATCGACCGACACGCCGGATGCCAACTCGCTGACCAGCGCGCTTCAGGACTTGGACGAATTCCAGAAATACCGCGGCAACCCGAATCTCAAGCCTTACCGCAACTACCGCATAAAAGCGCAATACGAATTGACGAAAGGCATATTCTTTGGGCGGCTTAGCGGAGCGTTCGACTACTACAAGAATCCGGTGATGGAGGACAAATATTGGGTCACAGAGAACGGCTCGACGTTCCTGCTCAACACTATGAACAACCAACGCAACTACCATTCGTTTGAGCTGCGCGCCACCCTGCGCATTGAAGCCATCCCGCAATGGCTCACAATATCGGGCAATGTAGGCTGGGGACGGCAAATCTCCAAAGGGCACCGCTACGAGCATATCCACGACGGAATGATAGGCAACTGGGACGTGATGCTCACACATTGGAATTTCTCGCTCAACTATTTCGGCTCAATCAACGAGAAATGGCTGTGGGGAGAGACCATCACCAGCTCGGAGAATTTCCAAATGGTAGTACTGTCGTACAAATGGCGCGACTGGAATTTCGGAATCGGAATCTGCAACCCGTTTATGGACAACTTCAAAGTGCCGGAAGAAAATCTCAACCGCTACGGAGGACATTACCGCGAAAACCACGTCGATATGGCCAAGAATATGCCTTTCATCAGCCTCGCATACAACATCGAGTGGGGACGCAAGAACAAGAACATCGAGAAACGCCTCAACAACAACTACGACGGCGGCACAGTAGGCACAACAGGAAAATAAAAGGTTATTGGTTACAGGTTATGGGGTTATGGGATTAATTAAAAGAGGTGATTATTGAGCTACTCAACGTAAGTTCGAAATAATTCCAATAGAACTGATATTGTTTAAAAATCCCATATTTAAATGATAATTCACAATAATATATTGACAAACTCCAATAATTATCATATATTTGCAATATTGTAAAATATTTAAAATTACAATAGACTCATAACCTAAAACAAAATCCAATGGCACGTATCCATAGGCCAACCCGCTTTTTCCTACCAGCAATTATGGCTGTCCTGTCGTTTCCTTTCCAGCAATCACAGGCTATACCAGCCCGACCTGACACAATAAAAATTACAGGACCGGAAGGAACGGAAATCTCAGCAATCCAATACGGAGACGAAAACTTCAATTTCTACCGCACCACTGATGGGGTCTTATTAAAGCGCATAGGCGACGAGTTTTTTTATGCCGAAATCAATGATAACGGTTCTCTACAGAAAGCAAAGAAAGCTGTAAGGACACCCGTCAATATTCCTAAAAACACTTCTACCCCCCCCCGAAAAATTAGCGGATTGATACAAGGCTCTACGTTCCCGACAAAAGGAGAGCAAAGAGCATTAGTAATCTTGGTAGAATACCAAGATGTCAAATTCAATCTGGAAAATCCCCTTGATTATTTTACGAGGATGCTAAATGAGGAAGGGTTTTCCGATTACAGGGCAACCGGAAGTGCCAGAGATTTCTTCATATATTCTTCTTCCGGGCAATTCACTCCACAATTTGATGTTTACGGTCCGGTAACACTCCAATATGAACAAGCATACTACGGAGGCAACGATGCTTTCGGGCAAGATCAGGCGCCGCAAAGGATGGTCATAGAGGCATGCCGGCAACTTAATCCGGAAATAGATTTCAGCCAATACGACTTAGACAACGACCAATATATCGATAACGTTTTCATTTTTTATGCAGGACAAGGAGAAGCGTCAGGAGGCAGTTCCGACTGCGTATGGCCGCATTCGTGGGAGGTAGAAATCGCGGAAATGGGCTCCCAGCATATTTTCGACAACGTACACCTCAACCGATACGCCTGTTCCAATGAATGGGAGCTTTCAGCTTTGGGATATGGCTACCGTCCTGTAGGAATAGGAACCTTCATCCATGAGTTTTCCCATGTAATGGGACTCCCTGATTTATATTCCACCCAATATGTAGAGGACACATTCACTCCGGGAGCATGGTCGGTCATGGATTATGGGCCATACAACAACGACGGCTGCACCCCTCCTCAATATTCCATCTTCGAACGGTCAGCATTAGGATATATTAATCCGCCAGAGCTAACCGGGATTAAGAATATTTCCTTGAACACAGTCGATAAAAATGACGGATACATCATCCCCACATCTGACCCTGACGAATATTTCCTTATAGAGAACAGGCAACAAAAAGAATGGGACACCTATATTCCGGGACACGGCATGCTCGTATGGCATATCGACTACAATGAACAAATATGGGCATCGAATACCGTCAACAACGACCCGAGCCATTACCATATCGACATAATAGAAGCCGACGGCTCACAAAGCGAAGACTCACGCGACGGCGACTGTTTTCCCGGTGCATCTGCCGTGACGGCACTGACAGGCGACAGGCTTATCAGTTGGGATGGACATAATAACGATTTGACGCTTACCGACATCGCTGAGAAAGAAGGCAAAATATTGTTCCGACTTAATGGAGGCGAAGATGACATTGCCGCTACGACGGCTCTTCCACCACAAAACATACTTGCCGGAGGATTCACCGCCCGATGGATGCCTGTCGAAGGAGCAACCGGATATACAATCTCGGTATATGCCAAAGATGAAACGGATAAAGCCGTCTACGTCAGCGGCTATGAAAATCTTTTTGTAGGGAACACAACCTGTTACGAAATCAAGGGTTTAACTCCATCTTCTACATATTATTATAATGTAAAAGTAGAAGACGGACTATACGGCAGCAGCCCCTCCAATGAAATAGAAGTCACCACGCTCGACCCTACAATCGATTACTTTGCCCCAACCGCCCTTGACGCTAAAGAAATCACAGACAAATCATTTGTCGCTGTATGGGAACAAATGAACGACGCTACAGATTATTACATTGATGTTTTCACACAAATACCCGGCACACCGTCCACCGACATTGTCGATTTCTCCAAAGGCGCCGGCAATCTTCCCGACGGCTGGTCGTCGACTACTCAAAACACCTATGGGATGAGTTCATACAGCGGAGAGCAACCTCCGTCGTTACGGTTATCATCTGACGGACATTCTATCTCGTCTCCAGTATATGACAAAGACATCGTCAACCTTGAATTCTGGATGCGCGGAAATCAAACAGGAGACAAAGAGAGGCTCGTACTCGATGCTTTAATTGACAGTGAATGGCATACCATAAATTCTTATCCGATTACGACTCACGCAGGAGGGCAACAGATATCCCAAGATTTTTCCGACATACCGGGAGTCCGTCAAATACGACTAACATTCAACCGGATAGAAAAAGGCTCTGCCGCTATCGACGACATTCATTTGCAATGGGGGATTCCAATGATAGACGTTCCACTCAATGAATATACACAAAAACCGACCGGCAATGTCCAATGCTTAAAGATAGAGAACCTCCAACCATCTACTGATTATTTCTATAGGATTACCGCATCTGACGGAAATCTTACTTCTTTGCCGTCGAATATCGTAAAAGTCAGGACACTCGACACTCCAAGCCGCGTACCTGCCACTCCTGAAAAAGTCCTAATCGTTTCAGCCAACGGAAAAGAATTGACCACTTCTCTCCCTGTAACAGTATACGATATAGCAGGACGGATAATAGCGGTAGATGTATGTTCAGCCAAATTGCCGTCGGCCGGAATTTATCTAATCCGCACAGACGGACTGCCAGTACAGAAAATAATCATATTCTGACACTTTTAATAACACCTAACAATAATGCGTATGAAAAAATTACTCTCCATGCTGTTTATAGGTATTATTGCCTATAGTTCATCAGCAACAGTAAGTGTGCCGTACTACACTGTCGATTTTTCCGAGTCCGGGACAGGGACATTGGAAGAACTCGGATTTACCGTCTTAGATGCAAACAAAGACAAGACAAAATGGGAAAGACGGTCAAGTTCTATCACCTTCAGGACTCTCGACGGCGAATCATTGGATGAACCGATTGTCTGCTATCCCGCACAAATAGAAAAGTCAAACATGGACGACTGGCTAATCACACCGTCCATTAAATTTGAAACAGGAAAGACTTATAAGGCAACATTCCAAGTAGCCAAATATCTTTTCGCTGCACATCCTGACATATTTGAAATTAAAATGGGCAGCGACAAGACCGTGGCATCCATGACAACCACACTTATAGAAAAAACGACCTTACCAGAAAAAGGAGGGAATACATTATGGACATATTCTGTAGAAATCAGCACTCCCAGCACAGGCGACTACTACATAGGAATACACGCTACAGGACAAAACATCGGCGCCTTAGGCTTAGCGAAACTGACAATCGAACAAGGGGTGTCACTTGCCACTCCCGTAGCTGTCACCGACCTTAAAGTGACACCCGATCCAAGCGGGGCGAAATCAGCCAACATCGAATTCACAACCCCATCGAAAGCGAAGAACGGGTCAGACCTCACAGCATTAACTAAAGTAGAAATCCTACGCGACCAAAATGTTGTACACACAATAGAGGCTCCTGCTGTCAATTCAAAGCAACAATGGACAGACAACAACATCGCCGTAAATGGTGAATACAGCTATTCCGTAATTGCATACTCGGAAGGAGGTCAAGGCGACATATCAGAACCGGTCACAGTCTTTGTCGGGGTAAATAAACCAGCGCCAGCCCGCAATGTAGTAGCCGTGCATGACGGAGATTCCCGTTCTGCCCGCGTATCATGGGAAGCGCCGTCAACCGACAAAGACGGCAACAATATCAATCCCGAGCTCATCTCTTACGACGTAGCGCGGTATGTGCTTTATGAAGAGAGCAGCACAAAAACTGTAATAGCCGAAAATCTGAAAGAATGCACCATAAGCGACCGCCTTCCTGAAGACGACCCGAACCAGCCCGCACCGCTGCAACAATTCTATGTATATGAAGTAACAGCAAAAACTTCCGAAGGAGCTGGCGAAGAAGCAACCGCAATGCAGATTCCTATGGGTCCGGCTTATAAAGTACCATACTCCGAATCGTTTGAAAACGGACATCCTTCAGGCTTGTTCAGCAGTTATCAGGAAAGCGAGGTCTCGGCATATTGGAGCCAGGCAAGGGACTATGACGATATAGCAAGTGTGGACGGCGACTATGGGTTGGAATACCTGAATGGGCGGCAAGGAGGCGCATCCAGCGCAATGCTTGGGCTTGTAGACCTCTCAGGTTACGAATCGCCTACACTAAGCTACTACACATGGAACCAGACATGTTGCGAGCCAGAAGGCAACACAATGCAAGTAATCGTCACAGCTACAGACGGAACTACCAAAACCTTCGATGAATATATCCCAGCTAATGGATGGGAAAAGAAAATAATTCTGTTAGACGAATTCAAAGACAAAACTATATTTGTCAGACTGCTTGGACGGAAAAATAACAACGTAACCGCTATTTTGCTTGACAACATTTCCTTCTCCAACATTTTCCCATACGATTTAAAACTCACTGAAGTAAGCGTACCGGCATCCGCCAGAACCGATCAAGAATTTGAGTTGACTGCAAAAATTGTCAATTTCGGTATTGAGACAATCCCGGCATTTACGGTAAAACTCCTCAGAGACGGACAAGAAATAGACGAGGCAACTTACGAGAATCTTGCTGCCGGTGTTTACCAAGATGTGGTTTTCAAAGAGACGCTAAACATAACATCTCCTTCAGAAGTAGAATACACCTTTGTAATTGATTACGAAGCCGACCAAGATCCAGATAATAATTCCGGAACAGCCAAAGTGACAGTCGTGAAACCATCTTATCCAACCGTTTCCGATCTTACCGGAACATTCAATGACGGAACAGTGACACTTACTTGGGGAGAACCTGACACTTCCAAAGCGCAGCCATATCCATTTACCGAGACATTCGATGAATACGATTCATGGACCAACAGCAATGTCGGCGAATGGATTTTTGCAGACCTTGACAAAGCCCAAATAGCAGGATTCCAAGGAATCACAATGCCCGGAATAGACAACTATTCACAACAATCATGGTGGGTTTTCGACAACTCTTACGAAGGATTTGACAATGGGTCGTTCTCCACTCTTTCCGGACATAAATTCCTCGCTTCAATGATTTCCGGTGTGAAAGGCGAAGGCAGAACCGTACAAAACGACGACTGGGCAATCTCTCCTGAACTATTCGGCGGCGCACAAACCATCGAAGTAAATGCAAGAAGCTACGATGCCATCGACCTTGAGTCATTCGAAGTGCTCTATTCTGAAGGTTCTACTTCAACCGATGATTTCAAATCTTTAAAAGTGTTCAATGAAGTGCCTAATCAATGGACATCTTATCAAATAGAATTGCCGGACGGAGCCGGACGGTTTGCAATCCGCAACATCTCGAACGGAAAATTGATGCTAATGATAGACAATGTAACGTTTATTCCAAAAGGGGATGCGGCATCATTCTCCATCAACGGATACAACATATACCGGGATGGCGAAAAGATTAATGATGCGCCGATAGAAGAAAACACTTTTGCAGACTCAGATGCAGGCAACGGCAACCATGACTATACAGTAACCGTATTGTATTCTGTAGGTGAATCTATGTTCTCGAATGTGTTCAATCCTTCAGTCAGCGGAATAGACACTACTGAATATGCCAATACTGCAGTCTACGGCGGAAATGGTTTTATTTCCATCACAAATCCATCCAACCAACCGGCAACTATCATGTCGATAGACGGACGTATCATAACAGTTTCATCCGAGCCTATCATACCGGTCTCTTGTGGAATATATATTGTGAAAATCGGCACTGAAGTTCACAAAGTCTATGTTAAATAGCGGCTTAAACTATTTAAACTTATAGGCCACGAACTGCAATTATTAAATAGCGTGAGCCCACAAATAAGTTGTTATCTTATTGCGGGCTCACGCCATTTAACGAATGCCATAATAAAGCACTTAATCCACTTGAATCAGCTAACTGTTGTAGCGGGCGAGCGACTTGCGGAGGGTGTCGACCACGGCAGCCTTAAGCTCAGGAGGGGAAAGCACCATCACGCGGTCGCCTAACGAAAGAATCTCCTGAATCAGGTCGTATGTGACATACAGCTTGTAATGGAATAACGAATAGCCGTCGCACACCTGTTCTTCCTGCGAATGATGAAGGGGCAACGCACGCAAATACTTCGCCTGCTCGCTGTCGGCCCAAAGCGTGACGCGCTTCACGCTGCCTTCCGACGACATTATCCCGAACAAATCCTTGAAAAAGCCCGAAACAGTCACGTCAGGCATGTCAAAACTGTCGTCGGTTATTCTCACCTCATTGAAACGGTCGAGCGAATAAGTCTTTACGCGCCGCTCTTTTGTGTTATACCCTATCAGATACCACCGCTGACGGAATATACGCAAAAAATAAGGTTCGAGAACGATGCCTTTTGTCGTCGTTGTACGGTAGAAAGGGGTATAAGAAAATTCTATTCTCCGGGAATTGCGCATCGCCTCGATTACCGACGGCAAAAAGTCCTTAGCAGAAGGCACTTCCTCAAGCATAATCCTGTCGGCAAGAGCCGAAGCGTCGGAAAGCATGCCGCTTATCGACATGGAATTGATGAGCCAGCTGCTCAGCCCGCCCTGCTCCTGACCGCCGGATATATAATACTCATAGGTCGACGAGTCGTAGCCTACGGTTATGCCGAACAATTCTTCAATAGCCTGACGATAGTTGTAGAAAGTACGGCGCGCCAAAGGCTGCCCGCCTGAAAGCGGACAGCCTTTCCACAACCTGTCGAGTTCGCCACGCGAGATTCTTCCATAACGCTGGATGGTCTCAAGCACCCAGATATATTTTTCAAGAAGCCCCCGTGCCATTCCTCATTCTATTTCTTTTTGATAAGCAGACAAAGCCCTGCCACCGTCACAAGCGCGTTGATGATGAGCAGCTCGAAACTAATCTGCCAGCCGCCGAACCACGCCTCGCTGTTGGTCTGCAAGACATAGCATATTATCGGTGAAGCCACGCATACCACCGGCACCCAACGGTCGCGCACCGGCTTCTTCGTTGCAAGCCCGAACACGAACATACCGAGAATCGGTCCGTAAGTATATGCCGCAAGACTATACACGGCATTGATAGCACTGTCGTCGTTAAGCTCATAGAACACCACGATTACAATCACCATCAGCAACGACATTATGATATGCACCAATTTGCGGGTAAGCGTCAAATCTTTCTCCCCCTGCTTCTCGTTGGCTTTAAGAATATCGACGGTGAACGAAGTGGTCAACGCCGTCAACGCGCTTCCGGCAGCCGAATAGGCCGCGGCAATAAGCCCGATGATGAAAATCACACCGATAAACACCGGGAATCCCTCGCTCCACGCGACATCGCCGAACAAAGCGTCGCCAACCACCTTGCCGTCCTTCATCGGAAGATTGTCGCCGGCATACATATAAAGCAGAGTGCCAAGCACGAGGAACAGCCCGATTACGAATATCTGGATGAACGAGCTTACAATCATGTTCTTCTGCGACTCGCGGAAATTCTTGCAGCTCAATGTGCGCTGCATCAAATCCTGATCAAGGCCGGTAGTGGCTATCACCATAAACACACCGGCGATGAACTGCTTCCAGAAATAATGCCCGTCGTTAGGGTCGTCGAAGAAGAAAATCTTGCTCGTCGGATGGTCGGCCACAGCCGAAGGCAGTTCAAACAACCCGAGCCCCAAACTTTTCGCAATATAGACAATACAGCATACCACTGACAAAACAAGGCAGAAAGTCTTCAACGAATCAGTCCAGATAAGCGACTTGACACCGCCTTGGAACGAATACAGCCAAATCAGAGCGACTGTAAGTATCACATTGAGAGTGAACGGCATGTTAAGCGGGTCGAACACCAAAGTCTGCAGCACCACGCAAACCACAAAGAAACGCACCGACGCGCCAAGCATCTTCGACACGAAGAAAAACCATGCGCCCGTGCGGTAGGACGACAATCCGAAACGGTTCTCAAGATAACCGTAGATACTCATCAAGTTCATCTTGTAGAACATCGGGATAAGCACCAAAGCGACGATTACCGAACCCACGAAGAAGCCCAGCACCATCTGCATATATGAATATCCACCGGCAAGCACGGCACCCGGCACGGAAATGAACGTCACACCCGATATGCTCGCCCCTATCATCGCCACGGCAACCATATACCACGGCGACTTGCGGTTGCCGGTAAAGAACCCGGCATTGTCGGTCTTACGCCCTGTTATCCACGATATAATGAACAGCAGGACAAAATAGAATGCAATTGTAGCTAATACAATCCAAGCAGTACTCATATTTCAGAATTTAATTATTCGGCATAAAGCAAATAAGGCTTGCGCTGCTTCTTGAACTTCTCCACATCGCCTTTCCACGTGGCTTTTATCTCGTCAGCGCTCTTTCCTTCCTCTATCATCTTGCGTATCTCGCCATTACCGATAAGCTTCTCAAAGAACGAAGTGAAGAACTTATCGCCAATACCGAGATTATTGTAAGCGTCTATAACATATTCAAGATTGATGCCACGCGCAATTATTTCCTCGTCAGGAATGCCCGTAAGGTCAACCCCATGGCAAAGCTTGTCGAGTTGCGGAGGATTCTTAGCACCGTCGATGCTGCGCGGAGTGAACGAGAAGCTGTAACCCTTCATGTCAGGATGTCCGTACACTTGGAACGGCTTGTCAGTGCCTCGGCCAAGACTCACCGGAGTGGCTTCAAAATAGCAAGTCGACGGATAGAGGTAAATGGAGTGCATATTAGGAAGATTCGGCGACGGAGCAACCGGGAGCTCGTAACGCGTCTGATGGGTGTAATTCTTGCACTTTATCACCGTCAACGGCACTTTCTTGCCGTCTTTCAGCCAGCCCTCGCCGTTAGCCATATTGGCAATCTCGCCCAATGTCATACCGTGCACTACCGTGATAGGCAAACGTCCTACACCCGATTCGTATTTCATATCAAGTATCGGGCCATCTACATACATGCCGTTAGGGTTCGGACGGTCGAGCACCATAAATTCCTTACCGTAGGTTATCGCAGCGTTCATCAAATCAACCATAGTACAATAATAGGTATAATAACGCAAACCCACGTCTTGGATGTCGGTAACTATTATATCTATATTATCCATCACTTCTTTTTTCGGGGTACGGCTTTTTCCGTCGTAAAGCGAAGCGATAGGTATGCCTGTCTTCTCGTCAACGCCGCTCGAGACATGCTCGCCGGCATCGGCTGTCCCGCGGAATCCGTGTTCCGGAGAGAAAATAGTAGTGACATTCACGCCTTTGTCAAGCATAATGTCGAGCACATGCTCGTTGCCTACCATTCCGGTATGGTTGCTAAGCAATGCCACTTTTTTCCCTTTAAGCAAAGGAATATACTCGTCGGTCGATGCCGCACCGACCACCACAGCGGCTGAAGCCGCCGTCGACAAAGCGGCAAATGCCGCCACAATCCAAAATCTGATTTTATTCATTGTCCATTAAGTATGTTAGGTTTCCGTGCAAAGATAATGCAAATCGAGTGCAGAGACAAACGAAAACGGAGTTTTCAGGTCTGGTTATGTCGAAACGCAGCTCATCTTATGAACAGATAATGCATGAAAAAGGGATATGCAAATCCGCATATCCCTTACAATCCGTCAACGCAACACCTTATTTCACGGCAACTTTCACCACTTTTCCACCGGCTTTAACTATGTAGAATCCGGCAGGGACATTCACATTGACCTGTCCGTCGCTGACCAACGAGCCGCCCAAAGTATAGACAGTCACATCGTCGCAACCATTGACAATTATCTCGCCATCACCGCCTGCTATGCTCACATTATCATCTGCAACCGATTGCACAGAACCGTTTTCTTCAAGAGAGAAATTACCTGTATTGATATCGAATGTCACCACATAAGTACCCGGTGCCGTAGTCACACAACCGCTTAAATCTTTTTGAAGCGTCCCTTCTCTTGTGTCTTCAGTCAGATTTGCAGGAGTACCCCAAGACCCTACCATTCCGAGTCCTTCGAATATGCGCCAGAAACACAATTCACCATTTTCAGGGGCAACCATGGTAACTACGCCTTCAAACACGCCCGGAGTTTCGGTAAGTTCGAGTTTCCCGCTCTCGTCAGTGAAATTCCAATTATTATTATTGCCCATCACATATACGCAAGTCAACTCTCCGGCAACCGCTTCCGTACCTTCAATCAAAAGTGTAGCACTTCCGTCGGCGGCAATCGTAAGAGTGATAGTTTCACAATTGTAAGTGACATCGCCAAGATTAATGTTTCCGCCACCAATAGCCAGCGCATAGGCTTCGCCTAACTGCGGAGCGCTTCCATTAGAGCCATAATTATAAGTCGACCACGAAGCGTCGGCAATCTTGAATTCACCGAACAATGTTTTATCGGCAAGAGTATATGTGCCGTCGCCGTTATCCTCGAATTCCCATCCGTCAAGAGCGCCCTCTCCGAGTCCCCAACTGTTCACGCCCCCAAGGATGTAAATACCCGACGGCGCTGCATTCGCAACCATTGCGAATAACGTAAACAAACATACAAACAGAGTAGATTTTCTCATCATAGTCTTTTAAATTTTAAAGTGAAACAATATTTATGATTAATAAGTGAAATCCAACCTCAATTAATTTTCACAAAGCTATAAAAAATGAGCTCAAAAATTACCCCCCCCGTTAAATTTATTTAAAGCACTCGTTTTGAAAAATAATCGGCAGTTTTTTTGATTATTGCCGTCAATGATGGTATCTTTGCAGCCGTATTGGAAAATGCAGCCAAGGAGTGATGCTCGAGTGGCTGAAGAGGCACGCCTGGAAAGCGTGTATACGTCAAAAGCGTATCGGGGGTTCGAATCCCCCTCACTCCGCCAAAAAGCCGGTGAATCTTAGGACTCGCCGGCTTTTTTTGCATACCGCACACAAAAAAGCCTCCGGGTCTTCATCAGATAGGGAGGCAATAATAAGATTATGAAAAAGATTTGTATTAGGCTATTAATCACAACCGGAAAGGAATCGGCAAGAAGCACCTTACAGGGACAGGCTCTCCCCTGAGCTTTCCGGCTTTCCAATCTGGCATTTCCTTTATTACCCGAACCGCTTCCTTGTCGAGAAGGGCATTTGCCCCTTTAACCACCGAGACATTACAGATAGAACCGTCGATGTCGACAATGAAACTGCATACTACACGCCCGGCTATATGACGCTTATACGCCTCATACGGATAGACGCGCGTCTTGTTGATGAAATTGACCATTGCCCTGTCGCCACCCGGAAATTGAGGAGGCACATCCACATAATCGTATTCATAAACATCCACATAGCAACCGCGCGGCGAATGGCGCGTCTCGATATTGACTTTCGTCACCTGCGCCAACGCTACCGGAACGGCAAGCATCACAAACAGCGGAGCTAATATGATATTACGTATTAATTTTGTCATCTTCATCACTCACTTCAGATGCAAATATATCCGCCTTATCGGAGCGATGCAATAGCTGGCAAAGCCAATTGGGCTTATTTGAATTTGTTTTATCATTTTTTGCATAAATAGGATTCCATAAAAACCGCGCCCACAACACTTTTTCATAAACCTGCATACTAATCCATCAACCCTTACGTTATTTATGAAAGCCGGGCATTGCTGCCCGCCGCCATACAATATGATAAAAAAAGCGACAATCTATACACTACTGACTGTAATCTGCTCCATCCTTCCCGCATACGGACAGGACGGCAGGACGGCATATAATTTCCTGAACACCACGACATCGGCACACGCATACGGGCTCGGCGGAACAAACATATCGATAATCGACGACGACATTTTCCTTTACGAACAAAACCCGGCGCTGATGGGTCCGGAAATCGACATGCAGCTCGGATTCAACTATATGCGCTATCTCGGCGGAAGCAACTACGCCGGAGTCCGTTTCGGCAAAGAAGCCGGCGAGCATGCGGCATGGGCTGCCGGGATACAATATTTCGGCTACGGAGAGATGAAGCATACCGACGCCACCGGCGCGATTCTCGGCACATTCAATCCGCAGGACATAGTGTTCAGCGGCTCATACTCGCACGATTTCAGCAGCTACGTAAGAGGCGGAATAACAATGAAAATGATTTATTCCAACTACGAGCAATACAACGCGTTCGCCATTGCCGCCGACCTCGGGGTGAATTACTACAACCCCGGCAAAGACCTTTCGCTGTCGGCAGTAGTGAAAAATCTCGGCGGGCAAGTGAAACGGTTTGCCGAGCATTACGACCGCCTCCCATGGGACATACAGCTCGGCTACACGCAGTCGCTCAACGACGGGCCGTTCCGCCTGTCGGTCACGGCAGTAAACCTCACAAAATGGCATCTACCATATTACGACAAAGAAAACGACAATGACCCTAACGCGCCATTGGTGCTGAAGGACAAATTCATCAGCAACCTGTTCCGCCATCTGATTTTTGCCGTAGAATATGCCCCGGCCGATAAATTCTATATCGGCATAGGCTACAACCATAAGACAAAAACGGACATGACCACATACTCCCGCAACTTTCTGTCGGGATTCTCGGCAGGAGCTGGACTGCGGACATCGAAATTCCGCATCGGGGCGGCGTTCGCGCAGCCCCATATAGGCGGTACAACCTTTATGATAAACTTGTCGACCAATCTTTATGAATTCAAAAGATAACCCACTATGGAAAAGAGACCTCTGATTACGATAGCATTCGACGGCTTCTCCTCGTCAGGGAAAAGCACAATGGCAAAAAATCTCGCGAAAAAAATAGGCTACGCATACATCGACACAGGAGCAATGTACCGCGCCGTGACACTATATTGCATGGAGCATGGCTTGTTCGACGGGCAAGACCTCGACACTACCGCGCTGGAGGAGCAGATGGACAATATCAAAATAGAGTTCCACGTAAACGGCGACGGAAAAAGCGAGACGTACCTCAACGGAAAGAATGTGGAAAAGGAAATACGCCAGATGCCGGTATCGTCGAAAGTAAGCATCGTGGCGGCTGTGCCATTCGTGCGGCGGGCACTCGTCAAGCAGCAGCAAGCCATGGGCAAGAACAAAGGCATAGTGATGGACGGCCGGGACATCGGTACTGTGGTCTTTCCCGACGCGGAAATGAAAGTCTATGTCAACGCCTCACCCGAGACACGCGCACGCCGCCGGTATGAGGAATTGCGGGCAAAAGGCGACGCGTCGGTGACATACGAAGAAGTCTACAAAAATGTATGCGAACGCGACTACATCGACAGCCACCGCGCGGAAAACCCGTTGCGCAAGGCCGACGATGCCATAGAGCTTGACAATTCGGAAATGACAATCGAAGAACAAGACAAATGGCTTATCGACCTATACGAATCCATAATAAATAAATTGGGACAATAGTGGTTACAGTAGAAATCGACAAAGACTCCGGATTCTGCCCGGGAGTCGTCACAGCCATCCGGAAAGCGGAGGAAGAACTCGACAAGAGCGGGAGACTCTATTGTCTGGGTGACATAGTACACAATTCCAACGAAGTGGACCGGCTGAAAAATAAAGGTCTCGTAACTATCACCCACGAAGAGTTGCGCAGTCTCCACAACGTCAAAGTATTGCTCCGCGCGCATGGCGAGCCTCCTGAGACATACCGCATAGCCAAGGAGAACAACATCGAGATAATCGACGCTACATGCCCGGTAGTGCTGAAACTGCAACAACGCATAAAGAAATCATACGTCGCGGGAAACCATCCGCAAATAGTTATCTACGGCAAGACAGGGCATGCCGAGGTGAACGGTCTTGTCGGTCAGACCGACGGTGAGGCCATAGTCGTGGAAAACACAGAAGATGTAAGCCGGCTCGACTTCTCCAAAGACATAGTGCTGTACTCCCAAACCACAAAATCGCGCGAAGGCCTCAACGCGATAGAAGAAGAAATACGCCGCCATAACCCGTCAGGAATATTCGAATGCCACGACACGATATGCCGTCAGGTGTCAAACCGTATGCCACGGATACGCAGATTCGCGGCATCACACGAGCTTGTACTGTTTGTCAGCGGGAAGAAAAGCAGTAACGGCAAAATCCTGTTTGACGAGTGTTCAGAAGCCAATCCCAACTCCAAACTGATAAACTCGGAAGACGACATACAAAAAGAATGGCTATGCAATGTGAATTCCATAGGGATATGCGGGGCCACATCCACTCCACGGTGGCTTATGGCCAACGTAAAACGTAGAATCGAACAAATACTTAGGCAATGAGTACGGAAAACACTGATTTATTACCATTGAAATTCCTCGACGAGCTGCGGGCTTTCGGATTCACTCCCGAAGAAGAGGAGCGGCTGCGCAGGTCGCTGACATTCAAAACATTCAAGAAAGGATACATTCTCGACAGCCGTACCGGCATACTGTCCACGCGCTATTACATCGTGAAAGGCACCGCGCGCATCTACTACATAGAGAACGGCAAAGAGCGCAACTATGCCTTTTCGTTCGACAACCAGTTCATCATAGTGCCTTATTCCATCATGATGCGCGACCGCGACATTTTCATACAGTTTATTGAAGACACGAAAGTGTGCTGCGTCCCGTCACGCGAAGAGCGGAAAAATTATCCGCTGCTAAGCAGCGTTAAATTTTGGCAATTCATCAACATTGCACTCATCCACCACGTCAGCGAGATGGAAGAATATGTGTTGATGCTGCGTATGGACGCGCGCGACCGCTACCGTTGGCTAATCGAGCGGCATCCGCACATATTGGAAACCGTTTCCATAACTCAGCTTGCATCCTACCTCAATGTAACCAAAGAGACCCTCTACCGCATCCGCTCCGGCAAATACTGACCAACCCTACCTTTTTTGTTCCGCAAGTTGGCGCATTTCTATTCCGCAGGTTGGCGCATTTCTGTTCCGCAGGTTGGCAAAGGAAAAGTTTGCAAACCATTTGCAATAATTATTTGTTATTTTTGCAACAGGAAAGGATAAAGCATTTTTATGGCAAAAACGACATTACCAGTACTGGATATGAGCTGCGTAGTATGCGCCGGGAACGTCGAGCGCACCGTCAACGCCGTGGATGGAGTCAACTCCGCCTCTGTGAATTTTGCTGCTAATACCATTACAATCGACTACAATCCCCAAAAAACGACTCTCGCCGACATAAAAAAAGCCGTTCAGGATGCCGGATACGACTTGGTTATCGAACAAGAAAAATCAGCCGGAGAAGAAGCTGAAAAGAAATCATACCGTGCATTGCGCCGCAAGCTTGTAGCGGCATGGGTTCTTGCCGTTCCTGTCATGATAATCTCAATGGCCGGCAACGGAGAAAAATGGGCGGAATGGACAACAGCAATACTTGCCACCGCGCTTCTCGCATATTCAGGCAGAGAATTTTACATAAAGGCATGGAAAATGGCGAAAGCGAAATCGGCGAACATGGACACACTCGTGGCAATGTCGACAGCGGTGGCGTGGCTGTTCAGCATTTTCATCGTGCTGTTCCCCGGATTTTCCGAAAGCCACGGTTTAGGACACTATGCCTACTTCGACTCGGCCACTATGATTATAGCGTTTGTCCTTACAGGCCGTCTGCTCGAAGAGAGGGCAAAAAACAGCACCACATCGGCCATACGCGGCCTTATGGACCTGCAACCGCCGATGGCATACATCATAGACAACGAAGGAAACGAGAAGGAAGTCCCCACGGCACAGTTGCACGTGGGCGATGCCGTAATGATACGCCCGGGCGGGAGAATCCCTATCGACGGTGTAGTAGAGACAGGCAATACTTTTGTCGACGAGAGCATGCTCACGGGAGAAGCTATGCAAGTGGAGAAGAATCAAGGCGACAACATTTTTGCAGGGACAATCAACGGAAACGGCACGATAACGGCACGAGTGGCAAAGACATCCGGAAACACAGTCCTGTCGCAAATCGTGGCCATGGTACGCGAGGCGCAAGGAAGCAAAGCCCCGGTGCAGCGGACGGCCGACGTAATCAGCAAATATTTCACATTCGTGGTAATCGCATTGGCGATAATCACATTGGCGGCATGGCTGGTCATCGGAGGTAACGGCTATCTCTCGCACGCAATAGTATGCGCCGTATCCGTACTTGTAATAGCATGCCCATGCGCTCTCGGGCTTGCAACGCCTACCGCGATAACCGTAGGAATAGGGAAAGCGGCCGAAAACCATATACTGATAAAAGACGCGGCCGCCCTTGAAAAGGCCTGCAAAGTATCAGCCGTAGTCCTCGACAAGACAGGAACAATAACCGAGGGTAAGCCGTCAATAACCCATTTTGAAAGCGAGCCGGGAACTACGGAAAAGCAACTCGGCATATTGCTTTCCGCCGAAAAGCGGTCGGAGCATCCGCTCGCCTCGGAAATTGCCGCTTACCTTGAGAGAAACAATATCCGACCGGCTGAAACGGCTGATTTCACCGCCGTCCCGGGCAAAGGTGTCACGGTGGAAGCGGAAGGGACGGAATATTGGATTGGAAGCGGGAAATTTGCGGAATCCAACGGAGTGGCGGCCACCGGCAACAAAGAAGGCTGTACTGCCGTATTTTTCGGCACTGGAAACAAATTGCTCGCTAAAATTTTCCTCTCCGACAGCATCAAAGCCACGACCCCGGAAGCCATAGCCCGATTGAAGCGGAGCGTCACACGCATAGTGATGCTGACCGGCGACAACCAAGCCGCCGCCAAACACGCAGCAGCCGCTGCCGGAATCACGGAATACAAAGCCGAAACGTTGCCCGGCGACAAAGACAAATACGTACAGCAACTGCAAGCTGAAGGCTACACGGTGGCGATGGCCGGCGACGGAATCAACGACTCCCAGGCACTCGCAAGAGCCGATTTGAGCATAGCCATGGGTAGCGGCACGGACATTGCGATGGAAACCGCGATGATGACGCTCACCACCTCCGACCTACGGCTTCTACCGGCCGCTTTCAGCCTGTCGCGGCAGACTATGCGCATCGTAAGGCAGAACCTGTTCTGGGCATTTATCTATAACGTGATAGGGATACCCATAGCGGCCGGTTTGCTATATCCGGCCTTGGGAGTAACGCTCGACCCTATGTGGGCGAGCGCGGCGATGGCTTTAAGTTCCGTTACCGTGGTTACCAACAGTTTACGATTAAAATTTTTCAAAATAAAATACTGAAATGGAAGAAAGAAAGTTCAAGACATCGGCGAAATGCATGGGCTGCGTGAATGCCATTGCCGCCAAGCTCAACAATGTAGTAAGTCAGGAAAACTGGTCAATAGATTTAACTTCTCCCGACAGGGTGCTGACCGTAAAATCCGACGCTTCCGACGAAGATATTGTCAAAGCCGTGACCGAGGCAGGTTTTAAAATCGAGAAACTTTAAACGAACGGATGATATGTTTTCAGGAATAGTAGAAACGGCGGCCAAGGTTGCCGCAATAAAGAAGAACGGCGGGAACATCGACATAACGCTCGAATGCCCGTTTGCCGACGAATTGAAAATCGACCAATCGGTAGCCCACAACGGCGTATGCCTCACGGTTGTCGACCTCCCGGGCAACGGTACATATACCGTGACTGCCATACAAGAGACTCTCGACCGCAGCAACCTCGGCCTGTTGAAGCCGGGCGACTTGGTGAATCTTGAGCGCAGCATGATGATGAACGGACGCTTGGACGGACACATCGTTCAGGGACATGTCGACCAGACTGCAGTGTGCACCGGCATACAGGACGCTGACGGAAGCCGCTATTACACCTTCGAATACGATGTGAATCCGGAAATGGCGAAGAAAGGGTATGTGACGGTGGAAAAAGGCTCTGTCACAGTCAACGGCGTGAGCCTGACCGTATGCGACTCGCAGCGCAACAGCTTCAAAGTGGCGATAATCCCTTACACTTTCGAGCATACGAATTTCAAGACCATCGGCATAGGCTCGGTCGCGAACATCGAGTTCGACATAATCGGCAAATACCTGAGCCGCCTGATGGAATTTTCAAAATAGACCGATGGACAATATTTATGAGCTTATCAACCGGCGGCAAAGCGACCGGGCATACGACCCTTCCCGGCCAGTGGAGCGTGAAAAGGCGGAGCGCATAGTCGAGGCTGCACGGCTCGCTCCGTCGGCATGCAATTCGCAGCCGTGGCATTTCATCGTCGTCGACGAGCCGGAAAAATGCCGTGAGACGGCCGCCGCGCTCGCCTCTATGGGGATGAACAAATTCGCCGCACAGGCACCGTGCTTCATTGTCATCGTGCAGGAGTCGCCCAACTTCACGGCACGGTTAGGCGGATGGATTAAGAACAAGCATTTCCCGCTCATCGACTGCGGGATAGCCGCTTCCTACATAACTCTGGCAGCCACCGCCGAAGGGTTGGGAAGCTGCATAATGGGATGGTTTGACGAAAAGAGGCTCAAACGGCTCTTAAGCATACCTACCTCGAAACGTGTGCTGCTCGTCGTCGCGCTCGGATATTCCGTGCAGCAGCACCGCGAGAAATCGCGACGCCCGCTCGGCGAGGTAGCGTCGTTCAACGGATATTGAGCGTCAGGCAATTGCGGCGCAGACGGTCAGCAGTATGGTGTAGATGAGCATATTGCGCGCCGTTGCGCCAAGCAGCGGGTTGAGGGCTGAGCCGGAACTGCGTCGTATCCTGCCCCATGTGGCCTGATGCATCAAAAGATATGCTATCGGGGCGACCACGAACCAGTTTTTCACAGCCCACACGGGAGCGGTGAGCACTACCGCCGCATAGCCGAACAACAGGTATGCCACGATTGCCGTTTTCTTGCCGAAGCGCACCACCGTTGTGCGCTTGCCTGCCTCAAGGTCATCGTCGCGGTCACGGTAGTTATTGACTATCAACACGTTCACTCCCATCAATCCTATCGCGAAAGAACCGCAGACCACGTCATCGGTCACCGTCCCGGTCTGCAAATAGAACGTAAGGCACACCGGCACAAGCCCGAAAAACAGCAGCACGGCCACGTCGCCTAATCCTACGCGCGACAGAGGCATCGGCCCCGCGCTGTAGACAAGCGCGAACACGGCGATAAGCACACCTACCGGTATCAGTTGCCACCCGCCGAAAGGTATGAGACAGCACCCTACGCCGCAGGCAAGCGCGAGCGTGCCGAAAGTGGCGCGGCGCATCGCCGCGGGCGTGATGTCGCCCTCTGTAACTCCGCGGCGGAAACCCTCGCGGCCTTTCTTGTCGGAGCCGTTCTTATAGTCGTAGTATTCATTGGCGTAGTTCGACGTTATCTGCGCCAACAGCGCGAATACAAGGCAAAGCAATGCCGGAAGCCATCGGAAACTGCCGTGCATAGCCGCATATCCAGAAGCCATCACCACCCCCGCCGACGATACCGGCAGCGTATGCAGACGTGTGGCCTCAATCCAGCTTTTACATTTCATCACTGATAACTCTTTTCCACAAAAATACGAAAAAACCCGCATCCCTACCCCTTTTATCGACATATATCGCATCCCTAAGGCAATATTGCCCCTGACGGAACGACTGGGATGAGAAAGCCCTAAAAAAGCTTGCCACATGACCGTTATTCAAGGCATCTTATTGCCATCTCATTAATCTTAGAGGAGGAAGAGACAAAGTGTCTGCCCCTGTTCACGAAGCGGAGCGAAGTTAATAGGGGGAGTGGCACAACGTGCCGAGGGGGTTGCCGAATCACTGCGGAGTAGTGAAAACCAGCTTTTATCCATTTGTTTTCACCGCAGGGCGGTTAGTGACGAGTGAATATATCTCTCAACACTATACTCTCAACCCTCAACACTTTTCTAACCCCTCCGGCTCTCCGAGCCACCTCCCCTATTAACTCCGCAAGCTCCGTGAACAGGGGAGGACACCCCTGCTACCGTTGCCTTATTACCCTATAACCTTGAGATAGAGGCTGTATTACGATCTATATCACAAAGACATAGACCACAGACGGCACAGATACTGCGGCAGTGCGCCGCACTGCCTCCATAACCTGTAACCGATAACCTGCCACGACAGTGGCACTTACAGCGAGGAGTAGCGGGTACGGCGGAGCAGGTAGTAGCGCAGGATTATGTTCTTGCGGAAGCAGGGAAAGTCGATGGTGACGGAGCGGACGGGCTGGATGCCGTCGTAGCGGCGACGCTGGCGGCGGAAATCGTTGTGGGCGCGCACCACGGCGCGGGCATTGGCGAAATCGAACTTGGCCACGAACATCAGGAACGCCAACGTGTCGTAGAGACGGCGGATAAAGAGCATGCGCCGCCCTTGCCTAACCGGCAGATTCTTATACAGAAGGAACAGGTTGTTGCGGAAGTTGAGATAGGTTTTCCGCGGATTAGATGCCGGAAGGCTGCCTCCTCCGAGATGATAGACGCTGCTCTGCGGCACTACCCTGATGGAATAGCCTTTCTGATGGATACGCCAGCAAAGGTCGATTTCCTCCATGTGGGCGAAAAAGTCCTTGTCGAGGCCGCCTACGGCGAGATACACGTCGGTGCGCACCATCAAAGCCGCCCCTGTCGCCCAGAATATTTCTATCACGTCGTCGTACTGCCCGCGGTCTTCCTCCACGGTGTCGAAAATGCGCCCGCGGCAATAGGGATAGCCGTGCTTGTCGATGAATCCTCCGGAAGCCCCGGCATACTCGAACTTGCCGCGGTCGGTCTCCGACAGCAATTTAGGCTGGCATGCCGCCACATCGCCGTTGGCCTGCATATACTCGTAAAGCGGACGGAGCCATCCCGGCGTTACCTCCACATCCGAATTGAGCAGCAGCGAATATTCGTAGCCCAACTCCTTGATGGCGCGGTTGTAGCCCTCTGCATAGCCGTAGTTTTCCGGGAAATACAGCGTATTCACTTCCGGAAATTCCGTTTCGAGCACTTGTCGCGAGCCGTCAGTGCTTCCATTATCAACCACAACGACATCGGCAATGTCGCCGGAATTGCATTCCACAACCGAGGGAAGGTAGCGGCGCAGCAAATCCGCGCCGTTCCAGTTGAGTATTATCACGCCTACCGGTTTCTTCTTTTCCATATTCATTATAATTTACGCCGCCAGCGGTTGTGCGACCACAGCCAGTATTCCGGCTGCCGCCGTATGGCGCGTTCGAGCAAAGCGGCGAACCTGTCGGTTATCTCAAATTCCTTGCAAGCGGCCGCCGAGGGGGCAACGTCGGTCATCACCACCTTGTAGTAGCCGCGTTTTATCTTCTGCACGTCGAAATACATCACCGCAGCATCGAGCTTGCGCAACAGCAATTCTGTGCCCGTGATGAACGGCGTTTCCTGTCCGAGAAATTGTATATGGTGCTGTCCGTCGTTGTGGCTCGGCTTCTGGTCGGAAATGAACCCGGTGACAAAGCATCCGCCACGGCGGTAGCCCAGCAAAGCCCGCAAAACGCCGTTCTTAGGCAGCGAATCGGAGTGGAAACGCTTGCGCAGATTGAAATAGAACGAGTCAAACCACTTGTTGCGCAGCGGGCGATATACCTGAGAGTAATGTATGCTTTCCTTATTGTCAGCCCATAGAGTTATCGACGAAAGCCATTCCCAGTTGCAATAATGCGCGGCATAGATGCCTATCGACTTACCGGCTTTGGTGTATTCATCTACTTTCCCCACGTTCTCGAATACTATGCGGCGGCGCATCTCACTGTCGCTCACGTGGAGCAGCTTTATCGTCTCCACGAATGTGTCGGTAAAATGGCGGTAGAATCCTTTTATTATCCTTCTTATCTCTTTTTCCGATTTTTCAGGGAAAGAGGAGCGTATGTTGGCCTCAACCAAACGGCGGCGGTATCCTACGATGTCGGCAGTAACGAAACAGAGCAGGTCGGATATTATGTACAACACCCTGAACGGCAGCAGGGCAAGCAGGTGCAGCCCGAGCCATAGCGGAGAATACATAATGTTTCTGACACGTCTGTTCATATCAACTCTCCTTTCATCAGTTCTTCCTCGTCGGCAAAGCCCGTGAGCCGCACGCCGACAACCTTGTTGACCAACGACTTATCGGCAGGGACTTCCACACGCAGGTAGTTGTCGGTGAATCCTTTCATCATTCCGTGCCGGTCAAAAGTATGCTCGAAAAGCACAGGGCGCACCGTTCCGACGAAACGCCCGGCAAACTCCTTCCATTTCCGGTCGGAGACTTCCATCATCCGGCGGGTGCGCAGATGCTTCGTGTGCTGGTCAACCACATAGGGTATTCTCAAGGCCATAGTGTCCGGACGCTCGGAATAAGTGAAAACGTGCAGACGGCTTATGTCGAGCGACTCGATGAACGCTTTCGACTCCTCGAACAGCTCATCCGTCTCGCCGCGCATCCCGGTAATAAGGTCAACACCGATGAAAGCGTCGGGCATCAGGCGGTGTATCTCGTCTATCTTATGGGCAAACAGTGCAGTGTCGTAATGTCGGCGCATCAGTTTCAGCATCGCGTCGCTGCCCGATTGGAGAGGAATGTGGAAATGCGGCATGAACCGTTTCGACTGTGCCGTAAAAGCGATTATCCCGTCGGTAAGCAAATCCGGCTCTATCGACGAGATGCGGTAACGCTCGATTCCCGCCACGCCGTCCAACGCCTTTACGAGGTCGAAGAAAGTTTCGTCCGTACCTTTGCCGAAATCACCTATGTTGACTCCGGTAATCACTATTTCCTTTCCGCCGTCGGCCACCACCTGCCGCGCTTGGCTTATCAGGTCATCTATCCTGCCGCTACGGCTCCGTCCGCGAGCCCGCGGGATGGTGCAATAGCTGCAATAGTAGTCGCAACCGTCCTGCACTTTCAGGAAATATCGTGTGCGGTCGCCTTTAGAGCAGGATGGTATGAATTTCCGTATGTCCTTCAGTGGGGTGATTTCCACCATCTGGCGTTTTTCCGCCAACCAATGCTCTATGAAATCGGCAATCTCGCCTTTCTGGTCGTTGCCTGCCACAATGTCAACGCCGTCGATAGCAGCCACCTCATCGCTTTTCAGCTGGGCGTAGCAGCCGGTCACGGCAATCACCGCATCAGGGTATTTCGACGCTATGCGGCGTATTTCCTGACGGCATTTCTTATTGGCAAGCTCGGTGACGGTGCAGGTGTTGATTACGCAAATGTCGGGAATCTCGCCTTTTCCGACAGTACGTACACCTTTTTCCGACAGCATCTTCCCGATGGTCGAAGTCTCTGCAAAATTCAATTTGCATCCGAGCGTATGGTACTCGGCAGTAAGATTTCCGAATATTGAGTTGTCAATCATTCTGATAGAAATTCGCCGCAAAGTTACAACAACCCCGCGTCATAACAAAACTTTCAATGAAAGCCGGTTTGCGTTGTAGTGAATGCCTGTCTCAAAAAAATTGCTAAATTTGTAACAAAACGCACAGTCGCACGTCTATGATATAAATGGATGCGGAAACTTTCAAAACGATATTCATGCCATTCCGGCATAAACTCTTCGGGATAGCCTTGCGGTTGACAGGCAATTCCGAAGATGCCGAGGATGCTGTGCAGGAGGCATACGCGAGGTTCTGGGAGCGGCGTATGACGATAGCAAGGAAAGATTCGCCTGAGGCATATTGCGTCGCCACCTTACGCAACATCTGCCTTGATATGATACGTCGCCGGCGTGATACAGAACCAGTGGAAAATGCCGCTGGCGTCATAGAGACAGACGAGACTGGAGAAATCCGCGACAATGCCGCAATGGTAATCCGGATAATGGAGACATTGCCAAGGAAGCAGAAGGAGGTGATGCGGCTGCGTGATTTGCAAGAATTGCAGTTTGCCGAAATAAGCGAGCTGCTCGGCGAAAGCGAGGGCAACATACGCTCATTGCTTTCACGCGCGAGGAAGAAAGTGAGGGAGGCATTCTTTAAACGATGAATATGGAAAAGAAAGAATATATTGAAGAGCTGATACGGAAATACCGTGAAGCTACAGCCACGGAAGCCGAGGAGCAGGAGCTGAAAGACTTGCTGCGCGGCGGCTATGCCGCTGATTTTCCTGACGAGGCTGCCATTTTTGTGGCAATGGATGAGGCAAAGGCAAATTTGCAGTATCCTGCCGGATTGGATGCTAAGCTCGACAGTCTTATCGGGTCTTTAGAGCGAAAGGAAAAGCGGATGAATTTGCGTAGGAGAATAATCTTGTTCGCGGCTTCTGCCGCAGCCATATTCATAGCGGTTGTATGCATGATGAAATTGCAGGAGCCGGAAACAGGCCCGCGCAGCAGCAACATATATGTGGTGACCAATCCGCACGAGGCAAAGAAATTGCTTGAGACTGTCAACGAGAGCTATGCCCTTCTGTCGGAGCGATGCCGGGCAGCTGTCGCCGAAACCGACAGCATTTTGAATTCAAACGTTAAGAATAATATTAAACAGCAACGCTGATGAAACGTATAACTTCCATATTACTTGTACTTGCGGTTGCATTTTCTTCAATGCCGGCAACCGCGCAACGCAACCAAATCATAAAGGAAATCTGTGACATGCCGGACGCGAAAGTGATTTATGTGTCATCGGAAATGGCAGAAATGGCGGGGGAGTTCGGCGATGACATAATGCCGGCCGAGATAAACGGCATATACATAATAGCATCGTCGGTCACAGAAGCAATCAAAAAGAAAATCGAGGGTCTGCTCGCCGACAAACGGTATAAAGTATTAATGCAGGCAAAAAACGGAGAGAGTTTAAGCTCGCAGCTCGTCCGCAAAGACAAATCCGGGAAAATCATAGAGTCGATAATGGTAAATATGGGCGGAAACAAGGTCTCCATAATTTATGCTGAATAGTCGGAACCCAATCACACCAATTCACTGGAAAAAGCATCCGGGAAGATGCAAATGCCGGCTACTTCTCTATATGGAAGCGGTCGGCATCATGCAGTACCGGGAACTTCTCGCGGAATCCGCGAAGCCATTCCATGTCAATATCGGCTGTAATGCACCCTGTCTCGCCATCGCGCAACTCGGACATCACATTTCCATAGGGATGAATTATCACGCTATGTCCCGGATAGCGGCATATAGGGTCATCTCCAACACGATTTGCTCCGACAACATAACACTGGTTTTCCACCGCGCGGGCTCTCAACAGCAAATCCCACGCCGCAATACGGTTGGCCGGCCAACTCGCCGCATACACGGCAAGGTCGTAATCGCCACAGTTGCGCGACCACACCGGAAAACGCAAATCGTAGCACACCTGCAACAATATTCTCACGCCTCTGAAACATATCACCCTGCGCCTGTTGCCGGGTGAATAATGCAGGTTCTCCCCGCTGTAGCCGAACAAATGCCGCTTGTCGTAATGTGCAACAATTCCATCCGGCTGAACAAAATACATCCGGTTGAAAAACATTTCTCCGCTCTTCACAGCCACGCTTCCCGTGACAGCCGCGTTTTTCTCCTCCGCAATTCGGCGCATCCAAGGCAACACCTCACCACCGTCATAGTCGGATTCGGCTATGACCGCCGCTTCCATACAAAAGCCTGTAGAGAACATTTCCGGCAGCACAATCAAATCGGTCGTTCCGCAACCGGCTATCATCTTGCCGATATTCTCCAAATTGGCAGCTTTGTCGCGCCACACTATATCAGATTGAATTACAGCTACTTTCATTTAAAAATTTTAATCATTCAAATGTACTAAAATTCCGTAACTCCTCCAAAGCCAGTTACAGTCTCGCCTTGTGGCGGTATTTGTATTCCGCCACTTTATTGCCTATTAAAGCCGTGAGAAAATAGACGATTACAAGCAACCACATCATATAAAACTCGTGGCTGACATCGGAAAGCGTGGCTCCGTTGGCGTTCATTCTCACAAATGCCTGCATCGCCCAAGTCGAGGGGAAACAGCCTCCGAGGAATTGAAGGAAACGGTTCATCCCGAAAGTAGGCCAAAGCACACCCGACAGGAACAACAACAGCACAGAGGTGAAAACTATTACCAAAAACACCGTCTCCCGCTCCCGCGACAACAATTGCAACGTCAGCCCCAAGAATATCACGCCAAGCATATAAGGTATGCACATAAGGAATTCCTCCCAAAGGCTGCCCATTTGCGGATAGCTGAATATTGCAGGTACAAAATATATCAGATAGAACAACTGCATTACATAAAGGACAAAATAAACAGCGGCTTTTCCAAACAACCTCGCTGTTGTCCCGGAGCCGATAGTGTCCAACGGATCTATGCCACCGTTTCTGCGCCGCCGCTCATAAACAGCCCCACCCATCATGCAGATTGCAAGCAATATGGTTTGCTGCACAACGAGTATCACTATACCCGGCAGAAGGAACGTGGCAAATCCCTGTTCCGGATTCCCAAGCGGATAATACGCGCTCCCGACAGTAGCCGGAATTGAAGGCGCGGCCGCTCCCAGCATGGCCACTTTCTCCACCCGGATATCGCTGCCCAAATCCATCGTCGCTTCTGTCAGCGCCATAAGCAACGATTTATAGCGTATGAGCAGCGACATATCGCAATAAAGCGTCACCTGCCCTGATTCCCCCCTTCCAATGTTGCGGTCGAAGTCACGGTCGATAAGCACGATGCCGTAGCTTTTCTTTTCTGCCATAAACCGTTTGGCCTCCTCCATATCGGCGGCATAACCTGCCACCATCGCCGCTTCCGAAGCATCGATGCGACGGCAAAGGTCACGGCTTTTCGACGAGCGGCTTTGGTCAACCACAACGACAGGAACGTCGCGGTCGAGTTCCGGATTGTAGATTAACGCATAAATTACAGGATATATCAACGGGACGACAAAAAGGAATATCATCACCCCTTTATCCTTGAATACCAACCGAAACTCATTGCATATTGTCCGGAAAATATCGTTTATGAATTTACCAACCTTCTTCATCTTTATAAATTTATCAAGGCACATACACCGGATTGAGCTGCGCTTTTTTCAGACGCTTAGCCACAAAAAGAGGCAAAAGGATAAAAGCCAGCAGCGCCACGAAATAGAACCGCGAATAATAGAGCGGGAATCCGTTAAGCGCTTGATCAGCGTATATCAGGAAATAGTAACGAGATGGTATTATGTATGAAAAAATCGCGATACCGCCATACATCTGTTCTAACGGGAAAGAGAACGCGCCTATAGAAAACGAAAGCATCCCCAACAGGCAACTTATACTCAACGCCCAACGCAAATTCGGGACAATGCCGCAAATGAAAACGGCAAGTGCCTGATTGGCGACAACAAATATGAGCATCGTAAGAATCATCACCCATACGCTGCAATTCATCGGATAATGCAGGAATCCAAACATATATGCCTGTATGAACAGACCTACAGCCGAAAATATCACGGTATGAGGCAACAACTTCCCTATCAGGGCGAGCGTCATCGAGCCATGCGACGTGGCAAGCCATTCGCGTGAAGTGCCACGTTTCTCTTCCGCACATATGCTGAAAGCCGTGACAAGAAATATCATCAGAGCTAATGCGCACGGCACAAAAGAATTCGACACATACACGGAATAATGAGTCCATGGGTTGGACAATTGATTGGTCTGCAATTTCACCGGTTGCAACAATGCCTGCACCTGCATTTCCGTAGCCCCGGCATTTATCAGGTAGGTGCTCACTACCGCAGCCGAAGTAAGGGTGGAAGTAGTTTTCAGACTTTTATAAAGCAACGAGCCCGGTATGTAGAAAGTGCTGTTGGTGTAATACGACACCTGTACGCTTTTCCCGGCCATAGCGTCGCGCGTGAAGTCGTAGGGTATTACGAAAAATCCGTAAATCTTACCCTCTTTCATAAGTTGCACGGCCTCGGAATAATCGGAAACCTTATGCGTAATCTCCACCTCCGGCGACGATTTCAAATTGCGAACAATGGCCCGTGTCTCCACCGTATTGTCGAGATCGACTATTGCGGTAGGGATATGCAGAGGAAGCCCTTCGCTCATAAGCGAAGTGAGCATCAGCAGCACACTTATTGGAATCAGTATCATCGCAAATATATAGATATACCGTTCCGAAAGTTTGTGCAACTCCCTTTTAATCGAATCCGCCAGTATCTTCCGCAACATAACTTATTCTAAAATCACGCTCATTCCCGGACGTAAATCCTCCAGTTGCTGTTCAGGACGCATACGCACCTCGAATGTCCGGCTGTCGTATTCGCCTGTCACCTTGGTGGCGCGCCATACGGCATATTCACCCATATCCTTTATATAATAAACCTTGGCTTTCATCTCCTTCATTCCGAGAGCCGGAATTTTCACGGTCACGACAGTGTCCATCGGCAGATTCTGGAGCATCGTCTCGCGCACGTTGAACACCATCCATTTCTCGTCGAGCTTCAGCACATTCATAATAGGAGTTCCTATCGACACCAACTCCCCCTCATGAGGGAAAATGTCGGCAATCTCACCATCACACGGGGCAACAAGATACTGGTCCTGCAAAATCGACTCCACTTCAGCCACCGTGCCTCTTGCTGCCGCAGACAGTGCCGCCGCAGCCATCTTGTCCTCGCGTTGCGCCCCCTCTTTCGCCAAATCGTATTGCGATTGCGCGGCACGCTCGGAAGCGACAGCCGCGTCGTAGGCCGCCTTCGCCTCGTCGCGTTTCTGCTCCGACACCACATTCTGCTTGTAAAGCGACTCTACACGCTCGTATGTCTTTTTTCGTATCTCCAACGCGGCTTTTGCCTGCTGCCAAAGGTCGTAAGCAGCCGAAATAGTCTGTTTCCTTGCCCCTGCATCAGCCTTCATACGCTGCGCGTCGGCGGCATCCTGCATGGCAAGTGCCTGTGCAAGTTTTGCGTCGACAGTGGCCGAATGTATCTTAGCCAACGTGTCGCCGGCATGAACCTTTTGACCTTCAGTCACGTAGAATTTCTCGACACGCCCCGGCATCAGTCCGGACACACGCACACTGTTAGCATCGACCTCGCCCTGCATAATCTCCTGTTTCGGATTGATAGTCAGGAATCCTATTATCGCAAGGATTACTACAACAACCAATGTTGCCGCAATTGCGACAAACAATCCCCTTTCCTTTCTCTTGACCGTCTTTTCATCTTCTTTGACGACATTCAAGTTTTCCATATTCTTAATATTTTTTGTTTTCACATGTTGATTAATAAGTCAAAGTGCCAAGCACCTTCGACAGATAGACATTGCACATCTGCACGTCGATTCCCGCGTCGATATGCTCGGAATTGGCTTTCAGCCAAGCCGTCTGTGCCTCCATCACGTTGTCGATTGAATTCATCCCCTCACGGTAGCCTAATTGAGCCTGACGCAAATTCTCGTCGGCTTTCGCAAGATTGTTTTCCGTCATCTGCAAAGTTTTCAACGACTCTTTTGTCTTAAACACAGCCTGGCTCACCTGCAACTCAACCTTCTCCTTCGCATCGTCCAATTCGAGCTGCTTTATCAGCGTCTCGCTCTTTGCCGCACGCAGTTTATTGTAGCGGCCACCCCAGTGCCACAATGGAATGCTTACCGTCGCGCCCACACTGAACATTCCCTTGAAACTCTTGTCGAATCCGTTAAACACATTCGGATTGGAAAAAGTATATGCCCCGACCAAAGCGATGTTGGGCAACATTTCCGCACGCGCGACATTCTGCTTCTGCTCGTACAGCTTTACGGCAAGTTGCAGACTTTGCAAGTCGGAACGGTTTTCATAGACATCATTCATATTGTAACCGTCAGCCACAATGGTATTGAAATTCTTATTTTCAACCGATTCGTCGGCAAGCTGCATATTACTGTCGAGCGGCATACCGCAAATCTGGGCCAAGGCCATACGCGACAGCGACAATCCGTTTTCCACCTTTGTAAGGTCGATATTGGCCTGATTGAGCTTCACATCCACATTCAGCAAATCGGCCTTGGTAGCCACCCCTTCGGCAATCATTGCCTTCACATTGCGCTGCAGCGTGTCCAACAAGGCTATATAACTGTCAGCAAGCTTTTTCTTCTCCCCTAACGACACTACTTGCCAATATGCCGCGTCAACTGTATATATTACTTCTTTCGCGGCATTGTCGTACATTTTTCCCGACAGTTCCTGCGCATAATCAGCCATCCTGTTCATAGCAACAATCTTGCCGCCCATAAACAATGGCTGAGTCAAAGTCACAGCTCCCGCAAACACATTATGTATGTCGTAAGTCAACGCCGATTTCGGTATCAAAGCCACTTGCGAAGGCACCGGCTGTCCGTCGGGCGACATCACAGGCGTGCCGTCCGGCTTAGTGACGAGATTATATCCGTAAGTCCCGGTAGCCGGGTCGAACGACATCGTAGGAAGCATCTGGTCGCCCGAAAGCAGAGATATTTCCTTTTGATTGTACACGTACGCCCCTGTAAAATCGAATCCCGGAAGATAAGCCGCAAAGGCTTCTTTCTTCTGATATTCTGCAGATTTCATCTTTTCCCTCGCAATCTGCATCGCTTTGTTATTGCTCAATGCCATATTGCGGCACGAATCGAGCGAGAATGTCTGTGCCACGGCTGTTGCATGCAATAAAATGGCCGCCGCGCATACAGTAATTGTCTTAACCGAAAATTGCATATCAATTTTTAATTGTCATTTATAAAGAAATAACAACATCGACTTACTATTGTTCAAAATTCAGCGTCTTTTACGTTCCAAAAAGACTAAATGTTCAAGAAAAACGACAATCAGAACACCAATAACGAATCCATTCGACAGCACCGGCTGCAATATCGGCGGAAGCAGTTCAACCACCCGCTGCGGGAGCAATGCCACAAAAAGACCTATACCAAGAGGTATCGCGATTGTCAGGGCATGGTTGAAAGTCGTCACGCAACGGCTGTCAATCATCATATTGAAAGCCGCCGCCAACTGCAACACCACTATATACATCAGCATCACACCTATAATCAAATCGGGAAGCATCGTGAACATCCTTATCAAGGGAGGGCAGAAAGCACACACAATCAGTCCTATCCCGCAAGGTATGATTGTATAACGCGAAGCACAGCCTGTCGTGGCGATAATTCCCGGCGATACGGAAAAGTCGACCGGTCCTATCACTCCAAGCAGTCCCGACAACGTATTGCCCAAGCCGGTCACGGCGCATCCACGGCTTACACGCTTCTCAGGATTGCCGGCCTTGGTCATATCCTTAACCGATTGAATCGAGCCAAGCTCATTAATAAGCAACGCAAAAAAGCATATCAGGAACGAAATAACCGCGCCGGCATTGAATTCGGGGACTATGATAAAATCATCCATGCTGACGGAATAAACGCCGCCGGCAATTTCCGGCACATCATTCCATAAATAGTACACAGCCGTGCCAGCAACGACAGTGATTACGAGTGTCACCGACTTCCATACCCCGGGCAGGCGGTCGTTGATTATGAAAGTGGCGATTATGGCGATTATGGTGAACGCGAAATTGAACACCATATCCCCCTCGCTGAATATCAATCCTAAAAACACCGGGGCAAGAGTCATAGAAATCAACCCAAGGATAGTAATTATTATCCTTGGAGTGAACAATTTCTGGATTTTGCCAATCAGCCCCGACACGGACAAAAGGAAAACGGCTGCCCCGCACACGGCAATCGCCGTATAAACGGCATTGAATCCGGCAGACTGAGCCGACAGGATACCGACGATAAGCACGGCCGCCGGCCCTACTACAAGCGGCATACGGTGTCCCCACAGGGCTTGCACCACCATCACTATGCCGACAACCACATACAGCTTTTGCAGATACAATGTCTGCATCGCCACATCATCGAAAAATTGAATCTTCGCCAACATAGCCACTGTAAGCACGTTCGGAATAGAAATGACAAGCCATTGCAATCCATACATCAGCAAATGCCACACCGGCGGTTTCTCGTCAAGACCGTATCTTAATTCCATACTGTTTATCCTGTCTGATTTTTGCAAAAATAAAGAAAGCCGCCCATTTATTCAACAGGCAGCTCCATCTATCTGAATGTCTTGCATTATTTTTCCAACAACGACTTATTGTTCCTTCTCTCCACTATCAACTCGGCCAGCCTGTCCATCACAGCCTGATCCGCCGGATTCTTGGATTTGTACAAATCAAGTATCCCCCAGCTTCCGGTATAATAGGCTATGGCCGACTTCTCGAATACCTTATTCTTTATAAACGCGTTTATATAAGCGTGCATACGGTCGTAAGAAGAATCCTTAATGCCGTACAATGCCTTACTGTCGCACTCGAACTCCATCGCCATCCCATTGTCCGACGCCACCTTGCACGCTTCGTCCAGACGCGAGTCGGGAATATCTTTTCTGAAAAAATGGTTAGGCTGCTGGTAAGCCACGTCGAATCCGAATTCTTTCCAATGGTCATAACCGCGGGCTTTCCAATAAGGTATCCAGACAAACTTATATCCCTTTGAATGGATATACGGACTTAAATCGCGCGGCAGTCCCTTGCAATGTATCGTATCCTCGTCCACCCAATAAAAACCTGACAATTCAAGATTCTTATACTTTGCCTTTCCGAAATTATCTATCAAGCGGTCAATGTACCACTTGCATGCCTTCACTTGGTCGGCGCGGTTGTTGAAATCGAGCGAATCGCCGTCGAGCACTCCCCAATCGGTCTGTGCCGGCAACGCGCTCGCTATCCCGAGCACCACCTTATGCTTGAATCCCGGCTTTCCGAGCTCTTTTTTCTCAGCCTCGATACATTTGTCCAAGGCATCGAGAGCCCTGTCCTTCTCGAACAAACGGCCGAGAAGCCATTCCCATTCCGTCTTGCGGGCTTTTTTAGGAGCATAACCCGATGCATAGGCATAGCCTTTGGCATCCTTGAATTCAAGGAACAGGAATCCGTCGAAAAGCCAATCTTTATGGCCGTCGGCGAAAGTATGCGTCACGTAGGGCACGAACTGCTCCTGCGTCCAGTCAAGCCTATGCACGCCGCCCTGATAAATCAACGCCAAATCGCGCACGTCGCCCACTTTATAGTTATAATCATCCTTGCCACCGGCAAACACCACGCTTTGCAACGAAAGCGCCAACAAACATATCAAATTTAAAAAGGTTCTCATTTAGATTGAATTAAAAAATTGTTTTTATACTTAAATTATCTCACCATCACTTTTCTCGCCTCACCGGCAGCAGCCACGACATACAAACCTTTCGGACATTCTATCTGTCCGTTGCCCTCCGCGACCATACGGCCGTCGATTGTATATATTCTTGCGCTGTCAACAGAATTACGGACAAACAAAGAGCCTTCACCGCCTATCACACATAACGCTTCTCCGTCGCCGTTTATTGTCTCGACAAAACCATCACCGGCATAGAAAGCCACGACTACGACAGCTTCCGCATCCGTCTTGACAACCAACTCATTGCCACGGCAAGACACATCTTGAATGCCCGAAGACTTTTCCACCACTCCGATTTCCCTGCCGCACAAATATTCCGGCAAATCTACCGTGTATTCGCCTTCCCCAGAGCAGCTTACAACCACGGCATCCTCACCGTCGGCAATTGTCCTGCACGCAAACACTCCGCCATCATCGCGCAACGGACTTACGAACCAGCTATATACCCCGCTCCAGCAGTCGGAATCGCCAGATTTTCTTTCCGCGCCGCCGATTTGCTTATGATAGCTTTTGTTATACGAATTGCCTATGAACACCACGTCATTTCCTGCCACATCGCAATGAGAGCCCAAACCACGGTTGAACAGATAAGCCGACTGGCTGCACTTGTCATTCCTTTCCACAAACCAACGGAACTCCGGATAAGCGTCTTTCGTGAACCTTGACACATCCCGAAGCGGAGTCCACGAACAGTATTCCCCTAACGGCGTGAGTATCTCATCCTCCCCCTCGAACATCGACTGCATGCCATAATAGCGTTCCACTGTCACAGGTATAGTGTTCTCATATTCGTGCCGCAAATCCACTTGTATGCACCCGCCGATTACGGTATATGCCACAAACTCCTTGCAAAGTATGTCGGTGAATGTGACTGTGCCGCCATTATTTTGCGCCGAACGGGGATTATATATCACATTCTCCACGTTTATAACTGTCTTTCCGGCATTCACCGTCTCGCCGTCCTCCAATGCACGGCCATCGGCCAGACATTCCACAGAGACCGTATAAGCGGTATGTGTCTTGTTGTCGCTATACAAATGGTTGCCTCCGCACCAGCTGCTGTTGGCTATCAGATACGGTCCTATATTGTCGCTATACGCAGAATTTACGGTAGTTGTCCTACCACCGGAAATCAGCGAAACATTGTAGAACGTATATAATTCATTTGCCATACAACGCTTGAACTGAATAGAAATAGTGTTCGCTCCGTCGATATCCGACGAAACGAACACATTTTCTCCAATCTTTTTGACCACGCTTTCCCCATACGACGAAAACGCGGACAAAACCACTATGAACAAACCTAAAACACGCATACTTCTATTCTTCTATCAATGATTTATTATCTCTACGTTCCACTATCAGCTTCGCCAAACGGTCCATTATGTACTGATTTTCCGGACTTTTTGACTTATACATATCAAGCACGGCCTTACTGCCCGTATAATAGGCTATCGCCGATTTCTCAAACACTTTATTCCTGATAAAAGTGTCGATATAATCCTCAAGCCTGTCGTACGAGCAATCCTCCGCTTCGTACAACGCCTTGCTGTCAAACTCGAATTCCATAGCCATCCCTTGCTTTGACGCTTCATTGCAGGCTTCGTCCAAACGCTTATAAGGCACATCCCGGTTGAAAAAATAATTCGGTTGCTGGTAAGCCACGTCGAATCCGAATTCTTTCCAATGGTCGTAACCGCGGGCTTTCCAATAAGGTATCCAGACATATTTCAATCCTTTGGAATGCACGTACGGGGCAAGTTCGCGCGGCAATCCTTTGCAATGGATTGTGTCCTCATCAATCCAATAAAGTCCTGACAATTCAAGATTCTCGTATTCCGCTTCCGCGAAATTTTCCAACAGACGGTCTATATACCATTTGCATGCCTTCACTTGGTCGGCACGGTCGTTGAAGTCGAGCGAATCGCCGTCGAGCGCTCCCCAGTCGGTCTGTCTGGGCAATGCGCTCGCTATTCCGAGCACCACCTTATGCTTGAATCCCGGCTCTCCGAGCACTTTCTTTTCAGCCTCTATGCATTTATCCAAAGCGTCAAGCGACTTCCCTTTTTCAAAGATACGTCCCAGAAGCCACTCCCATTCCGCCTTGCGGGCTTTCTTTTCCCCTCCGCCCGAAGCATAGGCATATCCCTGTCCGTCGTTGAACTCAAGGAAAAGGAAACCGTCGAACAACCAATCTTTATGGCCGTCGGCGAAAGTATGGGTCACATAAGGAACAAACTGGTCCTGCGTCCATTCGATGCGGTGCGAACCGCCTTGATAAATCAAGGCAAGGTCGCGCACATCGCTCACTTTATAAGCATACCCGCCATTGCCTTCTGCAAATGCGGCCACACTTTGTGATAAGAGTATTAGAAATAATAATGGTTTTAAAAAGGTTCTCATTCAGACTGTATTTATAACGTTGCACTACAATTATTTCACCATCACTTTTTTAGAGACACCGCCGGCAGTGACTATATATATTCCTTTCGGGCAATCTATCAATCCGTTGCCTTCAGCTATCATACGGCCGTCGATGGTGTATATCCGGGCATTGCCGCTATCGCTGCGCACATACAGCGAGCCACGCCCCCCGGCGACATAAAGGCTGCTGCCATCATCCACAGCCTCCACTCCGCCTAAAGTGTTTCTGCGGTCAACTATGTACTGCGCTATGCGGTCAAGGATTATCGTATCCTCTATATGTTCCGACTGGTAAGCCTGAAGTATGGCTTTTGTACCGGAATAATATGCTATGGCCGAACTGTCATACACCCCCTGCTCCTCGAAAGTGTCGATATACGTCTCAAGCATGTCTATCCTGCAACCGTGCTCGTCGCCGTCATATTCAAAAAGCACCTCATGCTGCCATTCCATCTCCAATGCCAAATCATTTCTTTTTGCGGCCAAACAAGCGTCCTTCACCCTTGAAGGATGCAAATTAGGGTTGAAGAAATAGTTTGGTTGCAGAAAAGCGAGGTCGAAGCCGTAATCTTCCCATTTGTTATATGTAGTTGCGAAGAAAGGAATCCAATAAAACTTATAACCCTTCTCGTGTATATAATCGCTCACCGAGACAGTGAAATCGCCTAAAGACGCCCCGTCCTCGTCAATCCAGTAGAATCCCACAAGGTCAAGATTTTCATATCCCGCCTCCTCAAACCGCGACAGCATCTGGTCGATGTACCATTTCTCAGCCTCCAATCTATGACTACGGACATTGAAATTCATTTTCTTGCCGTCAAGTTCACCCCAATCAGACTGTCCGTCGATAGGCACAGCCAGTCCAAGCACTATATTATGACGGAAACCGGGCTCGCCTATTTCCGCCTTATACTGCTCTATGCACTTGTCCAGCGCGTCAAGTCCCTTATCTTTCGCGAATATACGGTCAAGAAGCCATTCCCAATCCGACTTCTTGGCATTTGTGCCATAATTAGTGCCGAATCCTATGCCGTTTCCACTGGTATACTCAAGAAACAGATACGACCCGAAAAACCAGTCCTTATGGCCGTCGGCATATTCATGCACAACGTATGGCTTCAACTCCTCCTGCGTCCAATCAGGACGGTGTACGCCGCCACAATAAATCAGTCCTATGTCCATCACGTCCTTATCCATGGCATACTCCGCGTATGCCGGAGCCGCGCACGACAATGCGGCGGACAATAACACAATATCAGTAATTTTCATCCTATATGTTTTTATAGTTTTGATTAATACATTTCTTCAACAATGGCAACAAGACATCGGCATACCTCATGAATCCGGCATCCGTAGAATGCACACCGTCGGCAGTGGCGTCGCTGTCTGGCAACAACGATTCGCCGCCGACAATATAGACATTTTTCATCCCGCCGCGTTTTAATCCCGCAAATACCGTTCTCAATGCCTCGTTCTTTTTAGCAATTTCCTCGGCAATGGCGTTATCGAACGCGCTATGCGGAAAAGCCGGGTCTTCCACAAACACCAAAGGTACTTCGGGATGAGAATCGCGTAAAATCCGAACGAATTTCTCCGTTTTCTCCAATATCATTTCCGCACTTGCATTCGGAACGAAATCAAGCACATAGACCGAAGCATCGACATCAGCCATCATCCGTGCTGTCTCATAATCAAGAAAAGCGTTGCCGCTGAATCCGAGATTTATGACTTCCATGTCGAGCTCACGCCCGATTATGTTTGTCCCCGCCATACCCGGACGCGAAGCGCAGGCGCCCTGCAATATGCTTGTGCCGTAAAATACTACAGGATGGCTCTCCGAGGGCGACTGCAATTCAGGATTCCCGATTGAAGCCGACGGCTCTATACCTATTTCAAGGCTGTCCACCCCATCGTATAGCGGAAGATACAGCATATATTCCCTTTCCTGTTCATCCATATTGCCTGCTATCCGGCACTCATTCTCACGCCCTAATAACGAAGGGCGCGCACTGCCAACGAAACGCCAACCGCTGTCGGTGCGGCAATACAAATCCAGCCCACGGACTCCAAGCGGCGACATGTGAGGCAAACTGTTGAAAAAGCTGCTTTCCCATCTTGCCGAAATCACAGGCGAATCGGTGCGGAACCTCACGGCAATGCCAGCGGAATTTTGTCCTAACCGCCAAACGGCATCACGCGTCGACTGTTTAAGGAAATCAGGTATACGCGAATACATCGGCAACGAATCTGAATAAACCTTACCCAATATCTTGAATCCGGAAGCGTCGTAATATTTCAAGTCCCCGCTTTCTTTCCCGATATCCATCACATTCACCTTTTCTACCGGGCGCAGAACATCATTGACCTTCCATTCCCGGCTTTTCTTTACAGTGAAGTTTACCAAAGCCTTAATGTCGCGGCTCGAAACTCCGAACGACAGACGGTATACGCCCTTATCAGCGACCCAGCGTGATTCCGCACTGTCGAAATACGCTATGTCGTAATCGGAAAATTCAAACTGCAATGTCTGGCTCTCGCCCGGTTGCAAACGCCGGGTCTTCCCGAAATCTTTCAATTCCGCGGCCGGCCTTGCCACATCCGCCGGAGGAGCGGAAACATACATCTGCACCACTTCCTTTCCGGCATATTTGCCTGTGTTCACGACATCGACCGACGCTATCCACTTTCCTTTCTTATATTTCACCGTAGGGTTGGTGAAAGTAAATTCCGTGTACGACAAGCCGAAACCGAACGGATAAGCCACCGCCTTGCCAGTGGTGTCGAAATACCGGTAACCGACCCATATATCCTCTTCATAGTTAGTGAAATCGAAGTTCTTGCCGCTTTTTTGTCCCACATACGGATAGTTGCGCGACGACGGCACATCCTCATATTTCATTGGGAAAGTCATAGGCAACCGCCCGGAAGGGTCGGATTTTCCGCCCAGCACGTCGGCAACTGCCGTGCCGCATTCCTGTCCCGGAAACCACGCCATCAATATCGCATCGGCTTTGTCACGCCAAGATGCCATTTCCATCACACCGCACACGTTCATCACTACAATGACCTTCTTTCCCGCGGCATGGAATTTCTCCGACACACTTTCAATCATAAACCGCTCCTCGGCCGACAAATTGAAATCGCCGTCAAGCCTGCGGTCCGACTCCTCCCTCGAAATCCTGCCGAGCACCACCACCGCGACATCACATTCCTTTGCCGCACGGTCAATCACCTTTTCCGCGCCACGCAAATCCATCTCCGGAAGCCATACACGGTTGTAGGACAACAATTCCCACGCCGTGCTGTTCGGGTCACGTTCAAGCAACGCATCCTGAAAAGCCGCATACTTCATATATATATCCTTCAAATCTCCGTTCACCTCATAACCGGCATTTTCCATACCGGTTACAATGTCGGTGATATATGGCTTGTTGACGTTCGACGAGCCTGTGCCCCCGGCTATCGACTTATAAGCCGTAGCACCGAACAAAGCGACCTCCGGTGTGCCGCCAAGCGGCAACAATCCGCCGTCGTTCTTCAGCAGCACCATCCCTTCGGCCGCCACTTCGCGCGCCAGCCGAGCATGCGCGTCGAGGTCGGGCGAGCCTTTATATTCCCAACCGTTGTACGACAAAGTCTTTACTATCAGCGACAGCACATTCTCCACCGCGCCGTCCAACGCTTCCATAGTTATCGACCCGTCTTTCACTCCGGCAATTATTTCCTCGTATTGAAGTTTCTCTCCCGGCATAAGCAGGTAAGTGCCGCCGTTAATCTGCCCGACTGTCTCGCGAGTCTTATACCAGTCGGTAATCACTAATCCTTCATACCCCCATTCGTCGCGCAGAATAGTTTTAAGCAGTTCGGGGTTGGTCTGCGTGTATTTACCCCCTATTTTATTATACGACCCCATCACAGTCCATGGGGCTGCCTCTTTTACACAAATCTCGAACCCTTTCAGATAAATCTCCCTCAACGCCCTTTGCGATATGCGGGCATCGTTATAAAGTTTTCCGGTCTGCTGGTTGTTGGCCACGAAATGCTTCAGGCTCGTGCCGACACCTTCCGACTGTATGCCTTGTATCATCTCCGAGGCCATCTTTCCCGACAGGTAAGGATCTTCGGAGAAATACTCGAAATTGCGTCCGCAAAGCGGATTGCGCATGATATTGATTCCGGGTGTAAGCACTATGTCTACGCCGTAGGCCGCGGCTTCCGCGCCTATTGCCTCGCCCTCAATCCGGGCGATTCCCTTGTTCCAAGTGGCAGCAAGGGCTGTTGTCGACGGAAAGCATGTGCAGAATGAAGAATATGACGGTGCGGAACCGCTGCCGGCCACATCGCCGGAAGCACGTTTTACCGGCACGCCGGCCGCGTCGATTGTATATGAGAACCTGTCGGACTGCTCCGGGCTTATCCGCACGCCTACCGGTCCGTCGGCAAGGTTAATCGACGGTATACCGAGAGAATCGATGGGAAATGTGTATCCCGCCGCGCCCCTTACCTTGTGGCTCATACCCTCGTCGGAACCCAACGCCCCGACAAGCAGCCGTGCTTTCTGCTCCAGCGTCATACGGCTTACCAACTTGCCGATATTGCCGCATCCGGGCTTCTCGCCGCCCGCCACAAGCGCAGGCAACAGACATAAAACAAACAGAACCGCTGTCTTCTTCATAAAAATTTCTATGATTTGAAAATGTCTCCCCCGCCGGCTTTCGGAAAAGGGGGAGACATCAATCTATTGACTCAGATTTAGAAAACGCGCGTTATTTTACAACGACCTTGGTAACGTTGCCGTCTACCTTAACGAGATACATACCCGGAGCGCATTCTACATTAGCGTCGTTTTCGCTTACAAGCACACCACCTACGTTATAAACCTCGATAGATTCAGCATCACCCGATACGATAATCTTACCGTCACCGCCGTAAACCTTAGCGGCCGGAGCAGCGTCTACGCCCTCAACACCGGCAGCCGGAGCAGTAAATTTGAACTGTGCGATATAAGCGCCCGGCATAAACTGATAGATATAAGCCTCAGTGTCGCTGATAACGTCTACAGAGAAGTGGTTGCCATAGTAGTTATTAGCGGCATCATACTTATATGAACCATCCGAATTTGATTCTGAATATTTTGTAGCCACCAAATAATCCATATCGCTGTCCTCTACCTCGTAAGTATCCTTTGTAGCAAGTTTTGCGATAGAGAAACCGTCAAGGAAATTATCACCTGAAGAATAAACGATATAATCCTGACCACCTACGGTAAAGATATAGAATCCTGTGCAGCCGTTATGGCGCGGAGTGATGAAATAAGATTCATGTGCCCAATTCTCATCTATATCAAGTGTGAATTTTTCAATAGAGTTGCAATCGGTTGTGCGGAGACCTCCTCCAATCAAGTTCCCGAGCGGACTGAGAACCGCTATGAAATCATAATCCTGCCATGCCGAGTATAACGCTGTGGTAGCAGAATTACCCGGAACATCAAATGGACTATCATAACTGCCATAAATAATAGAATTTTCAATGTCCTGCTCGCCATTTACAAAATACTGCTCTCTGATAGCGGAACCGTCCCATTGTCCTGCCGTATACAACATTCCACCATCAGCACTAAAAATATCACCGCTTATATGTCCGAAGAAGTCATAACGCCCTGTCGGGAATTTTCCTCCGGTAATAGTCTTAGTTTCCGACAAATCGGATGAAATCAAAACAAAACTTTCCGCTCCATTCTCATCCTGCACAGCAATTTCTCCGACTTTCACAATCATATTGCCTGCATCGTCGAACCCGATATTCGTTCCTGAACCGGAATTTATTTCATCTATTTTTCCAGTCTGATCCCATATCTCCACTTTTTCAGTAGTATGGTTCTGCAAATAGAACTTTCCGTCTCGTCCGAATCCCTGACGGACATTAGCCATACCGCTGGCCGTTACGCCCTCATTTATCCATTCCAATGTCAGACAATCGTCCATCGCCGGTTGCGCACTCATCGCAAAGGTGCCTGCCAAAGCAACTGCACCAAAAAGTAAACTCTTTTTCATTGCTTTAAAAATTTAGTTAAACATTAGGTTTTTATTAATAGCATTATTTTATTATCAATTTCAAATTACGCACTCCATCATCACCGCTATCCACGGAAACTACGTATGTGCCGCAAGGCAAACCGGATGTAGGCAATACAGCCGTACCTTCGCAACGCTCCGATTCAGCGACCTTTTTTCCGCAAGAGTCGTAAACGCTGACCGAAGCCTCGCCGTCAATAGAAAGCCGGACATCCGTGCCCCGCTCCACAGGGTTAGGGAATAGCCTCACCACACCGTCATCAACAGCAGCCACGCCGGCATAATCGCCCGCCCACACCGCTATCGAAGCCGTCAGCCCATTGTAAGTTGCAGTCAACCGGAACAAGCCGTCGCCGTCAATCATCACCGACTGCCCTCCGGCCTGAACATCGCCCAACGCCTCGTCGCACTGCAATGTGAACCCGTCGACATCGGTATCGACCAGCAGCCCTTTGGAGTTATATCCGTAAATCACCGGCTCGTAAAGACCTCCTTCTTGTGCTTTTTTCACATAATCGGCAAAGCGTATTTCCGCTATGCTGTTGTCTTCCTGCACCGGAGTAGAGAGGAACAAGCCGTTCTTCACCGCGCGGTTACGTCCGTCACTCGGCACGTTAAGCACTCCGAACTCGTTGACATAGAGCGTCGACGAGCCGCCTCCGTCGAAATTGAGAGCCTCCGTGCAACCGACACACTGCATAATGGCGGCAAGATCCATAGAGGTCACTCCGGCCGAACCGCCCATCTGCCGACCGTCGATTACCATCATCACCACTTTGGTGAAATCGCCGTTATAGCCCACTGCCGTGCGCGGCTGGCGGGTGGAAAGATGGTCGAGCACACCCGAAGTATTGAGAATCTGATTGTCCTGCAAAATAAGAGGCCTTCCTCCGCACATCTGCTCTATCCCCTCAACCGGGACATAATCGAACGGTATGGTAGGCGTAATTTCCAGAATGTCGCCTTCTTTCATTGCAAGCAATATCCTCTCGTGATAGCCGTTGCCCGACAATACGAATCCGTTTTCCGGAATGGCCATATTGCCAACGCCCTCTACCGGAGAACCTGTAATCCTTATCTGCGTTGCCCCTGAAGATTTCAGCGGGCCGTCGACCTGCACGGCAGCCACTTCCACGCCGTCGGCCGAAGTGCCGGTAGAAGAGCCTTTACGCGAAGTGTAGAGTATCAACTCCCCGGAAGCCCGCGTATTATTGACCGCATTGATTGCGTCGCCTTCACCTCCGCTCAACGAAACCATACGGAAAGTAGCATAAGGCGACCCTATGAACAGCCGCTTATCGGCTGTCACGGCAAAAGCGTCCCAATCGTCGCCTTTGTAGCTTTTATAAAGTTCACCGTCGACGGCAGTAGTCCCGATAGGCCCCATGCCTCCGATAAAGTCGGCGTTGACCCCGGCGAAATACACATTTTGGTCATCGTCGTGCGAAGCCGGCATATCGGGCACCGTCACATTGCTCAAAAGATTATCCTTTCCCATTACCACCCTCAAATCCACATCAGGATCGGTAAAGTCAGTCGTGGTGTAGAACAGTTTAAGCGTAACCGGTCCGTCGAGCACAAGATTTGTCTGCGTTGTGGCAGGACCTATCTTGACGTGCGACAGGGTGTCGACCCTATAATCCACTCCTTGCAGCGACCATGTCGTATGTCCCCACAGATTGAGGGACATACAACAAGCTATCGACAATATTAACAAACATAAATTCTTCATCGCTCTAATAATCTATCCTTAATCCGGAAAGAGCCTTGACGGTGATTTCCTTACCGTCGGGCAAAACCACGCTATGATCCTTTCCGTCCATATTTACATAATATTGCACTTTCTTGCCGTCAGCTGAAAGCCATTCGGAACCGCAAACCACGTTGTAGTTGCCGAACCCCACGACATCGACCTTTGGGTTGTCGCCAGAAGGGATGATTTCCCGAATGTAGCGTCCGCCTACGAACACATCGTGCTGCCCTTTGCGCAACTCTGAAAGCGTCTTCAGGAACTGTGCCTCACGCTTGGCCTCGTCGCGCATCAGCAGGACAGGGTCCACCCAGCCGAGCTGCGAGCCATAGAGGAAGCACTGCATCGTCTGGTAGAGGAAATCGCCGCGATTGACCCTGTCGTTGGGATGATAGGTATATGCCGAGGTGATAAGCCTGTCGGAATATACTATCGGGAACAACGGCACTATGTGGCAGTCGCCGTGCGGGGAATTGACAGTCAGAAGCACATCGAACTTGTCGATATAGCATTCCGCGTTCTCCTCGCTTACCAGAATATTGCCCGGTTGCAGGAAATTGGCGCGTATCGAGTCCACCAAATGGCGGTATGCCTTAGGCCAATAACTGCCACCACCTTTCGCATGGCCGTGGTTGCCGGCCCAGCAAGGCTGCGGCGCCGCAGCGGCTATCTGGTCGATATACACGCCGTTGGTATGCAGCTCTTTCTGTATGCGGTCGACAAGACCGGCTATTATGCCGCGCCACAATCCGGAAGCCGGACAAGTGACGGTATTCAGCACCTTGGAGGTGGGATAAATTTCGGTATACAGCGTTCCGTCAGGCTTGCGGCACGAAGCTGAAGCCCCGCCGAGTGCCTTGTAGCTGTCGGCATCCGGGTCCCACAGACGGCCGTTGATATACGGCACCGTGTGGCATCCCCGCGCTTGCACTCCGGCAACCAGCTTGTCGAAACCGGGCTTCGCCGGGAAATAATCGGGATAATGCGTGTCGTAAGGATAGTTGTGCCAATAGTACCAATGTACGAACAGCCCTTCGCCGTAGAGGTCGATAGACTTATGCACGGCATCGACAGCCTCCTTGCTTATGCCCTTGACACGAATCCACGTATCGGTGTCGAGAAGCCATTGCGGAATGCCGCGCTGAGCCAACGTCTTATTACCCCATTCGGTCTCGAAAGTGAACGGACGATACCATCTTACAGCAGCGTCACGCCATCCCTTGTCTGAAAATCCCATGACAGCCGTCCACGGCATCACGTACATGCCATCTTGATTCGACCACCCCTCGGAATTGACGACAGAAGTGAGAAGCGTCACGGAACCGGTAGTGACCACTGCCCGATACTGCTTTCCGCAAGCCTCCTTGTCGTAGGTAGCGTAATAGAACGCGCCGTCGTTGTTGTGGAGAAGCATCATCTGCATCGCCCCGGTAACTGAAGGATATTCCGAATAATAAGTCCGCGGCAACGAAAGCGTGTATTCAGCACCCCATCCGCCGGAAGTTATCAGCTTGGCATCATCGGGACGGTCGACTGTTATGCGCGGAAACTCCGTGTTGCTAACCACCCATCCGTCGGGTGTACCGGCCTCGATGTTCCACCGCAACAGCCCGGAATTGTCGGGAAGCGTCACGGTCATCCTCACCGGAACAGTATCCTCGTAGGTCAGTATGAGACTCCAACGGAACTCCAAGGCGGCGTTACCGCCGGTGCTTACTTCCTTATAACCGTGATAAATGCCGGTAGAAGGGCGCAACAGCGGATTCTCGCCCTGCGGTCCTTTGTATGTCAGCAGCCACGGATAGTAGTTTGCGCCTTTTTTCGACACAAGCTGTTTGCCACCGAACCGCAGCCCTACAATGTCGAACGGTCCTTCCTTAGAGAAGTCGATACGCACGCTGTCGTTCTTCAACGCCACCGTAGCGTCCGACTCGACCACAGCCGACGGCATTCCCTCAGCCCTGCCCCAAGCAAAGAGCAGGACTGACAAGAACACGCCATATATCAGTTTATTCTTCATCTACATTGTCTGTTAATAACCTGGATTCGTAAGATTCGGGTCACGGTCGGTCTCTGTGCGCGGTATCGGCCACCACGTGAATTTATCGTCCCAATAGCGGTTGCGGTCACGCACGCGCAACTTGTCGGCATATCCGGTATAGACCGCAATATCGTTAAGGTCGTTGCGCTCGGAAGCCTTGAAGTTGGGTATGCATCCGGCCATGCCTTCATACCTCACGTCGGCCAACGGCTGCCCATAAGAAGGATACTGGTTGAGCAAATCACATATACCCCAGCGGCGCACGTCGACGAACAACAGGCCTTCCAATGCCAGTTCCACTTTACGCTCACGCCTTACCAGCTGGCGCATCTTGTCGATATTACCCTTACGGTCGGCTGAAACGCCCGGCATGCCGACACGCCCGCGCACCTCGTCGATAGCGTCGTAGACGGTCTGGTCGAGCTCGCCCAATTCAATCTTGGCCTCAGCATAGTTGAGAAGAATCTCAGCATAACGCATAAGAATGATATTGGTAGTGGCAGCCTGAAGCATTTCGGTAGCATAGTTGGCATATTTACGCCATACATATCCCACGCCCGTGTTGACAATCGAGGGGGCAGTAGTAGAAACGTCCGTATTCTGCGCATTGTACCAGTTATTACGACGCGGATAGAAGCGGGTCTTCTCATCATAGATATTGAGCACCATCTTCATCGCGCTGCCGTTATAGAAGTCGATAGTGTCGCCATGTCCGGCAAGCGTCTCGCGGAAACGCGGGTCGCGGTTGCGGGTAGGATGCGTCGGGTCGTAGAGCGGCGACTCGTCGATACGCAAACCGTCCTTACACTCGTATGTATCGACAATCAGCGAGCTCGGGAAACGCACGGAAGAGCCGTAGTAGCGTGAAGAATGCCCGTAGCCCACAGTCTGCGTCATTTTCGAGGCATCGTTGGAGTAGACAAGCTCCCAAAGGATTTCATCCTGCACATCGCTCTTGGTCTGCCCTTCCGGAGTGAACAAATCATGGAAGTTGTCAGCCAGATGACGCTGTCCGATTACCATCTGCGCATAGTCGGCGGCCGTGCGGAAATATTCCGTGCCTTTTCCGTCGACATTGAAACTGCCGGCAAACAAAGCCATGCGCGAAATCAGTCCGTAGGCCGTAGCCTTATCGACACGCCCGCGCTGCGGCGCAGTCCAGTCAAGATCGTTGGCCGCGTCGTCGACATCCTCGATAAGGTAATTGATTATTTCTCCCTTAGGCGTGCGGCCGGCGTTATACTGGTCGACAGTGACCGGAGAAGTGAAGAATGGCACATCGCCGAAAGCCGAAACAAGCAGATAGTAAGCGTATGCCCTCACCACACGCGCCTCGGCATAATACTGGTGAGCCTCATCGGACATATTTGCGATATTGTCGCGCGCTCCGTAGATAACGGAATTGGCGCGCGCTATTATTGTATACGCCCCTGACCACAAAGTCTGCACATACGACTGGTCGGGATTCAGACCTCCACCGGCTCCGATGGAGTTGTTCTCGTTCTGTTCAAGGCCGTAGGCCGTGTAATGGTCGGCAACGATACAGAACGGCACATCCCAGTTCTGCTCGAAATAGCATGCCGAATAAACGCCGGTGACACCTTCCCTCAAACCGGCTTCCGTTTCGTAGAATCCCTCGGTATCGTAAGAAGGATTCTTCTTGTCGAGGAAATCGGAGCACGAAGCGGCGGCGGCAACCACCGCCATTATAGCCGACAACTTGTATATAACTGTTTTCTTCATCTTTCCAATAGATTAAAATTCCACATTAAGACCAAATAAGAACGACATATTCAAAGGATACATCGAAGCTCCACCGCTACTTATTTCAGGATCGAAACCTTTGTAGAAGTTGTTTCTTATGGTCAACGCATTCTGTGCGCTGGCATAAATCCTGACCTTCGACAACATAGCCTTCTCCACCCATTCTTTCGGAAGAGTGTAGCCTACAACCACGTTTTTCAGACGGCAATAAGCACCGCTCTTAACCCAGAAAGAAGAAATTATATTGTTCTGGTTAGCTCCTGTCGGATCTTGCAACAAGATAGGATACTTGGCATCGCGGTTGTCCTCCGACCACCAGTCGAACTGATGCTCGTAGATTGTGCTGTTGCCCGAAAGCGGACGCGCGCCGCCGCCTGAATAATAAACATCCTTCTTGCCTACGCCTTGGAAGAATACAGAGAAATCCAATCCTTTCCATTCGCCGCCCACGGTAAGACCGAACTCATAGCGCGGCGACGGATTGCCGATAATGGTACGGTCGTCGCCGTCGATGTCGCCGTCGTCGTCAATATCGACATATTTGATATATCCGGGCTCCACGTTGTCCTTGTTGCCTCCATACACCGGAGTGCTTTCAATCTCCTCGCGCGACTGGAAAAGGCCGTCGGCCACATATCCGTACCAAGAGCCGTAGGGATCGCCCTCCCGCGTGATAGTAGTACCGACATATTCTTTTCCGTACAGGTTGGTGACAGTATTCTTCACATCGGAGAGATTACCGCGGATATAGTAGCTGAAATCACCCACACGGTCCTGCCATGTCAATGACAATTCCCAACCGTTGTTGCGCATCGAACCGGCATTCTGCCACGGCGATGTCATAGACACGAACAAAGGCACCGGGAATTGCTGCAACATATCGTCGATATAGCGGATATAATAGTCGCCGGTAACCAAGAAACGGTTGTTGAAAAACGCCAAATCGACACCCACATCGACCTGACGCGATTTCTCCCAAGAAATCTGCTCATTGGCAAGCTGCGTCTGAGCCACGCCCGGCGAGAATTCCTCGTCGAACCAATATCCGTAAGCCGTGCTGCTGCCGATTGAAGCGGAATACGGATAATATCCGCTTATGGCCTGATTACCAAGCTCACCGTAAGAAGCACGCAACTTCATCTCGTTGACAACATCCTTTACAGGCTCATAGAACTCTTCTTCAGAGATACGCCATCCTGCCGAGAACGACGGGAAAAATCCCCAACGGTTGCCAGCCTTGAAGCGGGAAGTACCGTCATAACGGCCGTTGACCTCAAACAGGTAGCGGTTGTCATAGATATAGTTGAAACGGTAGAAATACGACAACATCGCCCATGCGTAACGGTTGCTCGAGTTGGTAGCCGTGCTCGCGTCGCCATGCACAAGGTCCTCGTAACCCTCATAATTATAACCTGAACGGCCGGTAGTAATCCAATGATAATCGAGTTGCTCGCTTTGGAAACCGAGCATTGCCTTGAAATAATGCTTTTTATTAAAAGTCTTCTCGTATGTACCTTGCAAGTTGAACTGTTTGGCAACAGTCACACCCCATTGCTCCGAGCCGGAAGACCCGGTAGAAGGATACGACCCTATGAGCTCCCCGTTTTCATAATAGTCATACGGAGTCTGGAACGCGCTCGTCTCCGCATCGTTCCTCTTCCAAGAATATGCGCCGAAGATGTTCAATCCCTCGAACGGGTCGATATTCACCGTCGCACGTACAATGTATTCAGGAGCCGTGCTCTTATTGCGCCCGCCATTACGAGTCAAAGCGATAGGGTTGAGAGCGGAGTCGTTACCCTTGCCATACGTACCGTCGGCATTGATGCCCGGCAACAACGGAGAGAAAGTCATAGCGTAGCCTATGATAGTGGAAGCCGAAGCCATAGCCGGCGACAAGGCATTCGCCTGACGCACGCTTACATCGGCGCCCACACGCAGCCAGTCGTTGACCTTGGTATCGGTATTCACACGCAGCGACATACGCGAGAACTCGTTGTTTTCAATCATACCTTCCTGCTTGTAATAGCCCGCGGATGCATATACTTTCGCACGGTCGTTACCTCCGCTCACGCTTACCGAATAATTTTGTGTCCACGCATAGTCCTTAAGCACCGAACCAAGCCAGTCGGTATCGAAATATGTCATATTGTCAACCCCGCCGTTCTGATACAAAGCAATCATATCCGTATACTGCGGATCCTGATGGTTGTTGACACGGGCAGCGTCGACAGCCTGCATATACTGTACAGCACCCACCGGCTTCGGCAGCGTAGTAGGCATATTCACACCGGCATATCCGTTGAACGATACGTTCACCTTGCCCTCTTTACCACGCTTGGTAGTGACAAGAATCACACCGTTCGACGCGCGCGAACCGTAAATAGAAACAGAAGCGGCATCCTTCAACACCGTAATCGACTCTACAGTATTCAAGTCGATACGGTTCATATCGCCCTCTATACCGTCGATAAGGATAAGAGGTGAGGTAGAAGAGTTGAGCGAGCCTTGCCCGCGCAACTTAAGCGACGCTTGATCGTTACCCGGCTGACCGGAAGAAACTACGGCGCTCAAGCCCGGCACTATACCCTGCAAAGCAGCCGAACCGGTAGAGACACTGCGCCTGATAATCTCGTCGCTGCTGACGCTCTGCACAGACCCGGTCAAATTGATTTTCTTTTGCGTACCGTAACCTACGACAACTACATCGTCAAGCATAAGGTTGGATGACGACATTTCCACATTTCTTGTGCCCGACTTAGTCACCTTCACTTTCTCGGTCTCATAACCGATATAAGAAAAGGTAAGAGTCGTAGGGGCCGTTAGCCTCAATACATAATTACCATCGACATCAGTAGCCGTTCCGGCCTTACCGTCGGAAGAAATAACCGTAACACCCGCCAACGGCTCACCCTCGTCACCTACGACCTGCCCCTTGACCACAATTCCAGCCTGCTGGGCCGCAACCGGGAACGCAAAAGCAAGCACTATTGCCAGTGACAAGAATTTTAGCGTTTTTAAAATCCGTTCTTTCATAAGATTGAATAATGGCTAATTGTTAATTATTAAATTTCTATCTTTTTTAGGCTTAGCATATTTTCACGATGCAAATATAATATTTTATTTAACCACAACAATAAAAATAATTATTTTTCTAATGGGGAGGGTAAAATAAAATTTTTAATTATATAAAAGTTGAATACGGAATTAAATAAAAAACGTAACTTTGCAATATCTACACCTTATTAATATATATATACGATGAGAAGATTGCTTGCAGCTTTAATCCTTGCCATAACATTTGCGGCAAATGCACAGGACACGCTTAAATTGCGTGTAATGACCTTCAACCTAAGATTCGGAGAAAGAGCCACCAATGAACAAATAGCCTCTCTGATAAAAAGATACAACCCCGACTTTGTCGCATTGCAGGAAATCGACGTGATGACAGAACGTGTGGCCACCCCGCACCAGAACGGACGGAATATGCTCTCGGAAATAGCGGCAGCAACCGGAATGTTCGGCTTCTACGCAAAAACCATCGACTTTGCTGGCGGATATTACGGAATAGGAATTCTGTCCAAATACCCTCCCATACGGGCAGAAAAGACAATGCTTCCCAATCCCAAGAACAGCGAGCAGCGGGCACTGGCAGAAGGATTGTTTGAAATAAAAGGCGACACGATAGTGTTCGCGTCGACACATTTAGACCATACAGACGAACAGGCAAGAGAAATACAGGCAAAAACGATTGCCGGCCATTTCAGCAGCTACAAATGCCCTGTAATACTCGGAGGAGATTTCAACACCGGCAAAAAATCGGGAGTCATAGCCACTTTCTCAGAATCAGGATGGAAAGAAATGACAGGAGAAGCGCCGACATTCCCGGCACAAAACCCTGTGAAAAAATTGGATTACATATTAACATACCCTTCCGGAAACTGGAAGGCCACCGAACCGGCAGTCGTCAAGACAGACCTTTCCGACCATCTCCCGGTAATCACAGAACTAACCCTCATCCCCAACAAATAACACAGTCCCGCTAATCATCGAAATTGGCGGCAAGGCCTCCGCGCGAAGTCTCTTTGTAAAGGCTCGGAAGGTCGTGGCCGGTACGCTTCATCACCTCGACTACTTGGTCGAAACTGACACGATGCCGTCCGTCGGTAAACGTGGCGTAGGAATTGGCGTCGAAAGCGCGCGCAGCCGCAAAGGCGTTACGCTCGATGCACGGAATCTGCACCAGCCCGCACACCGGGTCGCACGTAAGACCGAGATGGTGCTCAAGCCCCATTTCCGCCGCATATTCAATCTGGGCAATCGTGCCTCCGAACAATTGGCAGGAAGCAGCCGCAGCCATAGCACACGCCACGCCCACTTCGCCTTGGCATCCCACTTCGGCTCCCGAGACGGAAGCGTTGGTGCGCACCACATTGCCGAACAACCCGCCGGTAGCAAGAGCGCGCAATATGCGCTGGTCGCTCACGCCGTGCGCCTCTTTCAGATGATAGAGCACCGCAGGCATCACCCCGCACGAGCCACAAGTAGGAGCGGTAACGATTTTTCCGCCACAAGCATTTTCCTCCGCCACAGCGAGCGCATATGAATAAATCAATCCACGGCTGCGCAAGCTCCCGCTCATACCTGCGGAACGCACATAATAAGTCAACGCCTTGCGCGGCAAGCCCAGTCCTCCGGGAATCACACCTTCCGTGTTCAATCCACGCTTCACCGCTTTTTGCATCACATTCCACACTTCCTCCAGATATTCCCAAATGTCCCTGCCCTCGCATTTCTCGACATATTCCCAATATGAATATCCATTCCGGTCGCACCATGCAAGAATGTCGGAAATCGTCGACATATCGTAGACGTGCTCCACCTGCTGCTCGTTGAACTCCTCGTTGGCGAGCGTACCGCCGCCTATGCTGAACACTGTCCAGCTATCCAGCTTCCGCCCCTCACCGTCAAACGCCTCGAAAAGCATGCCGTTAGGATGGAACGGCAAAAACACATCAGGCTTCCAGATTATCTCGACAGGAGCTATGCAATGAAGCACATCCAAAATAGCTGCATCCGTGAAGTGCCCTTTGCCTGTCGCGGCAAGGCTGCCATACAGCGTGACCACGAATTTTGCCACAGGCTTGTAGCCCATACGCTTCACAAACATCTTGGCGGCGCGCATCGGCCCCATAGTATGACTGCTCGAAGGGCCGTGCCCTATCCTGTAAATTTGTCTGATGGATTCCATAAAATTAAAAATTTAGTACCAGTCCACACCGTTGTTGGAGCTGCTCCGCTTGTCGTATTTCAAGTCGCGCAGCAGCGACGATTTCACGGCTATATGGAAATTATAGGATTTGTAGGGGCCAACCGGCACGAAGCTCGCGCTCATCGTGAAACAGTGCAGGTCGCGCGATATGGTACAGTTCATATAGGCCAGCTTTTTCGTGTCGAAATTATAGCTCGCCGAAAAATTGAAATTCCAACCCTTCGTAGGCTGCACACGCCCGCTGAAGCTCAGATTCTGCGTCCACTTGCCTTTATAGTCCATCTTTTCCTTGTCGAAATCGCCGTATCCGTAGTTGACGGAATAGTTCACCGTCAGACTCCACGGGAAACTCCACTTCACATATCCGTCATCGTCGAGGTCGTAGCCGGTATCCTTCTTATTTTCCTTTTTATTTCCTGACGAGTCATAATCTTCAATGCTGTCCACTCCGTCATCGGTTTGTTGCGACGTGCCGGACGACTTGCCGTCGTCCTTTTTCTTTCGTTTGAAAGTGTTGTTGTTGAAAGTATAACTGAACGACGTACCGGTGTTCATAAGCTTAATCCATCCTTTTCCGGCTTTCCACCGCGGCACATTCACCCGCACAGGCGAGCCGTTCTCGTTAAGCTGGTAGGTATACGGGTCCCACGTGGCCGACAAATTAAGATTGAAATTCTTCACAAGGCGCAATGACAACGACGTGCTGACATTACTCCAATTAAGGGAATCGGCGGCAAAATTGTACGACTGACCGATAGTGAAATTCTCAATCAACGATATTTTCTTCATTCCGGTGCTGTCTTGGTCGCTTTTCACTTTCATCTCCACGTTATTGGAAATCGACATGCTCACCTGTCCCGTCTTGCCCTGACCGACAGAACCGAATATTCCGTCGGAGAAATAACTGTACTTGCGGTTCACCGGCGCGCCCTGACTGTTAACATAATTATAATTGCCCCAGTATCCCCAGAAAGGCGACGAGAAATCGGGCGATGCGCTGAACGAAATCGAAGGGCTCATCACGTGGCGTATCATCTTCACCTTGTCGCCCATGAACTTCAGCGGCTGGAAAAATCCGTAGATTTTCGTATCGAGAGTGACTGACGCACTGAAATCGAAAATGTTATAGAATCCGTAGGTGGTATCCATCACCTCTTTCATCTCCCCCTGATCCCACGAACGGCGCACTTTGCGCGTGTACATCCTGTCCTGCATCTGAAGGCTCGGCGACACATTTATATAGTCGAACAGACTGAACGTGGCCGACACCGGCACACTATGGCGCATACCATTGCTCCAGTCCCTTATCAAACTCTTTTTGAAAAATTCGTTCTGCTTTGCCGTCAGATTGTTCTGGAACGAGCCTGTATACGACAACTTGATTTTCTCATACCAACGCTCCGACCCCACCATACGCTTGCGTTTGAACGGCGCGACCTGCGACAGCGACAACGTGATGTTAGGGAACGACACCGACAGAGTGGAGTCCTGCGAACGCTGCGTGAGCGACGCAGTAGTCGACATCTGGAACTTCGAGCTGAAGCGGTACGACATATTCACCGTACTGTTCTTTGTGTTTTCCGTGAACGACGAATTATAATAGCTGTTCACATCGTTGCGCGAATAACCGCTCGTGGCAAAATTCACGCTTGCCGAAAGAGTCATGTTCGGGTTTGCCTTGGTGTCCTGCGTATGAGTCCAGCTAATACGGAAATTCTTTTGTTTTGAATAGTCAGGATCGCCCTTTTCTCCATTAATTGTCGTCAGATAACTCATATCGAAGTTTCCGGAGAACTTATAACGCTTCCTGTACGACGACCGCGCGGCAAGCCCCCACGACCCTTTAGTATAGATTTCACCAGTCAAGGCAAGGTCGACATAATCGTTAATCGCGAAATAATATCCTCCGTCACTAAGATAGAACCCGCGCTGATAGTCGTCGCCGAACGTAGGCATTATTATACCCGACGAATATTTCGAGGAGAAAGGGAAATATCCGAACGGCACGGCGAGAGGGAGCGGCACGTCGCACAGCACCATATATGCGGGTCCGGACACCACATTCTTCTTCGGCACGACTTTAGCCTTGGTCAATTGCATATAGAAGTGGGGATGCTCATGGTCGTCGCAAGTGGTATACCGTCCGTCCTCCATGAAGTAGGTGTTATCCTCCATTTTTTTCGTTTTGCCACCGGTAAGATAGCCTTCGCCCTGCTGGGTTACAACGTCAGTGATATACCCGCGCTCGGTCTTGAAGTTGTAGCGCATGGTCTTCGACTCATATTCCCCGCTCTTGTCCTTGAAAACCGGAGAGCCGATTATCTCGCCAGTAGTATCCGCACGGCCTACGGCATACACGGTGCTCTCTTTCATATCCATCTGAAGCTCGTCGGCGGCAAGGTCGATTTCACCATACACCACTTTCGACTCTCCATACATAAACGCTTTGTTCTGACCGAACATCACAAGCGAATCCTTTGCCGAAAAGTCCACGACATTATCAAGGTCGACCATCGAACGCACAATCTTACCGCGGGAAACAGTATCAACTGCCGCACTGTCAGGCGACACTTTCGACGAATCAGGAGCTTCAGACATCTTGCCAAACACTACTACCGTATCAGCATCCGATGTATCAGAAAACAGCTTCACGCTATCAGGCACTACGAGTTCAGCGATAGAATCAGCCACAGTAATGTTTTCCAAAGTATCGGCAACAAGACCCGCCGTATCAGCCGCAACCGGCATAGAATCCGCCGGGGTGTCAAACGTAGCCCTCAACGAAGGGCGCAAAGCCGGCTTCTTGTGTTTGCGGCGTTCGGACATCACAGCACGGATAGAGTCAATCCTCCGGCTTGACCGCAACTGCTGTGCCACGGCAACCGAATCGGTCACCGTGTCTGTCGTATCTTTACTTGCAACCGCACTTTTGCCTTCGTGTTGCGCAAACACCGTGGTCGACAAAAGTATGGACAAGATTACATATATATGAAAACGCTTCAAACTCCTTTATATTCGCAAATACGGTGCAAAATTACACAATCACCCCGAACTAATGCCATATTCACTTGTTTTTAATATTTTTTGTTGCAATCCAAGGGGTAACGAGAGTTTGACAAACAAAATCAGTCACCATCTCCTGAGAGGCTCAAAAACCCCGGAGCAGGGAAATGCATCCCGGCCATCACAAACACGCTGTCTTCAGCAAGCCGCAATATCCGCTCCCTTGCCGCGATGGACGCCTGCTTATCCATATCATACGACGCACAAATCCAAGGATGCTGCAACTGAAGGGCCACCCCATGCATTAAATCTCCGACAATCAGCAATTTCCCGACTTTATATACCGTATGACCCGGAGTATGACCCGACGCATCTATAGCTTCCACACCGCACGGCAAAGAGTCGCCGAACTCAAACAGATGCAATTGCCCGGAATAAGCGCCCATTATCTTTTCCACTTTCCCTTTCTTGCCGGCATCCATACACATCCAACCATCATATTCTTGCCTTGCGACAAAAACATCCGCATTAGGGAACACTACCGTATCGCCTTGCAACATACCTCCTATATGGTCGTTGTGCAAATGGGTAAGGAACAAATAGTTTATGTCATTGGCTTTCAATCCCAACGAATCAAGCAACGGCAACATCCGGCTCTCTCCATCGCCTAATCCTGCATCGAACAGCATCCGCACATTCCCTTTCCTGAGCAAGAATGCACTTATCGACGATGGCACGCCGTCACGCAAGCCCAAGCTGTCAACCAGACTGTCCTCCACATCAGGGAATATGTCCAACGACTGCTTTGTCGCCAAATCCTGAATCCATACAGCCTCCCATCCGTCGAAATCACGGACGATTGTTTCTTCTTCCGATTTCCCGGCATCCGCAACAGACTGCTTCCGGGAAGATTGTCCGCATCCGGCAAACAACAAAGCCATAACAGCAACCATAAAACTTAATTTCCTCATAACAATAAACCTTTATCTCTATCACAAAGATACGAACACCTTTACATATAAGCAACCTATAAATAAAAGCCGCATCCCGGCAATGAGGCTAAAACCAATCCGGTTGGTTTTGCATTGCACCCGATTTGCAGTCTCTTTAACATAAGAAAGGTGCAGTTCGGCATAATCAATTTGAAAACTCCGTTTTCATTTGCTTCTGCGCTCACCTTTCACTATCTTTGCACAAGAATTTAAAAATTAGCTGTTTGTGGAAACTAAGTATATTTTTGTGACTGGCGGAGTAGTATCGTCTTTAGGAAAAGGCATCATTTCGTCATCGCTTGCGCGTTTGTTGTTATCGCGCGGCTTCAGAGTTACCATCCAAAAATTCGACCCTTACATCAACATCGACCCCGGGACACTCAATCCTTATGAGCACGGCGAATGCTACGTAACCGTCGACGGTCACGAAGCCGACCTTGACCTCGGACATTACGAACGGTTTACTAACGTACATACCACACGCGCTAACAATGTCACCACCGGGCGCATCTACCAAAGCGTAATCGACAAGGAACGCCGTGGCGACTACCTTGGCAAGACCGTACAAATCATACCGCATATCACCGACGAAATAAAACGGAATGTGAAACTCTTGGGCAACACCGGCAAATATGATTTCGTAATAACGGAAATAGGCGGAACGGTGGGCGACATAGAGTCGTTGCCTTTCCTCGAGAGCATGCGCCAGCTCAAATGGGAGCTCGGCAGCAACTGCATCTGCATCCATCTTACATACGTACCGTTCATAAAAGCGGCAAAAGAGCTCAAGACAAAGCCTACGCAACATTCCGTGAAACAATTGCAGGAAGTCGGTATCCAGCCGGATGTGCTCATCTTGCGCACGGAAAAAGACATACCGGTAAATATGCGCCGCAAAGTGGCATTGTTCTGCAACGTGTCGCCCGACGCGGTCATACAATCCATCGACATGCCTTCAATCTACGAAGTGCCTATGACGATGCACGCCCAGCACCTCGACGAAATTATCCTGAAAAAGACCAACACTCCATATTCAGGAGAGCCTGACATGTCGCAATGGACAAAGTTCCTCGATATGATGAACAATGCCAAAGAGACAGTAAACATCGGGCTTGTAGGAAAATACGTGGAGTTGCAGGATGCATACAAGTCAATCAACGAATCGCTGTTCCAAGCGGCCACTTACAACAACCACAAGCTGAGCCTGCGCTATATCCACTCCGAGAAGCTGAACGAAAGCAATGTGGAAGAGCTGTTGAAAGATATGGACGGCATAATCATCGCGCCGGGATTCGGGCAACGCGGAATAGAAGGAAAATTCGTGGCCTTGAAATGGTGCCGCGAGCACGATATGCCAACATTCGGAATATGCCTCGGCATGCAATGTATGGTGATAGAATTCGCACGCAACGTGCTCGGGCTGAAGGATGCCAACAGCACGGAAATGAATCCCCAGACGCCTTACAACGTAATCGACCTGATGGAAGAGCAAAAGAGCATATCCAATATGGGCGGGACGATGCGTCTCGGAGCCTATGACTGCGTGTTGCGCGAAGGCTCGAAAACGGCACAGGCTTACGGCACTACGCACATCAGCGAACGCCACCGCCACCGTTTTGAATTCAACGAAGAATACCGTGCGCAATTCGAGGCGGCAGGAATGCAATGTGTAGGTGAGAATCCGAACACCCACCTTGTGGAAGTAGTCGAACTGCCGGACAAGAAATGGTATATCGGGACACAGTACCATCCGGAATACAGCAGTACGGTACTTTCTCCGAATCCACTGTTCTTAAGCTTCATAAAAGCGGCAATAAACAATAAGAAGCACTAAAACAAGACTAATCAATCAAAAGACAACCAATGGATAAGAACACCCTTATCGGTTTGCTCTTGATGGGGCTCGTAATCTTCGGCTTCATGTGGCTGAACCCCGCCCCGGAAGAGCAGCCTCAACAGCAAACGGCTGAAACCGCCGCGACAAAAGGTGACGACACACCCGCAACGGTTGCCGACAGCATAAACGCGACAGAAATTGACAATATAAAATCAATTGTGTCACAATACGGCAAAGCGGAAGAATCGGCAAACGGAAAAATCACCGTCCTGCGCAACAGCAACGTAGAATTGACCGTATCGGGCGACGGCTCGTTGGGCGGGAACGTGCAGATGAACGACACTTCTGTCAGCGTAGCGTCGCTATGCAGCACAGCCGACGCAAATTCACGGCTATTGCATAACGCCGCTTTGGAGGATTTACGCAAAGCTGTCGACAACATAAACAAGTATTCCGACTTCATCACATTCGTCGACGGCGACAGCACGACCATAAAACTTCAAAACGAGCTGCTTGCCGTAGACCTGTCGACAAAAGGAGGCGCAATCGCGAAAGCCGAACTAAAAGGCTACACGACCTACTCCAACGGAAAACATGTCCCGGCGGTGCTATTCGAGAATGACAACAACGCATACGGATTCGTGCTCAACACCCACACACAGCGTTTCGACACCCACGATTTCTACTTCACGCCGGTGCAGGAAAACGATTCCACCGTACTGATGAAGCTTGAGTTCGGCAAAGGCGTTTATTTCGGCATACGCTATACACTTCCGGCCGACAGCTACTTAGTCCGCATGGAAATCGTACAGCAGAACATGAACACTGTGATACCTTCCAACATTGCCACACTCGACTTCCATTGGCACCAAAAAGCGGCACGCCACGAAATGGGAGAAATGTTCGAGGAGCGCAACAGCGGAATTTTCTATAAATATTACGGAGAGGACGGCGATGTCGACAACTTGAGCGAGACAAGCAGCGACGACGAGTCTATTTCCGACAAGCTCAAATGGATTGGCTACAAAGACCAGTTCTTCTCCTGCATACTTATTGCCGACAATTATTTCCTCGGCACGAACAACCTGCGTAGCGAGGTCATTGACGACGACTCTCCCTACCATAAGGACTTTATGAAAGATTTATGGACTGAATCGTCGCTCGAATACAGCTCTACCAATCCCGCCCCGGCGGCTTTCCACTTCTTTTTCGGGCCCAACGACTACCGTCTGCTACGCTCCTACGACGAGCTTATATCCCCCGAAGAAGACCTGAAGCTCACCGAAGTAATTCCTTTGGGATGGAAAATGTTCCGATGGATAAATACCGGTATAATCATACCTGTATTCAACTTCCTCGGCTCGCTCGACCTGAACTACGGAATCATCATACTCTTGCTGACAATACTGCTGAAGCTCGTGCTGTTCCCTCTGACATGGAAGAGCTATTCGTCTCAGGCAAAAATGCGCGTGCTTGCTCCCGACATAAAAGAAATCAACGACAAATATCCGGGGCAGGAAAACGCGCTGAAACGCCAGCAGAAAACTATGGAGCTTTACAACCGCGCCGGGGCGAACCCGATGAGCGGATGTCTGCCGCTGTTGCTGCAGATGCCTATCCTCATCGCAATGTTCTCGTTCTTCCCGTCGTGCATCGAATTGCGCGGAGAACCGTTCCTCTGGGCTGACGACCTTTCGGCTCCTGACGTGATTTTCTCGTGGGATGCCCACATTCCGCTGGTTTCCACATTCTTCGGCAACCACCTCAGCCTGTTCTGTCTGCTGATGACCGCAGTCAACATCATCTACACATACATCAACATGAAAGCCAACCCGTCGAACAACTCGATGCCGGGCATGAAGTGGATGATGTACCTGATGCCTGTGATGTTCCTCGTGTTCTTCAACAACTATTCGGCAGGACTGAGCTATTATTACTTCCTGTCGCTGCTGATAACCATCGTGCAGACCTACGCCTTCCGCTTCTTCATAAAGGAGGAGAAAGTCCGCGCAAAGATGGCCGAGAACGCCAAGAAGCCGAAAAAGAAAAGCGGATTCATGGCACGCCTCGAAGAGGCTCAACGCCAGCAACAGGCAATGCTCCGCGAACAGCAGAAACGCAAGAACAGATAAATGAAAAATTGATTATACAACGAGAGCGGCAGAAACACATCATCGAGTTTCTGCCGCTCTCGTTTTTATATTATTGCGCCAAAGACAATATGAAGTCTTATCTGCGCTGCTTCATCCGCGCTATCCGCATTTTAGCCCGCTGCCCCGCCGACAATTTCTCCTTTGCCTGCGGATATGCCGCCTTCATAGAGTAATAACCGCCGGTTTCATCCAAATAGGTGAATGTAGAACTGCCGTGACGCCTTACACGGTCGCCATCGTACTCTGTCTGTATGCGGTTGGTATATTCATAATACACGTCAACTTGCCCATCAACTATGTCATACTCCGTGCTTGTGTATGATGTAGGAAGATAATCTGCCGGACGGCCCAACAAGCCGGAATATACGATAGGATCATCTACCAGTATCAAATCATTATCGTTGTTGACATAATACACACCCGTGTTCGGGCATTCATAACCGTATTCATATTCTGTCGAAGCTCCGCTCTTATAACTCTCACGGTAGTCACTGCCTATTTCCGTGTCGTTCCATTCTGTTTCCACACTCATCAAACGGCCGCCTTCCCAATGGAAAGCATCGCGCTCGCTGCCCTCATATCTATAGTCCTCGTCTTCCTCGACATAAGTGGAATAAACTTCCGACACACGACCGTCTCCGTTATAACTTATCGAATGACGGTAAGAAGAGCCATCCGCATACAGCTCCTCCATATATACTATATAACCGGCTTCATTCACACGTATATCCGTGCAATCATGCGTGCTGCCATAACCGCTATCAAAATGAAATTCCAACGGGTCGGATGTGACGGTAAAGTCATTGCTTCTAAATGTCCCGCCGACAAGCCGTCCTCTGGAATAATCCATGGTAAACTGACCCATTCCCGTAACGCCCACTATCGGATACTCCAGACCCAATGCGTCCGCTGTAGGAATCTCATCGGCGGCAGTGCCTTTTTTCCCTTTCTCATCGTCCTTACACGATGTAGAACCAACGGCACAACCGCTGCCATTGTCACTAATGTAAAAACACTAACTAATCTCATATTGTTAATAAATTTGATTAACCGCAAAAGTAATTATTAAATTTATCCACCTCCATTTTTAGATTTACTAATTGCTTCCGTCTGTAAAATCCGCAACAAACTTATTGCAGACATTACACAAACATCACAACAAACTCACAGGCAGAGAATATACTTAAAAACATCAATCAAGGTAAATAAATCCGTAATACAGGTTGACATGATGCAGAAAAGCCGATATAACTTTGCGATGACAAAAAATCACGGATTATGACAATAGAAAAATTCAAGGAATACGTAAAAGAACGCAAACCGCTCGACAGCGAGGAGATACATTTGTTTATGGATAAAATGAGCGGAGAGGCCCGACGCATCACATTCCGCCTCAACGCCGAATATCACGAGCCGGAGGAAGTGCGGGCGTTGCTGTCGGAATTATTCGGCTACACCGTACCGGCCACGTTCCGCGTATTCCCGCCTTTCTACACCGATTTCGGCAAAAACATAAGTGTGGGCGAAGACGTATTCATCAATGCCTGTTGCCATTTCCAAGACCACGGAGGGGTGACAATAGGCGACGGATGCCAGATAGGGCACAATGTGGTGTTCGCGACGCTCAACCACGGAATAAAGCCGGAAGAACGGAAACACACCATTCCCGCGCCGATTGTATTAGGCAAGAACGTATGGGTGGGTTCCAACTCAACGATACTTCAGGGCGTGACAATAGGCGACAACGCTATCGTAGCGGCCGGCGCGGTAGTAACCAAAGACGTGCCGGCAAACACTGTAGTCGGCGGTGTTCCCGCACGCGCCATCAAGCAAATCTAAACTTTTGCAAGAGGGAAAAGGGTGGCGGCGTTGCGGTCGGTGACGGATGCCACCTGCTCCACTGCCACAGAAAGTGATTCGGCTATTTTTGCGGCAATCAAAGTAATGTACGCGCTCTCGTTGCGCTTGCCCCTATAAGGCACCGGCGCAAGATACGGACAGTCCGTCTCAAGCACTATGCGCTCCAAGCCGATTGCAGGAAGAGTCTCGTGCAGCTTCGAGTTTTTGAATGTCACAATGCCGTTGATTCCAAAATAAAAATCACCGTACTTGCGTATGCGCTCCACATCATCCACCGTGCCTCCGAAACTGTGGAACACACATTGCGGAAGCGTTCCGGAATAACCGGCAAAAACCGACAAAATCTCGTCAAGCCCATTACGGCAATGGATTATCACAGGCAATCCGAACTGTTCTGCCCAATGTAATTGTGTGTCGAACGCCTCTATCTGCTGTTCGCGGAAAGTGGCATCCCAATAAAGGTCAATGCCTACTTCCCCGACCGCCACAAACTTATACCGGCTAAAAAAATCGTATGTAGCCGCAAGCGCCTCCCGGAAACCGGCATCAACTGATGTAGGATGCAGCCCCATCGCCATTGACGAGCATTCCGGATAACGCCTATGCATTCCTATCATTTGCGGTACAGTCTGCAAATCAACATTTGGCAGCACTAAATGCCCGACACCAGCCGCCAATGCCCGCGCGACAGCATCCCCGCGGTCATTGTCGAATTCCTCCAAATAAAGATGCGAATGCGTGTCAATCATCACGTCTATTTCTTGCGGTTCATCACCATTGCGTCAAAATCCTTGAAAAAAGAGACGGCATCAGCCGACAGTCCCGACTCATCAAGACATCTCAACGCCTCTAAATTGTGTTCTTCAATACTTTCACGACAAATATCCCCTATGGAAAGATTATCATAAATAGCAGTGACCACCTTTATCTTTTCTTCAGGGACGACATCCTGCCTGCCCAACCAATAATCCAGACTTTCCTTTTCCCTTCCATCGGCAAGCTCCATAGCCTTTATAAGCATGAACGTCTTCTTGTCATTCATTATGTCGCCACCTATCGCCTTTCCGAACACAGCCGGATTTCCGTATACATCGAGCCAGTCATCCTGCAACTGGAACGCTATGCCAAGATTCATTGCAAACCCATACAGTGCATTCCCCTGACGCTCCCCTCCATCGCCCATCTCGGCGCCAAGTTGCGCGGCACAGCCAAGGAGCACAGATGTCTTCAAACGAATCATATTGATGTATTCGCTTACAGTCACATCCTTACGGCTCTCGAACTCCATATCGTACTGCTGGCCCTCATACACCCCGACAGCCGCACGGTTGAATATCGCAAGCAGCCTGACAGCCTTTTCAGGAGCGACACCCTCGATTAGCTTTTGCGTCGCAAGAGTCAGCATGGTGTCACCCGAAAGAATAGCCGTGTTGTCATCCCATTTCCGGCAAACAGTAGGCTTGCCCCTGCGCATATCGGCATTGTCCATCACATCGTCGTGCAGGAGCGTGAAATTATGAAACATCTCAACTGCCACCGCCTGATTGAGAGCGGCCGAGCAATCTCCACCCACAGCGTCACAAGCCGCAAGCAACAAAGCCGGACGCAACCGCTTCCCGCCATTCGACAAACCATATTCAATTGGTTCGTAAAGACCTGCCGGGCACTTTGGCAACACTACGCTTCCAACAGCATTCTCCGCGAGACTTATATATCCTTCTATCCCTTTCATCTAACCATAGTTTACAAAACATTACTTTCACAAAAGTAACCATAATATTCCAATTAGCATAGTTCCGGCTCTCAAGGCTCATATAAAATTTAAATCATTGTTTTTTTATGCGGAAAGCAAACAGTATCTTTGCAAGAAAGAAAAAATTAATTATGAGAAAACATCTGTTGGCACTGTTAGGAATCATTCCATTGGCGGCCGTTTCCGCCCCGGTGCAGGACAACATATTAGAGACATCCGCCGAAGGATATTTGGAACGTGGAATCCGTATGTATGACACGAAAAACTATACCGGCTGCATCGACCAGCTCGGCGAGGCCAAACGTATGGAAGCACCGGCCTCGCTCCACGAGGACGCTGATTTTTATATCGCTTCGGCAAAATTCCGCCGTGGCGACTCCGATTGCCTGAAGGCGATGCTTACGTTCGTGGAAGACTATCCCGCTTCGATACACAGATTCCAAATGTGGTTCAACATAGGTAATTACTACTACGAAAACGGTGAATATAAAGAAGCCGTCACGGCATACGGAAATGTAGGCAAAGAGTCGTTCAGCGGCAACGATATGGACGACCTCACCTACCGGCAGTCGTTCTGCTACCTGCGGCTTGCCGAATACGACAAGGCACGCGCTGGATTCTCCCGCCTGAAAGGCAGCAAGGAATATGGCGAGGCATCCGCTTTCTATGATGCTTATATCTCGTACGCCAACGGCGATTACGGCAAGGCGGAAACAGGATTCAAGTCAATACCGCAAAGAAGCAGGCTATGGAACGAAGCGCAATACTACATTTGCCAAATACGCTTCGAGGACGCGGACTACGACAATGCTCTAAGAATCGGAAACCGTTTGCTTTCCGAAAAGTTCCCGGCCGATATGGAAACAGAGCTGCGGCGTGTGGTCGGCGAAAGCGAATACCACCTCGGCAACTACGAGCGCGCCGTAGACCTGCTGAAACAATATGCGGATAATTGCAGCGGAGTGCCGGAACGCTCGTCGCTCTACATACTCGGCATCGCCGGATACCGCAACGGCGACGACGGAGAAGCCGTGCGCTACTTGGACAAAGTAGTAGGCGAAGACGATGCCCTCGCCCAAAGCGCATACCTCTATATCGGACAGACTTACCTGCGCTCCGGCAACGTAAACGCCGCTTCGCTGGCATTCGAGAAAGCCTACAAGATGCCTTACGACAAAAGCGTGCAGGAAACGGCATTCTACAACTACGCCATCGCCCAAAGCCGTGGCGGAAGCGTGCCTTTCTCCAATTCGGTGAAGATTTTCGAGGACTTCCTCAACCGTTTCCCTGACTCTAAATACGCCTCCGACGTGGAAGACTACATAATCAACTCCTATCTTGCAAGCAAGGACTATGACAACGCGCTCTCCTCGATTTCCGCATTGGAAAACCCTTCGGACAAGATGCTTGCAGCCAAGCAGAACGTGCTCTACCGTCTCGGCGTGCGCGAATTGTCGGCCGGCAATACAGGTGACGCGCTCGATTATTTCACGCGTTCAAGCCAATTACGCAAATACGACAGCAAGATAGCGAATGAAAACGCTCTATGGCTCGCCGAGGCGGCATACCGCAACGGCGATTACGCAAAAGCGGCCGACAGCTACTCGTCATACCTGAAAAGGGCAAACAGCAAAGACGCGAACTATGCGCTGGCAAACTACGGATACGGATATTCGCTGTTCCAGCAGCGCAAATACTCCGAGGCAAAAGCAGCGTTCACCAAATTCCTTAACCAGAATCCAACCGACAAGGCTATGAAAACCGATGCCTACAACCGTATCGGCGACTGCCTTTATTACAACAAAAACTATTCGGAAGCCGAAGGATATTATGAAAAAGCTATCGGCATCAAGGGGGTAAAAGCAGACTACTCACTGTTCCAGAAAGGATTTATGTTAGGACTGCAACGCCGGCATAAAGAAAAAATAGCGGTAATGGACAAAGTCATCGACAACTTCCCAAGCTCCGTATATGCGCCGAAAGCCCTCTACGAAAAGGCGCAAGCCTATATCGCCCTTGGCGACAACGGCAAGGCGGAAGCCACTTTCAGCAAGCTGATGGGCGATTATCCGCAGTCGGCCGAGGCACGGCAGGGGCAGTTGCAGCTTGCCATGCTTCTCAACGGCACCGGACGCAAAGACGAAGCCCGCGACCAATACAAGTCGTTGATTTCCAAATCACCGTCGAGCGACGAGGCAAAAGTGGCAATCGAGGACTTGAAAGTGATGTATGCCTCCGAAGGCGACATTGCCGGATTCACGGCGTTTATGCGCAATGTAGACAGTTCCTACAAAGTTGACGGCGGAGAGATGGACCGCCTGTCGTTCCAGTCGGCTGAAAACGCATACCTCGCCGGCGACGGAACCGCAAAATTAGAATCGTATCTGAAATCATATCCCGACGGGCAATACTCCGGACAAGCCAATTACTACCTTGCGGAGAATGCCTATAAGAAGAAAGCCTACAGCAAGGCGCTCGGTCTTCTCGAAAAAGCGCTTGCCGCTGCCCCCGACGCTTCGTATGCGGAGACAGCCCTCGTGATGGAAGGCGAAATCTTGCTATCGCAGAACAAAATTTCAGAAGCCCGCGACGCTTACGTGGTGCTGCGCTCTAAAGCCACCACCGATGCCAGCCGCCAGTCGGCGTTGCTCGGACTGTTCCGCGTATCGCGCGATTCCGGCAAGGAAGACGACGTACTCACCTACGCCAATATGCTCGTATCGCAGCAGCTTGATGCGGAAACCCGCGCGGAGGTACTCTACGGACGCGCCTCGGTACTCGCCTCGCAAGGCAAGAAATCGGAAGCCATGGACGATTACAAGCAACTTGCGAAAGACCCGCAATCGCTCTACGGGGCAATCGCTGCAGTCGAGCTCTCGCAAATCTACTACGACGAGGGCAAGCTCGATTCTGCCGAGAAACAGCTTAACAAGCTGATTGATTCCGGCACACCGCACCAATATTGGATGGCGCGCGGATTCATCCTGCTTTCCGACGTTTACAAGAAGCGCGGCGACACATTCCAAGCACGCGAATATCTCGAAAGCCTGCGTGAGAACTATCCGGGAAAGGAAGCCGACATACAGGAAATGATAGAGACGAGACTTAAAGCATTAAAGAACAAATAACATCATACAGAAATGAGAACATATAAGAAATCCATCATACTGACGGTAGCCTCAATAGCTGCCGTGACAGCTTATCCGCAGGACGGCAACAACGGCGAGCTGCAAAAATCCATCGTCATAGAAAAGGATTTCGTGCCGGTGGAGACGGAAGCCAAGAAATTGGACGTGCTGCCGCAGGAAGCACCTTTCACAGCTGTAAAGACCGAGCTTTCGTTCAGCGACTGGGCAGTACCCGCAACCGTCGAGCCTATGCTATTGCGCCAAGCTCCCATGAAATACTCCGACCCGTCGCTTGCTCCCTACCGCAAGCGCGGCTATGCGGGATTTGCCGCCGGAAGTTATCTTAATATGGTCGGAAGCGCAGGCTACCGCTTCATCGACAATGACCGTATGCAACTCGGCGCATGGTTCCAGCACAACTCCACCAACGGCTCGGTAGGCGGGGAGGATGGAAAAGACGATGACGGCTATTATAAACAATTTGTCTCTGACGACAAACTAAGTCTCGATTTCAGCAACCGCTTCGAGAAAGGCATCCTCAACGCCAACGCAAGCTACCACTACGAAAAATTCAACTATTACGGCACTTGGGGAAAGTTGACTTATGAGCCGTTCAACCCATTCGATTTGTCCCCGCAAAACAAGAAACAGACCGTAAACGAATTTAATGCCAACCTGAAGTGGCAAAACAATACTGAAAGCAACTTGCGCTATTATGCCGCTTTCGATTTCAATTATTTCGGATACGGATATGGCTCCGGTCTTATGGAATACCAAGCGCCGGACTACAACGCCTATTTGCCTGACGGGCTGAAAGAGTACCACAGCACAGTGGAAGGCGGCATAGATTTGGCTTTTGGAGAACAATCGTCCGTAGGGATAGACGCTGATTTCCAATATCTCAAATATAATAATACCCAAGGAATCGCAGCATTGAGTGATTCATACTACACTGATTTCCTTTTCCACATTGCGACACCTCTGCCGTCGGAAGGTTTCGGGATGCTGTCATTTACTCCGTATTACAGCAAAAAGACAGAGCATATGAATCTGCACATCGGCGCACGGTTAGACATCTCGTTCAACAACGGAACGGTATTCCGCATAGCCCCTGATGTGCGTTTCGACCTTGCAATGTCCGACAAAGTCAGCCTGTCCGTTTCCGCCACAGGCGGCAACCATATAAATACGTTCCACGAAACGTCGGCCGTAAACCGTTATATGAATCCATCATTTGAACTTCCCACTACTTATACAATAGTTGATGCCCGCGCAGGATTGAACTTCGGATTGTGGCGCGGACTGTCGATGACACCTTACGTTGGCTTTGCCGTTACCAAAGACTATATGCTGCCGTTTGTCGACGACCTGATAGCCATCGGAAGGACCGACGGAGACTATATCTACCGGCACAGCTATGGGGCAAATCTCTATATGGGGCAGACTTTCTATAAAGGGATGGACACCAACGGCATAATCGCCGGAATAAAATTTGGCTACAAATTCAAGGATATTCTTGAATTGTCGGCCGACTATGCGTTCACACCGCAAGGCGACGACAGCGGCTACATCCTCTCCGACGACCGTCCGGAGCATACTGTCCGAGCCGTGGCGAAAGTGCGTCCGATAAAACCGCTATCAATAGTGCTTGACTACGAACTACGCGCATTGCGGTCGATAAGCGGTACACATTTATATTACGACCCGACGGAAGTGGCATATAAATACTACGACACAACCTATCCTTACTCCAACATCTCAAACCTGAATCTTGGAGTGTCGTACCAAATCAACGATATGATAAGTATATTCTGTCAAGGAAACAACCTGCTCAACCGCCGCTACGAGAACTACTACGGCATCTATGCGCAGGAACTGAACATCCTCGGCGGCATCGGCGTGAATTTCTAAACGACCGCATACACAAAAACAGAGCCCGCTTCAGCAATGAGCGAGCCCTGTTTTTGCACTGTATCCAACCGCTACATATTGTTGATGATGTAGTCCTTCAGTCCGAAGTCCTTCTGCACGCCTGTCTCCTTGGAATGATAGTCCTGCGAGGTGATGCGCACACGCTTATGGCGGCGTACCAGTTTGTCTAAAAACTCGGAAATAACCTTACGGTAGAGCCACATAGGTGTCTTGCACACCTCGTGGCTTGCATTGTTGACTATATAGAAATAGTACGGCGCGCGCGCGGCTTTCAACGACGCGGCGATGGAAGTAGACCCCCACAGCCCACCTACACCGCGTATGGCCGCCTGACAGAACGGCACCTGACGGTCGGCATCGCCATGGAACATCATAATCGGGCAAGGCTTCTTCTTCCATTCCGGCAGCGATTTACTCGATATTGCCCCGGCAAACGACATCACACCGGCATAGTTGAACCCTTCCGGAAGCCGCGAAGCCACCGGCAGACCGTTGCAGATGGCATATTCCGTCTGCAGAACAGTTATCGCCCCGGCACTCGACCCGCATGCTATGATATTGTCAACGTCTATGCCCCATTCGTCGGCATGCTCTATGACAAAAGATGTGGCATCGGCAAAATCTTCCGCCGCAAATTCTATCGCCTCATTGAGCGCGCCGAGGAATCCTAACGTACTCTTCTTGCGCTCCGGAGCTATATGGCGGAGATGCTTGCGGTAGTCGATTATTATAGCCACATAGCCTTTCCGGGCAAAATAGTTCATAAAATCGACATATTGCGGCTTGTCGCGCCGCCCGCGGACAAAAGAGCCGCCATAAGCGAAAATAATCACCGGACGGCGGCGGTGAAGCCAGTTTTCCGACTCGTATTTATCCAGATACAGGATTGTACCGTCCTTCATCGCGAACGGATATGTGCTTTTCCTTATGTCGGGCTTCATCCTCGACACTGCATACAACGCCACCCCTGCCGTTGCGGCCGCTGCTACTGCCATCCCTATTTTCTTACTAAATTCCATACTAATGTTGATGTATCCGATTATTGATACAACAATTCTCCCCGGCAAATAGTTTCATCAATACGTAAGAATCTGCAATCCTTTTTCCGTCATAAGGAAAGTATGCTCCCATTGCGCCGAAGGCAATTCGTCGTCGGTAACTACTGTCCAGTCGTCATCGGAATCGATGAACACCTTCCACGTTCCCATATTTATCATCGGCTCTATAGTGAACACCATACCCGGGACAAGAAGCATTCCGGTGCCTTTCCGTCCGAAGTGCAACACATCAGGCTCCTCGTGGAACTCCAGTCCCACTCCGTGCCCGCACAAGTCGCGCACCACCGAAAAACCGTTCTTTTTGGCGTGCTTCTCTATAGCGTGGCCTATGTCGCCTACAAAACAATACGGCTTTGCCACCTGCATCCCTATTTCGAGACATTCCTTGGCCACCCGCACCAATTTCTCCTTCTCGGGCGAAGTCTTGCCGATGATGAACATACGGGAAGCGTCAGAATAATAGCCGTCAAGAATGGTGGAAACATCCACATTGATTATGTCGCCCTCCTCCAGAATCTCGTCCTCCGAAGGAATTCCGTGGCACACAACCTCATTCACCGACGTACACACGCTCTTGGGAAACCCCTCATAGTTGAGCGGGGCAGGTATCGCGCCGTGAGCCACTGTATAGTCATAAACAAGTTTATCTATGTCGGCGGTACTCATCCCTGCACGAATCTCGCGCTGCACAAGGTCGAGCACGCCGGTGTTCACCTTTCCGCTGCGGCGTATTCCCTCTATCTGCTCCGGTGTCTTTATCAACTTCCGCGAAGGGACAAGACATCCGCGCTCCTGATAATACAAAACCTTACGGTCCATATCCGTAAGCTCCGCGCCTTTCGGCACTATCCAGTTTCTTCTATAAGCATTCATATAGCAAATGTAAACACCAGCAATGACAGGAGCAAATATCCGCACTTAATTTTTTTGCGTATTTACGCATTTTTCTAAAATAGACGAGCGTGCCAATGCCCCATAACTGGAAATATAGTATGGCCGCCGTGCTGCTATCGTGCAGACGCGGCGGCCATAAGTTTAAATCCGTATTGCCTCTGTCGCGCAGATTATTTAGCCACGCGTTCGAGCCACTTGACCATTCCGAACATCACGCCCATCGAAATAATACATACTGCGAAGAACACTGTCCAGCACTGCCATATCGGCCATGCGTTGTACATCAGCGGACCAATCCAGAGCAACAGGTTGCCCACTGCCGTGGCGCCGAGCCACAAGCCTTGGCAAAGTCCCTGCAGATGCTTAGGCGCAATCTTCGACACGAACGACAGCCCGAGCGGAGAGATGAACAGCTCGGCGAGCGTGAGGAAGAAATAAAGTACAATCAGAATCCACGGGCCGGCCATCATGCCTTCCTTGGCGGAATCGCCCATTGCCTTGAAGTCTGTAGCCGAAGGATAACCGTTGGCGTAGGAGAACACCGCAAGTATAAGATAAGCGATTCCGGCTATGAACATACCGTAGGCAATCTTGCGCGGAGTGGAGATTTCCTTGCCGCGGCGCGCCAAAGAGCCGAAGAACAACATAATGAACGGAGTAAGGAATATCACGAAGAACGGATTGACTGCCTGCCAGATTTCCGGCGGAATCACCGACGTATTGACAAAGTCGCGCGCGAAGAGCGAGAGCGACGTACCGTTCTGGTGGAACGAGAACCAGAAGAAAATCACGATGCCGAGAACGGCAAACAAAGCATACATGCGCTGCTTGATTTCTTTCGCCATCTGCATCTTTTCCTCCTGAGTGTAAGTGACAGCAACTTTTTCCTCTTTCTTTGCAGGATTCGGGAAAATCTTCTTGGTAGCCACAAAAATAGCCAGCGAAATAAGCATCGCTACAACCGATGCGATGAAAGAGTAATGTATGCCGGTATTGAACACGTCGAGATAATTGGTGCAGAACGCCCCGAGGTCGGTAACTGCCACGGTGCTCGCCTTTCCGACAAGCTCCGTGAGGTTGGCCATCGAATCGGCCGCCATAGCCGAGCCTTTCTCTATATATTCGTGGCAGAGGGCCGGCAGACCGGCGTTGTAGACCATATTGTTGGCGCTAAGCCACCAGTTGCGGAGCAACGGAGCCACGAACGGGGCAATAAGACCGCCGATATTGATAAACACATAGAAAATCTGGAAACCCGAGTCGCGGCGGCTCTTTGCCACGGCGAGAGCCTCAGGGCCTTTCTTTGCGGCCTCAGCCTCGTAATTATCATAAAGCTGGCCTACAATCGCCTGCAAATTGCCTTTGAACAAACCGTTGCCGAAAGCAATCATAAGCAGAGCGAAACAAGTGAGCGGCAACAGCCATCCGATGTTGTTTTCCGTGGAAAGGATAGGAATGGAAAGCAGGATATAGCCGAGCGACATCACCACCAAGCCGTTGATGATGGTGCCTTTATAGTTCTGCGTGCGGTCGGCTATGAATCCGCCGACGAGGCTCAACACATAGATTCCGGCATAAAAAAACGAATAAATCAAACTTCCTGCCTCATCGCTAAGCCCGAACTTCGAGCAAAGGAACAACGTGAGGACAGCATTCATGATATAATACCCGAAACGCTCGCCCATATTGGCAAGGGCGGCGGGTATCAGTCCTTTAGGGTGGTTTTTAAACATAGAAAAACGGTTTTTATTGGTTTATAAAATTAGTTCTTATTTTTCCTGAAATCCGTCACCACGAGCATGACGGCGGCAACCAACGCCAGCAACGACGAAAGCAACCCTGTCCACGTGCCGCTGCCTATGATTTCCGTAAGCGGGATGCCACCACTGCCGGCCGGCATGCCACCGCCGACAAAAGAGGCCATACGCGCAAGGAAATAGACAAAAAATATCACCTGAAGCAAAGCGAAGGCCACGGCAAGGATATGCGGCTCACGCTTCCGCGCGAACACCACGGCAATGGCACCGGCCGCACCTATGAACGGAAGCAGGAAGGACACAATGCTTGCGAAATCTTTCGTCATCCACACCATCCTTATCCATTCCAGCCCGCCGCTAATCTCGAAGATAGGAATCTTGAACAAAGGAAGGAACACATAGACCAGCACCGTAACTATCGAGAAGGCAATGACCCCGGCAGCCCATTTGTTGCGCAACGCTTCCATCACGCCTGCCCCTCCTTGGCCTTATATGCAAGCGCATACATCTTTATCTGCTTCACCATCGCGAGCAGTCCGTTGCTGCGCGTGGGCGAAAGGTGTTCCTTCAGTCCGATTTCGTCGATGAAGTAAAGGTCGGAATCAAGTATCGCCGATGGAGTCTGTCCCGACAACACCCTGACAAGCATCGAGATGATGCCCTTGACTATGATGGCGTCGCTGTCGGCATCGAACCGTATCACCCCACCGTCATACGTGGCATTTACCCACACACGGCTCTGGCAGCCGTCTATAAGGTTGTCGGGAGTCTTGTACTTCTCATCCAACGGAGGCAAAGCGTTGCCCATCTCTATTATGTAAGAATATTTGTCCATCCAGTCGGTCAGTCCGCTGAACTCGTCGATTATCTCATCCTGTATCTCGTTTATCGTCGCCATAAACTGCAAAATATATCTTTAAGCACAAAGATAGTGCAAATCGGGTGCAGAGACAAATGAAAACATAGTTTTCAGATTTGGCTATGCCGAGATGCAGCCTATCTTATTCAAAGATACACAAAGCAAAGGGGAAAACAACACCCTTTAATAATTTATTTCAATTTATTTGTGTCCGCAAAAAATCCTATGCAAGCGGAGCGCGGCTTGCGGAAGACGCATAACCGTGAAATCGGCCTTATATAGGCCGCGCATAGTGTTGAGTGAAGAGTGTTGAGAGAGATTTTACACTCAACACTAAACATTAAACCCTCAACTTTCAATGCGCAGCCTCTCCGAGGCTTTCTCACACAGTGTTTCCACACGAGCGACAAATGTAGCCATGCAGTTGCGGCATAGCCGCTTGACAATTGTAACCCCGAGCAAGCAGAGCGCGGCTTGGGGTATGGCTGCCCGTCGCCCACCGCCAAGGCGGCGGGTTACGCATCAACAGCCCCCACGGGGCTGACACCGTCGGGAATAGCAGACTTTGTATCTCAGATTGAGTTTTGACTCATCCTCAAGTCGGGTGGAAAGCAGATGAGTAACAGTCAGATAAAAAAATAGTTGGCAAAAACACAACAATTAATTTGCATTTTACCAATTTTCCATATTATATTTGCAACATAAAAATGCAAGCCAAGTCTTGTTAACCGTAAATCTAAAACACAAAACAATGTTCGAGTCAAAAACCACGAGAAACACCGAACTGATGCGCGACTACCGCCGTACAGTGAAAGAAATCCTCGCCTCGGGGCAGGAGCTATGCAGGGAGAAAGCAATACGCAAAATGCTTGCGGAAAGCCGCCCTGACTATCACGTCACCTACACATGGGCCGTAAGGATGATGCGCGAAATGATTGCAAACGGAAAACCTTGCCCTGCAAAAGGGCTAAGGCACAAAATGTGGGAAGAATTCCGGCAGCACGTAGAGGGATACATGCAGAAAGGCGCGAAACTTGCCGATGCCGTAATGGCCACAATGCTCAACAAACGCGCATCAGGATATTTCATCACCTATAAACAGGCATCAAAAATAATCTACCATGAAACCGAAAAGAACCGCCACAGCTGCCCTCATCGCGCTTAGTCTCCTCACGGCAGGATGCAAGAGCCATAGGGAGGCGGTTGAAACGGCAGAAACGGCAACCACGCACCAAACCGTTTCAACCACCGACTCGGCACACGCCACAACCACCGAGAACCGCGGCATAGAACTCCGGCGGACAGAAATAAAATTCTATCCGCCTGACACCACCGGCACCGTGCGCATAGAAAAAATAATCCGCACAGTGGCGGGGAGCACCACGGAGAAAATCACAGACACTTATGAAAAGAAGGAATCCGCGTCAAGCACAAACGAAAAGCGCGCATCCCGGCAGGAAGCGAAAAGACACACCGAACCACGGACAAACGGCAAAATCATAATTGCAGCCATCATCCTGATGATACTGACTTATCTAATCACCAATAAATTATCAAAACAATGAAAGACACTGTAAGAATTGCAACAATCAGCATCGACACCGAACGCATACAACGCGACATCTATGCCGAAAGCGCGTGCATAGCCCTCATGTCGACAACCAAACGTCCCGAAATACTGACCGGCGACAGGCGCAAACTGATTGAAATTTACATCAGAAACGCAATCACGGAATTCGCGGCCAAGTTTTGCGCATTTATCGACGGCAACAGCCTCAATTTAGAAGAAGCAGGGACATTACAACAGATTCCGGTGATAATGCCCGAGGATACAAAAATATCCCCGCAAATAATTCGCAGGATAATAGAAAGCATCATAACAGCACACGTGCTCTCCGCCTGCTATGAGCCGCAACCTGAAATACACGAATTGCTTGCGGAAAGATACGAAAGGCATTGCTCACAACTCCGCATCGCACTGAAATAAAAGCAGGGACATAAAAAAAATTGATTGCCTCACGGCAACCAATCTTGTTAACCTTAAATCTAATACCATGAAAAACACATTGCAAATGTAACATTTTTCTGAAACTCCTGCAATTTTCCCACAGCAAAAGTTGTATAATTAAATATATTTAACTATACAGATGCTATTTATCGCCCACTTGTTTCCGAGAGTTGTAAAAATAAGCTCTCCAATGCCGGGTACAGATGCAAACTTGCCGACTCCACGCCCTTATCGCGCGACTGCTGGTTGAGCAACTTCTTCGTAAGTCCTATGTATGCGTGCAACGAGCGCGCTTTCCCATACGCTTCCGAAAAGCCCTGCATGTCTCCCGCCTGTTTCAACCGCATTGCCCGCAGCACCTCCGTGCCGAAAAGTCCGGTCAGCTTGAAGCGGACAAGCCATGGCGACATTTCCTCCACAAGCCCCGGATTCTCTCTGGAGAGCAGCAACTTGTCGGCGGCTTCGCTTATGTTCAGGCACTCTTCCTCAACCTGAGCGAAAGCCCCGGTATCTATACGCCCGTCCTTATAGGCGTCACAGAGAGCGTCGAGAGCCTGACGGATATTCTCCGACTCCTTGCGGCGGAACTTATGGCCGTTCGGGCCAAGATCGGAATTATGCATGGCAAAAGTCCTCAAATAGCGGGCGTTTTCAGGCATAAGGTCGCGGATTGCCATTTCCCATTCCCTTCCGCTGTCATAATCTTCCATATTCCAAGTATAGCCGGCAATGCTGTACAACGCTATTTTCGACGCTTCGGCATGCTCCATAGGATTGGACACGAACGCGCTCATCCCGTCTTTTATATCCGTACCGTTGCCATATACCTCGCCCATCAGCAAATGGTCCTGCACATAGTCGGAAACAGGGAAATTCCACCATATATAAGCCTTGCGCTTTATCAGCGGATTGATGAAATCGAGGGTGGCACGGTCGATATTAGCCACCACCTTGTTGCCCGTCCACATCACTTGTATACCGGGATTAAGCATATTGCCGAGCGTCGTGAGATAGCCGCCCTCCAGTTTTGCCCACGACTTGTTGTATTCGGTAGGACATATTATCAACGGAGCCACGTCGCCCTTCACCTTCACGAAATTGTCGTCAAGATAGTTGAGAAGCTCAGCCTGCTTGTCAGCTCTTGTCCCCTCGCCCGAAATATCGTCGAAAAACACCGCGAATCCGCGCACGCCCAGTCCGTACATGCTTTCAAATTTCCGCATAAGCAAACTGCGGTCTTCATCATTCCACTTTATATCCTGCCCGGGATGTATGGCCCAATAGAACATCACGCCGTTAGCCGCTGCCCTTTCCGTCAGTTCCCGCAATTGTGCGGCTTCTTTCTCAGGATAAGGCTTGCGCCAGTCAGGAGTACTATGGTAAGGGTCGTCCTTCGGGCCATAGATATAAACATTCATTTTGTTGCGTCCGTAAAAGTCAAGCTGGCTAAGCCGCGCCTCATGGCTCCACGGCTTGCCGTAGAATCCTTCGACCACTCCGCGGAAAGGGATGTCGGGATAGTCGGCAATCTCCACCAACGGCAACTTGCCGCCTCTGACAAGCTGCGCCAGCGTCTGCACGCCGTAATATGCCCCGCGGCTGTCGGCAGCGGCAATGACAACGCCGTCCTTCGAAGTCTCCAAATAATATCCTTCAGCGACTTCAGGGATACGCCCCGCATAGCGTTTGACAGCCTTGTCGCCCTTTACACCTATGCGCACCGTGAATTTTCCCCCACCATTTGCGCCGGGCATTATGCTGTCGAGCAAAGCCAAAGCAATATCCATACCGCTATCCGTAGAAGCGTCCAATCTGTAGCTTTCAGGCAACGCTACACTGCCCTCCCGCTCCACACATTGCTGCGGCACAGGATGAACCAGAAGCTCCTGCTGCGCATTGAGCGAGGCACAAAAAACAGTGCCGGCAACAACCGACATAAGAAATTTTCTCATAATTATAAGTAGTATTAAATTTTACGATAAAAAAAGGATGTGCCTGAACCGGGATAAAACCGTATGCCTGACACACCCTCTTATGGAATTATTTTATATTATGGCTATGGGAAATCAATAGAAATCTATCAGATTGTTGACAATGTCCTTATTTTCTTTAAGGATTTCTACTGCCATACGCGATACAGCGGCCGAACCCATCGACATCGAATAACGCTGCGCAAGCTGCTCTGGTGTCATCTGGGTGCTTGATTTTTCGTTTTTCACCACCTTGTATACAAACACGCCCTGATCGCCTTTCACCGGTCCGTTCAGCGAACCCTGCTTAGCATAGGGAGCCTCTGCGGTAAGCTTGCTTTCCATATTACGCAATACGGGGATGAAATCCTGCGAGAAAGTAATAGTCACAGCCGTATCGACCGGCACATTCATCAACTTGGCATAACCTGCAAGGTCTGACGCTTTGCCCTTGTAATCGGCCAACAGTTTCTCGCCTTTCTTGTCGTTGCGCACCTTAGTCTCGATTACAGAGCGCACTCCGCTGTCCGACAACGGCATATATCCGGCCGGGATAATGTCGTCGAGAGCCACGGCAATCATCTTGTCGTTGCCTTCCTTGTCGTAGATAGAAGAAACAGAACCTTTCTCTGCCCCGAATGCCCACTGCACTTCCTTACGGGTCGACTCTATTCCGTTGATTTGCGGCGTTTCAGCCGTAACTTCAGCTTCAAGAGCCTGATAGCCCGACGCAATGGCATTGTCGGCAAACAATTTTGCCGTATTGTTGGCAGAAATATACTTTTGCAATCCCGCACGGAGATTGTCGATTGTCTCGTCGCTCGGGAACACCTTATACGACACTTCCGCTATCTCGTACATCTGTTTCGGGGCTCTCTTTTCGTTCACCCTGTAAATCAAAGCGGCGTTGTCGTTACTGTCGATTACGAAATACTCGCTGCCTGCGGCAAGCAATTTCTTCTTGGCTTCTACCGACTTGCTGTCTACGCCCATCTGCATAAGATTCATCCACATGTTCTGCTGTCCGCCGGCAACCTTATTATCGGCAACTTCTGCAAACGGCTTACCGGAATTAAGCAGATTGAGTACCGAATCCTGCACTTTCTTCGCGCCTTGCACCTGAAGCATGTCGACATTGACCGAGTCTACGTCCATTTTCTTCGACAGGAGCTTAACAAGCGAATGCTCGTCGGAGCGGAAACGCGGAGCGGAAACCGCGCCTTCGGCCGCCGAGGCGATAAACTCGCGGGTAGCGGCATCAACATCATTCGAGCGGACTGTACGCTGGTTGATTGTCAGCTCCGAAATGTTGCGAACCGATTCAACACCCGTGGTGACACGCAATGTGGAATCAACACTGTTGAACAATTTCTGCGCCTTTGCCAAATCGTCCTGCGACGGAACGATATTGACAGCTATATAATGAATCTTGCGGATTTCATCTTCTGTCTTGAACTGGCTTTTCTCCTTTTCATAACGCGCCTGCAATTCCTCGTCGCTTACCGGGAAATCCTTGTTGTCGAGAGAAGAATAGGGAACATTTACCAAATCGACCGTAGAAGCCGTCGACATATCGGCCGCAATAGCCTCCTTATCAAGGTCGTTTGCCTGTATTGCACCCGAAAGGAGCACGCCTATCTTCTGATATTTCAACTGATTGGTAACGTTCTTCTCCATTTCGAGCCACTGGGCGCGCACTTGAGCCACATCGGCATCCTGAGCGCCGTACTTGCCCGGATTGAACACCAAATCGTGCAACTGTGCCGGCGATTCCAAGCCAAGCTGGCGAGCCATTTGCACGACAGCGGGAACTGCGCCCTGACCAGTCATAGCCTCAGTGATTTCAGCGTCAGTGACATCAATGCCCAATGCCTCGGCCTCTTCCTCGAGAAGCTGCTCGGTCACCATGTCCTGAAGCACCTGATTCTGGACTACCGCTCCGTCGACCTTCTGGTTTGAAGCCTGCAACTGCTGGTTGTACTGCTCATAGCGGCGCTGGAAATCCGTTATGCTGATTTTTGTTCCGTCCACCTTAGCGACGGTTGTACCCGCTCCGAAGAAAGAGCGGCCTGAATTCAAGAAGTCACCGATGATGAACGCCAACAGCGCCACACCGATAACAATGAGCAAGAATACCGACTTGCTCCTGATTTTCTCTAATACTGCCATTTATCTTAATGTTTTTTGTTTATCTATTTATAGGGGGCAAAGATAATATAAATCGAGAGTAGAGACAAATTTAAACGAAGTTTTCAGATTCAGCTACGCCAAGATGCCGTTTATCTTATGGAAAAAGAGCATAAATCGAGTGTAAAACAAGCAAGTAACAGGAAAAAAATAAATCCGACTAACCTCACGATCCGTCGGATTCCTTAACCTATGATTCACTTATTTGTTGTTGTTGCTTTTTCTATTAACGAAATTTACCGTTATTTGTTTTACTAAGCCATTATTATTTTTTAGGATGATATTCAACGAATGCCTCCATAGCCTCATAGGATGCAAGGCCTAAGCTGCTGTAAAGCTGGGCGGTAGCACGGTTGCGGTCTTCGGCGCGCTGCCAGAACAGACGGTCGTCGTCGCCCAAGAACGGAGCGTTCTCCATCTGCGACTGGTGCTTAAGGATTGTATTACGCTTGAAGCGCAATTCTTCCGGACTAAGCGGCACAGCCATCTCGATATGGTCGATTTCCCACTCTGCCCATGCGCCGCGGTACATCCATATACGGCAATCCTTCATCCACGGCTCGTCGAGCAATTCGTCGATTGCGGCAAATACGGCGTCCGTACATACACGGTGGGTTCCGTGCGGGTCTGCAAGGTCGCCTGCCACGAATATCTGGTGCGGCTTGACCGATGTGATAAGATCCTTCACGATATTCACATCCTTTTCGGTCAAATCGCCTTTCTTTATCGTACCTGTCTCATAGAACGGAAGGTCGAGATGATGCACATTCTCCGGCTTAACGCCCATCCAGTTGCAAGCCGTGCGGGCTTCGGCGCGACGGATGCGTCCCTTAAGGAAACGGAGGTCGGGAGTGTCGATGTCGCCCGGCTTCTTCCCTGCAAGGAAATCCTTTATCTCTTGGCTCTTCTGTTTATACACCTCGGTGTCTATGCCGAAACGCTCGCCGATGAAATCCATCACCATAATGTAGCGGAACATATCCTCGTCGCCCACGGCAATGTTGCCCGAAGTCTCGTAAGCCACATGCACATCGTGCTTTTGGTCAATAAGGCGTTTCAACGTTCCTCCCATTGAAATCACATCGTCGTCGGGATGCGGGCTGAAAACAATGACACGCTTCGGGAACGGTTTTGCACGCTCCGGACGATATGTGTCGTCGGCGTTCGGCTTGCCGCCCGGCCACCCCGTAATGGTGTGCTGTATGTCGTTGAACACTTTTATGTTGACATTGTAAGCGGAGCCGTAGAGAGCCACAAGCTCGTTCAAACCGTTGTCGTTGAAATCCTTATTCGTAAGTTTCAGAATCGGCTTTCCGGTCTTGTTGCAAATCCATGCTATGGCACGGCGTATAAGCTTCGTGTTCCAGTCGCACGAGGTCACAAGCCACGGATGGCTTATGCGCGTAAGTTTCTCAGCGGCCGAAAGGTCGATGACAAGATCGGCGTTGCGGTGGGTCTGCAAGGATGTAGCCGGCACAGATTCCGTAACCGGGCCTTCAACCGTGTCGAAGACAGCCTTCGATACCGATTCGCCCCATCCCATACATACCACTTTCTTTGCGGAAAGAATGTTCGACAATCCGAGGGTCAACGCTGTTGCCGGAGCCACATCGACATTGTAATAGCTGCTCATCGTGCGGCGTGTCACGCTGTTAATCAGCGACAGACGGCACGGCGACGACATTTGCGAGCCCGGCTCATTGAACGCAAGATTACCGTTGACACCTATTTCGCACATTACAAGGTCCAAGCCGCCGCAACTGTCGATTTCAGCCTCATACTGGCGGCAAGCCTCATAGATATCTTTCTTAGCCAATTCCTTGTTGAAAGAGTGGATATTGCCCGGCATGAAATTCACCTGACCCAAGAATGTGGACATCAGGCGGTCAAGAGTGCTGGGCTGTCCGTCCTCAGAGGGGAAGAAATCCGCAAGGTTGAAAAACACTACGTTTTCAAATCCGATTTCCTGCGAATTATATAGTTTCACCATTTCAGTATATACGGGAAGCACACTGTTGCCGGCGCCCAACGCGATAGTGCATTTTCCTTTCTGGCGGACAGTGCGCTTGATATAGTCGACGACTTCCTTTGCTATATGTTCGGCCCCCTCATCGGCAGTCTCGAAAATTTTAGTAAACACTTTTTCTTCGCGGCAAAGCGAGGCAAAGTCCAATTTATTCTCCGGAGCGTAATATTTCTTCGGAATAAGATCCAACTTGATTTGTGAGCTTAGATTCGTTTTCATCGTACCTGTTTTTTGTTTCAGTACGACAAAGTTAAACTTAACTTTCGTCGCAAAGAATAGGTTTTACAAAATTTAATGTTTAATATCTTTATTTTAAAGAATAATGGTCTTTTATTCGCTGCAAAGATATTAACAAATTCTATAATCTCAAATTTTTATGGTAATTTTGCATCATAAATTTCTAATACAAAATATTTTTCAATTATGCGCTTAATTATTGAACCTGACTACGACAAAGTGTCACAATGGGCCGCAAACTATGTGGCATCAAGAATCAACGAGGCAAAACCCACGGCAGAAAAGCCGTTCGTGCTGGGTTGCCCGACAGGCAGCTCCCCTCTTGGAATGTACAAGAAGCTTATCGAGCTCAACAAATCCGGGAAAGTGTCGTTCGAGAATGTCGTGACATTCAACATGGACGAATATTGCGGGCTTCCTGAGGAGCATCCTGAAAGCTACCACTCGTTTATGTGGAATAACTTCTTCAGCCACATTAATATAAAGAAAGAGAATGTCAACATCCTTAACGGCAATGCCGCCGACCCGGAAGAAGAATGCCGCCGCTACGAAGAAAAAATAGCCTCTTACGGAGGAATAGACCTCTTCCTCGGCGGAGTAGGCCCCGACGGTCATATCGCGTTCAACGAGCCGGGCTCGTCGCTTTCGTCGCGCACACGGATGAAGACGCTGACTTTGGACACGAAAATCGCCAATTCGCGGTTCTTCGGCGGTGACATCACCAAAGTGCCGGAAACGGCATTGACCGTAGGGGTAGGCACCGTGATGGCGGCTAAAAGCGTCCTCATCATAGTCAACGGATACAACAAGGCGCGCGCCCTGCAGCAAGGCGTGGAAGGCGCGATTTCCCAAATGTGGACAATCACCGCCCTGCAAAACCATCCGAAAGCCATCATCGTGGCCGACGAGCCGGCGACTATGGAACTCAAGGTTGGCACATACCGCTACTTCAAGGACATCGAGAGCAAGAATCTCGACCCTGACACCTTATTATAATATAGAATGATTCTCCAAGCGGACAGCTTCAACAGGGCATCCGCCAAGGAGAGACCGGAAAAAGGCTGTCCCCGCAAGTGCCGCTTGCCTCGGGGGCAGCCTTTTTCATTTTGCTTCCGCCCCTTGATTTTTATCGCCCCCGACAAAAACATGCCAAAAAACATAATTCAGCAACCATTAAAATAAGAAGTTCTAAAAAAATCAAATTTTTCAATGTTAAAAACACATCTTTCTCTTGCAATTTAATAAAATCAAACATATATTTGGGGCTATTAAAGCAAACCTGTAAATAACGGCTCTCAGAGAAGACAGTATTACAAAAACATCCAAACCATTATAAATTAATTTAATTAACGCTTATGAACAAACATGCTTTATGTGTAGCACTGCTTCTTGCAGTGGGCAGCACGGCGTTCGGCGGAGGTCAGATGATGGCTCAAACTTCTACCCCCCCCCACGAGCAAACGCAAGCCGGGAGAGTGAGCGGTACGGTCAGCGACCGTAACGGTCATCCGCTTATCGGTGCGTCAGTCATGGTGAAAGGCACCAACACAGGTGTCGTGACCGACATCAACGGCAAATTCTCCATCGCTGCCAAAGAGGGACAGACCCTCGAAATTTCCTATGTAGGATACTCCAAACAGAACGTAAGAGTAGGAAGCCACAGCAATTATGACATCATGCTGTCAAGCTCCACTAATCTTGACGAGGTCGTAGTGACCGCGATGGGTGTGTCGCGCGAAAAGAAATCCCTTACTTACGCAATCGACGAAATCGACAGCGAGGAATTGATGCGCAACAAGTCGACCAACGTCCTCAACTCCCTGTCCGGAAAGATGGCCGGTGTGAATATCACGCAGGCTTCGGGTGCGGCAGGTGCAGGTACTCAAATCATTCTCCGCGGCGGTACGTCATTGGAACGCGACAACCAGCCGCTGTTCGTTGTCGACGGTGTGATTTACGATAACTCCACTTCCATTGTCGGCAACTCGGCTTTCGACGGTATGATGGCAACCGCCACTACCAACTCCAACCGTGTGATGGATATCAACCCTGAGGACATCGAGAGCATGTCAGTGCTTAAAGGCCCGGCTGCTTCCGCCCTTTACGGTTCACGCGCCGCTGCCGGCGTTGTAATCATCACCACCAAGAAAGGTGAGGAAGGCAATGTTGAGGTCAACCTCAATGCAAAATACATCACTTCATGGGCAAAGAACCTTCCATACGCCCAGAAAACCTACAAGAGAGGCTACTACGACGAGTCTGGAGCTCTCAACTCCTACACCACCCAGTCGTGGGGAGCTCGCTACGGAGCCGATGACAAAGTTTACGACAACATAGGCGACTTCTTCCAAAGTGGCGGCGCTTGGGACACCAACCTATCGGTTTCAGGCGGTAACAAGAACGGTAACTTCTATCTTTCCGGCTCGTTCTACGATCAGGACGGTATAATCCCGACCACTGGCTACAAGAAGACCACATTCCGCTTCAACGGCGAGCAGAAATACAAGATGTTCACGTTCAACGCCAATGTGGCTTACTCGCAGGCCAACACCGACAAGACCCTTACCTCTGCCGGTCTTTACGGCTCCGGCGGTACAGGCTCGATGGTATCGGTTTACCGCTGGTCGCCGAGCGACAATATGAGCGACTGGATTAAGCCGAATGGAGATCCGGTACGTATGTTCGAAGGCCAGCAGAGCCGCGAGGACGATGTCGAGAACCCATACTGGATGCTCAACAAATATAAGTTCACCGACGAGACAGAGCGTTTCACCGGCAACTTCGCTGTAAGAGCCGACATCACCGACTGGCTGTGGATACAATACCGTATGGGTATGGACTCCTATACTACAGAGAACCGCAACATCATCGGCGAAAACAGTGCCGTGCAAGTTAAGTGGCAGAACGGTATGCTTTCAGAGAACTCCTACCGTTACCGCTACCTGTCGACCAACTTGATGATTAATGCCAACAAGCAGTTCGGCGACTTCGGTACAAACCTCCTTCTCGGTACTTCTACCGACAATACCAAGTCGGTTACAAACTACCGTATGGGCTGGAATTTCCAAGTACCGGGATTCTACTCGTTCAGCAACGTGCTTGCTGCCGATTCCAAGTTCCAAGAGACTTACAGCAAAAAACGCCTCGTAGGCGTATACGGCGAATTGCGCTTGGACTGGCGCAGCGCATTGTTCTTGACATTCACCGCACGTAACGACTGGTCGTCTACTCTTCCTGTAGAAAACCGCTCTTACTTCTATCCGTCAGTGGGCGGTAGCGTTGTATTCACGGAATTCATGCCTAAGAACGACATCGTTACCTTCGGTAAGGTACGCGCATCATGGGCACGTGTAGGTAAGGATGCCAATCCTTATGTAACCAACACTTATATGTGGCCGGTAGGAACATATCTTGGCGACCGTCCGGGCGTTGGTCAAAGCTGGACTCGCGGTAACCCATATCTGAAGCCGGAGACTACCGAGTCAACTGAAATCGGTCTCGAAATGCGCTTCTTCAACGACCGCTTGCGCTTGGACTATGCGTTCTACACCAACAACTCTCTTGACCAGATTGTTTCGCCGCGTCTGTCGCAGGCCAACGGCTACATCATGTACAACGCCAACACCGGCGACGTTTACAACAAGGGTATGGAACTCTTGATTGGCGGTACTCCGGTACAAACTAAGGACTGGACTTGGGAAACAAGCATCAACCTCTCCGGAAACCGCGGTACGGTCGAGAACCTGACCCAAGGCATGGATATCCTCTACGTAACCGACGCACAGGTCGGTACTGCTAAGGCAGCCTCGTTCAACAACGGTAAGTTCATGGGTATCTCCGGCTCGAAATGGCAACGTGACCCGAACGGCAACGTAATCCTCAACAATTCTTATATGCCGGTTGTTGACAGCAACACTGCCCTTTATGTGGGTGACCGTGAGCCTAACGTACAAGGAGGCTGGAACAACACCTTGTCATGGGAAAGAGGCAGCTTCGGCCGCTTGACCTTCAATATGTTGTGGGAATTCCGTTTCGGCGGTATGGTTTACAATGGTACTGAATACTTTATGACAAATGCCGGTCTGAGCGAAATTTCCGAGAACCGTGAGTCAATCACTATAAAAGGCGTTCAGCAGACAGGCACGGATGCTAAAGGCAATCCTGTATATACCCCGGCAGAAAAGACATTCACAGCCGACGGTACATATAATCTTAACGGCGCACAGGTTAGCGGACGCTATTTAATTCAGAACTATTATCAGAACTACTACAGTCAGGAAACTGCAAACTTCCTGACAGAAGTCAACTCTCTCCGTCTGCGCACTATCTCGCTGACTTGGGAGCTCCCGTCGAAGTGGCTGGAAAAGACGAAAGTGTTCAAACGCGCTTCAATCTCCGTCACGGGCAACAACCTGCTGCTGTTCACCAACTACAACGGTGACCCGGAACTTGCCGTTGCCGGCTCTGGCGCAGTGGGCTCTTCATCGGTAGGTATCGACTATTGCGGTGTGCCCTCCACGGCAAGCGTGGCATTCGGTGTTAACCTCACGTTCTAATGTTTAAATTGTTAGACCATAAAAAAACGATAAAGATATGAAACTTTTAAAATCAATAATATGCTGCCTTGCGGTGTCGATGGCATTCACGTCGTGCAACGACTGGCTCGACGTTAATGAAGACCCCAACACCCCATCGTCAGAACATGCGCAGATACAGCAACTGCTTCCGTGGTGCCAGCACTACGTGAATTATGCCTACGGTGTATGGGGCTACCGCTCAACATTCGCCTGCCAGGCACTGACGGCAACAAGACGCGTCACCCGTGACGGCTGCTCCGCACAATGGGAGCCGACAACCAGCTTGAACACCACCCCGTATCAGGTGTTCTTCGTAGGCGCCGGTCCTAACCTCAACGACTTATACGATAAGGCAATGGCCCAAGGAGCTTACCAGTATGCCGGTGCAGCACGCCTGCTCCGTGCCTACGGATTCGCACTGATGGTCGACATATATGGCGAAATGCCTTACACAGAAGCGATGGGAGCATCCCTTACTCCGCGCTACGATGACGGCAAAACAATCTATCTCGGAATCATCGACGAAATAGAGGAAGCCATCGAGCTGTTAGGGATGACACAGGCCGCCAATACTCCGGACTTATCAGAGGGTGACAGTTGGAACGGTGGAGACGAGGCAAAGTGGATCAAAATGGCCTATCTGCTGAAAGCCCGTCTGCTCAACCATATGTCAAAGAAAGCACAGGGAAGCTACAAGGAAGGTCTCTATGACCCCAACGAGATTCTCGCATGTCTCGACAAGGCCATGCAAAGCAATGCAGACAACACAAGAATCACCCATTACGACATCAGCGAGAACACTACCGACGTGCTGCTGAGCGACCCGGTACAGACCGCACCGTTGTTCGACAGCGCGGGCATGGGCGGCGGAGCTACCACACGCCCGACTCAATGGCTCGTCGAAATCCTGACCAACTTCAACGGCGTGGGCGTTGAAGACCCGCGTGCCGACAAGCTTCTGCCATGGCTCCAGACCAATTATAACGCAAGCTATCCCAAGGCTGTAGATCCGAACGACCCGTCCAAGACTTTGGTTTACGACGGCGTATGGATGCGCTCGGCCGGCGTGGAAATGCGCGAAGGACTCTCTGACGCTAACACCAATATCCGTGTAAACGGCGCAGGCCCGTTCGCTATCACAAGAAACTCCGAAAATGAAGCTATCGATATCGAAGTCAAAGACGAAGACGAAACCAAGACAATATCAGTGCCCGCCCACACTTGGTACTGCAACACCGGTATCGAAGAACGTCAAGGTGATACCATCTACGTAGGCTTCCGCAGCGGTGCAAGAGGCTACTACGGAACAACCGGCATCCTCTACACAAGCGGATATGACGATGGTTATGCAGAATCAACGAGCAACGTGCTACTCCACCCGAACAGCAACACATACTGGGCAACATACGCTGAATGCTGTTTCATCCGTGCGGAAGTGCTTTACCGCCAAGGCAACGCAGGTGGTGCAAAGACTGCATACCTGAACGGCGTACGCGCAGCTTTGGAAGAGATTCGCGACTGTATGGACATCTGGAGTGGAGAGACATGGCTAAACGGCAATCTTGCCGACACCCGCGCTTTCGCTCCGATAAATCAAGCAGATATCGAAGCCTACATCACAGCTTTGCAGAACGACCAAAACTTCACGCTCGGCACAATTATGACCCAGAAGTTCATCGCGATGCTCTACACTCCGGAAAACTGGAACGACATGCGCCGCTTGGACTACGGTCTTAACAACGCTGACTGGAGATATGTAGGCAACGGCACCAACTACTGGGCTAAACCGTATGAGTTCAGCGTAAACGGCACCGCACAGGGCCGTCTGCCGGAAGGAATGTGGCGCCGCGTAATGCAATGCTCACACGAGATCAACTATAACGTGAACAACCTGCTCGAATGCCAGCAGCTCTATCCTGCAGGCTACAATGGAGTAAGCCCGACAGATTCTGAAGGTGGAGTTTGGGGTGTTCCGGTATGGTGGGACACTGCTGATTAATAAGTACGTTAAACCTTCGGTGAAAAAAGGGTGGATTTTCAAGAATCCACCCTTTTTCGTATGCAACCGACGGAGACAAACCCAATTGTCCATCCGAACGTACAGAACCCATTCTTCGAGAGGGCAAAAGAGCCTCGTGGAGGCCGCAGGAATGTTGAGTGAGGAGTGTTGAGAGTTTAGGGAAAATTGACACTCAACACTCAACCCTAAGCCCTCAACTTTCAATGCGCGACCTCTACGAGGCCGATTTCTTTGTCAGTCACCTGCCCACCGCCAAGGCGGCGGGTTACGCATCAACAGCCCCCACGGGGCTGGCTTCGTCGACGGCAGCACATTGAATCCCACAAATCATATATCCGCATTTTTTGCAAATTCGGGATAAGCGGAGGCCCGGATTTGCAGAGTATTAATCAAAAAAGACGTAAAATGTTGATTATTCAATAATTTATTTATACCTTTGTGCCGTTTTAACGGAACGTGTTTTGGGAAAATTCACCGCATATAAGCTGAACCTGAAAGGCTTACCAATTGGAAACCACCATTTTGAGTACGCCATAGATTCCGTGTTTTTCAAAGATATGGAGAGCGCGGACATACGGTCGGGCAATGTGAAAGTGGATTTGGACCTGAAATATGACGGCAACGCCTACACCCTCGACTTCACCGCAAAAGGAGAAATCGCTGTGGCTTGCGACCGCTGTCTGGACGATATGCCGCTGCCCATCGACACGACATATCATCTTGTCGTGAAATATGGCGACGATTATGACGAGCAGGACAATCTGCTAATCATACCGGAAAGCGACAGCCACCTCAACGTGGCATATACAATTTACGACACCATAGCGTTGGAAATTCCGTTAAGGCACGTACATCCGGCAGGGCAATGCAACAAGGAGATGGCTGCCACACTGCGCAGCCACAGCGCGGATTCCGACGGCAACGGCGAGGAAGACGGCGAAGGAGGAAGCAACGACCCGCGGTGGGACGCATTGAAAGATTTATTGGATAACGAATAAAAACAGATAAGAAAATGGCACATCCTAAACGAAAACAATCTAAGACAAGAACAGCCAAGAGAAGAACTCACGACAAGGCTGTAGCGCCGACTTTGGTACTTTGCCCTAACTGCGGCGCATGGCACGTTTACCACACAGTATGCGGCGAATGCGGTTACTATCGTGGAAAGGTAGCTATCGAGAAAGAAGCAGCTCTTTAATCCTGAAAATGATTATTCTGCTCTAAAAAGATTGTCCTAAATGCCTTATTTAGGACATATTTGTTTAACAGGACAGGGAAAAGATATGTATAACGCAAAAATAACAGGCATAGCGTCTTACGTGCCCGACTACAAGCTGACAAACGACGAGCTGTCGCAGATGGTCGACACCAACGACGAATGGATAACCACACGTGTAGGAATCAAGGAAAGAAGGATTCTGAAAGGCGAGGGGTTAGGGTCGTCGTATATGGGAAAAATTGCGGTCGACAGGCTGATGGAATCGACCGGGGCAAACCGTGACGAAATCGATTTGGTGATTTGCGCCACCTCCAACCCCGACTACCGTTTCCCGTCGACAGCGTCCATAATAGCCCACAAGTGCGAGCTCAACCACTGCTATGCTTACGACATCCAGGCCGCTTGCGCCGGATTCATCGTTGCCTTGCAGGCGGCTACCGCCTATGTGCGCAGCGGAATGTACAAGAAAGTAGTCGTAGTTGCCGCAGAAATGATGTCGAGCATGACCAACTACGAGGACCGCACCACTTGCCCGCTGTTCGGCGACGCGGCGGCAGCCATACTGCTCGAGCCGACAGAAGAGCCGAATGTGGGTGTAATCGACGGCGTTTTCCACGTCGACGGCGAAGGATTGCCACACTTGGTAATGAAAGCCGGCGGTTCGGCCTATCCGGCATCGCACGCCACCATCGACGCCCACGAGCATTTCGTCTATCAGGAAGGCCGCGCGGTATACAAGCACGCCGTGACCGACATGCTCACCTCGTCGCTCGAAGTGATGGCACGCAACCGCCTGACCGTCGACGACATCGACTGGTTCGTACCGCATCAGGCAAACCTGCGCATCATCGAGGCCGTAGGCGGACGCATCGGCATCGCCCCTGAGAAAGTATTGGTCAACATACAGTACCGCGGCAATACAAGCGCGGCTTCGATACCTCTGTGCTTGGACGAGAACAAGGACAAGCTCAAGAAAGGCGACAAGATTGTACTCACAGCGTTCGGGGCTGGTTTCACTTGGGGTGCGATGTACCTCATCTGGGGCATCTGATTCCGGTACGCGCAGACTGAATTCATACGTGCGGGACACGGCACAAGGGCGGAATCAACACCGCGCGACTTGCACCGTATCCCGCATACTGCATATCAGGATTCTTTCACAATAAAAAAATAAGCCAACATGCACAAGGCCGGATTCGTTAACATAGTAGGAAACCCCAACGTCGGGAAATCAACGCTGATGAACAACCTCGTCGGCGAAAGGGTGTCGATTATCACATCGAAGGCGCAGACAACACGCCACCGCATCCACGGCATAGTCAATGCCGACGACTACCAGATAGTGTTTTCCGACACACCCGGAGTACTGAAACCCAAATATAAGCTTCAGGAAAGCATGCTCAACTTCTCCGAAGGGGCGCTGACCGACGCCGACATCCTGCTCTACGTCACCGACGTGGTGGAATCGCCGACAAAAAACGCCGAATTCCTCGCGAAAGTGGCGAAAGAGAAAGTTCCGGTGCTGCTCGTCATCAACAAAATCGACCTGCTGAAAGGCAACGCCGACCTTGTGAAGATTATGGACTTGTGGAAAGGCATACTCCCCAACGCCGAGGTGTTCCCCATGTCGGCAAAAGAGAATTTCAACGTGTCGAACCTGATGAAGCGCATCGTCGAGCTGCTGCCCGACTCGCCGCCCTACTTCGGGAAAGACGCGCTGACCGACAAGCCCGCCCGCTTTTTCGTCACCGAAATCATCCGCGAGAAAATACTGCTGGAATACGACAAGGAAGTGCCATACGCGGCGGAAGTATTAGTGGAGAAATTCGAGGAGAAACATGAATCCATCCACATAATGTCGGTGATTTACGTGGAGCGCGACAGCCAAAAAGGAATAATCATCGGCCACGGCGGAATGAAGCTGAAACGCGTGGGCATAGCCGCGCGCCGCGACATAGAGGCATTCTTCGGGAAACGTGTGTTCCTCGAAATGTATGTGAAAGTTGAAAAGGACTGGCGCAACCGAGAGAACAAGCTGCGCTCGTTCGGATATATCGAATAAAAACAATTTAAACGGATTATTGAAATGGGAAGATTAGTAGCAATTGTAGGACGACCGAACGTCGGCAAATCGACGCTGTTCAACCGTCTGACGCAAACTCGCACCGCGATTGTGGACGACACATCCGGCACTACGCGCGACCGCCAATACGGCAAGGTTGACTGGTGCGGACAGGAATTTTCCATCGTCGACACCGGCGGATGGGTCGTGAATTCCGAGGACATATTCGAGGGCGAAATCAACAAGCAGGTGCATATCGCCATCGAGGAAGCCGACATCATACTCTTCATGGTCGACGTGACGACAGGAATCACCGATTTGGACGACAAAGTGGCCGACATACTGCGCCGCGCCAAGAAGCCGGTAATACTCGTCGTCAACAAGTCGGACAACAACGACTGGCAATACTCCTCCGCCGAATTCTACGCCCTCGGGCTCGGCGAACCCTACTGCATCTCGTCGATAAGCGGATTCGGCACGGGCGACCTGCTCGACGAGATTATGAAACGGTTCCCCGAAAAAGAGCAGGAAGAACAAATCGAGGAGATACCGCGCTTCGCCATCGTAGGAAGGCCAAACGCCGGAAAATCGTCGATAATCAACGCCTTCATAGGCGAGGAGCGCAACATAGTGACCGAGATAGCCGGAACGACGCGCGACAGCATCTACACGCGCTACAACAAGTTCGGGTTCGACTTCTACCTTGTCGACACCGCCGGGATACGCAGGAAATCGAAGGTGAACGAGGACATAGAATACTATTCCGTCATACGCAGCATCCGCGCCATAGAGAATTCCGACGTGTGCATACTGATGATAGACGCCACGCGCGGCATAGAGAATCAGGACGCGAACATATTCTCGCTCATACAGCGCAACAACAAAGGGCTGGTGGTGTGCGTCAACAAATGGGACTTGGTGGAGAACAAGAGCGTAGAGGCCATACGCCTGTTCGAGAACGCCATACGCAACCGCTTCGCGCCGTTCACCGATTTCCCGATAATCTTCGGCTCGGCACTGACGAAACAGCGCATCTACAAGGTGCTTGAGACCGCCGTGAAAGTCTACGAGAACCGCAACCGCAAGATTGCCACCTCCCCGCTCAACAACTATATGCAGGAGGTCATAGCGGCCTATCCGCCGCCCGCCAACAAAGGCAAATACGTGAAAATTAAATACGTAACGATGCTGAAAGAGGCGCGCATCCCGTCGTTCGTCTTTTTCTGCAACCTGCCGCAGTGGGTCAAGGAGCCATACCGCCGCTATCTCGAAAACAAGATACGCGAGCAGTGGGACTTCTCTGGCACACCAATCAACATCTTTATGCGGGAGAAATAAGACCCATAACCGGCCACGACTGTGGCATCAGGGTGTCTCCCTCTGTTTGCGGAGCCACGCGCAGCAAATAGGGGGAGTGGCACGGGACACCTCCCCTATTAACTCCGCTAAAGCTCCGTGAACAGGGGAGGACACTTCAGGCAGCCTGTCAAACATCTAACGATCGGTTCAGGGGTAAACAGAGTCTCACATACGCCCTCATTTTTAGCGGACACCAATGACAAAAAAAGGCTTGCAGCGATTGTCTGCAAGCCTTTTCATATCAGGGAAGGTAGCGGGCTACCTTACTATCACTTTCACGCCATTGACAATGTATAAGCCAGCTCCGATGCCGTCGATGCGGGTCTTTCCTGCGACAGCCTCTACGCTGCGTACAAGCGAGCCTACCGTGTTGTAAACATAAACCTGAGCGTCGGCTTCGGTCTCAACCACGATGCATCCGCTTCCGCCGTATGCCTTGAAGCCATCGATGCCGATAGAATCCACACCGCTGCCATCGTCCTTCACAAGAGCCACGTCCTTATCGGCAACGTCGCCGTCGGCAAACGATACAGCCTCTACGGCCGGTTTGTAGCCTTCTGCCTCTACCGTCATTTCATAATCAAGCGAGTACTGGATTACATCCACGCTATAAGAGCCGTCAACATCGGTAACAGCATAATACTCAACCTCGCCCGAGCGCAAAGTCACAGCCGCGCCCTTTACCGGGAGGTTAGTCTCGGAATCGGTAACCACACCGCTGACATTCTTCGACGGAACTATGCCAAAGTAAGCCACTGGCAAAGCGATTTCCTTCCAAGAATACCATATATCATTATCCAACTCTTCAAGAGAACTTGAATCCGCAGCTTTCTGCCGCGCATAACCCATCACCGAATTGTCAGCCTCGAAATATCCGCTTACCCAACCGCCGTCAGGATCATTAGCAGCTACTACCACACGGATATTCTCTCCAGTATATGCAAATCCGTCAGGAATAGCAATATCAATCAAAGGAACAGCCTCTTCATCCGAACCTCTATCTTTTGTGTAATCAATCTGACCGTCGAAAATCTTAGTCATTCCTGTCACATCATTTTCCTTGAACTCCGTGTCAGAAACATTGCCTATCCACACCTGAGTATTGTATATCACACCGTCCCTGCCATAATGATATCCTCTGTACTCCAGCGAGATAATCTTTGAGCCAGCTTCCAATCCTATCATTTCCTTCGGATAAATTATTTCTGTACGTGTCGTTGAATTATATGAATGTATAGGACCACCGTCTGTTGTTATCTCCTCAACTTCTCCTACCTGCACCAACGATTCCGCACTCTCTTCGGCTATCACAAGCTGCACCTCGTCAGTCTGCGACGTTCCGTATTCGCTCGTCAGCTTCACGTAAGCCGGGTGTGTGCCGTCGGCATGCGGGGTGTAGCTGAAAGTGAACGTATGATTCTTGCTCGTGGCAAGAGTAGCCTCATTGTCAGAAGCCACCACCTCACCGCCTACATATAATTCAGCCGTATAGCTGCCCGGCGCTTTCTCCACACCGTTCTCTATAACTACAGTAGCCGTGTAAGCATGGTTGACCATTGCAGTAGCCGGAACATTGGCAGAAACGATGCGGAACCCGGTAGCCACATCCATCGAGATATTCTTAGTGGTGCTTCCTTCAGGGAACGAAATCTGTCCTTCATACCTGAAATAGCCCTCTTTTTCGGCTATTACAGTGTACTCTTTAGTGTCCTGATATACGCCGATGCTGTATTCTCCCTCGCCATCAGTAACGCCGCTGTATTCCACGTTGCCGGAAACCAATTTCACTTGTGCACCCTCGATAGCCGTCTGATCCTTAGAGGAAACCACCTTGCCGCTCAGCACTGTCAAGTCCTTCTCTACACTCAAAGTCATGACCGGCATTTCTGTCTGGAGCGACCAGCTTTGCTCTGCAAGGACTTTGTCGTCAGTGCGGCGCATAATCGAAGCGCCGCTCACATTGTTGTCGGCATCGAAATAAATCATTTTGAATAAATCGGACGACGACCGTACTACTACGCGGAGATTCTCGCCCGTATATTCAAACGGCTCAGCCAGCTCAAACACGAGCATGTCGACCATATTGCCGCTCTCACCTTTCAGCTCAAACGTGTAATCACCATCATATATCTGAGTCATTCCCTCAACAGGCACAGAATAAGATGTTTCAGGCGCGCCGGCGAACACTCCGTCGGTGGTGTTCTCAATCCATGCGCTTACATGGGTAGCGAGAACCGCACTTTCGTTATACCCGCGGAACACAATCTTGTGAATCATTGTTCCTGCCGGAAGGTCAATCAAATCTTTCGTGTAGATTGTCTCCGTCTCGCTTTTCTTGTAATTCAGGCTCAGCGGTGTGTTCTGGCTGTCGGTAGTGGATGTTCCCACTTGCACGGCTGCCACCGGTGTTTCCTGAGCCACGGTTATCTGATTTTCAACAGAGAAAGTGCAGTCAAGACCTTCGATAGTCACCTTTATGTTGAACTGTCCGGCTTCGCGCGGAGTGTAGACAACATCTACGGCAGCCGTCTCCCTTGTAGCTATTGCCGGCACAGGAACTTCCTTCACCACATTCTCTTCAAGATAGAACTTAGCCGTAAGCTGTCCTTCTTCAATCGGATTTCCTATATTCTGGATATCCAATGCCACTTTGTAATCATAGTTGACTGTCGCCGTTTCCGGGAATTTGCAATCGACCACCAAATCGGCAGCCGGTATTTCGAGCAACGTGTAGCCCATAATGTCGTCGATACGAGCGTAACCGGCCTCGAAAGCTATGTACCAGTCGCCTTCAGGAATATTGTCGATGGTGTACTGCTTGAAAGCATAGCTATCGTAGGATGATGTACCCACCTTCGTATCCGGAAGCAAATCTTCTTCGGCAGCCTCCGAATCAGTAGAAAGCGAGCGTACCAAATGCCAGTCTGAACGGTCGGAAGAATAATATACTTTGACAACAGAACTGTTCGAACGTCTCGCCGCGCTGAACACCATCGTCTCACCAGACGCGACATGTACCTTAGGCAATATAAGTTTATCCATTTCATCGGAAGAAAGTCCGTTTTCTGCACAGTAACGGTTGCTTTCCAATCCGGCTTCTGCCGGGAAATCGGAAATTGACCACGAGCTGCCTTCCACATACGTTCCCACCGGGAATTTATTGTCCTCGAAATTGACATACAGTTTCGAAGGGTCGACAATCTGTCCGGAAACCGGGAACACCAAATCCTCATAGCCTTCAACTTTAATGACAAGGTCTCCGCTCTTTGCCCCCGGAGCATCGGCTGTCATCGTCACGTCCAAATAAAAGTCAGTGCCGGAATGTGCAGGCACCACAAGCGGAAGCTGCTGTTCTACATTCTCCGCATTCCTCACTTTATAAGTAAATCCTTCAGGAGCAGTCACCGCTGTAACTGTTGCCTCGGCACCACCATTGTTGCGCAAACGGAATGTCTTTGTCACCGGTTGCTGGCTAAGACCGAACTGCAATTCCGTACCCGGCTCGAAGATGTCGGCATGGTCACCCTCACTGACAAAGAAATCAGATTTATACGGATAAAGCGTCAACCAAGTGACATTTTCCGTTGTCCCGCTAATGTTTTCCTTCACGTCCCAACGGTCGTATATTTTCTCCTCAACCGGAATCGAGACAGAAATATCTACCGGCTGACTCGTTGCTCCCACCGCAAGCGGGAAATCCAGCTCCTTCGTTGACAATGGAGTTTCAGGTGCGTCAGAGTGTACAATACTTATAGAATACCCTTCATCGCCCGGGTTTAAGTCCACTTCTCCCGTATTGGTAAGGGTAACGCAATAAGTAAACGAGGCATTGCCGTCTTCACCGGCATCGATACCGCCGCCAGCAATCGTTTCTGTCACAAGCTCGGCAGATTCGATTGTAAGTTCCCGCTTATATACTATTGTCGCATTCTCAGCAGCGAAATTGTCAATACCTACATCCTCCCCACGGATTCCAAGGTATGTTCCTGCCGGGACATCAGGAATTGACACCTGTGTCCATGCTTCTTCCGAAAGCTCCGGAAGAGTGACAGAATATTCAGCACCTTTCGTAAAACTGTTGCCTTGCTTCGTGCAGGTGTAGAACTTTATAGAACCTCCCATTTTTTCCAGCTTGACATACAGGCTGACATTGCCGGAAACTGCGGGAGTGACCAGTATGTCGTCAACGGTTTCCGTATCCCACCCGGAGCCTAATTGCTGCGAGCCGATGCTCAGATAAGCGCCACCATCTTGTCCTCCTGTCTGAGGATTGGAATACTCCACGTAATAATCCCCACCATACCAATCTGAATAATTATCCACGATATGTCCCCAGCCTTTCGGAGCAAATTCGTGGTTGGATGTGTCGAGGTTGTCGAACCCCTCCACATAGTTCGTCTCCGACTCCTGCGCCACCGCCGGAATGCCCAGCGCAAGCACCATCATCGCCAATAAAGAGTAAATTTTTCTCATACGAATTTTGGTTTTAAGTTATTAAATCACTAATGATATAACTACAAATTTATGATTCACAACTAACAAATCCAAATAAATCGTAAAAATATTTCAAAATCACATCCGCTTTTTCCAGACATAAGCTATGGACTGCGGAGACAGCCGCGATAACACGGTGTCTGCCCCTGTTCACGAAGCGGAGCGGAGTTAATAGGGGAAGTACGGCGGAGCCGGGAAGGGGTTGAAGCCCGCGGCTCAGGTAAAGGGATATAGGTTAGCCTGTAACCCTTTACCTATAACCTGCCACGACAGTGGCACAAACCCCTCCGTCCCGTTGGGACACCTCCCCTATTAACTCCGCTCCGCTTCGTGAACAGGGGAGGACACCTGAATTGCATAAGGTAATCATTTTAATTCTAATGACAAATTTGGGTTTATTGGTGTCCGCTAAAAATATGGGTTCGGTTTATGTGGTGTAATGCGCTGCCGCCGATGACGCCAGCCACGTGGGGGCTGTTGATGCGCAGCACGCCGCCTTGGCGGCGGGTAGATAGCGGACACAAAATAAATTCAGAAAAGGGAAAGCTGCGTGTCGAGAAGCCGGAACGAGCGGCGGTGATAGGGCGAAACCCCGTAGCGGGCGATGGCGTCGCGGTGGGATTTCGTGGGATAGCCCTTGTTGACATCCCATCCATATTGCGGATACTCTCCGGCTATGCGGCGCATATATTCGTCACGATGGGTCTTGGCAAGGATCGAAGCCGCAGCTATGCTCATCATTTTTCCGTCACCTTTCACTATGCACGTATGCGGTATTCCGGGATAAGGCTTGAAACGGTTGCCGTCGACAAGCAGGAAATCAGGTTTCACTAACAATGCGCCTACAGCCCTGTGCATTGCAAGGAACGAGGCGTTAAGGATATTGATACGGTCGATTTCTTCCGCCTCCACCACGCCGACAGCCCATGCCAACGCCTCGCGCTCTATCATGGGGCGCAACATGTCACGCTGGCGCTCGCTCAGCTTCTTAGAATCGTCGAGCATTTCATTCGCAAAATCCTCAGGCAAAATCACGGCGGCGGCAAACACCGGCCCGGCAAGACATCCACGTCCGGCCTCGTCGCATCCGGCCTCCAACCGTCCTTGTTCAAGAAATAGCTGCAACATAATTATCCGGTTACCGGTTCTGCCCGTCAATGATGCCGCTTGATGATGTAGTCGAAAAGGTCTATGAACGCTTTCTTTGCCACGCTGTCAGGATAAGGGGCAATAATCCGGCAAGCATCGTTTTTCAGCCGTTCCATCGAAGTATAGGCATATTCTATGCCGCCCTCTTCCTTGGCAAACTCGATAAGACGCTCTATCTCCTCGTTGGTAAGCACATCCTTCATCACCGTAGCCTTCATTTCAGCGTGTAACGGCGATTCCGTCTTCGAAAGGGCATAAATCAAAGGCAATGTAACCTTTCCCTCCCGCAAATCGTTACCGGTGGGCTTGCCCACCTTCGCATCGCTGAAATAATCGAATATGTCGTCCTTTATCTGGAAACACAACCCGAGCAATTCGACGAAACGAGCAAGATTGTCGATGTCGGCCTCCGGAGCTTTCGCGGTATAACCGCCCACCTGAACGCAGCTTCTGAAAAGCGACGCGGTCTTCTTGCCAATTATATGGTAATAGTTTTCCTCCGTAATGCTGTGATGCTTTGCTATGTCAATCTGGTCAAGCTCACCGGTAGAAAGCTCCTTTCCGAGCTTCGACACGGTACTTATCACCCGCATATCGCCGGCCTCTATCGCGCACGAGAGGGCGTTAGACACGAAAAAGTCGCCCACAAGCACCGCTATATGGTTGTCCCACACGCTGTTGATTGTAGGATTACCGCGACGCTGCTTGGTCTCGTCGACCACATCGTCGTGAATCAGCGACGCGTTATGGAGCAGCTCAATGGATGCCGCGGCGTTGAGAGTAGCCTCGTCAACTATATTGGAAAAAAATTTGGCACTGAGTATTACAATTATCGGGCGAATCTGTTTTCCTTTGGTTTTCAAATAATTAGCCACTACCTCATTAAGCAAATCGCTATTGCTGCCCAACGAAGACGTGATTATTTCGTTCAGCCTCGACAACTCCGGTGATATCGATTCCTTTATTTCGTCAAATTTCGTCATACAACGATTTTTAAGGCACAAAATTATAAATAATTGTCCGTTTATTGTAATTTCACGGTCGAATTATCAAATACTTAATTTATTTTTTACATTCCGGCAACGCCGGCACTGATATATGGAAAAGAAAAAACTGTTTCTGCTCGACGCATACGCACTGATATTCCGCGCCTACCACGCGATGAAGTACTCCGCGCGTTTCACATCGCACGGGATGAACACGTCGGCAATCTTCGGATTCGTCAACACCCTTGAAGAAATACTCCGCAAGGAGTCGCCAACGCATATCGCCGTATGCTTCGACCCGGCAGGAAAGACATTCCGCCACGAAATGTTCCCCGACTACAAAGCCGGACGCGAAGCCACACCGGAAGACATAAAAATAGCCATACCATACATAAAGAAGATAATCAAGGCCTACCGCATCCCCATAATGGAAGTGGAAGGCTACGAAGCCGACGACGTGATAGGCACTCTCGCCTTAAAAAGCCGCGGACACGGATTCGACACATACATAATGTCGCCCGACAAAGACCTCGGACAGCTCGTGGGCGACGGAATAAAAATCTACCGCCCGGGCTACAAAGGACAGGATGCCGAAATACGCGGAACAGAAGAAATCTGCAAGCTCTACGGCATAGAGCGTCCGCAACAGATAATCGACATGCTCGCCCTTATGGGCGACAAGGCCGACAACATAGCCGGATGTCCGGGAGTGGGCGAGAAAACGGCATCGAAGCTGATATTGGAATTCGGGTCGGTGGAAAACCTGATAGCCCACACAAGCGAGCTGAAAGGCTCTATAAAAATGAAAATAGAAGCTAATGTCGACAGCATCCTGTTCTCTAAAAAGCTCGCCACGATATGTACGGACGTACCTGTCGACTTCGACGAGAAGAAAATGGAGCGAAAGGGAATCGACGCGGAAGCCATCCGCCCCTTGTTCGAGGAACTGGAATTCCGTTCGTTGCTAAAACGTGTACTTAAAAACGAACCGGCAGCGAAGTCGCCTAAACCGGCAAAATCGCAGGCATTGCCCTCGCTGTTCGACGACCTAATTGAACAAGAGCCGGAAATCAGCTCTATAAGACAAACCCCTTCCGGTGACTTCCATTTGGCCGACATCCCGGAGTTCGGAAAACAAATAGAAAAAGCCATTGCAGAAGGGAAATGCGGGATATTCGTGGCAACTACAAAAAGAGAAGCCATGCGGTCGGAACTGAAAGGAATGGCAATCGCAACAGGGAACGGCAGCACATACTACCTTCCGCTTCCCGACGGGAAAGAAGAGCGCGACAAGGCATTGGCGTTGTCGAAACGGCTTTTTGAAAGCGGGACGCTGAAAATAGGCAGCGACATCAAGCACTCGCTCATCGTGCTGAAAAGACACGGCATCAGCCTGTCACGCCCATTCTACGACAATGCCATCGCCCATTACCTGCTGCAGCCCGAAATGGGGCACTCGACAGAACGGCTCTCGGAAATCTACCTCAACGAGGCTCTGCCAACCGTTACAATGCCCCAAGGCGCTGTAAAATCGAAATTCGACCCGGCGACGCTGCCTGTCGGTGAATACTACCCCTTGGCATGCGGCCACGCCCGCGCCAACCTGCTGCTGCACCCCATTCTGGAAGACCAACTCGAAAAAAACGGAATGCAACATCTGCTCAACGACATAGAGTTTCCGCTTACGGAAGTGCTTGCCGATATGGAGATGGCAGGGGTGAGAATCGACGTGCCGACATTAAAGGCATATTCGCAAGCCCTCACCGACGACATGACAAAGATTGAACGTGAATGTTTCGAGCTCGCCGGTACGGAATTCAACATCAGCTCGCCGGCACAGGTGGGAGAAATACTGTTCGACCGCCTGAAAATCGACGACAAGGCGAAAAAGACCGTGCGGGGACAGTATTCCACGACAGAAGAAGTGCTCGAGAAACTCACTTCGCGGCATCCGCTCGTAGGAAAGATACTCGAATTCCGCAAGCTGAAAAAGCTGCTATCCACCTACGTCAACGCCCTTCCGGAACTGATAAATCCGGAAACCGGGAAAATCCACACGACATTCAACCAGACCGTGACGGCAACCGGAAGGCTCTCGTCGGCCAATCCCAACCTTCAGAACATACCCATCCGCAACGATGAGGGAAGGGAAATACGCAAGGCTTTCATCCCAAGCGAAGGCAACGTGTTCTTCTCGGCCGACTATTCGCAGATAGAACTGCGGATAGTGGCAAACGCCAGCAAGGACGAGGCGATGGTAGAGGCGTTCCTTGCCGGGGAGGACATACACCGCGCCACCGCCGCGAAAATTTTCCACGAGGACATTTCCGCCGTCACCGACGACCAGCGGCGCAAGGCAAAGACCGCCAACTTCGGCATGATTTACGGAATATCGGCGTTCGGGCTAAGCGAGCGTCTGCAAATTTCTCGCGCAGAAGCAAAAAGCATAATAACAGGCTACTTCAACACATTCCCGGGAGTAAAGGAATTTATGGACAAGAGCATCGAGCACACCCGCGAGACCGGCTATGTGACAACACTTTTCGGCCGGCGCAGGCTAATTCCCGACATCAACTCACGCAATGCCGTCGTAAGAGGCTACGCCGAGCGCAACGCCATCAACGCCCCGATACAGGGCACCGCCGCCGACATTATAAAAATAGCGATGGTGAGAATATTCAACCGCTTCAAATCGGAAGGGATACGCTCGAAAATGATAATACAAGTACACGACGAACTCGATTTCGATGTCATCCCGGAAGAACTCGACACGGTGAGGCGCATAGTGAAAGAGGAAATGGAAGGTGCATACAAATCGACCGTCCCCCTCATAGCCGACTGCGGCACCGGCGACAACTGGCTTGCCGCACATTGACAGCAGTTAATTACAGATATAATGACGCGAACACTCAGGTTTAATTATTCAACCTCTGTATAGTCCGCGTCATTGTGTCTTTTCACACGTCTTACCGTATGTTTTATTTTGCCTATAAGAAAATTGATTTCCATACTTGACTCCGTTTCAGAAGTTTCCAAATCAGGCATTACAATATTTGAAAGCATCTCTCCAAAGTGTTGCATTTTAGACTGCTGTTTCTTAGCGTCCGTCTCTTCATGCAGAGCGCGTAATTCACGTTTGAGTTGGCGGACATTGGCAAATGTTTCAATAATGGCGATAGTGGTTTGTGTCGCTTGCGGACTTTTCAGAATTGTGGCAAGCATATACAATCCTTTCTCTGTAAATGCTTTAGGAAAAACGCGAGATTTTGATGACACATTTGCGGTCAAAATTTTTGACCGCAAATAAGCAAGTTCCTGTCTGTCAAGTTCAAACACATATCCGTTTGGAAATTTTTCAGGATTGTTACGCACTGCTTGATTGATTTCACGTGTTTCCACACCGTACAATGCCGCTACATCGGAGTCCAATATTACTTGACAACCTCTGACAAGTACTATCTTCTGCCGCACTTGCTCAAGAAGGCTAACCGCATTTTGAGAGACACTTCCTTCTCTTTTATCTAAGCTACTGTTTTGTATCCATGAATTTGATTTTTTGCCGTGATTGAATTGTGGATTCTCTTCCGCTATAACAAAGATACGCAAAATATTCCTGTATCCTGCAAAAGCCATAAACAATCAAAACATAAAACAACAATTTCAACCAAGTTTGATTGTTTTGCTCTCGATTTGTATGGTATCTTTCCATAAGATAAGCCGCATCTCGGCATAGTCAAACCTGAAAACTTCGTTTTCGTTTGTCTCTGCTCTCGATTTGCATTATCTTTGTCTTTAGAAATTCAAACCTAAATAAATATTATGAACAGTTTCCTATTGATACCCGGATTCATGAATCTCGGAACAGGCGAAATAATAATCATTGCAATAATAGTACTCCTTCTTTTCGGCGGGAAAAAGATTCCCGAACTGATGAAAGGGCTCGGCAAAGGAATCCGCAGCTTCAAGGAAGGGGTAAACGACGTGAAAGACGAAATCAACAAGCCCATCGACTCTGAAAAAGAGACAAAGGAAAACAAATAATGCCAGACGACAGCAACGAGAAAACGTTCTGGGGCCATCTTGACGACCTGCGCAAGGTTCTGTTCAAGATGGTTGCCGTGCTCGCATTGTTCACGGCCGTGCTGTTCGTGTATATGCCCGAAATTTTCGACCGCGTGATTTTCGGGCCGTGCCACGGCGACTTTGTCCTCTACAGACTGTTCGCAAGAATAACCGACGGCATACCGATGCTTCCGCAATTCAGCACGGAAGGATTCGAGGTGAAAATCATCAACACCGGACTGGCGTCACAATTTTTCACGCATATCAGCACATCGTTCTGGCTCGCACTGGTCTGCTCCTGCCCTTTTATGCTCTATTTCCTGTGGAGCTTCATCAGCCCCGCTCTATACGACAGAGAGAAACGCGGCGCGCGCACGGCATTCCTGCTCGGCACAGTGATGTTCTACGTGGGCGTAGCCGTTTGCTATTTCGTCATATTTCCCGTAACACTCAGATTCTTATATGAATATCAGTTGAGCCCGTCGATAAGCAATATGCTGGCGCTCGACTCGTATATGTCTAACTTCACGACGATGCACCTTGTATTGGGGCTGGTGTTCGAGTTGCCATTGCTTGCGTGGACATTGTCGGTTACAGGCATTCTCCACCGCGCGTTTTTCCGCCGCTACCGCCGGCACGCCATCGTGGTATTACTAATTCTCGCCGCAATAATCACCCCTACCGGCGACCCGTTCACACTCGCGATAGTGTTCCTGCCGCTCTATCTGCTCTATGAGCTAAGTGCATTGATAGTGAAAAAATAAAAGGCGGACAATCACCTCCGCTACGGCAAAAAGCATTACCTTTGCCGCCAGTTTATTTTAGGTTATAAAGATTTGTATTATGGTATTCCAATGCGCTATCATTTTCGGATGCTTGGCCTTGGGCGAGCTTATTGTGTGGCTCACCGGCATAAAGTTGCCGTCAAGTATCATAGGCATGCTTCTGCTTACATTATTCCTCCAGATGAAATGGATAAAGCTGCGCTGGGTGGAAGGCATCTCCAATTTCTTGGTTAAGAACCTCGGATTCTTTTTCGTTCCGCCGGGAGTGGCACTGATGCTATATTTAGACGTAATAAAGGCGCAACTCATACCGATAGTCGTGGCTTCGGTGATAAGTATGATAGTGGTATTCGTGGTGACAGGATGGATTCACCAATTAGTAAGGAGGCTTCAGAATGGAATACATTAACAATCCCTATTTCCTGCTTGCGCTGACATTCGTCGTTTACGCCTTAGCGCAAATAATCCAAGTGCGCTCCCACAGCTCGCTGTTCAATCCTATATTGATAACCATCGCGATTATCATCATTTTTCTGCTGGCCAACGACATACCGTTCGAGACCTACCGTCAAAGCGGTGTCTACATAGATTTCTGGCTGAAACCGGCGGTAGTCGCGCTGGGAGTCCCGCTCTACAAACAACTGTCGTCGATACGCAAGCAATTGCTGCCCATATTGCTGTCGGCACTCGGAGGGTGCATTTCAGGCGTAATTTCGGTAGTATTCGTGGCCGAGTTGTTCGGAGCCTCGCACGAAGTGGTTATGTCGTTGGCCGCCAAATCGGTTACAACTCCTATCGCAATGGAAGTCACAGAAACACTTGGCGGAATACCGTCGCTCACCGCTGCCGTGGTAGTAGCCGTAGGCATAATAGGCGGGATGACAGGGTTCAGCGTGATGCACATCACCCACGTCAACAGCCCGATAGCACAAGGGCTGTCGCTCGGGGCGGCCGCCCACGCCGTAGGCACATCGCGGGCGATTACCGTCAGCGACCGCTACGGCGCATTCGCCAGCCTCGGCCTCACCCTCAACGGCATCTTCACCGCGATGCTCACCCCATGGCTTCTCCGCATGCTCGGATATTTCTAAAACTTCCATACGCGTTTTAAACATTTTCCAAACCATAAATGTTATCCTAATAAATAAACCCGATAGATATGAAAAAAATCATTGCAGGGCTGCTCGCGGCATTAATCCTGTTGCCCGCCTGCGGCAAGAAAAGTGAAGAAAGCAATGCCGCACAGCCGACGTTCGCAAGCATCAAGAACGAGGCTTCGTACAAATTGACCGTGCCGGATGAAATCGCACAAGGAAGGGATTACTACTCTACCGCAAAAGTCGATTTGACCGTTCCAGCCGATTCCACAAGCGAAATATCGAAACGGCTGTTGGCCGCAGCTTTCCCGGAAGACTCCGTGTCGAAAGGATTCAACGCGGCTGTCGCAAAATTCATTTCGACACCAGTCGACTTTTTACAGACTGGAGCCGAAAAAATCAGTACCATACCCATCAAGCCTGAAAACGGCGTGCTGCTATCGAAAAACATAGTGATAGACACTCTACGGCAAACAAAGGATATCATGACATTCCATATCGTAAGCCAAGGATTCACTGGCGGAGCGCACGGATACTACAGTGCGGCATACGTCAACTACAACATTGCCGACAACACCGTGGTTGATGCCGGAAAACTGTTTGCCGACAACAACGGCGTAAGACAGTTGATACTCAACCAACTTGCAAAAGACAACGGCTGCAAAATCGAGGAATTGGAAAGCAACGGCGTGGTTTTCTCCGTTGCCGACGTGAAGGTTCCTGAAAATTTCTACCCCGAAGGCGACTCTTTGGTATTCTATTACAACCCTTACGAAATAAGCTCGTGGGCGCAAGGCGAAATAAAAGTGGCCGTCCCCACAGTTGCCTTGACCGCATACGTTTCCGACTATGGCAAAGAATTCCTGAAGACCACAGTCAACAGCATTAATAAATAATAGCATACGACCGTTTTTTATAGGATGGAAAAGTAAATGCGATTTCATTTGCTTTTCCATCCTTTTTATGTAAATTTGCAATTGCACTTCAAATTTGCATAATATGAATGGGTATATAGAACGGAACATCTCACAATCGATAAGAAAAGCATATAGTGAATACTCCGTAATAACAGTCACTGGGCCAAGACAATCAGGGAAAACGACCCTGATAAAACATCTATTCCCCGAATTACCGTATTTTTCGTTAGAAAATTACGACATCCGCTCACTTGCCGTCTCCGATCCTGTCGGATTTTTAAACAGCTCCTCAAAAGGGATGATACTCGACGAGGCGCAAAACGCACCGCTATTGTTCTCTTACATACAAGGAATGGTTGACGACAACCCGAGATTGCGATTTATACTTTCCGGAAGGTCCAACTTCTCCATGCTGAAATCAGTAACACAGTCATTAGCCGGACGCACAGCAATATTCGAATTACTTCCTTTCTCCATGAGTGAAATAGACATCTCAGAGACATCATCAGATGAATTGATGTTCAAAGGGCTATATCCATCCGTGTGGCGCGGCGGGAAAACACCCGAGATGATGTACCGCAACTATATAAGCACATATCTTGAACGGGATGTGCGAGACCTATTGGCCATAAAAGACTTGAACAACTTTCAAAAATTCCTGCAACTTTGCGCGACAAGAATAGGAAGCGTGTTCAATGCCTCAGAACTGTCGAACGAGTTGGGCGTATCATCAAATACTGTGAAATCGTGGCTGTCAGTGCTAATGGCCTCATACATAATCGTAATGCTACAACCGTTTTACACAAACACCCGGAAAAGGCTGACCAAATCGCCGAAAATTTATTTCACCGACACAGGATTGGCTTGCAACATTCTCGGAATAGAATCCGCCCGCCAATTACAACGAGACAAAATGCGCGGACATTTATTCGAGAACCTTGTCATAACAGAAGCCTTAAAGCACCGCCTCAACAACGGGAAAAGAAATAATCTGTGTTTTTATCGTGACAGCAATGGAAATGAGGTCGACCTCGTGATTAAAAAAGACGGTTTGCTCAATCTGTTCGAAATTAAATCATCAGAGACCTACCATCCCGAATTCGAGAAAGGCATCAAAACATTTTGTGCCGAATTTCCTGACGTTATCAGTGAAAAGGCGATTGTGTACACCGGCTCATTGGAAAATACAACACGTGATATAAAATTAATGAACTATAAAACGTTTGCCGGCTTTATGTAAATTTGCAATTGCACTTCAAATTTGCATAAACCGGCATTGGCTAATGCAGTTTATAGCTCTACAGAGCGTGATATGGCATAAAATTCGTAACTTTGCAAACGCATAAGCGCAAACTTTTCATAAGTAAAACACAATGGAACACATTTCACAAAGAATCCAAGCTCTTTCGCCGTCGGCAACGCTGGCGATGTCGCAAAAAAGCAACGAACTCAAAGCTCAAGGTGTCGATGTAATCAATATGTCGGTGGGCGAACCCGATTTCCATACGCCTGACCACATAAAGAAAGCCGCAAAAAAAGCCATCGACGACAATTTCACGTTCTATACTCCGGTTGCCGGCTATATGTCGCTACGCAAAGCCATCGCCGCAAAGATGAAGAATGAAAACGGCTTGGATTTCGCTCCGGAGCAGATTGTGGTTTCCGGCGGAGCGAAACAATCGCTGTGCAATGTGATTCTTTCAACGATAAACCCCGGCGACGAGGTCGTTATTCCTACACCCGCATGGGTAAGCTATGTGGAAATGGTAAAGCTCGCGGAAGGCGTAACCGTAACAGTTCCTGCCGGTGTCGACCAGAATTTCAAAATCACCCCGGAACAATTGGAAGCGGCAATCACGCCTAAGACACGGATGGTGCTGCTCTGCTCGCCATCAAACCCCACAGGCAGCGTGTACTCGCGCGACGAGCTGAAAGCCCTTGCCGACGTGATAGCTAAATATCCGCAAATACTTATTCTCTCTGACGAGATTTACGAACATATCAACTTCACAGGCTCGTTCACCTCGATTGCCGAATTCGAAAACGTGCGCGACCGCACAATAATAGTAAACGGCGTATCGAAGGCATACGCCATGACAGGCTGGAGAATCGGTTTCATCGCCGCTCCGCTGTGGGTGGCAAAAGCAACTACCAAACTGCAAGGGCAATATACATCCAACCCTTCGTCAATCGCCCAAAAAGCTGCCGAAGCGGCCTATACCGGCCCGCAGGAATGCGTGGAAGAAATGCGCAAGGCGTTCGAACGCCGCCGCGACCTCGTAACTTCCTTGCTCAAAGAGATACCGGGACTGAAAATCAACCATCCGGAAGGAGCATTCTATATATTCCCTGAAGTTTCTGCCTATTTCGGCAAGAGCTACGGCAACCGCATAATCAACGATGCCAATGATGTCGCCATGTATCTTCTTGAAGAAGCCCACGTAGCCACAGTCAACGGCGACGCTTTCTGCGCACCGGGATACATCCGCCTGAGCTACGCCACAAGCGACGACAACATCCGCGAGGCGTGCCGCCGCATCGCCGAAGCCCTCGCAAAACTGAAATAATGGCACAGGCGACGGCGTATCTGGCTTCCAAGCCACACTACGAGATACTCGACGGGCTCCGGGGAGTGGCCGCACTGATGGTAATCGTGTTCCATCTCTTCGAAGCCCATGCGGGAGGCAACCACTTTATACAGATTATAAACCACGGCTATCTTGCAGTGGATTTTTTCTTTATGCTTTCCGGCTTCGTGATAGGCTACGCTTACGACGACCGTTGGGACAGAATGAGCATAGGGGCATTTTTCAAACGCCGCCTGATACGCCTGCATCCGATGGTCGTGATGGGCAGCCTCGCAGGCGGCGCACTATTCTATTTCCAAGCCGCTCCATGCTTTCCGCAAATAGCCGGTACGCCTGTAGCCAAACTGGTGGCCATAATGCTTCTCGGCTGCACATTACTGCCATTGCCGTTGAAATGGGATGTAAGGGGATGGACCGAGATGCATCCGCTGAACGGACCGGCATGGTCGCTTTATTACGAATACATCGCCAACATCCTCTATGCGCTTGTGGTACGCCGTTTCAGCAAGACGTTGCTATGGATTTTCGTAGTGCTGGCGGCATGCGCAACAACGCATCATCTGCTTACAACGCCAATGGGCGATATGGTCGGCGGATGGGCGTTGAATCTCGAACAGCAAAAAAACGGCTTCATCCGACTGTTGTACCCGTTCTTCGGCGGCTTACTGCTTTTCCGCATGGGATGGATTATGCCCCGGATAAAGCACGCCTTCCTCTACAGCAGCTTGTTGATTGTGCTTGTCCTTTCCCTGCCCCGCATCGGGGGAGAGGAAAACGTCTGGGCAAACGGTCTGTACGAGGCTCTTTGCATAATTTTCATTTTCCCGCTCATTGTCTCGATAGGAGCCGGCGGACGGTTGACAGGCAAACATTCGTCACGAATCTGCAAATTCCTTGGCGACATATCCTACCCGATTTATATAACACACTACCCTATAGTATACGTGTATACGGCATGGGTGTCGCGCAACGACGCTACCATGGCCGAAGGCGCACCGTATATGTTGCTCGTTTTCGTGGCGGCAGTAGCCCTTGCCTACGCTTGCCTGCGGCTCTACGACCTGCCGCTGCGCAACTGGCTCACCAACCGCTTCCTGAAAAAGAAAATACACTAAACAGAAACAGCCCCGCCATACAACCGACAATTGTGTGGCGGGACTGCTTCTAATATTCAATTACAAATCAGAAAAACTTGACTTCTTTGCCTATTATCGAGGAGAGGATGTAGTTGGCGGCGCGCGATGTGCCGATACGGAAATGATTATTGTCCAACCACTGCTCACCGAGAATTTCCTTGACAAGCGTATAGTATTTCACTGCATCGTCAGTCGACGATACTCCTCCCGACACCTTGAAGCCAATCATAATGCCTGTCTTTTCGTGATATTCCTTGATGCACTGGCACATCACGTAGGCAGCCTCCAACGATGCCCCCGGATAGACCTTTCCCGTGGAAGTCTTGATGAAATCGGCTCCGGAATACATTGCGAGAATCGACGCTTTCTTGATGTCGGCAGCCGTTTTCAAAGCTCCGGTTTCCAATATCACTTTCAGACGCGCCCCACGTGCGGCGTGCTTTATTTCTGAAATCTCGTCGGCAAGCTCTTCATAATTCCCGCTGTAGAACAGACCTAAATTCAATACTATGTCGACTTCATTGGCGCCGTCGGCAACGGCAAGAGCCGTCTCGGCGGTCTTTACCTCGACGAAAGTCTGCGACGACGGAAAGCTCCCGGCCACTACGGCGACATCCACCCCGCTCACTTCCAACGCCCCGCTCACGGTCATAGCGAAATTGGGATACGTGCATATCGCCGCCACGTTGGGCAACTCCGGATATTCCTCTTCCATTTTATTGACTTTCTCCACCATTGCGGCTATCGACTGCTCGGTGTCGGTCGTATTGAGCGAAGTCAAATCAATAGCATTGAAACATTTTTTATACACCTCCACGTTGTTGTTCTCATCGAAATGCTTGTCGAGTATCGCTTTCACGCCGTTGGCAACGGCGACATCGTCTTCCTCCACACGGCTGTCAATCAACACTTTCATGTAACGGTCTTCTGTCGTTCCTTCCATAATTTTTGTAATTATATGTTTTCATTTCAATTTTTCATTATTGCGGTGGCGGTCATGGTCGCGGCTTGTCTTTTTTTCGATGGTGGCTTTGAACGCCTCGGTCATGTCCACTCCTGTCTGGTTGGCAATGCACAGCAGCACCCACAGCACATCGGCAAGCTCCCCGGCAAGAGCGTCGGGATTCTCCCCCTCCTTGAACGACTGGTCGCCATAACGCCGCGACATTATCCGCGCCACCTCTCCAACTTCCTCCGTAAGCACGGCCATATTCGTCAATTCGCTGAAGTAGCGCACACCGTAAGTGCGTATCCAATTATCAACCGCCTCCTGCGCTTCTTTTATAGTCATCGCCATCATTCTTTAAGTTTGGAATCTATGATTATCGTAACCGGGCCGTCATTGACAAGCGCCACCTGCATATCCGCTCCGAACTCGCCTTCCCCGCACGGCTTGCCGACAGCGGCGTTAAGGCTGTCGATGAACAACCGGTAAAGCGGTACGGCCTGTTCGGGACGCGCGGCACGGATGTACGACGGACGGTTGCCTTTCTTCGTAGAGGCGTGAAGCGTGAATTGGCTCACGACCAATATCTCGCCTCCACAATCAAGTATGGAACGGTTCATCACGCCATTGTCGTCATCGAAAATCCGCAGATTCACGACCTTCTTAACCAGCCATTCCACATCCTCGGACGCATCGTCATGCTCCACGCCTACAAGAATCATCATGCCGCAGCCGATGGCCGATTTCAGCTCCCCTCCAATCGACACGGAAGCCTCCTTCACCCTCTGTATTACAATCCTCATCTTTTCAAAGTTTCAATCAATTACAAAATTACAGAAATTACGACGTTTTTCATATCATAAACATTCAAGATTTGTTTTTAAAGAGATTTTTCAGATGGCGTATTTATTTTTTTCCTAATTTTGCGCCCGAAAATCTCTAATTAATAAAGTATGCCGAAAAATTTAGTAATTGTAGAGTCACCGGCTAAAGCAAAAACGATAGAGAAGTTTTTGGGTAAAGACTATAAGGTTATGTCGAGCTACGGACACATCCGTGATTTGCAGAAAAAAGATTTCAGCATCGACATCGACCACGGTTACGCTCCAATCTACGAAATACCATCCGACAAGAAAGAATTGGTAAAATCCCTGAAAGCGGAAGCGAAGAAAGCCGATACGGTATGGTTGGCTTCCGATGAAGACCGGGAGGGAGAAGCTATCGCATGGCATCTTTATGAAGTATTGGGATTGACCCCGGAAAAGACGAAACGAATCGTATTCCACGAAATCACCAAAAACGCCATTCTCGAAGCAATCAAGAATCCGCGCGGCATCGACATCAACCGCGTCAATGCCCAGCAGGCGCGCCGCGTGCTCGACCGCATCGTTGGATTCCAGCTATCGCCGGTGCTTTGGAAGAAAATCAAGCCGGCACTGTCGGCAGGCCGCGTACAGAGCGTGGCAGTAAGGCTGATAGTGGAGCGTGAAAAAGAAATCAAAGAATTCAAGACAGAAGAATACTACCGTGTAGTTGCCTTGTTCACCACACCCGGCAGCGCACAGCCGATACGGGCGGAACTCGACCGCCGCATCAGCAGCAAGGAAGAAGCCGGGAAATTCATTGAAAAATGCAAAACGGCATCGTTCTCCGTGACAGGCCTGTCGGTAAAACCATTGACGAAGTCCCCGGCACCGCCATTCACCACATCGACGCTCCAGCAAGAGGCTTCCCGCAAGCTCGGGTTCAGCGTGTCGCAAACAATGATGGTGGCACAAAAACTCTACGAGTCGGGATTCATCACATATATGCGTACCGACTCCGTAAACCTGTCGTCTCTGGCCTTGGCCACAATAAGCACGGAAATAAAAGGCCACCTTGGCGACAAGTACTACAAACACCGCAGCTTCCACACCACGTCGAAAGGCGCGCAGGAAGCGCACGAGGCCATCCGACCGACATATATCTCCAACCACACAATCGAGGGGACGGCTCAGGAAAAACGCCTTTACGACCTTATTTGGAAACGTACCATCGCTACACAGATGGCCGATGCCCAGCTTGAGAAAACCACCGTGGAGATTTCTTCGGACAACGGCTCGAAATTCATCGCGACAGGCGAAGTCGTGAAATTCGACGGATTCCTGAGAGCATATATGGAATCGAGCGACGACGAGACCGACAACGACCAGCAGGAATCGATGCTTCCGCCACTGAAACAAGACGAGACGCTCGAACTGCAAGAATGCGACGCCACACAACGGTTCACCCAGCATCCGCCACGCTACAGCGAAGCCATGCTTGTGCGCAAACTGGAAGAATTAGGAATCGGACGGCCTTCCACATATGCGCCTACAATATCCACAATCCAGAACCGCGACTATGTGGAAAAGGGCAATAAAGAAGGCGAACGGCGCGAAGTGACTACAATCTGTCTGAAAAACGGCTCAATCAAAGAGACCACCAAAGCGGAGACTTTCGGCAGCGAGAAAGGAAAACTCATCCCTACCGATGTGGGGATTGTAGTCAACGATTTCCTGATGCAATATTTCCCCGACATTATGGACTATAATTTCACGGCCAACGTGGAAGAAAAATTCGACCATATAGCGGAAGGGCAGACAAAATGGAACGACGAGATAGCGCAATTCTACAAAATATTCCATCCTGAGGTGGAAAAAATCTCCAACCTGCGGTTGGAGCACAAAGTAGGAGAACGCGTGCTCGGCACAGACCCGAAAACCGGCAAGGAAGTGTCCGTGAAAATCGGACGTTTCGGGCCGCTCGTACAATTAGGCAGCAGCGACAGCGACGAAAAGCCTCAATTCGCTTCATTGCTCAAAGGGCAATCGGTAAACGACATCACCCTTGACGATGCCCTGAAACTTTTCGAACTGCCGCGCACAGTCGGCGAATACGAGGGGAAGGACATCGTGGCAGGCATCGGACGTTTCGGCCCCTATGTGAAGCACGACGGTAAATTCGTCTCCATACCAAAGACACTTTCCCCGCAGGCAATCACCATTGAAGAAGCCATCGAACTGATTAAGAGCAAAGCCGACGCGGAGAAAAAGAAAGTAGTCAAGAAATTCGACGAAGAGCCGGAACTCGAAATCCTCAACGGTCCTTACGGCGTATATATCGCGTACAAAAAGAAAAACTACAAGATACCGAAAGGCACCGACGCGGAATCGCTTACCGTAGAGGATTGCAAAAAAATAATCGAGGATGCCGCCAACGCGCCTAAGAAGCCGCGCCGCGCGACAGCACGGAAGAAATAAAAAATCCACATAAACACGACTTAAAAGTTCCATACAGCGAGAATGAACGGCAAAGTGCTACGTGAAAGCCGTCATTCAACCTGCTGGAACTTTTTAATTTGAAAAATTCAGATGAAATTTTTCGTAAATGACATTTATCTATTAATTTTGCAGTTCGTGAAACAACAGCTCTGAAAATTAGAAAAATAAAATACACAATGGCAAAAGAAAACAAAAAAAACGCCACACGCACATCAATCGACGAACTCAACGAGTCACTGTCGAGCTTTGAACAGCGTGTAGAGCAAAACAAGAAAAAAGTAGTATGGTATATCGGCGGATTGATTGCAATAATCGCCATCGGTTTGGGATATTATTACGGAATCTACCGCTCGGGTATCGACGGCGCAAGCGAAATGATAGGGAAAGCTGACATTTCCCTCGCCCAAGGCAACGATTCATTGGCATTGACCCAATATCAAGCCGTTGCGGCAGAATACAGCAACAGCGTGGCCAACCGTGCCAACCTCAACGCAGCCATCCTCCTTTATCAGGAAGGCAAATACCAAGAAGCTCTCAACAGCCTCAATGAATACAGCCTTGACGACGAGCTTATAGGCGCGGCGGCAGAGTCATTGAAGGGCGACTGCCTCGTAAACCTGAAAAAATACGACGAGGCAATAGCATCTTACGACAACGCCATCAGCGTTTCTGCCGACAATGCCCTTTACACTCCGCTGTTCATGATGAAAAAGGCTACAGTGCTCAGCGCACAGAAGAAATATGCCGACGCTGCCGCCATCTATCAGAAAATAAAGGAATCATATCCGAAATATCTGATGGCCTACCGCGTGAACATCGACAAATACATCGACCGCGCAAATTTCCTTGCCAACCAGAAATAAAGAATTCACAAACAACGCAATAGAAAAGCCCGGTTAGAAAGCCGGGCTTTTTTCGTATCCGTGTCACAATTATTGGTGTACGCCACTTACCATTTCAAAACGGCGGCGCGGTATTCAAAAATGGCTGGAACCGTCGAAACAGTGGGTGCAAATCTTGCATTTGGGAAGCCCTATGGCCTTGACAAGATTGTCGACCGTGTTGAACTTCAACGAAGTCAAGCCGAATCTTTCGCGAATCACCTCCACCATACGGCAATATTCCGCAGAGCCGGCCGTGGCATATTTTTCAAGATTCTTGTTTTCATCGCCCTCCAGTTCTTTTATTATACGGCGTGTGATAAGTTCAAGGTCGCTTTTCGAGGCCGTGAATCCGATGAACGGACATCCATAGATAAGGGGCGGACAAGCTATGCGTATATGCACTTCCTTAGCTCCGTATTCGTAGAGCACCTTCACATTGTCGCGCAACTGCGTGCCGCGCACTATCGAGTCGTCGCAAAACAGCAGCCGCTTGCCCTCGAGCATCGCGCGGTTGGGAATCAGTTTCATTTTTGCCACGAGCGAGCGCATCGACTGGTCGCTCGGCGTGAAACTGCGCGGCCACGTCGGGGTATATTTCGATACGGCACGATGATAAGGCACTTTCATACCGTCGGCATAGCCTAACGCCATCCCTACCCCGGAATCCGGTATGCCGCACGCGCAATCAACGTCAGAATCGTCGGTACGCCCCATTGCCTGTCCGCAGGCAAAACGCACAGCCTCCACATTCCTGCCCTCATAGCACGATGTCGGGAAACCGTAGTAGACCCACAAGAACGAGCATATCTGCATCTCTTCTTCAGGCTTGCGCAACTGCTCTATTCCGTCGGCTGTTATCCGCAATATCTCACCCGGCCCTACATAACGGTCGATTTCGTAATCAAGGTTAGGGAAACATGTCGATTCGCTCGAAGCGGCGTATGCGCCGTCTTTCTTGCCTATCACTATCGGAGTGCGTCCCAAACGGTCGCGCGCGGCTATTATTCCGTTTTCCGTTAGGATAAGCATCGAGCACGAGCCCTTGATTCTGCGGTAGACATTCTCTATGCCCTCCACGAACGTGCCCCCCTGCAATATCAGCAGAGCCACAAGCTCCGTCTGGTTGATTCTGCCCGAACTCGCTTCGGCAAAATGCATATTGTTTTCCAACAAATCCCTTTCAAGCTCTTCCATATTGCAAATTTTCGCCACCGTGACTATCGCGAACCGTCCGAGCCGCGAATTTATTATGATTGGCTGCGGATCAGTGTCGCTTATCACCCCTATGCCGGAATTTCCTGTGAATTTTCCCAGCTCAGACTCGAATTTTGTCCGGAAATATGAACTTTCAAGATTGTGGATAGAACGTATGAACCCTTTTTCTTCATCATACGTAGCCATACCTGCACGCTTCGTGCCTAAATGTGAATTATAATCCGTGCCGTAAAACAAATCGGCCTTACAGCTTTTTTTCGAAATAGTTCCAAAGAAACCGCCCATACGATATTTTTTAATTCGTCCGCAAAGTTACGCCAACACTGCCAAATAAAAAAGTTTTTGTATGAGCTGAATACAGTGTATCTTTGCAACCAATTAAAAAGAATCGGCTATGGTATACAAGTATGATTACCTCGTCATCGGCTCAGGTATAGCCGGGATGAGCTATGCTTTGAAAGTAGCGGCTACCGGGAAGGTGGCACTGATTTGCAAAACGAATCTGGAAGAAGCCAACACATACTTCGCGCAAGGAGGTGTGGCTTCCGTGACAAATCTGGAAGTGGACAATTTCGACAAGCACATAGAAGACACTATGATTGCCGGCGACTGGCTAAGCGACCGGGCGGCTGTCGAAAAGGTAGTGAAAGGCGCACCGGAACAAATCAAGCAACTGATTGAATGGGGTGTGAATTTCGACAGAAACGAGAAAGGAGAATTCGACCTGCACCGCGAAGGCGGGCATTCGGAATTCCGGATATTGCACCATGCCGACAATACCGGAGCGGAAATTCAGGACAGCCTTATCCGCGCTCTGAAGTCACATCCGAATATCGACGTTTTCGAGAACCACTTTGCCGTAGAGATAATAACACAGCACCATTTGGGGAAGATTGTCACACGGCGCACGCCCGACATAACCTGCTACGGCGCATACATACTCGACCTTGCCACAAACAAAGTCGACACTTTCCTGTCGAAAGTGACGGTAATGGCCACCGGCGGAATAGGCCAAGTATACACCACCACAACCAACCCGCCGGTAGCGACAGGCGACGGCATAGCGATGGTCTACCGCGCCAAAGGAACCGTAAAGGATATGGAATTCATCCAGTTCCACCCTACGGCACTTTATCATCCGGGCGACCGCCCGTCGTTCCTCATCACGGAAGCCATGCGCGGATACGGAGCAGTGCTCCGCACCCTCGACGGCAAAGAATTCATGCAGAAATACGACAAACGGCTGTCGCTGGCCCCGCGCGACATTGTGGCACGCGCCATCGACAACGAGATGAAACTACGCGGCGACGACCATGTATACCTCGATGTCACACACAAAGACCCGGAGGAGACAAAACGGCATTTCCCGAACATATATGCAAAATGCCTCAGTTTGGGAATCGACATAACAAAAGACTACATCCCGGTAGCACCTGCCGCCCATTATCTGTGCGGTGGCATAAAGGTAGACCTCAACGCCTGCTCGTCGATACAACGGTTGTACGCTGTGGGCGAATGCTCGTGCACAGGCCTCCACGGCGGCAACAGGCTTGCGTCGAATTCCTTGATAGAAGCGGTGGTTTATGCCGATGCCGCTGCCAGACACAGCATGGAAAACATCTGCCACTACTCGCTGCGCGACGATGTGCCGGAATGGAACGACGAAGGCACACAGCACAACGAAGAAATGGTGCTTATCACACAAAGCCTGAAAGAAGTGAACCAGATAATGAGCACATACGTCGGCATTGTCCGCTCTAACTTGCGGCTCGACCGAGCATGGAACCGTCTCGACATCCTGTACGAAGAGACAGAAAAACTGTTCAAACAAAGCAAAGCCTCGAAAGAGATATGCGAACTGCGCAACCTCATCAACGTGGGCTACCTGATAATGCGCCAAGCTAAAGAGCGGCACGAGTCGCGCGGGCTGCATTATTCAATAGACTATCCGCCTGTAAAAAGACAACAATCATAAAACAATACAATCATGTCAACTTACACAGAAGACAAAAGGAAAGTGACAACTCTCCGCCTCATCGAGATGAAGCAACGCGGAGAAAAGATAGCAATGCTTACAGCCTACGACTACTCCATGGCTAAACTCATCGACGAGGCCGGAATGGATGTGATACTCGTAGGCGATTCCGCCTCCAACGTAATGGCCGGAAACATCACCACTTTGCCTATGACACTCGACCAGATGATTTACCACGGCAAATCAGTGATGCGGGCAGTAAAACGCGCCCTTGTCGTAGTGGACATGCCGTTCGGGACATACCAAGGCAACTCAAAAGAAGCATTGTCTTCAGCCATCAGGATTATGAAAGAGACCCACGCCGACTGCATCAAGCTCGAAGGCGGCGCGGAAGTGCGCGAGTCAATCGAACGAATCCTGACGGCCGGCATCCCCGTAATGGGGCATCTCGGACTTACCCCGCAATCAATCAACAAATTCGGCTCTTATACCGTAAGGGCACGCGAAGAAGCCGAAGCCAACAAGCTGATAGAGGATGCCAAGCTATTGCAGGAAATAGGCTGCTTTGCACTTGTGCTGGAAAAAATTCCGGCTGTGCTCGCGGCAAAAGTCGCCAAGATGCTCGACATACCGGTAATAGGAATAGGGGCCGGCAACGGATGCGACGGACAAGTGCTCGTAATGCACGACATGCTTGGGATCAACAAAGGATTCTCACCGCGCTTCCTCCGCCGTTATGCCGACATCGGTACGATTATCAACGATGCCGTGGCGAAATACGTGGACGATGTGAAAACCGGCGATTTTCCCAACGAGAAAGAGCAATACTAACATCAACCCATATTGGAATGCGGTCTCATAAGTCCCGGAAAGTCTTATGAGGCCGCATCTTTTTTACATACGCAATCATCTTATCTTGCATATCTGCCTGTATTCACGCCCGAAGCGGTCGGTTACGATTACTTCCACTTCTTCCGCGCCGTCAGAAGGCTTGGCAGAAAAAAAGCAGAATTTATTTTCCATCGGGAAACGCCAAGTCTCCTTCTTTGCCCCTTGCGCATAACGCCGTTGCAAATATCCGGAATAATCGGGGTCGACAGACGGAAATTGCACCATTGCCCCTTTCAATTTGCCGTCTTCTTTCCATTCCACTTTCCAGCCTTCATCCCAATTCCATACCTTTACGCACAATTCATCCGTGCGTCCCGGAAATGTGCCGAACGGAAAAACCCGCATTTGATAAGTGTCAGGATAGCCCAACGACTTAAATTTCCACGACAGCCCGCGAGGCGTGGACTCAAACACCTGATACCCCATAGGAGTGCCGTCCATACAATATTTACAGTCGCCTAACCACCATGCGCCCCCTATGGAGGCAATCATATGCTCCCTCACATTCGGACGGAGCAAGATGTTTGAATTGACATGCGTATGGCCGCTTAATATCGACACGTGGTAATCGGAAAGAATATCCATCAGCTCGTCTGAGCCTTTAAGTACCCGCCCGCCTTTATACACATAGGCCGGCGCATGCATGGCTACAAACACATGGGAGCCTTTCGGGATATATTGTGTGTAATTTCTCACCCATTCGAGCTGCTCGCCGGTAATTACTTCATCATACGAATAATTGCCTTTGTAAAATATATTGTCGAGCACGATATAATAATCCCTGCCAATATTGAACGCATAGTATGCCGGGCCGAAATTTTTCTTGTACGATAGTTCGCTTTTGTAATTATCCGTGAACATCCCCTCATGGTCGTGATTCCCTATTACAGGGTACACTGGATATCCCAATTGTTTCAATCCGTTTTTGTAGCGGCCGTAAGTCTCCGAATTATCCCAAACCAAATCGCCGAGAGCTATCGCCGCAACCGGCATCCCGCTTTTCATCAGGCTGTCGCCATACGCTTTCAAATCAGGAAAAGCCTCAGCCTCCAATCTCTCATAATCCCTGTCACTCCCTGGCTGGGTGTCGCCAACGGCCAGCATCGTATAAGTCCCTCCACGCGCTCCGAATTCAAACAATTCAAAATCAAACTTTTTCGCTCCCAAGGATTTGTAAAAGCACGGAGTCCCTGAAGAATACGAAGCGACGTAGCCCGACGGAGTGACGATATACACAAAATCGGCATTGTCGTCCGCATCGAAATCATAGTTTCCCAAACTGTCTGTCCGGGTGAAACCGCGTCCGTCAGTAACAACAACACCGCCCAATCCGGATTTTCCGCAAAAAACTCTTCCTTTCACATTCTTCGCTCCGACGCCCATTACCGTAACGGCGGCAAGCGCGGCAATCAACACTTTTGTTTTCATTTCCAATCTCGAATAAAATGGTTCGTTACAAAAGTACTGATTCCATATAACAACCGAATAACATTAGGCAGCAATTATTCTATGCCGTATCGTGAAATAATCATAACTTTGCGTTATGATACATTTTGAATGCGATTATACAGAAGGGGCGCATCCGTCCGTAATCGAGAAGCTTTGTTCTACTAACCTTGAGCAGACCAACGGTTACGGCAACGACCCTTATTGCGAGAAAGCACGCTCCGTAATCCGCCAACTTGCAGAAATGCCGGATGCCGACGTGCATTTTCTTGTCGGAGGAACACAGACCAACCGCACGGTCATTTCTTCCATTCTACGTCCCCATCAGGGTGTCATAGCCGCGTCTACCGGACATATAGCCGTACACGAGACAGGAGCCATAGAAGCATCCGGGCACAAAGTGTTGACCATCGCTTCAACCGACGGCAAAATCACCGCATCCGGAATAAAAGACCTTGTAATGGCCCATTATTCCGACAACGACCACGAGCATTGCGCGCAACCGGGAATGGTATATATTTCTTTCCCGACAGAAACAGGCACTTTATATTCAAAACGCGAGCTTCAAGAGCTAAGCAGCCTATGCTGCGAATTAGGACTGCCTCTCTACATCGACGGCGCAAGGCTCGGATATGGACTGATGGCCGACGGCAACGACCTCACCCTGCCCGAAATGGCAAGGCTCTGCGATGTGTTCACTATCGGAGGGACGAAAGGCGGGGCATTGTTCGGAGAAGCTGTCGTTTTTACAAACAGCACACTCAGCAAAGACTTCCGCTATCTGATAAAACAGAACGGCGGCATGCTCGCCAAAGGGAGGCTGTTAGGAGTGCAATTCCTTGCCCTGCTCGAAAGCGGAATATATTTCGACATTGCAAGACATGCCGACCGGCTCGCGATGAAAATAAAGAACGCCCTTTCGGATATGGGAATAAAATTTCACTGTCCATGCACCACCAATCAGCAATTTGTATACTTGCCAATCGGGCTTATCCAACGATTATCGGACAAATACTCGTTCTCCATAGCCCCTTGCGACAAAGAAGGATACCGGACAGTCAGGATTTGCACCTCTTGGGCGACAAAAGAGGAGACCGTAAATGAACTAATCAGCGACATAACCGCATATTACCCATCATCTCAAAGCAATCATCATGAAACTATTGATTGACCGCATAATGCAGGACGGCCGTTCGCTTCCGGGCGGCATATTGAAAGTGGACAGCTTTCTGAACCACCAGCTTGACCCCAACCTGATGTATGAAATAGCGGAAGAATTCCGCCGCCGTTTTGCCGGCAAGAAATTCAACAAAATCGTGACCATCGAGGCCAGCGGGATAGCTCCGGCCATAATGCTCGGCTACATAATGCAGCTGCCGGTAGTCTTCATAAAGAAGAAACAACCCAAGACGATGGACAATATGCTCGTCTCGGAAGTGAAATCATTCACTAAGAACAGGGTTTACACAGTCTGCATAAGCCGTAATTTCCTCACCCCTGACGACCACATCGTGTTCATCGACGATTTTCTTGCCTACGGCAACGCCGCTCTCGGAATGATTGACCTTGCCAATCAGGCAGGCGCTACCATCGAAGGGATGGGATTCATCATCGAGAAAGGCTTTCAAGGCGGAGGCGACCGGCTGCGCCAAATGGGCTACAATGCACAAAGCCTTGCAATAATCGACAGCTTGGACGATTGCAAAATCAGCATCCGCAAAGATTCATGACATAGAACCGCCGGCAGAGTCCCCGGCAATGTCCTTATGGTACATATTGCGCGGATGATGCTCCAGAATCTCATGGCGCAGATACGTGCGGTCGATATGCATATATATCTCGGTCGTAGAAATGCTTTCGTGCCCGAGCATCTGCTGTATCGCCCTCAGGTTTGCCCCTCCCTCGAGCAGGTGCGTGGCAAACGAATGGCGCAGCGTATGGGGGCTGATATTTTTTATAATCCCGCATTTCGCGCATAAGTCCTTAATTATATAAAAAACCATCACGCGGGTCATCATCGCCCCCCTGCGGTTAAGGAAAAGAATGTCTTCACTCCCTTTCTTCACGACAAGCGAGCCGCGCCTCTCCATATACGAAAGGATGCTTTCTATCGCGGAGCGGGAAATAGGCACCATACGCTGCTTGCTGCCTTTTCCCTCCACTATGATATATTCCTCGTTAAGAAAAATATTCGACAATTTCAGACCCACCAATTCCGAAACGCGCAATCCGCAACTATAAAGCGTCTCCACGATGGCCCTGTTGCGTACGCCTTCGTATGTCGAATCATCGGCCGCATTTTCCATAGCGTCTATTTCCTCCACGGTAAGTATGTCCGGCAAATGCTGCCCTATCTTGGGCAATTCAAGCAGTTCCGCCGGATTATGCGGAATGTAATTCTCAATTTTCAGGAAATGGAAAAACGACCGTATGCCGGAAATGATGCGGGCCTGCGAGCGCGGGGCAATGCCAAGGTCGTGAAGCGTTGCAAGGAATTCATGCAAATCCGCCTCTTCTATGCCATCAAGCTGTTTGCCGCCTTCTTCGACATAACGCAAAAACTTTTCCGTATCGTCGACATACGCCTCTACGGAATTATGCGAAAGCCCCTTCTCAAAGCCCAGATAAGCTATGTATTGATTTTTCAGCTTATCTATATCGCCGATTTCACGCATTGCGCCAACGGCGGTATCAGTATTCAAGACCTACATTGTCTACCCACAAAGTCTGTCCCGGAGTACCCTCGTATGCCGTTCCGCAACCGGCGGAAAACATCACGACCATGTGTGTAGGCACGGCGTTGGGAGAATCCCATCCCACTTCCTGCACAGGCACCATCTTTCCTTTACTGTTACGCGCATAATAAGGACGGTCTTTTGAAATAAGCCCCATATACGATTTAAAGAACGACTGCTTGGTTATATCCCCATAGTGTACGGCAAGTTTATGTCCGTTAACCCATCCTGACGTGCTTTTCACATAACGTTCACGGCCAGTGCCGACACGTTTAGCATAGATATTGCCGTCCTCGTCTTCCCAACGGCGTTGCAGCAAGATGAAAGTCTCACAGGCATTCTGCCGTCCTTTCAGCACCTTTTGGCTTCCGAAGCCGCTGGAATAAATCATCGGCTGGCCTGCCGGTATATAAACCTTATAATCGAAACACAAATATTTCGGGCGCTTGTTGAAAGCCACACCCATATCAAGCTTGCTATACGGGTTTTTAGTGCTTTTTACCGGCTCCATCATCCTGCCTAAATAAATACTTCCCGAAGCGAGAACATCCATATTGATGATGCCTAATGCCTTCACATGCTCAAAAACAGTGGTCATCTTGGCGCAGTAGTTTCCTCCGCCGCGGTCGTCGGGAAATACCGAATTACTGCCTTTCGACACCCCTGCCACTTTCGCGTATACATTCGACGTGGCCCAAGGAGAGCCGCCCATATTGCTATAGGCCTTGTTTCCGTTGATTGTAGCCGTAGGCCCTATCTCGTAAAGTGTTTTCGATGCTCCGCCAATTATCGACGACTCCTTTATATTACGCTTAATCCATTGCTGGAAATCTCCGTATTTGATGCGTTCCAACGCATTGGCCATAGAAACTACAGCTACGGCCAACAGCACGACAATGCTAATTCTTTTCATAACTATCAATTTTTCAGCGTCAAAATTATAACTTTTGGCAATAACATAAAAATCCTGCACACCAAATTCCTCATAAAAGCGAAAAAACAACCACAATTCGTATTTATCATATCTTTTCATAAATATTTTTAGCACGAACTTACGAGGGAATTGGCAATGACGGCGATTATTTGTATTTTTGTGAAATTTTAAGAGCTACTATGGGCAAGATAACCATCGACGGAATGACGTTTGTTCCGTATATAACAAACGGCGAAATCCAAAAACGGATAAAGGAAGTCGCAAAACAGATAAAGGACGACTGCGGGGATAAGAACCCGCTGTTCGTATGCGTGCTCAACGGCGCATTCGTGTTTGCCGCCGACTTGTTCCGCGCCGCCGATTTTGCGGCGGAAATATCGTTCATCCGCTTCAAATCATACAGCGGGACGGAATCGACCGGCGAGATAAAGCAACTTCTCGGCCTCGACAAAGAAATAAAAGGCCGCACGGTAGTGATTGTCGAGGACATCGTCGACACCGGCTACACAGCCGCAAAACTTGTCGAGGAAATACGCCGTCACGAACCGGAAGACGTGAAATTCGCGACGCTCCTCCACAAGCCCGACTCGGCGAAAGTGGATGTGAAAGTCGACTACTGCTGCTTCGAGATACCGTCGAAATTCATCATAGGCTACGGTCTTGACCTCGACGAGAAAGCGCGCAACCTGCCCGACATCTACATTCTTGAAAGCAACCAATAAAATATCAGTATAAGTTTCCAATCAGTCTCCGCTCAAAAGCAGCGGAGGGTATAAATTTTTAAGACTATGTTCAACATTGTAATTTTCGGCGCCCCGGGTTCTGGCAAGGGGACACAAAGTGAAAACCTTATTTCGCACTACGGATTGTATCACATTTCTACCGGAGAGGTACTGCGCGACAACATCGCCCGCGGCACAGAGCTCGGCAAAATAGCCGACAGCTACATTTCCGAAGGCAAACTGATTCCGGACGATTTGATGGTAAGCATTCTCGCCGACATCCTCGACAACACCCCGGAAGCCAAAGGAGGCGTGATTTTCGACGGATTTCCACGCACCATCAATCAGGCCGGGGCTCTGAAAGAAATGCTCGCCAAACGCGGCGCAAAAGTCGACGCGGTCGTAGGGCTCGAAGTGGAAGAAGACGAGCTTATCGACCGTCTTATCAAGCGCGGCAAGGAATCCGGCCGCAGCGACGACAATCTCGAAACGATAAAGAAACGTCTGCAAGTCTATCATTCCCAGACACAACCGCTACACGACTATTATGTGAACGAAGGCACCTACCTGCCGATAAAGGGCGTAGGCACAGTGGAAAGCATCTTCGACAGCATAAAAGCGGCAATCAAAGAAAAGTGCGGCAAATAGCCGCACTTTTTATTTCGAAGCGATTACCGCCTCTGCCTCTTTAAGCCCTTCAGCGACGGCACGGACGCTGATTCTCCCGGCCTTTCCGTTGTTCTGCACGACAAGCATACATTTTCCATAGAAAGCCTTGCGCTTGTTGTCCTTGAACCGTTCCATCGAGGTCTGGCTTCCATTATCCACGCCGGCTATGAAACCGCTGCCTTCCACTTCAAATTTCACAAGATTATCGGCATTCGGACAAAGATTGCCATCCTTATCCAATATTTCCACAGTCACATAACTCAGGTCACGGCCGTCGGCCGCAATTTCACGGCGGTCAGGAGTAAGCCTTACCTGCGCGGGACTGCCAGCCGTACGTATCGTCTTGCGCCTGACGGCCTTTCCATCCTTCCATGCAACGGCCTCCACCATGCCCGGCTCATATCTTACCCGCCATTCCGCATGCCTGCGACTGCCGGTCTTTTTGCTGAATCCCGCCGATTTCCCGTTGACAACCAGCTCCACGCTGTCGGCATCATTATAGTAGCACCACATATCAACATCCTGACCGGAAGTCCAATTCCAGTGCGGGAACAAGTGCAGCACGGAAGCGTCCGACCATTCCGACTGGAAGAGGTAATAGGAATCTTTCGGTATTCCTGCAAGGTCTACCAAACCGAAATAAGAGCTTCTTGCAGGCCAGCCGTATGGCGAAGGCTCACCGAGATAGTCGAACCCTGTCCATACAAACTGCCCGCTCACGAAATCATTGCCGCTCACAATGCTGAAAGTCTCCTCACTGGTGCTTCCCCATGGCACATGGCAGTTATCGTAGGACGAGCAGGAGAACGACGGGTCGGAAAACGGCTTGTCCCAATAAGGCCATACGAAAGTGGTGTCGGAGGGCATACGGTAATAACCCCTCGTAGCCAAGGCGGAATTGCTTTCCGTTATCAAGAAAGGCATGCCCGGGAAATTTTCCGGCACGGAAGCGACATTGCCGTTATGATAATTATAGCCTACCACATCCAAAGCCCCTGATTTAAGCACATGGTTGTTGACGCTCGGCTCATTGCAACCGGCAGTAACCGGGCGTGTAGAATCCAGTCCGCGCACTATTCCTGCCAGATGCAATGCCAGCAAGGAGTTTGCGCTCATACCGTCGGCACTGCCCAGCTCGTGTCCCTTATTAAGTATCAGATTGGCATCCTCGGCCGAAAGGCTGCCGGCATCAGCGTCGGGCCACTGCTCAAGAATCTCGTTGCCTATGCTCCACATAAACACAGAAGGATGGTTGCGGTCGCGCATCACGAAATCGCGGAGGTCACGCTCGTGCCATTCGTCGAAATAGCGGGCATAGTCATGGGCCGTCTTTTTCTTACGCCACATGTCGAAAGCCTCGTCCATCACAAGCAGTCCCATCTCGTCGCACAAATCAAGCATCTCAGGCGACGGCGGATTGTGCGAGCACCTTATGGCATTGCACCCCATATCTTTCATCATCTGCAACTGACGCTGCATAGCCCTGCGGTTGAACGCCGCGCCAAGGCATCCATGGTCGTGATGCAGGCACACGCCGTTGATTTTCATGTTTCGCCCATTAAGGAAAAATCCTTTTTCCGCATCGAAAGCGATTGTGCGGAATCCTATCCTCACAGTGTCGCTGTCTATCACATTGCCGGAATGATATATGTCTGTCACAAGACGATAGAGATAAGGAGAAGCGGTATCCCACAAATGCGGATTGCCGACCGACAGCATAGTGCTTGACATTGTTTGTTTCTCCGCTTCCGCCACTGCGGGATATTTCACAGCGGCCACCGTTTCCCCTCCGGCGTCAAGCAATTTCAATCCTATTTCAATTCCGGCATCTTTTTCCGTATCATTCTCAACTGTTGTCTCCACATTCAAATCAGCATTTCCACCAGTTACTACACTATAAGCGTATGTACCCCATCGCGCGATATGCAAAGGCGCGGTCTTTACCAGATACACGCTACGATAGATTCCGCAGCCGGAATACCACCGTGAATTCGGCTGCTCGGAATTGTCGACACGCACGGCAACGACATTCTCCCCGCCCCATTTATATATGGCGTTATATCATAACCGAACGACACATAGCCGTAAGGGCGCACCCCCAACGGACGGCCGTTGACAAACACTTCCGTATTCATATACGAACCCTCAAAAAGCACACTGACACGCTTTCCCTCGTCGGCGGCATCGATTGTAAAAGTTTTGCGGTACCATCCTACACCTCCCGGCAATGCCCCTCCCGTCACTCCGGAAGGGTTCGCTTGGCTGAAATCGCCCTCCACAGCCCAGTCGTGCGGCAAATCGAGACGACGCCATCCCGAATCGTCGTATTCCGGTTGCGACGCTCCGTCGACATCACCAAGATGAAAACGCCATTCCAAGTCGATATTCTCAACACTCCTTTGATTAACGGCCAATGCAGAAATTGGCAATAAAAAAGATACAGATACCAATAATGATTTTATCAGGCTCATAAAAGATGAAATAAAAAAAGATTTTAATAAAACTCCATTAGTTGTCACCGCAAAAATAGAAAAAGGCCACGGAAAAAACAATATTAGTATATTTGTATTTTATTCACCCTCTGATGTTACAAAAACACCACCTTTACGTATTACTTTTCGAAGGCAATAAAGAAACTGCATAAAACAGAATGGGCGGAGAAACGCTGACATCGGCATTCATACGGCTGCGCGGAAAATTCCTCCGCGCGGCATCGCGCTTCTTCCCCGACGAGGACGACGCTGCCGATGCCATTCAGGACGCTTTCTGCCGGCTTTGGGGACAGCGCGACGAAATACAATCGGATAGCCAAGCGGAGGCAATGGCTATGACAACCGTGCGCAATCTCGGCATCGACGCATACCGGCACCGCCAGACCGTAACGTTATTGCCTATCGACAATGAACGCGATTCTGCCTGCACTGTTTCAACCGACCGTCGAATGGAGGTTGACGAGCAATTCAGAATCGTGGAGGCGATAATCGAGAAGCATCTTTCAGAAACACAGCGTACAATCCTGCGGCTGAAAGAATACGACGGCGAAAGCTACGAGGAGATTGCCGCAAAATTAGGTATGGAACAGGCGGCGGTGAGGATGCAGCTTTCGAGAGCGAGAAAGACAATCAGAAAATGCTATCAGGAATTCGATGAAAATGGAAAATCGTGACAATATGAAGTTTGAAGGCAAAACCGTGGAGGAATGGCGCAAGGTAATCGGACGCTACTTCGACGCGCAGACTACCGATGAGGAGGAATCCGCGCTCGAAAGGTTTCTGGTGTCGCTGGAAGCGGCAGGCAGGGAATTCGACGAGGCAAGGGCGGTTTTAGGATTCGCTACCGTCGGACGGCGGCTCTGCCACGCACGCCGTCGTACGGCATTGCGCCGACGGATTGCCGGATATTCTGCGGCGGCATCGGTGGCTCTGGTGATTGCCTTTTCGGGATGGGCGGTTTACAGCAGCCGCAACCAATGTGTGGCCTACATCAACGGCGTCAAATGCACTGACGAAGATGTGGTAATGGCGGAGATGCAGCGGTCGATGCAGGAAATGGGTTCCACGGCATCATCTGCCGACATCGGCGCTACATTGGGAGATATGTTTGAAACAATGGACGAATTTAAAGAATGACGATATGAGACGGCTATTATTCATATTAATCATCATTGCCTCGGCGATACCTGCTGTCGCGCAGAAAGGGATGAACGTGGCCGCGCTTTTCGGCAGCGGCTACCAGAACCGTAAGGACGTGACGGAGGTGATAGTCGAGGGTAAGCGGCTGAAGCCGTTCAAGCTAAGTCTGTTCCGGAGCATAACGGTGGCCTACAATGCCGGACTGGCGGCAGAAATGGAAAGGCTCGTAAAGCTCGACGGAAAAAACGCTTCCGACAAAGAGGAAGGAATGATAGGCGGAAAGCTGTACTATGCCTTCTACTCGTTTCCTGACGGTAAAGGCGGATACAGGCATCTGTTTTTCCGCAACAACCTGCTGAAACAAGGGAGTAAGCCGGAAACTACGGTAGTGTATATGGAAGGCAAGGCCACTCTCGGAGAACTGAAAAAAATGTTTTAAGAAATCAAATAAAAAAATTACAGATATGAAAAAAGTTATCACTACCGCCATTTGCGCACTTGCTTTCGCGTGTGCATCGGCTGCCGGCAATGTGGAGCCCGGCGATTCAATCGAATGTTTCTCGCACCCCGATTCCGTGGCATTCGTCCACGGTGGGAACACCATGGAATTGAAAGTGTTCGGCACTAAGGACAATCCCGATTACTACTATTCCTACAGGCGCGACGTAAGCGGCGAGGGAACGGAAATAAGCAAGGAAGGCAATTCCGGATGGGATTTCACCTTGCCGTTCATCGACCGGACGGAAAAAGGTGAAAAGCGTGCCGCATATTCGTTCGAATGCGGCGGGCTCGGCTTAGGTTTCGTCAACGCTGTCAACGCACCCGCTGCGATGAACGTGAATATGGCAAGCTCCTACGAGGTATTTATCGACCACATAGTCGGCATCAGTTGCCGCCCGTGGCGCAACGGCACTTCGTTCTTGCTCGGCTTCGGTTTCGGATGGCGCAACTACCGGATGACAGGCACAAACCGCTTTGTGCAGGAAAACGGTTTTATAAGCTTAGGCGGTTATGAGGAGGGTGCCGACGTGCAGTTCTCACGATTGAAGATGTTTAGCCTGATGTTTCCGATAATGTTCCGTCAGGAACTCGGCAAAGGTTTCGATTTCAGTGCCGGGCCGGTATTGAATGTCAATGTTCACGGCAGTATGAAAACGAAATACAAACTTGGTGATGACAAAATCGAAAATTCGTCCGACGACATACATCAGCGCAAGGTGACGGTTGACCTGATGGCACAGCTCAACTATAAGGCCATAGGATTTTATGTGAAATATTCTCCATGCAAGATACTCGACGAAAGCTACGGCCCCGAATTCCGCCACCTCTCCGCCGGCATCACATTGTTTTACTAAAATAAATAGCGTTATGAATAGATATTTAATCTCTTTGCTGTCAGTTGTTTGCGGTTTATATGTTATGGCAGAAGAAAAAACCGACACAATTTTAAGCATTGCGCAGCCGGATTCTGTAATTATCAAAACAGAAGCCGGAAGATTGGACTTAGAGGTGATAGGAAGAAAAGATAATCCTGAGTACCATTATCTTTTCTCACATTCAATCTCTAACAAGGATACTTTACAAATAAGCGAGAGCAAAAACAGCCGTTGGAATTTCCATATTCCGTTTGTCGATAAGAAGATTTCCGCGCTTGGCAGATTTGAGGAAAAAAACACTTTCAGCGTGCTTGGTGTCGGGTTGGGATTTGTTGGTGCAGTCAATGCCTCACAAGGAATGGATGTCAATACATGGAATTCTTACGAAATATTTGTGCGTTGGATTAATTTGTCGCACCGGTTTAGAGGTATAAATCTTAATGTCGGAATAGGTTCAACGTGGCGTAACTATCGGATGACAGAGCCGTTGCAATTTGTGGCTGACGAAGGTTGTATGGATATTATGCCGTTGCCGGATGGGGCTGTCCCGCGATATTCAGGAATTAAGATACGCAGTTTCAACGTTCCTGTCAGCATTTCGTATCCGGTTGGAAAATTTTGGATGGCAATCGGACCTGTGTTGAATATCAACAGCAAATCGTGGATAAAAACAAAATATCTTACGGATGGCAATGTCGTTAAATCGGAATGTAAAGACATTCCTGTACGGAAGGTCACGGTTGACTTAATGGCTAACGTCGGATTTGGAGATACTCCGCTTTCGCTTTATGTGAAATATTCACCTTGGGATGTGATGAAAACGGATTTTGCACCGAAATTCAATCATCTTTCTTTCGGATTGACCTTGCTTTGGTGATTTTATACCTGCGCATTATAACATATTCCGGCATTTCCACACCTGCGCCTTATGGCGGATTCCGGCATTTCCACACCTGCGCTTTATAGAAAATAATTACTTAAATGCTTGTGAATCGGGTCGTTGTAAAAAACCGAAGAGGCGCGTCTTTGCAGGTGCGCCTCTTCGGTTAGTATTTCAATTTATTACAGGCCGAAAGCCTCGCGGATTTTATCCACATAGTCGAGTTTCTCCCACGTGAACAGCTCCACCCGCATTGTCTTGTCGCCGTTATACTTCGAATAGAAAGTCTTGTCGACGATTTCAGGCTTGCGTCCTACGTGCCCATAGGCCGCCGTCTCCTGATAGATTGGCTGGCGAAGTTTCAGGCGGCGTTCGATGGCGGCTGGGCGCATGTCAAACAAACCGTAGATTTTCTCCGATATTTCAGCGTCCGTCAGATTCACTTTCGCCGTGCCATAGGTGTTTACGTAGAGGCTCACCGGCTCTGCCACGCCGATTGCATATGCCACTTGCACCAGCGCTTCCTCGGCAAGGCCTGAAGCAACGATATTCTTCGCTATGTGGCGTGCCGCATAGGCTGCCGAGCGGTCGACTTTCGACGGGTCTTTGCCAGAGAATGCGCCGCCGCCGTGCGCTCCGCGGCCGCCGTAAGTATCGACGATTATTTTGCGGCCGGTCAGTCCCGTATCGCCGTGAGGGCCTCCGATTACGAACTTGCCCGTAGGATTGACATGCAATATCCGCTTGCCGTCGAACATCGACTGGATGTGCTTCGGCAATTTGGCAACGACACGAGGCAACAGTATCGTCTCCACATCCTTGCGTATCACTTCCAGCATCTCGCGGTCGGCAGCCTCCTGCGCCTCTTCCGAGCCGTCGGCAGGCGCAATGAAATCGTCGTGCTGAGTGCTGACAACGATGGTATGGACGCGCACAGGACGGTTGTCCTCATCGTACTCCACGGTCACTTGGCTCTTAGAGTCAGGACGCAGATAAGGCATCAGCTTGCCTTCGCGGCGTATGGCCGACAATTCCCGCAAAATCATGTGGGCGAGGTCGAGCGTCAAGGGCATATAGTTCTCAGTCTCGTTGCAGGCGTAGCCGAACATCATGCCTTGGTCGCCGGCTCCTTGCTCTTCCGCATTTTCGCGCTCTACGCCCCGGTTGATGTCGGGCGACTGCTCATGGATTGCCGAAAGCACTCCGCACGACTCTCCGTCGAATTTGTACTCGCTCTTGTTGTAGCCTATTCCGTTGATTACGTGCCGCGCGGTCTCCATCAGGTCGATGTAGGCTTCCGACTTCACCTCGCCGGCAATCACCACCTGTCCAGTGGTCACAAGCGTCTCGCACGCCACTTTCGACTCCGGGTCGTAGGCGAGCAATTTGTCAACGATGGCATCGGAAATCTGGTCAGCCACTTTGTCGGGATGACCTTCCGAAACCGATTCAGAAGTAAACAGATAATTCATCTTTCCAATTTGTTTTTAAAGTGGAAAAGCTAAATTCCGGGAAAATCTGAGGGATGAAATTCGCAGTTTTAGCATTTTTTTACGTGGTTGCAAGCAGCCAAATTTTTCCACAAGGTTAATAAATATGTTTTCGGGTGCAAAGTTATAGCGTTTCCGTCAAAACTCATCACCGCAAAGGTGAAAAGTTGCAAATGGGCCATATTATTCCTACCTTTGCACCCCATTTTTGGAAAATACACAAATTCAAAAACCGTTTATTTTATGATAATCATATTGTCCTTGCTTTTCGGAAGCATAGCCATTGGTTGCATATGCAAAAACATAAAAGCGCTGAAAGCATTCAGCGACAAGGTTTCGATAACCATCCTGCTGCTTTTGCTGACTTTGGGATTGTCGGTAGGCTCGCAAGATTCCGTAACCGGCAATTTGCTCCATCTCGGATTCATTGCTTTGGCAATAGCCGTAGCCTGTGTGGCAGGAAGCGTACTTCTCACCTTCGGCATATCGCGGTTAGCGGAAAGGAGGCGGAAATGAAATGGATTATCACCGTAATAGCAGTATTCTGCACCGGCATACTCGCCGGATGCTCAGGAATTATCCCGCATAGCTGGTCTTCATCGGATATTTCCACTATCATTCTCTACATATTAGTGGTACAAGTAGGCTTAAGCATCGGAATGTCAGGCAACCTTATGAAGATAGCCAAAGAGACGAATCTCACGACAATCCTCGTACCGGCTTGCACCGTCGTAGGCTCGCTTGCGTTTGCCGCCATGCTAAGTTTGTTTCTGAAAGGGTTCAGTACCACAGAATGTATGGCACTCGGCAGCGGATTCGGGTATTATTCACTGTCGTCAGTGCTGATTTCCGAAATAAAGGAGCCACTTGTAGGAGCGCAGAAAGCCGCGGAATTAGGCATACTGGCACTACTTGCCAATATCTTCCGCGAGCTGATAGCAATCAGTATGACACCTTACCTCCACAGAACTTTCGGTAGACTCTCACCTGTATCGGCCGCCGGTGTGACCTCGATGGACGTATTGCTTCCTACCATCGTGAAATATTCTGGGAAAGAGACTATGCCGGCCGCATTAGTCAACGGAATAGCCCTTGAGATTCTGACGCCACTGTTGGTCTGCTATTTCGCGTCAATCTAAGAATAGCACCTATTCATTAACCATTTTAGTGTGAATTATACAGACCGTTTGTAAAACTTTGCTATTTCTCCGCAATTAATGGCTGCTGTGGCGCAGTTTTTGCCTCCCTGATTGTTTATACAAGAAAAGGAGAGAGAAATATGAGAAGTTTTAGGTTTGTAGCACTTGCCGTACTGATAAGCATGGCCGTGCAGACACAAGAAGTCCAAGCGCACGAAATCAGCGAGGAAGAAGAAAAAGCGATACAGGAACAGCTCGACAGCATCATGCACACGGAAGCCGTCAAAGCCATAAACGACACTGCCTTCACAATCGAGGCAAGCCGTGTGACATTCCGGACAGGTTACACCGCGAATGTGACACCAAGCACTAATTTCATAACCGTCAACAAGAACAAGGCATCCGTGCAGACGGCTTTCAATGTCCCCATAAGCGGACCGAACGGCATGGGCGGGGTTACGGTCGAAGGCACTGTAACAAACTACCGTGTCACTACCGATAAAAAGAGCGGCGACACGATGGTCTCGATGTCAATAATGGGCGTGGGCATATCCGCCACCGCCAACATCCGGCTTTTCAAGGACTGCAACAAGGCCACTGCCGAGATTATGCCCGATTTCAATTCCGACAACCTGCGGCTGTCAGGAATATTGCTGCCACCGGAAAGGAGCACCGTGTTCAAAGGACGGAGCCTATAATCTACAATCATTTTTAAATTCTACAACGTATGAAAAAATTGTTTTTATTTACTATTCCATTGGTGTTACTGGCATCGTGCGAGAAAGACCCGGATATGGAAAATCTTGACGGCGACCTTGCCGTCTATACCGACTATGCGCCGGATGCCGACTTCGGCTCGTTCGACACATACTACCTGCCCGACAGCATCCTTGAAGTCAACGGCAACCGCGCCACATTCTGGAAAGACGAGAATTCAGACAAGATAATATCGGAAATAGAGTCAGAAATGAATGATAAAGGATACACAAGAACCGGTGACAAGGAAACGGCCTCATTAGGAATACAAGTGTCCTACCTCGCAGAAAACAACCGCGTCATTGTGGACGGCGGAGGGTGGTATCCCGGCTGGTGGGACTACAGTTTCTGGGGTCCGTGGTGGGGAGGATGGTATTACCCATACACCGTATCCTACACATACAGCTACGCCACCCACTCGCTGATGATAGAAATGGCGGATCTCCAGAAGAAAAACGACGGAGAAACAAAAAACAGGCTGCCGATAATCTGGTTCGGCGAGGCTTACGGTTTCCGCTACGGCAACAACCGCTATGACATGAACTTAATATTGGACGGGATAGATCAGGCATTCAGGCAGTCGGATTATCTCGGCAAAAACAAATAGGAGGAAACAAAATATGGGAACTATATTTCAAAAATACGGAAAAACAATAGTCCTGCTACTTGCCGCAACCGTTTTGACAATTCCGGCCTCGGCAAGAAAATATGCAGACGACATGCACGTGGTAATCGACTGGCAAATGAATGCGCCGCTCAATTCCGGCTTCACAAGCGGAATAAGCGGTTGGGGAATGAATTTTGAGGGGCTTTTCGACGTGACTCCGAATTTCACTGTCGGCGCATTCGTGAATTTCCATACCAACCACGAATATTTCGGCAGGCAAGCCATTCCGCTGTCGCCCACAGAAACATTGACAACCGACCGCCAGAATTCGGCATTCCAACTGCCATTCGGATTGTCTGGCGCAGTAAACTTCGTAGACCACGGACGTTTTATCCCTTATTTTGGAGTCAAGACGGGAGCAATGTTCGCGCGCAACACCTCGTACTACAATGTTTATTATGCCCAAGACAAAAGCTGGGGCTACTACGTGTCGCCGGAAATAGGCATCCGGATTTATCCTGCAAAAACGAGACATTTCGGATTCCATGTCGCAGGTTTCTACAATTTTGCCACCAACAAATCGCAAGTGCTCTCCACCGACATCGACAATCAAAGCAACATCGGATTCCGTGTCGGCGTGTTTTTCTGACAAGCAGACGAGTTTAAATCTTTCATAAGGCCAACGGCGGATTGCGGATTCTTTCCGGTAATCCGCCGTTATGTTTTTAAACATCCGCCTGTATGTGCCTGCATTCTCCGCATTTGCTTAAATTTGCTGAAAAATAAAAACATCAAGATATGGATTTCGACAAAATAATTGACAGGAAGAATACCGACTGCGTCAAATATGACGGACTGCGCCAAAATTTCGGCCGTGACGATTTATTGCCACTATGGATTGCCGATATGGATTTTGAAGTATGCCCGGCCATTTACGAGGCTATTGAAAGGCGTGTCAATCATAAAATATACGGTTATCCAATAGCCCGCGACTGCTATTGGGACTCCATCACCGGATGGCTTGCCCGCCGCCACGGCTTTGCTGTAAAGCGCGACGAACTTTGCTACATTCCGGGTATTGTCCGCGGAATAGGCTACGTGGTGAACTATTTCACCTCTCCGGGCGACAAGGTGCTGATTCAGGAGCCTGTCTACCATCCATTCAAGAACGTGGTGGAAGGCAACGGACGAATTGTCATAAACAACCAGCTTCACTACTCCGGCGGGACGCTTACAATGGATTTCGACGATTTGGAATCCAAGATAAAAGCGGAAAAGCCGAAAATGATGATTCTTTGCAACCCGCACAATCCCGGAGGAATAGTATGGAAAAAAGAAGACCTGCAAAAAGTGGCCCATATCTGCGCTTCAAACAATGTAATCATAATAAGCGATGAGATCCACGCCGACATCGAGCTGTTCGGCAACCGGTACACACCATTCGCCACCGTGTCGGAAGAGGCGGCCATGAACAGCATCGTGCTCGGCGCACCGTCGAAGACATTCAACATACCGGGGCTGGTAAGCTCGTGGTGCGTGATAAAGAATCCCGCCATACGCGAAAGGTTCTTCAAATGGATGGAAGTGAACGAGTTCAGCTCACCCACGATGTTCGTCACCCTTGCCACGGAAGCGGCATATACAAAAGGAGAAGCATGGCTTGACGAATTGCTGAAATACTTGGAAAGCAACATCCTTTTTGTCGAAAAATATCTTGAAGACAACATACCGGAAATCAAGCCTCTGCGCCCGCAAGCGTCGTTCCTGATGTGGCTCGACTGCTCGGCCACAGGGCTGAAAGGGCTGCGTCTGGATGATTTGTTCATTTCTAAAGCCCACCTTGCGCTCAACGACGGCGAAATGTTCGGCCCCGGAGGAGAATACCACATGCGCCTCAACGTGGCATGTCCGCGCAAAGTCCTCGAAAAAGCACTGTCACAACTTAAAGAGGCGGTAAGACAATAAGATTTCACTACATTTACAGAATGTCGGATGCGTCTCGGCAATACAAATTCTTAGATTCAAGAACGAAGTGCAACATCAATTGACAGTCAATTGATGTTTGGGCGTTCAACAAGCAGTACAAAAAATAAAAAAGGGAGGCC